>Ga0268294_1005_pt1 | contig 380242 bp, 376 predicted proteins | sample MetS3V5B_FD_191342 | JGI IMG/M metagenome (GOLD analysis project Ga0268294, IMG submission 191342) | Soil microbial communities from Anza Borrego Desert, Southern California, United States - Methylocaldum S3-V5B | ecosystem: Environmental > Terrestrial > Soil > Desert | place: USA: California...
AAACCCAGGCGCCAGGCCGGGAGAACTACGGGCCTGACGACCTCAACTGCTCCAACCGCCCGGTGCGGACCCGCATGCCGGGTGGTGTGGGAGGGGCGGAGCCAATAGGCTCCCCCCTATCCCGATTTCATGCCATTCTTTTTTTGATCCCGCACGCCCTGTGATCTTGGGCCTGTAGTCTGTGCGGCGATCGTTCTTGGCTTGCATCCAAAGCTCAGTTCGGGCGGTTCACGCCGTCGTAGTAGTCACCGCTGTCGAGATCGCTGGCGCGATTGTCGCGGCTGCCGCCGTTGCTGAACAGCAGCTGGCCTTCATTGCGGTTGGCCCGGATGCTGCCGGTCCGGGTGGCGTCGACCGAAGCCGAAGCAGCCGGAACGTTCTTCTGCGTGCCCTGGTAGTAATCGCCGTCGGCAAGAGCCGCACCTGCGAAGGAAATCGAAGCGACGAGGGCTGCGGCGAGAGCGGAAGTGATCTTGGTCATTGTATTGGTCCTTTCAGAGTGCCCGTGACGTAGAGTTTGCGACCAGGCCGCGGGCGTGGTTTCGGTATCTTGAATGCGTTGCGGTTAGTTCGGGCGGTTTGCGCCCGTGTAGTAGTCGCCGCTGTCGATGGCCTGCGCGGCGTCGGTCTGGGCGCTCTGGGCGCGGGAGATCGAGCCGGTATAGCCGTAGTGGGCGGAATTCTGCGCGCCGTGAGCGGCCGGATGCTGTTCGCCGGCGGACGGCGGCAAGACGCCTTCATAATAATTGCCCTCAGCGAGAGCGGCGCTTGCAAAAGAAGCCGAAGCGATGAGGGCTGCGGCGAAAGCGGAAGTGATTCTGGTCATTGTATTGGTCCTTTCAGAGTACCCGTGGCGAAAAGTTTGCGACCCGGCCGCGGGTTTGGTTTCGGTATCTTGAATGAGTTGATTTAGTTCGGGCGGTTCGCGCCGGCGTAGTAGTCGCCGCTGTCGACGACCTGTGCGGCGTCGGCCTGGGCGCCCTGGGCGCGGGAGATCGAGCCGGTGTAGCCGTAGCTGCCGGACTGGCTGTGCTGGACGGCTGCGGGCTTCTGGACGCCTTCGTAATAATCGCCTTCAGCGAGAGCGACGCTTGCGAAGGAAGCCGAAGCGATAAGGGCTGCGGCGAGAGCGGAAGTGATCTTGGTCATTGTCTTGGTCCTTTCAGAGTGCCCGTGACGTAAAGTTTGCGACCTGGCCGCGGGCTTGGTTTCGGTATCTTGAATAGTTGTTTAGTTCGGGCGGTTCGCGCCGTCGTAGTAATCGCCGGCTTCGAAGGCAGGCTGGATTTCCTTGCCGGTCTGCTGGCCGTCCCGGGCAACGCTGCCGGTCTGGATATGATCGACGGAAGCGGCCTTGGTTGCGCCTTCGTAGTAATCGCCTTCAGCGAGAGCGGCGCTTGCGAAGGAAGCCGAAGCGATGAGGGCTGCGGCGAAAGCGGAAGTGATCTTGGTCATTGTGGTGGTCCCTTCAGAGTTGCCCTTGGCGAAAGTTTGCGACCTGGCCGCGGGCTTGATTTCGGTATCTTGAATGAGCTGCGCTTAGTTCGGGCGGTTTGCGCCGTCGTAGTAATCGCCGGCTTCGAAGGCAGGCTGAATTTCCTTGCCGGTCTGCTGGCCGTCCCGGGCAACGCTGCCGGTCTGGATATGATCGACGGAAGCGGCTTTGGTTGCGCCTTCATAATAATCGCCCTCAGCGAGAGCGACGCTTGTGAAGGAAGCCGAAGCGATAAGGGCTGCGGCGAAAGTGGAAGTGATGGTCTTCATTGTCTTGTCCTTTAGATCTATTCTCAGTCCGGCCTTGGCTGGGACCGAGCGAATTTCTGTTTGCGATGTTCATATCGGACCGATCGGTTCGATCCGGAAGACCCTTATTTGGGATACTACTGTCAATGAAATGTTGACGATGGAATTTCGCACCTGCGAAATGCTCGCATAGAGGGTATCCAGACAGAGAATTTGCTCTGCCCTGGATGATTAATCGTTTTAATTACAGAATGTTAATGATTTTAAATAGCAAAATCAGATGCATAAATGAAATTTAACGAACCACATCTCATGGCTGTAGAAAGTTTTTAGTTTTGACTTTTCAGCGGCTCAATCCCGCATTTTGTGCCTAATTAAGCGTTTCACAAAACTGTGACCTCGGCTTGTTGCCGCTCCCGGCCCGAAAATGCGACGCCGTTTTCGTGATCACCCTGCCTTTTGATGATGCGTCGCAGCAAAAAATATCGCCAACTCTTGTACCCTAAAACGAATGGCCGCCACGATTGTCGCGGCGGCCATTCGAAATACACCACACCGCCTCTTGTTCAGAGACGCGTCCAGGTCTGCGACTTGCAGAGGATCTTGAGGACGCAGCCCTTCATCTTGAGTGAATTGCCAGAGACCGATCCGGAGCCGCTATAGGTCTTGTCTTCGGCAGGGTCGGTGATCTGACCGCTGTACTCGCCATCCTGACCGGCAAGCCGGCCGATTTGCTTGCCGGCGTGCTTCCCGGTTTTCAAGGTTACGCAGAAGGCGCTCCCGCATTTGCCGATCACCGCCGTCTCGCCGCTTGCCGTCTTCCAGTTGCCTTCGATCGGTTCGGCGGCGAGAGCCGCTGTGGCAGCAAGTGCAAACGCAGTGGCGAGCACCAGTTTTCCCAATGTCATGAATTCTCCTCCTCCTCGGCCGGTCGGGCTTCTCGATCCCGCGGCAACGCTCCTCGACGCCGCGCTCCTCTGCGCAAGCTGCAAAACTTAGCTTACGCTCACGTAAAGGTAAATAGCCTCGTTCGCGGGCCATTTTTGAGGACTTGCGGCATGAATTTTAGATGCCGGCCCACACGTGAAGGGCATTCGTGGTTAGCGCGGGGTTTAAATCAATTTCTCAACATTTCGTAAAAATCCTCGCGGAATCCTTAAAATGCAAGCCATCTGATGCTTAACAAAAAGCCAAGTTTACCAACTATTTGAACTTTGTTTTCCGCAAGTTAAGCATGCTTTTTAGGCGTCTCTTGGAAGGTTTGCGGGATAGTGGGTCCAACAAAACGAGCGGGGCAAACCGCCGGCCGAAAGGATCGAAAAGAGCCGCTTGAAGACGGTGATCCCGATGGAAACAGGGCAGAAGAAGATGACAGGCTTTAACAGGGATCAAACCGATGGCACGCTTTGAAATGCACAATTCCGGAATGGCCACCATGGGTGGCGAAACCCGCGCCGATACTTTTTGCGATATGGGCCTCATGTATGCGACCGGCCGTGGTTGCGAGGTCGATCTTGTCTCCGCTCATAAATGGCTCAACATCGCTGCGATCAAGGGGTCGGAGCGCGCCGCCGAGCTGCGTGCCGATCTTGCTCGGACGATGAGCAAAATGCAGCTTGCCGAAGCCCTTCGCGCTGCCCGCGAATGGATGACGATGCACTGAACGCCGGTTGACCGGCCGGGTGAATACCGGACGAAGATGAAATGAGGACCGGATGGGCCACGCAAGATGGCCGGCGGAAGAACAATGAGGGATGGGGGATTCGGCCCTGAACAGGGAGCCGAAGCTCGAAAATCGAGACCGCGACCGGCAGAAACAAGGCCGGCGCGGCCTTGTTCCATTTTTCCAGGCGCGTATCGAGCGTCGTTGGGCAGGGCCTCAGAGGTTCTGCAGCACCTTCGGCAGCGCCTCTTCAAGAAGCAGCATGTCCGATTCCGGGCCGGTGCTGATGCGGATGCAGCGATTGAGCGGCGCGACGCCCGGCATGCGGATGAAGACCCCATGTTCCATCAGCCCGTCGACAATAGCGCGCGCATGGGCACCGTCGCGCCCGCAGTCGATCGCCACGAAATTCGTCGCGGATGCCAGGGGCATCAGTCCGTTCGCCTCGGCGATGCGGGCTATGCGCTCTCGGGATGCCTTTATCCTACCGATCACGTCGAGCAGGTAATTCTGGTCCTTGAGCGCCGCGATCGCGCCGCTGACGGCGACGCGGTTCATCCCGAAATGGTTACGGATCTTGTCGAAAGCCTGCGCGGTGCCGGGCGTGGAGATCGCGTAGCCCACCCGGGCGCCGGCCATGCCGTAGGCTTTCGAGAAGGTTCGCGTGCGAATGATATTGGGCTGGTCGATCAGATCGGTGATCGCTGGCATTGCGTCGGCCGGCCCGGTTTCGCAATAGGCCTCGTCGAGAATCATCAGGCAGGTTTCAGGCAGCGCCTTTGCAAACTCCACGATATTGCCCGCGTCCCACCAGCTCCCCATCGGATTGTCGGGATTGGCGAAATAGACGAGCGGCGCATTTTCGCGGCGGACCGCCTCCAGCAACCCGTCGAGATTTTCGCGGTCGTTGACGTAGGGAACTGTCATCAGCCGGCCGCCATGGCCGGCCACGTGGAAGTTGAAGGTGGGATAGGCCCCGAATGAGGTGACCACGGGCATGCCGGGTTCGATTACCATGCGGACGATAAGTCCGAGAAGGCCGTCTATTCCTTCGCCGATCGCCAGATTTTCCGCCTTGCAGCCGAGATGGGCCGCCAGCGCCTGTTTCAGTGCGAAATTTTCCGGGTCTGCGTATTTCCATGTTTCGCCGGCCGTGGCGCATATCGCCTCGATAACCGAAGGCGCCGGGCCAAAGCCGTTTTCATTGGCGCCGATGCGGGCTTTCACGACAAGGCCGCGATTGCGCTCGATGGCTTCCGGCCCGACGAAGGGAACGGTGGCGGGCAGTGCGCTGATCAGCGGCGTAAAACGTGAGAATGCGGGCATGAACTAAGTTCCGGTTTTCTAAAGCCGGCACACAATAGGAGCGAATCGGTAAGGCGCAAGCCTGCTGTGACCTAATTGTCACCTCTCGCCGCCAAAAGTTTTCTCCTCCCGTTTGAAAAGCGTGCCGAGCCTCTCGATCACCTGGCGAACTTCTGGCCGGTGCCGGTCGTCGTCATGGGCTACGATCCATATCGTATGGGTGAGTTCGGCAATGATATCGCCCTCCCGTTCCAACCCGGCAACCGAATCGGCGACGAAACATGGGAGAACGCCCTGGCCATTGCCGCTTGCAATGAGGCGTAGCAGCAGCTCCGGCGAGCTGGTCCAGGTGCGGATCTCGGCCTCATGGTGCTGGAAGACCCATTTGTCGGCCGGCGCATGCGAGCTTTCGGTGCCGAGCGATACCCAAGGAAGGTCGGGTTCTCCGGCAAGCGTGCGTGCTCGATAGACCGCATGGCTGACGGCGACGGAGCGGCGGATCGCGATATTGCCGGATTCGGGGCGATACCCGACGATTCCCACATCCGCCTCGCGATAGGTGAAGTCCATGCGCTTGTGGAGCGACTTGCAGCAGAGCCGGAAACGGTCCTCCCTGGATCTGATCTCCGGTGAATGGTCCGCCACAAAGCCGGCAAGCCAGGCATCCGCGCCGATCGAAACGATCGGCATGGCGAAAGCCTGACCCTTCCAATCGGCGATGCTGTCTGCGGTTTTTTGCATCGTGCGAACGTGTTCGAGCAAGGTCTCTCCATCCGGCGCCAGCCGGTAGCCCTGCTGGCTGCGCACGAAGAGCGTCCGGCCGGTGGTACGCTCGAGCGCCAGCATCCGCCGCCCGATCGTCGGCGCGCTGATCCCGGTTCGGGTCGCGGCACCGCTGAGCCCGCCTTCGTTCGCCACATGGAGAAAGAGCTTCAGATCGTCCCAGTCCGCTTCCGTCATGCAAGGCACCCTATGGCGTCACCAGCGATCTTCCCATCGTTCACGGATGAAAGATGGTTTTCGTCGACGCGTCTACAACGAGGGACGGCAAAGCATTAGCTCCGCGTCATCACATTATAGATGGAGATGTCCCTATGCTTCTCAACTGGGTAACGCTTTGGAATAGAGTGAAGCACGAAAATGACAGGCGCCGGCCGCATTCACTGGCCGATCCGCTAGAAGGCGCCGAATGGCAAGGGCTCCTCTGGGCCATACCCGCTCTTTCGCGGCTGACGTCCGGCGCCGGACGGAAACGGGACGATGGCGTCCGCAATGGCGCAAGGGTCAGTGGCTTATCTCGAAGCTCAGCCGCACGACATGGTGGAGGAATTCGGCATCGATCAGCATATTGAAGCCGACGGTTACCTTTTCTTCCTCCCGGCGGATCACGGTGCAGCCGATATCGTCGTGAATGCCGATGATTTCCAGGAAGAAATTGTTCGGTACCTGCAGATGCGGGCTGATTTCCAACTCGGCTCCGTAAAGTGAGATGGTGCGGATCAGGCAACGGATGCTCTTCTTGGTGCTCAGGTGACGGCCGACGAGGATGATCTTGCCGGGCCGGTCGATCGTGAACTTTTCGAAAGCCTGTTCGCGAGAGCCTTTTAGTTTTTTGTCCTGGTCCATCACAAAGGGCATGAAACCCTCCTTCTTCACTCCTGGCATCACAATATTCCTCCTTCGCTGACACATTCTGAAACAGAAAGATTAAATTCGAGCGATTCATCTGAAATAGCGCCGGAATCGGACGCAGACGCCTCTGGACGACGCCTTTTCCCGGTGGAGTGAGCACTCGATAAGCGAAAGCGGGTAATTGCCGATGTCGCGTTGTTGACGGTTCGGTGTCGCGGCGATACCCCTTGCGCTCGGATCGATGCTGCTATTGCAGCACGAAGCATGAGCGGCGTGGGGAGCAAAGCGTGACGGGCAGGTTGGTAATTGTCGGCGCAGGGCAGGCGGGTTTCGCGCTTGCGGCGAAGCTTCGCGCCCTGAAGGATGAACGGCCGATCACGATTGTGGGCCTGGAGAACGTGATTCCCTACCAGCGCCCGCCGCTCTCGAAGAAATACCTCCTGGGCGAAATGGATTTCGAAAGGCTCACCTTCCGGCCCCACACCTGGTATCCGGAAAACAATGTCGAGCTTCTGTTGTCCACCTATGTCGAGGAGATCGACCGCAAGGCAAAGCGCATACGCATGCAGGACGGTGCGTTGCTCGATTACGATACGCTCGCCCTTGCGACCGGCTCGACGCCGCGCACGCTGCCCGCCAGCGTCGGCGGCGATCTCGATGGGGTCTACACGGTGCGCGACAAACGCGATGCCGATCTCCTGGCGGGCGAGATGCGGCCCGGTCGCCGGCTCCTTATTATAGGCGGCGGCTATATCGGCCTCGAGGCAGCGGCGGTCGCCCGTCATCTCGGCCTCGAAGTAACCCTGATCGAAATGGCCGACCGAATCCTCCAGCGCGTCGCAGCAAAGGAAACGGCGGACGTGATGCGTGCCATCCATCAGGCCCACGGGGCTGTTATCCGGGAAAACACCGGGCTCCATCGTCTCGTCGGCGAGAACGGCAAGGTGCGCGCGGCCGAGCTCTCCGACGGCAGTACGATCGAGGTGGATTTCGTCATCGTCGGCATTGGCGTCACGCCGAACGACCAGCTGGCGCAGGATTGCGGCCTCGACGTCGGCAACGGCATTATCGTCGACGAGTTCGCCCGCACCTCCGATCCGTCAGTCTTTGCGATGGGCGACTGCGCCATGCTGCCCTGGAAGGGCAAGCGGATCCGTCTCGAATCGGTACAGAACGCGGTCGATCAGGCGGAGGCCGCGGCGGCCGTCATGGCCGGCGGCAGCACGCCCTATGATGCAAAGCCGTGGTTCTGGTCCGACCAGTATGACGTGAAGCTGCAGATCGCGGGCTTCAACATGGGATATGACGAGACGCTGGTGCGGCCGGGTTCGCGCGAGGGAAGCCTCTCCGTCTGGTATTTCCGCGAGGGACGCTTCATCGCCGTCGACGCGATCAATGACGCCAAGGCCTATGTAACCGGCAAGAAGCTGCTGGAAGCCGGGATCGAGCCCGCAAAAGCGGTTCTGGTCGACCCTGCCGCCGATCTCAAGCAGATGCTCGCCTGAAGGACCTGCCCATGCCCGCTCCGACGAATCGATTCAAGGCGGCTCTGAAGGCTGGGAGCCAGCAAATCGGGTTGTGGCTCAATACCGGCGAGCCGCTGATGGCGGAAATCGCCGGCAAGGCCGGCTTCGACTGGCTGGTGATCGACGGCGAGCATGGGCCGAACGACCTGCGCAGTGTCATGGCGCAGCTGCAGGCCCTTTCCTCGTCCCGGTCGGAGGTGGTCGTGCGTCCGCCGGTCGGCGAAACCTGGATGATCAAGCAGCTCTTGGACATCGGTGCGCGCACGCTCCTGGTTCCGATGGTCGAATCGGCGGAGCAGGCGAGGCAGCTGGTGCGTGCGGTTCGATATCCGCCACACGGCATTCGCGGTGTGGGCGCCGCCGTGGGCCGCGCCTCCGGGTTCAATACGATTCCCGACTATGCAGAGACGGCGGCCGACGAAATCTGCCTCATCGTGCAGGCCGAAACCATGGCGGCGATCAGCGATCTCGAAAACATTCTGGCGGTCGACGGTGTCGACGGCGTTTTCATAGGCCCTGCCGATCTCTCCGCCGACATGGGATATCTGGGTCGCATGGAGGCGCCGCAGGTGCAGGACGTCATCGAGAGCGCGATTCGGGCGATCGTGAAGGCCGGCAAGGCAGCCGGCATTCTCACCTTCAGCGAATCACTCAATCGCCGCTATCTCGATCTCGGCGCCACATTCGTGGCGGTTGGCGCCGATGTGACGGAGTTTTCAGCGGCGCTCGGAGCGCTCGCCGGTCGTTATGGGCGCGGTGCCGGCGCGGCAAAACAGCGTTCCGGCTACTGAGGAGCCCGGGGTAGCGGATGACCGCGCGATTCTCCCGCCATCCCCTTTAAGGCAGCCCGCTCGTCGATATCGCCGCCGCAGCGGCAATGTGGCTGCTCCATGTAAAACTTTGGCCCAGTATCACAAAAGCCTTGCATTCACGGGGGCTTCGACATAGTTAGACCGGCGACGGAGAGGTGGCCGAGTGGTCGAAGGCGCTCCCCTGCTAAGGGAGTATACGTCAAAAGCGTATCGTGGGTTCGAATCCCATCTTCTCCGCCATTCCAGGCCCGGCGCTCCGGAATCATCCCTCCATTCCCCGTATTCGATGACCGCTGCGACTCGTTATCGAGGCTTGTCCGCGGTGTGGTGCGCGGTTCTTGTTCTCCAGGTTTTGAGGTGCGCTAAGTGCCTGCCGGATAAGCTCTTTCTTAACGAAGCGTAAAATTTGAGGCAGCCCGGCGGCGGCTTTGTGTCCTTTCAGCAACAGACTTTACGGAAGCAGGTCCCGGAACCCCGTCCGGCAGCAGTTCCAGATTGCATGGTCATCTTCCTCTTGTATTTTCACATTCGGAAGCGAGGCGGTGGATCGTCCTTCTTCTGGTAATCGACGGGGATGGGGCAGGGAACGCTGTCCTTCAGCAATAAGAACCCAGACCCACACGAAACTTTTGACTGGAGGTCAAACATGAACATCAAGAGCCTTCTTCTCGGCTCCGCTGCTGCCCTCGCAGCAGTCTCCGGCGCTCAGGCTGCCGACGCCATCGTAGCTGCAGAACCGGAGCCCATGGAATACGTCCGCGTTTGCGACGCATTCGGCACCGGCTACTTCTACATCCCGGGCACCGAAACCTGCCTCAAGATTGGCGGTTATGTCCGTTTTGAAATGCAGCTCGGCCAGACTGCTTCTGGCGCCGGCGTTTATCCGGTTGACTTCGCTCTGGGCGATGACGACTACTGGGATGCAACCGGCCGCGCTCAGCTCGACATCACTGCAAAGTCCGACACCGAGCTCGGCACGCTGACGTCTGTTGCTTCGCTCCGTTGGGACTACGGCAACAACAACGTTTGGACGAACAACGACAACGCTGTTTACATCAACGAAGCCTACATCCAGCTCGGCGGCTTCAAGGTTGGTCGTTTCTACAACCCTTGGGATAAGGGTCTGAACGGCGAGCAGGACGCTATCGCTTCCGGCAACACCACCCGCATGAACTCGATCGGTTACTTCTACACCGGCGACACCTTCTCTGCTGGTGTTCAGGTTGACGAACTGTCTCGCGCTGCGGGCCAGGAAGTCGGTGTTGAAGCCATCGTTTCCGCCAAGTTCGGCGCTGTAGCCTTCGACCTCCTCGGTGCATATGACTTCGGTGCTGAAGAAGGTGCAATCCGCGCCCTCGCTTCGGCTGCGGTTGGTCCGGGTACGCTCCAGGCTGCTGTTGTATGGTCGTCTGGTCTCGGTGTACCCCGGGCCGCTTCCTCGACGCTTTACAATGCATACTACGACGAAGGCGAATGGGCTCTGGCCGCATCTTACGCCTTCAAGGTCAATGACAAGCTGACCCTTACTCCTGGTGCAACCTACGTCTGGAATACCGAAACCGACGCAGATGGCGACTGGACGGGCGACGACGCATGGCGCGCTGGTCTGACGGTTGACTACAAGATCGTCGAAGGCTTCTCGGCCAAGACCTCTGTAGACTACAACGAAAACGCAGTCACCGAATACTGGCGCGGTTTCGTACGTCTCGACCGTACGTTCTAATAACGAAAGGACTCCCCCGATCTCTTCGGGGGAGTCTTTTTTTATAATAGTGGCGGCCTTCAGGCCTCCATCTGGGGAGCTAAGCCGGGGAAAGAGGCCGTTTTTCGGCCTTAAGTTGTTTGGTCGCCTGCGGCCAGACTGGATTACATTTGGAAGTTTGACTGGAGGTCAAAGAATGAACATTAAGAGCCTTCTACTCGGTTCGGCAGCGGCTTTGGCGGCTGTATCCGGCGCCCAGGCCGCAGACGCGATTGTTGCAGCAGAACCAGAACCCATGGAATATGTGCGCGTTTGCGATGCTTTCGGCACCGGTTATTTCTACATCCCCGGCACGGAAACCTGCCTCAAGATCGGCGGTTACGTCCGTTTTGAAGTCGGCTTCGGCGAAGACGTATACGACGGCGGCGCTGGTACCGATGACTGGGATTCCTACGCTCGCGCTCAGCTCGACTTCACCGCCAAGAGCGACACCGAACTCGGTACGCTGACTTCGGTCGCGTCTGTCCGCTTTGACTACGGTGATGACACGGTTTGGACGAGCAACGCCAACGATGTCTACATCAACGAAGCCTACATCCAGCTTGGTGGCTTCAAGGTCGGCCGTTACTTCAACTGGTGGGATGCAAACGACCTGCCGGGCGAACTCGATAACCTCGGTTCGAACCGTCTGAACTCGATCGCTTACATCTACACCGGCGAAGCCTTTACCGCCGGCGTTCAGGTCGACGAACTGTCTCTGGTTACCGGTCAGGAAGTCGGCGTAGAAGCTGTGGTTCAGGCTGCTCTCGGCCCGGCCAAGCTCGAAGTTCTCGGTTCTTGGGATTTCGGTGCTGAAGAAGGCGCCGTCCGTGCGATCGGTTCCGTAGCCGTCGGACCGGGCACCTTCTATCTCTCCGGTGTTTATTCCACCGGTGACAACGCCTACTACGGTTCGGAAAACGGCGGCGGCGAAGCAACTGTCGCTGTCGCATACGCCTTCAAGGCCACCGACAAGCTGGAAATCATTCCTGAAGCCCAGTACATCTGGAACACGCAGGTTGCCGGCGATGGCGAATTCTTTGGTGACGACGCTTGGGGTGCCGGCGTAACCGTCAACTACGAGATCGTTGAAAACTTCAACGCCAAGGTTGCTGTCAACTATCAGGAAGTTGGCGACGACGACAGCGTTCAGGGTATCGTTCGCCTGCAGCGCGACTTCTAATCCGACCTTTCGGATGACATTCGGAAGCCCGGCCATTGCGCCGGGCTTTCTGTTTTTGGGCTGTAACGATTGCGAGAAGGGCTGGATCCATTCGCTTCACCTGAAAGCGCCTTCTCAAGCAGCGTAGCGGATTACCTTCCGCATCGGCATACAGCACGCGCGTCGTTTTGGGCGGTAGGCGACGAACCGGCTCCAAACGGAAGCGCAGGCACTATTGCGCCGCGGGACCAAGCGGGGTTTTGAGCGGCGTTAGCCGTCTGCAGCAGGTTTTTCGAGTGGTTTGAAGGCTTACCCTTGTCTGCCAAGCCTCAGGTCCGCCTCGATATCGGCCTTCTGGCCGAGCCGCGTTTTGTAGACCTGGTAGTTCTCCATCACCCGCTGCACGTAGTTACGCGTTTCGGGGAAGGGGATGCGCTCGATCCAGTCCACCACCTCATCGATCGATTTGCCGCGCGGATCGCCATAGCGGGCGATCCATTCCGGCACCCGCTTCGGGCCGGCATTATAGGCGATGAAGGTCAGGATATAGGAGCCGCCGAAGGCGTCGATCTGTTCGCCGAGATAGTGGGCTCCGAGCGTTGCGTTGTAGCCGGGATCGGTGGTGAGCTTCTGGGCGGCATAGGTCAGCCCGTGGCGCTTAGCGACACCCTGGGCCGTGCCCGGAAGGATCTGTAGCAGGCCGCGGGCATTGGCGGGCGAAATGGCAGCCGGGTTGAAAGCGCTTTCCTGACGCGCGATGGAATAGGCGAGTGCCTTGCCCGAACCCTCGATATTGGCCCCCTGAGGGATGACGCCGATCGGATAGGCGAGTGCCGCCACGTCGATGCCGCGGCCGAAAGCGGTCTTGCCGATCTGCAGGGAGAGGGCGTGGTTGTCCTTTGCTTCCGCCCGGGCCGAAAGCATGGCAAGTTCGCCAGGGCTCGTCAGCTCCTCGGCAAGCGCCCGATAAAGCGCCACGGCGCGTTTCTCGTGGCCGGCGGCTTCGAGCCGCGCGATAGCTTTCACCGCCTCGCGGTTCTCGAAACTCTCGCGATTGGCTGCAGTCGGCTGAGGATAGGCAACATTGAGTGTCTTGACGTCGAGCCGGGCCGCTGCAAGCTGTCCGTAGAATGTCCCCGAATAATGGGCAGCCTTTGTGAGGAATTCCTGGGCGCTGCCGGCGCCGCCCTGTTCCGCAGCGCGTCCCAGCCAGTACCAGGCACGCGAGGCGGAGAGCGGCCGGTTCGAGGCGTTGAGGATCTTGCGGAAATGGGTCTCGGCGGCTTTGGGGTCGCCAAGCGCTCTCAGGGCATACCAGCCGGCGTGAAACTCCGCGTCGACAACATCGGTGGGGGAGGTGGCGACATAGTCAGCGGCGATCTTGTAGGCGAGCTTGAAATCGCCCTGGTCGGCAAGTCCGCGGGCAACGATGCGCCGCTCGTTCCACCATTCCGTGGTATCGACGAGTTTCGCCGCATCGCGCGGTGCTTTGTCAAGAAGCTCGGCCGCCTCGTGGTATTTGTCCTGGCGCCGCAGATATTCGACGCGGGCGAAGAGATATCCGGCATCGTCCTTCCAGGATCCGTCGACAGCGGCAAGCAGCGTGCCGGCGTTCCTGGCGTTGCTGACGACGGCGGACCAGGCGGTGTAAAGCGATTGCGCCTTGGAAAGCTCGCTGAAGCGTTTCGCCTGCGCGGTCCGCCCTTTGTACATCAGATGATCCATCCGCGCCTTGTGGTCGGCGGATGAAAGCAGCGTCGGAAATTCGGCAATGATCTTGTCTTCGATCGGCTTGTCGAGCAGCTCCGTGACCCAGATCTGGCGAATGGCACGTGCCGCCTCGCTGGTCCTGCCGGTGGCCGCGAGCGCGCGGGCCAGGATGATCGCGCCTTCCGTGGTCTCCGGCCGGGTCGGGCCGAATGCGGCGAGCACGGCGCTTGCCGGCGGGTTTTCCCGGTAGAGGGCGCGTTCGGAGTGGGCGCGGAGGCCTTTGAGGCCCGGCCAGCTCTTGAGTTCCCGCTGTGCTGCGGCAATTTCTTGCGAGGGAACCCCAGGCGCGCCCGAGGTGGCGATTGCCCAGGTCAGGATATGCCGGTCGAGTGCGCCTTCGGAGAGGCCGTTCCGAACGGCGAGTGCCGTTGCGATATCGTTCTCCGCCAGCGCGTCCAGGCCCTGTTTGAGCACGGTGGCCGGCTGCAGGCGCCCGGTGCGCAGATCGCTGCGGGGAATGGCACCGGTAATGTCGGGCGTCGGCATGGCAGCCGGAACCGGAACGGCTGCCGGGTTCTCGGGCTTCACGAATGAAAGCGGCGCGACGTTTTCGGGAAGCGATGCGGCAAAGCTGGGCATGCCCGCGCCACCAAGCCCCAGAACGGCGCCCAGGGTGGCAACGGTCAGAACGGACTTGTTCATCCGGTAACTCGCGATAAAGATGTCGAACCCCTATTAGCCGCCGAGCAGATTAACGAAACCTTACCATATCCATGAAAATGCGCGATTTCTTATATGAGATTCCGCGTGAAATCCCGCCTGCTCGCGCTTGTCGCCGCTTTCCCGCCGCTTTATGGTGCGCGACCTTATAGTCACGGATTACGGCAGCAGAATGGAAGGCTGCCGATTGGGAGCTTTTGCATGTTCAAGGGATCAATGCCCGCCCTCGTCACCCCCTTCACCACAGAAGGTGCGGTGGATGAGGCAGCCTTTGCCGCCCATGTGGAATGGCAGATCGGTGAAGGCAGCAGCGGTCTGGTGCCGGTCGGCACCACCGGTGAATCGCCCACTTTGTCGCATGACGAACACAAGCGCGTCGTTGAGCTCTGCGTCGAGGTGGCGAAAAAGCGGGTTCCCGTTATCGCCGGCGCAGGCTCCAACAATACCCGGGAAGCGATAGAGCTTGCCGTGCACGCGGAAAAGGCTGGCGCCGACGCGATCCTCGTCGTGACGCCTTACTACAACAAGCCGACCCAGAAGGGGCTGATCGCGCATTTCTCTGCGATTGCCGAAGCGACCAAGCTGCCGATCATCATCTACAACATCCCACCGCGCTCGGTGATCGATATGTCGCCGGAAACCATGGGCGCGCTCGCCAAGGCACACGGGAACATTGTCGGCGTCAAGGATGCGACCGGCAAGATCGAACGGGTCTCCGAGCAGCGCATTACCTGCGGCAGGGATTTCGTCCAGCTTTCCGGTGAGGACGCGACGGCGCTCGGCTTTAACGCCCATGGCGGCGTCGGCTGCATTTCGGTGACGGCCAACGTCGCGCCGCGCCTCTGTGCGGAATTCCAGGCCGCGACGCTTGCCGGCGATTATGCCAAGGCGCTCGAATACCAGGACCGGCTGATGCCGCTGCACAAGGCGATCTTCATGGAACCCGGCCTCTGCGGCGCGAAATACGGTCTGCATAAGACCCGCGGCATGAACCGCTCGGTCCGCTCGCCGCTCGTTTCGACATTGGAGCCGGCAACGGAGGCGGCGATCGACGCGGCCTTGCGCCATGCGGGCCTGCTGAACTGAGGCAAAGCGGTCTCCGCCGCTTCACATTTTGCCTTCCGCGCATTAAATAGAGGCCGAACCCCGCTCATCGCCCATGGGCGGGGATTTGTTTTCAGATAAAGGGCGGATCGGAAGTTCTCCCATGGCACCCAAAGGCAGCCAGCGAACGGTAAACAAGATTGTCGCGGAAAACCGCAAGGCCCGCTTCAACTATGAAATCATCGATACCTATGAGGCTGGTCTGGTTTTGACGGGGACCGAAGTCAAGTCCCTGCGCGACGGCAAGGCCAACATCGCGGAATCCTATGCTTCCGACGAGGGTGAGGAAATCTGGCTGATCAATTCGCACCTGCCGGAATATCTCCAGGCGAACCGCTTCAATCACGAGCCGCGTCGCCGCCGCAAGCTTCTGCTGTCCAAGCGCGAAATCAACCGTCTGCGCGCAGCGATCAATCGCGAAGGCATGACGCTTGTGCCGCTGAAGATCTATTTCAACGAGAAGGGCAGGGCCAAGCTCGAACTCGCGCTCGCCAAGGGCAAGAAGCTGCACGACAAGCGCGAGACGGAGAAGGAACGCGACTGGAACCGGCAGAAGTCGCGGCTTTTGAAGGCCAACTGATCCGTCCCAAGGCATGCCAATCCCGTGAACCTTGCCGTTTCCCATCCGTTGGGGGAGATATGCGAGGGGGATCATGCGTTTTCGAGATGTCATCGACCGGCGGAGAGTCATCGAACTGCGTTACAAGGATGTGACGCGCCGGGTGCGGCCGCATATTCTGGGCTATGTGGGTCACGACGAGCTGGCACTAAGCGGCTGGCAGATCTCCGGTACCGGTTCGGGCTGGCGGCTTTTTCACGTGAACGACATCGAAGAGCTTGCCGCGACGGAGCAGGTCTTTCGCAGCACCGCCCGTGGATATAACCGCGACGACCCTTTGTTCTCGCAGATCATCGACCGGATCTGAGACGGCGCGATAGGAACAAAATCTGGTCCGGCCCGTTGGATTTCATCTGTGAGCGAGCGGGCGATGACACGAAAAAAAATCCTGACCTATATGACCCTGGTGATCGGCTTCGGCCTGGCTGGATATCTGCTCTATCACACCTTCCGCGAATATTCCTTTTCCGACATCACCGAATCCATAGCGGCGATCCCCACATTCAACCTGCTGACCGCTCTCGGTTTTGCCTTCGGCTCCTATCTCTGTCTGACCGGCTTCGACTGGATCGGCGTGCGCTATGTGAAGAACGATCTCGCTTATCCGAAGATCGCGCTCGCCTCCTTCATCAGCCTGTCGATCGGCCAGAGCGTCGGCCTTTCCGGCTTGAGCAGCGGCGCCTTGCGTTACCGTTATTACGCCCATTGGGGCATGGATACCGAGGATGTCGCCAAGATCGTGCTGCTCTCCGGCGTTACGGTCGGCATTGGCATGATGGTCCTCTCCGGCATCGTCATGGTCGTGAATCCGAAAGACGCGGCGGCCGTGCTGCGCATTGGCGAAAGTGCCGTGATCGGGATCGGTACCGCCTGCTTTGCCGCGACCGCCGGTTATCTCGCTCTTGCCGCTTTCGTACGCACGCCGTTAAAAATCCGGTCCTGGACATTCCAGATGCCGACCTGGCAGATCGCGGTCGCCCAGGTGGTGATCGGCACCATCAATTTCGCGCTGGTTTCGGCCTGTCTTCGCGAAGTGATGGCCGCCAGCGCGGATGTAAGCTACCTCAAGGCCGCCACTGCCTTCGTGCTCGCCAATCTGGCGATCATCATTACCCATGCCCCGGGCGGGCTTGGTGTGCTGGAGGCGACGGTAAGGCATGTGATGGGCGACCAAGCGTCCATCGGCTCGCTCGTCGCCTTCCGGGTGATCTACTTCTTCATCCCGTTCTTCATCGGGGTGCCATTGTCCTTGATCGTCGAAGCGGTATTCCGCGCCAGGAAGGCGAGGCGGGCTTCGGCGGAAGGGCTTCAGACGAGCAGGCCGGCGTCGGTTTGATCGCTTCGGCGAACTGCAGTATCCGATATCTCTAACATCATCACATCAGGCCAAATCCGAAGCCGCAAGGCAGAAGCGCCCTTACAACCAGAAAAAGGAACCTGCATAGATGGCAGCCAGCGCCACGATGTTTGTTCGATCTTTCTTCCATGGAACACGGGCGGATTTGAAGCCTGGCGAGCTGATCGTTGTCGGACACCGGTCAAACTTCATCGCCGACCCGCTGTCCTGGGTCTATTTCTCCGGAACTTTGGATGCCGCGATCTGGGGAGCTGAACTTGCGGCCGGCGGCGAGCGGCAACGTATCTACGTCGTGGAGCCAATCGGCCCGATTGTCGATGACCCCAATCTGACGGACAAGAGATTTCCCGGCAATCCGACATTGTCCTATCGATCCCGCGACCGCTTGCGGATTATCGGCGAGGTGACCGGGTGGCAAGGGCACTCGCCTGAACAGATCGAGCAGATGAAGGAGGGGCTCGCCCGCCTGACGGAAGAGGGTGCCAACACGATCATCGACTGATCGTTCTGTTGAAGAGCGGATGCTCTCGACGATATCTTGAGAGTGTCACGCCCGGCTACTCTTGGCCATCATCCGCCGCTCGTGTTCGAGAAGCCAGCGCTTCCGCCACAGTCCACCGCCATAACCTGTGAGGCTGCCGTTGGCGCTCAGAACCCGATGACACGGAATGACGATGGCGAGCTGGTTTGCTCCGTTGGCGCCCGCAACGGCCCGAGTGGAGGAGGGTAGGCCGAGTTCGGCGGCAATCGCACCATAGGTGCGTGACACGCCGACCGGAATGTCGCGGAGTGCTGTCCAGACCTGCCGCTGGAACGGGGAGCCATGGCCGGCAAGCCGTGTCCTGAAACCACGGTCGTCACCTGCGAAATACGCCCCGAGTTCCGCCTCGATCTCATCGATCGGCGGATGCCGCCCCATCACGATGCCGCTGCCAGTGAAGGTTTGAAGCTTCCGGATCTCCGCCGGCAACGCTTTGCGTTCGGAAAATTCGAGAAGGTGGAGGGCATGCTGGTCGGCGATCGCCATCATCGGACCGATCGGCGTCTCGATCCAGTCGGCCCTGAGCAGTGTCTTGTCGCGCAGGTTAGCGGGAGCGGCTCCGAAGAGCTTGGTCACGGCGCTGCGGAAACCGCTGCCGGACTCGTAACCGGCGTCCAGCTGCGCGTCGATGACGCTGGCACCGGATGTCAATGTCTCGGCGGCCTTCCCCATTCGCCTCAGTCGGGCGATCTCCAGAAAACTCATGCCGAACTTTCGCTTGAAGGCGCGCCGTGCGGTGGAAGGGTCGATGCCAAGCGCAGCGACGTCGTCCTCGCCCCAGCGCCGCTCCGGATCGGCATCGAGCGCCTGGATGAGCCGCAGCACCATCGTATCGGCCTCGCCGAGCTTGAGCATCGGGCGGCAGCGGCTGCAGGGGCGGAAACCTGCCTCGAGGCATTGGGCGATCGTATCGTAGAAGGCGGTATTCTCTCGCTTCGGCTTGCGGGCCGGGCAGGTGAGGCGGCAGAAGATGCCGGTTGTCCTCACTGCCGCCCAGGCAAAACCTTCATAGGCTGCGTCGCGTGCAACCAGCGCATCATAGAGAATGTCGTCGTTTGGGCGTTCGAAAAGCATGGCACTTTTCTAACCTGGAACAGAAAAAGGCGCCGCCGAAAAACGGGCGCCTATTCTTTTTTTCGGCTCGCTCAGAGATCGGCGTGTTCAGCCGGCTCCGTCGGGCGGGCCGGGCGTTCGGAGGGGTCGCGGCCGACTTCGGCCTTGAGCGTCATCAGGTCGATGAAATGGTCGGCCTGGCGGCGCAGGTCGTCGGCGATCATCGGCGGCTGCGTCTGCATGGTCGAGACGACCGAGACCTTGCGGCCCCTGCGCTGCAGGGCTTCCACAAGCGTGGTGAAATCGCCGTCGCCGGAAAAGAGCACCAGGTGGTCGACGGTTTCGGACTGTTCCATGGCGTCGATCGCCAGCTCGATGTCCATATTGCCCTTGACCTTCCGGCGCCCCATGGAATCGGTAAATTCCTTCGCAGGCTTGGTGATAACCTTGTAGCCGTTGTAGTCGAGCCAGTCGATCAGCGGTCGGATCGAGGAATATTCCTGGTCTTCGATGAGGGCGGTGTAATAATAGGCCCGGAGGAGATAGCCGCGCTTCTGGAAAGCCTTCAAAAGTTTCCGATAGTCTATATCGAAGCCGAGGCTTTTCGAGGCAGCGTAGAGATTGGCGCCGTCGATAAAGAGAGCAATCTTCTCCCTTGGGTCAAACATATTGTCTCCATCCCCTTTTTTTATAAACCTGCTTGGCAGGCAGAGCTTTGGTCAATATTTGTGTACCAAACCTCCCGAATAATCCACTACATTAAGAACTATTCATATAACTGTCATTTATGGCACGATTCGCAATAATCCAAGCAGCTTGCGGTTGAATCAGGCCGTCGCCCCCAGGAGTCATCGGTGAAGGAAACTAGTGCGTGGTCAGGAAAAACTTGAATTTGCCGTGCAATGGCTGTATCGGGCGTATCAATTCCGAAAATCCATGACCCAAAGGACAGGCAATGGCCCGTGTCACAGTAGAAGATTGCATTGACAAAGTCGATAACCGTTTCGAGCTGGTTCTGCTCGCGAGCCACCGCGCCCGCCAGATTTCCCAGGGCGCTGCGATCACGATCGACCGCGACAATGACAAGAATCCGGTTGTCGCCCTTCGGGAAATCGCCGACGAGACGCTTTCCCCCGACGACCTCAAGGAAGACCTCATCCATTCGTTGCAGAAGCACGTCGAAGTGGACGAGCCGGAGCCCGATCCGGCTTCGCTGATCGCCGCCGGCGGGGTTGCAGTCGCATCCGACCGCGACGAGGACGAGGACGCTCCGGAAACCGTTACTTTCGACCAGATGTCGGAAGAGGAGCTCCTTGCCGGCATCGAAGGCCTGGTGCCGCCGGAAAAGAGCGACGATTACTAAGCGAAACACTCGCTTAGCAAGTTTTCGTTCATTCTCTCGCCCTAATCTGTCTGAATGTTTTAAGATGGCTGCGCTGACCGGACGGTTGGCGCGCCATTTTCTTTTCGGCAGGGCCGGTCGGCCACTTGAGGATCAGGGACTCTTTTCAGGATGATGCGGCAATACGAGCTCGTGGAGCGGGTTCAGAAGTATAAACCCGACGCCAACGAAGCTCTCCTTAACAAGGCCTATGTTTATGCCATGCAGAAGCATGGCCAGCAGAAACGCGCCAGCGGCGATCCTTATATCTCCCATCCGCTTGAAGTCGCCGCCATCCTGACCGACATGCATCTCGACGAGTCGACCATCGCCGTCGCGCTCCTGCACGATACCATCGAGGATACCACCGCCACCCGCGCCGAGATCGACGAATTGTTCGGCGAGGACATCGGGCGGCTGGTCGAAGGGCTCACCAAGCTGAAGCGGCTCGACCTGGTATCGAAGAAGGCGAAACAGGCGGAAAATCTCCGCAAGCTGCTGCTCGCCATCTCCGACGACGTGCGCGTCCTTCTGGTCAAGCTCGCCGACCGGCTGCACAACATGCGCACGCTGGACCATATGAAGGCGGAGCAGAAGGCGCGCATCTCCGAAGAGACGATGGATATCTATGCGCCGCTTGCCGGCCGCATGGGTATGCAGGACATGCGCGACGAGCTGGAGGATCTGTCCTTCCGATATATGAATCCCGAGGCCTACGAGACGGTCACCAAGCGGCTCTCGGATCTTGAGGCGCGCAATGAAGGCCTGATCAAGAAGATCGAGGATGAGCTGCGCGAGCTGCTGATCGCCAACGGGCTCACCAACACCTATGTCAAAGGGCGGCAGAAGAAGCCCTATTCGGTGTTCCGCAAGATGCAGTCGAAGTCGCTCTCCTTCGAGCAGCTTTCCGACGTCTACGGCTTCCGCATCATCGTCGACAATATCCCGTCCTGTTACCGCGCGCTCGGCATCGTCCACACCCGGTGGCGCGTCGTGCCGGGCCGCTTCAAGGATTACATCTCCAATCCGAAGCAGAACGACTACCGCTCCATCCACACCACGATCGTCGGTCCCTCCCGCCAGCGCATCGAGCTGCAGATCCGCACGCAGCTCATGCAGGAAATTGCCGAATACGGCATTGCTGCCCACGCCCTCTATAAGGATGGAAAGGGCGGAGAACTCCTTCCGCGAGAATCCAACGCCTATTCCTGGCTGCGCCACACGATCGAATCGCTTGCCGAAGGCGACAGTCCCGAGGAATTCCTGGAGCATACCAAGCTCGAACTTTTCCAGGACCAGGTCTTCTGTTTTACCCCCAAGGGAAAACTGATCGCCCTGCCGCGCGGTGCCACCCCGATCGATTTTGCCTATGCGGTGCATACCAATATCGGCGACACCACGGTCGGCGCAAAGATCAACGGCCGGATCATGCCGCTCGTGACCCGCCTCAACAACGGCGACGAGGTGGAGATCATTCGCTCGGGCGTGCAGGTGCCGCCGGCCGCCTGGGAAGAGATCGTCGTCACCGGCAAGGCACGCTCGGCCATCCGCCGCGCCACCCGTATGGCCATCCGCAAGCAATATGCGGGTCTTGGGCACCGTATCCTGGAGCGCACCTTCGAGCGCACCGGCAAGGTCTTTTCCCGCGAGGCATTGAAGCCGGCGCTCCACCGGCTGGCGCATAAGGATGTGGAGGATGCGATCGCCGCCGTCGGACGCGGCGAACTCTCCTCGCTCGACGTGCTGCGCGCGGTCTTCCCAGACTACAAGGATGAGCGCGTTACCGTGAAGCCTGCCGATGACGGCTGGTTCAACATGCGCAGCGCCTCCGGCATGATTTTCAAATTGCCGAACCAGAGGGCCGTGGCGCCGGAGGAGATCGAGGCCGGACTGGATCCGCTGCCGATCCGCGGTCTGTCCGGCAATATGGAAGTCCGCTTTGCGCCGAGCGGCGCGGTGCCTGGCGACCGCATCGTCGGCATCATGGAAACGGACAAGGCGATCACCATCTACCCGATCCAGGCTTCGGCCCTGCAGCGATTCGATGACCAGCCGGAGCGCTGGATCGATGTCCGCTGGGACCTGGACGAGGCGAACAAATCGCGGTTTTCCGCCAAGATCGAGGTCAACACGCTGAACGAACCCGGTACACTCGCGACGGTCACCCAGACGATCGCCCGTCTCGATGTCAATATCCGTACGCTGGCAATGGGTAGCAACCGCGCCGCCGATTTTTCCGAGATCAGCATGGAGGTCGAAGTCTGGGACCTGCGTCAGCTCAACCAGCTTCTCTTGCAGCTGAAGGAACTCGACTGCGTCGCAAACTTGAAGCGGGTGTATGACTAAAATTCGCGGCTAAGGCCGACAATCAGGCATAGGCTCCGGAAATCAGCAGAATGGCTCCGACTGCCATCATGGCCACGCCCGGCCAGTTTCTGCTGAGGCTCAGGAAGCCGATGCCTTGGCGCCGGGGTTCCAGGGTCGGCTTCGCGTCGGCCTGACCGGAACGGTGCGGCTCGCTGAGCCGGCGGCGATCCAGGGCACCGCGAAACAGATACAGCAGCCCGGCAACGAACAGGATTGATCCAAGAACGATTGTCAACACCTGAGTCCCACCTCCTTTTGGACCCCGCCCGATCAGTATAGCGCAACGACGCTTATATTGGGAGTGGGCGCTACTTTTAGGGGAGATGTCGAATATCCAATGCACGGCCTCATTTCTGTTGCCCATTTTTCAACCCGATCTAGCATTTCGCCATGCTCCCAGCGCAAGGCTGGCCGGCGTTCGTCGCGTTGGTAATACGTGAGCGCGCATCTTATATTGTTGCAGTGCAATATGAGAGAGAAAGAAGAAACAATCATGTTTGACTCAGTACGCAAATTCGCCCGCGCCTTCCGCGTCCCCACCACCCAGGACCGCGAAGTCGCCTATCTGAACGAAGCCCGCGACCGGATCGATCTCGAATACCGGATGCGCCAGGTCGACCGCGGCATGTTCCGCAAGTCCGGCTTCTAAGAGCCTGCCCGTCCTCCGCGCGGAACTGCCGCGCGGTTTGCAGATTGGCGCATCCGCAGACGATGCGCCCGGCGTTCAGATCGCTCCGGCAGCAATGCCCGATCACGGGCGGCCAACTTTCGCCATCATCTTCGGCTTCGGCTATGGCCGTTGATTGTTCCGAAGATTGCCGCGGCATGAAGGCTTTAGCCCCGTGCCGCCGAACGATGATAATGCCCGATGCCATTCCGCCGCCGCACCCCGCTCGGATTTCGTGACAGACTGCTCCGCGCCGTTCTGCCGCCGAGGGGTTTTCGCCGCAGCCTCGATTATTATCGCCTGAAGGTGATGCGGATCGGGGGATCGCCGCACGCGGTCGCCGCCGGCCTTGCGATCGGCGTGGTGAGCGCATGGACGCCGTTTCTCGGCCTTCACATGCTCCTTGCGATCCCGATCGCCTATCTGCTCGGTGGAAGCGTCATCGCCGCGGCGCTTGGTACGACATTCGCCAATCCGATTACCTGTCCCATCATCTGGCCGCTCACCTGGAAGATTGGGGAAGTCATGCTCGGCAACGAAGCTGCCGGCCATGACCACCTCGATCTCGGCGCGCTTTTCCACCGCCTCGACCTGTCGCAGCTCTGGCGCCCGATCCTGGAGCCGATGTTGATAGGATCGCTGCCGCCGGGGGTGCTTTCGGGGCTTTTCTTCTATGTCGTGACCTATTGGGCTGTGCGCAGCTTCCGCGACCGGCGTAGGCAACGCTTGACGGCGCGGGCCGGAACGCTCAAGTCATTGTAAACGCGACCGAGCGCACGAAGGAAGAATTTCATGATCATCGGCATGGGCAGCGACCTGATTGACATCCGCCGCGTCGAAAAATCGATCGAGCGGTTCGGCGAGCGTTTCACCCACCGCTGTTTTACCGAAATCGAGCGGGCGAAATCCGATCGCCGTCAGAACCGGGCTGCATCCTATGCCAAGCGTTTCGCCGCCAAGGAGGCCTGCTCCAAGGCGCTCGGCACCGGCATGGCCCAGGGTGTGTTCTGGAGAGACATGGGCGTCGTCAATCTTCCGGGGGGCAAGCCGACCATGGTGCTCACCGGCGGCGCATCGGAGCGCCTCGCCGAGATGATGCCGGCGGACCATGAACCCCTCATCCACATCACCATCACCGACGAATACCCTTATGCCCAGGCCTTCGTGGTCATCGAGGCGAGGCCTCTCGCCCGCTGATCGTCCGCCCCGTTGCCCATCAGCCATTGCCGCCGCTCCGTGAAGGGGTTAGAAAGCGGCACTTTGCTGGAAAGAGAAAGAACTTTGAACGTGTCCGAAAAAGCCCAGACCAAGCCGCAGAACAGCCTTTGGGAAAATATCAAGGTCATTATCCAGGCGTTGCTGCTGGCGATGGTGATCCGCACCGTCCTCTTTCAGCCCTTCACCATTCCCTCCGGCTCGATGATGCCGACCTTGCTCGTGGGCGACTATATCTTTGTCAACAAATTCGCCTACGGCTATTCGAAATACTCGCTACCGTTCTCGCCGAACCTGTTTTCGGGCCGCATTTTCGAGTTCAGCGAGCCTGAGCGTGGCGATGTTATCGTCTTCCGCCTCCCGAGCCATCCGGATGTGGATTACATCAAGCGTCTGATCGGCTTGCCGGGCGACAAGGTGCAGGTTACCGACGGCGTGCTTCTGATCAACGGCAAGCCGGTGCCTAAACAGGGTGACGGTACCTTCACCTCCGACTACAGCCTCGATCCGGGCACCGATGTGCCGGTCTTCCGCGAAACCCTCGATACCGGCGTCACCTACGACACGCTTGATCATTCGCCGGTCTCGCGCGGCGATAACACCCAGGAATTCACAGTTCCCGAAGGGCACTATTTCTTCATGGGCGACAACCGTGACAATTCCCTCGACAGCCGCTTCGATGTCGGCATGGTGCCTGCCGAAAATCTGGTCGGCCGCGCTAGCATCATCTTCTTCTCGCTCGGTAACGACACCTCGTTCCGGGAAGTCTGGAAATGGCCGACGAACATGCGCTGGGATCGCCTCTTTAAGGTCGTCCACTGATGAAGGCCAAGGCGCTTTCGGCGGAGGATCGCGGCCAGCTGGAAAAACTGATTGGCCACGAATTCGCCGACAAGCAATGGCTGGACCGGGCGTTCACCCATGCGAGCACTGGTTCGGCCAAGGGCGCGAATTACGAGCGGCTGGAGTTCCTGGGCGATCGGGTGCTTGGCCTCTGCGTCGCAGACCTCCTGTTCAAGACCTTCCGGTCGGCGACCGAAGGCGAGCTTTCGGTGCGGCTCAATCAGCTTGTCAGCGCCGAAAGCTGCGCGCATGTTGCCGATGAACTGGAACTGCACCGTTTCATCCGCACCGGCGCCGATGTGAAGAAGCTCACCGGCAAGCGAATGATGAATGTTCGCGCCGATGTGGTGGAAAGCCTGATTGCCGCGCTCTATCTCGATGGGGGGCTGGAAGCCGCGCGCGGCTTCATCCTCCGGTATTGGGAAAGCCGCGCCGCCCGCGCCGACGGTGCGCGGCGCGACGCCAAGACCGAGTTGCAGGAATGGGCGCATGCCAAATTCGGCCTGACGCCTTCCTATCGCATCGACGACCGATCCGGCCCGGACCACGATCCGCGCTTCACCGTCACGGTGGAGGTGCCGGGAGTGGCGCCGGAAACGGGCGTAGACCGCTCAAAACGCGCTGCCGAACAGGTCGCTGCGACCAGGATGCTCGAACGTGAAGGCGTGTGGCAGAAGCCCGCCGGAGAATGATTGGACAAGATGACCGAAAACGACAACATCCCCGCTGACGAAGAAGAAGTCGGCGCGACCCATTCAGGCTTCGTAGCGCTGATCGGCCCGACCAATGCCGGCAAATCGACGCTGCTGAACCGGCTCGTCGGCGCCAAGGTGTCGATCGTCAGCCACAAGGTGCAGACGACGCGCGCCATCGTGCGCGGCATCGCCATCCACAACAATGCCCAGATCGTTTTCATGGATACGCCCGGCATCTTCAAGCCGCGCCGCCGGCTCGACCGCGCCATGGTGACGTCCGCCTGGGGCGGGGCGAAGGACGCCGACCTGATCCTCCTGCTGATCGACAGCGAGCGCGGCATCCGCGGTGATGCCGAGGCGATCCTGGAAGGCTTGAAGGAGGTCCATCAGCCGAAGATCCTGGTTTTGAATAAGATCGACCGGGTCCGCCACGAGGATCTTTTGAAACTCGCTGCTACCGCCAACGAGGAGGTCGCTTTCGAGCGCACGTTCATGGTGTCTGCCACCACCGGTTCCGGTTGCGACGACCTTATGGATTATCTCGCCGAAACGTTGCCGGAAGGTCCCTGGTATTATCCGGAAGACCAGATCTCTGATCTGCCGATGCGCCAGCTCGCCGCCGAAATCACCCGCGAAAAACTGTTCCTGCGCCTGCATCAGGAGCTTCCCTATGCGTCCCACGTCGAGACCGAGAAATGGGAGGAGCGAAAGGACGGTTCGGTCCGTATCGAACAGGTCATCTATGTGGAGCGCGACAGCCAGAAGAAGATCGCTCTCGGCAAGAACGGCGAGGCTATCAAGGCGATCTCCACCGCCTCCCGCAAGGAGATTTCGGAGATCCTCGAGCAGCCCGTCCACCTCTTCCTGTTCGTCAAGGTCAGGGAAAACTGGGGCGACGATCCGGAGCGTTTCCGCGAGATGGGGCTGGATTTCCCCAAAAATTGAGCGGATTTTCCGCCGCATTCCTGGAACGATTATAAAAAGTTATTGCTAAAGCCCGGACCGCGCGTCACCCTGTCGTAAACAACGAGAGGTCCGTGAATGGCTGACATTGGATTCTTCAACGGCAATGCCGAGATGGACGCTACCTGTCCCATCGGTTTTTATAGTTGGAGCGTCCCGGAGAACAGAGTGTACGGCGATGAAATCATCGCTGATATATTCGGTGTTTCCTACAGCGACCTCGTGGAAGGCGCGCCAATCGAGCTGGTCATCCGGTATATCGACGAGGGTGACAAGCAGCGGGTCGCCAAGGCGATCCATGATGCAATCATCACCGGCCTGCCTTACCAGGCGAAATATGGCCTTACTCATCCCGACGGCCGCAAGATCTCGGTGGCGGCGAACGGCCGCTGCCTGCGGGATGTGCAGGGTGTTCCGTCGATCTACAGCGGCACGGTCAGCGTCCAGTTGTCCCTTGATCCGACGGTGGGTGACCCGTTGGAAAGCCATTGCCGGGCCGCCCTTGGCATCGCCACCAGACGCCGCCATACGCTCGCAGCGCGCTATCTCTCATCTGCGCTCAATGTGATCGGCGGCAAAAAAGAGTTCTGAGGGCGCTTACTTCTTCTGCTGCCGATCCATCAGCACTTTGACCTCCTGGTAACGTCGGCGGTTCTCCTGCTCCTGCTCGTTCGGGCCATAGCATGTGTCGGAAATGCAAAACCGCAGGAGATTGAACGGCGGCTGCGGCTTGTCGAACTCACACTCGATCTCGTTGTTGAAATCGGTCGGCTTGGCATCTTCCCGTGTGGAATAGGTAAGCCTTGCGCCCGGCGGATCGAGTTCCGGGTAGGATTGCACGATGCCGGTCTTGACGTTCGGCACCAGCAGGAAATTCTTGGCGACCATCACGCAAGCCTGTTCCAGCTGCGGCGATTGGGCGGCGGCGGGGGAGGCAAGGAGAGCGGCAGCCGGCAGGGCGGCCAGTGCGACAAGAAGGACGTTTTTCATAAGGGCTCCCGGGCTTTGTGATCTGAAGTGGAAATTTCGCACAGGAATCCAAATGGAGCCCGATTTGTTCCAGGCAAGACGGGACAGGCTACAACTTCCCGGAAGAGCGTAAATTCCAGAAACCGATTCAGTCTGAAGCACTTATCGGGTAGAACTGAATCACATTGGAAGGATGTTAAAGCAGCACATGCAGTGGCAGGACGAAGGCATCATCATTGGCGTCAAGCGCCACGGCGAGACGAGCGTCATCGCCGAATTGATGACGCGCGAGCGCGGGCGGCATATGGGGCTCGTCCGTTCCGGCCGCTCGCGCGCCATGCAGCCAGTCCTGCAGCCGGGAAATCGGGTAGAGGCCGTCTGGCGGGCGCGTCTCGATGAACATCTCGGCGAATTCAAGCTGGAGCCGGTGCGGCTGAGGGCCGCCAAATTGATGGAGACGGCGACCGCCGTTTATGGCGTGCAGGCCATGGGCGCGTTGCTCCGGCTGTTGCCCGAGCGTGATCCGCACCCTCATCTCTTCGAGGCGCTGGACGTCATTCTCGACGCGCTGGACGACCCGGCCGACGCCGGCGAACTCTTCGTGCGCTTTGAACTGGCAGTCCTGAACGATCTCGGCTTCGGCCTCGACCTCACCGAATGCGCCGCGACCGGGATTACCGAGGATCTCGTCTATGTCTCGCCGAAAACCGGCCGTGCCGTCTCCCGCGCAGCAGGCGCTCCCTATGCCGACCGCATGTTGGCTCTGCCCGGCTTTCTGGGCGAGGGCGCAGCGAATGCAGCCGACCGGGAAAGCATGGCGGCGGCCTTCCGCCTTACCGCCTTTTTCCTGCACCGGCATGTCTACGAGCCCCGAGGTCTGACGGAAAACGCCGCCCGCGACGGTTTTGTGCAGGCGGCGTTGAAAGCCTTGTCTCAGGCAGCGGAACGGCAGGCCGGCTGAGCTGTGTTATTCGGCCGGCTGGGCAGCCGGCATCGATCGGTCGACCGCCTTTTCCTGGATCGGCCAGTGGACGACCGCAGCGAAGATGCCGAGCCCGACGCCCAGCCACCAGACGGGGTCATAGGAGCCGAAGCGGTCGTAGAGATAACCGCCCATCCACACGCCGAGGAACGAGCCCACCTGGTGCGACAGGAAAACGATGCCGCCGAGAAGCCCGAGATGGCGTGTGCCGAACATGATGGCGACAAGCCCGTTGGTGGGCGGCACGGTGGAAAGCCACAGCAGTCCCATGACGATTGCAAAGACGATGACGGTCGTCGGCGTCTGCGGCAGAAGCAGGAACGCGGTCACTGCGATCGAGCGGCCGATATAGATGTAAGCGAGGAAATAGGGCTTCGAATAACGCTGGCCGATGAAGCCGGCGCCGAGCGAGCCGATGATGTTGAAAAAGCCGATCAGCGCCATGGCGATCACCGCATAACGCGCGTCGATGCCAATATCCCCGAGATAGGCCGGAAAATGCGCGGTGATGAAGGCAACCTGGAAGCCGCAGACGAAAAAGCCGGCGGTAAGCAGCAGGTAGCTCTGATGGCCGAAGGCTTCCTTCAGGGCCGCGCTCACCGACTGCTGGAACTGACTGTGGGACTGGCTTCCCGAGCTTGCATTGCCCCGCAGCGGGAAGGCGAGCAGCGGCACGATCAGCATCATGACCGACATATAGACCAGGCTATCGGACCAGCCGAAATTGCTGATCAGCGCCTGGCTTAGCGGCGCAAACAGGAACATGCCGGCCGATCCGGCTGCCGTGCCGATGCCGAACGCCATCGATCGCTGCTCGGGGGTCACGTTGCGGGCAAAGGCCGACAGGATGACGCTGAAGGAACCGGCGCCGATCGCCATGCCGACCAGCACACCGCCGCCGATATGCAGCCAGATCGGCGCGCTCGCATTGGCCATGAGAATGAGGCCGGCGGCATAGAGTACGCCGGACATGGCAAGCACGCGCCCCGTGCCGTATTTGTCGGCAAGCGCCCCAAAAAAGGGCTGGCTGAGACCCCAGAAGAGGTTCTGGATCGCCATCGCCAGACCAAAGGTGGAGCGGTCCCAACCGGTATCCTGCAGCATCGGAAGCTGGAAGAAACCCATGGCCGAGCGTGGCCCGAAGGTCAGCATCGCGATCAGCGCGCCGGCGGTGATGATCAGCCAGGGCATCGGCGAGCGCACGGTTTGGGTCGCGGATTGGCTCATAGGGTCCTCCTGCAATGAGGGGCAAATCATACCCCTGCCGGCGGCATTCGAAAAACAACTTTTGCTAAATCGATCCATCACCGCATTTGATGAGGGTCACGGTGTTCCGGGCGGATCGATTGCTGCGGGCTCAGCACGCGCAAGCCGGGCTTCCCGCCAGATGGTGAAGATGCCGGCGGCAATCACGATCGTGCAGCCGGCGATCATGTTGACCGTCATCACCTCGCCGAAAAGGAAGACGCCCATCAGGCAGACGATTACGGTCTGGATATAGGACATCGGCTGTACGACGACGGCATCGAGCAGGTCATAGGCGCGGATCAGGAGATAATGCCCGCTCATGCCGGTGATACAGAGGGCGATCATCCAGAACCAGTCGGCAAGCGTGATTTGCGTCCAGTAGAACGGGCCTACGAACGTAATCGCCAGCGCACCGGCCACGCCGGTGTAGAAGAAGGCAGTGTCTGGCGTGTCCGTGCGGCTCGCGAGCCGTGTCATGATCGAATAGACCGCAAACATCAGCGTGCCGACGATCGGGATGATGATCTTGGTGTCGAATGTCGCCTGCAGCGGGTTGATGATCAACAGGATGCCGATGAAGCCGATGCCGATCGCCGCCCAGCGCCGCCAGCCGACCCGTTCTCCGAGAAACGGCACCGAAAGGCAGGCGACGACCAGCGGCGTGGCTGCGAAAATCGTATGGGTAGGCGCAAGCCCGACCCGCGCAAAGGAGAAGATCGACACCACGATCTGCGTGACAAGCAGCACGCCGCGGGCGATCTGCAGCCAGGGCCGGTTGGCGGTGACGACGCCTTTCAATCCCACGGGCGAGCGGCCCGCGAGGAACAGCGCGAGGCCTGCAAAGGCCCAATAGCGGATCATTGTCACGAAAATCGGCGGATAGGCGGTGCCGAGATGTTTCGAAATGCCGTCCTGCATGGAAAAGATGGTCACGGCCGAAAGAGCGCAGAGAAGGCCGATGGACCGAGGTGTCATGCGGGAGGTCTACTTCTAATCGGGCGGTCGCACCGGCAGGATGAGCCGGGCAGGGCAGGGAAAGGGAATAGCTAGTCCGTTTTCGCCGTTCGCCAAGATGTCAGGCAACCTGCTTTTGCGAATACCTGCCATGCGCTGGGCGGGATGGAAGCCAGGCTAGCCAGCCAAGGCCGCAGCTGTCGTGCCTACCGGGCGAACTTGCGCGCACCGGCGACGCAGAGGATCACGGCGAGCGTCACAGCGAACATCATCCAACTGACGGATTCGTGCAGAAGGGTCGCCGCGAGTGCCAGCCCGAGGAACGGCTGCAGGAGCTGCAACTGGCCGACTGAGGCGATGCCGCCGAGCGCGAGGCCGCGATACCAGAAAACGAAGCCGATCAGCATGCTGAACAGCGAAACATAGGCAAGGCCCGCCAATGCGGGCGCTTCGATGCCGGAAAAGGTGTCAGGCATGGTGGCGACCGCTGCAACGATCATCGGCGGCAGCGACAGGACGAGCGCCCAGGAAATCACCTGCCACCCGCCCAGCCTGCGGGAAAGTCTCGCCCCTTCGGCATAACCGAGGCCGCAGGCGATGATGGCGGCAAGCATCAATGCGTCGCCGACGGGCGACGCCGTCAGCCCCTGCGCCAGCGCGAACCCGGCCACCAGCCCGCTTCCGAGAATCGAAAACAGCCAGAATGCGGGCTTAGGTCTCTCGCCGCCCCGGATGACACCGAAGATGGCCGTTGCGAGCGGCAGCAGGCCGACGAAGACGATCGAATGCGCCGAGGTCACGTGCTGCAGCGCAAGAGCCGTCAGCAGCGGAAACCCGACCACGACGCCAAGGGCGACGACCGCCAGCGATACCACGTCGCTCCGTACAGGCCGCTTCTCCCGAAACAGCATGAGCAGCCCGACCGCCAATATTCCGGCGATTGCGGCCCGCGTGACCGTCAGGAAGACCGGATCGAACTGCATCACTGCCACGCGGGTGGCGGGCAGCGAGCCGCTGAAGATGACCACACCGATAAACCCGTTGATCCATCCGGCTGCTGTACGGTCCATAAGCACTCCATCATTTTCGCAGTCCTTATCGATTAAGGCGAATGGCTTCACCAGCCACAGTCTGATACGGTTTGGAAAAACTGTTATGGTAAAGGATCCAGTACGGATGAACGGCGAGGCAGCGGAAGGCACCCGAGTGTCGATGGTCATGACGACGATCAGGCAGCGCATCGCCGGCCGCAGCCTGACGCCGGGCGCCAAGCTGCCCTCAGTTCGCGGGCTGGCGGGCACACTCAAGGTTTCCACCTCGACGGTGGTCGACGCTTATGAACGCCTCGTCGCCGAAGGGGCGATCCTCTCGAGGCCGGGGTCGGGCTTCTATGTCGCAAATCAGGCTGCGCCATTCTCGCTCTCGGAGGTTGGTCCCAGGCTCGACCGCGCCGTCGATCCGTTCTGGGTCTCCCGGCAATCCCTTGACGCAGGCGAGGGCGGGTTGAAGCCGGGCTGCGGCTGGTTGCCGCCTTCCTGGCTTCCGGAGGAAAGCATCCGCCGGGCATTGCGGGCACTGTCCCGCAGCGAAGGTCCCTCGCTGGCCGACTACGGTTCGCCGCTGGGCTTGCCGCCGCTTCGCCAGTTGATCTCGCGTCGCATGGCCGAACGGGGGATAGAGGCGTCTCCGGATCAAATCATGCTGACTGAATCGGGAACCCAGGCGATCGATCTCCTGTGCCGTTTTCTTATCGAGCCCGGCGATACCGTGCTGGTCGACGATCCCTGCTATTTCAACTTCCATGCCTTGCTGCGGGCCCACCGCGCGAAGATCGTCGGCGTCCCCTACACGGCCTCCGGCCCTGATCTCCAGGTGTTCGCCGAAATCTGCGCCGAGCATCGGCCGCGTCTCTACATCACCAATTCCGCCGTTCACAATCCGACCGGCGCCGTGCTTTCGCCGGTGACGGCCCATCGCGTCCTGAAGCTTGCGGATCAGTTCGATCTTACCGTCATCGAAGACGACATCTTTGCCGATTTCGAGCATGCCGCGGCGCCGCGTCTGGCCGCCTTCGACGGGCTTGACCGGGTCATTCATATCGGCAGTTTTTCGAAAACCCTGTCCGCCTCGGCGCGCTGCGGTTTTGTCGCCGCAAAGCCTGAATGGATCGAGGGCCTGACGGACCTCAAGATCGCCACCACCTTCGGCGGCGGGAGGCTGACGGCGGAACTGGTCCTCAACGTATTGAGCGACGGCAATTATCGCAAACATGTCGAAGCTTTGCGGACGCGTCTGTCTCGGGCGATGGTCGAGGTTTCGGCAAAATTGAAGGGGCTCGGCATCACGCCCTGGATCGAGCCGCAGGCCGGCATGTTTCTCTGGTGCCGGCTGCCGGACGATCTGGATGCCGCACGCGTTGCGCGGGCCGCCCTGGAAAGGAACGTGGTCCTGGCGCCCGGAAACGCTTTCAGCCTGTCACAGGCAGCGACCGGCTTCATGCGCTTCAACGTTTCGCAGATGCTCGACCCGCGCGTCTTCGACGTGCTGGGCCATGCCCTTATGCAAGCCCAAGCTCCAGACGGCCGTACCTAAGCCGGAACCGTTTCCTTCAGCAGCCCGGATACCATCACGAGAAACGCCTCCGTGGCCTTCTTCGAGGCGGCCTCGGGATCCTCCGCTCCGGCAATCCAGAGTGCGGCGCTGAGCGTCGCGCCATTGACGAGCCGTGCGGTCGCCTCCGCATCCACGTGCCGGATCGTGCCTTCGTCGATGAGTTTCTGGACGCTTGCCGTCATGGAGCGGAGACAGGCGTTCTGGTTCGGCCAGTTCGAGGGGTCGCCCAGCACCGCCGGCCCGTCGAGCAGCATGATGCGGCGGATCTCGGGCTCCAGCGCCATCTCGATATAGGCGATGTTTTCATCGACGAACCCCTGCCAGGCGGTCTTTGCTCTGCTGGAAATCGCGCAGAGCCGGTCGGACATTTCCGCGTCGATTTCGGCGATGACCGCCTGCAGCAGGCCCTTCTTGTCGCCGAAATGGTGGTAGAGTGCGCCGCGTGTCAGGCCCGCTTGGCCTGTGAAATCGTCCATCGACGCTTCCGCATAACCTTGCGTGGCAAAGGCGTGGCGCGCTGCGGCGATCAGCTTGGCCCGGGTTTCGGCGATCATTTCCTTGCGCGGCTTGTGGGCCATCGGAACTCCAGAAACTATTCACATACGTCACGTATGTTAATTGACATGCGTGACGTATGTGTCTATCTAACTCTCATACGCGGCGTATGTAAAGGTCATCCCACGATAACTCAAGGAGTCCGTCATGCCCAATCCCTATGGTGAAATATTCCGGAGGCCGGGGACGAAAGCTTTCTCCGCCGCCGGTTTCATCGCCCGCCTGCCGCTGCCGATGACGACGATCGGCGCCGTCGCGATGCTGTCGCAGACCCATGGCGAATATTGGATCGCGGGGGCGGTGTCGGCGACATTCGCGCTCGCCAATGCTTTCATCTCTCCCCAGGTCTCCCGCTGGATAGATGCCAAAGGCCAGTCCGCCGTGCTCGTGCCGACGACGGCCATCACCTTTCTTGCACTTGTCGGCCTTGCCGCTGCGGCCTGGCAGCGCTGGCCGAACTGGACGTTGTTCGCCTTCGCTCTGTTGGCCGGCATGATGCCGAGCATGATGGCGATCGTAAGAGCCCGCTGGACCGAGATCTACCGCGACCAGCCCGAACTCCATACCGCCTTCGCGTTCGAATCCGTGCTCGACGAGGTGGTCTATATCTTCGGTCCGGTGGTCGGTATCGGCCTCAGCGTTTCCCTCTTTCCGGAAGCGGGCGTTCTCGCCTCTGCCGCCTTCCTCGCCATTGGCACGGCCCTCTTTGTCGCACAGAAATCGACCGAGCCGAAGGTCGATCCGCAACGCGAAACCGGCAGCGGCTCGGTCATGCGGCTCCTCTCCATGTGGTTCGTGGTCACGGTCTTTGCCGGCATGGGCACGATCTTCGGTACGGCCGAGGTCGCGGTCGTCGCCTTCGCGGAAGCCATGGGCAATAAGGGTGCCGCAAGTTATATCCTCTCGGCCTATGCCGCCGGTTCGTTTGTCGTCGGCCTCATCATCGGCGCCGTCAAGTTCAAGACGCCGCTCGCCCGCCGCCTGGTTTTCGCGAGCCTGATCGCCGCCGTCACCACCTTGCCCATGCCTTTTGTCGGCAATCTCTGGACGCTGACGCTGGTGATCTTCCTGGCCGGTGCGGCGATCTCACCGACCTTCATCACCGGCATGAGCCTGATCGAGCGCATCGTGCCTTCGTCACAGCTCACCGAAGGCATCACCTATGCCATGACCGGCGTCGGCATCGGCTTTGCGATTGGCTCCTCGCTCGCCGGCTGGACCGTCGATGCCTATGGTGCCTCGAACGGCTTCTGGGTAGCAGTCGCCGGCGGCCTCACCGCACTCGCCACCATGCTCCTCGGTTACGGCCGCCTCAGCAACCCCGCGCGCCAGGTAGCTCCGCCATCTGCCGCATTAAACCCGGCGGAATAGGCTGCCTCCGGGACGCCGGCTATACAATTGCGATACATCCTCTGAACAGGCCCGGATTGGCCGGTTGGTGCCAGAGTCCGCCCGTGGTAGATTTGCCGCGGGCGGACTTTTGCTAAAGCCGGGAGGCCGAATGGCTCCCATCTGCAGGAGAGTGTCATGTCGACAGCTGCAAGCCCAACCGTTGAAGAAGAAGAAATTCGCCGGCGCGTGGACGGTCTGGCGCGAGCGTTGCGCGCCAAGGACATTGGCGCCCTGATGGCGTATTACGCGGCAGACACCGTTGTCTTCGACATCAGACCACCGGCGCAGGTCCAGAGCGCAGATGCCTATCGAAAGAACTTCGAGGCCTGGTTCGCTTCGGTTGAAGGATCGATCGATTACGACATCCACGACTTGCGCATCGCAGCGAATGGCGATGTGGGCTTCTGCCACAGCCTGAGCCACGTCAGGAGCATGCGGACAGGCGGAGACAAGGCGGATTACTGGGTCCGCGTGACATCCGGTTTCCGCAAGATAGCGGGCCAATGGCTGATCGCCCACGAGCATATCTCGATGCCGATTGATCTTGCGACCATGCAGGCGCAACCGAACGTTCAGTCATAAAGGTAGCGGACCCGGCGGCGTCACGCCCGCCGCTTGATCGCCCAGGCGTCCCGCTCCGCCGTTACCGTCGCCACGTCGCCGACCTTGATGCGCCCGATGCCGCGCGGCACGGCATTCCAGCCGAAGAGCGGACCGGGCACACGGCGATCGGCAGACATGCGGATGCGGCCCATAGCGGCCATCGGGCTCGGCGCCTCGCGGGAGCCGGTCTTCTGGTCCTGCGTGGTCATGATGCAGCGGGCGCAGGGTTTGACGAAATCGAAGCGGATGCCGGAAATCTCGATGCCTTCCCAATTGTCTTCCTCGAAGGCCTCGTCATGGTCGAGCACGATATTCGGTCGGAAACGCTCCATGCCGACCGCGCCTTCGCCATGTTTTTCCATGTCGGCATTGAGTGCCGCGAGCGAGCCGGTCGTGGTGACGAGCACCTGATAACCGTCCGCGAAAGTGACGGGCGTATCCGGCCCCGCCCATTCGGCGCTTGCGGTACGCTTCGCGTGATCGTCGAAGAAGACCAGCCGGATGTCGCGACCGAGCCAGCCCGAAAGCGTCTCGTTGACAGCGTCGTCCGCCAGTGCTGCGCTGACAATCGATTTCCACACGGCCACGTTCATGCGACGACCGGCCGGGAGGTGGCTGACACCGATCTCGCCCTTGCCGTCGATCGCCAGGCGGAAGCCGCCGTCTTGCGGCGTCACCTGAAGCTGCGCCAGCGCCTGCAGTTCGCGCTGCGTGATGAAATGGCCGGAAGGATCCGTCACCATCATCCGCCGGTCGCCGGGAATGCCTTCCGCCGCGATCTCCGCTTCGGTAAGCGCAATGCCGCGGCCGCTTTTCAGCGGATAGTAGTTGAGTTGGCTGACGCGCATGATGATATCCTCAGATTTCGTCGACGAAGAGGTCGAGTACCGTTTTCAGCCTCTCATGCCGTTCCTTCGCGAGCACCCGGCCGGTCGCGGTCTGGAACCCATCCGCCAGCTTGAACAGCTTTATTCCGAAATGGTCGATGGCAAAGGCCTTGTCGTCCAGAGGCCGCTCCTTGCCGAGCGGATCGGCGGGATCGTAGAGGCCGGATCCCATGCGGCCGGCGATATAGAAGCAGCGCGCTGCACCCACCATGCCGATCGCATCCATTCGGTCGGCATCCTGCAATATCTTCGCCTCCAGCGTTTCCGGCGCAATGTTTGCCGAAAAGCTGTGGGTGGTGATGGCATGCGCGACGGCGGCGATATCCTCTTCCACCCATCCAAGGCCGGCAAGAATGCCGGCGGCTTTCTCCGCCGCCAGCCGCGAAGCCTGCGATCTCAGGGGCGAATTCTTCTCGACCGCCACGCAATCGTGCAGCAGCACGGCGGCCGCGAGCACTCGCCCGTCGCCGCCTTCTTTCTCGTGGATACGCAAGGCATTGCGGAAGACGCGCAGGATATGGGCGATGTCGTGGCTGCCGTCGTCGCCTTCGGTCGCATGCGGGATCAGGGTTTGGGCAAGCTCCTCGTAGGGCGAGAAGGCTGCGGCAAGCGAAACGGTCACGATGCGGGTTCCTGCGAATCGGTCAGCTCGGGTTCACCGTTCTTTTTCACCAGAATGCGCTGGTAGAAAAGCCCGATGCCGATCAGCACCGCACCGAGCCCGATGAACGAGACTGCCCGCAAGATGCCTTCGAGATTCGACATGTCGATCAGGAACACTTTCACGACCGCGACCAGCACGAGGCCGGCGGAAGCAAGCCGCAGGCTCTTGGCGTCCAGCCTCGATCCCACCGCCAGCAGCGCCACGCCGATCAGCAGCCAGACCACTGAATAGGTATAGGTCTCTCCCTGCAGAAAACCCTTCCAGTCGGCGATGTTCTCTCCCTGCCAGAAACGGCGCACCGAAAGCGTCGCCCAGAGGAAGCCGAGCACCGCGCCGGCGAGCGCCAGCATGACGACATAGGGCTGCGGTCGCCGCCCGCGCGCATACCAGGCGACCAGGCCATAGGCGAGCGCTGGCAGAAGATAGCCGATCAGCAGCAGGTTGAAGAAGGGCCAGGCACCGGTGCTTTCGCCGCTGAAAAAGGGGTTCAGCGCGAAGAGATGCAGCGACAGCACGTTGAGCGTCGCGATCACCCCGGCAATCATGGAACCCCAGCGGAAGACCGGGCTCGGCGATCTGAGATCGAGGGTCAGAAGCACGCCGGAGAAACCAACGGTGACGAGCGTGTAGATCGACTGTTCGCCAAGCGTCGGCACCCGGTCGTCCAGCACGCCGCCGTTCATCGCATGACGTACGAGAACGGCGACCGTCATCAGGCCCGCGAGCGAGGCAAGCGCCTGCATGACGTTGCGGATGCGGAAATCCGCGGAACCTCTCAGCAGCCAGGCAGTCGCGATCGCAAGCAGCGTCGGAATGCCGTAGCCGGGAAGGAGCGCATTGAGGAAGGGCGTCTTGCCGAGGCTGTTGACGCCGATCAGCGTCGGTTCCCAGGCAATGCGGCCGAAGACGATCAGCGTGGCGGCGGCCATCATCCAGGGCAGTGCCGGCCAAGAGCGGAACCGCATCGCCAGCACATAGGCGAAGCCGAGGACCGAAAGCAGGATCGTGGTGACGATGCCGTTGGTCACCGCATGCAGCGCAAGCGCAAAACCTGCGAAGGAACCCGCGACGAGAAGATTTGCAGGCCAGTCGATAGGTAGATCGGTGCGCTCCTCGGTCGTCTTTTCGCTCCTGCGGAACAGCCAGTCCGCGCCGGCAAGCAGCACGAGGCCGAGCGCCAGCCCGTAGACCCCATGCGTCCAGTCGCGTCCGAGATTGCCGAAGTTGAGGAAGCTGATTGTCGCAAGCGTTACCGGCACGGCCGGCATCAGGACGCTCCAGAGGATCGGGAATTCCGGTTCGGCACTACGCAAACGCCTGAGAAAGGCAAAACCGAGAAAGGTGAAGATGGCGCCGAGACCGAGGCTGATGATGATCTCATGCGTGTAGGTCAAAACCGCCACCGGCTGGCCTTCAGTCGGCGGCGGCGGAATGTAATCGAGCAAAAGGAGCGCGGTCAGTGTTATGGCCAATACCGCACCCGCGGCGGAGATCAGGGCCGGCCAGACCGCATAGGCGCGGCTCGCGCCGAGTGCCGCCAGCGCCGCGATCACCGCGGCAGAGGCAAACAGGGGGTCGATGCCGGTCGGAAAATCCGCAAGTAGCATGGCAAGCGCCGGCAGGACGGCCATGATCGAGACGGACAGCGTGATCTGCAGGGGCGGGCGCCCAAGAAGCCCGCTCCAGCCGGACTTCGCTGGCCGGTCCAGCCCATAGCGCGGCCCGGGCCAGAAGAAGCCCGTGCCGGCGATCATTACGATCAGCGCCAATGCCGGCGGCATGGCGTCGAATACGTCGGACCCCACCGCATAGGCGATGGCCCAGAGCCCGATGCCGATATTGGCAAGCGTCGGCACGATCGTCCAGCGCCGGAAGCGCGAGGCGGCATTGACCGCAAACCAGGTCAGGCCGAGGAAGAGGAACAGTGCATTGGCGCTCGGTTCCTCGCTTGCCACCAGTGCCGGCGTGATCAGCGAGGCGAGCAGTCCGAGTCCGGCGAGCGCCTGTCCGTGCAGCAGCGACAGCGCGATCGTCGTGAAGGAGACGAGTGCCAGTAGGATGAAGGCGCTGGTCGGCCCGATGAACTCATAGACGGCATAGGCTGCGAAGATTGCACCGAGCAGCGTCACCCCGCCGGCAGCCGTCAGCGCCCCGGGGATCATCGCATTGCTGAACCGCTCGGAAGCTTGCGGCAGGGCGCGTCGGCGCACAACCTCGCCCGCCGCCATCAGGAAAAGGCCGAACAGGCAGGCGAGGGTGAGCCGCGCAGCAGGGCCGAGCAGGCCGGCCTCGATCGAGTAGCGCACCAGGAAAATGCCGCCGAAGGCGAGCGCCACGCCGCCCACCCAGACCGGCCAGCGGGCGCCGAGATAACTCTCGAGATTTTCTTTGGTTTTCGGCTTGGCGGTGGGTTGAGGGGCGGGGCCGGGTGTAAGCTCTTCCTGTCCGGTGCCGGGCTCGCTTTCTTCGGTGCTTACGGATGCCGCCGCCAGCTCTTCGGCGGTTGCTGCATCCTCGGCAGTTTCGCGCGCCGCGAGTTCGGCAGCCGATGCCGGCTCCTCAGCGACCGTCTCGGTTGCGGCTTCGGCCGAAGCCGCAGTCGCGGCCTCCCGGAGCGGAAGCGCCTGCCGCGCCAGGAGATCGGCCTTGACCGCCTCCAGCTCCTTTTCGAGCCCGGCGATGCGGTTGGATGTTCGCCGATGCAGGCCAAACACCAGGATGACGAGAAACAGCAGCAGGATTTCGGTCATCGGCGGGGCTCACGGACGGAGGAATTGTTCCAGGCTTTATACAATTGCCGGGTGAGGAAAGGGAAGAGCCGCCGTTTTCGTCAAATCGAATGACGAAGCCGCGGAAAGCATTAACCTTTCCAGATCTTCTACGCCGATTTCAGTCGTCCCTTGCTTCACGGGTCCTCGCCCCCTGTGCCGAAAACGGGGGCAGGATGTTGCCGGCAAAATCATCGTCTGCATAAAATATAATCGATACTAAGATATGATAACTTTATGTGCAATTTCAGCTTGCGCGACAGGAGAAGAAAGGTTTGGATGCGGTTATCAAACAAGAAACCTCGAGGGGACGACCTTTCATGATCTCGCGCAGACTGCTTTCCAAACTTTCGGCCGCCGCGGCTGTGGCCTTTGCCGCAGGCTTTGTCGCGTCCGCGGCGCCGGCCCGGGCGGATACGCCCATCAAAGTTACGCTGGACTGGAAGTTCGAGGGTCCCGCTGCCGGCTTCCTGCTCGCCCAGGACAAGGGCTACTTCAAGGCCGAAGGTCTCGATGTCACCATCGACACGGGTAACGGTTCGGTCGAGGCGATTCCGCGCGTCGCCACCGGCGCCTATCAGATCGGTTTCGGCGACATCAATTCGCTGATCAAATTCCTCGATGAGGACCCGTCGCAGAAGATCAAGATGGTCATGATGGTCTACGAGCGTCCGACCTTTGCGGTCGTCGGCCGCAAGTCGCTCGGGGTCACCAACGATCCGAAGTCGCTCGAAGGCAAGAAGCTCGGCGCTCCGCCGCCGGATGGCGCCTTTGCCCAGTGGAAGGCTTTCAAGCAGGTCGCCAAGATCGACGACAGCAAGATCACCATCGAATCGATCGGTTTTCCGGTCCGTGAGCCGATGCTCGCCCAGGGCAAGGTCGATGCCGTCTTCGGCTTCGCCTTCTCGGTCATTCTGAACCTGAAGGCGCAGGGTATCAAGGACGAGGATATCGCCACCATCCTGATGGCGGAAAACGGTCTCAACCTTTACGGCAACGGCATTACGGTCAATGCCGATTTCGCCGCGAAGAACCCGGCGGCCGTGAAAGGCTTCGTGAAGGCTCTGGCCAAGGGTTTTGCCGACGCGGTCGCCAAACCCGAAGAGGGCGTCGCAGCCGTCCTGAAGCGCAACGAGACGCTGAACAAGGATATTGAGCTGCAGCGCCTCAACATGGCGAATTCCATGAACATCAAGACCCCTTATGTTGTCGCCAACGGTTTCGGCGGCATCGATCCGGCAAGGCTCACCGCCTCGATCGAAACGCTGAAGGTCTCCATGGGCCTCAAGGGCAATGTGAAGGCTGACCAAGTGTTCGACGCAAGCTTCCTGCCCCCCAAGGAAGAGCGAATGCTTCCTTGATCATCGATGGAGAACCCGGCTCAAACCCGGGTTCTCTCTCGTCTGGAATTATGAATGATCGCGGAGACACGCCATTGGCGCACCTCGTTTCCCCCTTGGTTTCTATCGAAAACGTCGACATGCGTTATGGCGGCCCCAACGGGACGCTCGCCGTCTCCGGGCTCAACATGAAGGTCGGCAAGGGTGAGTTTGCTGCGGTCGTTGGCCCGTCCGGCTGCGGAAAGTCGACGCTGATGAAGCTCGTCACCGGCTTGCATATCCCGCAAGGCGGCGGCGTGATCGTTGCCGGCAAACAGGTCACGGAGCCGGTATCGATCGTCGGCATGGCTTTCCAGAATCCGACCATGCTGCCCTGGCGCACGACGCTCGACAATATCCTCCTGCCGCTGGAGATCGTCGAAAGGCACCGTCACCGGCTGCGCAGGCATAAGGCGGAATATGTGGAAAAGGCCGAACACCTGCTCGAAACTGTCGGCCTGAAGGGCTTCGGCTCGAAATTTCCCTGGCAGCTTTCCGGCGGCATGCAGCAGCGGGCGAATCTCTGCCGCGCCCTCATCCACGAGCCGGAACTCCTGATGCTCGACGAGCCCTTCGGCGCGCTCGATGCCTTCACCCGCGAGGAGCTCTGGTGCGTCATCCGCGATCTGCATGCAGCGCAGGGCGTCACCATCGTCCTCGTCACGCATGACCTGCGCGAAGCGACCTTCCTGGCCGACCGAATCTTCGTCATGAGCGCGCGTCCCGGCAGGATATTGAAGGAGCATGTCGTGCCCTTCGCCCGTCCGCGCGACCTCGAAGTCATGTATGAAAAGGGCTTCAACGACATGGTGCATGAACTGCACGGCGAGATCGCCAAGGCGAGGGTGGCGGCATGAGGGACGTGAGATGAGCGCCGTGACCGACAACACCACCCCGGTAACGCAGGCAAGGCCGCTTTCGGCCCGAATGAGCTGGGTTACATTGGCGCCCTGGCTTTATACGCTCGGCTTGTTCGTCCTCTGGGAACTGCTGGTCATCGCGCTCGAAATGCCGCCGACCATCCTGCCGGCCCCCTCCCGTGTCTTCCAGGCGATCCTGCAATACTGGTCGCCGATCTGGAAAAACTCGCTGCAGACCCTCTACACGACGACGCTGGGTTTCGCGATCGCGGTCGTGGCGGGGCTTGGCATCGGCCTTTTCATCGGCTGGTCGAAGACGATCTATGCCGGGCTCTATCCGCTGATGATCGGCTTCAACGCCATCCCCAAGGTGGCTCTGGTGCCGATCCTCGTCATCTGGTTCGGCATCGGTACTATCCCGGCGGTCCTCACGGCCTTCCTGATTTCCTTCTTTCCGATCGTCGTCAACGTTGCGACCGGGCTTGCGACCATCGAGCCGGAAACCGAGGACGTGCTGCGCGCGCTCGGCGCGAAGAAGATGGACATCATGCTGAAGGTCGGCATCCCGCGCTCCATGCCCTATTTCTTCGGCTCGCTGAAGATTGCGATCACGCTTGCCTTCGTAGGCTCCGTCGTCTCGGAAACGGTGGCCTCCAACTACGGGCTCGGCAATATGATGAGTTCCGCGCAGAGCCAGTTCAACGTGCCGCTGGTCTTCGCCGGCCTGCTGATGCTGGCCGTGGAGGGCATCGCCATGTACGCCTTCATGGCATGGATCGAGCGGCGCATGACCGGTTGGGCGCATCGCTCCACTATGGCCCAGTAAGCGGCTTTCCAAAACTTCGATCCTCTGTCGTGCTTCCGCTCTTGTCCATGTGACCTTTACATTTGGTTCATTTGGACTATTTTGGTGTGGTGGCAATTAGGAATAAGTCTCCCGTGGAAGTCGCGCCGAAAAAGCATGACGCTGAGCAACTGGCAGCCGTGGCCCTGAAGGCTTTCGGCAATGTGATGAGCGAGTGGGGGGTATCCCTCAGCGAAGCGGCGGGTTTGGCCGATATGTCGGAGAGCACCTGGAAGCGCGCGAGGAAGCCCGGTTATGCTGGCGGGCTGACCAAGGACCAGATGCTGCGGCTCAGCGCGGTCATCGGCATCTATAAGGCCCTTAAGCTCTATTTCAGCGAGCCGGTCGCCACTCGGTGGATGACGCTGCCGAACAACGGCCCACTGTTTGAGGGCGCCCGTCCGGTCGATACGCTGATCGAGGAGGGGTTGCCGCAGTTTCTGAGGGTGCGCAACTATCTCGACGCGCTGCGTGGCGGCGCGTGATTATCACGGCGTTGAAGGACCGGGGGCTGGTTCGGCTGATCCCGGCAACCTATCACAAGCCGCCCAGCCTGCGCGGGCTCGTCGATAGCGACGAGGAGCTGGAAATCCTTGCCGAGATCGAGGGCCTGACGAGCGCCCGCCTGATTGCCGAGCGGGGTCTGAACCTGCATCTTGATCGCCGCGAACTCGCCTGGAAACGCCGCAGGCACGACCTGCAGGTCTATGGCAACAGCCACATCAATGCCGCCTTCACCTATACGCGCAAGGGCGGCAACCGTTTTAACGCTGAAAGCCGCGGCGCCTGGTATTGCAGCTGGGACGTGATGACCTCGATTGCGGAAGTTGCCTACCATAAGACAAGGGAATTGCGTTTCATCGGGATATTTGAGGAGACGGCGCGCTATGTCGAACTTGTGGCCGATTTCATCGGCGAATTTCCCGACATCACCGACGAGGCGTCACACCCGGCCCTTAACCCCGATCCGGCTCTCGGTTATCCGGAAGGGCAGGCGCTGGCTGAAAAACTGCGGCGGGAGGGCTATGACGGCTTGATCTATCCATCGGTGCGCCATCAGGGCGGGCGTTGCCTTGTGGCATTCGAGCCGACCGCGATCCGCAACGTCCGCCCCGGCGCCTCCTGGGACATCGTCTGGCAGGGCACGGAGGATTACAGCGTCAACGCCGTTTGAGGCTGGAGCCAAGGTTCGAAAATTTATCTTTCGAAGATTTTGCGCACCAGGCCCGGCCTCCTCGTAAGGCCAGACCTGGTGCATCCTTTCCTTCAGGACCGCGCTGTCGCCGGTTCGTCCGCACCGTAAGGAGCCGGAGGTCCGCTCGCACCGGCAGTGCCGCGCGAATTTGCCTGAGGGTCTGGAATCTTTTCCGGTCGCTTGTCGAAGGCGAGCTTGATCGCCTTCGACAAGTCGCGGCTGGCATTCCACCAATCGCTGCTTTTTGTCCAGTATCGAAGTGTGACTTTCGTGCCGCCGGCGTCGAATTCCGCAACGAAGGCGGCCGGGGCGGGATCATCCAGCACCCGCTTGTCGTCGCGGGCAATGTGGAGAAGCCGTGCCTGTGCCGCGCCGATGTCCTCGTCTGCGCCGATATGCACCGAAATCTCGTTGCGGCGGGTTCTGCGCCGGCTGTAATTGGTGATCGGCACGTTCCAGAGGGTCGAATTTGGTGCGAGACGATAGATCCCGTCCGCTGTCTTCAGCTCGGTCGCAAAGAGGCCGACCTCAACGACCGTGCCGGTCACGCTGCTGGTCTCGATCGTCTCGCCGACGCGGAAGGGACGAAGCACAAGCAGCATGATGCCGGCGGCGATATTCTGAAGCGTTCCCTGAAGCGCCAACCCGACCGCAAGGCCGATCGCACCGAGCGCTGCGAGGATCGAGGCGGTCTGGACGCCGAACTGCCCGAGCACCATGACAATGACCAGGATCAGGACCACGTAGCGGACGATATTGGAAAAGAACTGGGCAAGGGTGGCGTCGATGCCGTGTATGCGTGACAGCCCGCTGTGAGCCCAGTTGCTGAGCATCCGCGCGGCGATCCAGCCAAGTATGAGAAGCACGACCGCGCCGATCACGGCGAAGGAATACTGCACCGCCAGAGCGCTCAGTTGAGCGAGTGCCGCTCTTGTCGCCACAACGAAATCCGATGTCTGTTCCATCCGGTCGACCGCTCCTTTCTCTGGATGGCCCGTAATTGGCGCAGCAGGCCGGGAGGTCAAGGCAAAAAAGACGGTCGTTTAATTGTACCAATAAGTGATTGAAACAACTTAGTTTTTAAGGTCTAAAGTGACCTGGAGAGGCAATACGAAGGATGCCCGGCCATCCGTTTCGGCCCCGCGGCCGATGCCTTTGACCGCCGCGATCAGACGCCCGTTGCGGCCGAGCATGTGGTCGCCGATCTCGATCAGCCGCGAATTCGGCGTGGCATGCGGTGCCGCTTTTCGCAGCCGGCCGGCAAGTTCGAAATCGTCTTCTTCCGGATGGAGCGCCAATGCCGTTATGACGGCCGCCGCCGGGGAACGGGAGACGCCCATCCAACAGTGGATGAGGATCGGCGCCGATTGGTCCCAGTCCCGCACGAAGGCAATCAGGCGTTCGACATGCGTCTCGCTGGGTGCGATGAGGTCCCCGGTGCCGGCAAAACCGATGTCGTTCATGGCGAGCTTCAGGTGGCGCTCGGCGGCGATCACTCCCGGCCGGTGGAAATCCTGGCGTTCGGCGATGAGGCTCACCATCGCCCCGGCCCGGTGCCTGACGGCCATCTCGGCAATGTTTGCGAGCGGACAGACGACGATTGAGGTCATGGTTCCCTCTTGGTCGTCTCGGTCGCCTGCTTGCCGTGGCCGCGTGCGGCCTCGATGTCATGAAAGCGGTCGAGGAAGCGCCGCTGTGCTTCGAGCGCAGGCATCGGGGCGATCGGCAGCATGTCGCGGGTGATGCCGCGCGGCTGGCCGAAGAATTTCCGCGCTTCGGCGACGGAAAAGCCGGCGAGTTCGGTTGCCTCGAAGAAGGCGGCGATCGTGTCGGCCTTCTTGATCAGCGCCTTCAAATCACGGGATGCATGCGGCGGCAGGCCGAAGCGCAGGTGGATCGCCGCCTCCAGCCGCTGTTCGACAGCCTTGTAGCCGCCGCCGACGACCGATTTGAACGGCGAGATCATGTCGCCGATGACATATTCCGGCGCATCGTGCAGCAGCGTCATCTGCAGCGCATCGGCACTACAGGATGTGTTGCAACGCCGAAGAATCTCCTCCACAACGAGACAATGCTGGGCGACCGAAAAGGCATGGTCGCCACGCGTCTGGCCGTTCCATCGGGCGACGCGGGCAAGGCCGTGGGCGATATCGGAGATCTCGACATCGAGAGGCGAGGGGTCGAGCAGATCGAGCCGCCGTCCCGAGAGCATGCGTTGCCAGGCGCGGGCGCCGGGCGCATCGGTCCCGGCAGATATCGTGGCTGCGGTCACGGCTCGGCCTCTTCGGCCTCGACGGGGAATGAAAGCCCGGTCCATTCCGGCAGTGTGAGCTTCACCGGCACATCGCCGACGATGAAAGGCAGGCCGCGCGCCAGTGCATCGCCGACACGATCGATGCGCACGACGGCAAGCCCCTTGTTGCCGGCGACCGAGCCGAGTGCGCCGACGGTCTTGCCGCCCGCGATGATCTCGATGCCGGAGGCCGGCAGGGCGGCATCACCGGAAACCAGCGCCAGCCGCCGCCTCGCGGTACCGCGGTGCTGCATGCGGGAAACCACTTCCTGGCCGACATAACAGCCCTTGCGGAAGGAGAGCCCGTCCGTCTTGTCGAGCAGGACATCGTGCGGAAAAGCGTCCTGCAACGGATAGTCGTGACCGGAAAGCGCCACGCCGACGTCGGCCCGCAGCGCGTGATAGGTCTCCTCCGGCCCCTCCGCCTGCCTGCCGGGGACGCGGGAGAGCACAATGCCTGCCTTGGCGAAGGCCGCATCCTTCACCGCGCCTTTTTCCGCCTCGTCGCCCCAGAAGACCGTTACGCCCTCCGTCGATTCGGCGGTGAGATCGACCGCAGCGCGCAGCTTGTACATGGTCAGCCGCCGCATCAGGGCTTCACGCTGCGAAGCTTCGGTCTCGATGAGGAAATCGTGGCTTTCGCGCCATACGAGGAAATCGAACAGGATCTTGCCCTGCGGTGTCAGCAGCGCACCGGGCCGCGCCTCGCCAGCCGGCAATCCCTCGATATCTGTGGTGATAAGCCCCTGCAGGAATTCCTGGGCGTCGCGCCCGGAAAGGCGGATCAGGCTTCGCGTCGGAAGAAAGGCGGCGGACATGGCAGGCAATCCGGTTGTCAGGAAAAAGGAGAATTAAGTCTTCCCGCAGGCGGCGACAAGACTTGTCGTTCTCTCAATCCCCGCCGGAGAAGAACTTCCATTTGCCGTCGGGACTGATGCCGATACGGAAGAAGTTGTAGTTGCCGTTTTCCTCCATGCCTGCGAGGTCGCCGGCGGTGACGATGCGCAGGAGATCGACGCGCTCGGGCGGCGTCAAGGAGCCGAGCGCCTTGCCGGTAAAATAGGGCCAGACATAAGCTTCGTCCGGCGTGCCCGCATCGAAACGGGCTGGCCCTGTCGACAGGATGTCGAGAATGATGGCAAGGATTTCCTGCCCGTCGGGATCGCCGGAAAAGCTCTTGAGCGTCTCGATGGGATCGTCGCTTTCGCCATTCATCACCTGCGTCTGTTTGTCGCCGGTGCTGATCAACGGGCGAAGCCTGGCGATATCGCCGGAGGCTGCGGCTTCGACGAGTTGCTCGCGCATATGCTTGACCGGCTGCGGCAGCTTCGACATGTCGATGATGATCTCGGCCGACTGGTCGCCGTTGTTGGCAGGCGTTTCGGCCGCTTTCGTGTCGGGTGTTGTCGCGGGCGCGTCCTCGGCGCCCGTCTGTGGCCGGTCGATGGCAGGACCCGGCGGCGGCAATGTCGTGCCATCCAGTGCCTGGAGAATTTGCTTCTCTTCGCTTTGCCGTGTCGGCGCGCGTTCGTCCTGATCGGGGGAGAGTACGGAAAGTGCCAATGCACTGCCGCCGGTAGCCAGGCTCAGCGCACCCGCAAGCACCGTTGCCGCGCAAAGGCGGATGAGAAGAGGGGAAATGGTCGTTTCCTCTGCAGGGCGCATGGAAACCTCGGCTATCTATTGAATCATTCGCTCGGGAGAAAATTCGCCAGCGAGCATGCGGGTCTTCAGCGATTCGAGCATGGCTTCGGCACCCAGCTCGCCATGGATGCGGATGGTCTCCCGCATGGCAAGCACCAGTGCCGCGTCGGCGATGATTTCCGGTTCGATGCCATCCGCCCGGCCGTCGGCCCAGGCCTCGCTCTGATATTCCAAGGCAGCCTGCATCTTCTCATGCACAATCATGTCGTCGATGTCGTTGCGGCCTGTCTGCATTCTGATGTCCTCGGTGCCCGTTTGATTACTAGCCCGTTAAAAACTTTATCAGTCTTTTATCAAAACGACACGGCCTCCTGCGAAAAGAGGTAAATAATCCTCTAATTTCCGAAGCGTGTCGCAATTTCTGTGGCAAGTGTTGCGCCTTCGTTACGGTATCGTTCCTCCGCCGTCCTGGCCGCATCTGTACAGGAGGTGTGCACTGCGGCAAAGGACCGATAACCGCGGTTGAAGGCGGCTGTCAGTTTCTCGCGCCGTTTGGGTTCGTTCGCCGTGTCGGTATCCAACAGCTGCTGCATGGATGCGCGCCAGTCGGAGGCAGGTACGCCGCACAGCGTCCGCAGATACTGGATGGAGCCGAGAACTTCGGCAAGGCGTGTCAGCTGCACCTCATAGGGCGCCGGCTTTTCTTCTGCGGCCGGCGGCGGCACGGCTGCGGCAGGCGGCTGTTTCGCCGTTGGCTGTTTCGTCGTCTGGGCAGCGAGCGGCGTCGCCGCGGCGGCCGCCACAAGCGTGATCAGGACAAGTCGCGAAATAGAACTCATGAACGGGATCCGGCGCGGCATATTAAAAATCTAATAGCGGGCCTTGATCTCTACCGCCAGCCTTTCGGCGCATTCGAGCACGCTCGGCGGCACAGGAAGGGAGCGGATTTCCTCGATGGTATACCAGCCCGGATCCGCGGCATCGTCGGCTGCGACGACTTCCGTATCGGCATCCGCCTCGACACGGAAGACCGAGAGAAAGAAATGACTGCCGCCTTCCTTTTCGCTCATCAGGTCATAGGTCGCGAAAAGGACGGGATTGCGAGCCGTGACGCCCGTCTCTTCGAAAAACTCCCGTAACGCAGTCTCATCCGGCGTCTCCCCCGGCTCGGCGCGTCCACCCGGAAAGGCGAACAGATCGGCCGACGGCGGGTTCATCCGGCGGATCAGCAGGAACCGCCCACCCCGTTCGAGAATGGCGGAGGATGCGGCTTGCGGAGAGGAGGGCATGGATCTTCTTCTAGCGGGCGGCCGCGTCATGGGGGACGATCGTCAGATCGTATCCGATCGCACGGACAACTTTTACGATAGTCGCGAACTCAGGATTTCCGCCTTCGCTGAGCGCTCGATAGAGATTTTCGCGTGACAAACCGGCATCCTTGGCGACCTGGCTCATTCCCCGGGCACGCGCCACATCGCCGATTGCTGCCGCGATGACGGCTGGGTCGCCATCCTCGAACACGGCTTCCAGAAAAAGCGCTATCCGTTCGTCGCTGTTCAGATGCTCGACAATATCCCACTTCTTGGTCTCGACTGCCATAGTCAGTCCTCCAGGTCCGCCGCCAGTGCCTTCGCCGACAGGATATCGTCAGTCTGGCTGGATTTATCGCCGCCACACAGAAGGATGACCAATTTCTGCCCGCGCCGCGTGAAATAGATTCTGTAACCAGGTCCGTAGTCGATTCGCATCTCGCTGATGCCAGAACCGACCGCCTTCACATCGCCGGGGTTCCCCAGCGACAAACGATAGATGCGGGTATTGATACGGGCTTTCGCGCGCTCGTCCCGCAACCGGGCAAACCAAGTCGAGTAGATTTTGGTTTCCCGGATTTCGATCACGTGGCAATGTAGCGTATAAGCTACAAATCTTCAATCCTGCCATCCTCATGAAAACCTACGCGCTCTACTCCTTCGCCGCCCTTGCCGAGATCGCCGGCTGCTTCGCCTTCTGGGCCTGGTGGCGATTGGAGAAGTCCGTCTGGTGGCTGGCGCCCGGCATGCTTTCGCTCGTCCTTTTTGCCTGGGCGCTGGCGCTGGTGCCGAGCGATGCAGCGGGACGCGCCTATGCCGCCTACGGCAGCATCTATATCCTCGCCTCGATCCTATGGCTGTGGATGGTGGAGGCCCGGGTGCCGGATCGGTGGGATGCGCTCGGTGTCGCCGTCTGCCTTGCCGGCGGCGCCATCATCTTCTTCGGGCCGCGCAGTGCTTGATGGCCGCGCCGCTTGACGCATTTTGAGGCCGATGCCATGACAGGCGCATGTGCGGACGCTACGCCCTGACGGCGACCCCCAGGGATATCTCGGAATTTTTCAGTCTGGTGGATCTCGAGGATTTCCCGGCGCGCTACAACATTGCTCCGACGCAGCCGATCCTCGTGGTGATCGAATCGGAACGCCGCGAGCCAGGCAGCAATCTGCCGACGCGACGGGCGCTCCTCGCCCGCTGGGGACTGATTCCCGGCTGGCTGAAGGACCCGAAGGATTTTCCGCTGCTGATCAACGCGCGGGCGGAAACGGCAATCGGCAAGGCCTCCTTCCGCGCGGCGATGCGCCATCGGCGCGTTCTCATACCGGCGACGGGTTTCTACGAATGGCGCCGGCCGCCGAAGGAGAGCGGCGTCAAGCCGCAGGCCTATTGGATCCGTCCGAAGCACGGCGGCGTCGTGGCCTTTGCCGGCCTGATGGAAACCTGGTCCTCGGCGGACGGTTCGGAAGTGGATACCGCCGCGATCATGACCACCACGGCGAATGCGGCGATCCGCGGCATCCATGATCGCATGCCGGTGGTAATCCAGCCGGAAGATTTCGAACGCTGGCTTGATTGCAAGACGCAGGAGCCGCGCCACGTGGAAGACCTGATGCGGCCGGCGCAGGAGGACTTTTTCGAGGCGCTGCCGGTCTCCGATCTCGTCAACAAGGTCTCGAATATGGGGCCGGACCTGCAGAAGCCGGTGGCCGTCGCCGTCCCGGAAGAGAAGCCGCCGAAAGGCAAAAAGCCAGACACCGATCAAATGTCGCTCTTCTGACCCTTCCTCTTTTTCCAGGCGAGATATTCCCATGAACCTGCTTTCTGCCGGCTTTTCCGGTTTCGCCCTCGGGGGCTCGCTGATCGTCGCGATCGGTGCCCAGAACGCCTTCATCCTGCGCCAGGGGTTGATCCGCAGCCACGTCTTCATCCTCTGCCTGATCTGCGCGCTGTCCGATGCATTGCTGATCGCCGCCGGCGTCGCCGGTCTCGGCACCATTGTTTCGCAATCGCCGGTTTTGATTTCGGTGGTGACGCTCGGCGGCGCGGCCTTCCTCGGCACCTATTCCTTCATGGCCTTCAGGCGCGCGGCAAAGCCGGGTGCCATGGTCGCCGGCGCTCCCGAAAGTCTCGGCCTGAAGGCGGCGGTGATGACCTGCCTTGCCTTCACCTTCCTCAATCCGCATGTCTATCTGGATACGGTCGTGCTGCTCGGCAGCCTGTCTGCAGCCTTCGAAGGCTTCGAACGGATCGCCTACGGCGCCGGTGCGGCGGTCGCCTCGTTCGCCTGGTTCTTCGGGCTGGGTTACGGCGCGCGCTTCCTGGCGCCGCTCTTTGCAAGACCCGCCGCCTGGCGGGTTCTGGATGTCGTCATCGGCGTGGTGATGGGCCTGCTCGCGCTGGGGCTCGTTTTGAGCTTCCTCGGCGGCAAATAGGCGATCAGCCGGCCGGTGTGAGCTTCGGCTTGCGCTTCAGCATCAGGGCTGCGGCAACCACGGCCTTGAGCGCCAGCGGGCGGTAAGGCGGGTTGATATCCTGCTTGGTGTCGGTCTTCTTGACTGGTTTTTCGCTGCTCATGGCTGTCTCCTCTCACACGCGAATCTTTTGTTTTTGCATTTGCGATCGCGCCTCTCCGCATTAAAGCGGGCAGAATCGTGGCTGAACAAGCCGGCACGCTCGCCAGCTTTTCATAAAACCTGCATCTTGCGGGAAACTGTTGCGTGAAAGCTGCAACTTACCAAGTGCGGAGCCTGTCAGACGTTGGCGCTGTCGTCCTCGATGGTGATCGTGCCGTAGCGGCGGTGCCAGGCACGCGCGCTAAAGGGCAGGACGCAGAGATAGGCGATAACCGTGACCGACAGCACCTCCCAGGTATAGCTCATCAGCAGAGCCACATAGAGCACCACGGCGAGCAGGATCGGCAGCATGAGGTCCCGCCGGATGCGGCTCGATTTGCCGGACCAGACCGGCAGGCGGGAGACGAGCAGATAGCCGATCAGGATCGTATAGGCGACGCTCCCGTATACGAAGAGGGGGGAGGAGCCCAAACCCAGGAAACCGAGATAGACCGGCAGCAGCACCAGCATGGCGCCCATCGGCGCCGGCACGCCGACGAAGAATTCCGACTGCCAGGGCGCCTTGATATCACGGTCGGCCATAACGTTGAAACGGGCAAGACGCAGGCCGGCGGCGATCGCATAGAGCAGTCCCGCGATCCAGCCGATCGACTTGGCATTGTGCAGCAGGAAGGCATAGGAAACGAGCGCCGGCGCGACGCCGAAATTGATGATGTCGGCAAGCGAATCCATCTGCACCCCGAATTTCGATGTGGCCTTCAGGAGCCGCGCAATACGCCCGTCGATACCATCAAGGAAGGCGGCAAGCAGCACCATGGCCACCGCAAGCTCGTAGCGCCCCTCGAATGCCAGCCGAATGCCCGTCAGGCCCGCGCAGATGGCCAGCACCGTGATCAGGTTCGGCACCATGAGGCGCAGCGGAATCTCGCGCAGACGAGGCCCGCGGGCCTCGTCGTTCGGCCGGTTCGGCTCATGGGGGGAAGAGGTCGAGGCGTCGGGGGCTGGCGTCTCCATGATGCTGTCTCGTGCTCCTTTATACGCGGCGGCTGATGGTCGGACCCTTGGACGAACCGAATTCGGCAAGCACGGTTTCGCCGCCGAGGGCCAGTTGGCCGACCGAGACCCGTGGCTGGGCGCCGGCAGGCACGAAAACGTCTAGGCGCGACCCGAAGCGGATGAGGCCGAAGCGTTCGCCCGCGTTGACCGGTTCCGTCGGTTTCACCCAGCAGACGATGCGGCGCGCCACGAGACCGGCAATCTGCACGACACCGACCTTGCCGTGGCGGGTTTCGATGACCAGGCCGTTTCGCTCGTTGTCCTCGCTCGCCTTGTCGAGTTCGGCATTGATGAACTGGCCGGGGCGGTATTCGATGCGGGTCACCTGGCCGCGCACCGGCGAGCGGTTGATATGGCAGTCGAAGACATTCATGAACACCGAGATGCGCAGCATCGGCTCCGAGCCAAGCTCGAGCTCGGCCGGCGGCACGACGAAGGCGACATGCGAGATGCGGCCGTCGGCGGGGCTGAGCACGAGGTCGTCATCCTGAGGCACGGCGCGCTCGGGATCGCGGAAGAAATAGGCGCACCAGAGGGTCAGCACGAGGCCGATCCAGAACAGCGGTTCGGCGATCCAGCCGAGGATCAGCGAGGCGATGAAGAAGGCCGCCACGAAGACATAACCTTCCTTGTGGATCGGCACGAGCGTGTTGCGGATGGTGTCGAAGAGATTGATCAACCGTTTTCTCCTGGATGGTCAGCCCGAACTGACTACAGGGAAACCGTTTTTGCGGCAATGCGGTTCCGTCGCTCTGTGGCGAAGACCAGTACGGTCGCGTCGTCGCCATCGCATCGGCCTGAGCGATAGGACCCGCGCTGGTCCGCCCGAGCGCGAGCCCCATCCCCATGCCCCCAACGCAGTACTCACCAACAAAAAGAGGTGGCTCGACCGTTTTTCCCGTCCGAGCCACCAAGCAGTCTGTTGGCAATTGTGAGATAACAACCTCGCCGTCAATCGCGCGTGAAAGGCGCGTGAACGGGACCGCCATTCGTGCTCATTCGTGGTAATTTTCCGCAAAAAAATGCAGGTGGATTGATCGGCGGAGGGAGAACCCGTCGCTGGGCTGAAGGAGAACCTACATCTATCGGACGACCTGCCAGACCGCCCGAAACCCGCTATTGATTGCGTCCGGCGCATTGCGCCGCGTGCCGCAAGAGATGACGCACCTGGACGGGAGGATGTATGACATATCTGCGCATTTGGATCGTAGCCACGGTTGCCTTCATGGCCTGCGCAGCAATCGTCACTGCCGGCTACTACGACATCGAGGGAACGGTTCCGGCAAGCCCGCCGGTCTATGTCGAGATGTGGGCAGGATGGATGGGCTTTATCACGGTGTCCGTCGCAGGCGTGAAGTGGCTGCTCGACTATCGTAAATGAGCCGTTCCTTCTGAAAAAAGGACTAGGCGCGCCGCTCAGGGCCGAACGGCCGGCAACTTCAGGGCTGCGGCGGGACCCAGCCCATCCAGGTCGTGAATGCCAGAAGCGGCGAGCTGTAAAATGTCAGGACGAGGAGATAGGCGAGCGCAATGGCGCCGAACACCGCCATTCTTTTCCAGGAAGATCGCATTGTTTTCCTTTTATCCGTGGAGAGCTTATTCCGCCGCGGGGGCGCCGCGCAGGATGATGCCGAGATCGTCGCTTTCGCGCACTTTCCTGAGCTGCTCTTCGGCCTGCACCGCCTCGCGCTGGCGGTTCCACATTGAGGCATAGAGCCCGTCCTGGGCGAGCAGCCCGGCATGGGTGCCACGCTCGGCGATCAGGCCGTCGCGCAGCACGATGATCTCGTCCGCATTGATGACGGTCGAAAGCCGGTGGGCGATGACCAGCGTCGTGCGGTTCTTCGAAACCGTATCGAGCGCTGACTGAATTTCATGCTCGGTCGTGGTGTCGAGCGCGGAGGTCGCCTCGTCGAGGATCAGGATCGGCGGGGCCTTGAGGATCGTGCGGGCAATCGCCACGCGCTGTTTCTCGCCGCCGGAAAGTTTCAAGCCGCGCTCGCCCACCTTCGTATCGAAACCTTCGGGAAGCGTGCGGATGAAATGGCTGATCTGCGCCACCTCGGCAGCCGTCTGGACCTCCTCTTCGGTCGCGCTCGGGCGACCGTAGCGAATGTTGTAGGCGACCGTGTCGTTGAAGAGGACGGTATCCTGCGGCACCATGCCGATAGCAGCCCGCAGCGAATGCTGAGTGACATCACGGACATCCTGGCCATCGATGGTGATCGTGCCGTCCTGGATATCATAGAAGCGGTAGAGCAGGCGGGAGATGGTCGACTTGCCGGCGCCCGACGGGCCGACGATCGCCACCGTCTTGCCGGCTGGCACGTCGAAGGAAACGCCCTTGAGGATCGGCCGCGCCGGATCATAGGAAAAATGCACGTCCCTGAACGCGATTGCCCCCTGGCGGATATCCAGTTTCTTCGCGTCCGGCCGGTCGACCACTTCCGGCTCCACCTCCAGAAGGTCGAACATCTGCTCGATGTCCGTCAGTCCCTGACGGATTTCGCGATAGACAAAGCCGATGAAATTGAGCGGCACGGAAAGCTGCATCAGCAGCGCGTTGACGAAGACGAAATCGCCGATCGTCTGCTCGCCGCGTTGCACGGCAAGCGCCGACATGACCATCATCACCGTCTGGCCGAGGCCGAAGATCACCCCCTGGCCGAAGTTCAGCCAGCCGAGCGAGGTCCAGACGTCGGTCGCGGCTTTTTCGTAGCGCGCCATCGACGTGTCGAAGCGCCTGGCCTCCATCTCCTCGTTGCCGAAATATTTAACCGTTTCGAAATTGAGGAGCGAATCGATCGCCTTTGTATTGGCGTCCGTATCGCTGTCGTTCATCGAGCGGCGGATGCCTATGCGCCAGTCGCTCGCCTTGATGGTGAACCAGATATAGAGCCAGACGGTCACGGCGGTGACGAGAACGTACCAGAAGCCGTAGCTGACCCAGAAGATGATCGCCGTCAGCAGGAATTCCAGAAGCGTCGGCACGGAGTTGAGGATCGTGAAGCGCACGATCGTTTCGATCCCCTTGGTGCCGCGCTCGATGACGCGCGACAGCCCGCCCGTCTTGCGCTCGAGGTGAAAGCGCAGCGACAGCTGGTGCATATGGACGAAGGTACGGTAGGCGAGCTGGCGCACCGCATGTTGCCCAACCGAGGCAAACAGCGCGTCGCGGAGCTGGTTGAGCCCCACCTGCAGGATGCGGGTAAAATTATAGGCGATGACAAGGATGACGGCGCCGAGCAGGAAGGCCGGCAGGATCCCCGCCATGTCCAGCCTGCCGTTCAGCGCATCCGTTGCCCATTTGAAGAAATAGGGAACGGCGAGCAGCACGAACTTGGCGAGAAAAAGATAGAAGGTCGCCCAGAGCACGCGCGCCTTCAGATCCGCACGGCCCTCCGGCCACATATAGGGCCACAGGTTGACGAGGGTGCCGAGCGGATTGCTGGCATCCGCCGATACGGTCTTTTTCTTGTCCGCCATGAAAGTCTCCGCGAGGGCGCGTCAAAACGCCACCCGGCACATAAGGGTCGGAGGAGAATGTTGCAATGACGGTTTGATGAAACATGCGGCCCTCCGGCTCGCTATTGCGGTACAGGGCCCTTGCGGGGGAGGTGTGTGAACCTCAGCCGTCCGCCAGGCAGAAAGCGGGTGGAGCTTTGTTCCTCAGGCGCAATGAGCCTGCAGCAGGCACAAGCGGATGGCGTGGAGCAATTCGGTCGGGTCGGCCGGCTTGGAAATCCACTGACCGTGGAGAAACACGGCGTGGGCGTCGGACGGCTCGCTGTGGGCGCTGTGGACGACAAAGGGAATATTGCGCCTCACGAGGGTTTCCGCGATTTCAACGCATTCGCCGTCGCGCAGGAAGATGTCCAGGACGGCCGCGTCCGGTGATCTGTCAACCAGCCAGGCCTCCGCATCGCGACACGAAGCCATCATCACTGCCTCGCCCAAACCTGCATCGCGTAGCATTTCCTCAACGTCCCAAGAAACAAGCGGCTGATCTTCCAGCAGTAGGATCGTGGGGCGCTTCATAGCGGCTGATACCTCTTATTATCGCATCGAATATAATTGTCTTCCTATCGCAGGTCCGGCTTAGTCCGGTGTCGTACGGAGCGCTTCATTCGGCCTCATTGTTGATATATGGATCGTCATCGTCTGCTTTGAATAAAAAGGGCGCGGGCGACTAGGAGATGCATTTACTCTTGCCCCAGTGGAGGGCAAGACTATGCCGTCGCCGCAAAATTCCAATTTCAAGAACAGACTTCTTCGATTGCTTCCGGACACGGAGCTTTCACTATTTTCGTCTTCTCTGGAGAGGATCGAGCTCCCCAAGGACTTTCTTCTTGCACCAGCTGGGGGAAGTATCGAACATGTCTACTTTCTCGAAAGCGGGCTTGCCTCGATTGTCTCGGTTTCAGCAGAGGGACAGAAGGCGGAAGCCGGAATGTTGGGGCGAGATGGATTTGCCCCAACGCCGCCCTCTGTGAGCAGCGCGAAAAGTTTGCATGAAGTCCTAATTCAGTCTCCAGGCTGGGGTCACCGTCTCGACATTGCGACCTTTGGGCATGCGCTTGCAAAAAGCCGCCCCTTCGCGGACCTGCTGGCGAAATCGGTACATGTTCTGGCCACTCAAGTAAGCTATACCGCCCTCTCCAATGCGGTGCATCAGGTCGATGAGCGGCTGGCACGATGGCTGCTGATGGCGCAGGATCGTGTCGGCGGGTCGGAACTGGCTATCACCCACGAGTACATCGCGCTGATGCTGGCGGTTAGACGTCCGAGCGTCACCACGGCTCTTCATGTCCTGGAAGGAAACGGGTTCATCCGCTCCGAACGCGGCCTTATCGTCATTAGAAACCGCGAGGCGATGAAGGATTATGCCCGGGACGCCTATGGCAGGCCCGAGGAGGAGTATCGGGAGCTTCTGGGGGAAATGTGAGCGCCGGGCGCAGATCCAGCGCAAGCCTCAAGGACGGCGCCTTCCCAGGAAGGGACCGATCAAGGCTCCCAGCCTGCCAAACATTGGGGAGCGCCTGATCGCAGACCTGGTCTTTTCAACGCACCAAAGGTCGGATGTGCTCGTAGCTGACGATGACTTGGTTGCTGGTGCCTTCGTCATAGATCTTTGCAAGGGTCACATGAAGATCGGGTGAATAAAGGACGCTCAGGTTTTCGGTCGTCCTCCCGTTCTGCTTTGTTTCCTGTTTTACACGAAACACGTCATACTTGCAGCGACCGAGGGCGACCGTTTCCTCTGCTGTAACGGTGAGTTCCAGCACCCAGTCGTCTGCTGATCGCTTCGCGTCAAAGGGCACGAAATTGATAGTATGACGATCACCCTTCTTGAGGGGAAGGATGTTGCTCAGATCCGATAGGGGATATCTGGCATATCTTTCCTTTCGATCCTCAAGGGAAAGATCGAACAGTCCTTCGAACGAATAGACGACCTGCTTGTCCGGTCCACCAAAAGAGGTGATTATTTGGACAAGGGGTCCTTTAGTTTTCCGAAATTCACTCAGCGCTTCAAGGCGCCCGAGTATGAAACCGTTCTTTGCCGTTTTCGACGACGGGCAGTCCGCTGCTTGGGCGATCGTGGGCAATAACGCGGCGGCCAGAAGAGTACGCCTGAAAAGGCTCATCATTGTCCTCATAAGTTGTAAGATTGGCAGACTGATACATACTCACCATTGTCGATGTCCAGTAGTGCCTTTGCGTTATCTGCCGAGCGGACGTCCCGTTCGGGAGATGTAATGCCAAACCCGAGTTGGGCGTCAGCAGCGGTGGAGGTTCACGCTCTCCCGTCCGTAAACTCGATAAGATCCCACAGGTTACCGTAGAGGTCCTTGAAGACTGCCACGATTCCGTAGTCGGCCTCCTTCGGCTCCCGGACAAATTCGATGCCGCCGCCCACCAGATTGTTGTAGTCCCGCCAAAAATCGTCCGTGCGCAGGAACAGGAAAACCCGGCCGCCAGCCTGGTCGCCGATATATTCGCTCTGATGGGCCGTGGAGGCGCGGGCAAGCAGCAGCGACGTGCTGCCGGCTCCTTGCGGCTTGACGACCACCCATCGCTTGTCCTGTTCCGGCTGATAGGTGTCTTCCATCAGGACGAAGCCCAGTTTGTTGACGTAGAAGTCGATCGCCTCGTCATAGTCGCGAACGACAAGGGCGATCAGCGCGAGTGTCTGGTTCATCTTTGGCTCTCCTGCTTGAGCATCCGCCTGGAGCGGTGGGCGGGCGATCGGCAAGCTATTTGAAGCAGGCATAGGCCGCAATCGTCGGGATCCGCGTTGCTGGCAACGTCTTGCTGAGTTGCATCGTTTTGCCCTGTTCCAGCCAGGAAGGTGCAAACACCTTCATCCGCGCCGGACATCTCCGGGGCGGTGGAATGGGGAATGGGGCAGGCGGGGTATTCGGGGTATTGGTATTTTCAGGCTTTCCGCCTGCCCCGGGCGCTTTTTGGAGGATTTCCCAGCCCTCCGTTTTCGCCTTGCACATCCGCCATCGGAAACCGAGTTTCGAACCCGTGGATGCGACCGGTTCCGGAACCCGGTTTCCCATCCGATGACGCTATGATTGTTGCGCAAGTCTCGAAGGCGGGGACGAGGTGGGGAAGAAAAAGCCGTTAAGCGATTGAGACGTGACGAAAGAATTTTGGAGCACAGGAAATTTATCCCCTCCCGGCAGGCCGGAAGAAGGGTGTCTCTTCAACGGTTGGGGCGTAGGCGGCCGGTTACGACCGCTTCGGGCGCAGGCGCTGCCGATGCAGCTCTTCCGAATCGGGGCGGTACTCCTCCGGCACGCCGAAGATCTGGCCTGGCTGGATGATGTCCGGGTTGCCGATCTGATCCTGGTTGGCGAGATAGATCGTCGTGTAGCGGACGCCCTGGCCGTAGAGGCGGCGGGAAATCTGCCACAGCGTGTCGCCGCGGCGGATGATCACGGAATTGCGCTCGCTCTGGGTGAGCGGCGCCTGCTGGATCGTTTTTGCGCCGGCAGTGTCGCCTGTGCCGGCGGCAGCCATTTCGGCGCCGCTCTTGAGCTGGTAGGCAATGACAGGACCGACCGCCTTGCCGACCATGCCGGCGATCTGATTGAGGCCGGCGCCAAAGGTTGCCGCATCTTTCGGCAAGGCGTCGAGCGCCGCCAGTGCCGCTGCGGCGTCCTTGGCGGCGGCGTCAGTGATCGGACGGGCGGCGGCCGATGCGTCTGCCGGCAGCTGATATTCTGCCAGCGACTTCAGCGCAATGCCGGTGGCTGAGCGGGCGGCGGCGACCTCTTCGGCTGTCGGCGTCTTGCCTCCCTCATAGAGACCCTTGAGGAGGTTGAAGGCGCGGGCCGTCTCGCTGCGCAGCTTGTCGAAGGCACCGCCATCGACACCGCTCATCGAGGTCGAGACCGACGAGCCGGCAACTGCGGCAACCTGTTCGCCCGCCGGGCGGTTGAACGGCACTTCGACGCGCAACAGCGCCTGGCCGGCGGCCGAAAGGGATTCGACGCTGATCCGGTGATCGCCGACCGAAAGGTCCGTCAGCCCCTCGATCACGAAGCTGCCGTCCTGGCCGGCCTTCGCATTGCCGACCGGCTTGCCGTCGGCCTCGCCGCGAAGCGACGCTCCCGGTTTCGCGACGCCGGCGATGAAAAGCTTGGCGCCTTCGATCTCGACGGCGGTCACCCGCAGATCGGCGGAAGCGCCGTTGTCGGGGACGGGCGAGGCAGCGCCGACATTCGGTGCCGAGGAGGCAAGGTTCGAGGAGGCTGCAGGCAGGCCAGGCAGCGCTCCGGCGGCATCGGAGACCGCAGCGGCGGGCGCAGACGCGGGAGAGATCGTCGCCGGCAGGCCGGCTCCTGGCTGCGATGCCTGGGGCTGCGACGGAGAGGCCGGGTTCTGCCCCGGCATGGTCATCACCCGGCTTGCCTTGCCCGGTTTGGTCACCATGGCAAGCAGCTCGCCGCTCTTGTCGGCGGGAACGGAAACGGTCGCGGTCTCTTCCGACGTGACGGCGGTGCCGTCCTTGCCGATCGCCTTCAGCACGAGCTGGTGGTCGCCGGGCGGCAGCGGATTGTCGAGCACGACCGCGAAATCGCCGCTCGGGCCGACATCGACTTTGGCAACGACGGCGGCACCATTGGTGATTTCAAGCTTGGAATTCGGCTGGGCGCGGCCCGCGATCACGGTCGAGCCGTCCGGTTCGACGCGCAGCACGTCGAAGGAGGGTGTCGCAGCCGCAGCCTGGGTGGCCGGTTGCGTGGACGAGGCTGCAGCGTCGGGTTTTGTGGAAGAGGATGAGGCAGAAGCCGCCGCCTGATCGCCCGTCTTGGGCGCTTCCGGCGCCTTGGCCGTCTGCTGCGGATCGGTGATTGCTTCCTTAACGGCGTCGCCTGCGGCATTGATCGCTTCGCCGATCGGCTTTGCGTCCTGGCTGATCCTCGGCAATACGAAGAACACCATCAGAAGCGATGCAGCGGCAAGTACGATCAGGGCCAGCAAGCCCGCACGGTTTTTTATCATCAATGTCTCTCCCGACGGGCCTCAAAAGTCCTTCCGGCAGAAGGATCCGGATCAAAGGAACTAGGCCTAGCGTCGCATATTCGGATTAACCCTTTCCTCCTGTCTTCACAAGCTTTTCACGGTATAAACCCTTGCTCTTCCGGGTGTTTCCCGTCAATTTCGACATTCGGGCATGCCTATGCCTCCCTTTGAATGCGTGACGGAGAAAACTTGTGCCGATTCGATCCATCTGCGTCTATTGCGGCTCGCAACCCGGACGTGACCCCGCCTATATCGCGGCGGGCCGCGCGCTCGGGAAATCCATTGCCGCCCACGGGCTTCGGCTGGTTTATGGCGGAGGCACCAAGGGCATCATGGGCGCGGTCGCGGCTGGCGTTCTGTCGAGCGGCGGTCAGGTTACCGGCATCATTCCCGAATTTCTTGTCGATATGGAGGCGACCCGTCATTCGCTGGGTCAGCTCGACGAATTGATCGTGACCGAGGACATGCATGCCCGCAAGCACAAGATGTTCGAGCGCTCCGACGCTTTCGTGACCCTTCCGGGCGGCATCGGCACGCTGGAGGAGATCGTCGAGATCATGACCTGGGCGCAGCTTGGCCGGCACGAAAAACCGATGGTCTTTGCCAATATCGGCGGCTTCTGGGACCCGATGCTGGACCTCATCCATCACATGCGCGAACAGGGCTTCATTCACCGCGCTCATCTCGTGCAGCCGCTCATCATTCCCGATATTGAGGATATCGTCCCGGCGATCCTCGAACATGGTGAGGACCGCGGCCGCCTGAGCGGCGAGGACTCGGTGATTTCGCGTCTGTGAGACGTGCGGGCTCCGGCGCGAGAACCCGGCTTCAGTCGACGATGAAGAGTTTCGCGCCGGTCTCCGTCGAGGAGCGGTGCGGCTCGGCGTCGTCTGCAACCTGATAGCTCATGCCGGGCTTCAGGGTAAAAATGCGGCCGTCGGCTAGTTCGGTGGTCAGTTCGCCTTCAAGGCAGAGCAGGATATGGCCCTTGACGCACCAGTGGTCCGCCAGATAGCCCGGCGTATACTCCACCATCCGCGCCCTGATGCCGCCGAAATGACGTGTCTGCCAGACGGCAAGGCCGGTCTCGCCACTGTGCTCCGTTTTGGGCACGGCGCTCCAGTCGGTGGTGCCGAAGGGAATATCGCTGATCTGCATGGCTCTCTCCGGAGGGGTCAGGCCCTGCTGCCGCGCGTCTGGCGCCGCATCGACCAGGTGTAGATGATAAGTGCCGACCAGATGAGCACGAAGGCGCCGAGCTTCACGAGGCTGAGCGGCTCGTGGAAGACGAAGACGGCGATCAGGAAGATCATCGTCGGCGCGATATATTGCATGATCGCGATCGTTGAGAGGGTCAGGAGCTTGGCGCCGTTGGCATACATGATCAGCGGCACCGCGGTCACCAGTCCGCTTACCAGCAGCAGCAGGCTGTCGGAAAGCCCCGTTTGCATCAGGTGGCCTTGACCGCTGGTTTCGAGATAGATGATGTAAAACAGGCAAGGCAGGCTGAGGATTGCGACTTCCAGGAAGAATCCCTGGTTAGGCCCGACCGGCAGGGTTTTGCGGAAAAAGGCATAGAATCCCCAGCTGACCGTCAATATCAGCGAAACCCAGGGAAGTCCGCCCGCATCGATGGTGAGGATCGCGACTGCCGCCGCCACCAGCCCGATCGCTGCCAGCTGGACAGCGGAAAGCTTTTCCTTCAGCAGCACCGCTGCCAGGAAGATGCTAAAGAGCGGATTGATGAAATAGCCGAGCGCGGTATCGAGCGCGCGGCCGACGCTGATTGCCCAGATATAGGTCATCCAGTTGACGCTGATCAGCGCGGCGGTAAGGCCGGCCATCGCCAGCGTTCTGGGCGAGCGGATCGCGGCCTTAAGGTCGCCCGTCCGACCGAGGGCCAACAGCACGATGCCGGCGACAGGTACAGACCAGATCACACGGTGGGAAAGCACCTCCAGCGCCGGAATGTGGGCGACGGCCTTCATGTAGATCGGCAGGAACCCCCACAGGAAATAGGCTGCCAGCCCGAAAGCGAAGCCGCGCGGCGTATCCTCGTTCTTGACGGGAGCCGGAATGGTATCGGTAGCCATGAGGGTGTTTCCAACATTTTGTTCTGTGATTGCCCGGTCTAAACGAATAGGTTGAGTTGAACCAATTCATTTCGGTGAAGGATCCATGATCTGTCACGATTTTATGGGCTTCAGATCGTATCGTCGCAGTGTCGTAAAAGTGGAGTGTTGAATGGCTTTCGAAGATGCGCCGCTGCACCGCCAGTTTTATGCCAGGCAGATATTAGCGAAGGCGGGAGTTGCCGACAGCGACCGGCTGCTGGCTGCATTTTCCGCCGTCGCGCGGGAAGATTTCGTCGGACCGCCGCCCTGGCTTTATAACGATTTCCGCAACTACAGGCAGCTGGCTTCCAGCGATCCCGTTGTTCTCTATCAGGACGCGCTGATCGGCATCGACGTCAAGCGCGGCGTCAACAACGGCATGCCCTCGCTGCATGCGGGCGCCCTTCACGCGCTTGGAATCAGGGAAGGGGAGACGGTTGCCCATCTCGGCGCCGGGACCGGATATTATACGGCGATCATCGCCGAGCTGGTCGGCCCGACGGGGCGGGTCGTTGCGGTCGAATACGACGAGGCGCTGGCACAAAGCGCGCGGAAAAACCTTGCTCCTTATCCGCAGGTCGAGGTCTTCCAGGGCGATGCGACGCAATGGCCGACGGAGGATGCGGATGTCATCTACGCCAATTTCGCGCTCGACCACCCGCCCGAAGCCTGGATCGACAATCTTGATGTCGGCGGACGGCTGCTGTTTCCACTCGGCGTGCCGGCGATCGAGAACGGCCAGCCGACCGGCTTCACCCGCCGGGCCGGGTTTCTTCTCATCGACCGGCGGCGGGCGACAAGCTTCGGCGCGCGTTTCCTGCAGCCGGTTTCCTTTGTCTGGGCGGAGGGACAGGAACCCCCTCCCGCCGGCCGTCATGAGCGGCTTGCCGAGGCATTCCAGAGCCGACGGGGCTACCGGGTGCGCAGTTTTCGCTGGCAAACACCGCCTGAAGGGGAGGAATGGTATGGCGAAGAGGACTGGGGACTTTCGTTCGAGGAGGTTTGAGGGGGAGGGGCATGTTTTTTGCGCGAGATCGCTCGACGCCACGCCATTCTTGCTGCTGCCACATCGGGCTCTTCACCCACTTATTTGAGAGTTGGGTCCGCCCCTCGCCAGTGCCGACTCTTTACAGCCCGACGTTGAAAACAGGGAGCGACTTAGGTAGCAAGGAAACTCGCGATCGTCTCCGTCACCAGGGGGTATAGCGATGTTTTGGTTTGTGCGGCAGGAGGCGTTTTTGCTGAAAAATCTGGTTTTTATCACGACAATGTTCTTCAACAGTTTTGCGCTAGCGGAAGAGCAGAACGTCTTGCTGTCAGGGGGACAGGTTAGCGTGCCGGTCGGCCTCACCGTACAAGTCAAGGCCCTAACCGTTGGCAGTGATGCAACGAAAGTTCGCCTTCAGGCGAGCTTTGACAGCCACAAGACCAACTTCGTCAACATGAACGATCAGGAGAATGCCTACATATCCTGGGGCGACGGGGAGCAGGACCGCCTGCACATGCGCCAGATCGCAGACAACAAGTGGATGAGGGTCGTCAACGGGACGACGATGGAAGGCGATCTTATTTTTCCCGGTGTCATTCCTGCAGGCGTCACGAAGATAGCACTCGTCTTTAATGCGGGAAATTCAGGTGATGACACAAATGCGCCAGGGGTGACGATCCCGTTGGAACTGAAGAAATGAGGGCAGCTGTCATCCTTGCTCTCCTCATGGCCACTCCGGCCACCGGGTCGGACTACTCGGTAACGATCATCGGCGAGTCCCTGGGGGAGCAGCAATCGGTATTTCGCGAAATGGAGTTTCCGGGGTCGACTTTTGCCGAGAAGATGGAGCCGAGCAGCGGATCGTTTTCATCGGCAGGTTCCTCGTTTGGATTGCAAGATATGAATGAGGAGACCCGGGTGAGGACGGAAGCGGCCCTTTCCGACCTCGGCGCCAGACCGGAGGGCGGTCGCATTGTCGTCGACCTGCCGAGCGATATCCTTTTCGACTTTGACAAGGCCGACATCCGGCCCGACGCGCGTCCGGTTCTTTCAAAGCTGGCCGGAGTTTTGAGCGCGATGAAGGAAAGCCGCGTTTCCATTATCGGCCACACAGATTCCAAAGGAAGCGATGATTATAACGACCGCCTCTCGAACCGCCGGGCCATTTCGGTGAAAAACTGGCTTTCAGAAAGCGGCGTGACGTCAGAAATGACTTCAGAGGGAAAAGGTGAGCGATTTCCTGTCGCGCTCAATAATACGGCGGACGGTATGGATGATCCAAAGGGCCGGCAGTTGAACCGCCGCGTCCAGTTTATCATTGGAGACGAATGACATGGCGCTGACAGTTTGCCCGGAATGCGACGGCAAGGTGTCCGACAAGGCTTTCGCTTGCCCGGCATGCGGCTATCCACTGGGACAGCAAACAGGCGGAAGTGCCTGGCCCGCCGTGCTTGGTGGGGTGGCGGGAACATATATCTCGGCGCAGGCGCTGGTTACGATCATAGTCGGAAGCATCATGTTCATCGCTTTTGCCGCCATCATGATCGTCGCCGTTTTGAGTTCGTAGCCAAGTCGCTTAGATTTAGAACGGGCGCTCCACCTCACGCCCGCTCCGTCACGAAGCGGCCCGCTTGTCTTCGGCAAGCGTATAAGCCACGAGGGCATTTGCATGTCCGTGGCCCATTCCGTGTTCGTTCTTCAGAAAGTCGACAAGCTCCATGTGCTTGGCGGGGTAGCGCTGTCTTACCAACGCTTGCCAGTCACCGATAGAACGGCCGTATTTCTTCTCGATCGATGGAAAATAGGAAGCGGGTCCTTTGATCTTCTCGGCAGTCATGGCGCGCCTTTGCCTTTTCGTGCCGCATCGATCACGGCCACGTCGATTTTCCGCATGGTCATCATCGCGTCGAATGCGCGTTTGGCTTCTTCGCCACCCGCCGCAAGCGCGTCGGTCAGGATACGAGGTGTGATCTGCCAGGATATACCCCATTTGTCCTTGCACCAGCCGCATTCGCTTTCCTGACCCCCATTGCCGACGATTGCGTTCCAGTAGCGGTCCGTTTCCTCCTGATCCTCGGTGCTGATCTGGAACGAGAAGGCTTCGCTGTGCTTGAACATGGGGCCGCCGTTCAATCCGATGCAGGCCACACCTGCCACGGTGAATTCGACGACCAGGACCTCGCCCTCTTCTCCGCTGGGATAGTTGCCGGGCGCGCGGATGACGGCACCGACCTTGCTGTCCGGAAAGGTATCGGCATAGAAACGGGCCGCGTCCTCCGCGTCCTTGTTGTACCACAGGCAAATGGTGTTCTTAGACATCGTGTCGTCCTCCTGGTGGTTGTCCTTCAGGTCTGATCCCGACCTGGTAACAAGATGACGTACCAGCCACCCCCGATCCGACATCGTGATCGAGATCGTCGAAATTTTTTTTACCCGTCTCGCCGCTGCGAGCCGATTGGCACCTGCGAAACTTGCCTTACCGCTCCAATGCGCCTTTCCCCGCCAGAATGTGGTCGCGGAATTTTGCAATGCGTGAAACTCGGGTTTCGGACTTTTTCACCGACTTGAGATTGATCGCATAGCTTTTCTTTCGCCCTGGCGTCAGGCCGTGAAAGGCTTCTGCCAGCTCGGGATCGGAATCCAGCGCCTCGACGAGTTCATCGGGCAGTTCGATTTCGCTTTCCTCCCTCGGCGGTTTGACGCCAGCCTGCGCATAGCCCATCGCCTCCTTCAGATAGGAGAGGATGACCGGCTCCATCTTTGTCACCTGTGCATTGTCCACAAAGCGGATCATGTCCGGATGCTTGGTATTCGGCCCCTGCTTTTCGAGCACGCCTTCGGGGTCCTTCATCAGTGCCGCATGGAAGAAGCTGAGGCGAAAATCGCCGCGGAAGGCGCCGATGATGACGATATTGCGGCCCGCATGCATATAGCAGGGGTGCCCCCATTTGACCGTCTCGACGAGCCCTGAGGCAAGGCAGATCCGGCGAAGCTCGTTCAGTCCGTGAGCCCATTGCCGCGTCGAGCAATCAGCTGTCGCAAAGCGGTCGCAGCGTCCGCATCCTTTCGAGAAGAAGTCCTCGATCTCGGTGATCATTTCCCTTGCCATTGACCGGCCTCACTCAGCGGCGATCTTGCCCGCCAGCTCCCGGTTTTTCATCAGTTTGTAGATCACCGAATCCATCAGCGCCTGGAACGAGGCGTCGATGATGTTTTCGGAGACGCCGACCGTCCACCAGCGCACGCCGCTCGAATCGGTCGATTCAATCAGGACGCGGGTGATCGCCTCGGTGCCGCCGTTGAGGATGCGCACCTTGAAATCGGCGAGCACGAGGTCGTCGATCTCGTGCTGGTATTTGCCGAAATCCTTGCGCAGCGCCTTGTCGAGCGCGTTGACCGGGCCGTCGCCTTCTGCGACCGACATATGCGTCTCGCCGTCGACGGCGATCTTCACGACCGCTTCGGAGACGATCTTGATGCGGCCGTGGCTGTCGAACCGGCGCTCGACCATGACCCGGAAACCTTCGACCGAAAAGAATTCGGGGATCGTGCCGAGCGTGCGGCGGGCGAGAAGCTCGAAACTCGCATCCGCCCCCTCATAGGCATAGCCCGACGCCTCGCGTTCCTTGACGATCGAGATCAGTTGGTCGAGCTTTGGATCCTCCTTGCCGACCTCGATGCCGCGCCGCTTCAGCGCGTTGATGAAGTTCGACTTGCCGCCCTGATCAGACACCATGACCTTGCGGAAGTTGCCCACACTTTCCGGCGTCACGTGCTCATAGGTGCGCGGGTCCTTGAGCAGGGCGGAGGCATGGATGCCGGCCTTGGTGGCGAAGGCCGATGCCCCGACGTAAGGCGCCTGGTGGTGCGGCGAGCGGTTCAGCAGTTCGTCGAAGGCATGGCTGAGATGGGTGAGGCCGGTGAGACGCTCGGCGTCGATCGCCGTCTCGAAGCGAGAGGAATAGGCGTCCTTCAGCGCCAGCGTGCCGATCAGCGTCACGAGATTGGCATTGCCGCAGCGTTCGCCGATGCCGTTCAGCGTCCCCTGGATCTGCCGACAGCCCGCCTCGAGGGCGGCGAGCGAGTTGGCGACCGCCTGTCCGGTGTCGTCATGGGCATGGATGCCGAGCGAGGCGCCGGGGATGCCGGCCGCGATCACCGCCTCGACGATGGCGCGGATCTCGCCCGGCTGCGTGCCGCCATTGGTGTCGCACAACACCACCCAACGGGCGCCGGCGTCATAGGCGGTTCTGGCGCAGGCAACCGCATAGTCCGGATTGGCCTTGTAGCCGTCGAAGAAATGCTCGCAATCGACGAGCGCTTCTTTTCCCGCCTGCTGCGCGGCCTCGACGCTGTCGCGGATCGATTCCAGGTTCTCCTTGTTGGAGCAGCCGAGCGCGACGCGCACGTGGTAGTCCCAACTCTTTGCCACAAAACAGATCGCGTCGCTTTTCGCCTGCAGCAGCACGGCGAGGCCCGGATCGTTGGAGGCGGAAATGCCGGCGCGCTTCGTCATGCCAAAGGCGACGAATTTCGATGTCACGGTCCGTTTCTGGGAAAAGAAGGCGGTGTCGGTCGGATTGGCCCCCGGATAACCGCCCTCGACATAATCGAGGCCGAACTCGTCGAGCAGGTTGGAGATGGCGATCTTGTCCTCGACGGAAAAATCGACGCCGGGCGTCTGCTGCCCGTCGCGGAGCGTGGTGTCGAAGAGATAGATGCGTTCGCGTGTCATGGGTGCTCCTCCTGGAGCAAGGTTATTTCGAGACTGCAGCCGGATTCCGCTGCTCCCTCATCCGCCCTTGGGCACCTTCTCCCCGAGGGGGAAGGTGGAATTGCCGCGAGATCCCAATTCCCTCCTCTCCCCTTGGGAAGAGGGTGGCCGAGCGGAGTGGAGGACGGGTGAGGGGGCTGCATGGCAATGCTGTCAACTCTTCCCCGCAAACCTGTCTGTCGCCCGGATCAGCCGGTCGGTGATGCCCGGCTCCGACATCGCATGGCCAGCACCTTCGATGATGTGGAAATCCGCATCCGTCCAGACTTTCGAGAGCTGCCAGGCGTATTTCAGCGGGCAGGGCATGTCATAGCGGCCGTGGACGATGACGCCGGGAATACCTTTGAGCTTCACCGCGTCGCGCAGCAACTGGCCGTCTTCGAGCCAGCCTGCATTCATGAAATAGTGGTTCTCGATGCGGGCGAAGGCGAGCGCGAAATGGTCGTCGTCATGGCTCGATGCGAGAGACGGGTCGGGCAGAAGCGTGATGGTGGAGCCTTCCCACACGCTCCAGGCCTTGGCGCAGCGGATCTGCTCCGCCTTGTCGGATCCCGTCAGGCGGCGGTGATAGGCGGCCATCATCTCGTGGCGTTCGTTTTCCGGAATGGGGGCGACGAAGGCTTCCCACTTGTCCGGAAACATTTCCGAGACGCCGAACTGATAATACCAATCGAGTTCCGGCCTGGTCAGCGTATAGATGCCGCGTAGCAGAAGTTCGGTGACGCGCTCGGGATGGGTTTCGGCATAGGCGAGCGCCAGCGTCGAGCCCCAGGAGCCGCCGAAGACCTGCCATTTGTCGACGCCGGCCATTTCGCGAAGGCGCTCGATATCGGCGACGAGATGCCAGGTCGTGTTGGCTTCGAGGCTTGCATGCGGCGTGGAGCGGCCGCAGCCGCGCTGGTCGAACAGCAAAACGTCGTAGAGCGCCGGATCGTACATCCGCCGCTGGGCAGGCGTACAGCCGCCGCCCGGTCCGCCATGCAGAATGACGGCGGGCTTGGCGCCCTTGGTGCCGATCCGTTCCCAATAAATGACGTGGCCGTCGCCGACATCGAGCTGTCCGGTCTCGTAGGGTTCGATCTCCGGATAGGGTGTGCGAAAAATGTCCGTCATGAAAAGTCCTTCATTGATCGTTTGCGCTTTGGCGGCAAGCGCGGCTAACCGAGCAAGGCGTAGGCGACGATCGCCGCCGTGACCAGCACCACCACTGCGCCCTTGGCGATCAGCCCGTAAAGAAGCCATTTCGGCATCTTCAGGTTCGGATTGTCGACCATCTCAGAAACCCTTGGACGGCCAGGCGGTCGTGTCGTGGTCGGGATGCTGGAACGAAATGATCTGCTCCTGCTTGGCTGCGTCTTCCGCCGCATCGCGGACCGGCTGGTCAAAGATCGTCGTTACCCAGGGGATGTGCGCCGAATAATTGACCTGGATCTTCGGCGCGAGATCGTCGCGATTGTCGAAGGAGCCGATCGAAAGCTCCAGCCCGCCGGGATAGCGGTAGGTCAGCGGCGTGCCGCAGTTTTCGCAGAAGCCGCGATCGATATTGACCGACGACTGGAAATATTTCGGCTCCCCGCGGGTCCATTCAACGCCGTCCTTGGGTGCGCTGACGAGCGGCCCGAAAAAGCCGCCAAAAGCCTTCTGGCACATGCGGCAATGGCAGATGGAGGCGCGGCCGAGCTCGCCATGGATCCGGAAGCGCACGGCGCCGCACTGGCAGCCGCCTGTTCTCAAAGTCTCTGTCATTGCTTGTTCTCCGCGGGCCGTTCGATAGGCCAGGTTTCGGTATCATGATCAGGATGCTGGTAGGAAACAATGTCGCTCAGGAAGGGAGCCGAGTCGATATCATCAAGGGTGTGGCGCTCGGGCAGCGTATGCAGCCGGTCGACGAAGGGAAGCTTGCCCTCGACGCCGAACTGAATGACCGGCGGCAGCGATGCCGGGTCGTCGAAACTGCCGGCCGAGATGGCGATTCCGTCCGCCGCCTCGTAGGTCATGGGCGTTCCGCAATCTGCACAGAAGCCGCGCCGGACGTGATTGGACGATTGGAAATATTTGAGCGTTCCGCGCGTCCAGGTAAGTCTCGCCTCGCCGATCGCCACCAGTGGCGCATAATAGGCGCCGAAGGCCTTCTGGCACATGCGGCAATGGCAGATCGAGGGTTCGAAAGGCTCGCCTTCGAGCCGGAAGCGGATGGCGCCGCACTGGCAGCCGCCGGTTCTTGCCGCATCGCTCATGGCTTTTCCTCCGGCGGCCAGGCGTCGGTGTCGTGATCCGGATGCTGCCGGGTGCTTTTGGCCACCGCCCTTTCCTGGTCCGGCGTCATGTCCATCTCCGCGTCGTGCTGCAGGTGGTCGAGTTCTCCGAACCAGGACACCTTGCGGGCGAGGTTGGTCTGAAGCTGCGGCTTCACGTTTTGCGGATCGTCGAGCGAACCCAGCGTGATGCTGATATGGTCGCTGCTGCCGTCGTAAAAGAGCGGGGTGCCGCATTTTTCGCAGAAGCCGCGCCGCACGGTTTCGGAGGACTGGAACCAGGCCGGCTCTCCCCGAGTGAAAGCGAAATCCTCCCACTTTACCCCGCCGAGCGGCATGAAATAGTTCCCCGCCGCCTTCTGGCACATGCGGCAATGGCAAAGATGCGGAAAGCCGATCTCGCCCGTCGCGCGATATCTCACCGCGCCGCACTGGCACCCCCCGGTATGGATTTGGTCAGTCATTCCGGACTTCCCTCCGCCGAGTGGCAAACCGCCTCGATATTATTCCCGTCAAGGTCGAAGACGAAGGCGCCGTAATAGTTGGGGTGGTAATGTGGCCTCAGGCCGGGCGGGCCGTTGTCGCGGCCCCCGGCGGCGATTGCGGCCTTGTAGAACGCGTCGACCTCGGCGCGGCTGTTGGCGGTAAAGGCGATATGCTGGTGGTAGCCGGCCGGCGGTGTGCCCTCATGCAGCCAGTAGACCGGCCGCTCGCGGCCATAGCCGCCGACCTTGACGCCGCCCGTATATTCCGTCGGCACCATATACAGCAACGAGGCCCCGAGCGGCGCGAAGGCCGCATCGTAGAACGCCTTGGCGCGGTCGAAATCCGCAACCGTGATGCCCATGTGGTCGATCATAGCGCTTTTTCCTCCTCAAGTGCCGATTTGATCTTACCGCTTCAGTTCCCAGGTCGTCACCCGCTCGCCGGTCGAGGCGTCCTTGCCGTCCTTGAGCTGGATGCCTTTCTCCGACAGTTCATTGCGGATCTTGTCGGCCTCGGCAAAGTTCTTCGCCTTCAACAGTTCGAGCCGCATGGAGACCAGCGCATCGACGGCAGACGCGAGCGCCTCGTCCACTTCCGTCTTCTGCGGCAGCACGCCGAGCAGATTGGCGCTCGCCGCAAAGATCGGCAGAAGGGTCTTGTCGGCATGTGCCTCATGGGCAAGCGCATGCAGCGCCTGGATGGCGGCCACCGTGTTGAGATCGTCGCCGAGCGCCTCGATCACCGTATCGCAAGGCGCGGCACCGCCCGGATCGGCAGCCGGCCAGCGGGCAATCAGCCGCTCCGCCTCTTCCAGCCGCTTCACCGAAAAATCGATCGGCTCGCGGTAGTGCGTCATCAGCATGGCAAGCCTGAGCACGTCGCCCGGCCATTGGCGGCCGCCGAATTTCTCCGTGTGAAGCAGGTCGTAGATGGTGATGAAATTGCCTTCCGACTTCGACATCTTGCGGCCTTCAACCTGCACGAAGCCGTTATGCATCCAGACATTCGCCATCACTTCCGTGCCGTGGGCGCAGCGCGACTGGGCAATCTCGTTTTCATGGTGCGGGAAGATGAGGTCGAGCCCTCCGCCATGAATGTCGAAGACTTCGCCGAGATAGCGCCGGCTCATCGCCGAGCACTCGATATGCCAGCCCGGGCGGCCGCGGCCCCAGGGACTTTCCCAGCCGGGTTCGTTGTCGGAGGAGAGCTTCCAGAGCACGAAATCGCCAGGGTTCTTCTTGTGCGCGTCGACTGCGACGCGGGCGCCGGCCTGCTGTTCGTCGAGCGGGCGCTTGGAGAGCTTTCCGTAATCGCCCATCGACTTCGTATCGAAAAGAACCTCGCCGGCCGCGACATAGGCATGGCCGCGCGCAATCAGCTTCTCGATGATCTCGATCATCTGGGGAATATTGTCGGTAGCGCGGGGCTCGACGGTCGGCTCCAGGCAACCCAGCGCCGCGACATCCTCGTGATACTGCGTCTCGGTCCGTTCCGTGACGGCGCGGATTGCCTCGTTGAGCGGCAGGCCGGGGTGATCACGCAGTGCGCGGGCATTGATCTTGTCGTCCACGTCGGTGATGTTGCGGGCATAGGAAACATGCGCTTCGCCATAGACATGTCGCAGCAGCCGGAAGAGCACGTCGAAGACGATTGCCGGCCGCGCATTGCCGATATGGGCGTAGTCGTAGACGGTCGGGCCGCAGACATACATGCGCACGCTCTTGGGATCGATCGGCGAAAACGCCGTCTTTTCGCGGGTCAGCGTATTGTAGAACTTGAGCGAGGCGCCCATCGAAATCTCCCCAAAACCTTGCATAGAAAGCGGCCGGTGCCGGACCGGGACGTTTGTCTTCAAGGCTTTTCGAGAGACGAAAACGGCCGGGCCAGCGACTGCGCTAGCGAATAATGATCCCGCAAATGGAAATCGCCGTTTTCATGGAAGAGGTTATGGCGCGGGCAGGAACTTTGGTCAAGGCCCTTTGCCCGCGCCATGATCAATGGCGTCAAGCCACCCGGCAGCCGATGCCGTTCCGGGCGACCGTCACGAGAAAGATCAGCATGGAGATGACCGTGAGGATCGATCCGATCGCGGCAAGCGCTTCGCCGCCGGAAGACACCGCCATTGCGATGCCCGGCACGAGACAGAGCACGCCGAGGATTGCAAAAGCCAGATGGACTTTTGCCAGCATGGTATCGGCTGCCTGCGGCGTGACGGTATAGTAGAGCCCGAAAAGGCCCATCGTCGTCCAGCCGACGAGATTGAGATGCGCATGCGCCGGTGCCATCAGATGATCGCCGGAGATCGCCATTTGAATGCCCCAGAACATGCCGGTCGTAACGCAAAGCACGGCCGCGACGAAGAAACAGAAAGCGATGTTTCTCATGTAATTGTCCCCCACGTGATGTCCTGCGTCCCACCGCAGGACTCAGAGGATAACCGAAAATCGGATTTTCCGGGATGGGTGGTGCATTATCTATTTGGGGAGGGTGAGGCATTCCCCGTGTCGCCGCCTGCGACGGTAGTCCCTCATTCCGGGGCCTTGAAATCCACAAACCTGTTCTCGCGCACCACGAAGAGCCGCCCGCTCTCCTTCATCTCGGGGGAAGCGAGGAAAAGCATCTTTTCGGCGACTTCTGAAGGATGCGGCAGCGTCTGCGGGTCTTCGCCGGGCATGGCCTGGGCGCGCATGGCCGTGCGGGTGGCGCCCGGATTGACGAGATTGATCTTGAGCGGCGTGTGTTCGGTTTCGGCAGCCCAGATGCGCCCCATGGTCTCCACGGCTGCCTTGGACATGGCATAGGCGCCCCAGAAGGCGCGGGGATTGCTGGCGACGCCGGACGACAGGATGAGCGCGCGGCCCGCATCCGATTTCGTCAGCAGTGGTTCGACCGAACGGATCAGCCGCCAGGTGGCCGTGACATTGGTCAGCATCACCTTTTCGAAGACCTTCGCCTCGATATGGCCGAGCGGCGAAATGACGCCGAGAATGCCGGCATTGGCCATGAGAATGTCGAGCTTGCCCCAGCGCTCAAAGATCGAGGCGCCGAGCCGGTCGATGGCGCCCATGTCGGTAAGGTCGAAGGGGACCAGCGTGGCGGTGCCGCCGACCGCCTTGATTGCATCGTCGAGCTCTTCGAGCCCGCCGACGGTGCGGGCGGTCGCGATCACATGCGCGCCGGCCTTGGCGAGCGCCAGCGCGGTGAAATAGCCGATGCCGCGCGAGGCGCCGGTGACCAGCGCGATCCTGTTCTTCAAGTCAATGTCCATCTCGTCACCTCACCCTGTCGCGGCATAAAAAAGAAGGTTGCGTTGCCGCAGCCTTCTAGAGCGTTCGGTGCGAAATGCAAACGGGTCCGTTTGTCTCAGCCGTTGCTGGCGAGAACCGAAACCTTGCGTCCCATCGTTTCGCCATCCTTGTCCAGCAGGCGGGTCGGATAGTCGCCGGTAAAATAGTGGTCGGTAAACTGCGGACGCGCGTCGTTCCGGTCCTCGCCGCCGACGGCGCGGTAGAGGCCGTTGATCGACAGGAACTGCAGCGAATCGGCGCCGATATACCGGCACATGGCTTCCAGGCTGTCATACTGGTTGGCAAGCAGCTTTTCCCGGTCCGGCGTGTCGATGCCGTAGAAATCCGGGTAGAAGATCATCGGGCTTGCGACGCGGAAATGCACCTCCTTGGCGCCCGCATCGCGGATCATCTGGACGATCTTCAGCGAAGTCGTGCCGCGCACGATCGAATCGTCGACCAGCACGACTCGCTTGCCTTCGATCATCGCGCGGTTGGCGGAGTGCTTGAGCTTGACGCCGAAGGCGCGGATCTGCTGCGTCGGTTCGATGAAGGTGCGGCCGACATAGTGGTTGCGGATGATGCCGTATTCGAACGGAATGCCGCTTTCCTGAGCGAAGCCGAGGGCTGCAGGCGTGCCGCCATCCGGCACCGGTACGACGACATCGGCGTCGACCGCCGCTTCCTTTGCAAGGTTGATGCCCATGTTCTTGCGCGCGACATAGACGCTGCGGCCGCCGACCACCGAATCCGGCCGGGCGAAATAGACATATTCGAACAGGCAGAGCCGTTCGGATTGGCCGTTGCCGGCCTTGCGGGCATCGATGGTAATCGAGCCGTCAGACTGGATCTCGCAGATGATCACTTCGCCGTTCTCCACGTCGCGGACGAACTTCGCGCCGATGATGTCGAGCGCGCAGGTCTCCGAGCAGAAGATCGGCTTGCCATCAAGCTCGCCCATCACGAGGGGGCGGATGCCGGTGGGATCGCGGGCGGCGATCAGCTTGGTGCGGGTAATCGCCACCATGGAATAGCCGCCTTCCATCTGCCGGATCGCGTCGATGAAACGGTCGGCCGTCGAGGCGTATCGGGAGCGAGCGATGAGATGCAGAACCACTTCCGTATCGGAGGTGGACTGACAGATGGCGCCGCCTGCAATCAGCTGGCGGCGGAGCGTCAGGCCGTTGGTGAAATTGCCGTTATGGGCAATCGCGATGCCGCCGACTTCCAGTTCGGCAAACAGCGGCTGCACGTTGCGCAGGGCCACTTCCCCAGTGGTCGAATAACGGACATGGCCCATGGCGATGTTGCCGGGAAGACGGGCAAGCGTGGCGGGGTCGGTATAGTGGTCGCCGACAAGGCCCATGCGCCGTTCCGAGTGGAACCGCAAGCCGTCGAAGGAGACGATACCGGCGGCCTCCTGGCCGCGATGCTGGAGGGCGTGCAGACCGAGCGCTGTCAGCGTTGCCGCATCCGGATGGCCGAGAATCCCGAAGACGCCGCATTCCTCGCGAAGCGTATCGCCATCCCACTCGTTGACCTTGTTGTCGGCGAACGTCTCAGAAACCGGCTCTCTCATCTGGCCCTTATCCCTTTCGGACGATTTGTCCCTTCGGAAAATGGAAAGGCGGGCCGGAGAAAATTCCCCGAGCCCAGCCTGTTTTGCACTTTATGCGAATGATACCACAAATGGTGACGTTTCGCGCTGCATCAAGCGCAAGATAACGTCAATTATTTGTTGCCGGCGCATCTTCCGCCGGTGGTTGCTCCTGGGCGGGCGCGCCTTCTGTGGGCGCCGCCTCGCGGCCGAGGATGCGGGCGCGGATCTGGGGCTCGATATCGTCGGGGAGCACCGCCTCGAGGCGCGCGACGAGCGTATCGAGGAAAGGCTTCGACTTCGCCTGTGTGACCCATTCCGGCTGCGAGCGCACATCGACGAGCCAGTTCCAGAAGGCGACGGCGACAACGAGAAGAAGGATGCCGCGGGCGGCGCCGAACAGGAAGCCGAGGGTCCGGTCGAGCGCGCCGATACGGCTGTCGATGATGAAATCGGCAATACGCGAGGTGATGAAGGAGATGACGATCAGCGCAAGCAGGAAGATGATGCCGGCGGAGGCGGCGATCGCGATGCGATCATCGGTGGTGTAGTTCTTGGCGTAGGGCAGAAGCAGCGGATAGAGATAATAGGCTGCGGCGACCGAGCCCACCCAGCTTGCGATCGACAGCACTTCCCGCGAAAAGCCGCGAACCATGGCGAGCACGGCGGAAAACAGCGTCACGCCGATGACAATACCGTCGAAAATCGTGATGGGCATATAAGAACTACTCCAGACTTGCCGAATGCGCGACAGCCCCCGCTGTCTCGCAGCCGTCATACAACAGCGGACCTGTTAACGGAAGATCAATCATCTTCCGGTGTTTGGCGCAGCTTCGACGAGGAACCTGCGATCCGAGACACCAGGTCCGGCAGGTCTTCGATGGTGACCCAGCGTCCGTTCGCGCCCTTTGGCACTTCGGCGGACGTGGCCGGCAGCATCGCACCCGCAAACCCGAGTTTTTCCGCCTCCTTGAGCCGCTGGGCGGTCTGCGAAACCGGCCGCACCGCGCCCGAGAGGCTGATTTCGCCGAAATAGACACAATCGGCGGGCAGGGCAAGCCCGGCAAGTGACGAGACGAGCGCCGAAGCGACCGCAAGATCGGCGGCCGGTTCGGAGATGCGATAGCCGCCTGCCACGTTCAGATACACGTCGTGCTGGCCGAGCCTGACGCCGCAATGGGCCTCCAGAACCGCGAGAATCATCGACAACCGCGACGAATCCCAACCGACCACGGCACGCCTGGGGGTTCCGAGCGATGTCTGCGCCACGAGGGCCTGCACCTCCACCAGGACGGGGCGCGTTCCCTCCATGCCGGCAAAAACGGCGGCGCCGGGCGCCTTGGCATTGCGCTCGCCGAGGAAGAGTTCGGACGGGTTCGACACCTCCCGCAGCCCCTTATCGGACATTTCAAAGACGCCGATCTCGTCTGTCGGGCCGAACCGGTTCTTGACCGTGCGCAGGATGCGGTAGTGATGGCCGCGGTCGCCCTCGAAATAGAGGACCGCGTCAACCATGTGTTCGACAACCCGCGGCCCGGCGATCTGGCCTTCCTTGGTGACGTGACCGACGAGGACCATCGCAGCGCCCGTCTGCTTGGCGAAACGGATCATCGCCTGGACGCCGGTGCGCACCTGCGTGACGGTGCCGGGCGCCGAATCGGCCGTATCGCTCCAGAGCGTCTGGATCGAATCGATGATCACGAGATCCGGCCGCTTGCCCTCGGCGATCGTTGCAAGAATGTCTTCGACATTGGTTTCGGCGGCGAGCAGCACGTCGCTGTCGGCGGCTGAGAGCCGCTGGGCGCGCAGCCGCACCTGCGCCACGGCCTCTTCGCCGGACACGTAGATGATCCGGTGGCCGCGGCGGGAAAGGGCGGCCGCCGCCTGCATCAGCAACGTCGACTTGCCGATGCCCGGATCGCCGCCGATCAGGACGGCCGAGCCCCGTACGAAACCGCCGCCGGTCGCTCGGTCGAGTTCGGAAATGCCTGTATGGATGCGGGGAGCTTCCTCAGTCTCGCCGGAAAGCGTAGTGAGTGAGACCGCACGGCCCTTCTTCGGCACCTTGCCGGGACCGCCGCCGATGCCGCCCATCGGATCTTCCTCGACAATCGTGTTCCACTCGCCGCAGCCGTCGCACTTGCCGGCCCAGCGGTTGTGCACCGTGCCGCAGTTCTGGCACACGAATTGGGTTTTGGGTTTTGCCATGAAGTAGCCGCCGCTTTCGATAGTCACGTTTTCCGCGCAGAACAAAAGCGGAACAGATGCTTTTAATCTTGAAATCCCTTCACTGGCAAGAAGATTTGCGGTTATTCGGGATAGATGTACCGCCGCTCGTAACGCAGCCCCAGGCTGGTGAGGAGCTCGTAGCCGATCGTGCCCGCCGCGCGGCCGACGTCGTCGAGCGGCATGTTCGGGCCGAAGAGTTCGACATAGTCACCAGAGCGGATTTCCGCTGCCGGAACGTCCGTCACGTCGAAGATCGTCAGATCCATGGTGATGCGGCCGACGACCGGCACCTTGCGTCCGGCGACGAAGCCGAAGGCGCCGTCCTTGACGTTCTGGCGAAGCGGCACCCCGGAACCGGAAAGCGAACGCAGGTAGCCATCGGCATAACCCGCGGCGACGATGGCGAGCCGGCTGTCGCGCGAAAGCTGATAGGTGCCGCCATAGCTGACCGTCTCGCCCTCTTTCGCGTCACGGATCTGGATGATACGCGCCTCAGCCTTGGCGACCGGTCGCATCGGATTTTTCCCGCCATTCACGGCTTCCCCGCCGTAGAGCGCAATGCCGGGCCGGGTGAGATCGAAATGATAGTCAGAGCCGAGAAAGATCCCGGCGGAGGCTGCAAGACTTGTTTCGATACCTTCGAAAGCGTCGGCAACCCTTCGGAAGGATTCCAGTTGTTTCTGGTTGAGCTCGGAGGAGGGCGTGTCGCCGCTATGGAGGTGCGACAGCACCAGCACTGGCGAAAAGCTCGCCGGCCGCGACACGTCGTCGGTAAAGGCGATCGCGTCCTCGAGCGGAATGCCGAGCCGGTTGAAGCCTGTATCCACCTGAAGCGCGCAAGGATGATCGCCGTGTTCGGCGGTGACCGACATCCAGAAAGCAAGCTGCTCTTCGGAGACGAGCACGGGCACGAGGCCGTTCTCGAAGAACAGCTGCTCCTGGCTGGGCCAGATGCCGGAAAGCACATAGATCCGCGCATCCGGCGCATAGGTGCGGAGCGTCACGCCCTCCTGCACCACCGCCACGAAGAAGTCGCGCGCGCCGGCTTCATAAAGCGCCGTGCCGCAATCCTCGATGCCGAGGCCATAGGCGTCCGCCTTGACCACGGCGGCGGTGCGGGCGGAGCCGGAGCGGCGCGCCATCTCCCTCCAGTTGTCGGCAAGCGCGCCGAGATCGACCGTCAGCCGCACGGGCGCGATCTCGAAGTCGTCTGCTTCGGCGAAGGGATCATCGGGATTGGTCATCGGTCGGTGTTCCATGCGGCGGTGTGTCCTGCTGTGGCTCAAGCCTGAACTATCCGTTCACGTCAAGGTGGAAACGCCGAATGAGGTCTTTTCGCGACCACTTGGGAAGCCAGCGCGTTATTGTTCCTGCAAAGTCACGAAGACCTGTGCGGCTACGGCAGTCAGCGGGTCGCATAGGCGGCCGCAGACCGGCGTTCCAGATGTTTGCTGAATTTCGACAACGGAAAACATACCGCAAAGTAGATGAGCGCCACGAAGCCGTAGACCACGAACGGCTGGAAGGTGGCATTGGTGACGATCGTGCCGGCCTTCGACAGTTCGACAAAACCGATGATAGAGGTGAGCGCGGTTCCCTTGATAACCTGGACAGAAAAGCCGGCCGTCGGCGGTATGGCGATCCGAAGCGCTTGGGGCAGAATGATCAGCCGCATCTGCTGGAAATGGTTGAGGGCGAGGCTCTGTCCTGCCTCCCATTGCCCTTTCGGGATGGATTCGACGCAGCCGCGCCAGATTTCGACGAGGAATGCCGCGGTCCAGCAGATCAGCGCCGCGCCCGCCGCCAGCCAGGCCGGCACGTCGATGCCAAATAAGCCGAGACCGAAAAAGGCCAGGAACAACTGCATCAGCAGCGGGGTGCCCTGGAACAGCTCCACATAACCGCGTGCGAAATACCGACCGACGGGCGACTTTCCGATTCGGAGAAACAGGATCGCTAGACCGAGAATGCCACCGCCGAGGAAGGATATGAGGGACAGCACCAGCGTCCAGCGGGTGGCGAGCAGCAGGTTGCGCAGGATGTCCCAGGTCGTAAAATCGCTCATCGGGCGGCCACTTTCGGAAAGATCCAGCGGCCAACCTGATTGAGCAATTGACGCAGTGCAATGGCAAACAGCAGATAGATCGCGGTGGAAAGCATATAGGCCTCGAAGGCCCTGAACGTGCGCGACTGGATGAAATTGGCCGCGAAGGTCACGTCCTCGGCGGCGATCTGCGAGACGACCGCCGATCCCAGCATGACGATGACGATCTGGGAGGAGAGCGCCGGCCAGATGCGCTGCAGGGCAGGCACCAATATCACGAGGCGGAAGGTTTGCAGGGGCCTCAGCGCCAGCGCCGCGCCGGCCTCGAACTGGCCCTTTGGCGTAGCCTCGATGCCGGCCCGGATGATTTCGCAGCTATAGGCGCCGAGATTGATGATCATCGCGAGGTTTGCTGCCTGCAGTTCCGAGAGCTGAACTCCGACAGACGGCAGGCCGAAGAAGATGAAGAACAGCTGGATCATGAAGGGCGTGTTGCGGATCAGTTCCACATAGGTCGCCACCGGCGGGCGGAGCATCTCCGGCCCCAGTGTCCTGATCCAGGCGCACAAGATCCCGAGAAAGACGCCTGCCACCGCGCCGACCAAAGTCAGTTCGACGGTGACGAAAAGACCCTTCAGGATGACGGGACCGTAGTCCCAGATCCAGCCGAAATCGAAGATATAGTGCATGGCGCCCGCCCGTGTCGGTAGATCGGTCCGCCGCCTAAGCAAACAGGCGGCGGCAGTCCGAGGAAAAAGATCAGAGATCCGCGGGCAGCGAAGTCCCGAGCCACTTTTCGGCGATCTTGTTCAACGAGCCGTCGGTCTTGGCGGCGGCGATGATGCCGTTGACCTTCTCGAGCAGAGCGGGTTCGTTCTTGCCGAGGCCGATATAGCAAGGCGAGTTCTTGATAAGGAATTTCGGTTCCGGACGCTTGGGCGGGTTCCGTTCAAGAATAGCCGCGGCGACAACATTGCCTGTCGCGACGGCTTCTACCTGGCCGGACAGGAAGGCGGAAATCGTGCCGTTGTTGTCTTCGTAGCGCTTGATGGTGGCGCTTGCCGGAGCGACTTTCGTCAATTCGAGATCTTCGATCGCGCCCCGCGTTACGCCGATGGTCTTGCCTGCCAGATCCTCGGTGGACTTAATCTCCAGTCCTGCCGGTGCAAAGACGCCGTTGTAGAACGGTGCGTATGCGGTGGAGAAATCGACGACCTTTTCGCGGTCTGGATTCTTGCCGAGGCTCGAGATCACCAGATCCACTTTGTTGGTCTGCAGATAAGGAATGCGGTTCGCGCTCGTCACCGGCACGAGCTCAACCTTCACGCCGAGTTTTTCGGCTATCAGCGTCGCCATATCGATGTCGTAGCCCTTCGCGGTCATGTCGGCGCCGACGCTGCCGAAAGGCGGGAAATCCTGCGGTACCGCGACGCGCAATTTGCCGCTGGACTTGATAGTCTCCAGCGCATCGGCAAGCGCCGGAAGCGGCCCTGCAAGAGTGGCGGCGATAACGGCGGTTGCCGCCAAGGCGCGTGAGATGAAGGTTCGACGTTGCATGAATGCTCCCCTGTTTGATCTGGAAACAGGAAGAGCAATCCTCATGCCAATTGCATTAGCGACAGCCAAATTGCCGGCAATCGCGGGGAACCCGCAGCTTACGAAAGGAATGCATGGTTCCTGGTGCTTAATAAACAGGCAGGCCGGCCGCCATCAGTGCTCTTCGTACTGCGTGAAGCTCGGGTCCGCGAGGTCCGCGAAACGAGTATATTCCGACTGGAAGGCGAGTTTGACGGTGCCGGTCGGTCCGTGGCGCTGCTTGGCGATGATCACATCAGCCGTGCCCTTCACCTTGTCCATATGCGCTTCCCATTCCGGATATTTCGGATCGGAAATGTCGCGTGGCTCCATGTTCTTCACATAATATTCCTCGCGGAACACGAACAGCACCACGTCGGCGTCCTGCTCGATCGAGCCGGATTCGCGAAGGTCGGAGAGCTGCGGGCGTTTGTCGTCGCGGCTTTCCACCTGGCGCGAAAGCTGCGACAGCGCGATGATCGGCACGTTCAGTTCCTTGCCGAGCGCCTTTAGGCCGGTGGTGATCTGGGTGATTTCTTGGACGCGGTTCTCGCCGGATTTGCCGGAGCCGGTCATCAGCTGGATATAGTCGACCACCAGGCAGTCGAGGCCACGCTGGCGTTTCAGCCGGCGGGCGCGGGCGGAAAGCTGGGCGATCGAGATACCGCCGGTCTGGTCGATGAAGAGCGGCACCTTCTGCATCATCTGGGAGCAGGCGACGAGCTTTTCGAAATCCGCTTCGGTGATATCGCCGCGGCGGATCTTCGACGACGAGACTTCCGTCTGCTCGGAAATGATACGGGTGGCGAGCTGTTCGGCCGACATTTCGAGCGAATAGAAGCCAACGACGCCGCCGTTCCTCGCCTTGAAGGAGCCGTCCGGCTGAACTTCCGGCTCGTAGGCGGCGGCGATATTGTAGGCGATGTTGGTGGCAAGCGAGGTTTTGCCCATGCCAGGGCGTCCCGCAAGCACGATCAAGTCGGAGCGCTGCAGCCCGCCCATCTTGTTGTCGAGCGACATGATTCCGGTCGAGATGCCGGAGAGATGACCGTCGCGCTCGAAGGCTGCTCCTGCCATGTCGATGGCGAGTGCCACGGCATCGTTGAAGGACTGGAAGCCGCCGTCGTAGCGACCGGTTTCGGCAAGCTCGAAGAGGCGGCGTTCGGTATCCTCGATCTGCGTCTGCGGCGGCATGTCGAGCGGCGCGTCATAGGCGATGTTGACCATGTCCTCGCCGATGGTGATCAGCGCGCGGCGCAGCGCCAGATCGTAGATCGCCCGGCCATAGTCCTCGGCGTTGATGATCGACACCGCCTCGGCGGCGAGGCGCGCGAGATACTGGGCGACCGTCAGGTCGCCGACCTTGTCGTCGGCGGGCAGGAAGGTCTTGATCGTCACCGGGTTGGCGGTCTTGCCCATGCGGATGATATCGCCGGCAACCTCGAAGATCCTGCGGTGCAGCGGCTCGTGGAGATGGACCGGCTTCAGGAAGTCCGAGACACGGTAATAGGCGTCGTTATTGACCAGGATCGCTCCGAGCAACGCCTGTTCGGCCTCGATATTGTTCGGTGCTTCCCGGTAGTGGGGCTCCGCGTCCTTGTTGCTGATCGCCGTCAGCTTGCGTGCTACGTCCTGCATGTTACCCAATCAGGTCTTTTTTGAATCGGCGCGATCCTACAGCAGTTTGCGGCGGATGAACGGACCGCCCGAAGATAATTTCCAGAATCCGACGATCTCCACAGTCCCGCTTCGAGTTTGTGGATAACGCGCTGCCAATCGAGCAAGATGATTTGACCGTGACAAAACGGTCATCCGCCTCGCCACGGTCTTTTTAAAATAGGCCTTCCGCAGATTCGCGACAAGGCATCATTGCGTATTGGAAACGGCAATCCCTGCGATATGGCGTCCCAGGAAGCGCATGCGGCCCGCAAAGTCATTTTCGATCAGGGACTCTATACCGAAGCCGCTGCTGGTGATCCTGGACACTGGGTCGCGGACCAGATTGCAGCCGCCGGCAAGAAGCCGCCAGCCTGCATTCATCTTCCTCTGGACATGCGGGAGGATATTTCCCCGCCCCACGGCGTGTTCGAGAAAGATGAGCTTTCCCTGCGGCCGCAACACCCGCCTGATCTCGGCAAGCGCCGTCTCCGTATCGGGAATCGTGCAGAGGACGTAGCTTGCGACGACGGTGTCGATCGAATGCGTTTCCACCGGCAACTGCTCGGCTGATCCTTCAATCAGCCGGACATCCCGCTGCAGGTCACAGGACCTGCAGTGAGCCAATGCCAGCAGTTTCGTATCCGGATCAACGCCGACCAGCGTGCTGATCCTGTCCCTGTCGTAGAGCTCCAGATTGTGGCCCGACCCGATACCGATCTCGAGCACGTCCCCGGCCGCGACCGGTATCATACGCTCGCGCATGGACCTGAACGGTGGAGCCCCGCATGCTTTGGTGACGACGAACCGGCCGACGGGTCCAAATATTCTTTCACACAGACTGCACATCACGGACCTCTTGCTCGTGGTTGTTGACAGCAGTCATGGATGATCGGGATGGAAGCAGAAGCATCCAGGGTGCCGGGATTGCTCCCGGGTATGCAGGGGTCCGGCACAAACGGGACGACCTTCGTAATGACGCTCGGTGTGCAAGAACGGTGACGTTGATCATCGAAGTACCCGCAATGCCGAAGCGGGTGGAAGAATGCGCCTTGGCGTGATTGATATTCATTGGACGAGCCTTTCTTCATATAGTGGTTGCCTTGTCGGACGGAGAGGACCCTAGTTGCCTGGAGTCCCCTGACCGTCCCCTGGCGAGGGGGTGCGATGACGAAAGTTGCGGCAAGTGCCGAGCTGCCGTTGCAATTGCGGCTTCGTCTTTTCGGCTATCCGGATGTCCGCTTTGACGACGCTGCGCTGGCGCTGCGGGAGCGCAGAGTGCTGGCGCTCATCATCTACATCGCTATGGCAAAGGGCCCGGTCTCCCGGGAGGCGGTTTCAGCTCTTCTATGGCCGGAGGCCGACAGCGAAACCTCTCGTGCCCGGCTGCGGCGGCTCATCTACAAGATCCGGCAGGCCGCCGGGATCGATGTCGTGGAGAGCGACCGCGTCAATATCCGCCTATCGGATCGCGTCGCCGTGGATTGCGACGTCGTCGTTTTCGAAGACCTGCTGACACAGCACCGTTTCACGGAGGCGGAGATGGTCTATTCCGCCGATTTCCTGGAGGGGTTCCACCTCGATGATGCGTCTGAGCTGGAGGAATGGATATTCTTCCGTCGCGAAGCTTTAAAGGGGCGGCTGGTGCATGCCCTGGAACGGCTTATCCAGACGGCGTTCGATGAAAGACGCTATCCGGATGCCGTCATATTCGCTCGTCGGCTGGTGGAATGCGATCCGCTCAACGAGGCTGCGCATCGCCAGCTCATTAGAGCGTCCGCCGAGGGCGGCGACCTCGTTTCGGCGCGGCGGCATTATCAGTTTTGCGCCGATCTGCTGAAGCGCAGCCTCGGCATTGCGCCCTCAAAGGAAACACGCGCCCTGCTGGATCTACATGCGGTTGCGGCTCCGCCGTCTGTCGTTCCCGTTTCGCCGGTCCGATACGTGGCGGTCGACGGGCTGCATGTGGCCTATAGAACTGTCGGGGAGGGGCCGCTCGACATCCTGCTGGTCCCCGGCTTCGTCTCCCATGTCGAAAGGGTGTTCGAGGACGAGCATTGCCGCAGATGGATCGAGCGTGTCGCGAAAGCCGGACGCGTGATCCTGTTCGACCGGCGGGGCGTCGGCCTCTCCGACAGGGCCGAGGCCTGCCCGACGCCGGAGGCAGTCGCACGGGACATGGGGGCGGTATTGGACGCGGCCCGGAGCAGAAGGGCGATCATAGTCGGGGCCTCCGAAGGAGGGCCGGGAAGCATCTTCTTTGCCGCTCGCTGCGCCAGTCGCGTTCACCGGCTGATCCTCTGGGGAGCGATGGCCAAGGGCTGCAGAAGCCCCGACTATCCGTTCGCGCTGGAACGGCAGCAGTTCGACCTATGGCTTGCACGGATCACGAAGGAATGGGGCGGGCCGGTGGATCTGTCGATATTTGCGCCGAGCGTCAGGGACGACCCGCTCGTGCAGCGCTGGTGGGCCAGCCTGCTGCGCGCCGCCTCCAGTCCGGGTTCGATGCGGACGGTATTGTCGGCTTTGCGCGACGTCGACGTCCGCGCCCTTCTCCCGGAGATTTCCGTCCCGACGACGGTAATGCATCGGAAGGGAGATAGAGCCGTCAGGGTCGAAGCGGCCGCCTACATGGCCGAGAGAATTCCGGGGGCCCGGCATCTTCTTCAGGAGGGCGACGATCACTGGTTCTGGATTGGGGATCAGGAGCCGCTGATCTGCGAAATCGAAGCCGCAGCGACCTCTTGACATGAATCGCGGCCGGGTTGACCGGGGCAGAACCATCGAAGGGCTGCCCCGGCTTCCGCAAACAAGCGGAGGTTTGCTACAAGGCCGGCTGCAGGCGATGGCCGGCGATCTGGCGAAGTATGACCGGGATGATCAGCGCGACGCCGATCAGTGACGAAATCAATTCGGGTACGACCAGCAATATTGCTGCAATTATCAGCAGCAATCGCTCCCAGGCCACAGTCCGCACCAGCATGAAGCCCGAGAGGGCGGCCCCGAGGCATGTGATGCCGAGCGTGCAGCCGATAAAGGCAATAAGGAAGTTGCTCCAGTTGAAGCCGCTCGTAACGAGCAGCAGGGACGGGGAGAAGACAAAGACGAACGGCACCAGGATTTTGCCGAGTCCCAATCGGAAGGCTGTATTGCCGGTCTTGAAGGGATCGGCGCCGGCCATCCCCGCCGCCGCATAGGCCGCGAGCGCCACGGGCGGGGTGATGTCCGCCAGAACGCCATAATAAAAGACGAAGAAATGCGCCACGATCGGCTCGACGCCGAGAAGCCCAAGCGTCGGCGCGGCAATCGTCGCCATGATGATGTAGTTCGCTGTCGTCGGGATGCCGCAACCCATCAGGATGCAGACGACACCGGTCATGATGAGCGTGAAGAGCAGCGTCAGCGTCTGCGGCCCGAACCAGGCGGCAGGCATCAGCGTGCCGACGAAGGTAGCCATCTGCGCGGCGGTCGAGGTGACGATGTAGGAGATCTTGAAGCCGACGCCGGTCAGCGTCACGACGCCGACGATGATGCCGACAGTGGCTGCAGCGGCACCGACGGCGAGCGCATATTTGGCGCCGTCGCGCAGCCCTTCAAACACTTCCGTCAAGGACATGCGCCGGCGCGGATTGAGCAGGCCGACGGCGACGCAGAGCGTTATGCCCCAGAAGGCGGCGAGATAGGGGGTGTAGCCGGAAAGCAGCACGGCGATCAGTACGACAAGTGGAATGACCGTTGGCCAGTCGCGCTTGAACGCCGCCTTCAGATCGGGAAGCTCCTCGCGAGTCATGCCGCGCAGGCCGTTTCGCTTGGCTTCGAAATGGACCTGGATGAGGACTCCGAAGAAGTGCATGAAGGCAGGCACGATCGCGGCCAGGATGATCGTCGTATAGGGCAGGTTGAGGAACTCGATCATCAGGAAGGCGGCCGCGCCCATGATCGGCGGGGTAATCTGCCCCCCGGTCGAGGAGGCTGCTTCGACCGCAGCGGCGAATGGCCGCTTGTAACCGAGCCGGATCATCGCCGGGATCGTCAGCGATCCGACGGTAACGGTATTTGCGACCGACGAGCCGGAAATCATCCCGAACAGTGCCGAGCCGAAGATCGATACCTTGGCAGGCCCGCCGGCATAACGTCCGGCAACCCAGGCGGCGCAATCGAGAAAGAGCTGTCCCAGCCCGATGCGGGTGGCGAAGACGCCGAACAGCACGAAATGGAAGACATATGTGGCTACAACGCCAAGCGCGATGCCGTAGATACCCTGTGTCGTAAGATAAAGGTGGTTGATCAGCTGCGAGAACGTGGCGCCCGGGTGAACCAGAATGCCCGGCATCGCAGGGCCCCAGATGGAATAGGCCATAAAGAGGATGGCGATGATCGGCAGCGGCCAGCCGACGGAACGGCGTGTCGCCTCCAGTAGCACCAGCACCAGCAGGCCGCCGAGAACGACATCTGTCGTGGTTGGATTGCCGACCCGGAAAGCGAGGTCGTCCAGTGGAATGAAAGGCACATGGAGAACCGCGACGACGGCGCCGATCGCCAGCGCCCAATCAAAGAGCGAAATGCCGAGCGGCCGGACAAGGCTCGACTGCGCCGGCTCGTCATAGCCCTTCCGGGAAAACGGGAATACTAGGAAGATCAGGCCGAGCACGAAGGAGAGGTGGATGCCGCGATGCACGACTTCCGAAAGAAGGCCGAAGCCGGCCGTGTAGTAGTGGAAGATCGAAAGCGCTACCAGCAGCGCACCGACAAGTCTGGCAGTCAATGGCGCGAGCGGCCGGAAACGGATTTCCGAATCGAACTGCTCTTCCAGTTCGCGTGCCTTCGCCTCGTCCAGCTCCATGGGAGCAACCTTGCCCTCGTTGTCCGCGGCCATGTCGTTTTTCCCTTGATATGTTTGTCTTGTTATTGTGTTCCAGACGGAAAGCGGCGGTCTGCCTGATGCCGACCGCCGCCATATTGATCAGCAGATGATCGCCTTACTTGAGGACGCCGGCTTCCTTGTAGAAGCGCTCGGCACCGGGATGCAGCGGAATGCCGAGGCTGGTGACTGCGTTCTGCAGCGTGATCATCTTGCCCTTCGCGTGGCCTGCGTCGAGCGCCTTCCGCGTTGCGTCGTTCCACATCACCTTGGTGATGTTGTAGACGAGGTCATCGGGCTGCTTTGAACTGGTGACCCACTGGGCCGCAACCGATATGGTCGGCGTTTCGGCCACACCCTGATAGGCGGTCGCAGGCACCGTATCCTTCGAGAAGAACTTGTATTCCGAGAGCAGCTTGTCCGCTTCCGGTCCCGTGATCGGCACGAGCGAGATGCCGGAAGAGGTAGCAAGTTCGGAAATGGCGCCGGTCGGGTAGCCGCCGACGAAGAAATAGGCATCCAGGCCGCCGTCACGCAGGCGCTCGCCGGCGGGGCCGGGCTTCAGATGCTCCGCCTTGATGTCCTTTTCGGTGAGACCATAGGCGCCGAGCACGATTCGGGCGTCGACGATCGTTCCGGAGCCGGGCTCGTCGATCGAGACACGCTTGCCCTTGAGATCGGCAACCGACTTGATGCCGGAGTTCTTGGCGGCGACAAGATGGATGGTTTCCGGATAAAGGGTAGCGATCAGGCGGAGGTCTTCCACCTTCCCCTTGCCTTCGTAGAGTCCGGTGCCGCTATGCGCCCAATAGGCGACATCCGACTGGGTGAAGCCCGATTCCATCGAGCCGCCCTGGATGGCATTGATATTGGCGACGGAGCCGTTGGACGCGACCGCGGTCGAAACGAGGCCCTGGACGCCCTTGTCTCCCGCACCGGAAATGGCGTTGGCGATCAGTCCGCCGATCGGATAATAGGTGCCTGCCGTGCCGCCAGTCCCGATGCGAAAAAAGGCCGGCGATTGGGCGACCGCGAAACCGGCGCCTGCCGCTGCGAGGCCGATGACGGCGCCCACTGCGAGTAGCTTCTTTCTGATTGTCATTGGATGCTCCCTTTCCTGTTTCGAGCAACATGGAGAAGGGGTGCGTCGCCTGTCAACCTTCGGTCGACAAATTGTTGCCATAATCCAGGACGGAGCCGCAGCAGCGCGGACGATCGGCTGGAAAAGAAAAAGCCCCCGGCGTGAGCCGAGGGCTGAAACAGCAAAGCGATGACGATTATTCTTCGTCGTTGTCGCGATCGGCTTCCGGATCGAAGAAATCTTCCGGACGCAGAGCGTCTTCGTCGACGCCGTAGATGGCATCAACGGAGGTGAGGCTTTCGCCCTTGGCCTGACGGCCGGCTTCTTCCGGCGAACGGGCAACGTTCACCTCGATCGAAATCTCGACTTCGGCATGCAGGTGCAGCGTCACCTTGTGCAGGCCGATGGTCTTGATCGGGTGGTTGAGGTCGACCTGGTTGCGGCCGACGTTGAAGCCTTCGGCAGCCAGCGTCTCAAGGATGTCGCGGGCGGCAACCGAACCGTAGAGCTGGCCGGTTTCGCCAGCCGAGCGGACGATGATGAAGGACTTGCCGTCGAGCACTTCGGCAACCTTCTGGGCTTCGCCCTTGCGCTCGAGATTGCGGGCTTCGAGCGTAGCGCGTTCGGATTCGAAACGCTTCTTGTTGGCGTCGTTGGCGCGCAATGCCTTGCCCTGCGGCAGCAGGAAGTTACGGGCATAACCGTCACGGACCTTTACGACTTCGCCCATCTGGCCGAGCTTCGGTACGCGTTCAAGCAGAATGACTTGCATGGTTGAGTTCCTTTCGATCAGTCAATTCTTGTTTTCATTGGGATTGGCAGGAGACTTCGCCGGCGTGAGTGCGATCGTCCGCCGCGTGTCGGACAGGCCGAGCAGGAGGATGCCGATCGCCGGCAGGAGAAGCATGGATGAGAGGTAGCAAAGAATGAGCACCGGCACGCGCCAGTCCTTGCCCTGGCTGCGGAAATGGACGGAGGCAAAGCCCGCCATCAGAAAGCCGGCCCCGAACGTGCCGCAGATCACGGCGCCGACCATTGCCGGCACGCCGCCGACGAAGGTCAGCACGATACCGGCGAGGAAGATGAAGATGGCATGCCGGTTCATGCGCAGCGCCGAGGGCATGTCCTCGCGCGGACGCAGCGCCCGGCCCGAACGGGAAACCACGCGAACGGCGAGATAGAATGCCGCAAACAGCAGCATGACCCAGACGCCGCCCTGCACCAGCGGCAGCATCAGCACGATCATCGCCTTGGTCTGCGCCATGGCGGACGGATCTGCCGTGAAGGCAGGCTCCTGGGCTTTGAAAACTTCGATCATGGCCTCGACCATCTGGTCGGTCAGTTCCGGGCCGTAACCGATCGCGATCCCGAGCGCGATGACGGCGATCGTGACGAGGCCGCACAGATGCAGAAGAATGTCCGAAATCGGATACCAGGCCATCAGATGGTCCGGGCCGCCGAGTTCCGATGCCGGCCGTGCCAGGTTGGCGAGATGCGAAAGCCAGCCGGCGGGGATCAGCGTGAAGAACGCCATGGCGAGCGCAAAAAGCGGAGAGACCAGGACGGAACCGAGCACGGCGGCTGTCAGGACGCCGACGACGGCAGCGCGATTGCCCCAACCGAGGCCGGCGATCAGGATGGGAAGCGCGGAAGCGGCATAGAGAAGCGACGCAAAAGACGACTGCGCATTCGCACCCAGCACAAGCAGGGTAGCGGCAATGCCGGCAATGATGCCGATCGGCAGTACGGTTTGAATCTTGTTCGTCACGGTCTCGCTGTCCTGCTCAGTCAAGCAGTTAGGGGATCACGCCTGGATCTGTTTCTCAGGCACTTCATCCCCAACATGGGATTGAGAAAGCTTCCGATCCGCGCCCATCGCGAAAGGGACATGGACCCGCCGACTTTTGATCAGCGGGTCCAGAAGTTCAAACTACGCCAGGACGTAAGGCAACAGGCCGAGGAAGCGGGCGCGCTTGATCGCCTGGGCGAGTTCGCGCTGCTTCTTCTGGGAAACGGCCGTGATGCGGGACGGAACGATCTTGCCCCGCTCGGAAATGTAGCGCTGCAGCAGGCGCACGTCCTTGTAGTCGATCCGCGGCGCATTGGCGCCCGAGAACGGGCAGGTCTTGCGGCGGCGGTGGAACGGGCGGCGAGCCGGAGAGGAGGATACGTCAGCCATTTTTTCTTCTCCTTAAAGCCAATTACGCTTCACGCGGCGGGCGCGGGGCGCGCTCGAAGCCGCCTTCACGCGGACCACGGTCCGGACGGTCGCCGAAATCGCGGCGCGGCGGACGGTCGCCGAATTCGCGGCGCGGGCCACGGTCGTCGCCATCGCGGCGCGGACGATCGTCGCGGTCGCGCTTCTGCATCATCGCGGAGGGACCTTCCTCATGCTTTTCGACGGCAATCGTCATGTAGCGCAGGACGTCTTCGTTGATGCGCATCTGGCGCTCCATCTCGTGCACGGCAGCAGCCGGCGCGTCGATGTCCATCAGAGCGTAATGAGCCTTGCGGTTCTTCTTGATGCGGTAGGTGAGGGACTTGAGGCCCCAGTTTTCTACGCGCCCGACCTTGCCGCCGTTAGCTTCGAGGACGCCCTTGTACTGTTCGACGAGGGCATCAACCTGCTGCGGGGACATATCCTGCCGGGCAAGGAATACGTGTTCGTAAAGAGCCATGTAAGCTTTTGCCTTTTCTTGCGGTTGAACGGACCCGGACCTCGGCGGCTAAGCCTCAACGACTGCTCTTGATGGGCAAGGCCCGGCAAGAAAAGTTGTTTGATCGAGACGGTCGAGAGCGGAGACACGGGAGGCTCGGCCCCTTTGGTCCATGCGGCGTTCCTGTTTGGGAAAACCAGCCCTCCGTTCAGCCACCAGCCAGAAGACCGGGTGTTTCGAACAGCGCGCTTATACGGATTTTTGGCGGGAAGGCAAGGGGAGTGTTGAAAAACCGGCGAGGTCCCGACACTTGTTGCTGTCATTGAGTTCGGATGACCCGGTAGCCGACACTTTCGAGAAGCTGCTCGGCATTCAAAAGCATCGCGGCGGTGACGAGGCCGGAATCCTTGACGGCGGCCTCCAGTCTGAGCTGGTCGAGTGCCAGAAGGTGAAGCCTGCGCACCGGTTGATCGCCTCTTTCCAGCTTCCGCAGCTCGTCCGAGGGCAGATCCAGTTCCGAGGCAAGTTCCTTTTGCGTCAGTTTAAGTTGCTTCCGACGCCGGATGAACTCTCTTCGGTAAACAACGGATTGCATGGCTTCAGCGCATCGCTCCAAGTATGGAGAAGCCCGATTAGCTGCCTTTTTCGGGGCCGGAGCAAGTTGCCCATTGGAGGTAGACGTCCTCCGGCCGGGGCATTGCTATAGCGTCATCGGATACTGCCGATGGATCGCAGCGATCTCCTGCATCACGTCGTCGGATAGCTTGACATCCGCCGAACCGATATCGGTCTTGATCTGCTCCATCGTCGTCGCGCCGATGATGACGGAGGCCGTGAAGGGTCGCGACAGGCAGAAGGCGAGCGCCATCTGGGCGGGGTCGAGGCCATGTTTTCCCGCTATCTCCAGATAGGCTTTTACCGCCGGTTCCTGCATAGGTGTCAGGCGGCCGCCGAGGTCGCCGTTGATCGTCGCGCGGGATCCGGCGGGCCTTGCGCCATTCCGGTATTTGCCGGTCAGCAGGCCAGCGGCAAGCGGGGAATAGGCCAGCAGCCCGACATCCTCGTGGTGGGCGACTTCGGCCAGATCGAGATCGAACTGCCGGTAGAGAAGGTTGTATTCGTTCTGGATCGAGGCGACGCGCGGCAGGCCGTTCTCCTCCGAGAGGCGCAGATATTTCAGCGCGCCCCAGGCGCTTTCGTTCGAAAGGCCGACGGCGCGGACCTTGCCTTCCTTGACCAGCGCGCCAAGGGTTTCCAGGATTTCGGCGATTTCCGCCCGAGCCTTTTCCCGGTCCTGGGCCGAGGCATCAAAGGTCCAGGAGTTGCGGAAGTGGAAGGTGCCGCGATTCGGCCAATGGATCTGGTAAAGGTCGAGATAGTCGGTCTGCAGACGCTTAAGACTGGCATCCACGGCTTCGCGGATGGTTTCGGCGCCAATGTCGCGCCCGCCGCGGATATGCGGGCGGCCGCTTCCGGCAACCTTCGAGGCAAGGACTATATCTTTTCGTTTGCCGCTCTTCTTGAACCACGTGCCGATGATTTCTTCGGTGCGGCCGTAGGTTTCCGGGCTCACGGGCGTCGTCGGATAAAGTTCGGCGGTATCGAAGAAGTTGACGCCCTTGCCGACCGCGTAGTCCATCTGTTCATGGGCTTCGGCTTCGGAGTTCTGCGTACCCCAGGTCATCGTGCCAAGGCAGATTTCCGATACGGAGATATCCGTTCGTCCGAGTCGCTTATATTGCATGGAGTAAAATCCCGTCCTGAAAAGTCGGCGGCACTCTAAGCAGGATTTGATAGAGCGCAAGGGGAGAAGGGGCCGTAAAAGGTCCCGAAAGCCGCCTCGCCCTTGACACTCCGGGCTCAAATGTGAATGGAGAGGCAAAACATACGGGAAGGAAACCACCGATGAGCATCGCATTCACGTTCCCCGGACAGGGCAGCCAGTCCGTCGGCATGGGGAAAGACCTCGCGGAAGCCTATCCCGAAGCCCGCGCCGTCTTCGAAGAGGTCGATGAAGCGCTCGGCCAGAAACTCTCCGATATCATGTGGAACGGCCCGGAAGAAACGCTGACGCTGACGGCCAATGCCCAGCCGGCGCTGATGGCCGTTTCGATTGCCGCCATGCGCGTCATGGAAGCCCGCGGTCTGAAGCTCGCCGACAAGGTCGCCTATGTCGCTGGCCATTCGCTCGGCGAATATTCCGCACTCTGCGCCGCCGGCACCTTCTCGCTTGCCGATACCGCAAAGCTGCTTCGTATTCGCGGCGACGCGATGCAGAGCGCAGTGCCCGTGGGCGCGGGCGCCATGGCCGCGATCATCGGCCTCGAACATGGCGATGTGGAAGTGGTCTGCGCCGAGGCCCGCCAGGATGGCGTCTGCCAGATCGCCAACGACAACGGTGGCGGGCAGCTTGTTATCTCCGGCTCCAAGGCGGCAGTCGAGAAGGCTGCGGCGCTTGCTACCGAAAAGGGCGCCAAGCGGGCCATCATGCTGCCGGTCTCCGCACCCTTCCACAGCGACCTGATGGCGCCTGCGGCGGACGCGATGCGTCACGCGTTGGACAAGGTCGAGAAGAAGAACCCGGTCGTCCCAGTCGTCGCCAATGTGCGCGCTGCTCCGGTCTACGACGCCAATGAGATCGCCACGCTGCTCGTCACCCAGGTGACCGGCCAGGTGCGCTGGCGCGAAACGGTGGAGTGGTTCGGCGCCAATGGCGTCACGACGCTTTACGAGATCGGCTCGGGAAAAGTTCTGACAGGCCTTGCCCGCCGCATCGACAAGAATATTTCCGGCGTTGCCGTCAACGCGCCGGCCGATATCGATGCCGCGCTCGCTGCCATTCTTGGCTGACGAAAGAGACTCTAGAGGATTCGATCATGTTTGATTTGACTGGCCGCAAGGCCTTGGTGACCGGCGCAACCGGCGGGCTTGGCGAAGAGATCGCTCGGCTGCTGCACAAGCAGGGCGCCATCGTCGGCCTGCACGGCACGCGTGTCGAGAAGCTCGAGGCATTGGCCGCCGATCTCGGCGGGGATCGCGTCAAGATCTTTCCTGCCAATCTCTCAGACCGCGACGAAGTGAAGGCGCTCGGCGAAAAGGCCGAAGCCGAACTCGAAGGCGTCGACATCCTCGTTAACAATGCCGGCATCACCAAGGATGGCCTGTTCGTGCGGATGAGCGATGCGGACTGGGATTCGGTGCTCGAAGTCAATCTGACGGCCGTGTTTCGCCTGACCCGCGAACTTACCCATCCGATGATGCGCCGCCGCCATGGCCGTATCATCAACATTTCCTCGGTCGTCGGCGTCACCGGCAATCCCGGCCAGGCGAACTATTGCGCTTCCAAGGCGGGCCTGATCGGCTTTTCGAAATCGCTGGCCCAGGAGATCGCCACCCGCAACGTGACGGTCAACTGCGTCGCCCCCGGCTTCATCGAGAGCGCCATGACCGGCAAGCTGAACGACAAGCAGAAGGATGCGATCCTGGGCGCGATCCCGATGAAGCGGATGGGCGCCGGCGGGGACATCGCTGCTGCGGTTCTTTATCTCGCTTCGAACGAAGCAGGCTACGTCACGGGCCAGACCATTCACGTCAACGGCGGCATGGCGATGATCTAGGCTGCGGTGCAGCGTTGCATGTCCTGTCGCAATCGCCTGTTGGCGGCGGCGAAATGGAACAAATTCTGGCTTTGCGGAACACGGAAACCATGTTAAGCGGGCCATGACTGTGAATAGTCACCCCGAAATGCGGGCCGTCATATTGCGTGAGCGCGGCATGACTGGAACCTGACGAGGGGCGAACGGGTTTGCCGGCATCCGCGTCGAGAGGCGGCGGCTGCAGGTTTTAAACAGGGTACGGATGCTATTCGGGCATTCGGAAAGACAAAGGTCGAGGAAACCGACATGAGCGATATCGCAGAACGCGTGAAGAAAATTGTTATTGACCATCTCGGCGTCGATGCCGACAAAGTTGTCGAGGGCGCAAGCTTTATCGACGATCTCGGCGCGGATTCGCTCGACACCGTCGAACTGGTCATGGCTTTCGAAGAAGAATTCGGCGTCGAGATCCCGGACGACGCGGCCGATTCTATTCTGACCGTCGGCGATGCCGTCAAGTTCATCGAAAAGGCCCAGGCCTGATCGATCCCAAACATCTGGGATAACGCCTGCAAGGCAGATCCCGACGACGGCCCGCTTGCTCGGGCCGTTTCAGCAAATAGAACATGCGAAATTAAGGCGGAACGCTGGCGATGAGACGGGTCGTTATCACCGGTACCGGCATGGTATCTCCCCTTGGATGCGGAACGGAAGCAAGCTGGCAGCGTCTGCTGGCCGGCGAGAACGCAGCCCGGGTCGTGACGGAATTCGAGGTCGAGGACCTGCCTGCCAAGGTTGCCTGCCGCATACCGGTGGGTGACGGATCCAACGGCACCTTCAATGTCGACGACTGGATGGAGCCTAAGGAACAGCGCAAGGTCGATCCGTTCATCATCTATGGCATGGCCGCGGCCGACATGGCGCTGGAGGATGCCGGCTGGCATCCGAAGACCGACGAGGACCAGATTGCCACGGGCGTGCTGATCGGTTCTGGCATCGGCGGCCTCGAAGGCATCGTTGAGGCTGGCTACACGCTGCGCGACAAGGGCCCGCGCCGCATTTCTCCCTTCTTCATTCCCGGCCGCCTGATCAACCTGGTGTCCGGTCAGGTGTCGATCCGCCACAAGCTGCGCGGCCCGAACCATTCCGTCGTCACCGCCTGTTCCACCGGCGCCCATGCGATCGGCGATGCAGCGCGCCTGATCGCGCTCGGCGATGCTGACGTGATGGTCGCGGGTGGCGCCGAATCGCCGATCTGCCGTATTTCGCTTGCGGGCTTTGCCGCCTGCAAGGCGCTTTCCACGCAGCACAACGACGACCCGCAAAAGGCATCGCGCCCCTATGACCGCGACCGTGACGGCTTCGTCATGGGCGAGGGGGCGGGCATCGTCGTGCTGGAAGAGCTGGAGCATGCCAAGGCACGCGGCGCAAAGATCTATGCGGAAGTGGTGGGTTACGGTCTTTCTGGCGACGCCTTCCACATCACCGCGCCTTCGGAAGACGGCGACGGCGCCTATCGCTGCATGTCGGCCGCGCTGAAGCGGGCCGGTCTGGCGGCGTCGGATGTCGATTACATCAATGCCCACGGCACTTCGACCATGGCCGACACGATCGAACTCGGCGCCGTCGAGCGCCTGGTCGGCAACGCGGCATCGAAGATTTCCATGTCCTCGACGAAATCGGCGATCGGCCACCTGCTCGGTGCCGCCGGTGCGGTCGAGGCGATTTTCTCGACGCTGGCGATCCGCGACAATATCGCACCGCCGACACTGAACCTCGACAATCCCGATGTCGAGACCGCGATCGATCTCGTGCCGCACAAGGCACGCAAGCGCGAGATCAACGTGGCGCTCTCCAATTCCTTCGGTTTCGGCGGCACGAACGCCTCCCTGGTGCTCCGCCGTTACGACGCGTAGTTGGTCGTGGCAAATGCCGCTGGACTTTCGAGGCCGGCGCATATCATCTTCTGGACCTGTTTTTTGCCGCATTGCTTGGCCAAACAGCGGGCGAAGTTTTGAGTCTCTTGGGGGGCGCGGTTGAGCGATACGAATCATGTGAGTGACCCTTCTGCCGGCAATGGTAGGGGCCCTATCATTCCGAAGTCGCCGAACGAGGCACTGAAGCCCGAACGTGTGCCCGAACCGCCGCGACGCTCGAAGAAGGCGCGCAGCCAGCTCGTCATCTTCCTGAATTTCGTGATGACGATGGTGGTTCTCGTGTGCATCGCGGGTGTCGCCGGCTTCTATTATATGATCTCGACGTTCCAGGAACCCGGCCCGCTGGAAGCCAACGCGCATTTCATGGTCCGCCCCGGCACGGGCGTTGCCGAGATTGCCAGCAATCTCGAACGCAACGGGATCATCTCCGACGCGCGTGTCTTCCGCTACGTGACCGCCACCTATCTGCGCGACGGTTCGACGCTCAAGGCCGGCGAATACGAGGTCAAGGCCCGCGCCTCCATGAAGGACATCATGGAATTGCTGGAATCGGGCAAGTCGATCCTCTATTCCGTCGTCCTGCCCGAGGGCCTGACGGTACGGCAGATGATGCTGAGGCTCGCCGAAGACCCGGTGCTCGAAGGCGATCTTCCAGCCGAATTGCCGCCGGAGGGCAGCCTGCGTCCGGACACCTATAAGTTCTCGCGCGGCAGCAAGCGCGCCGATATCATCCACCAGATGCGCGTCGCCCAGCAGAAGATGATCGACCAGATCTGGGAACGGCGCGATCCGGACCTGCCGATCAAGACGAAGGAAGAGTTCGTCGTGCTGGCCTCGATCGTCGAGCGGGAGACCGGCAAGGAAGACGAGCGCGCCCATGTGGCTTCGGTTTTCATGAACCGGCTTCAGAAGGGCATGCGCCTGCAATCGGATCCGACGATCGTCTACGGGCTTTTCGGCGGAGATGGAAAGCCGGGCGACCGGCCGATCTTCAAGTCCGACCTCGCCAAGCCGACCCCCTACAATACCTATCAGATCAAGGGTCTGCCGCCGACGCCGATCTCCAATCCCGGACGGGCTGCTCTGGAGGCGGTTGCCAATCCATGGCGCACCAACGACCTCTATTTCGTAGCCGACGGCAGCGGTGGCCACGTGTTTGCCGCGACGCTCGAGGAACACAACGCCAATGTCCGCCGTTGGCGCAGGATAGAAGCTGATCGAGCCCCCGCCAATCCCGAAGTCGTCGTGGACGGCCAGCCGGATGGCGAAGAAGCGGAAAAGCCGCCGAAGAGCAATTGATCCGCTTCCCGCGTCAGTTCACCTGGAGAGTTCGATGACCTTGCAGTCCATGACCGGTTTTGCCCGCAGCGAAGGATCGAGCGGGCGCAACCGCTTTTCGTGGGAGCTACGGTCGGTGAATGGCAAAGGTCTCGACCTCAGGCTGCGCCTGCCGCCGGGCCTCGAGCGGCTGGAGCCGGACGTGCGGAGGCTGATTTCGGAAAAGTTCTCCCGCGGAAACCTGCAGGCGACCCTGAATTTGACGGTGACCGAAACCCAGGTGGAGGCGGTGCTGAACCGCGACGCGCTTGCCGCCGTACTTGCCCTGCGAAAGGAGCTCGGCGATGTCGTCGACCCCGCTCCGCTGCGGCTGGATACGCTGATGGGCATTCGCGGGCTTGTGGAAATCCGGGAGGCCGAGGAGGGCGAGGAGGCGGTCGCCGCCCGCGACGCGGCGATCCTTGGCTGCCTCGGCGAGGCTCTGGACCATCTCCGACGTATGCGCGAAGGAGAAGGGGCGGCTCTTGCTGCGGTCCTGAAGGGGCATGTCGAGCGGATCGCAGAACTTGCAGCGGTCGTTGAGGCCGATCCCTCCCGCTCGACGGAAGAGATCGCCAAGCGGCTGTCCTTCCAGCTCGCAGCACTCCTGCAGGAGGCGCCGACGCTCGATCGCGACCGCTTGCATGCGGAGGCGGCCCTTCTCGCCACCAAGGCCGATCTTCGCGAGGAGATCGACCGGCTGAAGGCCCATGTCGCCGCGGCGAACGAGCTGATCGATAAGGGCGGGCCTGTAGGACGACGCCTCGATTTCCTTGCACAGGAATTTAACCGGGAATCGAATACGATCTGTTCCAAATCCAACGCCGCTGCTGTAACCGCGGCAGGTATCGAATTGAAAGTCGTCATCGACCAGTTCCGCGAACAGGTCCAGAATTTGGAGTAGTTCATGAGCCCGGCCCAATCGTCCAAGGGCAATTCGTCCCCGCCCGTGAAGATCGCCCGCCGCGGGCTGATGCTGGTCCTCTCTTCGCCCTCCGGCGCCGGCAAATCGACGATTGCGCGAAACCTGCTGGACGAAGACCGGAGCCTCGAAATATCCGTCAGCGTCACGACGCGCGCAAAGCGGCCGAGCGAGATCGCCGGCAAGCACTATCACTTCATCAGCGTCCATCAGTTCGAACGGATGCGGGATGCGGGCGACCTGCTTGAATGGGCCGAGGTTCACGGCAATTTCTACGGCACGCCGCGCGAGCCGGTCGAGCAGGCAATGGCGGAAGGCCGCGACATGCTGTTCGACATCGACTGGCAGGGCGCGCTGCAATTGCAGGAGAAGATGAAAGCGGACGTGGTGTCGATCTTCGTACTGCCGCCGTCGATGACGGAACTGCAGTCGCGTCTGCACCGCCGCGCCGAAGATTCCGAAGAGGTCATCCGCACGCGGCTCCTGAATTCCCGCGCCGAGATCGAGCACTGGCGGGAATACGACTACGTGATCGTCAATGACGATCTTGACGAGGCTTTCGGTTATGTCAGCTGCATCGTCAAGGCGGAGCGGATCCGGCGGGACCGCCGATACGGACTGTTCGACTTTGTCGAGGGACTGCTTCAGGAGGAGCCGAAGCTTTAAGGCGAATGGGGTGGTTCGGGCCGGTCATTGCGCCTTGTTGACGTAAAAAAGGGTCGTCGGTACTAAACTCAGGATCGAGTTCCGCGCTCTCAATACGGGAAGGTTGAGCCATGTCCGAGCGTCACCCCAGCTCCGTTCCGAAAATCTGGCCTTCTGCCAATAGACCCGGCTTCCACAAATCCTTCCAGTTGAACCTCGACGACCATCTCGATATCCAGCATGCGACGCGCCAGTTGCTGCCGCTCGGCCCGACCGTGGCAGCAGTGGGAGCCGTTGCACTTTTCGTCGCGCTGATCCTGAATTTCGATAGGTGGCGGGAAGGCGACGTGGTGACGTCGACCATCTATATCGGTGCGTCGGTCGTTGTTTGCGTGCTCCTTGCAGTTCTCCTGCTCAATCCTGCCCGGCAGCTTCTGCGGTTCATGTATCGTCGACGACTGACCAGGTTCGGCGTAATCGGCAAGCCTGTCGAGTCGACCGTGGACAGAAATGGAATTTGCTACACGGTGCTGGGACAGACGGTCACCTGCACGTGGGACTCGCTCTATGCCCTCGAAGAGGACGACGGAACGTTCTATTTCTGGATGTCCAAGATAGTCGCCCATCCGTGGCCGGCGAGAGTGTTCGCCTCGGATGAGGAACGGCAGACTTTTCGCCAGAGCGTGATGGAATGGGCGGGCCGCCCCTTTTCACCGCCCGTTCTGGCCCGCCTCGGAGCCGCCGGCAGACTCAACCTTCCCGATTGAGGATAACGGAGGTCAGGTATCCTCTGCCACCGGATCGCGAAAATCGCCGTCGCGACCCGGTCCTGGCAGCTTTAGCCCCGATCCGATGTGCTATTCCTTGATGTCCGGCTCGACAAGCTTCGCCAGGTTTCGCAGCGACTCCTGCCAGCCGAGATAGCAAGCCTCGGCCGGGATGAGATCCGGCACGCCGGCCTGCACTATGTCGACCTCGGTGCCGACCGAAACCTTCTTCAGCGTCACGGTGACCACCATTTCACCGGGCAGGTTTGCGTCGTCGAATTTGTCCGTGTAGCGCAGCCGTTCGCCTGGGACGAGTTCAAGATATTCGCCGCCAAAGGCGTGGCTTGCGCCCGTCGTGAAGTTCCGGAACGACATTCTGTGGGTGCCGCCGACGGTCGGTTCCAGATGATGCACGGTGCAGACGAAGCCATTGGGCGGAAGCCATTTGGCGACTGCGTCCGCCTCGATGAAGGCGCGATAGACTTTTTCCGGGCTGGTCGCCAGGACGCGGTGCAGGCGTATGGTACTTGGCATGACTGTGATCCTTTGAATGTATGGAATAGACGCTCTAAGGACGAACGCGGCTTTGCCAATCCGACAAAGATCACGCCCATTCTGAGATAAAATTATCCAAGCCTGCCGCTGTACGAACTTTATCGGTGGTTTACCGGTAACTGAAAACTGCGAAGCGGCGGCCACTTCCGTGCCGCTCTGGGGGCACGATATCTCCAAAGCGCAGGGCTTCCCTGGTTCGGATTTTCTGCCGAGCGCATGTCGGAAAGTCGTGGTGCCGCACGTCTTCATCATAGTCCTAAGGAGTTTAGCTGATGAAGATGTATTTCAGCCGCAATCCTAATCCCCGCCTCGCAGTCGCCGTCGCGCGCTATCTAAATGCGGAAGTTGACTTTGAATTCGCCTCGCCGCAGGTTCCGGGTCAAGCCAGTCGCTATCTTTCTCTCAACCCCAACCTGCTGTTGCCGATCCTCGAGCGTCCCGGAAAACCTCTTTGGGAAGCCGACGCGATTGCGTGCTGGTTTTCCCGCCACGCGGGTTCCAATTTCTGGCGCATCGATGACGATGAACCCGAGATGATCCGATGGATCAGCTGGGGGAAGGAGAACTTCGTCAAGGCCTGTGACATGGTGCATTGGGAGCGCGGGACGAAGCAACGATATGGCATCGGCCCCTGCGACCAGGCGATGGTCGAGGAGGGGCTGAGGCAGTTTCATGTGGCCGCCCGAATTCTCGAAGCCGAGCTATCGGCCCGCACATGGCTGGTTGGAAATTCCGTCTCCTTTGCCGATTTTCGTATGGGAACGTTTCTGCCGTTCAACGATGCCGCACGGCTGCCCATCGACGATTATCCGTCGCTCCGTCGCTGGTACGGGCAGCTTGAAGACATCGAGGCCTGGCAAAACCCCTTCGATGGACTGAGCGCACCTGATCTGCCGCCATTGCCGGATTAGGCAGGGGATCGCTCGCCTTGGGCGTTGGCTTAGAGAGAGTTCGCCAACCGTACGAATTCTTCCACCGACAGCGTTTCCGCCCGCCGGGCCGGGTCGATGCCGGCTTTCACCAGCAGCGCCTCGCCGCCGACCGGTTTGAGGCTCTGGCGCAGCATCTTGCGGCGCTGGCCGAATGCGGCCTGCGTTACGCGTTCCAGCTTGCCGACTTCGCAGGGAAGGGGATTTGTGCGGGGTATCAGATGCACCACGGTCGAGGTGACTTTCGGCGGCGGGGTAAAGGCCTGCGGCGGCACGTCGAAGACCATGTGCGCATCGGTCCGCCAGCCGGCGAGGACGCCGAGCCTGCCATAGTGGTCGTCATCTTCATCGGCAACGATGCGCAGGCCGACTTCCTTCTGGAACATCAATGTCAGGCTTTCCCAGAAGGGTGGCCATTGGCCGTTCTCCGGAAGCAGCCAGTTGATCAAAAGCTGGGTGCCGACATTGTACGGCAGATTGGCGATGATCTTGACGGGGCCTTCGGGTGCAAGGGCGGAAAAGTCCGTCTTCAGCGCATCGCCTTCGATCACTTCCAGCCGGCCCGGATAATGCTTGCCGATTTCTGCCAATGCAGGAAGGCAGCGGCTGTCGCGCTCGACGGCGATCACCTTTTTGGCGCCGAGGGAGAGGATCGCGCGGGTGAGCCCGCCAGGTCCGGGGCCGACCTCGAATACGGTCACGCCATCGAGCGGTCCGGCGCTGCGCGCTATCTTCTGGGTGAGGTTGAGGTCGAGCAGAAAGTTCTGCCCAAGCGCTTTCTTCGCATCGAGGCCGTGACGCTGGATCACGTCGCGCAGCGGCGGCAGGCCGTCGAGTGTGGCCATCAGGTAGAAGCCCTCGCGGCAAGGTCGCCGGCAAGCTTGATGGCTTCGACAAGGCTTGTCTCCCGTGCAACGCCCTGACCGGCGATGCCGAAGGCGGTGCCATGGTCGGGAGAGGTGCGGATAAAGGGCAGGCCGAGCGTCACGTTGACGGAGGTATCGAAGCCCAGCGCCTTGGCCGGGATGAGCGCCTGGTCATGATACATGCAGATCGCGACGTCATAGCGGCCGCGGGCCTCGTCGTGGAACATGGTATCGGCCGGCAGCGGCCCGAACACATGCAGGCCTTCGGTGCGCAGCTTGAAGATCACCGGATGGATGATATCCTGGTCTTCCTGTCCGATCGCGCCGTCTTCTCCCGCATGCGGATTGAGGCCGGCGACTGCCAGGCGCGGCTTTGCGATGCCGAAGCGTGTGATGAGATCGTGATGGGCGATCCGGCAGGTTTCTTTGATCAATGCCTCGGTCAGTGCGCCTGGAACATCCTTCAAGGGAATGTGGATGGTGACCGGGATGGCGCGCAGCTTCGGTCCGGCCAGCATCATCACCGGCATCAGCTTCCGGCTCGTCGCCTTTTCGGCGAGGTGGGCGAGGAATTCGGTATGGCCGGGAAAACCGAAGCCTGACTGGTAGAGAATGGACTTGGCGATCGGATTTGTGACCGTGCCGGCCGCCTTGCCTTCGAAGCACAGGGAGACAGCCTGTTCGATCGCGGCGATTGTGCCCTTGGCCGTTGCCACATGCGGTTCACCCGCGGCGACCTCGGCGCCAGCCGGGATCGGCAGGACGGGAAGGGCATCGGCAAAGACAGACAATGCACTGCCCGCGTCGGCTTCGCGGATCGGGATATCGAGATCGAGAAGTGCCGCCCGTGATTTCAAAACGGAGGGATCGCCGAGGAACAGGAAGGGCGGCAGGCCGTGTCGCTCCCGGGAAGCCCAGGCGGCGAGGGTGATGTCGGGGCCGATGCCGGCCGGATCGCCCTGGGTGAGTACAAGCGGACGATCAAGCGGCATGGGCACTCCGGTACCGGCGATTGGATCAGCGATATTCGATCTGCGCCTTGGAGCGCAGTTCGTCGAGGAACTTCTTCTCGTTGGGGTTCTGCCCGGACTTCTGCTCCTTGCCGAGGTCCTCCGCCCGGAAGACCACTTCGGCTGCAAAGTCGTCAGAGACCTGGCGCTGGTTGCAGATTGCGAGGAATTCCACGCCCCGTTCGGTGACCCTGGTTCCCGTGGTGCCGCCCGAGGCCTTCTCGATCAGCGGTTTCCATTCTTCCGGAAGTTCCGGGGCGAGAACGCGTCCGAGGCTGCGGATGGAAACATCGAGATATCCGGCGGCAAATTCCTTCGACTGCTCGCAGCCGGGGAACTTGCCGCGCGCGGCATTTGCTTCCTTCTGGCGCTTGCCGAGAACGGCGTTGCGCTTGGCCGGCGGCACCACGAAGATCACCTGCTGCAGGAAATATTCGGTGGTGACCGGCTTCTGTTTGTTTTCCATCATGCGGGTGACGAGTTCCTGGCTCGACATGCGACCACGGGCGCCGCCGTAACGGGAGTTGACCAGGCGCGGCCAGCTCATCTGCACGGCAATGTAATTCTTGAAATGCTCCACGCCGACGCCAGCCTTTTCGAGGATCTGGCTCATCTGCTGCGGGTTCATCTTGTTGCTGGCGGCAAAACGCTCAAAGGCCTTGTCGACCTCTTCGGTGCTGACCGACATCCTGTTGCGGGCGATTTCCTGGCGTTTGAGGATCTCGTCCACCATTGCCTCGCGCGCCGTCTTCGTATCAGATTTCTGGCGCTGCAGACGCAGGAAGGCTGCCCGACGGGAAACGTCGCTGCTGGTGATGGGAGTCCGGTTGACGACGGCGGCGATACCGCTTGCCGCTTGTGCCTGCTGGAAAACCGGCTGTACGACGATAGAGGCCGCCAGGACGGCCGCCGCCAGCGCCAGTCTGCGCGTTGCGGTCATTGCAAACATGATACCAATTCCTTTCCCGCCCCGACCGGTTGCTTGCCCGGTCGGCCTCGCCTTACTCTTACTATATTTGCGTCCGCTTGCACAATTCTTGCGGCGAAACGATGACGGGGCCGATCAGAACCATCGCGCGTTAATAGCGGTAGTCCTGATCGTATTCCTTCGTCGAGCCGATGTTGATGTCGCCGAGGGTACGGAAGCTCAGGCGCGCGCTGACTGTCCAGTCGTTGGCGGCAGTGCTTTGCGGCTTGTCGGTATAGGCAAGCGTGAAGATCGTGCACTCGTCGGCATAGCTGACGCCGATGCCGCGCTTGATGATCTCCTTCTCCGCCAGATCCCAGGTCGCCGTGCCGGCAAGCGCCCAGTTCTCGTTGATCCGGAAGGTCATCGAGTTCTTCAATACGTCGGTCGCTTCTTCCGAGCCGTATTCCGGCTGCGGATCGACCTGCGTATAGACGAGGGTGCCCTGCACGCGGGGCGTCGTGTAACCGAGGGACGCATCCGTGCGTTTGACGGCAAAGGTCTTCTCGTCGAAGCGCGTATTTACGCCAACCGTGAAGCCCTGCGGAAGATCGACCGCGGCCATCGCGACATAATCCGAACGATCGGTTTCCAGTCCGGAGTTCGCTCCCGCATGCACCAGGTCCTCCGTTGCAAACGAGTTCTGGCCGGATATGTGGAAGGACTGGCCGACGATGCTCCTTACGCCGATGCCGTTGTCGAATGTGCCGGTATAGCGCAGGCCGACATTGGCGCGGGTACCGCCTTCGATCCGGTCGTAGCCGGAGAACTTGTCGCGCTCGAACAGAGACGTAGCATCGAAGACGAAACTCTGCGCGTCCTCGTTCGGCAGTCCGCCGGCCATCTGCTCGTCCGGACGGACGAAGATCTGCGCGATCGGCTCGATGACGTGGCTGCTGTTTTCGGTTGTCAGCAGGATCGGATAACGGGCTTCCAGACCTGCGGTGACCATGTAGCGGCTGTCGCCGCCTTCCGGTTCGAGATCACCGGTGTAGAAGGCAGGCGTGCCGGAGCCGGTATGCCGCAGGCCGTCGCCCCGCGCGGCAAGGATCGGCGTCAGCAATAGCCCATCCATGTTGAAGGTGCGCTTCCACTCGGCTTCCACCGTGAAGCGGCTATAGCTGCCTTCCAGGCCCGGGAAGCGATTGGTGGTGCCTTCCGTGTACCAGTCGTCCTCCCGGCGGGAGAGGTTGGTGAGGTTGGCATTGATGGAAAGCTCGCCCCCAAGGATCGGTTCCGGGGCATAATAGCTGTAGTCGAGCGACGGATAGACGATCGCCTGCTGCTGTTCCAGCGTGTTTCGGGGCGCCTTGTCCTGCACGTTGAAGTAATAACCGTGCAGGTCGAAATAGTTCCGCGTACCTAGGCCGGTCAGGTAGACATCGTTTGTGAACGTGTCGTTATCGACACCTTCCAACTTGTAGGTCTTGGAAAAGTTGTTGTCGCTCTGGGCCATCACGTCCCAGCCGAAGGTCCAGCGCGGGTTGATCTGGAATTCAGCTTTCGAGGCGACCATGAAGCGGTTTTCAGCCTCATAGTCGCTGGTGCCGGAATCGAAAGCGTCCGGATTCGTCTGGTGAATGCCGGCGAACCGGAATGTGTGTTCGCCCGTCTCGAACTTGTTGCGGATCTCGCCCTGCAGCAACAATCCCTGATTGGAATAGTAGGTGGGGGTGATCGTCGCGTCCATGCTCGGCGAGAACACGTGATAATAGGGAACTGCGACGCCGACGCCGAGGTTGTCGCTGGCGCTGAACTGCGGGAAGAGCAGGCCCGACTTGCGCTCTACCGTCTCGTCCGGCACCTCGATCGCAAAGGGAAGCCTGCCGATCGGCAGACCGAACAGCTCGAACTGTGCATTCTCCAGCCGGATCGTGTGGGTCTGGCCGTTGCGGATGACGCGTTCGGCCTTGACCTGCCAGAGCGGCGCCTTGCCGGGCTGCTTGGCGCAGGGCAGGCAGGCCGTGTAGACGGTGTTGTTCAGCACCATCAGGTCACCCGGCTGGCGCTCCGCGCTTTCGGCGGCAAGCCGTGTGTTGTCGGTGGTTTCGACACGAAGCGTATTGAGGAAGCCTTCGCCGAAATCGTCCGTGACATCGAGTTCGTCCGCATAGACGCGGTTTCCGCCTGGCTCGATCAGCTCGATATTGCCGGTCGCCATGACGCGCCCGGTTTTCTGGTCGTACTGAACGCGCTGCGCCACCATCCGATAGCGGTTGTAATAGAGTTGCACGCCACCGGTGGCGGTGACCTGCTGGGCATCCTGGTTATAGACGAGCTCGTTGGCGCGCAGCAGAAGCTTGGCGCCATCCGCAGGAGCGGGCACCAGATTCTGCGCATGCACGGGCATTGCGGATACGCCGAGTACGCATACAGACACACCTGTCAGCAGGGCGGCGGCGAGCCGTCTTATATGTTTGCGGTTACTGACCGCCACTAGCCATCCTCCTGGTGAAGCAGAATCGTCGTCCCAAGCGCCGTCGCGACGATGACTGGAACCCAGACCGCCACGAAGGGAGGAATCGCCCCGCTGCTCCCGAATGCCTTCACAAGCACGGTTACGACATAAAGCACGAAGCCGGAAACTATTCCACCCAGAATCACGGAACGGGACTGGGCGAAGCGACTGAATTTTAATGAAACTGTTGCAGCAATGAGAGTCATGGCGACGAGCAGCAGGGGGAGCGACAGCAGCGAGTGATACTGCGTCTCGAGCGCCTTTGTGGATATGCCGAAAGATTTGCCGACCTCGATTTTTCTGGAAAGATCAAAAAACGCAACGCTTTCCGGCTGCGCCAGGCTTTCCTGGATATATTCCTGTTTCAAGTTGGTGCGAACCTGTGCAGTCTCGCGACGCACCGGAATTTCGCCCGGCCGGTTCTCCAAAACCTCGTTAAGAAGCCAGTAACCATCTTCCAACTTTGCCGTCTTGGCGTCCTGCCGCATGGTGACGCGGCCGTCCTTGTCGAAACGAAAAACGACCACGTCGATCAGGAATGTTCCCTGCTCCTGATAGCTCTTGGCGCCAATGATCGTATCGTCGTCGCCGCTGATCTGGCGGATCCAGGGCACGAAGGCCGAGGCGCGCGCCCGGTTGCTCGCCTCTCGCCAGCTCGCCTCCATGGAGGCCGATTCGCGCTGGCCCCAGGCCGCAAGGGGATTGATCACCAGGAGAACGGCAAGCCCAACCAGGAAGGCGCCGGCGACGAAGGGGGAGACGAATTGCCAGACCGATATGCCTGCCGCCCGCGTCACCACCAGTTCGTAGCGGCGGTTGAGCGCGATCAGCACGGTCATGCCGATGAAGAGACTAAGGGTCGGAATGGTCTGCTGCAGAATGAGCGGCACGCGCATCGCCGTCATCAGCAGGCCGGCCGACACCGTATAACCGACAAAGCCGGACATGCGGCGGCTCGTCTCGCTGAAGTCCGCCAGGAAAATAATGGCGCTGACGCCGAGCAGGAACCAGAGCGCGGTCACGATGTAGCGGCGGAAGAAATACCGCCCGAGCGTCGAAAAGATCATCATGCCACGCCTCCATCCGCTCTGCCGGACGCAAAACGGCGCTGCAGATTGCGTGTCAGGCGCGACATCCCGCGGGAGAGGAATGCGGGCGTCGAAAAATGCCGGTTGGTCGCCAGCATGTAGATCGCGATCAGCGAGAAGAAGAGCGGCACCGCATAGGGAACCGGTGCGTAGAGCGGGTGGCGTTCCACGAGATTGGTGGCCGAGAAGCCGAGCCAGCGGATGGCAAAGGCAAGGAAGAGCGCATAGACCATCGGATGCACGCGCGTCTGCCGATGCGAGCGCGTATTGCCTGCAACCACCAGCGACAGAAGCGCGAAGGTGATCGGGAACAGCCAATCCGACAGGCGCCTGTGCAGTTCGGCGCGGTAGCTGTCGGGCGATTTCTGGTAGAGCGGGTCGTTTGGATCCGGGTTCAGCAGGAAAGCCAGGCTGCGGTCGGTGGAATATTGCGGCAGACCGCCTTCCGATTTGGCCATGGCGGAAAGGTCGAAGGCGTAGGAAACGAATTTGATGATCGAAATTCGGCCATCGGCGGATTTGCGGTGAACCTCTCCGTCCCGCATGGTCAGCGACGTGCCGCTTTCGTCGATCGATCCCTCGCGGGCGTAATAGATGAGGTCGAAATTCGGGTCGCGGTAGTCGACGACGAAAAGTCCCCTCAGCACGCGGCCGGAATGGCGCTCGGAAATCTGGACATAGAGCCCGTTCTCGATGCTGCGGAAGGTTTTCTCCTCGATCACCGAGGAGAGCAGGTCGGCATAGGCGGCGGCGACCATCTGGCGAGCGGCTACCCGCGATGGCGGCTCGACGAAATTCGTGACGAGGAAAGAGAACAGACTGAGCGCAAGCCCCAGCATCAGCACGGGCCGGTAGATGATGCTGCGGGTGGCTCCGGCCGCGTCGATGACCGGCAGCTCCGAATCGTTGTTCATCGCCGTCAGCGTCTGGGTGATGCCGATGACGAGCGCGAACGGCAGCACGACCGGGATGATGGTGGGCAGGATATAGGTGGCAAGCGTCGCGAACGAGCCCATCGACTGGCCCGTATCGGTGACCAGGTTGATGCGTCCAAGCACCTGGATGGTCCAGATGATGGTGAGAACCGGCAAGAGCGTCACCAGAAACATCTGGAAAACCCGGCGCAATATGTAGCGTTCGAGAAGCTTCATTCCTGCCCTGGACTTCCTGCATGCCGCCGCAGCGAGACGGCGGTTGCGCCTATCTAAGCGATCGGCGCGGCGTTTGCGACAGGGGGTGCGTCACAAATTTGTTTGCGAATTCCGTTTTCCTCGCCGCTGTGACATTTCGAAACACGCCGCCACGCCGGCATAGATCACCAGGGATGACAGCCATCCGAGCGTAACGTCCGAAAAATAGTGGCCGCCGAACGAGGTCCTGAGAGCCGGCGAGACGAGCGAGACGGCGATGAGCGGCGGGCCGAGGACCGGGCGCAGCGGCTTCGGCAGCAGCACGATCAGGCAGGCCAGCCAGCCGGCGCCGGCGGCTTCCCCGGAAATGAAGGAGCAATTGCCGACGCAGGCGCCCTGGAAGTCTCCGGCCCGGACGAACGCCTCCCCGCCGCCGAAGAGATCGGTCTCGTAGGGGCGGGGCCGGTTGGAGATCTGTTTCAGGATGAGATTGACCAGCACGTAGGGCCCGATCAGGAAGGCAATCAATGCGATCGAGTAGTCCCGCGTCTTGCGGGGACTGTAGGTCGCTCCGTGATGCTGGAGATTGGCGATCAGCCGGTAGAGGATGTAGATCGCGGTGAGCGACGGCAGATAAAAAAGAATGCGCCGGATCACCACGAAGACGGTTTCGGCGCCATAGGGGAAACTGCCGCAGACCCGACCCTGGTCGACGGCCTGACCGCAGACCGCTTCCTCGAAGAAGGCATGTGCGACGGCGAGGTCGATCTGCGGAAACAGGTAAAAGGTCGCGAGCAGCACCCACCAGAGGATCATCAACGTCAGAAGCCAGCCCGTCGGCCTGGCAAAAAAGCGCCGCGCGGCGATTCGCCGATGGGGGGCGGTGCGGGAGTGGAGGGGCATGCATTCCTATCCGGTTGATCGGGCGGCGCGACCCTAATCCAAGAGACGGACGATTTGAACAGGTATCGGGGCGATATCGTCGGTGTCAGTCGGAGGAACAGAGCCTTTTGGCGCGGGGGCCAGTGCCGAAAGGCGCCTGGGACGGCTCGCATCAAGCACATCACGGCAAAGTTGAGGTCTCCCGACCTTGCGTTCGAGGCCGAAACGGGGATGATCGCGGCTTCCTGTCCGAGAGCCTTCTGGAGTCGCAATGTCCGTGAAATTCGATATCTCCTTCGCCAAGTCCGCCAAGATCGACGGTGGCCTCGTCATCCAGCTGAAGCTTTCCGGCGACGGGCCTGCGGCGGGTGTCGCCGAAGCAGATCCCGCCGGCGTCGGAGCCCGTGCGGCCGAAATCGCGAAGTTTTCCGCCAAGGCCATGACGACGCTCGACATCATCGCGCCGCAAGGTTCGGCTGCTGACCGGCTGGTCGTGCTCGGCCTCGGCAAGGCGGACGCCCTGACGGCTCAGGATTGGCTAAAGGCCGGCGGCGTTGCGGCCGCTTCCGTAAAATCGATGAGCAAGGTGGTCATCTTCCTCGATGTACCGGGTGTCGAGGTCGGCGGCGCCCGGGCGGCGGGCTTTGCGCTCGGCATGCTTTTGCGCGCCTATAGCTTCGATGCCTACAAGACCAAGAAGAACGATGACGACGACAAGGCGCCGAAAACCGTCAAGGTCACGATCGTCACGGCCGATCCCGCCGCTGCAAAGAATGCCTTTGGCGAATCGGAGGCGATCGCCGGCGGCGTCAACCTGGCGCGCGAACTTGTCAATCTGCCGCCGAATGCGCTCGGTCCCCTGGAATTTGCGGAAAGGGCCAAGGAGCTCGAAAACCTCGGTGTCGAGGTGGAAATCCTCACCGAGAAGGAGATGAAGAAGCTCGGCATGGGGGCGCTGCTCGGCGTGGCGCAGGGGTCGGTCAGGCCGCCGCGGCTTGCCGTCATGCACTGGAAGGGCGGCAAGGCAAAGGATGCGCCGGTCGCCTTCGTCGGCAAGGGCGTGGTCTTCGATACGGGCGGCATTTCCATCAAGCCGGGCGCCGGCATGGAGGACATGAAGGGCGACATGGGCGGCGCCGCTGCCGTCACGGGGCTTATGCACACGCTGGCGGCCCGCAAGGCCAGGGTGAACGCGGTTGGCATCATCGGCCTCGTCGAAAACATGCCTGACGGCAATGCGCAGCGCCCGGGCGACATCGTCACCACCATGTCGGGCCAGACGATCGAGATCATCAATACCGACGCGGAAGGCCGCCTCGTGCTCGCCGACGCGCTTTGGTATTGCAAGGACCGGTTCAAGCCGCGTTTCATGATCAACCTTGCGACCCTCACCGGCGCGATCGTGGTGGCGCTCGGTAACCAGCATGCGGGGCTTTTTTCCAACGACGACACGCTGGCCGGCCAGCTTGCTTCGGTCGGCGAGGTAACGGGGGAGAAGCTGTGGCGCATGCCGCTCGGCAAGGAATACGACAAGATGATCGATTCCAAGTTCGCCGACATGAAGAATACCGGCGGACGCAACGCCGGCTCGATCACGGCCGCTCAGCTTCTGAAGCGGTTCGTCGGCGAGACAGCCTGGGCTCATCTCGATATCGCCGGGACGGCGATGAATTCGCCCGCCAACGAAATCAACCAGTCCTGGGGTTCCGGTTATGGCGTAAGGCTTCTGGACGAATTGGTGCGCGCGCATTACGAGGTGGGTTGAGAACCCACATTTGTCGGTTCGACTAAAGATGGGTTCTCAACCGTGATGACCGAGGTCCTGTTCTATCATCTGACGGAATCGAAACTGGAAGACGCGCTGCCGGCGCTGCTCGAAAAGAGCGTCGAACGCGGCTGGAAGGTCGTGGTGCAGACCAATGCGGAGGCGCGTCGGGATTTTCTCGACGCGCATCTGTGGAGCTTCCGCGAGGACAGTTTCCTGCCGCACGGGACCGATGTTTCGCCGATGGCTGACGCGCAGCCCGTGCTTTTGACCGCAGGCAGCGAAAACGGCAATGGGGCAAGCGTGCGGTTTGTGGTCGACGGGGCCGATCCGCCGCCTGTCGAGACATACGAGCGGGTCGTCTTCATGTTCGACGGATATGACGCCGAACAGCTCGAAAATGCCCGTGCCCAGTGGAAAAGGCTGAAGGGCGAGGGCCACACGCTGACCTATTGGCAGCAGTCGGAAGAAGGGCGCTGGGTCAAGAAAGCCTGACCGGTTTGGTTATTTCCCGGTTTGGCTATTTCAGGGAGATCTTGTCGCCCACGCGCGGCCGTGAAATCGCCTTTCCGACAAAGCTGTATTCGGTATTGCCGGTGATGCTCGACAATAGCGATGTAAAAGGCGTGGTCATCGTGTAGTCCACTTTGGCAATCACCAGCTGGACGCCGCTCTCGACGACGTCGTCGGGTATGTCGAATGGCGGCGGCGTGCCGGAAGCCAGCTGGTCTGCCTGATAGGCGCGAGACCAGTTGACGCTTGCATTGCCCGCGGCATCAAAATCGACAATCGCAACCTGGATGTCGAGTTGGGTGCTGTCGAAGGGCGTGAGAATGGCTGCGGTCCCCTCAAGGAGAGTCCGAAGGTCGCTTGCATTCCAGCTTGCTTCCTGCGCGACGATGTCGCTCGAGACTTCCGCGATCTGGTTGATCTTCCGTTGGACCATGAGACCTTCGCCGAGGTCGACGGTGCCGGCAAACATCAGAGCCATCAAAGGCAGAAGCAGCGTGAATTCGATTGCGGATTGCCCACCGCGATCGGCGAGCAGGCTCCATACGCCTTTGCGGCCCGGTCCCTGCTGTTCGTCCTTTTGACCACTTGCCTGTGCCATCGCGCCCGCCTCAGAAGGGTTCGTTTCTGAAAACCGCCGCGGCGGAAAGGACATAGCTGCCGTCGGCAAGCGTGTTGACGTTCGCGCCGATCTTGGCAAGCAGGCTGCTCCAGGGCAGAAATGCCTGGATCATCACGTAGTCCCCCGACGATCCCGGAGAGAAACTTTCCGTGACGGAAAGGACGCCGCCGCTGACGGCGGATGTGAAAGCCATGGAGGAGAAGTCCGACATGGTGGTCGTCGTAATCAGCAGTTCGTCCTCGCAGCCGAAGGCGAGTGCCATGTTGCCGCAGACCGCGCTCCTGAATCTGTCGAGGTCCCAGTTCCCGGAATGGGCGATGCCGACGCGCACATCGCGAGCCGCCATGTGAAGCGCCGAATCGAGCGCGCTGTCGACGAAGAACATCAGCGCCATGTCGAGGATGCAAAACAGGAAGAGCAGGAACGGAAAAATCAGCAGCGCAAACTCGACCGCCGCCACCCCGTCATCGTTGCGTAGAAAGGCTTTTAAACGATTCATGAGGCCTAGCTCGTCAGCCTTACTTTGGAGAGATATTGTTTGAAGAGTGCCGATAGGCCCGCCTCGATCTCCTCCGCGGAGTTTGCCTGCAGGAAGAGGTCGCCGCTCGTCGCGCACTGTTCAAGCGCGGTCGGGATGTAATTGGTGCGGCTTGTGTTGCCTTTTCCGGGCACGATGGTGCCTCCCCAAGTCGAAGCATAACCGCTGCTGGTCATCGTTTTGCCAAGCGTTGCCTCGTAGCCCCAGTCCCAGGGCATCGGCAGGTATTCCGTATAAAGCACGCCGACCGTGGCATTGAGCGCCTTCACCTGATTGCACCATGCGGAATTGATCGGAGAGACGGCTGATTGCAGATAGCTCTTGGAGGTCGGGAAGCGGATGCCGGAATTTCCCTGCAGCACCCAGTTGCGCTCCGACTGAACGCCGTCCGTCAGAAGCAGCACCAGCTTCAGAGGGTTGCTTTCGCTCGATCCGTCCCCCGCCGTCCCCACGAGAGCCTTGAGGGCGGCGAACGAATAATCGAAATAGGTCGCTTCCTCCGAGGTCGCGCTGGTCAGGCCGCTGGTCTTGTCGCTGAGCTTCTTCCGGGCATTGGTGGTTGAAAATGTCGGCGCCAGCACCTGGCTTGCGGTCTGCCCCATCGTGTAGAGCCCGACCTTGATGCGTTCATGGGAGGCGTCCGCGGTATCGATAAGATCGAGCACTTCATCCACAGCGTCGACCGAAACATCGGCCCGCAACTTGATCCCCATCGCGACCGAGAGGTCATAAACGTTCGTATAGTTCTTGCTCTTGTAATTGAAAGGGCCGCCCTCGGGCGTGTGGCAGGCAAACGCACAGCCAGCCTTAGAGGCCCTCAGGCTCGCCTGTCCGGCGCTCGTGGCGGCAAGCAGCATGGATGCGGATTTGTCGAGAACGACATAGACATTGAGATAGGCGCGGCCGGGACCTTCCACTGACGAGGCAACGCCGACGGCAACATCATTTATGCCCGCGACCTTGAGCAGGGTCGTCGCCACCGACGCATGGGCGGTCGCGGTGATCTTGTGGTTGGAGGTATCGATATCGATATCGTCAAGCGTGTAGCCGCCGCTTCCGAGATTGGTCTGGGCGGCAAACCATTCCTTGATCCGCGTCTCGAGCGCCATCTCGTTCAGCGTGCCGACGCTTCTGACGGCGCCCAGCAGGGCGGCGTCGAGGTCGGCCTGCATTTTGGAACGGGTATTATAGGCTCGGACGTAATCGAGGCTCGCGCCGATAGCGGCGATCAGCGGCACCAGCACGATGGCGAACATGATCGCAATATTACCCTGGCGATCGGCAAGCAGGCGGGAAGAAATACGAAACAGGCCCGAACGCAACATGAAGCCGACCATCAATTAACGGAGAGATAACCGGACTATAGCGGCAAAGTGTAATGTAACGATTAATCGCATTGGAACGATGCCGACGGGTAGATTTACCAAAATTAAATGTTGTTTGTACGTTCCTCCTGATGCACGGCGCGCCAATTATCGCGTTTTCGAGCGTCAGGCCGATGAGGTCGATCCCATGATCGTCTGGCGCAGGAAGCTGTAGCCCATGGCGGGGCGTGCCGCCTGTTCGCTGGAATCGCCGGCGCCGCCGTGGCCGCCGGAGCCAAACTCGTGGAAAAGCGGCTTATGACCGCTGTCCTCCAGGCGCTTGGCGAACCGGCGGGCATGCGAGGGATGCACGCGGTCGTCATTGGAGGAACTCTCGATGTAGACGGGCGGGTATTCGATCGTTCCGGCATCCTTCACCTGGTGCAGCGGCGAGTAGGAAAGCATGTAGTGGAGGTCGGCCGGTTCGTCCGGATTGCCATATTCGTCCATCCAGGCCTTGCCGGCAGGAAACACATGGAAGCGCGCCATGTCGATGACCGGGACGCGGGTCCAGACCGCCCCGAAATCTTCCGGATAGCGGGTCAGCATAACTGCCGTCAGCAAGCCGCCATTACTGCCGCCGGTGCAGGCGATCCGCGACGGCTTTGTATAGCCACGCCTGACGAGATCGCGGGCAACCGCGACGAAATCCTCGAATGCCTTGTGCCTGCCGGTGCGCTTGGCGACGCGATGCCATTCCGGCCCGAATTCACCGCCGCCGCGGATGTAAGCCTGGACATAGGCGCCGCCCTGTTCGAGCCAGATGCCATTGGCACCGGAATAATAGGGGGAGAGAGGCGCTTCGAAACCGCCATAGCCGTACATCAGGACCGGCAGCTCGCCCTTCGCCCAGGTTTTCGGAAAGACGATATGATAAGGCACCCGGGTGCCGTCTTCCGATATGGCCTCGAGGAGTTCCGAGCGCATTCCCTCTGTGCCGAAATAGGCAGGAGCCGTCGCGGTCTGCCGAAGCGTCGCCCTGCTGGCGCGGTCCGAAAGGTCGAGGATGTAGCGGGCGGGAGGTTTGAGGAAGCCCTGGCCGATCACCTGCAGCACTTCCTCTCCCTGATGGAGATCGGCATCGAGCGTCCGGAAGGAGACCGACTGCACTTCAGCCGGGAGAGCAAGCTCCTCCGGCGCGGCATCGGCCTTGGTCAGGTCGAGGAGGAAGAATCGCGGCTCCAGGCGGTCGCTGACGATGAAGACGCACCAGGTCTTGAGCAGCGAGAACTGCGAAACGGACTGCCCCTCGCCAGGTGTGAACAGGATACGCTCCGGCTTTTTGAGTGGCTCGTCGCCAAACGGCGTGAAGCGTTGCAGGATCAGGCTCCCAATTGGAAAACGTTCGTCCGTTTTTGCCCGCCAGAGCACGTGATTGTGGTTGATCGAGAAGTCGATCTCGCTCGGCAGGTCGAGGCGGCGCAGATTTCCGTCGCCACCCCTGGCATGGATGCTCTGCTTGCCGATCTCATGGCAGGCCGCAAAGATCTCGATCGGCCGTTCGCCGGCCGCGCTGTTCCAGAACATCGGGTCGATAACGAAGCCGTAGCCGTAGACGTCGCTGTCGGCCGCTTCAAAGAGGACCGGCGCGTCCCGCGGCGTCTGGCCGCGCTTCAGACGCCGGCCCACCCGCGGCCAGCCCGAACGGGTCGCGGAAAAGTCATCGATGGAGCCGAAATAGCAGATCTCGTCGCGGCTGAGCCAACTCGCATGCGAGCGCACCGCGGGCGTGTCGAAACCGCCGTCGACGACCGATTTGGTTTCCGCGTCGAATTCGAGAAGGCGCTGCAGATCGGAGCCTCCGTCGGAAAGCTGCAGGAGAACGCGGGTCGGCTCCCAGGGACAGGTGACCGCTCCGTTATAGATCCAGCGCTTGCCCTCTTTCTGGCAGAAGTGATCGAGATCGAAGACGGGCTCCCAGGCCGCGTCGGCCCGCGCGTCCTGATCGGCCGGCAGGCGCCGCCAGACACCGAGCGGATTGTTCCTGCTGCGGTGGAAGTCGAAGAGCCACTTGCCGCGTCGTGTCGGGATGATCAGCCGGTCGTCGCGCTCGATCATCGCCTTGATCGCGTCGCGATCCTTTTCAAATTCCGCGGTCCAGAGTTTCCGGCGGGACGCCTCGTTTCGGTCGGTGATGAAAGCGAGCGTCTTCTGGTCATCGTCGGTTTCGAGAAAAAGATCCATGGCAAAGCTCTTCAACGTTCAATGGGCTTTTAAAAACGACGGACCAACTCAGGCAAGGTCCGTGAGGGTAAAGTCGTCGCCCACATAGAGCAGACCAGCCCCGGCAGCCCTGGCGCCTGCATAACGGAAGCAATCACCGAAATTTAACTTCGCCGGATGACGGCCCTTGCCGTAGCGGTCGAAGGCGTCGAGGGCTTTCGAGGCAATTTGATTCGTTGCCGGCAGGACCGTGACGTTCAGTTCAGATAACAATGAGCGGACAAGCCGCTCGGATTCCGGAACGGACAGGTTTTCTTTCCCTGACAGCACGACGGCAGCCTCATACACCACGGTGGGCCCTGTCGATCGCGGGCCGTCGGATGCCTCCAGTCGCCGGATCAAATCGTCTGATTTTGGATCGCTAAGCAGGATTTCGAAGATCGCCGACGTATCCAGAAACATCAGATTTCCCACATCTCGTCGAGGAGGGCTTTGTCATCGAAATCCGGATTCGGTTTCCCGAGCCTTTTCACTTCGTCCTGGATTGCCTTCAGCCGCTCGCGAAGCGACGGCTTCTCCGAGGTATCCGACGCTTCGGCCGTTTCCACCACGCGCTGCAGCGCTTGTCGGATCGCATCCGTCTTGGTGGGCGCGTTGAGGATTCTACGCGCCTGCTCGGCCAGTTCGTTGACGCGTTCGTCGCGGACGTAAAGGGGCATCGCGGCACCTCGTGAATATACATCGGAAGGTAGTGTATATTCACGAGGCGGACAAGGTTCAGCCCGCCATCGCCTCTTCGTATTCCGACGACAGCATCAGCCATTCCTCCTCCGCGGCGGCGAGCTTGGCTGCGGCCTCGCCGCGCTCCTTGGCTTTCTGCGCGGCCTTGGCCGGCGCCTTCTCGTAGAGTGCGGGGTCCGCAAGCTCTTTATCAAGAGCCTGAATCTGTTTCTCGAGCTTTCCTGTCAAGGATTCGATTTCGTTGATCTTTTTTCTGAGCGGGGCAAGCGAGGCGCGCTTCTCGGCATTGACCTTGCGTTGATCGGCCTTGGAGGCTGGCTCGTCTGCTGTCTGCGCCTTCTCGTCTTTCTTTCGCCCCGCAGAGATGATCAGGTCGCGGTATTCCTCAAGGTCGCCATCGAAGGTTTTGACGGTGCCTTCGTTGACCAGCCAGAGGCGGTCGACGGTCGCCTCGATCAGATGGCGGTCGTGGGAAATCAGGATGACGGCGCCGTTGTAATCGTTGAGCGCTTCGATCAGCGCCCGGCGGCTGTCGATGTCGAGATGGTTCGTCGGTTCGTCGAGGATCAGCAGGTTCGGCGCGTGGAAGGCCGCAAGGCCCATCAGAAGGCGCGCCTTTTCCCCACCGGAAAGATCCTTGGCGGCCGTGTTCATTTTTTCGGTCGCAAGTCCCATCTGGGCGACACGCGCGCGCACCTGGGCTTCCGCCGCCTGCGGCATCAGCCGGCGAACATGGTCGACGGGCGTTTCGTTGGGGATGAGATCGTCGAGCTGGTGCTGGGCGAAGAAGCCGATCTTGAGACCCGGCGCGAGTTTCATCTCGCCGCTTTCGAGTTCCAGTCGACCGGACACCAGCTTTGCGAAGGTCGACTTGCCGTTGCCGTTCGAGCCGAGCAGGGCGATGCGGTCGTCGTTGTCGATCCTCAGGCTGATATTCTTCAGGATCGGCTTGCCGGGAGCATAACCGACCGCGCCCTTGCTGATTGCCACGATCGGGGAGGCGGGCTGCTTTTCCGGCTCGGGAAAAATGATCGGCTGAACATGGTCTTCCACCACGGCGGCAACGGTGCCCATGCGCTCCAGAGCCTTAACACGGCTTTGGGCCTGTCGGGCTTTCGTAGCCTTGGCGCGGAACCGGTCGATGAAGCTCTGCAGGTGTTTGCGGGCCGCTTCGTTCTTGGCCTTCGCCTTCATCTGCAGCTCGTCTGCCTCGGCCTTCTGCCGTTCGAACTGGTCGTAGCCGCCGCGATAAAAGGTGAGCTTCTTCTGGTCGAGATGGACGATCGAGTTCACGGCATTGTTCAGAAGGTCGCGGTCGTGGCTGATGATGATGACGGTGTGCGGATACCGCCGGACATAATCCTCCAGCCACATCGTGCCTTCAAGGTCGAGATAGTTGGTCGGCTCGTCGAGCAACAGAAGGTCGGGCTCTGCGAAAAGGACGGATGCGAGCGCCACCCGCATGCGCCAGCCGCCGGAGAAGGAGGAGGCAGGGCGGTGCTGGGCCTCGTGGTCGAAGCCGAGGCCGGAAAGAATGCTGGCGGCCCGCGCTTCCGCTGAATGAGCATCGATGTCGACAAGCCGCATCTGGATTTCGGCGATGCGGTGCGGATCGGTTGCGGTCTCGGCTTCCTCGAGAAGCGCGCTGCGCTCCTTGTCGGCAGCAAGCACGATCGAGATCAGCGAGTCCTCCGTGCCCGGCGCTTCCTGCGCCACCTGGCCGATGCGGGCATTCCTTGGAATGGTCACCGAACCGCTTTCGGCCGCAAGCTCGCCGGTGATCACGCGGAAGAGAGTCGATTTGCCGGCGCCGTTGCGGCCGACAAGCCCGGCCTTCGCACCCGCCGGAAGCGTTACGCTGGCATTGTCGAGGAGAAGGCGCCCGGCAATGCGGGCGGAAAGGTCGGTAATCGTGATCATGGCGGCGGTTTTGGCCGAAACTGCCGGTGAAGGCAAGGCGGCCTCAAAGATCTGCCGAAACGAGTTCCGGGCGGGGGCCTACCGGCTGGCCTGATCGGGCATGAATACCGCCGGGCGTCCGTTCGCCTTCGAAGTTTCCAAGGCCGCTGTTGCCTGCAGGCGCAGTTGCTGCGGCGAGAAGGCGTCCCCGGCGAGCGCGACGCCGATCGAGAGCGTCAGCGTTGCCGTCGCTCTGTCGGACACCGCAAAGACGAGGTTGTCGACAATGGAAGCAGAGAGGCGTTCGGCAATCGGATATATGCTGTCGCGACCGACATCCTTGAACAGAAAGGCGAAATCCCCCTTGCCGATGCGGGCGAGGAAGTCGTTCTTCTTGATCGCCTTGCGGAAAATCGAGGCGGCTTTCCTCACGATGCGGTTGGCAGCCGGCTCGCCATAGGTCTGGGCAATGTCCGACAGGTCGTTGATGGTGACCAGGAAGAGCGCGACGTCGCGTTTGTCGGCCTCTGCGCCATAGAGCATCTCCAGGCGCTCGGCGAAGGCGGCGTGGTTCGGCAGCGCGGTCAGGCGATCCCGGAGGGTGATCGCCCGGGCGGCTGCGGTCTTCTGCTCCGAGGTGACCAGGCGATCCACCCCGGCCTTGAGCACTGCTTCGAGTTCCGTTTCCGCGACGACTGCATCCGACAAGGAAACGCTTAAGTATTCGATCTCGGCGAGGATATCCATCGGTCCCGCGTTGCTGTCTTCGCGAAGGCTGCGGGCGACGGCTTCCAGCACGCGCGTAAAACCCTGCTTTTGCGTTACGCCGCTGGTCATCTTCTCCTGCAACTCCCGGAGCAGATTGATCTCGTGGTCGCGCGATCTGGCGGGAGCAAGCGCGACAAAGCCTGGAAGTTGATACCGCAGACCGATTTCATCAAGCAGCGTTTGCGAAGGTGCGAGCGGCAGGGCCAGCACCTCGCGGGAGAGGGCAGTGTCCCCGCCGGACAAAGCCTCGTGAAAGAGTTCGTAGTTGCGCGGCAGGCCGTTGACCTCCAGCTTCGCCATGTGCTGGCTCACCACCTGCAGGGTTCGGTCGCGCACCGCTTTGCTGACTTCGCTCGTCATATCTTGCCCCACGATCCCATCGGGTTGTTCGATACAGGTTCCAGGCATGACGCGTGGCGTTTAACATCTTCTGAAGAACGGTGCTGCCGCTTTTCTCAGGGTTAAGAGAGAATGGACGACGCGGGCGGCGCGCCTATCTCCGTGATGCCATTCATGAATTTTCCTGATTGGATTTCTCCGGAGCTTTACCGTCAATATCCGCCATCTCTGACACAGGAGCCAGATATGACACGAATCCTCTATTCCCTCTGCGGTGCCGACGAGACGCGCCCGTTTTCTCCGCATTGCTGGAAGATCGTGCTGGCGCTTCATCACAAGGGTCTGGAGTTCATCGAGAAGCCGATGCCTTTTACCGAGATACCGAAGGTCGAGAACGGATTTTCGAAGACTGTTCCGATCCTGAGGGACGGTAACGAACTGATCCGCGACAGCTTCGATATCGCGCTTTACCTTGAGGATACCTATCCGGGCCGTCCGACTCTGTTCGGTGGCGAGGGCGGCAAGGCCCTGGCCCGGTTTGTCGAGGGTTTCTCGCAGATGGTGATCCATACGGCGATCACGAAGATCGCGGTGAAGAACATCCACGACATGTTGGGCGAGACCGATCGGGTTTATTTCCGTCAGAGCCGCGAGGCGCGCCTCGGCAAAACGCTGGAGGAGCTTGAAGCCGGCCGCTCCGCCGAGATCGCCGCTTTCGCGGCAAAGCTCGAGCCGATCCGCCATACGCTGAAGTATCAGGAATTCATCGGCGGCGACGGACCGCTCTTTGCGGACTACATCCTCTTTGGCGCCCTGCAGTGGATGCGCATCACCGCCGGCACGGATGTCTTCAAGGACGATGATCCCGTCGGACGCTGGTTCGAGCGCTGCCTGGACCTGCATGAAGGGGCAGGGCGGCGTGTGACAGCGGCGTGAAATTGCCTGAACCCCCTTGTTTCCAATGAAAGGGGCGGGTAAAGACCGCCCACTTTCCGTTCGAGACAAAGGATAGATCAATGGCGATTGAACGCACGTTTTCGATGATCAAGCCGGATGCCACTAAGCGCAACCTGACCGGCGCCATCACCAAGGTGTTTGAAGACAACGGCCTGCGCGTCATCGCTTCCAAGCGCGTTTGGATGAGCAAGCGCGAAGCCGAGGGCTTCTACGCCGTCCATAAGGAGCGCCCGTTCTTTGGCGAGCTCGTCGAAGGCATGACCTCCGGCCCGACCGTCGTTCAGGTTCTCGAAGGCGAAAACGCCATCCTCAAGAACCGCGAAATCATGGGTGCCACCAACCCGGCCAACGCTGACGAAGGCACCATCCGCAAGACCTTCGCGCTGTCGATCGGCGAAAACTCGGTTCACGGCTCCGACGCTCCGGAAACCGCTGCCCAGGAAATCGCCTACTGGTTCTCCGAAACCGAAATCGTCGGCTGATTGCCGCAAGGCAGGTGATCGAGAAATGGGCCGGGGCGAAAGCTCCGGCTTTTTCATGCCCCTCTCATTTAATCTTCAGGCCGGACAATCGGCCACTGGCGAATAGTCAGCGCTGCCATCGGGCTTGAACACGTCGGGGTTCGGATCATAGCCCGGACCGACCACCAGCGGTTTTGCGGGCAGTACGCTTTGATCGACATCCGATGTGACGGTGGTTTCGATCGTCTGGAGCGGTGTGCCGTTGCTGTCGAGAATGCGGATTGTCACCGCATAGGGGCGGTCCTGCCGGACACATTCGATCGGCGGGCTGGCAAGCGAAATCTTGTCCATCCTCGGAAACAGTTTCTCCCGGATGGTCAACGGGTCTCCGCCTCGCGGATTCTCGAACTCTGCCTCGACAGAACCGTCTTCGGGAAGAGTGCCAATTCGTCTCAGCGTCACCAGATAGTTCGCTGTCGCCACGCGGTAGTTGAAGACGAACATCCGTCCGGAAAGCTCGGCAAGCTGCTGCTCGGCTTCGCGCTGACAGGCGGTCAGCAGAAGCGCGGCAAGACTACAGACAATCAGCCGTCTCATCATGGCGCGGCTTCCTTCTTTTTTCGATGATAGTGGCGGCTGGCCTTTGCCCGGTTGCCGCAGACGGTCATGTCGCACCAGGTGCGGCTGCGGTTCTTGCTGCGGTCGACGAACAGCCAGCCGCAATTGCCGCAGATCTTCAGCCGTGTGATTTCTCCATCCGCGAGAAGGCGAAGGGCGGAATGCGCGGTGGCCGCCTCGAGCGAACCTTTGTCCGCACGGCGCAGGACGGCGGCAGTCGCTTCGAGAAGATCGGCTAAAAGACCATATCCGTCATTCTCCAGAATACGGGCGCGAAAATAACGGTCGATGGCCTCCCGCAATGCCAGGAAGGGCAACCGGTTTCGGGATGGCACCGGTGCAAGCTCACCGAACAGGGAGCGTTCGGCCGAAAATACGCCTGTTGCCTTCGCAAAGGCGTCCATCTGCTCCGGCTCGGCGAAACGATCGACACTACGTGCGGGATCGAAACGCAGGATGACGCTGTTGGCAACATCGAGCGCCAGAGCGCCTCCGGCAAAACGGTGCGGGGTCCAAGAAAAGCTCATGTCATCATTATAACTGGCGAAAGCCATTTTACCAGTTATATTAGGCAGAGATTCGGAAAGGATCGATGGCTTATCTGCTGCAGCAACTGGCGAATGCCTTGCCGTTGGCAGCGCTTTATGCGGCGCTTGCCTTCGGCTACTCCATTGCCTTTGCCGTGACCAAGCGTGCGGACATCACCTATGGCGCGATCTTCGCCTTTTCCGGGCATGTCTATTTGATATTTGCCCATTTCGGCTGGAACCAGCTGTGGCTGATCTTTCCCGCAGCACTTGGCCTTGGTGCCGCAGCTGCACTGGCCGGCGGTCTCGGAGCAGGGGTGATCGCCGGCCGGTTCGTCATGCGGCCGCTTGCGAGAATTTCGCCGAACGCGGTAATCGTCGCCTCGCTTGGCGTGCTGATGGTGCTGATGGAGGGGGCAAGGCTTGCGGCAAACACGCGCGAGCTCTGGCTGCCGCCTTTCCTCAACAATCCCCTAGTTTTCTGGCGCGGGGACGGATTTCCGGTCACGCTGACGATGATCCAGCTCATCAATGTCGCGGCAATGCTGATGATGATCACCTCCGGCCATCTTGTGCTCGCCAATACCCGCTGGGGCCGTGTCTGGCGAGCGGTCGCAGACGATCCGCTGGCGGCAGAGCTCTCCGGTACCAATTCCTCGTTGGTCTTCGTCATCTCCTATGTGGCGGCGGCACTCTATGCCTCTGTCTGCGGGGTGCTCGCGACTTCCCATTACGGCACGATGGATTTTGGCGCAGGCCTGCTGTTCGGGCTGAAGGTGGTGCTGATTGCCGCCGCCGGCGGCCATTCCAACCCCTTGCGCTCAGCCGCCGGCGCCGCCGTCATCGGCTTTGCCGAAACGCTCTGGAGCGGTTACGGCCCGATCGTCTGGCGCGACCTGTTCATCGTTTCGGTGCTTGTGGGCGTGTTGGTGATGAGCAGGCGGGAGAGGGCGATCCCCTGAGCGGACGGTTTGCAGCGGCTTCCATGCTTCTTTCGGGGAAAAGCGCTTTTGCGAGTTCCATTCGATCGTCACTTGGCTAATGTCGCCATGCCGCTAAGTCTCCCCACCGACCCTCCAGGACATACGATCATGCTCAGCAAGTCTCTTTGCCTGCTTTTCTCGGCTTCAATCATGCTGCTGCCGGCGACCGTTCGGGCGCAGTCCGTTGAATTGACTACCCAGTTCAGAGGGTCCGGCATGGCGCTCGAGGCTGTGACCGATGGTCCTTTCGCGGGATTGGGGCAGTTGACCTCGCGCGATGGCAATCCGGGCCAGCGGTGGATGATCTCGTCGGAAGGCAACTGGCTGCGATTGCGCAACGAGCGGACCGGCAACGGGATGTGCCTCGACGTGATCAATGGTGGTGACCGCAACCATTTTGTGGAAATGCGGCCTTGCGGCCACTATTCCGGCCAGTTCTGGCATATGCGCGGAGATGGCAACGACATCAGGCTGACGACGCAATTTCTGGGTGATGGAATGTGCCTGGACATCGTCAACGGCGGGATGGCCGACAATCTGGCCCACATGGTCCCTTGCGCCAACTATTCCGGGCAATTGTGGCAGGTGAGGCCTTAAGCCAGCCAACGAGATTGGTTGGCCCGACGGCTATATCCACTTGTCCCGCGCTCTGTCATCCGCATCCTTGGCGGATACCCAGTCGCGGGCCGTGCCGTCTGCCGCATGCTCCTTCTTCCAGAACGGGGCGGAGGTCTTCAGGAAATCCATCATGAAGCCGGCGCCGTCGAAGGCAGCCTGGCGATGCGGCGCTGCCGCGACCACCAGCACGATATTCTCGCCCGGCGTGATTTTTCCGTAGCGGTGGATGGCAGTGAGCCCCAGGAGCGAGAAGCGTTCGATGGCGATCTCGGCGATACGGCGCATTTCGGCCACCGCCATGCCGGGATAATGCTCAAGCTCAAGCGCGGAAAGCATGCCCTGCTCGTCGCGGCAGAGACCGCTGAAGGTAACCATCGCGCCGATGTCCCTGCGGCCGGCAGTCAGGATTTCCACCTCGGATCGGAGGTCGAAGTCCTGGCTCTGCACCTGGATCCGCGGTTCGACTGTCACGGTTTCACCCTCCGGTCATCGGCGGGAAAATGCCGATTTCCCGCGCGCCGGCGATCTTTTCCGAATGCTCGACATGCTCCTGGTCGATCGCCACCCGAATCACCTCCGGATATTGAAGCGCGTTCTCGTATTCCTCGCCCAAGCCCTTCAGATGATTCAGCAAGTCGCGCACGGTGACGACATTTTCCGGAATGGTGATTTCCTCTTCCGGCTTGCCGATCCGTTCGCGCACCCAGGCGAAATAGACGAGTTTGGTGCTCATTCTTCGTCAACCAGATGTTTCAGGCCGGCCTTGAAGTAGTCGTAGCCCGTGTAAAAGGTGAGGATCGCCGCAATCCACAGAAGCGCGATGCCGATTTCGGTAATATAGGGCATGATCTTGTCGCCGGCGGGGCCGGCAAGCAGAAAGGCGATCGCCACCATCTGGATGGTCGTTTTCCACTTGGCGATGCGCGTCACCGGTACCGACACCTTCAGTGCCGCGAGATATTCGCGCAGGCCGGAGACGAGGATTTCGCGGCACAGAATGGTGATCGCCGCCCAGAGCGACCAGCCGGCAATCGTCCCGTCCGCAGCCATCAGGAGCAGCACGGAGGCGACGAGAAGCTTGTCGGCAATCGGGTCCAGCATCCGGCCGATATTGGATGTCTGGTTCCAGATGCGGGCGAGATAGCCGTCGAGATAGTCGGTGAGGGAAGCGATCACGAAGATCGTCAGGCCCGCCCAGCGGGCGAAATCCGAACTTTCGAGCCGGCCCTCCACGAAGAAGCAGAGAACGATGACGGGCACGGCAACGATGCGCGCATAGGTGAGCAGGTTGGGGATGTTGTATGCGCGGGAAGCCATGGACGACCTGTTAGCTCTATTTGTTCCTAGTTGATGCCTGAAGCCGCGCCCGTCAACATGCCTTCGCGGCTTTTTTGAAAAGGATTGCGGCAGAGCCGCTTACCCGGCGCGGTTCTCGTGAAAGTGATTGTAGATCTGTTTCGCCACGGCTTCGGAAATGCCCTCCACTGCCATGAGATCCGTAAGGCCAGCGCGGGACACGGCTTTTGCCGTACCGAAATGCTGCAGCAGCTTACGCTTTCGGCCAGGTCCTATGCCGGAAATCTCGTCCAGGGGATTGCGGACCATTTCCTTCTTACGGCGGGCTCGATGCGAGCCGATCGCGAAGCGGTGCGCCTCGTCGCGCATCCGCTGGATGAAATAAAGCACCGGATCGCGCGGCGGCAGCGAAAAGTCGCTCTTTCCGTCCACGAAGAAACGCTCGCGGCCGGCCTCGCGGTCGACGCCCTTTGCAACACCGATCGCCGTTACGACATCCCGAATGCCGAGTTCGTCGAGAATGGAGCGGACGGCGGTCATCTGCCCCTGTCCGCCGTCGATGAGGATCACATCCGGCCAAGCGGGGAAGGCGGCATCTGCGGCATCTTCGGCTGTGGCCGCCGATCCGCTGCGGTCGGGGAGGCCCTCTTCCTTGATGAGGCGCGAAAACCGGCGCGTCATCACCTCCCGCATCATACCGAAGTCGTCCCCGGGGGTGATGTCGGTCGATTTGATGTTGAACTTGCGGTACTGGTTCTTCACGAAGCCTTCCGGCCCCGCCACCACCATGCCGCCTACCGCATTGGTGCCCATGATGTGGGAGTTGTCGTAGATCTCGACCCGGCGCGGAGTGTAGGGCAGGGCGAAAGTTTCGGCAAAGCCGGCAAGAAGCCGCGCCTGCGAAGCCGTCTCGGCGAGCTTGCGGCCATGCGCCTCGCGGGCATTCGCCAGAACGTGATCGACGAGGTCCCTCTTTTCGCCGCGCTGCGGCACCGAGATCACCACCTTGTGGCCGGCCTTTTCGCAGAAGGCCATCGCGAGCAGTTCCTGTTCCTCCACGGTCTCGGAAAGAAGGATCTGCCGCGGCACCGGTTTGTCGTCGTAGAACTGCGCGAGAAAGGCATTGAGCACTTCCGCGGGAGAAAGCTGCGGGTCGGCCTTTGGGAAATAGGCGCGGTTGCCCCAGTTCTGGCCGGTGCGGAAAAAGAAGACCTGGATGCAGGACAGTCCGCCCTCATGATGGATGGCGAAGACATCCGCCTCCTCGACGCCGGCCGGATTGATGCCCTGGTGGCTCTGGACATGCGACAGCGCGGCGAGCCGGTCGCGATAGACCGCCGCGCGCTCGAAATCGAGATATTCGGAGGCTTCCGCCATCTGGCTGGCAATCGCCGCCTTCACGTTCTGGCTTCTGCCGGAAAGAAAGTCCTTCGCCTCGCTGACGAGCGCGGCATAACCCTCGTCGCTTATCTCGTGGGTGCAGGGGCCGGAGCAACGCTTGATCTGGTAAAGCAGGCAAGGACGGGTGCGGGTTTCGAAGACGCTGTCGGTGCAGGTGCGCAACAGGAAGGCGCGCTGCAGTGAGTTGATCGTGCGGCCGACGGCTGCAGCCGAGGCAAATGGGCCGAAATAATCGCCCTTGCGGGCACGCGCGCCCCGATGTTTGAAGATCGCCGGTGCCCGGTGATCGCCGGTGATCAGAATATAGGGAAAAGACTTGTCGTCACGCAGAAGCACGTTGAAGCGCGGGCGCAGGCGCTTGATCAGGTTCGCCTCGAGCAGCAGTGCCTCGGTTTCCGTCCGCGTCGTGACGAATTCCATATGCGTCGTCTCGCGCACCATGCGGGCGATGCGGTTGGAATGGACGCGGCCCTTGGCATAGTTGCCGACGCGTTTCTTGAGGCTGCGCGCCTTGCCGACATAGAGCACGTCGGCCGCTTCGTTGAACATCCGGTAGACGCCGGGCGCGTTGGGCAGGTGCTTGACGAATTCGGCGATCAGCTCGGCACCCTTCAGGCCGCTCTCGTTCTTGGGCGCTTCGTTCCAGTCGACCGACGCGACGATCCCTTCGACGGGCTCGCTCACCGGAGCGTCGTCGTCATCCTCTTCGGTTTCGTCATAAAGAACGCCGCCATCCGGCAGCTTCGTTCCATTCATTCCAAAGTCTCCGCCAGATGCCGGAACGGAGCCGGTCGCTGGCCATCGCCGATTCGAACCATGAGCCCGTGATCGGCGGCTTGTCAAAGTTTTGCGGGCGGTTGGGCTGACCTCGCATCAGGCCGCAAGGCAGAGATAGTGAATCGCCTCCTGTTTGGAAAGTGAAGAACGCTGTCCGGGCATTTATGGCCGTAGCCACGGGCGCGCCGGAGGGGGCGATTGTTTGAGGCGGAAATTTGGCAACGGACGCCACCAGTGCTGGCGGATTTCGAAAGGAGATGCAGGCGGCCAGCTATTATTGCAGTGCAGAACTGCGATTTTTCCCACCTTTGTCTCCACTGTTCTGAAGACAGAAGTCGAAAATTCACCGTTGGCCGCGTACAGCAGGCGAGGGGAAACATATTGACGAAGGAGTTCTTTGAATTTAAGAAGTAATTAATCGGAGTAAAGACGCGTATATTTAAATTAATGGATAAGTAAGGTTAATGTTATACATGTTGCGCTATAGCAACATCAAATTTTGGCCTTTCACGCGCCACAATCAATTCACATTTCGGCTCTTTCATTTCCTCAATTCGCATCCACATTCGGCCTCAGCGGGCAGGGAACAAAGCCGTCGCAGCATTTGGTCGCGACGGATCCCGGCACAGCAGTAAAAGGAGAAAATGTATGCGTACTCTTATCGCAACTCTGATGGCCTCGGCAGCCAGCTTCATCGCCATCTCCGCGGCCAATGCCGCTGATGCCGTCGACCAGATTCCGCAGGCTCCGGCAGCAGTCGAAGAGCCGGCACCGGTCGCAAATTGGGCAGGTTTCTACCTCGGTGGTTACGGTTCTTATGATTGGGGCCGTTTCGGTGGTGCTGGCGATCGCGATGGCGCATTCGGCGGCGGTGCCTACACCGGCTACAACTGGCAGTCCGGCCAGATCGTTTACGGTGTTGAAGCCGATGTCGGCTACAACGGCGAAAAGAACACCACGATCGAAGGCTACGAAGGCAAGGCCGGCTGGAACGGCTCCGTTCGTGCCCGCGTCGGTTACGACCTGAACCCCTTCCTGATCTACGGTACCGGCGGTGTCGCCCTTCAGGACAACGAACTGAGCGACGCGACCTCTTCGGAAAACAAGACCGCAGTCGGTTACACTGTGGGTGCCGGTGCAGAAGCCATGGTCACCAACAACATCACCGCTCGTGTCGAGTACCGCTATACGGACTTCGGTTCGGACCGTTACAGCCTGGATTCCGGGTCGGTTTCCAAGGGCTACGACGATCACAGTGTCAAGGTCGGTATCGGCGTCAAGTTCTAAGTCCATCGCCTTTACAGGCTTGGGAAGCCCGGACTTTCTCGGTCCGGGCTTTTTTCATGCTCAGCCGGCCGATTTCATCTCGCCATAGTGCGAAAAGCGCTTGCTAAAAACATCCGGCCAGGAAGCCAGTTCCGGACGACCCTCGGCCCACTGTCCATCGAAGCGCAGGTCGAGATAACCGATCAGTGCCGCCAGTGCGAAATGGCCGCCATGCAGTTTCTTGCCCGTCTTCGGCAGGTTCTTTTCCAGATAGTCGAGGCCGCGAACGGTCTTTTCCCACTGCTTGTCGATCCAGGGTTGGTAGATCTTGTCTTCAGGCCGGAGACGGCGCTCGTAGATGATCGCCAGCAGGCAATCCATGATGCCATCGCACAAGGCCTCCAGAACTTCGGCCTCGGTGCGCTTTTCATCCTTCCTCGGGTAGAGCTTTCCGCCCGACAGCCGGTCGAGATAATGCATGATTGCGACGCTGTCATAGATCGGCGGCTCGCCGTCCCGGATCAACACCGGAATCTTGCCGAGCGGATTGTTGTCGATGAGTTCAGCGGGATTGGCGTTGGTGTCGGTCTTCACCTCGGTAATCCGGATGCCGAGATAGCGGGCGGCCATCCGCGTCTTGGCGGCATAGGGGGAGGCCGGCGAGTATAGCAGCTTCATCATTGATCCTCTTCTGAAGTCATTGAGCGGGAGGCAGGGTGATCTGGCTAATCTTGCAGCCGTCGCCGTCCACCTCCGGGCAATCGCGGAAAGACAGGTCCTTGGTCAGGCATATGCGCACCTCTTCCAACCGCTTTCCTTCGCAGCTTGCAGCAATTCCCCGGCGGCTCATACCCGGATTCGCGGCAATGAATCTCTCTTCGATCTGATCGGTCGAGACCGTTAAGGAGGTTTCTCCACGGGAGAGATCGGATGGCAGGCGGATGCGCCCGAAGGCCTCGCGGACCTTGGCGAAATAGTCGCGCTGGTTCAAACCCGTGCAGCTTCCATGTTTTCGCCATTGATGACCGACAAGTCCCATGGACGGCATGATGTCGAACATGGTCTGGCCGAGCGAGCGCGGCACGCGCTCCGGTTCACGCGTTTGGCAGAAATCGGGATAACCTTTTTCATATTGCGGCCAGAGCCCATGGACGATGAAACGGAAACCCTCGTTGCCGCCGCATTGCTGCTCGTTCCGGCCACCATTTTGCAAGGCACAGAAGGTCGGGGACCAGGAGAGCGACAGAACGTAGAAATCGAATTTCCCCGCCTGATCCTGCGCGGGCGCTATTGAAGCGGAGCCAAGAAAACAGGCAAGGAGGCAACCAAAAGCGCGTCGGCGAAGTTGATCGGTCAAAGGTGCCCCCTGAGTGAATTAAGCGACCGAAGCCTTAACGGTATTGATTTAAACAGGGGCGGGAGGAACGGCAATATCGGAATGAAATTCAAGAAGTACTTCTGGCCTGTGGTCGGAGCCATAACCATCGTCGTTTCGGCAAGGTTTCTCTACAAGGAGCTTCGCGGGTTGTCGCTCGACGAGCTGGGAGACAGCTTCGGGGCGATCTCGACGGGAAACTGGGTGCTCTGTGGTTTGTCCACATTGCTGGCCTATGCCGCGCTCGCCGGTTATGACCGGATCGCGCTGATGCATCTCGGGCGCAAGGTGAACTGGTTTTTCATCACCCTCTGTTCCTTCACCACCTATGCGCTCTCCCACAATATCGGCGCATCCGTCGTATCGGGCGCCGTGGTGCGGTATCGCGCCTATTCCGCCAAAGGGCTGACGCCGGCCGAGATCGGCGTGCTGATCGCCGTCTGCTCGTTCACATTCATTCTAGGCACACTCTTTCTCGCCGGCATCGTGCTGATCATCGAGCCCGAGGTTACGGGCCGTTTCGGCGACCTCCTTCCATTGGAGGCAACAGCGGCGACGGGATATGTGCTGCTCGGGCTGGTGGCGCTCTATGTGGCGGCGAGTTTCATGAAGCTCCGGCCGCTTCAGATCGGCTCGCTGAAGATATTTTATCCCGAGCCGCCGGTCGTGCTGCCGCAGCTGCTGATCGCCCCGATCGAGCTCATAGGGGCCGCCGGAATCATCTATTTCGCGCTGCCTGAGGTGGGAAATCCGGGCTTTATGATCGTACTCGGCATCTTCCTGATCTCCTTTTCGGCTGCACTGATTTCCCATGCGCCAGGCGGGCTCGGCGTACTCGAGCTTGTCTTCATTACGGGGCTGCCGGACATGGACCAGGCCGATGTGATTGCTGCCCTGCTGATCTTCCGGCTCTTCTATCTTCTTATCCCGTTTGCTATGGCGCTGGTGGTGGTCCTGTTCTTCGAGCGGTCGCGGTGGCGGATCGAGCATCCGCCGGACCTCGAGCGCGGCAAGCGGGAAAACTCCTGAGGCCGGTTATTCTCCGCGGAGCCAGAAAGCCCGCTGCGAGGCAAAGCGGTCCTGCGCCAGAATGTCCTTCAGCACCGGCAGGAGTGCGTGCAGCTCGTCCTTCAGCGTAAAGGGGGGATTGACGACGACGAGGCCCGAGCCCGAGAGGCCGGTCGCTTCCCGGTCGCTTTTCACCGTGAGTTCGGCGCAGAGCATCTTCGGGATTTCCAGCGCTTGCAGTTTCTCGTGAAAGGCCTTGATCGGCGCACCCTTCTTGATCGGATACCAGAGGCAGTAGGTGCCGCCCGGGAAGCGACGCCAGGCATGGGCGAGACCCTCGGCGAGGCGGGTATATTCTCCCTCCTCCTCGAAGGGCGGATCGACGAGGATAATGCCGCGCTTCTCCTTCGGCGGCAGATGCGCGCCAAGCGCCAGCCAGCCGTCTAGTTCCGTCGCCCGTACCTGGAAGTCTCCTTCGAAGAGATTGTGCAGGCGGTTGAAGTCCTCCGGATGCAGTTCCATCGCAGAAAGCCTGTCCTGCGGTCGGAACAGCATGCGCGCAAGCTTCGGAGAGCCGGGATAAAATTTCAGCCCGCCATTCGGATTCAGGTCCTTGACCGCCGTCAGATAGGGCTCGAGCAGCTCCGATATTTTTGCGGGCAGCTCGGCTTCCATCAGCCGGCCGATGCCGTCGCGCCATTCCCCGGTCTTCTGCGCCTCGTCGGAGGAAAGGTCGTAGAGCCCGACGCCGGCATGGGTATCGAGGACGCGGAATCCCTTGTCCTTCTTCTGGGCGTAGCGGATCAACCGCGCCAGGATGGCGTGCTTGAGGACGTCCGCGAAATTGCCTGCGTGGTAGATATGCCGGTAGTTCATCGTCGCTGCTGTCCCGCGTGAATAATATTGGTGCGCCGCAAATCGCACTTTTTGCGGGGCTCGGCTTGCAATATAGAAAAGCCATGAACGTTGCGACCCCGATCACCGCGAAAACCGCCGCCGAGCCGACCAAGGTCGGCCACACCGTCTGTCCGCACGACTGTCCGTCCGCCTGCGCGCTGGATGTCGATCTCACGCCCGACGGCCGCATCGGCCGCGTGCGCGGCTCCGCCGACAATACCTATACGGCCGGCGTCATCTGCGCCAAGGTCGCCCGTTATTCCGAGCGGATCTACCATCCCGGTCGGCTGATGGTGCCGAAGCGGCGCAAGGGCCGGAAGGGCGAGGGCGACTGGCAGGAGCTTTCCTGGGAAGCGGCGCTGGACGAGATTGCCGACGCCTTCGTCAAGGCGGAAGCCAAGCACGGTTCCGAAGCCGTCTGGCCCTATTTCTATGCCGGCACGATGGGGCAGGTGCAGCGCGATTCGATCGAGCGGTTGCGGCACGCCAAGAAATATTCCGGCTTCTTCGGCACGATCTGCACCAACATGGCCTGGACGGGTTATGTGATGGGGACCGGAGCGCTTCGCGGTCCCGATCCGCGCGAGATGGCGAAGTCCGACTGCGTGGTGATCTGGGGCACCAACGCCGTCTCCACCCAGGTCAACGTGATGACCCACGCGGTGAAGGCGCGCAAGGAACGCGGCGCCAAGATCGTCGTCGTCGACATCTACGACAACCCGACCATGAAGCAGGCCGACATGGCGCTGGTGGTGAGGCCCGGCACCGATGCGGCGCTCGCCTGCGCGGTGATGCACATCGCCTTCCGGGACGGTTATGCCGACCGCGGATACATGGAAAGATACGCGGACGATCCGGCAGGGTTGGCGGCGCATCTCAAATCGAAGACGCCGGAATGGGCCTCGGCGATCACCGGGCTTTCGGTAGACGAGATCGAAACCTTCGCCCGCCTCGTCGGCACGACGAAGAAGACATTCTTCCGGCTGGGCTACGGATTCGCCCGCCAGCGCAACGGCACCGCCGCGATGCATGCGGCGCTGTCGATCGCGACCGTGCTCGGCTCCTGGCAATACGAAGGTGGCGGCGCCTTTCACAACAACGGCGATATTTTTCGGCTCAACAAGTCGGAGCTGATGGGGACCGCCTATGCTGATCCCGATATCCGCCAGCTCGATCAGTCGCAAATCGGCCGGGTACTGACCGGCGACGCCGAAGCCCTGCGATATGGCGGACCGGTGACCGCGCTCCTGATCCAGAACACCAATCCGATGAATGTCGCGCCGGAGCAGCGGCTGGTTCGGCAAGGCTTCATGCGTGACGACCTGTTCGTTGCCGTGCACGAGCAGTTCATGACCGATACTGCGGAGGTCGCCGATATCGTGCTGCCGGCCACCATGTTCCTCGAACATGACGATATCTATCGCGCGGGCGGGCAGAACCATATCCTGCTCGGTCCGAAGCTCGTTGAACCGCCGGAAACCGTGCGCACCAACCTCTTCGTCATCGAGGAGCTCTCAAAGCGGCTCGGTGTCGATCATTATTCCGGTTTCGGCCTCGGTGAACGCGAGCATATCGACCGCCTGCTAAGGGCTAGCGGCTGGTCGGGATACGACGAGCTGAAACGCGATCGCTGGATCGATGCGCAGCCTGATTTCGAGACCGCTCACTATCTGAAGGGTTTCGGATATCCGGACGGAAAATTCCGTTTCAGCCCGGACTGGGCGAACGGTCCGTCACCCAACAAGCCGCCGAAGAACCTCGGGGCTATGGGACCAGTGGCGGAACTGCCGAAATTTCCAGATCAGGTCGACGTGATCGAGTTGGTGGACGAGGCGCATCCCTTCCGGCTCGCGACCTCGCCTTCGCGCAGTTTCCTGAATTCCACATTCGCGGAAACGAGAAGCTCGATCCAGAAGGAGGGGCGGCCGGAAGTCATGATCGAGCCCTCTGACGCAGCGCGACTGGGGATCGTAGACGGCGATATCGTCCGTCTCGGCAATATGCGCGGCGAAATCCGTCTGCATGCTCGGTTGGTGCCCGGCGCGCGCCCAGGCGTGCTGATCGCCGAAGGGCTGTGGCCGAACAAGGCGCATCTCGACGGCGAGGGTATCAACGTTTTGACCGGCGCCGACGCGGTAGCGCCCTATGGCGGAGCGGCTTTCCACGACAACAAGGTCTGGCTTCGCAGGGACGTCGCATGACGGACAGACACGACCGGGTGAAAATCGTCAGCGAAAAGACGCTGTCGGATGGCTGGACGCGGCTTTCAAGCTACGAACTCGACTATACCGACCGCGACGGCGCCACCCATCGGCTGCGCCGTGAGATCTATCACCGCACGCCCGCGGCCTGCATTCTGCTTTATGACCCGAAGCGCGATACGGTCGTGCTGGTGAAGCAATTCCGGCTGCCGGCCTATCTTGCCGGCGAACCCGCCTGGCTGGTCGAGGTGCCCGCCGGCCTTCTCGACGAAGATCATCCGGAGGATGCGATCCGCCGCGAGGCGATGGAGGAGACCGGTTATCGTTTGCGTGAGGTGCGTTTCCTCTTCAAGGCCTTCATGTCGCCTGGCGCGATCATGGAACACATCCATTTCTTCTTCGCGCCGGTCGATATTGCCGACCGTATCAACGGCGGCGGCGGCCTGGCGCAAGAGCACGAGGATATCGAGGTTCTGGAACTGCCGCTCGATGAAGCCCTTGCGATGATCGAAAGCGGCGAGATTTGCGACGGGAAAACGATCATGCTGCTGCAGTGGGCGGCGATCAATCGCGATAAGCTATCGGACTGACTGCCGCCCTGCCGTAACGGTTTGGTCTAGAGTGCTGGGGAGATCAGCCTAGCGTCGTCCTTTTCCGGCACGCCATCGAATACGGCCTTCGCCACCTCCATCCGCACCTTCCCTTCGGCGAGCAGCTTGAGCGACAGCGGGTAGAGCTTGTGCTCGACGGTCAGCACCCGGGCGGCGAGCGTCTCGGCGGTATCGCCGGCAAGCACCGGCACGGCGGCCTGGGCGAGGATAGGGCCTTCATCCATGCCTTCCGTAACGTAATGTACTGTGCAGCCGGCGATCTTCATGCCCGCGTCAATGGCGCGTTGGTGCGTGTTGAGGCCGGCGAAAAGCGGCAGGAGGGCAGGGTGGATGTTGAGGATGCGGCCTTCATAGCGGCTGATGAATTCTCCTGACAGGAGCCGCATGAAGCCGGCAAGGCAGAGGATGTCGGGCCGGATTTCATCCAGCGCCGACAGCATCGCCGCCTCATGGTCCTGTTTGCTCGCAAAGTTCTTGCGTTCGAAGACGAAGGTCTTGATGCCGCGCGCTTCCGCCCTGGCAAGTCCGCCGGCCGAAGCCTTGTCTGAAATGACCGCGACGATTTCGGCAGGAAAGTCCGGTGCGGCGCAGGCATCCGCGAGCGACAGCATGTTGGAGCCGCCGCCGGAAATGAAGACGGCGACGCGTTTGCGCGGCGTGCCGATCATAGGCCGAGTGTGCCCTGGTAGATCACGCCGGCGCCGCCCTCGGGGCGATCGACCATGCGGCCGAGCGGAACGACCACTTCGCCTTCCGCCCGGAGAATGTCGCTGACGGCTTGCGCGTTTTCGGCGGCGACCACGACAATCATGCCGATGCCGCAGTTGAAGGTCCGCAGCATTTCCTTGGGCTCCACGCCTCCCGTCTTGGCCAGCCAGGAGAAGACGGGCGGAACGGGTATGGAATCGAGATCGACTTCGGCCGCAAGTTTCTTCGGCAGCACACGCGGGATGTTTTCCGGGAAACCGCCGCCGGTGATATGTGCGAGCGCCTTCAGCGCTCCGGTCTCGCGGATCGCCCTCAGGAGCGGCTTCACGTAGATGCGGGTGGGCGTGAGCAGCGCTTCACCCAGAGTCATGCCGTCACGGAAGGGGGCAGGTGCATCCCAGGCGAGACCGGAAAGCGCGACGATCTTCCGGACCAGAGAAAAGCCGTTCGAATGGACCCCTGAAGAGGTGAGGCCGAGAATAAGGTCTCCGGCGGCGATGTCTCCGACCGGCAGCAACTGACCGCGTTCGGCCGCACCCACCGCAAAGCCTGCGAGATCGTAATCGCCGTCGGAATACATGCCCGGCATTTCGGCGGTTTCGCCACCGATCAGCGCGCAGCCCGCCTCGCGGCAGCCGGCGGCGATGCCGGTGACGATCGCAGCACCCTGGTCGGGGTCGAGCTTGCCGGTGGCGAAGTAATCGAGAAAGAGCAGAGGTTCTGCGCCCTGCACGACGAGGTCGTTGACGCACATGGCGACGAGGTCGATGCCGACGGTGTCATGGAAATCGGCGTCGATGGCGATCTTCAGCTTCGTCCCGACGCCGTCATTTGCGGCAACCAGGATCGGATCGGTAAAGCCTGCGGCCTTGAGATCGAAGAGGCCGCCGAAGCCGCCGATCTCACCGTCCGCGCCCGGCCGGCGGGTGGAGCGCACAGCCGGTTTGATCTTCTCGACCAAGAGGTTGCCCGCGTCGATATCGACACCGGCATCGCTATAGGTGAGACCGTTTTTGCCCGCCTCGCTCATCGTCCGTCTCCAATGGCCATTTTAGCGGCCCGCCATTGCACGACATGGCGTCGGATGCAAGCGTTGCCAGCGCTTTTGAAGGCTTTTCACAGCGCTCGCTGCACTGCGATCGAACTCTTGACCACGCGGGCGCGGGCATCCTATCCCTGTCTGCGACCGCGGTCACGCTTGAAGGGAGCGGCGATGCCATACCATGTCAACGGTGCAAACCTCAGGCGCCACATTCTTTTCTGGGTCGGCGCGCTGGCGGTCGTCGTCGTTTTTCTCTGGTTCTTCCGCTCCATTCTGCTGCCTTTCGTAGCGGGCATGGCGCTCGCCTATTTTCTCGATCCGGTTGCCGACTGGCTGGAGCGGCGCGGACTGAGCCGGCTGATGGCGACCGTGGTGATCCTCGTCTGTTTCGTGCTGGTCTTCGTGCTGTCGCTGATGCTGGTGATCCCGATCATCATCAACCAGTTCACCGAATTTGCCGCAGCTCTGCCGGGTTATATCTCCCAGCTGCAGCAGATCATCTCCAGCCCCGAAACCTCCTTCCTGCCCTCTTGGGTCGGCAGCCAGATCGAGACGATCAAACAGAACTTCTCCGAAGTGCTGAGCCAGGGCGCCGGTTTTATAGGTTCGCTGCTCGGCCAGATTTGGAATTCCGGCAAGGCGATCGTCGATGTGGTCTCCTTGCTAATCGTCACGCCCGTGGTTGCCTTCTACATCCTGCTCGACTGGGACCGGATGGTGGCGAAGGTCGACAACTGGATTCCGCGCGACCAGGTGCATACCGTGCGCCGGATTGCCCGCGAGATGGATGAATCGGTTGCCGGTTTCATCCGCGGCCAGGGTTCGCTCTGCCTTATCCTCGGTATCTTCTACGCGGTGGGCCTGTCGATCGTCGGCCTCAATTTCGGGCTCCTGATAGGCTTTGTGTCCGGCATGATCAGCTTCATTCCCTATATCGGTTCGCTGATCGGGCTGGTGCTTTCGGTCGGCGTGGCGCTGGTGCAGTTCTGGCCGGATTATCCGTGGATACTGGCGGTTGCCGGCGTCTTCTTCGTCGGCCAGTTTGTCGAGGGCAACATTCTGCAGCCGAAGCTGGTGGGCGAAAGCGTCGGGCTGCATCCCGTCTGGCTGATGTTCGCGCTCTTTGCATTCGGCGCGATGTTCGGCTTCGTGGGTCTTTTGATCGCGGTACCGGCCGCGGCTGTGGTCGGCGTGCTTGTCCGCTTCGCCCTGTCGCGGTATCTTGACAGCGACATCTATTACGGCCGGACGGCCACGCTTCCCTGGCAGGAAGAGCCACCGCCCCATGTGCTGGAGCACAGCGGAAACGACGCCCAGATCGGCGCACCGAAAGACCAATGACACAAGCAAGCGAACGCGAGCGGCGTAAAAGCGAGCAATTGCCGCTGCAATTCACCCATGATGCGGCGAAAGGCCGGGATGACCTCCTGGTTTCCGAGCGCCTGGCGGCGGCCGTTGCGATCGTCGATGAATGGCCGGCCTGGCCATCGCCGGTCGTCGTGCTGGCAGGGCCTGTCGGATCAGGCAAGTCGCACCTTGCCCACATCTGGCGCGAAAAGGCCGGCGCGGTCGACATTCACCCGGTCGTGGGTTCGAATGCCGCCGCACTGGCAGCGGCCGGCCCGGTGCTTTTCGAAGATGCCGAGCGGCGCGGTTTTGACGAGACGGAACTCTTCCACGTGATCAACAGCGTGCGGCAGAACGGCCATAGCCTGCTGATGACGTCCAGGCTCTGGCCGATGTCATGGGGCGTGACACTGCCCGACCTCAAGTCGCGCCTGAAAGCGGCGACCGTCGTGGAGATCGGCGAACCGGACGAGGAACTGCTGGCGCAGGTGATCGTGAAACTTTTTGCCGACCGGCAGCTTTATATCGATGACAAACTCGTGGGCTATATCGTCAACCGCATGGAGCGTTCTCTCGGCGCCGCCCAGGCGATCGTCGAGCGGCTGGACCGTCTGGCACTTGCCCGCGGCACCCGGATCACCCGGTCGATGGCCGCGGAAGTGCTCAACGATTATGGAAATTCAGGCCCTGGCGATTGACTGTGACAGTTCGCTCGTCGAATTATGTTCAGCCCCAAGGGGTTAGCGGAGGTGACCAGATGGATTCGATGACGACGGAAAAGCAGCAGCCCGAGCCGACGGCGGCAGATGCCGTCGATCAATTGCTGTCGAGCCCGGATCGTTTCATCAACCGCGAATTCTCCTGGCTGCAGTTCAACCGGCGCGTTCTCGAAGAAACGCTGAACACGGCGCACCCTCTTCTGGAGCGAGTGCGCTTCCTCTCCATTTCGGCCACCAACCTCGACGAATTCTTCATGGTCCGCGTTGCGGGCCTCGAAGGACAGGTGCGGCAGGGGATAGCCATCCGCAGCCCGGACGGCAAGACGCCCGCCGAACAGCTCGATGCGATCCTGCAGGAGATCGACAACCTGCAGATGGAGCAGCAGGCCTCGCTTGCCGTGCTGCAACAATATCTCGCCAAGGAAGACATTCTTATCGTGCGGCCGGGGGCGCTTGCGCCGGAGGATCGCGCCTGGCTCGCCAATTCCTTCGATGCCGAACTCTTCCCGATCCTGACGCCGCTGTCGATCGATCCGGCCCATCCGTTTCCCTTCATTCCCAATCTCGGCTTTTCCATGGGCCTGCAGCTTCACAGCATGCACGGCAAGGAGCCGATGACAGGGCTCTTGCGCCTGCCGACGACGCTCGACCGTTTCATCCGTCTCCCCGACGACGGCGCCACGATCCGCTACATCACGCTCGAAGACGTGGTCGGCATGTTCACCGACAGGCTGTTTCCCGGCTATGAGGTGAGGGGCGCCGGCACCTTCCGCATCATTCGCGACAGCGATATCGAAGTGGAGGAAGAGGCCGAAGACCTGGTGCGCTTCTTCGAGACGGCGCTGAAACGCCGCCGCCGCGGCAAGGTCATCCGCATTGAGACGGATTCGGAAATGCCTGCTTCGCTGCGCCAGTTTGTGGTTCAGGAATTGGGCGTGCCGGAAAACCGGGTTGCCGTTCTGCCGGGCCTGCTGGCGCTGAATACGCTTTCGGAAATCGCCAAGGCGCCGCGCGACGACCTGAGGTTCGAGCCCTACAATGCCCGATTTCCGGAACGCGTCCGTGAGCATGCCGGGGACTGCCTCGCAGCCATTCGCGAAAAGGACATGGTGGTCCACCATCCTTACGAGTCCTTCGACGTGGTTGTGCAGTTTCTTCTGCAGGCGGCGCGCGATCCTGATGTCCTCGCGATCAAGCAGACGCTCTACCGAACCTCCAACGACAGCCCGATCGTCCGAGCGCTGATCGACGCAGCCGAAATGGGCAAGTCGGTGACGGCGCTGGTGGAGTTGAAGGCCCGTTTCGACGAAGAAGCCAATATTCGCTGGGCGCGCGACCTGGAGCGCGCCGGCGTTCAGGTCGTCTTCGGGTTCATCGAATTGAAGACCCATGCCAAGATGTCGATGGTGGTGCGCCGCGAGGACGGCAAGCTCAGAACCTATTGCCACCTCGGCACCGGCAACTATCACCCGGTGACTGCAAAGATCTACACCGACCTTTCCTTCTTCACCTGCAACCCGAAGATCGCCCATGACATGGCGAACATCTTCAACTTCATCACCGGCTACGGCGAACCGGCGGAAAGCATGAAGCTTGCGGTTTCGCCCTATACGCTTCGCCCACGCATCCTGAAACATATCGAGGAGGAGATCTGCCACGCGCAGGCTGGAAAGCCGGCGGCGATCTGGATGAAGATGAATTCGCTGGTCGATCCGGAAATCATCGACGCCCTTTACAGGGCAAGCCGCGCGGGTGTCGAAGTGGATCTGGTGGTGCGCGGCATCTGCTGCCTGCGTCCGCAGGTGCCAGGGCTCTCCGACAATATCCGCGTCAAGTCGATCGTCGGCCGCTTCCTGGAGCACAGCCGCATCTTCTGCTTCGGCAACGGTTACGGCCTGCCGTCCGACAAGGCGCTCGTCTATATCGGCTCCGCCGACATGATGCCGCGCAACCTCGACCGGCGTGTCGAGACGCTCGTGCCGCTCCTGAATCCGACGGTGCATGAGCAGGTCCTCTCGCAGATCATGCTGGGCAACCTGATTGACAACCAGCAAAGCTACGAGATATTGCCCGACGGCACGTCGCGGCGCATGGAAGTGCGCAAGGGCGAGGAACCTTTTAACGCGCAGCACTATTTTATGACCAATCCGAGCCTGTCCGGGCGCGGTGAAGCTCTGAAATCGAGTGCTCCGAAACTGATTGCCGGCGTGATGTCGGGACGCAAGAAATAGGCAATATGGTAAGATCAGAAGCCCAGGGGCGCCTTCCGGGCATTGCCCCTGTCTCCGTCATCGACATCGGTTCGAACTCGGTCCGTGTCGTCATTTATGAAGGCATGTCGCGCGCGCCGACCATCCTCTTCAACGAGAAGGTGCTTTGCGGGCTGGGCAAAGGCCTAGGGTCGAGCGGCCGCATGGACGACGAAGGCGTGGCGCGGGCGCTGGCGGCATTGAAGCGCTTCCGGGCGCTTTCCGCACAGGCGCAGGCAAGCCAGGTCTATGTGCTCGCCACCGCCGCTGCGCGTGAAGCTTCAAACGGCCCCGATTTCATCCGCGAGGCGGAGGAGATTCTCCGTCAGCCGGTTCAGGTCCTCTCGGGCGAGGAAGAGGCTCGTTACTCCGCGCTCGGGGTCATCAGCGGCTTCCACGACCCCGACGGGATCGCCGGTGATCTCGGCGGCGGCTCGTTGGAACTGATCGACATAAGGGGCCAGGAATTCGGCCGAGGCATCACCCTGCCGCTCGGGGGGCTGCGGTTGTCCGAATCCTCCGGCAATTCGCTCTCCAAGGCCCGCGCGTTTGCCCGTAAGCAGGTCAATACCGCCCGCTTCCTGAAAGAGGGCGCAGGCCGCACCTTCTATGCAGTCGGCGGCACATGGCGAAACATCGCCAAGCTCCACATGGAGATCAGCAAATATCCTCTGCATATGATGCAGGGCTACGAATTGCCCCTCGAAGAGATGCAAAGGTTCCTCGACGAGGTAGTTGCGGCCAAGGATTCCAAGGATCCGGCCTGGCAGGCGGTATCGAAAAGCCGTCGCTCGCTTCTGCCCTTCGGCGCCATCGCCATGCAGGAAGTGCTGAATGTGATGAAGCCGGCGCGGGTGAGCTTTTCGGCCCAGGGCGTCCGCGAAGGTTATCTCTATTCCTTGTTGCCGGACGAGGAGAAGGCGAGCGATCCGCTTCTGGTTGCCGCCGATCAGCTCGCCATCCTGCGCGCCCGATCGCCCGAACACGCCCGCGAGCTTGCCGACTGGACCGGCCGGATGGTGCCGGCTTTCGGAATTACCGAGACCGAAGAGGAAAGCCGCTATCGCCAAGCGGCCTGCCTGCTTGCCGATATCAGCTGGCGGGCTCATCCGGACTATCGCGGCCTGCAGGCATTGAACCTGATTGCCCATTCATCCTTTGTGGGCATCACCCATGCGGGCCGGGCCTATCTGGCGCTTGCCAACTACCATCGCTTCGAGGGCCTGCACGACGACGGCGAGACCGGTCCCCTCGCCACGATTGCAACACCGCGCCTTCTCGACCTTGCCAAACTGCTCGGCGGCCTGCTCAGGGTCGTATACCTGTTTTCCGCGTCCATGCCGGGTCTGGTCCACAACCTGACCTTCCGACCCTCGTCCAACCCGAACCTCGACCTCGAATTCGTCGTGCCGCACGCCTACAGCAATTTTGCCGGCGAGCGGTTGGATGGACGGCTGCAGCAATTGGCAAGGCTGACGGGCAAGCGGCTGGCATTTGTGTTCGAGTAGGCTGGGGCAGGCGCGCCGTCATGGCTTACGCATGTGCCGGCCGCCAATGCGGATAGGTGACATAGGCCGTCACTGCGCCTTCTTCGTGCGACCGGATGGTCACCGCTTCGCCTTTGGGCATGTACACAATCTCGCCGGGTCCCGCCGTGACCGTACCGGCGTCAGTAGAGACCGAAAGGCGTCCTTCCAGAATGATCATGACATCATCCACTGCCATCGTCTCTGTGAGGCTCTGGTTAGGCGCATAGCGTCCATAACCGATGGTGATCGGCCCCCCGTGCCGTTCGTCGACCAGATTGCCGACAAACACGTCTGCCTGCTGTCCGGGGGAGCGTTCCAACGGCGCGTTGTCGATCGTGAGTTTACGGATTTTCATCGTCTCTCTCCATTTTGTGTGCACAGGTAGCGCGGAGCACCGTTGCGCCAAGACGGGTACAAACTTTTGAGAAGGATGTTCGGATGTCCGAGCCCCCGAAAAAAAGAGCGCCCGGCTTCACCGAGCGCCTTCTGCTGTGTTGAAATGGCGTTTATTTCGCGGCCAGGAATTCACCGGCTTCGATGAGGCTGAACTCGTTGTTGTCGGCCTTGTCGACGGCGCGGCCGGCAGAGAAGGGCAGGTTGTTGTCGTTGCCGATGACGAGATGTGTGGCGTCGACGATGTCGACGTTCTCGATCGTCACGAAAGGCATGTCGTAGATACCTTCGATATTGCCTGCCTTCTTCTTTTCCTCGGGATCCTGGATCTTCATCAGGTCGATATAGCCGATCTTGCGGACCGCCCGGCCGACATTGGCATCGCTCATCTCGATCTTGTAGACGCGCTTGTGCTTCGCCGGCGCGTTGAAGCAGGTGGCTTCCGGCTTGGTCGGATCGGCGCAGGCGCGGTCGGCGGCGCCGGACCCGTTGTCGCGCTCGATGACAAGTGCGGTCGTCTCGTCGATCATATTGAAGTCGCCGATCGCTTCGCCGCCCTTGGACAAAGGGTAGAGCCAGGAACGGCCCGTCCACTTCTTGGAGGCGACATCGAACTCGATGACCCGCAGCGCCGTCTGCCCGTCCACCTGTTCTACCTGCCCGTCTTCCTTGTAGATTGCGCCTTCCAGAAGGCCATAGAGCTTGGAGCCGTCTTTCGACATGGCCATCCCCTCATAGCCGCCGGAGCGCTTCAGGTTGAAGGCGCCCATCTTGGCAGCGGGATTGGCTGGCGTCGTGAGGGTGGGATTGTCCGGCGAGGAAACCGGCTTGCCGTCGAGCAGCGTCGGCACGACATCGGTGAGGCGACCCTGCAGATCGACCTTGATCACATAGGGGCCGAATTCATCGCCGAGCCAGAAACCGTCGGCCACCGGCTGGATCGATTCGATATCGAAATCGGCGCCGGTGAGATAACGCGTGTCGGACGCTTCCATGGCGATCGGGAACGGCGCGATCTTGTTCGGGTCAGAGAGGAAGACGTTCTTGAGCACTTCAGTCTTGTTGCCGGTCCAGTCGAACTTCATCTGGTGCAGGAAGAGCATGGCGTCGGAGGAATTGGCTTTCGAGCCGAAGCCGTTGTCGGAGAGCGTCCAGAACGTGCCGTCGGCCATGGTCTTGATCCCGGAAAAACCCTGGATCGGCTGGCCGTCGAGCGGCAGTTTGACGTCGGTGATACGGGCGCCGTCCTTGCCCGGCAACGTGCCGAGGGCTTCGGTGCGCTTGCGGTCGGGCGTGGTGAACTTGCCGGAGGTCTTCAGGAAGGCTGGGGCATCGGCAGGTGCCGCCACGACCGTGTTGGCCGGCAGGACCGCCTGTCCGACGAGTTTGGCCGGATAGGCCTTTTCTTCGGCTGAGGCAGAACCGCCGAAGAGTGTGGCGAGCGCGACGGAAGCGAGAAGGAGTCTGGTCATGGAGCACCCTTTGGGTTGGCGTGATGGCAACCGCTTAAGGAGGGCGCATGACGGGCAGGTGATGGAACTTTGAAGCTTCGATGAAGCTTTGGTGACGGGATTTTTAAACGCTAAAAGGCTCGTTATGTGCTTTGCCGCAGCGCCACCCACCGGCCTGGCGTCATGCCGAACGTCTTCTTGAAATGGCGGGTGAAATGGGCCTGATCGGCAAAGCCGGCATCGGCCGCCGCATCCGCAAGACTGTCGCCTTCCGACAGCCGGAGCTTGGCGCGGTCAAGCTTGCGCATGACGAGATAGCGGTGCGGGCTGGTGCCGAGAAGGCGGCGGAACTGCCGCGCGGTGGTATAGCGGTCGAGGCCGCTGACGGCCTCCAGTTCTTCCGAAGAGACGGCGCGGTCGCAATTCTCCTGCAGATAGTCGCGGCAGCGGAGGATGGCCTCGCGCGCCGTCGACGCGCCCGAGGCGCCACCACGGCTATCGGCGTGACGCCAGAGGCTCTGGGCGAGACGGACGACGATATCGTCCAGCAGCAATTCCTGCGGCTCGGCCTCGAGATCGTCGAGCGCCTCGGCGAGGCATTGGCGGAAATCCGGATCTTCGACCACAGGCGAGGGCACGAAGGGCAGGCTGCTTGCGCCTCCGTTCGCCTCGATCAGCCGCTCGGGCGGCAGATAGAGCATGCGGTAGCGCAAGCCGTCTTCCGTGCCGGCGGCACCGTCATGCACTTCGTCCGGATGCAGCACGATGACATTGCCCGGCATGCTGGCGCGGAGTGCGCCCCGATACTGGAAGGTTTGCACCCCGGAAACCGTGAAACCGAGCGCATAGGTATCGTGCCGGTGGGGAGAAAAACCGTTCCCATGGAAGCGCGCTTCTATCCGTTCGATGCCGAGGGAGGAGGGGGCCTGCACAATACCGTCGGGCTTCTCCAGCGCTCCGCACGAACGTTCAAGACCGCCGGCAGGCGCCGCCGTTATCTCGTTGCCTCTCGCATAACCTTCGACGGAGTTATTCTTCATGTTCGATACCAAGATCGCGATCGTGCTTCGCGATGACCTCGCTCCCTGGCAGGAGCTCAACGTGACCGCATTCCTGACGAGCGGCATCATCGCCCAGCATCCAGCGGTCATCGGCGAAGCATATCGGGATGCGGCAGGCCATGTCTACAATCCGATGAGCATCCAGCCGATCGTCGTTCTGGCGGCGGACCGGGAGACGCTTCGGGCCGTCCACCGCCGCACGCTGGAGCGCGAGGTGACGACCTCTGCCTATATCGAGGAGATGTTTGCGACCGGCCACGATGCTGCCAACCGCGAGGTTTTTGCAAAGTTCGCGCCTGACGACGCGAAGCTGGTGGGTCTGGCGCTGAGAGCGGAGAAAAAGATCGTCGACAAGATCACCAAGGGCGCGAAGATGCACCCTTGAGCAACGGACTAGGCCTCCAGCGCCAGCACGGCAAAGCTCGCCAGCCAATGTTCGCCCATATAGTCGCCGGCGACATGGGGGAGAGCATGGCCGAGATGTTCCGCGGCGGTTCTTTCCATGACGGACCGCCGGGGATCGGCTCCCGGCAGCGCTTTCGCAAGCGAACGCCAGCACCAGGCGCGGGAAAGGTTCAATCCGTCCAGGTGGGCGATCTTACCATCCGAGCGATCCGAAACGGAGGCCGGCGAAAAGAGCGTTGCGGGCTGCTCGGCTTTGATCGCTGGCAGGAAGCCGTCGAACCACCGGATAAAGGCATATTCCGGCATCAGCCGACGCATGCATTCTGCCTCGATCAGTGCGGATGAGAGGAAATCATCGCCGGAGGGCTCGCCCCAGGCCGGGCAGGCTTCGTCTCCGCCGTACCACCGCATTGCGGTCTTCTGGAGTAGATCTCCGAAGGCGGCGTCGCCGACCGCTTCGGCATAGTCGGCTGCGAGCCTGAGGGCGAAGGCGGTGTTGAAATGCGTGCCGACCCGGACCGGATAGGTGGCGATCGGCAGGAATTCGCTAAAGCGTCCGACGAACACGTCGGAGAGCGGTTTCAGGTTATCGAACCAGCGGCGCTCATCGAGCAGATACAATTCGGCGGAAAGCTTGAGCAGCCAGCCCCAGCCATAAGGGCGCTCGAATCCGCGGGCGAGCGGCGCCGCCATATAGGCGCATTCCCTGGCAACATTTTCCGGCACCAGCATCTCGTCAAACAAGGAGCGAATGCTTTCGGCGGCCGGAATTTCGGGAAACTTGCGCAGGATATAGGCCAACATCCAGTAGCCGTGGACACAGGAATGCCAGTCGAGGCTACCGTAAAAGATCGGATGCAGCTGGCTGGGCGTCCTGGCATCTTCTGGGCCGGCAAAGGCATTGGCAGGCTTGTTCGGATACTCCCGCCGCACATGCCCGAGCGCAATCGTCGCAAATTGCTGGGCGGTTTCTGCGGTGAGGGACTGATGCATGGCGCTAGAACTCGACGGCCTCGACCTTCTTGTTGACAAAACGCAGCCCTACGCCGCCATCGATCAGCTTTAGGGCGGTTTCGCCGAAGAGTTCGCGCCGCCAGCCGTGGAGCGCCGCCACCTCCGCCTTTTCGCCCTCGGATGCGATCTTCTCGAGATCGTCGGTATTGGCGATGATCTTGGCAGCCACGCCTTCGCGGTCCGAGATCAGCTTCAGCAGAACCTTGAGGAGTTCCACTGCCGCAGCCGTGCCTTCCGGTACATGCACATGCCTCGGCGCATGCGGCATCTCGGTCTTCGGCAGGGCGAGCGCGGCATTCACCGCTTCAATGATTGCAGCGCCCGAGGCCGAACGCTCCCAACCCTTGGGAATCGTCCTGAGGCGTGACATGGCTTCCGTGTCCTTTGGCTGCTGCTGGGCGATCTCGTAGATCGCATCATCCTTCAAGACGCGCGAGCGCGGCACATTCCGGCTGCGCGCCTCGCGCTCCCGCCAGGCCGCGACGAATTTGAGGACTGCAAGCTCCGCAGGCTTTCTCAGACGGGACTTCAGGCGCAACCATGCATCGTCTGGATGCAGGTCATAGGTCGCGGGCGACTCGAGGATCGCCATCTCTTCCGACAGCCACAAAGCCCGCCCTTCTCGTTCCAGCTCTTCCTTCAGGAACAGATAGACGTCGCGCAGATGGGTGACATCCGCGAGAGCGTATTCGAGCTGCTTTTCCGACAGCGGCCGACGGCTCCAGTCGGTGAAGCGCGAGGACTTGTCGATATGCACACTCTTGATCCGGCTGACGAGCTGATCATAGGAGACCGAGTCGCCGAAGCCGCAGACCATGGCCGCGACCTGGGTGTCGAAGATCGGATGCGGCACCAGGTTTCCGAGATGGTAGACGATTTCGATATCCTGCCTTGCGGCGTGGAAGACCTTCGTAACGGCCGGGTTCGCCATCAGCTCGAAGAACGGCTTGAGGTCAAGCCCCTTGGCGAGCGGATCGACCAGCACTTCGAGCGTGGGGCTTGCCATCTGGATCAGGCAGAGTTCCGGCCAGAAGGTCGTCTCCCTGAGGAACTCGGTATCGATGGTGATGAAGTCCGATTGGGCCAGCTTGATACAGGCTTCTTCGAGTGCGGCGGTCGTTTGGATCATCGTTTCATTCACATGAGGGTGCTCAGCTTTCCTTCTCCTTCCCGCTGCATATGTCAATACAGCAGAAGGCTTGAGCGTTACTCTCGCTCATCTTTATCTGGCGGCCCGGCCAGTTTGTTGAAATAGGCCGACGTCCTCAAGAGCGGCCGGAAGCGCCAGGTCCGCTGCGACGGCGGCACGGAGGGCCGCGCCCGCATCCGCCTCAGTGTGAAGATCATGAAGCCGAGGAAGATGAAGGAGGTATAGGCGAAGAAAGCCTGCGGCCCGTAATATTCGAGAAGAATGGAGGCCAGAAGAGGGCCGACGGTGGCTCCGGCCGACCAGTAGAAGAGCAGGCCTGCCGAAACCAGCGCATGTTCGCCAGGCTTGGCATAGTCGTTGCCATGAGCGGAACAGAGCGAATAGAGCGGCATGGAGAAGGCGCCGAACAGGAATACGGCGATGATATTGGCCGTCTCGCTCGCACCGGCGCCGAAGGAGAGATAGGCGCCGGTGACGATCGAGCCGAAGGTCGTCCAGAGAATGACGCGCCGGCGGTCGAGCTTGTCGGAATAGATGCCGAGCGGATATTGCAGCACGACGCCGCCGATGATGCCGGCGCTCATGAACGTGGCGATCGAGGTGATGCTCATGCCGATCGCTTCCGCATAGATCGGACCGATGTTGCGGAAAGCCGCCATCGACAGGCCGACCGAGACGACGCCGACGACGGCGAGAGGGGAAATGCGCCAGACCGCCTTCAGGTCGAAGGCGACAGCCTCAGGCGGCGCTGGCCCTGATTTATCTGCAAGCGAAATCGGCACCAGCGAGAGCGTCAGCGCAATTGCGATGATGTTGAAGACCACCGAGCCGTCTATGCCGGCTGCCGGGATAATGTATTGAGCGATCGTGACCGAACTCAGGTCGACGAGACGGTAGACCGAGAGGGTTCGAGCCCGGTTGGCGTTCGTGACCTTGGCGTTGATCCAGCTTTCCACCGTCGCGAAGAGACTCGCGACGGCAATGCCGATCACGAAGCGCATCACGAACCAGAATGCCGGGTCGATGATCATCGAGACGCTGAGCGACGCGGATGCGGCGATCGCCGCCATGGCGGCGAAGGTCCGGATATGGCCGATGGCGCGCAAGAGGCGGGTCACATAGATGCAGCCGACCGCAAAACCGACGCTGTAGCCCGCGCCGATCATGCCGATGATGGAGGGGGAAAAGCCCTCGGCGGAGCCGCGCAGCGCGATGTACGTGCCTTGCAGCCCATTGCCACCGATCAGGATGCCTGCGGTGACGAGAAGGGGGATCAGCGGACGGATGTGGCTCATGGGTGCCGGGAAGAGAATCGCTGTCGGAAATGACAATGCGTTTCTATCGCGTCAACGATGTTCAATACAGCTCATAAAACGACCTTGTCCGGCCTCTCGTGCGGGAGTCTGTGGTTGGATGCAGAAGCCCCGCGGACGGGGCTTCTGCCCAAGTGGAGCTAACCCTGTTGGCCAAGCTTGGGCAGGATGAGGTCGTCGACGCCATAGGTGTGGAACTCAAACGTGGAGACTTCGTCGAGCTTGCGGAACTTTTCGCGGAAGACAGGATCGGAGAAGAAATCGTCGACGTTGCCGGCATCGCGGATGGCCTCGATATTCACCACGGTCTTGCCGTCCGTGCTTTTGGCGAGGTTGCTCCAGAGAAATCCTTCCTTCCGTTCCGCGACGTAATGAACGACATCCTGAATGATGCGGAAGGCTTCTTCCTGCTTGCCTGGATGAGCGTGGATGACATTGACGATGAAAGTGGTCGGTTCCGGCGTTGCGCAGAAGCCGGCGGTAAGAAGCGTATCCATCAGTGAAGTCCTTTAAGTCGGGAAGCGGTCTTTTTGCCGCGTCCACTGGATATCCACGTGATGATGAAAGATAAATATTCCGCTATTCGCAACAGTGCGGATGCAAATTCCGCAATCGGAGTGATAATGGATAGATTGGGAACGCTCGACATCTTCGTTCAGGCGGCAGAGGGTGGCAGTTTCGTCGCTGCCGCCAGGCGGCTCGGGATATCGAGTTCCGCTGTGGGCAAGGCGGTGGCGAGGCTGGAGCAGGAGATGGGCGTGCGCCTCTTCCACCGCTCCACGCGAAGCATGACACTGACGGAGGAGGGCAGTTATTTTCTGGATACGTGCCGGCGTATCCTATCCGAACTGGATGTGGCCCAATCGGAGCTGTCGCGGCTGCGTGCAGCCCCCCGGGGTCTACTGCGCGTCAGCCTGCCGCTGGTTGGCATGCTCCTGATGCCGACCATCTCGGCCTTCATGCGCGCCTATCCCGAAATCACCATGGATCTGGACTTCACCGATCGACTGGTCGACGTGATCGAAGAGGGGTTCGACGCGGTCATCCGTACCGGGGAAGTACGGGACACGCGTTTGATGAATCGCAAGCTCGGCTCATTCCGCCATCGGATTGTCGCCTCGCCCGGTTATATCCAGGCATGGGGACGGCCAAAAGTGCCGCTGGACCTTCTGGACCACCGATGTCTGCACCATCGTTACCCGAGTACCGGCAAGCTCGAACCTTGGCCGCTCGCCGTTGAAGACGGAAATTCGCGCTTGGTCCTGCCGGTCGCAGTCACCGCCAGCACACTTGAGCCGATCATCCATCTTGCCGAGCAAGGTTTTGGCATAGCTTGCCTCCCTCCCTTCGTCATCGGACCGCAGCTCGATGACGGGCGCCTCGTCACCCTGCTGGATGACCACATCGTCCAGACAGGAACTTTCCGTGTGCTTTGGCCGACTGGTCGCTTCCTATCGCCAAAAATTCGCGCCTTTGTGGATTTCATGGCCGATAATCTGGTTGTGGACGGCGCCGCCGCCGCGCCGCTGAAGGCAGTCTCCGCTGCCAAGCCTTGACAAATAGGGCTGGCCATGCGCTTTTCCCGCCGATTTTCCTTAAAGCCGGCTGGCCGTGCTTCGCACGCCGATTGCCGCAAAACGCACCAGTCCAGGATATTTGAAATGCACCGTTACCGCAGCCACACCTGTGCCGCCCTTCGGAAGTCCGATGTCGGTTCCACCGTCCGCCTGTCCGGTTGGGTGCATCGCGTGCGAGATCACGGCGGCGTGCTGTTTATCGATCTGCGCGACCACTACGGCATGACCCAGGTGGTTGCCGATCCGGACAGCCCGGCCTTCAAGGTCGCCGAAACCGTGCGCGGCGAATGGGTGATCCGCATCGACGGCCTCGTCAAAGCGCGCTCGGACGACACCGTCAACAAGGGCATGGCGACCGGCGAGATCGAGCTTTACGCGCAGGAGATCGAGGTTCTTGCAGCCGCCAAGGAACTGCCGCTGCCGGTCTTCGGTGAGCCGGATTATCCTGAAGACGTGCGTCTGAAATACCGCTTCCTCGACCTGCGCCGCGACACGCTCCACAAGAACATCGTCAAGCGTACCCAGATCATTTCCGACATCCGCACCCGGATGAATTCGGCGGGCTTCGGCGAATATACGACACCGATCCTGACGGCGTCGTCGCCGGAAGGCGCACGCGACTTCCTTGTGCCCAGCCGCATCCATCCCGGCACCTTCTTCGCACTGCCGCAGGCGCCGCAGCAATACAAGCAGCTGCTGATGGTCGCCGGTTTCGATCGCTACTTCCAGATCGCACCCTGCTTCCGCGACGAAGACCCGCGCGCCGACCGCCTGCCGGGCGAGTTCTACCAGCTCGACCTGGAAATGAGCTTCGTCACCCAGGAGGATGTCTGGGATACCATGGCGCCGATCATGACCGCGGTGTTCGAGCAGTTCGCCGAAGGAAAGCCGGTTACCAAGGAATGGCCGCGCATTCCCTATGACGTCGCGATCCGCAAATACGGGTCCGATAAGCCGGACCTGCGAAACCCGATCGAGATGCAAGCCGTCACCGAACATTTCGCCGGCTCCGGCTTCAAGGTCTTCGCCGGCATGATCGCTTCCAATCCGAAGGTCGAAGTCTGGGCGATCCCGGCCAAGACCGGCGGCAGCCGCGCATTCTGCGACCGCATGAACGCCTGGGCGCAGTCGCTCGGCCAGCCGGGCCTCGGCTACATCTTCTGGAAGGAAGAGGACGGCAAGGTTGGTGGTTCCGGCCCGCTTGCCAAGAACATCGGGGAAGAACGCACCGACGCGATCCGCACCCAGCTTGGCCTTGATGCGGGCGATGCCTGCTTCTTCGTCGCCGGCGAACCGGCGAAGTTCTACAAGTTCGCAGGTGAAGCGCGCACGAAGGCCGGCGAAGATCTGAATCTGGTGGATCGCGACCGGTTCGAGCTGTGCTGGATCATCGACTTCCCATTCTACGAATGGAGCGACGAGGACAAGAAGATCGACTTCGCGCATAACCCGTTCTCGATGCCGCAGGGCGGTCTCGAGGCGCTGCAGACGAAGGATCCGCTGACGCTCAAGGCCTATCAGTACGACGCCGTCTGCAACGGCTTTGAGATCGCCTCGGGCTCGATCCGTAACCAGTCGCCAGAAGCCATGGTCAAGGCTTTCGAACTGGTAGGCCTCAGCCAGGCGGATGTCGAGGAGCGTTTCGGCGGCATGTACCGGGCCTTCCAGTACGGCGCCCCTCCGCATGGCGGCTGCGCTTTCGGCATCGACCGTATCGTCATGCTGCTGCTCGGCGCCAAGAACCTGCGCGAAATCACGCTGTTCCCGATGAACCAGCAGGCTCAGGACCTGCTGATGAACGCGCCGTCGCCGGCGACCCCGAAGCAGCTCATGGAACTTTCGCTTCGCGTCATGCCCCAGGCAAAGAAGGACTGAGCGCCTTAGGCGTTAAATTGAAGAAAAGTCGGCAGCGATGCCGGCTTTTTGATTGGGGCCGCCCTGCATCCCCTAGAAAGACGCGCTGACGGCCTTTTTCAGGTCGAGCGTGAACTGGCCCCACATGCCTTCGAGTGTCGTATTGGTGAGCCCGACGGCGGTGACATTCCTGACGGGATCGATGAACCAGTGGTGGCCGTAGACGCCGCCCCATTGCAGGCTGCCGGGTGAGACCGGCAGGCCTGCGGCTTGGGGGTCAAGGATGACCGCCCATCCGAAGCCGAAACCGAAACCCGGCCGCGTCGGTTCGAGCAGGGCACCGACCTGATTGGTCGTCATCTGGCGGACCGTCGCTTCGGAAAGCAGCGGCGAACCGCCCTTGCGGATCGTCTCCAATATGGTGAGCACGTCGGCGGCGGTGCCTGCCATGCCGCCGCCGCCGGAATGGTAGGAGCCGAGGTTGAAGATGCGGTCGGGCGCAAAGGTCACGAACCCGTCCAGTGCCCATAGCTTTTCCGTATCGCCCATGCGCTTCGGTTCAGGCGTTCCGTCGACATAGGCGGCAGCCAGCCGGCCTCTATCGACGACGGTGAATGCCGTATCGGAGAGGGCAAGCGGCCGCATGACGAGTTCCGCGACCACGTCGCCAAGCCGTTTGCCGGTTTCCTTCTCGATGACGCCGCCGAGGACGTCCATCGAGACGGAATATTGCCAGCCGGTGCCGGGTTCGAAGAGCAGGGGCGCGCTCGCGATGCGGCGCAGGTTTTCGGCAAGCGACAGGCCCGGCTGATCGACGCCGTCGGATACTCCGGCGCGCACATAAGGGCCGTTCTCCGCTGCGAAACAATAGCTGAGGCCGGATGTGTGGGTCAGCAGATGGCGTATCAGGATGACCGGTTCGCGGCCGTCTTCGAGGCGCGGGCGAAAATCCGGCAGCCACTTCGTCACCGGGTCGTCGAGACCGATGCTGCCCTGTTCCACAAGCCGCATGGCCGCGATCGTCACGATCGGCTTGGTGATGGAGGCAAGCCGGAAGATCGTATTCTCCTTGACCGGAATACCGGCCTCGCGGTCGGCAAAACCTGCTGCCCGGCGATAGACGGTCTCGCCGTCCTTTGCGATGAGAACGACGGTTCCAACCAGCCGTTTCGAAGTCAGCGCTGTATCGATCGCTTCATCGATGGCGGCGCAGCGTCTCTCGGAAAAGGAAAGATTCATGACGGAAACCCTTTTGCTGACGACGGGAATTAAGGCTCACGCATCAGTTAAGGCGTTGTCGAGGAAATACCACTGATCGAGATGCGCGCGGATGACAGGTTCGATCGCGTCGTTGAGCAGCTTCACGTCGTCCAGCAGGCGTGAGCCGGGTTTCTCTTCCGCGGGCAATGTGATGGGCGGCAGGAAATGCGCCTCGAAGCGGAACCCTTCGGTCCGGATATTGTACCAGGGGCAGATCCTGGCGCCGGACAACCTTGCCAGGCGGATTGCAACGGCCAGATTGCCTTCCAGATGCGGCTTGCGGCCGAAGAATGGCCCGCGGATCTTTCCCGAAACGCCCTCGTCGCAGAACATCGAGATGACGCCGCCTTCTTTCAGCACCTTGACCGCCGGCCTTATGCCCTGAACGCCGGGCGGCAGGAAGTTCAGACCGCCCTTGCGCCTCACGCGCTCCGAAATCCACGCCTTTGCCCGGCCTTTCGGGGGGATGTAGTTGGCATAGGGGCGGATCCCCTCGTTGTGAAGAATCGTTGGCCCGATCTCCCAATTGCCCAGATGCATCCCAACAATGATCGTCGGGCCGGCACGGACGGAATCGACTAGGCGGTGGAAATCGTGAAGCTTGATCCGGTCCGGATGACGAAGAAGCCGGTTGATCACCGAAAACTCCGTCATGATCCTGCCCTGGGCTTCCTGGTTTAGGCGCAGGATGGTTTCCCGTTCGGCTTCGCTTTTGTCGGGTAGCAGGCGCGCAAGGGTCGCGCGGCCTCGTCTGACGGCGACCTGGTGAAACCTCGGGATCGCGAAGGGCCCGAGCCAGCGGCCGAAATTGGAGCATGCATCCATCGTCAGCAGCTTGAGCCCGAAATGCACGAACAGATCAACCGCATTGCCGAGGTTGTCGTCGATCCAGTAGCGGCGGAATTTCCTTCGCTGGTCTGCGGTTGAGAAAAGATCGGAGATGGGTGGCGCCTGCTCCACCGCAAACCGCCACGCCTTGCGTTTTCTCAGTGACGGTTCGGGATTGTTCCGGTCCGGCATCAGTTCGCCCTACCGCCGATGCAGGGTTACGGGCAGCCCCCCGCGCGGCCGCAGCGTCAGCCGGCAGACCGGCTCCACCTGGTGGTCTTCCGGCACCCGCAGGCGGAACCTCTGCGCCAGGACCGCGAGGCAGAGGATCGCCTCCGTCAGGCCGAACTGGAGGCCCGGGCATATGCGTGGGCCGCTGGCAAATGGAATGTAGCTATAGGGCACCGGGCGTCTTTCGATAAAGCGCTCCGGCTTGAAGAGGTGTGGATCTTCAAAAAGCGAGGGTGTCCGGTGCAGAAGCCACGGCACGATCATGACCAGTGCAGCCGGCTTCACGTCGATATCGCCGACGCGATCGGCCTGTTTGGCCTGCCGCGCGAGGATCGGAACCGGCGGATAGAGCCGCAGCGTTTCTTCGATGACCGCCGTGCACCATTTCAGCTTCGGCACGTCCTCGACCGTTGGCACATTGCCGCCGCAGACCTCGCCGATCTCCGCATGCACCGCCTCTTCCACCCAGGGAGCCTTGGACAGGAGATACCAGGCCCAGGTCAGGGTCGCAGCCGTCGTCTCGTGACCGGCCATGAAGATGGTCGCCGCTTCGTTGCGCAGTGCGACGACATCGAGGTTGAGTTCCGGATTGCGCTTCTGCCGGCGGATCAGCAATTCCACCATGGAATTGTCGTCGCCCTTGCCGGCCAGATGATCCTCGATCACGCGGTCGATGATGCGGTGGATGCGCTTGACCGAGCGGCGGAGCGACGGTGTGCGAAGCTGCGGCAGGCCTTCGTCGAAACCGAGGAAATAGCCGATATTGATGGAATCGATCAGTGCCTGGTAGCTGGTGAAGCCTTCGGTCACCATGTCGGCGCTTTCCTGGCCCAGATCGTTCCCGAACACGCTGCGGGAAATGATTTCGGCGGTCAGCCCGGCCATTTCGTAGAGGACGTTGACCGTGGCGCCGTCGCCAAGGGCGTTCCAGCGCTCGACAAGTTCGAGCGAAGTATCGGTCATGATCGCGCCGAAGGCAGGAACGCGATGTTTGTGGACGATGTCCGAGACGAGCGGGCGTCGCTGCTTCCAGGTCTCGCCATCCGAGATGAACAGGCCGTCGCCCAGGAGATATTCCAGCGCGCGGCGCATCTGTGGCGATTTGCGCTCGAAATTGTCATGACGTGTCGCGACCACGTATTTGATCGCTTCCGGAGAGTTCACCACCATGACCTGGCGCCCGAGAAGCTTGATCTCGGAGTTGCGTTCGGAATAGTCGTTCTGCCGCCAGATCGACAGGAAATCACGCCGGGCAGTCAGAAGCCGCTGCAATTGATTGCCGGGCTGGCCGTTGTAATAGGAGGCTCGCGCCGGCTCCAGCCGCTTTTGGGGCGTGTTGAGCGTCTCGATCGTCCGGGTTTCCGCAGCAAGCCACGACAGCATCAGTTAGGGGCCTTTCGTCAAATCGACGGTCACGGATATCCCGCAGCGCCGCCTCAGCGGTTTTCGCCTGCACCTCATTCCGGGTCAAGGCATCAGACGGGTATTCATCTGACGTGATGGGAAGATTGCGGAACCATCTCACGGTGCTTGTGTTGTTAGGGCAGCAAGAGAACAGGGAGAAAAGAACATGCGCAAGATTTTGCTGGCTGCATCCGCGGCTTTGATTGGCCTTTCCGGTGCTGCCTACGCCCAGACGACCGTTATCACCCAGGATCCGGTGACAACCAACTCCACGGTCGTCCTGCCGGGCGAAGTCCGCACCTATGTCATGGAGCAGAGCGTTCCTTCGGTGGCCTATGAAGGCACGATTGCCGTCGGCACACCCTTGCCGGAAACCGTCGAGGTTCACACCGTCGAAGGTCATTCCGACTATGCCTACACGGTCGTCAACGACCGCCGCGTTATCGTGAACCCGCAGACCCGGACCGTGATCCAGGTTCTGGAATGAGTTTCAGATCAGAGACATCCTTTAACGGAAAACCCGGCGAGCGGTCGCCGGGTTTTTTGCTGTTTGCGAATATCAGTCGTTCGCCGTGACCTTGACGCCAAGCACTTGCGGCAAGGTGTTCGGCGCACCCATGGCGGCGCCCATGATCATCGGGAAAGGCACGCCCTCCGCCGGCTCGGCGGTGACGGTGAAGCTGCCGGGCTTGTCGAGATAGGTATTGACGGCAGCGCTCAGCATGTTCTGCAGTTCCGGGACGTTGTATTGCGCGAGCATGAGCGGCGTCATGCCCTTGAGCATCTGCGCCATCTGCTCGCCCGTCGTGCCCTGTTGCTTGCCCGCATAGTCGAGCGCGCGCTTGGTAATACCCGCGTCTTCGAAACGGACTTCCATGCTGTTGAAAGTCAGCCGCTGCATGAGACCGAGCATGGCAAGGCCGGCCGCCTGCTGGGCTTCTTCCTTGTTGGCGTTCGCTTCCATGGCCTTTGTCGTTTCGTTCAAGGATTTGATGAAATCCAGCGTATAGCCGGAGAAGCTCATGGCAAGATTCAGGCGGCCGATATTGGCGAAGTCGAACGCATACTCCTCGAGTTCAAGAGTGCCCGGTTCAAGTTCCCAGCTGCCCACCATGCTGATGCTGCCATCGAGCGCCTTTATGCCGAGCTGCTGGAGCGCGTCCTTCGCCTTGGCGTCCTCGACCAGGCTCAGGTCACCCTTGATGTCCTTGACCTTAAGGTCAAAATTGACCGCGGAGTCGTCGTCCGCAACCTCGGAAGTCATGACCATTTCACCGACCGAAAAGGCTTGCTTTCCATCGAACGTCGCCGTCGTCGCACCGACATGAGCCTCATTGTAGAGCAGCACGGCGTCGATCGTGTTACCGGTCGGATCCGCCGGAACTGAAAGGCCGCTGATCGACAGGCCAGACGCCTTGAAGCCGAGACCGTCCTGCGCGATGTCGACATCGTCGAAAGTCACCGTCTCCACGAGATAGCTGCCGTTGTCTTCCTCCACCCCCTTTAGGACGATGGTGCCTAGCGGAAAAGCGCTTTCCTTGGCGGCGGCCACCGTGAATTTGGCATTGGTCAGCGTGACGTCTGAACCGGTTGTCACGACCTTTTCGGCGGAAAGGCCCGTACCGCCTTGGACAGAGAGGGCGTTGTTGATCTTGGCCACAACATCGTTGCCATCCAGGGCGAGGGCCTGCCCGGAGAAAGACACGAAGGCTGCACCAGCGAGAAGAAGCCGGGCTTTGTTGTAGTATTTCATAATATTCCTCCTGGGGCAGGGCGCCCGCAATTTGCGGATGTCGAAGTTGAGGGCGGCAGTTATAGGCGACGGCATTAAAAGGTCCATTGCTTTGTTCCACATTCCTCTGGGCAAAATTGCGGCTTCCCCGGGAGGGTAAACAAAAGATAAAGCTGCTTCCGACGGCTGTTCTCCACAGGCGCTTTGTCGGTGATTCTTGCCGTGAATCAGGCTTTCCGCTAGTCAAGGGGAATGGGACAAATAGTAAATCCGCCCGGTGACGGCGGCGACCACATTCTTCCGGTGGACCTCAAGGCAGCGCTCGAAGAGCGTTATCTCGCCTATGCGCTTTCCACCATCATGCATCGTGCCCTGCCGGACGTGCGCGACGGGTTGAAGCCGGTGCATCGGCGCATCATCCACGCCATGAGCGAGATGGGCATCCGACCGAACTCCGCTTTCAAGAAATGCGCGCGTATCGTCGGCGACGTCATCGGTAAGTTCCACCCGCACGGCGACCAGTCGGTCTATGACGCGCTCGTGCGCCTTGCCCAGGATTTCTCCCAGCGTTATCCGCTGGTCGACGGGCAGGGCAATTTCGGCAACATCGACGGCGATAACGCCGCCGCCTACCGGTATACCGAAGCCCGAATGACCGATGTGGCGGCTTTGCTGCTCGAGGGTATCGAGCAGGACGCTGTCGATTTCCGGCCGACCTACAACGAGGAAGATGACGAACCGGTTGTCCTGCCGGGTGCTTTTCCCAATCTTCTGGCGAACGGCACGTCGGGGATCGCCGTCGGTATGGCGACATCGATCCCGCCGCACAACGCTCATGAGCTCTGCGATGCGGCTTTGCATCTGATCAAGCATCCCGACGCAACGGTCGAAAAGCTGGTCGAGTTCGTGCCCGGCCCCGATCTGCCGACCGGCGGCATCATCATCGACAGTCGTGAATCGATCATCGAGGCCTACAAGACCGGTCGCGGTGGCTTCCGCGTGCGCGCCAAATGGGAGACGGAGGATCTCGGCCGCGGCGGATACCAGATCATCGTCACCGAAATTCCGTTCCAGGTGCAGAAGTCGCGGCTGATCGAAAAGATCGCCGAGCTGCTGATCGCCCGCAAGCTGCCGCTGCTTGAGGACGTTCGCGATGAATCGGCGGAAGACGTCCGGATCGTGCTGGTGCCGAAGAGCCGGACGGTCGACGCGACGTTGCTTATGGAATCGCTCTTCAGGCTGACCGAGCTGGAGAATCGTTTCCCGCTCAACATGAACGTGCTTTCCATGGGCCGAGTGCCGAAGGTCATGGCGCTCAACGAAGTGCTGACCGAATGGCTGGCCCATCGCAAGGACGTGCTGGTCCGCCGTTCCCGCTTCCGGCTGGCGGCCATCGATCGGCGCCTGGAAATTCTCGGCGGCCTGCTGGTCGCCTATCTCAATATTGATGAAGTGATCCGCATTATCCGGGAGGAGGACGATCCGAAGCCGGTGATGATGGCCCGCTGGTCGCTCAGCGACGTGCAGGTCGAGGCGATCCTCAATATGCGGCTGCGCGCCTTGCGCAAGCTCGAAGAGTTCGAGATCCGGACCGAACACGACAACCTCTCCAAGGAGAAGGCAGACATCGAGGCGCTGCTCGCCTCAGACGACAAGCAGTGGCAGACCGTGGCCTGGGAAATCCAGGAGGTGAAGAAGAAATATGCCAAGGCGACCGAGCTCGGCCGCCGCCGCACCCAGTTCGCTGAGGCGCCGGAAGCCGATGTCGACGCGATCCAGCAGGCGATGATCGAGAAAGAGCCGGTCACCGTCGTCGTCTCCCAGAAGGGTTGGATCCGCGCATTGAAGGGGCATATGTCGGATACGTCGAGTCTGACCTTCAAGGAAGGAGACGGGCCGAAGCTCGCCTTCCCGGCGCAGACGACTGACAAGCTTCTGCTCGTCACGACAGGCGGAAAGGCCTATACGCTCGGCGCCGACAAGCTGCCCGGCGGACGCGGCCATGGCGAACCGGTCCGCATCATGGTCGACATGGAGAATGACCAGGACATCCTGACCGCCTTCGTGCATGATCCATCGCGCAAGCTGATCCTGGCTTCGACCGCCGGCAACGGCTTCGTGGTGGCGGAAAGCGAGATGATCGCCAATACCCGCAAGGGCAAGCAGATCATGAACGTCGCCATGCCGGACGAGGCGAAGCTGGCCGTGCCGGTTTCCGGAGACCACGTCGCTGTCGTCGGCGAAAACCGCAAGATGCTGGTCTTCCCGCTTGCCCAGCTGCCGGAGATGACCCGCGGCAAGGGCGTGCGACTGCAGCGCTACAAGGACGGCGGCATTTCCGACATCAAGTGTTTTGCAATGGCGGAAGGTCTTTCCTGGGAAGACAGCGCCGGCCGCTCGTTTACCCGCAACAAGGAAGAGCTCCTGGAATGGATGGGCGATCGCGCCACCGCCGGCCGCGCCGTGCCGAAGGGCTTTCCGAGAAGCGGCAAATTCGCGGGGTAGTCAGGGATAGGGAACGGTGTGATCGCGCAGAAAACGCGTCGCACCTTCCTCGTAGATCTCGCCGGCTGCCACGGCGAGGACGAACTCGATAACATCGGCCTGACTTGCTTCGATGAGGTAACCGTTGATGAGCAAGAAGGTAAAGGCGGCCAGATAAGCGGTTCTCTTGTTGTCGTCGGAGAATGGATGGTTGCGGGCGAAACCGTAAAGATACGACGCCCCTAGGAGAAGAGGTCGTCTTCTCCATAAGCGTGTTTGTGAAGAGGCCGGGCAAGTGCCGCTTCCAGGGCGTTCTCGTCCTTGAGTTCGGGCAGGCCGCCGTGCTCCGCCCAGTTGTTCCTGATGGATTGTTTCAATGGCCTGCCGCGAAAGCCATTTGACAGCTTTCACTTGGCAAGTTCTTTCAAGGCGACGCGATATTTCTGCATGCCAAGCCTAGCGGCCTTCAATTGCTCAGATAGATCAGCATGCTCTGAAACGAGTTCGATGTTGGCGCCGTTTTCCCGAACTTCCAGGCTGTCTCCGGCCTTCAGTCCCATACGATCCAGAACCTCCTTGGGAATGATGATACCCTCGGAATTTCCTATTCTGCGGATAGTCACGTTCATGGCTCGGACTCCTGCTCGTTGCAACGGCGTTATAACATGCCGCAAGCTCGCGGACAGCCAATGTTCCGCTGGTCTCCCAACTGACCGAATTCAGGTTTCGGTCGAGGAATCGAAAATCTCCCAGCCCCTTGGGGTGAGATGCTCCTGTGGCTGGAAGCGGGTCTTGTAGCCCATTTTCGCTGAGCCTTTGACCCAGTATCCGAGATAGACATGGGGAAGCCCGAGCGACCGCGTGCGCTCGATGTGGTCGAGGATCATGAAGGTTCCGAGCGAGCGTTTTTCGTGCTCGGGATTGAAGAACGAATAGACCATCGACAGCCCGTCGCTCATTATGTCGGTGAGCGCCACCGCCATCAACTCGCCCTTCGGCTGCTCGCTGATGCCGGAGCCAGGCTCGCGTTTGCGGTATTCGATAATGCGCGTGTTCACATGCGTGTCTTCGACCATGATCGCATAGTCGAGCGCGGACATGTCGGACATGCCGCCCCGCTGATGCCGGTCGTCCAGATAGCGGCGGAAGAGCGAAAACTGTTCCGTGGAGGGCTGAGCCGGATAGACGGTCGAGACGAGGTCGTTGTTCGTGGCAAGCACCCGCCGCATCGAGCGGTTCGGCTCGAAATCATTGGCGAGGATGCGGACGGAAATGCAGGCGCGGCAGGATTCGCAGGCGGGACGGTAGGCGATGTTCTGCGATCGTCGGAAGCCGCCTTGCGTCAGAAGATCGTTCATCTCCGCCGCCCGCGGGCCTACCAGGTGGGTGAAGACCTTGCGCTCCATTTCACCCGGTAGATACGGACAAACTGCCGGAGCCGTCAGATAAAACTGCGGTGAGGGCGTCGCCTGGGTGTTCATCGAGTCGCGGTTGTCCCGTCTTTATTGACGTAAATGTCATAGCATGGCGCATAAAAGTAAAACGTCAACCATATGCCGCCTCCGGCAGCATAACCCGGTTGATAAACCTTTCGCCATTGACCGATGTTTAAGCCGTTCGGATGACGACGGTGCCGAGCAGCAGGTCGTGAACGAGGCGTGAGCGTTCGATGAAGAGGCCCGCCAGGAGAATCAGCGGCGTCAGCACCGAATTGATGATCCAGAAGATTACGGTGTGAGCAACCGCCGTCAGGAAGTCGATCCGTCGTCCGTCGAGGCGCGTCATGGCAAGGCCCATCGCACGCATGCCGGGCGAGGCCTGGCTGGGCCCGCCGAGCGTCAGGCCGAAATAGAGCAGCGCCACGATCACGAAGAGGGCCGGGTAGAGCATGAAGCCGAGGCCGAGCGTGATGATGCCGAGGAAGAAAACGACAACCGCGGCCGGGATGCAGAGCAGCAGCACGATGAGGTAATCGATGATGAAGGCGAAGACCCGGCGGGAGAGCACGCCGCTATAGGCGCGCCAGTCATCCGGTGCGGCATAGGTCGGATTTGGGTCGAGGCTCATCGGTGTCGGGCTCCTGTTGGTCAGGATGAATATGGGGGGCCCGATCGGCCGCCACAAGGCTCACCCCTTCGCCAGTTTCTTTGCGACGTCCATGGCGAAATAGGTGAGGATGCCGTCGCAGCCGGCGCGTTTGAAGCATAGCAGCGTCTCCATCATGATACGGTCGCCGTCGATCCAACCGTTCATCGCGGCTGCCTTGATCTGCGTGTATTCGCCGGAAACCTGGTAGGCGAAGACGGGAAGCCCGAAGGCTTCCTTGATGCGCCAGCAGATGTCGAGATAGGCGATGCCCGGCTTCACCATCAGCATGTCGGCGCCTTCCTCCACGTCAAGGGCTGCGTCGCGAACCGCCTCGGTGCCGTTGGCAGGCGAGATGTAGTAGCTGTTCTTGTCGCCCTTCAGGAGACCGCTCGTGTTGATCGCCTCGCGATAGGGTCCGTAGAAACCGGAGGAGAATTTTGTCGCATAGGACATGATGCCGACATTCTGGTGGCCGGCGGCATCGAGCCCGCGGCGGATTGCGCCAATGCGGCCGTCCATCATTTCCGACGGCGCAATGATGTCGGCACCGGCATCCGCCTGCATAACCGCCGCCCTGACGATCTGGTCGACCGTCTCGTCGTTGACGATGACGCCGTCGCGCAGGATGCCGTCGTGGCCATGGCTGGTGAAGGGGTCCAGCGCAACGTCCGTGATGACGCCGATATTCGGAACGGCTTTTTTGATGGCCGCAGTCGTCTGGTTGATCAGGTTGTTGGCGACGAGGCTGTTGGAGCCGGTTTCGTCGCGCAACTCCATCTCGATATCCGGGAAGGTGGCAATCGCGGGAATGCCGAGATCGGCGGCCTCTTTCACCGCTTCGACCGCCTTGTCGATGCTCATGCGGCTGACGCCCGGCATGGCGGCGATCGGATCGACAATGCCGCTGCCGGGGACGATGAAGATCGGCCAGATCAGATCGTCGACCGTCAGCCGGTTTTCCTGAACCAGCCTGCGCGTCCAGTCGGCCTTGCGGTTGCGCCGCATGCGGCGGTGGCCGGTGATCTCGTCGACGAGATGCGTCTTGTCCATGGCTGATCTCCGTAATTGTGCGGTTGGGCCGCTCCATAACACGAGGTTCCGTGTTTATGAATGGGCGGGATCGCCGCAGCGCCGTGATCAGATCCAGAGATCGTTCTGAGCAGTCCGGTCGCCGCCCTCATGGCCGGTATTCAGGGTGCCGCGTGGTTCGATCAGCATCATCTGCACCTCGTTTTCCGCAAACGGCTTGTGCTCCACGCCCTTGGGAACGACGAACATCTCTCCCGCACCGATCGTGACGGAGCCGTCGCGGAAGTCGATGCGCAGAACGCCTTCCAGAACGATGAACGTTTCGTCGGTCTCCGGGTGGTCGTGCCAGATGAAGTCGCCTGAGATGCGCACCAGCTTGAATTGGTAATCGTTCATTTCGGCAACGACGCGGGGCTGCCAGAAGTCTTTAATTCGTCCGAGCTTTTCGGCCAGGTTGATCGACGTCCGGGAAAGGTTGTTGTTGCTCATGTCGGCTCCTTCAGTGGGTAGCGATATCTAACAGCCGGTTCGAATGTGCTCTTGAACGTTCGTGCAGTCCGCGACACAGATACTGGCAGGGGAGGTGACACCCCGATAAGGTGGAGCGTATGGAACCTGATTCACCGATGGCGCCGAAGCGTACGCTCACTGAAATCCTTTATGTGGTCTTCCTGCGGATGATTGCGGTCGCCTGCTTCTGGTTCGGGCTGCAATACTGGGCCATGCTCGTCGGCTATTCGCTGCATGGCGCGGCCCGCTTCGATCTGCTGACCCTTCCCTGGAAGGTGGCAGCCTCTTCGCTTGCCGTGCTTTTCCCGGTCGCCTCGCTCGGTCTCTGGCTGACGGTCTCCTGGGGACCGGTGCTCTGGGCGCTCGCCGCTGGTTCGCAAGTCCTGATGTATATGGTCTGGCCGGACATCTTCGGACACAACCGGCTCGTGCCCCTGATGCATGGGCTGATTGCTGCGCTTTATGTCGTTTTCCGCCTCTCTTTATGGATCGAAGCGCGCCGCAAAGCCGAGCGGGTAAGGATTGAGTAACCCTGAAATTAAAGCTTTGGCGGCCGGTTTTGACGGAAAAAATCACGCTAAACCATTGAAAAATAACAGGCGATGGAGGCGGCGCCAAAGTGCTGCAAAGGGCGGCGGGAATTCGAACGATGGCGTTAAGCTTTTGTTAGGTCTATGTTTTAAGTCGAATTTTATGCGTATTGGATAGTGTCTGTCTCAAGGCGGGAAGAAAACAAACACCGCCAAACAAAACAGAGTGAGGCAGTCATGATGAACACGAAACTGAAGCCGCAGGCGGCACCGGCAGTAGCAGATACGCATGAAGAAACCATCCGCTCCCTGTATATGGAGTCGCTGCACCTGGTGGAACGTCTCCACCGCCGTCTTCTCGATGTGATCAAGGACGAGTTCGACCGCCAGGGCCGAGACGATGTCAACGCGGTGCAGGCTCTCCTGCTGTTCAACATCGGCAATTCCGAACTGACCGCCGGCGAACTGCGCTCCCGCGGTTACTACCTCGGCTCGAACGTCTCCTACAATGTGAAGAAGCTGGTCGATCTCGGCTTCATCAACCACCAGCGTTCGCGCATCGACCGCCGCTCGGTCCGCATCAGCCTGACGCCGGACGGCCAGGAGATCGCAGAAACCGTCGCCAAGCTCTACGAGCGCCATATCGGCTCCATCGAAAAGGTCGGCGGCATCGGCGAAGGCGAGTTCGGCCAGATGAACAAGCTCCTGCAGCGTCTCGACCGCTTCTGGAACGACCAGATCCTCTATCGCCTGTAATCGGCAAAACCCCGTCTGCCGCCTTATCCACGAGGCGGCGGCCGCCCAGAAGACCTCCATCAGCGATCGGAACCGGATGCGTCCCTGCGTATCCGGCTCTCGCGTTTTCATCTTGAAAAGAGGAAATTCACGGACCAACACGGCTTTGTGACGCAGGGATACCTGACACCAATTCGCCATATTGCTATGGGACCGGCTGAATGGAATGGGCCGGCGGACATTTCTCTCTTCACGACACCGCGATGACGATGAGGCCTTTGCCGGCAGCGCTTTATTTTTGCGCGTTTGTTAACCATATCCCTGTAGGCGTCGTGATGATGCTCGGGACCAGATGGGTAGGATGATGTCGAAGAAGATTGGATCTGAAGCTCTTTCCCGCCGCGCGTTGCTGCGTTCGGCCGTTTCCGCTGGTGCTGCCGCGCTCGCCGCACCGGCTTTCGCCCAGTCGGCAGTCGACGATCTGATCAATGCGCCGCGCCGCGGCACCTGGGACGACCAGTTCGATGCGAAGGCTGCGTCGCGCACCGCCGTCAACGTCGTCTCCAACAATCCGGTTCTGGGGCCAAGCGGGCCGGCCAATATCCAGCAAGCGATCATGGACTACCAGCAGATCGTCTCGGGCGGCGGCTGGCCGGAAGTCAATCCCGCCGGCCAGCGGTTGAGGCTCGGCGTGGTGGATCCGAGCGTGCAGGTGCTGCGCCAGCGCCTTGCGATTTCCGGCGATCTGCCGCGCGAGGCGGGGATGTCGTCTTCCTTCGATTCCTATGTCGATGGAGCGGTAAAACGCTTCCAGGCGCGTCACGGCCTTCCTGCCGATGGCGTGCTTGGCGAATTCACGGTAAAGGCCATGAATATCCCGGCGGATGTGCGTCTGCGCCAGCTGGAAACCAACTTGGTTCGGCTGCAGTCCATGTCGGGTGATCTCGGTCCCCGCTATGTGATGGTCAATATTCCCGCCGCCTATATCGAGGCCGTGGAAAACGACCGCGTGGCGCTGCGCAACAGCGCAGTCGTCGGCCGCATCGACCGACCGACACACGCCATCAACTCAAAGATCTACGAGGTCATCCTCAATCCGTATTGGACCGCGCCGCGCTCGATCGTCGAAAAAGACATCGTGCCGCTGATGCGCAAGGACCCGACCTATCTGGCGCGCAACAACATTCGCCTGATCGACGGCAAGGGCAACGAAGTTGCCCCGGAGACGGTCGACTGGTTCGCGCCCAAGGCGCCGAACCTGATGTTCCGGCAGGACCCCGGCAAGATCAATGCCATGGCCTCGACGAAGATCAACTTCCACAATCCGAACAACGAATACATGCACGACACGCCCCAGCAGGGCCTGTTCAACAAGCTGATGCGTTTCGAATCATCCGGCTGCGTGCGGGTGCAGAACGTTCGGGATCTCATCACCTGGCTGCTGCGCGATACGACCGGCTGGTCGCGTCAGGAGATCGAACGCGTGATCTCGACCCGCCAGAACACCCCGATCAAGCTTACCCAGGAAGTGCCGGTCTATATCGTTTACATCACGGCGTGGTCGGCGAGGGACCGTGTCGTCCAGTTCCGCGACGACATCTACGAGCGCGACGGCAATCAGGAACTGGCGCTTCAGACCACGACCGGTATCGAAAAACCCGCGGGCTCCATCGAGGACGACATGTTGCCGCAATAAGCGCGCGAGGATTTGCCGTCTGGAAAGCCGCATCGTCAAAGGGTGCGGCTTTTTCGTTTCCATACGGCTCCGCCCGCGTCTTCCGGCCGGCAAATGTCGTTCCCCGTATTGCTCTCAGGAAGGCGGAACGCTAAGACGCGACAATCGCATGCACACCCCTTTGAGGAGCCTCGCCCATGTCGAACACCGATGCTTTCTTCTCTCGCCCGCTTGCCGACTCGGACCCGGAGATTTTTGGCGCGATCGAGAAGGAGCTGGGTCGCCAGCGCCACGAGATCGAGCTGATCGCTTCGGAGAACATCGTCTCTCGCGCCGTGCTCGAAGCGCAGGGCTCGATCATGACCAACAAGTATGCGGAAGGCTATCCGGGCAAGCGCTATTACGGCGGCTGCCAGTTCGTGGACATCGCCGAAGAACTCGCAATCGAACGCGCCAAGAAGCTGTTCGGCGTCAACTTCGTCAACGTCCAGCCGAACTCCGGTTCGCAGATGAACCAGGCCGTCTTTCTGGCGCTGCTGCAGCCGGGCGACACCTTCATGGGCCTTGATCTCAATTCGGGCGGTCACCTGACGCACGGTTCGCCGGTCAATATGTCCGGCAAGTGGTTCAACGTCGTTTCCTACGGCGTACGCGAAGGCGACAACCTGCTCGACATGGACGAGGTGCAGAGGAAGGCCGAAGAGCACAAGCCGAAGCTCATCATCGCCGGCGGCACCGCCTATTCGCGCATCTGGGACTGGAAGCGCTTTCGTGAGATTGCCGATTCGGTCGGCGCCTATCTCATGGTCGACATGGCTCATATCGCGGGCCTCGTTGCCGGTGGCCAGCATCCGTCGCCGTTCCCGCACTGCCATGTGGCCACGACGACGACGCACAAGTCGCTCCGCGGCCCGCGCGGCGGCGTCATCCTCACCAATGACGAGGAGCTGGCCAAGAAGTTCAATTCGGCCGTCTTCCCCGGCCTCCAGGGGGGTCCGCTGATGCACATCATTGCCGCCAAGGCCGTTGCCTTCGGCGAAGCGCTGAAGCCGGAGTTCCAGGATTATGCCGCCCAGATCGTCAAGAATGCCAAGACGCTTGCCGAGACACTGAAGGCTGGCGGCCTCGACATCGTGTCCGGCGGCACAGACAACCACCTGATGCTGGTCGACCTGCGCAAGAAGAACGCCACCGGCAAGCGGGCGGAGGCAGCGCTCGGCCGCGGCTACATCACCTGCAACAAGAACGGCATTCCTTTCGATCCGGAAAAGCCCTTCGTTACGTCAGGTATCCGCCTAGGCACCCCGGCCGGCACGACCCGCGGTTTCAAGGAAGCGGAATTCAAGGAGATCGGCAATCTCATCGTCGAGGTCCTCGACGGGCTGAAGATCGCCAATTCCGACGAGGGCAACGCGGCTGTAGAGGCTGGTGTTCGGGAGAAGGTGGTAGCGCTTACCGACCGGTTCCCGATGTACCCCTATATGTGATCCTTAAGGAGAGGCGATGCGCTGCCCCTATTGCGGTTCGGAAGACACGCAGGTCAAGGATTCGCGTCCGGCGGAGGATTTTACCTCCATCCGCCGGCGGCGCATCTGCCCGGATTGCGGCGGCCGTTTCACCACGTTCGAACGGGTGCAGCTTCGTGAGTTGATGGTCACGAAGAAGACCGGCCGGAAGGTGCCGTTCGACCGTAATAAGCTGGTGCGGTCCTTCCAGATCGCGCTACGCAAGCGTCCGGTGGACAATGACCGGATCGAGAGGGCGGTATCGGGCATCGTGCGTCGCCTGGAAAGTTCCGGCGAAAGCGAGATTTCGTCCGAAGAGATCGGCCTGCAGGTCCTGGAGGCGCTGAAGAGTCTCGATGACGTGGCCTTCGTCCGCTACGCCTCCGTCTACCGGGATTTTTCCCATGCGGAAGATTTCGAGAAGGTGATCGAAGAGATCAACGCCAAGATCGCCCGCGATCCCGGCCTGGAGCCATGAGGAATGACCGCCTCTGACGACCGGCGGTTCATGGCAGAGGCGTTGCGCCTTTCGCGACAGAATACGGGGCTGACGGGCACCAACCCCTCTGTCGGCTGCGTGGTCGTCAAGAACGGCGAAGTGGTCGGCAAGGCGGTGACGGCACCCGGCGGTCGTCCGCATGCGGAAACGCAGGCTCTCGACATGGCCGGTGAGAGAGCACGCGGATCGACGGTCTATGTGACGCTGGAACCCTGTTCGCATTTTGGCAGGACGCCCCCTTGCGCCAACGCGCTGGTTGAAGCCGGCGTCGCGCGTGTCGTGGTCTGCCTGACCGATCCGGACCCGCGGGTTTCGGGCAGAGGGCTCGCCATCCTTCGCGATGCGGGCATTGCGGTCGAGTCCGGGCTGATGGAGGACGAGGGGCGGCGGGCACATGCCAGCTACCTCATGCGCCAGACGAAGGGTCGCCCACATGTGACTCTGAAGCTTGCAGTTTCCGCCGATGGGATGCTTGGGCGGCGCGGCGAGGAAGTGGCGATTACAGGGCCTGAGGCGAGGGCCGAGGTACATCGGTTGCGAGCCAGGTCGGACGCGGTCCTCGTCGGCATTGGCACCGTGCTCTCGGACGACCCTGAACTGACCGTGCGTCTGCCGGGGCTAGAGACCAGGTCTCCGATCCGCATCGTGCTGGATCGCCAACTGCAGCTGCCGCTCGAGTCCAAACTTGTAAAAACGGCGAGAGACGTGCCGGTCATCGTCGTTGCTTTACCTCCATCCGGTGCGGAGGCAGCGCGCGGATCTGCGCCCTCGATGAAGCGCGAACGATTGATCAAGGCCGGCGCCGAGATCATGGACGCGAGTGATCTCGACATCCTGCTCGCCGTTTTCGCCGCCAGAGGCATCTCTTCGCTCTTGATCGAAGGCGGGGCTGTTATCGCAAAAGCCTTCCTCGATGCCGGTCTTGTTGATCGCATCCTGCTGTTTCAGGGGATGGGCACGGTCGGAGAGGGCGGCCTTGAATCACCGCTGACGCCACCCGATATGCCGGCTGGATTTGCTCTGATCCGAGAGGATAACTTCGGCCCCGACCGTTGTTTCGATTACGAAAGAGGTTTTTGATGTTTACCGGTATTGTCACCGATGTCGGCACGGTTGCCGCAACGACGCCGATGGACGAGGGCATCAAGCTTCGTATCGCGACGAACTACGATCCGAAGACCATCGACATGGGAGCCTCGATCGCCCATGGCGGCGTCTGCCTCACGGTCACCAACCTGCCGGCGGATGGCAGCAACGAACGCTGGTTCGAGGTCGAAGCGTGGGAAGAGGCGCTGCGGCTGACGACGATCGGCAGCTGGAAGGAAGGCACCCGCGTCAATCTCGAGCGGGCTCTGAAGATCGGCGACGAACTCGGCGGTCACATTGTCTCCGGGCATGTTGATGGCACTGCTGAAATCCTGTCGGTCGAGCCTGAGGGCGAGGCGGTCCGTATCCGGTTGCGCGCTCCCGAACATCTTGCCCGTTTCGTCGCACCAAAGGGATCCGTCGGACTTGACGGTACCTCGCTTACCGTCAATGCGGTGGATGGGACGGATTTCGACGTGCTGCTGATCCGTCACACGCTTGCGGTCACCACCTGGGGCGACCGCAAGGCCGGTGATCTGGTCAATTTCGAGGTCGATACCATGGCGCGTTATGCAGCACGCCTTGCGGAGTTTCCGGCGAGGGCCTGAGTTATTCCTTGTCGGTGAACTGCCCATGGATCTCCTTGAACCGCGGAGCGATCTTCGCGAAGACCTCGACCAGACCGGGATCAAAATGTGTTCCGGCGTCCCTGACGATGATGTCGACGGCTTCGTCATGCGACATGGCGGGTTTGTATATCCGCTCGGAAACCAGGGCGTCATAGGCGTCGGCGATCGCCATGATCCGGCCGCCGATCGGGATATCCTCCCCCTGGAGTCCTCGGGGATAGCCTGTTCCATTCCACTTTTCATGGTGGGTATGGGCGATTTCCCTGGCGACGCTTAGGAAGGGCGTGGCCGATCCCATATAGCGTTCCGCGGTGGCTATGGCCGCCCGGCCGAGCTCGGCATGGCTCTTCATGACCTCGTATTCCTTCGCATCGAGCTTGCCCGGTTTCAGGAGGACACTGTCGGGAATGCCGACCTTACCAATATCGTGCAGCGGCGCCGACTTATGGAGCAGGTCGATCGCCTCGTCGCTCAGCTCCTCGGCATATACTCCCTGTTCCTTCAGAGCTTCGGCGAGCGCACGCACATAGTGCTGGGTGCGGCGAATGTGATTGCCGGTTTCATAGTCACGCGTTTCGGCAAGCGAAGCCATGGCCAGGATCAACGCATCGCGGGCGCGTGCAGCTTCCTCCTTTGCGGCAGCAAGAGCGTTGATCAGCGCAACATTGGTCATCGCGACGGCGGCGCTATTGGCTATCTGCTGCAAAAGGCGGACGGCCTCTTCCGAGGGGCGCTCCGCCTTGGCCCAATAGGCTTCAATTGCGCCCACCGGATCTTCCTTCCGTACCGGAACCACAACCAGACTTTTAACGAAGGTGCCCTGATAGGCAGCGTGTGGGATCCTGTCGTCCCGAGCGATATCTTCGATGACGACCAGTTCGCCATGTTTCATGGCCCAGCCGGAAATGCAGCTTTCCGATGGAAGGCGTCGGTCCCTCCAGAGCGGCGCGACTGCGTCGTCATCGGCATAGTAGCACCTGTCGTTTTCCCGAAGGACGAAGCTCACGCCATCGGCACCGATCAAGTCGCGGGCGGACTGACGCAGTACTGCCATGATCCCGTCGATGCCGCGCGCCATGGACATCTGCAAGATCAGGTCGTCCACGCGGTTGACTGGAAAAGGATTCTGATTCACGAGGCCGTCCATCTTCCCGCTTGTCTGGTTCATTATATATTAAAACTGACTAATAGAAGAAAAGTGCCAGAATTGGCACCATGGAAGCGTCGGTTCAGTGACGCGACATTACCACGATTGGTCCGTGATAGTCGGCCCTTGCGATTTCCCGGAAACCAAGCTTGGCGGCAACCCGAAGCGATGCGCCGTTCTCGGGGCTGATGATGCAGGTCATCTCCATATCCGGAAAGTGTGCCGCACCCCACTCGACCATGGCGCCGGCAGCTTCAGTTGCGTAGCCAAGGCCATGTACGGAAGGAATGAGCGCCCATCCGGTCTCCAATGTCCCCTCAATCGTCGGCTGAAAGTCTCGGCGCATGTCCTGAAAACCGGCCTCGCCGAGGAAGCGGCCGGTGCCTTTTTCCTCGATTGCCAGAAAGCCGAATCCCAACAGATGCCACATGCCGGTGACCCGCAACATTCGCCCCCAGCTGTTTTCGCGTGTCGAGGGGACGCCGGTGATGAAGCGAACCACGTCGGGATCAGCCCAGAAAGCGGCATAGGCTTCGAATTCGTCGAGCCGATGCGGGCGAAGGATCAGTCGTTCGGTTTCGATGGTCGGAATCATTGTCGCAAACTCCGGTGGATCAAAAGCGGCCGCTTCCACAACGCCGCCGAAGGAGATATTCCTGATTCGCATCCCTGCGATCAGCTAAATTCGCTTGCCATTCTGTCCGTCGCGTGTTTTGACCGCGGCCTGCCGAAGCCAGATCTGAACCGGCCCGATATCATGAAGGTGAACCATGTCGCGTGAAACCGCTCCACACATCCTGATCGTCGAGGCACGTTTCTACGATGACATGGCCGATGCGCTCCTCGACGGCGCGACCCATGCCCTCAAAGAAGCCGGTGCGACCTATGACGTTGTCACCGTGCCCGGCGCGCTCGAAATTCCGCCCGCAATCGCCATGGCGCTCGATGCGGCGGAAGAGGGCGGTACGGAGTACCATGGCTTCGTCGCGCTCGGCATGGTCATTCGCGGCGAGACCTATCATTTCGACATCGTTGCAAACGAGTCTTCTCGGGCTCTCATGGATCTTGCGGTTTCGGAATCGCTGGCGATCGGCAACGGCATTCTGACGGTCGAGAACGACGACCAGGCCTGGGCGCGTGCGCGCCGGGCGGACAAGGACAAGGGCGGCTTTGCCGCGCGTGCGGCGCTGAGCATGATCGCGCTGCGCGAAAAGCTGAATGGCGGTTGAATTTATGGCGAAGGAAGACGAACATCCGGTGAAGCCGGCCAACCAGCGGGGCGCGGCCCGTCTCGCGGCCGTGCAGGCGCTTTACCAGATGGATATCGGCGGCACGGGCGTTCTCGAAGTCGTGGCCGAATATGAGGCGCACCGGCTCGGCCAGGAACTGGACGGCGACACGTATCTCAAGGCCGACCCGTCCTGGTTCCGCTCGATCGTCGCAGGCGTCGTCCGCGACCAGGTGAAGATCGATCCGCTGATCCGTTCGTCGCTCCAGGTGGACTGGCCGCTCTCCCGCCTCGATTCGACGCTGCGCGCCATTCTGCGCGCGGGCACCTTCGAGATCCTCGAGCGCAAAGACGTGCCGGTCGCGGTCATCGTGACAGAGTATGTCGAGATCGCGCGTGCCTTCTTCGCGGAGGAAGAACCGCGGATCGTCAATGCGGTTCTCGACCGCATCGCCAAGCAGGTGCGGGGCGACACCAAGAAATAAGCGAAGGATAGCGGCATGGACGGCGTGGTGGACGGACTTCAGACACAGTTGCGCACGGCCCGTCGCAGTGTCGCCTTGCTTGCCGCGGCCCAGGCTATCCTGGGATCGGCGCCGCCGGTGGTCTTTTCGCTGGGCGGCTTGGTCGGTTACCAGCTACTGAGCGACGACAAGTCGCTGGCGACGGCTCCTCTCACCGGTTTCAATATCGGCATGGCAGTCGGTGCCGTCGCCATTGCCGTTGCGTCCCGTTTTTTGGGCCGCAAACAGAGTTTCATGCTCGGAGCTGTTCTCGGCGCGGTTGGCGCCGGCATTGGCGCGGTCGCGCTGTTTCAATCGAACTTCTGGCTTTTTGCGCTCGGGATGCTGCTGATGGGCCTTTGTGGCGGCGCCACGCAGAAGATCCGCTTTGCCGCCGCAGATGCTTCGCCCTCCTTCTACAAGCCGAAGGCAATTTCCTGGATTCTCGCAGCCGGGATCGTTTCGGCCATCCTCGGCCCGCAGCTGGCCATCTGGACCAAGGACCTGGCGGCGCCGGTGCTTTTTGCCGGTGCCTTCATCGCGATCATACCCCTGTTTCTCATTGCGGTTCTGATGCTCCTGCCGCTCAGACTGCCGGCAATGACCTCCAACTCGACGGCAACCATGCCGGCTCGCCCGCTGTCTGAAATTGTCACTAGCCAACGATTCCTGACCGGCATGATCTGCGGCATCAGCAGCTATGCGCTGATGACATTCATGATGACGGGAGCGCCGCTGGCGATGGTCATCGGTTGCGGCTTCCCGACCGAGATGGCGACGCTTGGTATCCAGTGGCATGTGCTTGCCATGTTCGCTCCAAGTTTCTTCACCGGCATGCTGATTTCCCGCTTCGGCGTGGAAAAGATTGTGGCTGCCGGCTTCGTCATACTGATGGGCTGTGCGGTCATCGCGCATATGGGCATTGAGCTCTGGAATTTCTGGGGAGCCTTGGTGCTGCTCGGCATCGGCTGGAATTTCGGTTTCATCGGATCGACGGCAATCGTCGCTTCGAGCTATCGGCCCCATGAGGCCGATAAGGTGCAGGGGTTCCATGACATCATCCTCTTCACCGCGGTCGCTCTCTCCTCCTTCTCGTCCGGCAAGATATTCACGGCCTATGGGTGGTCGTTCATGAACCTGATCATCTGGCCAGTTGCGATTGTCTGCCTGGTTCTCGTGCTGGCCTTGATGCTGAAATCCACTTCCGCAAAATCCGCCTAGAGACTTGCCCTCTCGGGGCTTGACGCCAATTCAACTCCACCGCAATCTCGCCTCCGCGTGATCGGCCCTGGATTCTTGGGAGGGGATTCGGTCGTTTGCGCGAGAATGCGCGTGGAGTACAGCGACGGTCCAGAATGTCCCGGGGACAGGGTGGTACGTTGTGGGGTGCATGGCCGGTGGAATGTTCCGCTTGGGCTTAGGGAGAGGAAGAAGCGAATGTCCGTAATTTTAGGTGTGATCGTTTGCGGCCTGCTATCGATCATTTATGCCGCCTGGGCGACGCGTTCAGTTCTGGCTGCCGATCAGGGCAATCAGCGCATGCAGGAAATCGCCGGCTATATCCGTGAAGGCGCACAGGCCTATCTGACGCGCCAATACATGACGATCGCCATGGTCGGCGTTGTCGTCACCATTCTCGCCTGGTTGCTTCTGTCCGGCACCGCCGCGCTCGGCTTCATTATCGGTGCCGTGCTTTCAGGCGCCGCGGGCTTCATCGGCATGCATGTCTCGGTTCGCGCCAACGTCCGCACCGCTCAGGCCTCCTCGCAAAGCTTGGCCGCCGGTCTCGACATCGCCTTCAAATCAGGCGCCATCACCGGCATGCTGGTTGCGGGTCTCGCTCTCCTCGGCGTTTCCATCTACTACTGGGTGCTGACCGCAGGCTTGGGGCACCCGAGCGGCTCGCGCGAAGTCATCGATGCCCTCGTGGCGCTCGGCTTTGGCGCTTCGCTGATCTCTATTTTTGCCCGTCTCGGCGGCGGTATCTTCACCAAGGGAGCCGATGTCGGCGGCGACCTGGTCGGCAAGGTCGAAGCGGGCATTCCAGAGGACGATCCGCGCAACCCCGCGACGATTGCCGACAATGTCGGCGACAATGTCGGCGATTGCGCCGGCATGGCGGCCGACCTTTTCGAAACCTATGCCGTTTCCGTCGTCGCCACCATGGTCCTCGCTGCAATCTTCTTTGCCGGCGCACCGGTGCTGGAAACCGCGATGATCTATCCGCTGGCCATCTGCGGCGCCTGCATCGTCACCTCGATCATCGGCACCTTCTTCGTTAAGCTTGGCGCCAATGGCTCCATCATGGGCGCTCTTTACAAGGGCTTGATCGTCACCGGCCTTCTGTCGATCCTGGGGCTTGGCGCCGCCACCTCACTGACCATCGGCTGGGGCTCGATCGGTACCGTGGCCGGCCGGGAAATCACCGGCACAAACCTCTTCATCTGCGGCCTTCTCGGCCTCGTGGTGACGGCACTGATCGTGGTCATCACCGAATATTATACGGGTACGAACAAGCGCCCGGTCAATTCCATCGCCCAGGCGTCGGTAACCGGTCACGGCACCAACGTCATTCAGGGGCTCGCCGTCTCGCTCGAATCGACCGCCTTGCCTGCGATCGTCATCGTCGGCGGCATCATTGCGACCTATCAGCTTGCCGGCCTGTTCGGGACCGGGATCGCGGTTACCGCCATGCTCGGCCTCGCCGGAATGATCGTCGCGCTCGACGCCTTCGGCCCCGTCACCGACAATGCCGGCGGCATTGCCGAAATGTCCCATCTGCCGCCGGAAGTGCGCAAGTCTACCGATGCGCTCGACGCGGTCGGCAACACGACCAAGGCGGTCACCAAGGGCTATGCCATCGGCTCGGCTGGCCTTGGCGCCCTGGTGCTTTTCGCGGCCTATTCCAACGACCTAAAATATTTCGTCGCCAACAGCGCCCAGTATCCCTATTTCAACGGCGTCGGCGAGATCAATTTCGATCTTTCAAACCCGTATGTCGTTGCGGGCCTGATCTTCGGCGGTCTTATCCCCTATCTCTTCGGCGGCATCGCGATGACTGCCGTCGGGCGCGCTGCCGGCTCCATCGTTGAGGAAGTGCGCATGCAGTTCCGCAACAAGCCGGGCATCATGCAGGGAACGGAGCGTCCGGATTATGGCAGGGCCGTCGATATCCTGACCAAGGCAGCGATCCGCGAGATGATCATTCCGTCGCTGCTGCCGGTCCTCGCGCCGATCGTCGTCTATTTCGGCGTGCTGCTCATCTCCGGCGGCGACAAGGCATCAGCCTTTGCAGCACTTGGCGCCTCGCTGCTCGGGGTGATCGTCAACGGCCTTTTCGTGGCGATCTCGATGACATCAGGCGGTGGTGCCTGGGACAATGCCAAGAAGAGCTTCGAAGATGGTTTCGTGGACAAGGACGGCACTCGGCACCTCAAAGGGTCGGAGGCGCACAAGGCATCCGTCACCGGCGACACCGTGGGCGATCCCTACAAGGATACAGCCGGTCCTGCCGTCAATCCGGCCATCAAGATCACCAACATCGTAGCTCTTCTGCTGCTTGCGGTTCTTGCCGGCTGAGAGCCCGCCTGACAAAAAACGTGTCTCACAAACAAAAGGCCCGCGGGCGCGTCTCCCGCGGGCCTTTTCTATAGATAAGACCGGCGCTCTAGCGGTTGCCGAGCCCGCCCGCGCCGAGGAGGTTGCGCGCTGCTGCCGCACCTGCGCCTGCAGCGCCAGCGCCGCCGGAAAGAAGCTGCTGCAGGAAGGTCAGATCGCGGCCGCCTGTCGGCGTCGTCCGGGAAATGGTGTCGAACACCTTGCCGTCCTGCATCGTGTAATTGGCCTTGCGGGCCACCGTGCCGTTCTTGTCGAAATAAATCGCCAGCACGGTCTGATCGACCAGCCGGGGCTTCATGAACGCCACGGCGCGTTCACGCTTCTGGGAGATGTAATAGAAGACTTCGGTATCGAAGGTCGCCGTCGTCGACGGCGTACCCATGGTCAGCAGCACCTGTTCGCGGCTCGACCCCTCAGGAATGAGGTTCAGCGACTGCTGGTCGATGACGTAGCCGTTGTACATGGTATCGCCAAGCTGCATCGATGTGCAGCCGGACACGGTCATGGATGCGACGACAATCGCCGTCGCGGTCTTACTCAAGAATGTCATCTCGTACCCGAAAACCCGCTTGTTCAACCGCATCCCCCAAAACTCGACCCGTCCCTGCTGTTCATACCATTGTGGCTATTCGGGGACATCAGGCTGATCCTTGCCGTTATGCGGGGCGAAAGGATCACGACCCCGTTCGCTGACCGGCGGAACGGCATTGCAATTCGTGCCTGCTTCGGTAAACCAGCTTTCGTTTCCATGCAACATGGCCGACCGTCAGCCGGAGATCTTCGTGGAGGCAAATAACGGGAATTCAGATGATTTTCAGGCTTTTCAAGAAGAAGAACCACAACCGCGCGATCGTTGATCGGCAATATGCCGCTTTGACCTCGGCTGCGCGCATTCCTTTCTTCTACAGTGACCTCGACGTGCCCGACACTGTCATGGGCCGTTTCGAGATGCTGTCGATCGTGATGATCCTGTTCTTCCGCCGCACCGCAAGGTCCGAAGCAAGCGGACAAGAGCTTGCCCAGGAAATTGTCGACGCCTTTTTCCAGGATATCGACCACTCCATCCGCGAACTCGGAATCGGAGACCAGGGTGTGCCCAAGCGCATGAAGAGGCTTGCGGGCATGTTTTATGGAAGGCTCGAGAGCTATGCTGCCGCTCTCGAGGCAGGCGACACCGAAAAGCTTGCGGATGCGCTTCGGCGCAATATCTATCCGGAAACGGCAGATGCACCCGCAATGCTTGGGCTAGCAGGATGGATGATCGCGACGGAAGCAGCACTTGCCGGCGTATCCGAAGATGAGATTTCCCGCGGGCAGGCGGTTCTGCCTTTGCCGGGGAAGTGAGGTTCAATGAAGAACATCCATGACGGGGGCGGAAAGCCTCCCTTTTCCTATCCTGTGAAGGTAGGGCATATATCGGCCAATCCGGTGACCGTGCATCTGGAGGCGAATGAACGGGAATGTGCCGACCTGGCGACGCTTTGGCAGGTCGTGTCCGTAAAATCGTTGATAGCGGACCTGCAGATTACGCGCTGGAAAAAGGACGGTGTTCGGCTGAAGGGGCGGGTTACGGCAGATATCGTGCAGTCCTGCGTCGTGACGCTCGATCCGGTCGAATCGAAGATCGATGAGGATTTCGAGCAGATATTCGTGCCGGAGGGTTCCAAGCTTGCCCGGATCGTTACGAACGAGGCAGCCGAGATGGTACTGGATCCGGAAGGGCCAGACCTCCCGGAAACATTTGCCGGCGACACCATAGACGCCGGCGTGGCCGTTGCCGAATTTGCGGCCCTTGCTATCGATCCTTATCCGCGCAAGGCCGGTGTCGAATTTGCCACCCATTTGGAAGGCGACGGAGACGGGACGTCGGGCCGCCCGAATCCCTTTGCTGCCCTGAAAGACTGGAAAAAGGACTGACGGCTGTTGTAAGCAGCGACAAAAACTATATTTTGGCCACGAATTCGCCGGCAGCGCCGCGCAGGAGCAAGGCCACAGAAGTCGCTAGAACCGGCGCATGACCTGTAATTGGATCATGTGCCCGGCGAAGGATAAGGATCAGGAACGCGTGGTCAGAATTTCTCTTGACGCCATGGGTGGCGATTTTGGGCCCGAGGTCGTCATTCCCGGCGCCGCCAAGGCGCTGGATCGCCATCCGGATGTGACGTTCCTCATCTATGGGCTGAAGGCCGAATGTGAGCCGTGGCTGGCCAAATACCCGAAGCTGCGCGATAAATCGGTCTTTCATGAGTGCGAACTTGCCGTCAGCATGGAGGAGAAACCGAGCCAGGCGTTGCGCCGTGGCCGTTATGTCTCGACCATGTGGCGTTCGATCGAGGCGGTGAAGCTCGGCGAGGCCGATGTCGCGGTTTCCGCCGGCAATACCGGTGCGCTGATGGCCATGGCAAAATTCTGTCTGCGCACCATGGCCAATATCGAGCGCCCGGCGATCGCCGGCATCTGGCCGACGTTGAAGGGCGAAAGCATCGTCTTGGATATCGGCGCGACGATCGGTGCCGATTCGCAGCAGCTCCTCGATTTCGCCCTGATGGGCGGTGCCATGGCCCGCGCGCTCTTTGAGGTGGACCGGCCGACCGTCGGCCTTCTCAATGTCGGCGTTGAGGAGGTGAAAGGCCAGGAAGAGGTGAGGGAGGCCGGACGGCTGATCCGCGAAGCCAATCTGCCCACCATCGCTTATCACGGCTTCGTGGAGGGCGATGACATCGGCAAGGGTACCGTGGACGTGGTGGTGACCGAGGGCTTCACCGGCAACATCGCCTTGAAGACGGCGGAGGGAACGGCGCGGCAGATCGCGACGCTTCTCCGTGAAGCCATGTCGCGGACCATCTTTGCCAAGATCGGCTATCTGCTCGCCAAAAGCGCGTTCGACCGGCTGCGCGAGAAAATGGACCCGAACAGGGTCAATGGCGGGGTTTTCCTTGGTTTGAACGGCATCGTCATCAAGAGCCATGGGGGCACCAATGCCGACGGTTTCGCTGCCGCGATCGATGTCGGCTACGACATGGCGCGTAACGACCTGAACGCCAAGATTGTACAGGATTTGAAGGTTTATCATGCCCGCCGCCAGCCGCCTGCTGGCCCCGAAGCAGCATGACGACAGGATGTGAAAGAGAATGATCCGTTCAGTGGTTCGCGGTTACGGGGCAGCTCTGCCGAAGCGGGTAGTGCCTAACAAAGAGCTGGAAAGCATCGTCGAAACATCCGATGAATGGATCGTCCAGCGCACCGGCATCCGCCAACGTTACATCGCAGGCGAGGGGGAGACGACGGCGTCGCTTGGTGAGCAAGCCGCTCGCGCCGCGCTCGCCAATGCCGGGTTGACCCCGGACGATATCGATCTGGTATTGGTCGCCACCTCGACGCCTGACAACACCTTTCCGGCGACCGCGGTGAACATCCAAAATCGCCTCGGCATGACACATGGTTATGCCTTCGATATGCAGGCTGTCTGCTCCGGCTTCGTTTATGCAGTGGCGACTGCAGACATGCATATTCGCGGCGGCATGGCCAAGCGTGTGCTGGTGATTGGCGCGGAGACCTTTTCCCGGATTCTCGACTGGAAAGACCGCACCACCTGCGTTCTCTTCGGCGACGGCGCTGGCGCGCTTGTGCTGGAGGGGCAGGAGAGCGAGGGGACGATCGCCGACCGAGGCGTTTTGACCGCGCATCTCCGTTCTGACGGCACCCATAAGGAAAAGCTCTATGTCGACGGTGGGCCGTCCACCACCGGAACCGTCGGCCATCTGCGGATGGAGGGCCGCGAGGTCTTCAAGCACGCAGTCGGGATGATCACCGACGTGATCGAAGCCGCCTTCGCTGCAACGGGCACGACCGCGGAAGATTTGGACTGGCTGGTGCCGCACCAGGCCAACCGGCGCATTATCGACGGTTCGGCCAAGAAGCTCGGAATCCCGCCCGAAAAGGTCGTTGTGACGGTCGACTTGCATGGCAACACGTCGGCGGCTTCGATTCCGCTGGCGCTTTCGGTGGCCGCAGGCGACGGACGGATCAAACAGGGCGACCTGGTCATGCTCGAGGCCATGGGCGGCGGCTTCACCTGGGGTGCGCTCCTTCTTCGCTGGTGAGGCGTAATTTGAGCGGAAACGCAAATATGTCATTGCGCACAGGTGCTTGACCCTCGCGCTCAAGCAAAATACTCTCTATCGGCTTTGACAAGATCAATTTCGAAAATTGGGCGGGGATCATGGCCGGCAAGACAGTAACACGCGCGGATCTGGCAGAGTCGGTATTCCGCAAGGTCGGGCTATCCCGAACGGAGTCGGCCGAACTTGTCGAAACCGTCATCGATGAGATTTGCAACGCCATCGTGCGCGGCGAAATGGTCAAGCTTTCGTCGTTTGCCACGTTCCAGGTCCGGGCGAAGAACGAGCGTATTGGTCGCAATCCGAAGACCGGCGAGGAAGTGCCGATCTCTCCGCGCCGTGTCATGACCTTCAAGGCGTCGAACGTCCTGAAGCAACGCATTCTCAAGGCTCACACGGCGCGCAAGGCCAAGCAGAAACCGCCAAGCCCCGTTGCCTGATGCGAGCCGCCCCGGCTGCAATCACTCCAATCCTGTGAACATGCTTGAATCTTTCAGCGCAAACCGTTGAGATATGTTCGATTCGTCGCATAATCCCATATGCGTGAAAGGCCGCCGCCCTCCGCGGTGTCGGCAGGCTGCTGTTGGAGACTGATCTTGGATAAGAGCCCGGATGCCTTTCGTACGATCAGCGAGGTCGCCGATGATCTCGACCTGCCTCAGCATGTGCTGCGCTTCTGGGAGACGCGTTTTCCGCAGATAAGACCAATGAAGCGCGGGGGCGGACGCCGCTATTATCGTCCGGAAGACGTTGATCTGCTAAAGGGTATCCGACACCTTCTCTACGACCATGGTTATACGATCAAGGGCGTCCAGAAGCTCCTGAAGACCAACGGCAACAAGTTTGTCGCCGCAATCGCTTCGGGCGATCTTGCCACCATGGAAGCAATCATGGCGGCAAACAGCGAGAAGCATGTCGAGCCGAAGATCAGCGCCTCGGAAGAGGATCAGGTCGTCGGACGGCCCAAGGTAAAGCCAAGCGGACGTTTCTTCGGTTTCGGCTCCTCCCATGAGGATGATCTGCCCGAGGTGTCGATCGGCAAGTCGAGTGTCGGCAAGGAAGATAGGGCGCTGCTCCAGGAGGCGCTGTTCGACCTTCTGGAATGCAAGCGGTTGCTTGACCAGGTCCGATAAGCGGTTCTCAATTTTTCTCGACCGGGGAACGTTACCTCAAATTTACCATTCACCCTTTGTTCATACGAAAAGGAGGATCATTTCCTCCACAGGATCAAAGGAGGTGAATTATGAGGAAGAAACTTGCCGTCGTCGCACTGTCCTTGATTACAGCCTTGAGCGGCATTGCGCCGGCCCAGGCCTTTCCAACGGTCGGCGCGCCGAAAATCGAAGCCCCGCAGGCGATCCAAACCGTCCAGTGGAGCGAGAACGCTTTGAGCCCCCGCCTGGAGAGCCGCCGCTATTGGCGGTACCGGGACGGCGGTCCGCGGCGCTATTATCGTGATCGCTACTATCGGGATAGCTACTACCGGGATCGCTATTATCGCCGCCACCGCGATTCTAATGTCGGTGCGATCATCGGTGGTCTTGCCGCCGGCGCCATCATCGGCGGAGCTTTGGCGCAGCCGCGTTACGTCACACCCCGGCGGTATGTCGGAGGCAATGCCCACGTGAACTGGTGCTACTCTCGCTACCGATCCTACAGGGCCTACGACAATACCTACCAGCCTTACGGCGGCCCGCGCCGTCAGTGCTATTCGCCATATTCGTGATCTCGACAAGGGTCCGCCCTGCCGGATCGGCAGGGCGGGTCATGCCGGTCTTTCCTGCAGGTTGAACAGATTTGTTTTTGGCGGATTTTTCTCTTGCGCCGACAGTGGCATGTCAGTAAGGAAGGCATGCTTCGTTCAGAAGCTGGTCGGGGCGTAGCGCAGCCCGGTAGCGCACTTGACTGGGGGTCAAGGGGTCGCTGGTTCAAGTCCAGTCGCCCCGACCATTTACCTCTCCCCCATTGCCTGATTGAAGCGGACTTACCACGGAAAAAGCCCCGCCGAAGCAGGGCTTTCGTATCTCCATTTTTGCTGGCCGATTAAATCTCCGGGCATCCCGGTCGATTGGCGAAGCGGATGCGATCCCGACCGTTGCGGGTCATGCCCTCCACTGTCACGCTTCGGTCGGTCACGCGGATAACTTCCGGACGACGGAAGCCTTCGTCGCGGGCTGCGGCCCGTGCTTCGCCGGGGCTGCAGCCGCGGCGATATTCGCGGTCTCTGTCCCGAATAACCGGCCGGACGCCGTCCGGTCCGAGACGAAGCTCGAGATCCTGCGCGGAAACGGACGTAGGGAGGGCGCCAAGGGCGCCAAACGAAAGGGCTGCGATCAGCCCCGTACTCGACAACATTTTCATCATCTTGTTCCTCCTTGCGCACTGCGGCGCGAACTGGTCACGCTTGGCGAACGACGGGAGGAGGGTAAAGGTTCCGCTGGATGGAAAAGTATGGGGCGAAAGATCGAACTACATCTGCTCGGGTTTCAGGCGTCGAGCCGAGCCGGTTCAAGTGATGGGAAGAACAGTCGGAAAGCCTATCTGAAGCGCGGCGCCCGGCTTGCATTCATCAGCAGTTCTTGCTGAGAGGCGAAAGGCCCAAGTAGTTTCAAAAGGCGGGCTTCCTCTTCTCGGTCCAGTCGGTAGCGCTTGGCGAATTCTGCGACGCTCCAGACTTTCTTGAGGCCCCGGTCCTCGATCTCATCCGTTTTGAGATACGTTGTCATCAGCTTCCCCTTAATTATTAGAACGTCAACTCACATGGTGAATTTTTGTTCCTGGGAATTTTGCGCTTTTATCGTTAAAAATTGTAACCGGTCGAAACGGCAATTTTTGCGATATTAGCTTCGCGTTGCGGCTCGTTTTTTACCGGGGAAAGGTGAGATGCCGGGACCGCAATTGCCCAACCGACGTATCGTCGTTGTAGGGCGGCTTCAGTCGTCGTTTGCCGCGTTCAGGTTCTGCGGCCGGATGCCTTCGTCGTGGGACTTCTGGCGCAGCCTGACTCCGGGACCGGCGCCGGCATCGTCGCCTTCACCGGCACCGAGAAAGAGAATGCCTCTTGATTCGAAGATGGTGCGCAGGCGCTCGGTGACATCGGAGCCTGCGAAGACCTGGGCCGCCTCTGCTTCCTCGATCACGGATTTTGAAAGACCGGAAGCGGCGGCAAGTTCCTCCACCGTTATCCCCGTCATGGCGCGTGCAGCACGCAGTTGAGAAGCTGTCAGCATGGGAACAATTTGGCGCGTCGGGAGCCCAAGTCAAGTGCTCGCGGGGCGTAGGGACGATCCTATGCGACGAAACCGATGTTCGAGTGCCGCGCAGCCCCAGACGATACCGAGCAGCAGGTAGAAGTGCCGCCAGTGGTCGGTGTCGATGACGTTGCCGATGATCGCATGGCCGAGGATCATGACCCAGGCGATCATCAGATAAGGCTGCCAGGGACGTTCGCGCAGCATATAGCGGAAGCCGAACCAGAGCGTCGACCAGATCATGACCTGATAGGTGACGGCACCGAGCCAGCCGTAGGTGGTGAGCGTCTTCAGCCAGATATTGTGTTCGTCTTCGCCGAACATCTTTCCGAACGCCATCGGCCCGAGCCCGAGCGGCCGTTCCATGGCCATCAGGAAGCCGATCTTGTGACGCTCGAAGCGCCCGAGACGCGCACCGTCATATTCCTGAACCAGTTTTGCCCGGTTCATGAAGAGGTCGTAGACCTGTTCGAACTGAAGCGCAATTGCCAGCGTGAGGGCGAGAAAGACGACTGCGCCCACAGCAATGGCCAGGATCTTCAATCGGAAGGCCGCTGTGCGTTCCTTCAGCAGCATAACGATGACGAGCGCGGCGCCGGCAAAGAGAAGCAGCCCCCAGGCTGCCCGCGAAAAGGAAAGAAAGATCCCGAGGGCCAGGATTAGAATTCCGAGGATCAGGAGCGGCGCCTGAATGAGCCGGCCGGTCAGCATCCGATAGAGAAGATAGAGCAGCGGCGCGACGAGATAGGGGCCGAAGACGTTCGGATCCTGGAAGGCGCCCATGGCGCGATTGTAGCGGGTGAAGACATGCGCGCCTGGAAACGCATTGAAATAGCCGAGGATACCGAGCAGCGAGGTGATGATCGCGGCGGTCACCCAGGCCTTGAAGATAAGGTTCAGCCGCCGGTGGTCGCTTTCGATGACGGCGGCATAAAAGACCGAACTGAGCGCCAGAAAGATCGAGACCGCGAAATACATCGGCGCCGCGCTCATGTCCTTCATGACGAACATGGAAGTGAGGCCGCTCAAGTTGAATGTCAGCAGCAGGACGAGGAGCGGCGCGACGGTGCGTGAAATCTTCAGACCGATCAGAAACCAGATACCGATCTGGATCACCATGATCAGTTCATAAGGAGCGGGTTCGGAAATCACGAAACCTGAGAGAAAGACGCCGAACGCAATCAGGCCGGTGCCCGCAAGCCTCAGTGCAGCCAACCGGCTGTCAAAATGACCCGGATGACCGTGGGCCGGATGATCGGCGGCGATGGCGCTCAATAGGCGTTGTCCGTGTTAAGCAGCCGGACCGGCGTCAGGAATAGGATCTTCAGGTCGAAGAGCAGCGACCAGTTCTCGATGTAATCGAGGTCGTAGGCCGTGCGGGCACGGATCTTCTCGTCGCTGTCAAGCTCGCCGCGCAGTCCGTTGATCTGCGCCCACCCGGTGACGCCCGGTTTGACGCGGTGGCGGGCAAAATAGCTCTCGACTACGTCCACATATTTGCGCTCGCCGGTTTGGGCACTCACCGCGTGCGGGCGCGGCCCGACGAGGGAGAGTTCGCCGCGCAGGACGTTGAAGAGCTGCGGCAGTTCGTCGATCGAGGATTTCCGAAGGAAACGCCCGACTGGCGTCACGCGAGGGTCGGCCTTGGTGACCGCCCTGATCGCACTCTGATCACTCATATTGGTGTACATCGAGCGGAACTTCAGGACCTGGATCACCTCGTTGTTGAAGCCGTGGCGCTTCTGCCGAAAGAGGATAGGGCCCTTGGAGGTTGCCTTCACGGCAATTGCCGCGATCAGCATGACGGGCCAGAGCAGGCTGATCGCGACCAGCGAAAACAGGATGTCGAAGACCCGCTTGGCAACCGAATCCCAATCGCGGATCGGCTTGTCGAAGATGTCGAACATCGGCACCGCCCCCACATGGGAATAGGAGCGGGGACGGAAGCGCAGGCGGTTTGCATGGGCGGCAAGCCGGATGTCGACCGGCAGGACCCAGAGCTTGCGCAAAAGCTGGAGGATGCGTTGCTCGGCGGTCGCGGGTAGCGCGATGATCAGCATGTCGATACGTGCAAGACGGGCGAATTCGACCAGTTCCGCGAAGGTGCCGAGCTTCGGATAACCGGCCACGACAGTTGGAGAGCGCTCGCTGTTTCGGTCATCGAAGATTCCGCAGATGCGGATATCGTTGTCTGGCTGCTGTTCCAGCTGGCGCACGAGCTGCTTTGCCGGCTCGCCGCCGCCAACGATGACGGCACGCCGCTCCATGACGCCGTTGCGCGCCCAGTTGCGGATGGCGAAGGCGGTGAGATGCCGCTCCAGAAGCAGGAAACCGGCGCCGGTTGCGAACCAGACAAGAAGAGCCGCAACGGAATAGGGCTCCGTTTCCGCCACGTGAAGGGCAGCCGCCGTCAGCGTAAAGCCGATCGTCCAGCCGACGAAAACACGCCTGGCCGTGCGGCTGGCGCCGCGCAGTGACGGGATCTGATAGGCATCCGCAAGCTGCAGCAACAGAACGGTGACGGTCGCGCCGGTGGCGATCAGGGCGAAGCGGGCGAGGAAGCCGCTGGCATCGGTGGGAGCCATTAACGCTCCGACGAGCAGGCCGATCGCGAGCATTGCCGCCAGCTCGAACAGGCGGAACTGGCCAATGAGCATGGCCGGAGAGGTGCTGTCGTTGCGAAACTGCTCTGCAATCTGCCGGGCGAGCGGATTGAGGACGATTGCTTCCTCCGCGGCGCGCGTTTTTTCGCTGGAACGGATTTCCGAAACCTTCCTTCGAAGGTTATCGACGTCGAACTGTTCGGACTTGCTCGGCTTGTTCATGGCCCAATCCTTTTCGCCTCCGGTCCAAGGAAGACGGAGGCACTGAAAAAGGACCTAGCAAAAAGAGGTGAAGGAAGCCTTTAGCGCCGGTCTGCCAAAGCGTCCGAGCCCAGCAGATTATGGTACAGGCCGAGCATCTCCCGGGCCATGACGGAGGCGGAAAAGACTGCCTTGAAGGCGTTCGGCTTTGGCATGACGTGCTCCCGCCAATCGGGCGTGGTGACCGCCTCTCTCATGACGCGGGCGAGATCCTCCGCGTCTCCGGGTTGGGCGAGCGCGGCATTTGCGTCTCCCAGTACTTCCGGAATTCCGCCGACGCGCGAGGCAATCACGGCTTTGCCGGCCGCCAAGGCCTCCAGCACGATATAGGGCATCGCCTCGGCGCGCGAGGGCACAACAACGATCTTCGCCAGGGCGAAAGCTTCGCGAGCCGGCATGGCCGGCCGCATCAGGATGCGCCGTCCAAGCCCCCGCTCGGCCATCATCGCCGCGTAACGGTCCTGGTCGGGTCCGTCGCCGACCATGAGAGCAGACAGGGGGCGTCCGACAGCCCGTTCCGTGCGGGCGAAGGCATCGATGAAGACATCCGGTCCCTTCAGGTCGCGAAGCATGCCGATATAGAGGAAATTCGGGGCGGCCGGGTCCGTTTCGACCGATTCGAATTCAGCGTCCCTGATGCCGTTGTAGATCACCCGTGATATTTTGCGCGGCTTGCCGACTTTCCTCTCGTAGGTCCGCCTTTCGTAGTCACAGACGAAGACAAGCGCGTCTCCAAAATGCTCCTGGAAACGTTCCAGCCGCAGCACCACCTGACCGGACAGTGTGTTCCGGTCGAAATGCAGGCTGCCGCCATGCGGCGAATAGAGGCGGGCTACGCGATACCTGTTTACCCGCAGTGCTGAGCCGATCAGCCGGGCAATGGCGCCGCCTTTGGCACCATGTCCATGCAGTATATCCGGCTGCAAGCTCCTGATGTGCTTGTAACTCTTGTAGATGGCCACGAGATCCGACGGAACGATCGCGCGACGCATCGGAATGCGGATCAGGCCGAGCGAAAGCTGCGGCCTTATGCTGTCGAAGAGGCGGTCCTCATGCGCACCGCCGGTCGAGCTGTCGCAGAGTATGCCGACCTCGTGGCCGAGTGCCCGGTGTTCTTCGACGAGATCGCGCACATGGCGGAAGATCCCGCCGACGGGAGACCGGAAACAATGGAGTATCCGCAGGGGAGCGCTCTCCGTCATTGGTTCGTCAGAAGAGCCGCTCGCGGACGTAGATCGTATCGCCAGCCAGCACCGGAGCGGCAATCGTCGTTCGGCCGGTAATCACCTGTCCATTGATCTTGCGGGTGACATCCACATCCCGCTGGTTGCCGCGCGAGGTGAAACCTCCGGCGATCGCAACAGCGTTCTGGGCCGTCATGCCGGGCACATATGAATATTGCCCCGGCCGCCCCACTTCGCCCATCACGAAAACCGGACGATACCGGTCAACCTCGATCGTGACATCGGGGTCGCGCAGATAACCCTGCTTCAGGCGGGACGCGATTGCGCCCTCCAGCGCAGGCAGTGTCTGGCCGCGGGCCGCGACCTGGCCGATCAGCGGGAAGGCCACATAGCCGGCCTGGTCGACAGTATAGGTATTCGATAGGCCCGGCTGCTCGAAGACGCTGATCCGCAGCCGGTCGCCGCTGTCGAGCCGATACGGCTGGATCGTCGCCTGTTGAAAGCTCTTCGGCGCCGGCGCATGGTTCGTGCAGCCGGCCAATGCCGTCGCAGCCACGCCAAGTGCGAGCACAAGCACGTGCTTGGCCGTCACGTGTTTGAATGGGGCGAAGGACATTTTCGCGTTCCGGGCTCCGGCTGTTCATACCATTGCGTCCGTTATCGGTCTGTTAGGGTTAATGTCCGGTAAAGAACGCCGCAATTTAACGGCCGTTAATGAGCAACGGTCGCCCGGAACACTATTAACCCTCGCGTTACCATGATCCTTTACCATCCGCCCAAACCGGTAGTTGGAGCGTATCATGTCAGGCGTAAACGGCAGCAATCAGGACGTGGATATCGATCTCGGTCGGATTATCGCGGCCGTATGGGAACGCAAAGCCAGGATCATCGGCGCCACCGTCATAGCCGCTGCCGTCGCTCTTGTCGGGGCGAGCCTGATGAAGCCGAGCTACAGAGGCGAGACGCGGCTTCTCATCGAATCCCGTTCGCCAAACCTGTCGGGAGGAGAGGGCGCGCCGCAGGCGAACGATCCGGTTCTCGACTCGCTGAACGTCACCAGCCAGGCGCAGCTCCTGCAGTCGAGCGATCTCATCAAGCGCGTGGTCCGCGAGCTGAAGCTGGCCCAGTTGAAGGAATTCGACCCGGCGGCCCAGTCCCTGTTGCCCGATCCCCTGGTTCTGATCGGCCTCAAACAGGATCCGATGACGCTCGACGCCGAGGACCGGGTCATCCAGGAATTTCGCGAAAAGCTGCAGGTCTATCCCGTCGAAAATTCCCGCGTGATCGCGATCGAGTTTTCCTCGCATGATCAGAGGCTCGCAGCCGACATTCCCAACAGGATGGCGGAGGTCTATCTCGAGATTCAGAGCGGTGCCAAGCTCGATACCCATTCCGAGACCGCAAGGTGGCTCGAACCGGAAATCGTCCGGCTGACCGGCAAGGTTCAGGAGGCGGAGAAGAAAGTCGCGGACTACCGCTCCTCCAACGGCCTTTTCCAGACGACCGAAACCAATAGCTTCTCCACCCAGCAGCTCAACGACATTTCAACCGAGCTCGCCCGTGTGCGGGCCGAGCGGGCCAATGCCGAAGCGCGGGCTGAAAACGTTCGCGCGGCGCTGAAAGCGGGGCGGGCATCCGATACGCTGACCGACGTCGTCGGATCGCAGGTCATCCAGCGCCTGAAGGAAGCTGAAGCCAATCTGCAGGCCCAGATATCCGACCAATCCACCCAATTGCTGGAGGGCCATCCGCGGCTGAAAGGCCTGCGCGCCCAGCTGGGTGGCATTCGCCAGCAGATCGACAGTGAAACCAAGAAGATACTTGCCAGTCTTGAAAACGATGCGGAGGTGGCGCGGCTGCGTGAGCGTCAGTTGATGACACAGCTGAACGGCCTCAAGGCAGATTCGGCCAAGTCCGGAGAGGAGGAGGTCGGGCTGCGGGCACTTGAGCGTGAGGCCACTGCCCAGCGCCAGCTTCTCGAAACCTATCTCGCCCGTTTCCGCGAGGCGACATCGCGTCTCGACAGCAATGCGAGCCCGGCCGACGCGCGCATCGTGTCCCCCGCTGTGGAGCCGCCCGAACCCTATTTTCCGAAAGTCATTCCGATCGTCACCGTGGTGTCGCTCGCGACGTTCATTTTCGGATGCCTGATCGTCATGATCATCGAGCTCTTCAGCGGCCGCGCGCTTCGCCCTTCCGGTGTGGGCGATGTCGAGTTCGACCGCGAGGCGAAAGCCTTGCCGGCACCGGTTCCTGCAGCCGTCGTTCCCGCCGATTCCTCCTTGCCGGTGCATCAGATGCAGGCCGAAGCCGCGCGTTTCGACGTGCGCGAGGCCGCGGCCAAGGCACGCGCCAAGGTCTCGGAAAGCTTTGTCTCTCCGACGGCGGAGGAGCGGGTGGAGCAGGTCGAAGCCAAGGACGAAGGCTTCACGATCGGTTCGGTTGCCCGCTATCTTGAACGTTACGATGTTCCGGTGGCGATCGCCATTTCACCGGGCGGTGACGAAGGTTCGACGGCAACCGTGATGCTGGCCCGCGAGATTGCCGAACATGGGCGGACCGTGGCGCTGATCGACATGACCGGTTCCGCCTGCCCGACGCGCCTGATGGCTGAAAATCCGAAATTAGCAGGCATTACCGATCTGCTCTGCGGCGAGACCGCGTTCGGCGACGCGATCCACCGGGATCGTCTCTCCGATGCCCACATCATACCACATGGCGCTTCCGATCCGGGCAAGGCCATGCGCGGCGCCGATCGGTTGACGATGATCATCGATGCGCTGGCCGACGCCTATGATCTGGTGCTGGTCGAATGCGGGCCTGCCGAGATTTCCGGCATTTCGCGTCTGGCGCGCGATGAGACTGCGGATATCATTCTCTCGGTTCCGGGCTTCAAGGACGACGAGGTGGCGAAACTCGTCACTGATTTCGAGATGGCCGGCTATCGGCACCTGTTGGTCATGAGCGAAGCGGGGGACCTGCATTCGCCGCGGCGCGGTCGCCGCCGCGCGGCCTGATCGGTCATTCCGCTTCCGAGGCTGGCGCTGGCCCTTTCGGGCTGTGGCCGACTCGCCAGCGCTGAACCAGGGAGTAGAGGTGGGGATTGCGTTTGATCATCGCCTTGCCCCTGGTCAATCCCATCATCAGCGGACGCAGCAGCGATCCCTTCCAAGTCAGTGGCAGCAGGATGTCGTGCTGGACGGTTTCCTGCGTGCACCAGTTTCGCTTGTAGGGCTGATCACCGACGCCGAAATCGAAGACTGCGGCGCCCTCGCGGCAGGATTGCTCGATGGTCAGCCAGAACAGCAGTTCGCCAGGGCTGGCTTCGGGGCAGATGCTTTCGTCGATGGAACTGAACAGGCAGATGACGTGGTCGCCCTTGCGGGAGAGACCGGCGATAGCGGCGACATGGCCTTGATGTTCGCCGCGCAAACGGATGGCGGAGAGACTGAGCGGAGTGTCGAGACCTGCGGCTGGCACGTCCAGCAGCCGGTGAAAGAACCGACGGACATCTTCCGGCTGGAACACATCCGGCAGCCCGAACTGCGCAAGCCGCTCGCTCTTTTGATGGAAGAAGAGATCCAGGAGCGCATGCTTTTCGGCGCTGCTTTCAGGGCAGATGTGATCATACCCGCCGATTGCCTCGAGCTTGCGGCTTGAGGAGCGGAATTTCTTGCGACGGCTTTTGGCGTTGAGCTGCGCAATGGTCGCCTCGAAATCGCCAAGCAACGGAAGCTGGAAGGAGCGGTTCTGGTTTTCGGTCGTTGCCAGTCCGCGAAGCGGATGCCGGGTACCGCGCCAGGCAAGCGGGATATTGTCGAGGACGATCAGATCGGCCTTGTCCTTTAACGCCGTCCGCACGGCGTGAACAAAGTTCTGAAGCTCCTCCGTGTCGGGCTCGGCGAGATTGGCGAAGAGGCCGGAATTGAGGTTGTTGAACCGGTCCCCAGGAAAGCGCGCGATCTTCACGCCTTTTTCTGCGACGATTTCGAGCGGCAGGATGAGATGCGTCCGATTTTCGGCCACACCCTGAAGGATGGCGAGCTCGCTCTTGTGTGCCTGCGTCCAGGCAAGACACCAATCGAACCCTTGGTGCAGGGAGTTCTTTTCCTGCGTCTCCAGACGGCGCCACTCGGCTTCGATCGGCTGCGGATTGTCGAGGACGTGCAGTGACAGATCGGCAAACCGCACCATGTCGTCCGCAGCCGGGCCTCCAGGCATTGGAACGATCTGTTCTTTGTATTGGGTTCCCCGCTGCTGCATGGCTTCGCCCGCTGATGCCGTTTTGCCGGCACGATAGGGAGGAGGAGCCAAAAGTCCGTTTATCCTTGGTCCGGTGTGCGGACAAACCGCAGCGGCTGGTTAACCGCCCGTAAATTCAGCTCCTGGGAGGTCTGGGACCTGCCATCCACTTGATGATCAGCATGGCCGGAAGGATCCAGAGCAGGCCGGAGAACAGGAAATAGAGAAAATGCACCCACCATGGCGAGGTGGCGAGCATGAAGGTGGCGACGGTCGTGGCAGCCAACGCATAAATGACCACCAGAAAGATGATGAGAAAAGTACCGATGAAACTTCTCAAACGCGGGACCAAGACGTTTTCTCCTATCCGCGACGGCATGCCGCAAAGTGTCGGGGCTTGTTTTGCATGGGGCGATGAGGCAAAGCAACGCCAAAGAACAAAAGGCGTCTGAAGACGTCTTTTCGCCACGAGCGACGGGAGTATCCCATGTCCGCGACGAACGCAGTCATCATCGATGTCGTGAAACAGACGAAGCGCCTCGAGCGCGACCGCAAGGCGGTGCGCATCTGGTTGGGGGTCGTTATCTTCACGCTTTTCTGTCTGGTCCTGGTCGGGGGAGCGACCCGGCTCACCGATTCCGGTCTCTCGATCACCGAATGGAAGCCGATCCATGGGGTGATACCGCCGCTCTCGGCGGAGGAGTGGGAGGAGGAGTTCCGCCTTTATCAGCGCATTCCGCAATACCAGCAGGTCAACAGGGACATGACGGTTGACGAATTCAAGTCGATCTTCTGGTGGGAATGGGCACACCGCTTCCTAGCCCGCTCCATCGGCGTGGTCTTTGCCGCTCCGCTTCTCTTCTTCTGGCTAACGGGCCGCATTGAAAAGCGGTTGCGCTGGCCGCTGGTGGGCGTCCTGGCACTCGGCGGTTTTCAGGGCTTTATCGGCTGGTGGATGGTCTCCTCCGGCCTCAGCAAACTCGTCAGCGTCTCGCAATACCGGCTCGCCACGCATCTGACGATTGCCTGTCTGATCTTCGCCGCCTGTGTCTGGATTATGCGTGGCCTGTCGCCTCATAGCCATGACGCGCCACCGACTGGAAAGTCCGTCTGGGCAGCGGGTGGCATCGCTCTCCTCGTTCTCTTTCAGATCTATCTCGGCGCCCTGGTGGCAGGTCTCGATGCCGGCCTTAGTTACACGACTTGGCCGATGATGGACGGCGCGCTGGTGCCGGGCGACCTGTTTATTCAAGAGCCCTGGTGGATCAACCTCTTCGAAAATCCCAAGACGGTGCAGTTCGCGCATCGATGCGGCGCCTATCTGCTGTTTGCCGTCACACTCGTTCACATGATCGTTTCGCTCTCCGAGGCGCCGGGCAGCACCCATGCCCGCCGTTCAATCCTGCTCTTCGTGCTGGTCGGCATCCAGGCGCTGATCGGGATTTCAACCTTGGTGATGCAGGTTCCCATGCATCTGGCGCTTACCCATCAGGCCATGGCCATGATCGTTCTCGGATTTGCCATAGCCCACTGGCGCGGTTTCATCGGAGAATATCCTCCCGAAACGGCGGTCGTTACCCGCAGCTGATCTCCCATCATCAAAGGCCTCTCCGAGGCGGGCGGATCTAGTTCCGTCCGCCTTTTTTTGTTGGGTTGACGGCTCTCGATATTCATGTCATTATAGGTGACATGAATACACTAAAAGTGACAAAGTACGAAAGTCCGCTACGGACGGAACAGGCACAGCAAACGCGAGAGCGCATCCTGGCCGGCGTCAGGGCAATACTGGAAAGCGATCCGGACAGCGCTCTCGGATTCGACGAACTGGCGGAGGTGAGTGGCGTCAATCGCCGGACCATCTTTCGTCATTTCCCGACCAAAGAGGATCTGCTCTCGGCCTTCTGGCAGAGCACCAATGCCTCGCTCGGCGTGCGCTTCTGGCCAGAGAGCGAGCGCGATCTCGTCGATCTGCCGCCGGCACTCTTCACTTCGCTGGATGGCATCGAAGGCATCGTGCGCGCCTCCCATGCGAGCGGCCCGGGCCGACAGATGCGGCTGCAGGCCAACGACGAGCGGCAGGCAGCCTTCAAAAGAAGTCTCTCGGACGTGTCGAGCCTTCTCCAACCCGAACGGGCGCGACAGCTGGAGGCGACGGTCCAGCTGCTTTTCAGTGCTACGGCCTGGCAAACCATGAAGGACTATTGGGGGCTATCCGGCGAAGAGGCGGGAAGAGCGGCTGCATGGGCGATCGGCGCTCTGCTCGATGCGGCAAGACGGGAAGGGCGCATATCGAAGGACGAAAGAGATGAATGACAATTTTTCCGCAAGGGTCCATCCGGCCGCGAGCGCCGGCGTCTTCTGGGTCATGGGCGACCAGGTGATGAAGCGAGGCAAATTGGAAGGCACCGGGTTCAACGTCATCGACGTGCTGGTGCCGCCGGGAAGCGGCACGCCGCCGCATATGCACGCCTCTCCGGAAATCTTCCGCATTCTGGAGGGTACTTTGACCATATGGAGTATGGTGGAGGGAGGGCCAGCCGAAGTCGAAGCTGTGGCCGGCGATGTCGTCACCATTCCTGCCCATGCGCCGCATGCCTATCGTAATTCCTCTTCCGAGCCGGCGATAATGATGGCCATCGTTGATGACGGGATGATGGGTTTCTTCGAAGCCGCCGCCAGCCATGAACCGCCGGCAGGCCCGCCAACGCCGGAGGTAATCGAGCGGACCATGGCGTTGACCGAAACCCACGGCATTCACATCCTGCAGGCAGCCTGAAGCTGGGACGGGGCATCACCCAATGGCCCCGTTTTGGGTAATTGTCTCAACCCGACTGTCGGCAAATCTTCTGACCACCCGTCCTTGGAGCATAGCCGCACGGCTGCACCAAGGAGAGAGGGCAGGACAATGGCAAGGACAATCGCGGTTCTCGTTGCAAGGCTGATTTTCAGCGGCCTGTTCGTCATGGCGACGAGCTTCAAATTCTTCGATATGCCGTCGACGGCGGGCTATATCGCCGGCGCCGGTCTTCCGTTTCCGCTCGTCCTCGCATGGTCCGCTGCGGTCTTCGAAGCGGGATTGGCTTTTGCTTTCCTGACCGGGGCCTTCTTTTCGGAGGCGGCGCTGCTTGCGGGCATCTATGTCATCTTTCTGGCATTCGCCTTTCACGGGCCGAGCCATTGGGAAGGCAATCAGGCGGAATTCGGTTTCTTCGTCGACCATTTCACGTTTCGCGCCGGTATGCTGTTCGCTGCCGTACACGGACCGGGTGAGAGGCTCGCGCTCAACCTTGGTCTGAAACAGACATTCGGACCGGCAAGGCGGATCGCCTAGGCCTGCCGCAATACGCTGCGAATCGCTGCAGCGACGGCAAGCTCGTCTTCGCAATCTTTGGCGTTGTCGTCTTCGTAATGCCAGGCGGCGGAAAGGCAGCCATAGGCAAAGCCATAACGGAGGATGGTGCGGACATCGCGCCTCAGCGTTCCTGAGAACACCTCCGCCATCGAGGCGATGCGTTCCTCGTTTCGTGTCAGGTCGAACCGGTCGAGCGGATTGGAAAACATGTTGGCGACATCGAGCGCCGCATCGCCGATCAGGCCGGCCGGATCGATGATCAGCCAGCCGCGTGGCCCAAGCATAATGTTCTCGTGGTGCAGGTCGCCGTGCAGCGGTTTGATGTCCTGCTGATTGCCGATCAGGTCTTCCGCCATAGCGGCCGCCTCGACGAAGGGGCTGGCAACACCAAGGTGGCGGTCGGCTTCTGCCTTGTTGAACAGGCTCGCGAAGTAACGGGACAGCGGCTGCAGGCTAGCGGGTGGCGGTGTGTCCGATGGGCGGTGGTATTCCGTCAGCACCTCGCTCGCGATCCGGGTGGCGTCGCGGTCGCTGTGAGCGACAAGATGATCGCGGAGCGTCGCCCCGCCGGCATGTTCCATCAACAGGATGTTGCCGGAGCGCCCGATCAGTCGAACGCAGCCGACACCATCGCGCCACGCAAGAAAATCGGCGCCGCGAAGATTGTCTTCCAATGCTCTGGGTTTAAGGACTTTGACGATATCGAGTTCGCCGCCGGCACGCGTCACTTCGTAGACGGTGCCGACGATCGTATCGGCGATTTGGCGGGCGCCTTCGATCCGCCATTCCAAGGGGAAGGGAATGCTGCCGGTCATCAGGCCGACAGCATCAGATCCATGTTCTGAACGGCCGCACCCGAAGCGCCCTTGCCGAGATTGTCGAGCAGTGCGACGAGGTTGGCATGCGCACTGCCCTGCGTGCCGAACACGAAGAGCTTCATCGTGTCCTTGCCGACCAGTTCTTCCGCATCGACGCGAGGAAGCGCCTTGCTCTCTTCGAGCGGGACGACCGTAACGATGTCCTGCCCGGCATAGTGCTCGAGAAGCGCTCTGTGGATGCCCTCAACCGTCGCATCACCCTTCAAGTCTTCCAGGAAGAGCGGTACCTGCACGATCATGCCTTGCGCAAAGCGGCCGACGGACGGCGAGAACAGCGGCGGGCGATCGAGCAGGCCGTGAACCTTCATCTCCGGCACGTGCTTGTGTTTGAGCGGCAGGCCATAGAGAAAGTTATTGGCCCTGATGGCCTCCGGATGGTCAGGATTCTCCATCTGTGCGATCATCTGCTTTCCGCCGCCGGTATAACCGGAGATGGCGTTGACCGTTACCGGATAACCGTCCGGCAGGATGCCGGCAGCGCGCAACGGCCGGATGAGACCGATGGCGCCGGTAGGATAGCAGCCCGGATTGCTAACCAAACGGGCGGATTTGATCCGGTCGGCCTGAGCCTGATCCATCTCGGCAAAACCATAGGCCCAGGACGGATCGACACGGAAAGCCGTCGAGGTGTCGATCACCCGCACCTTGTTGTTGCCGGAAAGCATGGAGACGGCCTCGCGGGAGGCGTCGTCCGGCAGGCAGAGGATGGCGATGTCGGCGCTGTTCAGGAGATCCTCGCGCATCGCGGCATTGCGCCGCTCGGCTTCCGGGATCGACAGCAGTTCGACGTCGCGGCGGCCGGCCATGCGGGTGCGGATCTGCAGTCCCGTGGTGCCGTGTTCGCCATCGATGAAGATTTTCGCTGCCATTGTCTTTATCCTGTGATGTCAGTGCCTTGGCTTGACGGCCGGATTCAGTTTACCAGCCGCTTGATTCAGAAGTTTAACGCAGTGCCTGCCGCTCCGCGCGAAGCCCGAGCATATACATCGCAACGGTCGCTCCGGCAATGGCGGTGATATCGGCATGATCATAGGCGGGCGCGACTTCAACCACATCCGCGCCACGGATATCGAGGCCGCCGAGCTGGCGCAGAACCGAGAGGATCTTGGCGCTCGAGGGACCGCCGGCTACGGGCGTTCCGGTGCCTGGCGCAAAAGCAGGGTCGAGACAATCAATATCGAAGGTGAGATAGGCCGGTTTTCCGCCGGTATGGTCGAGAATCGTCGCGGCGATTTCGGCTGCACTCATTTCCTCGATCTCATGGCCATAGAGGAGGCGGATGCCGAAATTTTCCGGGGCATGGGTGCGGATGCCGATCTGGATCGAGCGCGTGGCATCGATAATGCCGTCGCGCACTGCCCGCGCTACGAACGAACCGTGGTCGATACGACGGTCGTCGTCGAGCCACGTATCCTGGTGAGCATCGAATTGGACAAGGGCAAGAGGGCCGTGCCTGGCCACATGCGCCTTGAGCAGCGGCCAGGTGATGTAATGGTCGCCTCCGAGCGTCAGCAGGAAAGCACCGCCGTCGAGGATCACATTCGCTTGGGCCTCAATTGCCGCCGGCGTCTTCTGATGGTTCCCGTAGTCGAGCAGGCAGTCGCCATAGTCAATCACCGCCATTTCCGAAAAGAGATCGCGGGAGAACGGATACTGGGGGTCGTTGTCGAAGATCGCGGAGGCCCGGCGGATCGCCTGCGGTCCAAAGCGTGCGCCCGGCCGATTGGAGGTCGCCGCATCAAAGGGAATGCCCCACACCACCGCATCGACACCCGCCAGATCTTTCGTGAAGCGTCGTCGCATGAAGGACAGCGCGCCGGCAAAGGTGGGATCGGTCGCAGCAGAGGTAAGGCTGGTTGCCGTGAAGGCGTGATCGATCGACTTTTCCGCCATTGCGTCCCTCCATCATTTGTGGGGGACGTTGGCCGATGAGGGCCGACAAGGCAAGCCACCTTCCGATAAAAGTGGCATGCTTAGGAGGCCTTGGCCTCGAAGGCGGGCGGAAAATCGCCAAGGGCCTTGGCGTCTCTGATGCGAGCGCCGATATCCTCCTCAATGATTGCTTCCAGCTGCGCGAAGCTGTCGATGACGTAATAGATCGGCTGGACGATATCGATTCGATAGGGCGTTCTAAGCACCGTCATCAGGTCGAAGGGGCGGAATTCGCTTTCGTTTCCTTCCATCGCGGCGCGCGTCTCGTTGGGAGAAGAGACGATACCGGCGCCGAAGCAGCGGCGTCCCTGCGGCGTGTCGATGAGACCGAATTCGACAGTGAACCAGAATATCCGGAACAAGTGCCAGGAATATTCCTTGCCGAGCCCGACGGCTTTCTCACCGAAGCGGCGAACGAAATTGGCATAGCTCTGGTTCGTCAGCAGAGGACAGTGGCCGAAGACCTCATGGAAGATATCCGGCTCTTCGATGTAGTCGATGTGCTCCCGGCGGCGGATGAAGGTCGCCAGCGGAAACTTGCCCTGGGATAGCAATTCATAAAAGCGCGACGGCGGGATAAGTGCCGGCACGCCTTCCACGCCGAAGCCGGTGGTTTCGTTGAGGCGTCGGTTGATATCGTGAAGCTGGGGAACCTTGTCAGGCTTCAGGCCGAGCAGCTTTACGCCGTCCAGATATTCCTTACAGGCCTTGTCGGCCAGCAGCGTCATCTGGCGTTGGTAGAGTTCGCTCCAGATGCCATCTTCTTCAGTCGTATAATGATAGGTGCCGTCCGCATCCGGCAGCTTCGCCGTATAGGTGCTTTCCTTGGGCATGAGCGCCTCCCGATTTCGGTCCCGCAGCCGGGCTCCTCCAGCCTCGGTCTGCTGTCACCACCATATCCCGAAAAACACGGATAAACATTTCAGCTTTTCCGGTTTATGATGCAAGAATGGGAAAAAATCCCAAAATTAGGTGGCGGAATGAAAGAAACTTTGAAGGTCGCCCGCAAGCTCCTTCAGCTCGTGCAGGCAGGAGGCGGTTCTTCGCTTGCCGAGTTGGCGGAGAAAGCCGGGATGTCGCAAAGCACCGCGTGGCGTAAGATCCAGGAACTGGAGGCAGATGGTGTGATCAGAAAGCGGGTTGCCCTTCTTGATCCTGCCAAGCTCGATCTCAAGCTTTGCATCATCGCCCATGTGACTCTGGAGGATCACCACGAGGAGGCCATCGAAGCTTTTGCGAACGTCGTGCGCGATCGGCCGGAGATCATGGAATGTTATGCGCTGTCTGGAACGTTCGACTACATGTTGAAGATCAGGGCAGCCGATGTCGAAGCCTATGAAGCCTTCATGACCCGCCATCTGATGCGCAATCCGCATGTGCGCAACGTGGTTTCCAGCTTCGTCCTGCGCGAACCGAAGTCGACGAGCGAACTGCCGATCTGAAGAGATGTCAAAAGCCCCAAATGAAAAAAGGCGGAACCGAAGCCCCGCCTTTTGAAAGTGCAAGATCCAGAGACGATTAACGCTTGGAGAACTGGAAGGAACGGCGAGCCTTGGCTTTACCGTACTTCTTACGCTCGACAACGCGGCTGTCGCGGGTCAGGAAGCCACCCTTCTTGAGAACCGAACGCAGGCCCGGCTCGAAATAGGTGAGAGCCTTGGAAAGGCCGTGGCGCACAGCGCCAGCCTGACCGGAGAGGCCGCCGCCGGTGACGGTCGCAATGATGTCAAACTGGCCGGTGCGGGCAGCTGCAACGATCGGCTGCTGCAGGATCATCTGCAGGACCGGACGGGCGAAATAAGCCGAGAAGTCCTTGCCGTTGACGATGATCTTGCCGGAACCAGCCTTGACCCAAACGCGGGCGACTGCGTTCTTGCGCTTGCCGGTCGCGTAGGAACGGCCAAGATTGTCGACCTTGCGGACGTGAACCGGAGCCTGGCTTTCGGCCGCCGGAGCGAGATCCTTCAGAGAGGAGAGATCGGCCATGATCAGGCGCTCCTTACATTCTTCTTGTTCAGCGAGGCCACGTCGAGAGCGACCGGCTGCTGGGCTTCGTGGGGATGGTTGGACCCGGCGTAAACGCGCAGGTTCTTCATCTGGCGACGACCGAGGGGGCCGCGGGGAATCATGCGCTCAACGGCCTTTTCGATGACGCGCTCCGGGAAGCGGCCTTCGATGATCTGGCGCGCAGTGCGCTCCTTGATGCCACCCGGGTAACCGGTGTGCCAGTAATAGGTCTTGTCGGAATATTTCTTGCCGGTGAGGGCAACCTTTTCCGCATTGATGACGATGACGTTGTCGCCGTCATCGACGTGAGGGGTGTAAGTGGCCTTGTGCTTGCCGCGCAGGCGGTTTGCTACGATGGTGGCGAGGCGACCGACTACGAGGCCTTCGGCATCGATGATCACCCACTTCTTCTCCACCTCGGCGGGCTTCTGAACGAAGGTTGACATGGTTTTCTCTTTCGTCTGGACCCGTGATATCCGATATCGGATACAGGGCGTTTCTTGTTGCTTGGTTCGACGGCAGAACCGCCAAAAAGAATGCGGGCCACAGGGGTCCGCAATCTGTGGCGGCTTATACCGGTGAGATAAGGATGCGTCAAGGCAACCGATCTTGACTTAGAAAAAATAATCCCAAACATTTCAATGGTTTATACATGAGGTACGCATTTACCACACTTAATTTTCGCATGCAGGCCTCTTTGCGGCAGATGGTGTAGGAACTGCTTTTGCAGGCTACTCTAGGTCAGATGTGGGTTTTTGCTGAGAGATGCCGTTGCGGCAACGGAGCATCTGCGGCTGGAACGAAGAACCTTCCGCCTAATGCTGCATACAACCTGTGGGCACAGATCGTCGAGGCGCCGCGGAAACCGATAGCAGGCTATCGGCAAAAGAGGTGAACATCGATTTTTCCTGTCAACGCCTTGTGATAAGTATTATTTTTGCGCATCAAGAAAATGTCGGCCGAAAAATCAATGGCTATGATTTTTCACGGGTGATGAATAGTAGGTGCACCTAATTCAACTATAAGATGCTTCTAATATGCTTCGTACGGAAGCGGAAAATTGCGAGAACATCTATTGAACACGGCCTGTCTACCATCCTACGGTCAGAATCGGGTGCATCCCGGCTGCAGCGGAAAGCAGTCTTCGGGATCGGGGCGCCTTTTGCAGGCGCGCACGGGGCAGCGAGGAGTGTCCATCGTCGGGACGGTGACGCGATCTGCATATTCGTGGCCATCGCAGAAGCCGCTGTCTGCAACATAGCGGTCGTAAAGGGTCATCCCGCGTACGTTTCGGGAAGGATAACGCAGGATGACCGCGCCCTCCCGGTCGATCGCACGTTGCACTGCGGCGCAGGACATGCCTGCCGAATTATAGCGTGAGATAGAAAAGGCGGGTTCGGCCGACGCAACGGCGACGGCGCAGGCGATCGCAAGGCTTGCGAGAAATTTTTTCATGACCTGCATCCCATTTACAGAGATAGAGCCATACATAGAGCGAAGCGACCGCGCCGCCAGAGGCGTTTCATCACCGGAGCTGCCGTCATGAATCACGACCATTATGATAACGGATATATTGCCGAAATCCTCAAGAACACCAGGACGATCGCTCTTCTGGGGGCTTCGCCAAATCCGGACCGGCCAAGCAATCGTGTTATGGGGTTCCTGCTTGGCAAGGGATACACGGTATATCCGGTCAATCCCGGTCAGGCAGGCAAGCACATTCTCGGTCAGACGGTGTACAAGACCCTTGGCGACGTGCCGCAACCGGTCGACCTGGTCGACGTCTTCCGCGCCGCCGAGTATCTGGATGGCGTCGTCGACGAGGCCATCGCCCTTGAAGTGAGGCCCAATGTCATCTGGGGCCAGCTCAGCGTACGGGACGACAGGGCGGCGGCAAAGGCGGAAGCGGCCGGCATTAAGGTCGTAATGGACCGATGCCCGGCGATTGAATATCCACGGCTTGTCGCCTGACGGTATCAGTCCGCCAACAGTTCCGGCCGGGCGCGCATCTCGTTGAGATGGTCGGCATTGCCGCAAAAGCTCGCGAAATCGATGGCGGCAGTTCCGTCGGCCAGTTCCCTGCGACAGCGGCCCTTTTCTCCGCAGTTCGAGCAGTTGATGTGCATTTCCCGGAATTCCAGGGGTTCCAGGAGCCTTACCTCTTCCGGATCGATATTCAGGACCCGCATGAGGGTCAGCATTTCGTCTGCCGCATGAGGTCCGCGACGGATCAGAGAAACGAATTCGTCCTTCGACAGCGCGTTGTCGCGGGCGAGCACTTCGACCATCTCGTTATCAAGGCTTGCGAGGATCTTTGCCTCCTCGACCGTGTCCCACGCCGAGGAACACCAGCGGGCAATTCTGGAAGCGAGGCTTTCATGGCGGATAGGGGCTTGATCGGTCATGGTATTCTCCTCTCTATTGTCGAGAGGATAGGCCCACAAGAACAGCAGTCGTTGACCAAGATCAACCAGTTTGGTTTTGGGAAGCCTGACAACAGGGCTTGGAAAAGATACGAGAGACATTGAGGGAGAGAGACTATGCCGACAATCAATCCGGGCTTTTCAACTCTGGCAGTTCACGCGGGCGCACAGCCTGATCCGACGACCGGAGCCAGGGCGACGCCCATCTACCAGACCACATCCTTCGTGTTCAACGATGCCGATCACGCCGCGGCATTGTTTGGCCTGCAGCAGTTCGGCAATATCTATACCCGCATCATGAACCCGACCCAGGCGGTGCTGGAGGAACGGGTGGCGGCACTCGAGGGCGGCACTGCGGGGCTCGCGGTCGCGTCTGGCCATGCGGCGCAGATGCTGACTTTCCACACGATCATGCAGCCGGGCGACAATTTCGTCGCTGCGCGAAAACTTTACGGCGGGTCAATCAACCAGTTCGGCCATGCGTTCAGGAATTTCGACTGGCATGTACGCTGGGCCGATACGGAAGATCCGGCAAGCTTCGACAGCCAGATCGACGCCCGCACCCGCGCAATCTTCATCGAGAGTCTCGCTAATCCCGCCGGCACATTCGTGGATATCGCGGCAATCGCCGAGGTGGCGCAGCGGCGCGGCATTCCGCTGATCGTCGACAACACGATGGCGACGCCCTATCTCGTCCGGCCGCTCGAACACGGCGCCGATATCGTCGTCCATTCGCTGACCAAGTTCATGGGCGGCCATGGCAACTCCATGGGCGGCGTGATCGTCGACGGAGGCACGTTCAACTGGTCGAAATCGGGCAACTATCCGATGCTTTCGGAGCCGCGGCCGGAATATGCCGGTGTCGTGCTGCACCAGACGTTCGGCAATATCGGCTTTGCCATCGCAGCCCGCGTGCTGGGCCTGCGCGATATCGGCCCTGCGATCTCGCCTTTCAACGCCTTCATGATCCTGACCGGCATCGAGACCTTGCCTTTGCGCATGCAGAAGCATTGCGACAATGCCGCCGCCGCCGCCAAATGGCTGAAGGGGCACCCGAAGGTTGCCTGGGTTCGCTATGCCGGTCTGGAGGGCGATCCGAACCACGCCCTGCAGACGCGGTATTCGCCGAAAGGCGCCGGTTCGGTCTTCACCTTCGGCATCACCGGCGGCTACGAGGCGGGCAAGACCTTTGTCGAAAGCCTGCAGCTTTTCTCCCATCTGGCCAATATCGGCGACACCCGTTCGCTGGTCATCCACCCGGCTTCCACGACCCACCGACAACTGACCGAAGAACAGCAGATCGCCGCCGGCGCCGGTCCGGACGTGGTGAGGCTGTCGATCGGCATCGAGGATGCTGCCGACATTATCGCCGATCTCGAACAGGCTTTGTCAAAAATCTGAGGAAAAAATGGCATTCTGGCTGACTTTCGACGCTGCTGCGATCGAGGCGGAAGAGGGCGCTCCGGGGCTCGACCGGGTCATTTCCGGTAGCCCCACCTTTCGCACATGGAATTTCGAAGAGGCCGATGACGGCCTCTATGCCGGCATATGGGAGGCAACGCCCGGCAAGTGGCGGATCTCTTACGACGAATGGGAATATTTCCACATTCTCTCAGGTCATTCGATCGTGACGGAGGATGGCGGCGAGGCCATCCAGTTGAAAGCGGGCGACAGCATGGTACTGAGACCCGGCTTCAACGGAACCTGGGAAGTGATTGAAACGACTCGCAAGGACTATGTGATCAGGGTCTAAGAGGCGGATTTCATTCTTTGTTGAAAGCCTTAGCGAATTCAGGCGAGGAGATGAAGGCAAGGCTGCGCCGGAATTCCTCGGACTTCTCCTTGCCAAAAGCTTTGTCGAAGTGATCCTGGGCAACCTGCCAACGGGCGGTTAGGTCCCGCTGCTTCGCGGTACCCGCATCCGTCAGCCGCACCCGCTTCACCCTACGGTCCGTCTGGTCGGGGGTAAGTTCGACATATCCGTCGCGGATAAGCGGCTTCAGCGTATGACCAAGCGCGGAAAGGTCCATGACCATGGTTTCCGCGAGGCTTTTCAGAGTTGGTTCGCCGGAGCGGACGATCTGCGACATGAGTGAGAATTGTGTGCCCTTAAGGCCGGTATCCCCCATGGCATCCTCATAGAGCTGGCCAAGTTGTCTGGCGGCGCGGCGTACTGCGCTGTTGCTGCAGTGAAGCCAAATACCGTCCTCGAGCTGATCTTTTTTCGTCATGGGACTTCTGTTTCGTCGCGACGCAGAGTGCCCGATTTTCCCTGGCTCTGCTACCGCCAATAAAAAATCTTCGCGCCTCTTGCACAGTCGTCTGGTCGCTTTCATCTATTTAGTGGTATATGCCAGTAAAATCCAGATCAGGAGATAAACAATGACTGAAACCTTGAAACTCGGAACCGCCTTGGTGACAGGTGCATCCTCCGGCATCGGCGCGGCTTATGCCGAGCGGCTGGCGCGCCGCGGCTACGATCTCGTCCTTGTTGCCCGCGACGAGGATCGTCTGAAGACCACCGCCGGGCGTTTGTCACGTGAGACAGGCGTCAAGGCTGATGTGCTTCGCGCAGATCTGACGCAGCGTGGGGACGTCGCGGCGGTCGAGATGCGCCTGCGGCGAGACGATTCGATCACACTTTTCGTCAACAATGCCGGCATTGGCCCTAAAGGCCCGCTGCTCAAGACCGAGCTCGACTATCTCGACCAGATGATCGATCTCAATGTCACGGCGGCAAATCGGCTTGCGGTTGCCGCAGCGCAGGCATTTGTCGGTCGCGGCAGGGGCGCTATCATCAATACGGCCTCGGTGGTTGCGCTGTGGCCTCAGGTCTTCAGCGGCACCTATACGGCAAGCAAGGCCTTTGTTCTGAGCCTGACGGAATCGCTGGCGACCGAGCTCGCGGGGACCGGTGTGCGTATCCAGGCGGTTCTACCGGGGCTCACCCGGACGGAAATATTCGATCGGGTCGGCGGATCGTTCGACAACATGGATCCGAACATGGTGATGAATGTCGGCGATCTGGTCGATGCCGCGCTGGCCGGTTTTGATCAGGGCGAACTGGTCACCATCCCGTCGCTTTCGGACAAGACACTCTATGACAGCTTTGAAAAGGCGCGGAGCGAATTGCAACCGCATCTCTCACTCAGCAAGCCGGCTTCCCGTTTTGGAGTCGGAGCGGAGACGGCAGCGACCTGATCAACGTCCCCACGAAAGATCAAGTCTCTCCAACCCATGGAAGTGGTAGACATCCTTGACCGACGGCGGCTTGGCGATATTGAGCCCCGGCAGCCGCCGGAAGAGGATCGGCAGTACCGTATTCAACTCCAGCCTTGCCAATGGCGCGCCGATGCAGAAATGGATGCCGGCGCCGAACGAAAGGTTCGGCGCCTCCTGCCGGTCTGGTTTGAAGGCCAGCGGATTTGGGAACTTTGCCGGATCGAGATTGGCGGCGGCGAGGATGAGGCTTACCTTGTCGCCACGCTTGAATGTGACGCCGTCGATTTCGACATCCTCCAAAGCCCAACGCTGAAAAATATGCACCGGCGCGCATATGCGTAGCGTCTCTTCGACCGTCCGTTCCGTTGCCGCCTCGTCGCGGAAGAGATCGGTCGCCGGCAGTCCGCTTTCCAGGATCACGCGAACCGAGTTGCCGATCTGGTGGACCGTCGCCTCGTGCCCGGCGTTCAGGAGTACGATGGTCGTCGATACCAGTTCGTCATCGGTGAGGTACTGGCCCTTGTGCTCGGTGTGGATCATGTGAGTCAGAAGATCTTCTCGCGGCTGACGGCGCCGTTCGGCGATCAGTCGCCTGACGTAATCGGCGAATTCTTTGGCGGCACGGTCTGCGGCGTATTCGTCCTCGCGGCTGCGCTTGAACATGTACATGCCCACATAGGCATGCGACCACTTGAGAAGTTGCGGCCCCATCTCGTCCGGAATGCCAATCATTAGGGCGATCATGGTAACCGGAATGATGTCGGCAAAGGATGACAGGAGTTCCGTCTTGCCCTCCTTCTCGAACCCGTCGATCAGCCGCTCCGCAAGGTCCGCGATTTCCGGCCGGAGCTTTTCGATGTGTCGGGAAACGAAGGCGCGATTGACAAGCGTGCGCAGCCGCGTGTGCTCCGGCGGTTCAAGCTCCAGCAGGGAATGACGCTCGGCCAGATCGAAATTTTTCAGATGCAGCTCTGGCTCCGGTAAGCCAAGCTCCTGGCGGCTGGCGATATGCAGGATCTGGCGGCCGAATCGCCGGTCACGTAGAAGCGCGTTCACGTGGTCGTAACCGGTGAAGAACCATTGCTTCTGCTCCGCCCAATAGAAGGTCGGGCAGTGCTCGTGGAGAGCCGCATAGACGCGGTTGGGATTACTGTAAAATGCCGGGTTGCGGCCGTCGAGAAAGACGCGGCGGACTTTCAGGTCGATGCGGAGGAAATCGGGCAGTGCTGTCATGCCCGATGCCTATCGCAATCTCTTCTACCGCGAAAGCCGCTATTGCCCGACCGCGGCTCCCTCGCGGCGAGGATCGGCACTGCCGGCCAGTCCATTTGCGGTGATCTCGATCGCATGCAGGCCGGAATTCATCTCGCCGATCTTCACCTCATATCCAAGCGCCTTCAGCGGCTCGGCAAGCTTCTCGGCGTCGGTCCCGGCTTCGATGTCGTAGGTGCCGAACCGGTTGATGAGATGCGGCTGCGCGACGATCTGCTCCACCGGCATGCCCCAGTCGATATAGGCAATGAGCGCTTGCGCGACGTAGCCGATGATCTGGCTGCCGCCCGGCGAGCCGATGGCGAGCAACGGCTTCCCTTCCTTCATGACGATCGTCGGCGACATAGACGAACGAGGCCGCTTGCCGGGCTCGACGCGATTGGCGACCGGCAGGCTGCCGTCATGGGTCTTGAAGGAGAAGTCAGTGAGTTCGTTATTGAGCAGAAAGCCGTTCGTCATCAGCCGTGAACCGAAGCCGCTTTCGATGGTCGTGGTCATCGAGACGACATTGCCTTCCTTGTCCACTATCACGAAATGGCTGGTGGAGGGCAGTTCGATCGCCGCGTCGCGGCCGAAGAGCAGGGCATGGTCCCATTCCGGCTCGCCAGCCTTCACCGCATCGGCGGCAAGCGGCTTGCCACCGTCGAGCAGGTCGGCGCGCTTGCCGAGATAGTCTTTCTTGAGGAGGCCTTTGATCGGCAGGGGCGTGAAATCGGCGTCGGCGAGATAACGTTCGCGATCTGCGAAGGCCAGGCGCTGGGCGTCGCCGATGATCCGCCAGCTTTCCACATTTTGCGGCCCGAGCGCCTTTACGTCGAAATTCTCGATGACGCCGAGCATCTGCCCGATGGCAACCGCACCGGAGGAGGGAGGCCCCATGCCGCAGACATCCAGCGCGCGATAGTTGAAGCAGACGGATTCTCGTTCCTTGATCCGGTAATTGGCGAGATCGGCAAGCGACAGAACGCCCGGATTGCCGGCCGCCTCGCGAACGGTCTTCACAATGGCCTCTGCAATCGGCCCCTTGTAGAAGGCGTCGGCGCCGCCCGATGCAATCGCCTTCAGCGTATCGGCATAGGCGGGGTTCTTGAGTGTCATCCCGGCTTTCAATGGCGCTCCGGCGGCATCATAGAAATAACCCCGAGGCCCGTCGTATTTCTTCAGTCGTTCGCCTTCGGCCGCAAGGAGTGAGGCAAGGCGGGGAGAAACGGAAAAGCCCTCCGCCGCAAGCTTTTCTGCCGGTTGGAAAAGACCGGCCCATTCCGCCTTCCCATAGCGTTTGTGCACGTCTTCAAGCAGGCGCACTGTACCGGGCGTGCCGACCGAACGCCCACCGACCACGGCGTCCATGAATTTCAACGGCTGGCCCTGCGCATCGAGGAAGAGTTTCGGTGTCGCCTCCATCGGCGCTGTCTCGCGGCCGTCGAACGTGGTCAGCTTAGCAGATCCCGCATCGTAATAGACGAGGAAGGAGCCGCCGCCGAGGCCGGAGCTCTGCGGTTCCACGAGCCCCAGCACCGTCTGGACGGCGACCATAGCATCAATCGCATTGCCGCCGTTGGCGATGATCTCGCGGCCTGCCTCTGCGGCGAGCGGATTGGCCGCCGCGACCATGAAGTCCTTCGTCTCTACGCGTTTTGCGGCGGTGAAGCCCGTCGCTCGTTCTGGCGCCACGGTGTCGGATGCTTGCTGGGCCGGCAGCGGCGCAGCCCAAAGCACCAAGGAAAATACAATGCCACTGAAAAGTCCCGTCCGCATGATGCATCCTCCGCAACGCTTTGCCCATCACCGGAATGTGGGCGTCCGGAGGCGAAGGGCAAGAGGTCAGCGCTGACCGAGGGCGGCCAGTTGTTTGAGCGCTACCACTTGGCGGTCGGCGCGCAGGTCGGTCGGGGATTCGTCTTCGCCCTGCCGATCGACGGCGGGAACGATGAAGGCTTCTATGCCGGTATCGATCGCGGTGCGGTCGCGGCCGCACTCCTTTGCGGTATAGAGAGCCCGGTCGGCCGCGGTGAACAGGAGATCGAGATCGGCATTGTCGGCCACTGCAAGGGCGATCCCGACACTCACCGTGACCTTGATCTGGTGGTCGCTGGCGTTGATCGTCTGTCGCTTTAGCGTGAGCCGGATTGCTTCCGCGATGCTGGCTGCCTCCACCATATCGCCCACCCGCAGGATGGATGCGAATTCCTCGCCGCCCATCCGGCCGAACGAACCGCGGCCTCGCAGCGACGTCTGGCCGACCATCGAGAAAGCGACCAAAACGGCGTCGCCCGCCTGATGGCCGCAGCGGTCGTTTATCTGTTTGAAGCAGTCAAGATCGAACTGCAGCATGGCGATCAGTGGCTTGTCACTCCTCAAAACGCCGCAGAGCCCGTGGAATTCGTCGATCAGGCCGCGCCGGTTGAGCGCGCCCGTCAGCGGGTCAGTCAGGGCCAATGCCTTCAGCTTTTCCTCCGAGCGTTCCGTCAGCAGCCTTGCAGTGCCGGCGACGAAGGCGATGAAGCAGAAGGCGGCGGGAAAAAAGAGGAGCGCGGCATTCGGGGCGGATGCGAAGGACACCGGGGGACGCATGATCGCCAATACGGCGCTGACCCCGTTTGCGAGGAGCTGGATGCCGATCAAGACCGCCAGGAAGCGGCGGGTCGAGCGGGAGGGGCCGTTGTTTCGGACAAGTATGCCGATCAGGATCGCATAGCCGACTATGGCCGCGCCGTTGTAGAGGACGACGCGGTTAGGGAAGCTCTCGCGCACCGGGTCGAGAAACATGCCAGCGATCCAGATGAGTGCCGGAATGGCGACAAAACCTCCGACTGATTTGCCATCGAACTGCAGAAAACCGGCGATCCAAAAGCCGACGCCGGTGAAGACGACAGTATTGGCGATCTCGATCGATACGAAGTCGGGGATATAGCCGCGCAGGGCCAGCAGCGTCACACCCAACCCATGGAGCGCAAAACCGCCACCCCAACTCAGGTAAAAGCGTTCTCGCTCATAGAACCAGCGTGACCAGAGAAGCACAGCAAGCGTCATCGCCTCGGCAGCCCAAATCACCAGGCCCGTCAAAATATCCACATCAAACCCCCACGCCCCAGTTTCGGGCACGGCCAGCATGACGGAAAGTCTTTAAAATGACGTTGCCGACCACGCTCGGATCCCGCCGAGGCAATCGAGCAGGGATTTTAAATACGCTCTCGATCTTCACCCCCGCTTTACTCTGATCCGTCAAAAACTTGTGCGGCTTGACAAAACCAGGTTCTGGCCGGCTGCGATCTCGGGAAAATCGCGATAGCGGTCAGTTTCGCACATCCTACGGCGATTAAGGATATCGGATGCTCCGTCTTGAAGTACCGGGCGTTGACACTCTATGTAGGGATGACCCATTCCATTTGATTCCGGAGCGCCTTTCTGCCTTCGGCCCGGGATCAAGAGAAGCTTGACAAAGGACGGACATGAGAAATCCAGTTGATACCGCAATGGCCTTGGTGCCGATGGTCGTCGAACAGACCAATCGCGGTGAGCGCTCCTACGACATCTTTTCGCGGCTTCTCAAGGAGCGCATCATCTTCCTGACCGGTCCGGTGGAGGATCAGATGGCGTCGCTCGTTTGCGCGCAGCTCCTTTTCCTCGAGGCCGAGAATCCCAAAAAGGAAATCGCCCTGTATATCAATTCGCCCGGCGGCGTCGTGACCGCCGGCATGGCGATCTACGATACGATGCAGTTCATCAAACCTGCCGTTTCGACACTTTGCATCGGCCAGGCGGCTTCGATGGGCTCGCTGCTGCTTTGCGCCGGCGAAAAAGGCATGCGTTTTGCAACCCCGAACGCCCGCATCATGGTGCACCAACCCTCGGGCGGTTTCCAGGGCCAAGCGTCGGATATCGAGCGCCATGCCCGTGACATATTGAAGATGAAAAGACGCCTGAACGAGGTCTATGTGAAGCACACGGGCCGCACCTATGAAGAGGTCGAGAAGACGCTCGACCGCGACCACTTCATGGCGCCTGACGAGGCCCAGGACTGGGGCGTCATCGACAAGATCCTGACCTCGCGTCTGGAACTTGAGGGTGGCGCTGCAGATTGAGTGTGATGGCGGATCCTGTGCGTCTCACCCCGTTGTGAGCAAAAAAGGGTTTCAAGTCGCACGGAAAGCGCTATTAGTACCTATTAATGCTGTGTTGAACTTTTGTGACATAGCATGCGTTTCTTGAGGGTTTCGTTGCCGCCGATCTGCATGGTGTGGCCGGATCGGTAGAGTACCCTTAGGGCAGGCGGTGCGTCAGTCCGTCAGGACGCGTGCCGGCGGGCTGTAGAGTGGACCGCGCCCGTTTGACGTGAGCGCGGAGTGCTGGAAGGAAAGTGATATGAGCAAAGTCAGCGGCAGCAACGGCGGCGACTCGAAAAATACCCTGTATTGCTCTTTCTGCGGAAAGAGCCAGCACGAGGTCCGGAAGCTAATCGCCGGACCGACGGTATTCATCTGCGATGAATGCGTCGAACTGTGCATGGACATCATCCGCGAAGAGAACAAGACCTCGATGGTCAAGTCGCGCGACGGGGTTCCGACGCCGCAGGACATCATCAAGGTTCTCGACGAATATGTCATCGGCCAGAAACAGGCCAAGCGCATCCTGTCGGTTGCCGTGCATAACCATTACAAGCGCCTCGCGCACGCCTCCAAGGGCGGCGATGTCGAGCTCGCGAAGTCGAACATCATGTTGGTCGGTCCAACCGGCTGCGGCAAGACCTACCTTGCCCAGACGCTCGCCCGCATCATCGACGTTCCCTTCACGATGGCGGACGCGACGACCTTGACCGAAGCCGGTTATGTCGGCGAAGACGTCGAAAACATCATCCTGAAGCTCCTGCAGGCTGCGGATTACAACGTCGAACGCGCCCAGCGCGGCATCGTCTATATCGACGAAGTCGACAAGATCTCCCGCAAGTCGGACAATCCTTCGATCACCCGTGATGTGTCGGGCGAGGGCGTCCAGCAGGCGCTTCTGAAGATCATGGAAGGCACGGTTGCCTCGGTTCCGCCGCAGGGCGGCCGCAAGCATCCGCAGCAGGAATTCCTGCAGGTCGATACGACGAACATCCTGTTCATCTGCGGCGGTGCCTTTGCCGGCCTCGACAAGATCATCTCCGCCCGCGGCGAAAAGACCTCGATCGGCTTTGCCGCAACGGTTCGTGCCCAGGATGAGCGCCGCGTCGGCGAAGTGCTGCGCGAACTCGAGCCGGAAGATCTCGTGAAGTTCGGCCTGATTCCGGAATTCATCGGTCGTCTGCCGGTTCTCGCGACGCTCGAAGACCTCGACGAAGATGCACTGATCCAGATCCTTTCCGAACCGAAGAACGCGCTCGTCAAGCAGTACCAGCGCCTGTTCGAGATGGAGGACGTGGAGCTGACTTTCCACGAAGACGCGCTGCGCGAAATCGCCAAGAGAGCGATCGTCCGCAAAACCGGCGCTCGTGGCCTTCGGTCGATCATGGAAAAGATCCTGCTCGACACGATGTTCGAACTGCCGGCTCTGGAAGGCGTCCGTGAAGTGGTGATTTCCGAAGAAGTCGTGCGCGGCACTGCGCGTCCGCTCTACATCTACGCGGATCGCCAGGATGAGAAGGCGAACGTTTCCGCCTGATCCGAGTGACCTGACAATAACCTTGAAGAGGCCCCAATGGGGCCTCTTTTGCTAAGCAGCATGACCTCCTGTTTTTTGATTATCCATGATTTTTCCATGGCGAAGAATTGCACGATATTCGCCTTGCATTAGAAGCGGCGCGGGAAGATCATCGTTGTTACGGCTGCTTCGTTTGTTTGCGATTGCAAGTGGGACTGTCGGCGATCATGTCCGTATCCTTGGCGTTCTGCGTAAGCGTTTGAGTTGAAGCACGCTTTGCAATAGCATTGTCACAATCCTCCGAGGCAGCAGGCTTGCAAGGCTTGAAATCGATTTTCAAACACTCCACTTTGAGCGGGAGTGAAATACCTGGGTGATTTGCCCAGAACGTTTCCCGGAAACGGGACGATGGAAAGGAAATGATATGACGAATTCAACGTCTGCGGCATCTGGCGGCGAAACCTATCCGGTGCTGCCGCTGCGCGACATTGTGGTCTTTCCGCATATGATCGTGCCCCTGTTCGTCGGACGGGAAAAATCCATTCGCGCGCTTGAAGAGGTCATGGGGTCCGACAAGCAGATCATGCTCGTCACCCAGATCAATGCCAGCGACGATGATCCCGAACCGTCCGCGATCTACAAGGTTGGCACAGTCGCCAATGTGCTGCAGCTCCTGAAGCTTCCCGATGGTACCGTGAAGGTGCTTGTCGAAGGGCGCGCCCGCGCCAAGATCGAAAGTTATACCGACCGGGAAGAGTTCTACGAAGCAAAGGCCGATGTCCTGGCCGAACCTGACGAAGATGCGGTCGAGGTGGAGGCGTTGTCGCGCTCCGTGGTTTCCGAATTCGAAAACTACGTCAAGCTGAACAAGAAGATCTCCCCTGAAGTGGTGGGCGCTGCAAGCCAGATCGAAGACTATTCGAAGCTTGCCGACACGGTCGCGTCGCATCTGTCGATCAAGATCACCGAAAAGCAGGAAATGCTCGAGACGGTTTCCGTCAAGCTGCGGCTCGAAAAGGCGCTCGGCTTCATGGAAGGTGAGATCTCAGTCCTGCAGGTGGAAAAGCGCATCCGCTCGCGCGTCAAGCGCCAGATGGAAAAGACCCAGCGCGAATACTACCTCAACGAACAGATGAAGGCGATCCAGAAGGAGCTCGGCGACGGCGAGGAAGGCCGCGACGAGATGGCCGAACTGGAAGAGCGCATCTCCAAGACGAAGCTGTCCAAGGAAGCCAAGGAAAAGGCCGATGCCGAGCTGAAGAAGCTCCGGCAGATGAGCCCGATGTCGGCGGAAGCCACCGTCGTGCGCAACTATCTCGACTGGCTGCTCGGCATTCCGTGGGGCAAGAAGTCGAAGATCAAGGCCGACCTCCACAATGCCGAAAAGATCCTCGAGCAGGATCACTTCGGTCTCGACAAGGTCAAGGAGCGCATCATCGAGTATCTCGCGGTGCAGGCCCGTGCCACCAAGATCAAAGGTCCTATCCTGTGCCTGGTCGGTCCTCCGGGTGTCGGCAAGACTTCGCTGGCTCAGTCGATCGCCAAGGCGACCGGCCGCGAATATGTCCGCATGGCGCTCGGCGGCGTTCGTGACGAGGCCGAAATCCGCGGCCATCGCCGTACCTATATCGGCTCGATGCCCGGCAAGGTCATCCAGTCGATGAAGAAGGCGAAGAAATCCAATCCGCTTTTCCTGCTCGACGAAATCGACAAGATGGGCATGGATTTCCGTGGCGACCCGTCTTCGGCCCTGCTCGAAGTGCTTGATCCGGCGCAGAACTCGACGTTCATGGACCACTATCTGGAGGTCGAATACGACCTGTCGGATGTGATGTTCATCACCACGGCGAACACGCTGAACATTCCGGCACCGCTGATGGACCGCATGGAAATCATCCGCATCGCCGGTTACACGGAAGACGAAAAGCGCGAAATCGCCAAGCGTCACCTTCTGCCAAAGGCAATCAAGGAACATGCGCTGCAGCCGAACGAGTTTTCGGTCAGCGACGATGCCCTGATGGCGGTGATTCAGCAGTATACCCGTGAAGCGGGTGTCCGTAACTTCGAGCGCGAATTGATGAAGCTCGCCCGCAAGGCGGTCACCGAGATCATCAAAGGCAAGACGAAATCGGTCGAAATCACGGCGGCCAACATTCACGACTATCTCGGCGTGCCCCGCTTCCGCCATGGCGAAGCAGAGCGCGAGGATCAGGTCGGGGTCGTTACCGGCCTTGCCTGGACCGAGGTCGGCGGTGAACTGCTGACCATCGAAGGGGTAATGATGCCGGGCAAGGGCCGTATGACGGTCACCGGCAACCTCAAGGAGGTCATGAAGGAATCGATTTCGGCTGCGGCATCCTATGTCCGTTCGCGCGCCGTCGATTTCGGCATCGAGCCTCCCCGCTTCGACAAGTCCGACATCCACGTTCACGTGCCGGAGGGGGCGACCCCGAAGGACGGTCCGTCCGCAGGTGTCGCCATGGCAACCGCCATCGTGTCGACCATGACCGGGATTCCGGTCAACAAGAATGTGGCGATGACCGGTGAAATTACGCTTCGCGGTCGTGTGCTGCCGATCGGTGGCCTCAAGGAAAAGCTGCTCGCAGCTCTCCGGGGCGGCATCACCAAGGTTCTGATCCCGGAAGAGAATGCCAAGGATCTGGCTGAAATTCCGGACAACGTGAAGAACAGCATGGAGATCATTCCGGTTTCCCGCATGGGAGAAGTGATCCGCCATGCGCTCGTTCGCCAGCCCGAGCCCATTGAATGGGACGGCACGGTGGAAACGCCGGTCATCGCGACAGTCGAGGGCGTCGACGACGTCGGCGCCGCGATCGCGCATTGATCGACAGGGTTCCGTATATGCCAATTTGGCACTGACCACTGAAAAAGCCGGCTTAAAGCCGGCTTTTTTTGTGAAAATTTTCGTAGACCCCTTGTTTTTCAGGCGATTGCGGAGCTTTTGGGTTGCCAAGGCCGGACGGAAAACTATTGTCGGCCCCGAAATACATGAGTCGTTCCAAAACCGTTGAAAGGGGTGGAAACATGAACAAGAACGAGCTGGTATCCGCAGTGGCCGAAAAGGCTGGCCTCTCCAAGGCCGATGCCGCATCCGCTGTTGATGCCGTTTTTGAGACCGTACAGGCTGAACTGAAGAAGGGCGGCGATATCCGTCTTGCCGGTTTCGGCAGCTTCTCCGTTTCCCGTCGCGAAGCGTCCAAGGGTCGTAACCCTTCGACCGGCGCTGAAGTCGACATTCCGGCACGCAACGTGCCGAAGTTCTCGGCCGGTAAGGGCCTGAAGGACGCAGTCAACAGCTAACGCGCTGCCTTTCAGGCACCCGTACAGTCTCGAACAAGAAAAGGCCCGGTTTCCGGGCCTTTTCCTTTTGGCGGCATTGTCATCTGCCTGTCACGCATCTGGCCCACAAGCCATCTGTTCGTTTCAAGGACAGGAGGGGCTTCCCATGACATTTTCACTTCGTGCCGCCATGACCGCTGCGCTTCTGGCGTCGGTCGCAGTGCCGGCCAGCGCCGAGCAGGTGTTCAACCGCATTGCATCTTTCCCCGTTGTCAGCAATCTTCCTGCCGATAAGGACAAGACGGCAACCACATCGGCAGAGATCATCACCGCCAGCGAAGACGGCAAGACGCTCATCTATTCTGACAGCCCGCTTGGCGCGATCGGTTTCATCGACATCACCGATCCCAAGGCTCCGAAGGCACTCGGCGCCGTGACTTTCAAGGGCGAACCAACGTCGGTTGCCGCGGTCGGCAACAAGGTTCTTGCAGCCGTCAATACCGGCGAAAGCAAGGCCAAGCCAACCGGCATGCTCGCCGTCGTCGACATCGCCACGAAGAAGGTCGACCTGACCTGCGATCTGGGTGGCCAGCCGGATTCGATCGCAGTCTCCAGGGACAAGACCTTTGCGGCGATCGCGATCGAAAACGAGCGCGACGAGGATGTGAATGACGGCGCCCTCCCGCAGATGCCGGCCGGCGACCTCGTCATCGTGTCGCTCAAGGGGGGCACTGCCGACTGCGCGTCGATCAAGCATGTCGATCTGAGGGGCATTGCCGAAGTCGCGCCGGAAGATCCGGAGCCCGAATTCGTCGCCATCAACGATGCCGGCGAAATCGCCGTGACGCTGCAGGAAAACAACCATATCGCTATCATCGACGGCAAGACGGCCAAGGTCATCGGTCACTTCTCCGCCGGCAAGACCGACTTGGATGGCATCGACAACAAGACCGACGGCCAGCTTGCGTTTACGGGCAAGGCCGAAGGCGTGCTCCGCGAGCCCGACGCGATCAAGTGGCTCGACCACAATCGTCTGGCTGTCGCCAACGAAGGCGACTGGAAGGGCGGTTCGCGCAGCTTCACCATCTTCGACCGCAGCGGCAAGGTCCTCTATGAATCCGGCGCCTCGCTGGAGCGCGAGATCGCTCGAATCGGCCATTTTCCGGACAAGCGTGCGAAGTCGAAGGGTGTCGAATTGGAAGGTATGGAGTTCGCTTCCTTCAACGGCCGCAATTACATTTTTGTTCTCTCCGAACGCGCTTCCGTCGTGGCCGTTTACAAGGATACCGGCGCCGAACCGCAACTTGCCCAGCTTCTGCCCTCGGGCATCTCGCCGGAAGGTGCTGTCGCCATTCCTGGCCGCAACCTGCTCGCCACGGCCAATGAAGCCGATCTCGGCGAAGACGGCGGCGCCCGCTCACATGTGATGATCTATGAGCTTGCCGAAGGCCGGCCTAGCTATCCGACGCTCGTCTCGAAGGGTGTCGACGGCAATGTAGTCGGCTGGGGCGCTCTCTCCGGCCTTGTCGGCGACGCTGAAAAGGATGGCATTCTCTATGCGGTCAGCGACAGCGTCTACAACATGCAGCCGTCGATCTTCACCATCGATACGACGAGGAAGCCGGCCGAGATTACCAATGTCCTGCGGGTGACCCGCAACGGACAGCCGGCCCAAAAGCTTGATATCGAGGGTGTAGCGCTTGATGGAAAGGGTGGTTTCTGGCTGGCGTCGGAAGGCGATTCGGCCAAGCTGACCGGCCACGGCCTCTACAACGTCAACGCCAAAGGTGAGATCAAGGCTGAAATCGGCCTGCCGGCCGACCTCCTTGCCGGCGAAACCCGCTTCGGCTTTGAGGGTGTGACAACCGTCGGCTCCGGCGACGACCTCACGCTCTGGATGGCAATCCAGCGCGAGTGGAAGGACGATCCGAAAAGTACAGTGAAGCTCGTCTCCTACAAGCCGAAGAGCAAGGAATGGGGCGCCGTCCGTTATCCGCTGGACAAGGCGGATGCCGGCTGGGTCGGCCTGTCGGAAATCACCGCGCACGGTGACCACGTCTATATCGTCGAGCGCGACAACCAGATCGGCGACAATGCCAAGCTGAAGAAGCTCTATCGCGTCGCGATCGCCGACCTGAAGCCGGTGAAGCTCGGCGGCGAACTGCCACTGGTAAAGAAGGAAGAAGTCCACGACTTCATTCCGGATCTGAAGGCGACCAACGGCTATGTCCTCGACAAGCTGGAAGGCTTTACCTTCGACAAGTCCGGCAAGGCCTTTGCCGTCACCGACAACGACGGCATCGACGATTCCTCGGGCGAGACGCTACTCTTCCCGGTCGAGTTGAAGGGAACGAACTGAGCATCACGAAGAGATATGGAAAGGCCGGGCGTTGTCCGGCCTTTTTTATGTTCACTCGCTCCTACCAGCGCTGGTGCACATGCGGAGCGACGAGCCGCGCATAGATCTCTCTTGCAGCGGTCATCACGTCGTCGGAAATCGCGGCAAGCTCGGCGGCTGCCGCGTTGGCCTTGGCCTGGGCGGCGTTGCGGGCGCCGGGGATCACGACAGTAACCGCTTCGTTCATCAGGATCCATTTGAGAGCGAAAGCTGCCATCGATGCGCCGGCGGGCACGAGCTTGCGCACTCCCTCGACGGCTTCCAGGCCCACCTCGAAGGGCACACCGGCAAAGGTCTCGCCGACGTCGAAGGCCTCACCATGGCGATTGAAATTGCGGTGGTCATCCTTGGCAAAGGCGGTTTCGCGGCTGATCTTGCCGGAGAGCAGCCCGCTTGCGAGCGGCACGCGCACGATGACGGCAACGTTCTTTCGCTTGGCTTCCTTGAAGAATAGATCGGCCGGGCGCTGCCGGAAGATATTGTAGATGATCTGGATGCTGACGACATCCGGATATTCGATGGCTTTCAGCGCTTCCTCGACCTTCTCGACGCTGACCCCGTAGTTTTTGATCTTGCCGGCGTGGCGAAGGTCGTCGAGAGCGCCGAAGACTTCCGGGCGGTAAAGGACTTCCGTCGGCGGGCAGTGGAGCTGCACGAGGTCTAGGCAGTCGACTTCAAGATTTTTGAGGCTGCGGTCGATGAAGCTTTCGAGATTGGCCTTGGTATAGCCGTCCGCGACATGCGGGCTAAGCCGGCGGCCAGCCTTGGTCGCTACCATCGGACGGGCACCGCCCCGGGATTTAAGTGCGTTTGCGATGATCTTTTCGGAGCGGCCGTCGCCATAGACGTCCGCCGTATCGATGAAGGTGACGCCGGCATCGAGCGCGGCTTCAAGTGCCGCCCTGCCGTCCGCCTCGCTGACATCACCCCAAGAACCACCGATCTGCCAAGCGCCGAAGCCGATCTCGCTGACGTTGAAGGCTGTGCGCCCGAACGAATGGTTTCTCATGATAACCTCCAAAATGGCCTATCCACAGGATATGGCGCCTTAAGCTTTCTTCGTGCCCGGCATTTGCCTAAAACACCTGTTCCTATCGGGCAATCAAAACAAGCGATTCGATGAGTTCTTTCCGTTTCATCCATTCCGCCGACCTTCATCTTGGCAGTCCGTTTCAGGGGCTGGCGGCAAAGGATGCTGCAATTGCCGAACTTTTTATCGAGGCGAGCCGCAAGGCGTTCTCGGCGCTGGTCGACCAGGCGGTCGAGCGTAAGGTGGATTTTTTCGTCGTAGCCGGGGACGTTTATGACGGCGACTGGAAGGACAACAAGATCGGGCTGTTCTTCAACCGCGAAGTGGCGCGTCTGGAGCGCGCCGGAATTCCAGTCTTCCTGCTGAAAGGCAATCATGACGCCGAAAGCGTCATCACCAGGACGATCACGCTGCCGAAGAATGTCAGCGAATTCCCGGTCAACAAGCCCGGCACGTTCCGATTGGAGCAGTTGAAGGTGGCTTTGCATGGTCAGGGTTTTGCCGAACGTTCGGCAAGCGAAAACCTCGCACTTGCCTATCCAAAGCCGGAGCCCGGCTGGTTCAACATCGGCGTATTGCATACCTCGCTCACCGGCCGCGAACCGCATGCGCCTTATGCGCCGTGCTCGGTCGAAGACCTACGTTCGCGCGGTTACGACTATTGGGCGCTTGGCCATGTCCACGATTTCGAGGTCGTTTCGAGCGATCCGCTGGTGATTTTCCCTGGCAATCTGCAGGGCCGCTCCATCCGCGAACAAGGCGCCAAAGGAGCTGTTCTGGTGACAGTAGAGGATGGCCGCGTCACCCACGAGCGGATCATTACCGATAGCGCCCGTTTCGCTGAACTTGCCGTCGGGATAGAACCCGATGCCGATATCCCGGCAATTCTTCGCCGTATTGAAAATGCACTGGACGACGTTGTCGAGCGCATGGAGGGCAGGCCGCTCGCTCTGCGCATCCGGCTGACCGGCATGAGCCGCTTCCGTCACGAAGTCGTGGCGCGTGCCGAGGATTTCCGGGACGAGGTACAGGCGGCCTGCCACCGCTCTCACGAGGATATCTGGCTGGAAAAGCTCGATATGCGGCTTGAACCGGAAACGAATGGAACAAGGATCGCGACCGATATGCTCGGCCTCGAAGGCCTCATCCCCGTGGCCGGCTTTCCCGCGGAACTGCTCGCCGACGCGAATGCCAAGATCGCCGAGATCACCGCGCGCCTTCCCGGCGGCATCGGTGCGGGCGAATTGGCGCTCGGCGATGACGCAGAAGCGCTGCTGGCGGAGGCTCGCGATCTTCTCCTTGCACGTGCGGCGAGGGATTGATGCGTTTCGACCGCCTCGATATTCTGCGTTACGGCGTGCTGACGGACCGGGTGCTGGCGTTCCGGCCCGATGCCGGGCTTCACGTGATCTACGGGCCGAACGAAGCCGGAAAGTCGTCGGCCCTCTCGGCAATATCGGATCTGCTGTTCGGCTTTCCCAACGCGGCGGAATACAGCTTCCTCCATGATCCGGCGTCATTGCGGGTGGGGGCAAAAATAACTGCGCGCGACGGGGAGACGCTTTCTTTCCGCCGCAGGCGAGGCCGCAAGAATACCCTGCTGGCCGCGAGCGAAGGTGAAGACGCCTTGCCCGAGGATATTTTGGCACGTTTCCTCGGCACGCTCTCGCGGGAAGTCTTCGAACGTGCTTTCGGTCTTGATTCCGCTTCTCTGCGAGCTGGCGGAGAAACGATGCTGAAGAGCGGCGGGGAGATCGGCAGCCTGTTATTTTCCGCAGCCTCGGGGCTCACCGGGCTTTCGGATCTGCGCAGGCAGTTCGAGGCGGAAGCGGACGGTATTTACGCGCCGCGAAAGTCGAAGGACAGGCTCTTCTACCAGGTGCTCGACGCCCACGAAGATGCCCGCAAAGCCGAACGCGACAATGAGCTGAAGTCCGCGGACTGGAAGAAGTTGCTGGCCGAGCGGACCGAGATTGAGGCCGATCTGAAAGCGGTTCAAGCGCAACGGGAGGAAACCAAACGAGCTTTGGATCGATTGCGCAAGCTCATGCGCCTGGAGCCGGTATTACGCGAGATCGATCGTGAACGCGCGCTGCTGGCGCAGTACGAGGCGCTCGAAGGCTTGTCGGCCGACTTCGAAGCGCGGCTTGCACACGCACTCGAGGCCACCCGCAAGAATGTCGAGGCCAGGGATATTGCCGAGGCGGAAGTGGCGCGGCTCAATGATGAGATCAGAGCCATCCAAGTCGATGAGGTGTTGATCGCAGCCGCGCCGACAATAGTTGCCATGCATGCTCAAAAGGGAGCGTATCTCAACGCGAAAGAGGATATCGCCAGGGTCCGGCATGAGGTCGACGGTTTTGATATGCGCCTTTCGCAGGCCGCGCGGCGTCTCGGTTTTGCAGGGCTCGACCTTCTGCAACAGGCCCAGCCGGCCGATGCCGACCTTGCCCGCCTCAGGCGGCTTGCGGATGAAGGGATGGAACTCGATCGCAGCCTGAAGCTGCATCGCCGACAGCTCGAAGATGCGCAGGACGTATTGCGCCGGCTAGAAAGCGATGGGCCGAATGGACGGCTGATCGATCCGAAACCTTGGGCGGACCAGCTTGCGGCGCTACGTCCCGAGCTCGGTGAGCTTTCGGGCATGGACTCTTCGAAAGTGCGTGTCGCGCGGGCAGAATCCGATCTTGCAGCAGCCTGCGACCGCCTCGATCCGCCGGTCAGGGATATTGCCCGCCTTCTTTCCGCGCCACTGCCCGATATAGCGACGCTTACCAAACACCGAGGCGTTGTCGAAGCTGCGAGAGCCGAAAGCATGAAGGCAGCGCAAAAGCTTGCGACGCTGCGCGAGGAAGCGAAGTCCGTCGGTGGCCAGCTTTTGATACTGGAAGGTGAGGGGAGGATCGTCTCCCGGGAGGATATCGCCGCTGCCCGGGCGAGGCGCGACGCCCTGATCGACACGTCAGGCGGAAAACCTTCCGCGGATATATTGGGCGAGGTAAAGAGCGCAATCAGGGAGGCCGATAGTCTTTCCGATGTCGCACTCTCGGATGCCGAGCGCGTTTCCCGGCACGCCCAGCTTTCCTTGAGGCGGAGAGATCTCGAAGAGGCGATCACCGCGGCGGAAATGGCCGCAAGGGAGGCGGAAATTGCAGCATCCGACGCCGTTACGGACTTCGAAGACCTCTTTCACGCAGCCCCCGTTTTGCCCTCCAACCCCGATCGAATGATCGAATGGCGCCGTGCCGTGGATCGGATTCTTGTGCTATCCGACACGCGGGACGAGGCAAAGGATGAGTTGGAGACGCTGCGGATCAAGGAAGAGGGGATAAAATCTGCCCTTCTCGCGATCGCCGAGGCGATCGAGCCCGCTTCGACCGCTCTGCCGCCGATTGCTCTTGCCCGCGCGCTCGAGCGTCGGATCGGCGAAATCACCGATCGTTGGAACGAAAGCCGCTCGCGCGAGGGCAAGCGTCATTCCGCTCAGGAGGCGCTCGACAAGATGGAGGAACGAGAGGCCGAATTGCGCCGTGATATCCAGCGCTGGCGCGCCGATTTCGCCAACGCCGCCGTTCTCGCGGGGCTTTCCGAGGACGCGACGGTGGATATGGCTTCAGCAGCACTCGAGGTGTGGCGAACGGTCCCCGATCTTTTGTCGGAACGGGAAAACCGCGACCGCCGCGTGCGCGGAATGGCGCGTGATATGGAGAATTTCGAAGCCGAGGTAAGAGCAATTTGCAGTGACGTCGCGCCGGATCTGGCCGGTTTACCTGCGGATGTCGCAGCCGGTCTGATGAACGAGCGCGCAATGGCCGCCAAGGCGGAGGAGAACCAGCGGCAGACATTGTCGGCGGCGCTGCAGCGTGCCGAACTGGCGTTGGCCAGGCTTTCCGAGGAAATGAGCGATCGTCAGTCGGAACTGGAAGAATTGGCCGCATTGGCATCGAAATCAGTTTCCGATCTCCAGACCGTGCTTGAAGACCTCCGGCAGCGCAGCCGCATCGAAGCGGATCTTCGCCAGTGTCGCGCCCGGTTTTTCGAGCAGGCGGACGGTTCCGACGAGGATGAGGTGCGCGCCGCGCTTGTTGCGTTCGACCGGATAGCGGCGGGGCTCGAAATCGAAAATCTAGACGCGGATGACAATCGGAAGGTCGATCGCATTTCCGCCCTGCGAACTGCCGAGGCCGACAATATTCGTCGCCGCCGGGAGCTGGAAACAGGCATCGGCGCCGAGCGCGCGGTTTTCCAGAAGCTCGCCGCCGAGCAGGAGGCGAAGGAGCTCGCGCGGCGCTGGGTGGTGCTGAAGCTCGCGTCAAGCCTGCTTGCAAATTCGATGGAAGCCTATCGGGAACGACAGGCCGATCCGGTGATGAAGCGGGCCGGTCGGATTTTTGCCGATCTGACCGGCGGGCGCTTTTCCCGCCTGGTGCAGGTTTACGATGAGAAAGACGAATTGCAGCTTGCCGTGGAGCGCAGGACGGGCGAGCAGGTGCCGCTTCCGGGGTTGAGCGAAGGGACTGGCGATCAGCTTTATCTAGCGTTGCGCCTCGCATTCCTGGAGGATTATTGCAGCCGCAACGAACCGGTACCGCTGATCCTCGATGATATTTTCCAGACATTCGACGACGAGCGCACGGCAGCCGGCATTCGGGTGTTGGCGGAAGGGGGCAAGATCTTCCAGACGGTGCTCTTCACGCATCAGACGAGCCTGGTAGACATTGCCCGACGGGAAATCGGCGATCGACTGGATCTCATTCAGTTGGAAAGGCTTTAGGATTCGGGCAGGCCCTTAGACGGGCCGGTCAAGGCCAGGCAACCAATCGGCATTCGATGGATCGGTCTGAACCACTTATCCGGCGAGGGAGGTGCCGGTTCGCCGCAGGCGATTTTCGGCGGCCGCGGCAGAATAAGCAGGTTGTGGCGCCGATCGTCCGTCATTTCCCGGGTGAATGTCAGTCGGTAGTTTTCGAGCACCGACGTGAAGTCTTCACGCCTTGAAATCTTGTCTTCTAGGTAACTCCGCGTTTCCGGCGTCATCGGAATGCCAAAGCGATTGATGGTGGCCATGGCTTCGTCGGCAATAGCGCGTTCCACGAGCGGATCGATCAAGCTGAGCTTCACGCGAAAGCTATGAAGCGTGTCGGGCAAGATGCCTCTGGCCTGAACAAAAATGGAGGCAGGTTCCGTTGCTGTTCCGAAGCTCTCAAAGAACAGGCACTCCCAATCGTCCTTGGTACTTCTGAATTCGGGATCGGCATTTCGCTCCTCGCCCAACCGATCGCAGCGCTCCTCGGGGGAAAATGACACGCTGTTTTCGAAGACGGCCTTCCGTTCCAGCCTGGCCCTCAGCAGCCAGGATGGATAGCGGCCGGCAGGCCGAATCTGCCGTTGTCGGTCGACACGCAGATCCGGCGGCGCAGGAAGAAGGTATTCTTCCAATCCGAATTCGCGAACCATGCGCTTGTAGTTTTGTCCATCGTTGACCAAGAGTACCGTTGCCGCGAGTGCCGCCAGAACCACCACCAGGAACACGCCGAAGACAATGGCGGCCGAGCGCTGCTTTCGGCGCTGATCGGCAGGTGTCACGATATTTGCCTCGGCCTCTTTCGGCATCAACCTCATTTCCGACCGATGGATATCCCTTCGATGGTCAAGGCGCATAACACATTGCCGAGCCGCCCGGAACAGTTTCTGCCGGCCCGGTCGAACTGAGGCCATGAAGCTGTTTCGTACCAAAGATGTCGGTTTCAAATGCCGGCTTCACAGGCTCTGCATTAACCAAATCACTTAAAAGGCATTTAACTCAACTTGTTTAGGTTCGAGGTCGGATATTAGGTTGTATGCGACTATGGCCTTAAAAGCGCACAGAAATTTTATTTTGGGTAACCGTTAGGAATCCTTCTTGTTGTTCGGTGCTCGCTGTGCTTTTCAGGGGCAGTCGGATTCATGGAAGATGTGTGGTGCTGAATCGTCGGCAGACGGCATCGGTGCTGACTTGGAGTGTCGGAATTTGGTTCGAGTGACTGCGATCATGATCTGTGCGGTTCTGGCTGGTTGCCAGAGCGTACCTGGCGAGGGTCCTTTGGCTTCCGCAATCAACGCCGATAGTGGCCGGTCCGGGCCCGAAATCGGCCGTCCGAACGCGGCCGTGTTCGAGGTTGTTGATGTGGATGGCCGTTCGGCGCGTCTGGTATCCGACTATGTATCGACGGCTTTGAAAAGACGCTTCGGTTTTGGCGGCGGCGGGGCTGGCAGAGCTGTTATCGGCGTCGGCGACCAGTTGAAAGTGACGATCTTCGAAGCCGGCGCGGACGGTCTGTTCTCCACCAGTGAATCGAAGCAGACGAGCCTTGACGTCGTCGTGCAGCCCGATGGAACTGCGGCTATCCCCTATGTCGGTTCCGTACGTTTCGTGGGCAAGACCCTTGAGGAGGCGCGCCAGGCAATCTTGGCCGCTTTGGCAAGCAAAGCTGTCGAGCCGGATGTCATCGTATCCAGCCTCAATACGCCGTCGAGAAGTGTAACCGTATCGGGAGCTGTCGCCAAATCGGCCCAAATTCCACTCAATCTTACTGGTGAGCAGATCACTGACGTGATCGCCAAGGCGGGCGGTCCGGTCGCCCAGCCCTACGAAAGCTATGTGACGCTCGTACGTGGCAAACGCACCGGCACCGTCTTGCTGAAGTCGGTCATCGACAATCCATCGGAGAATATCTACGTCCAGCCAGGTGACCAGGTTTTTGTCACGCGCGATCCGCGCACATTCACCTTGCTCGGCGCGATCAAGGGCAATGCCCGTGTTGAATTTGGAGCCAATGACCTCAACCTGCTTGAGGCGGTTGCGCTTGGCGGCGGCGGCAACGACAATGCCGTCGACACGGAAGGATACTTCCTTTTCCGTTACGAGGAACCCGACGTGGTTCTTGGCCTGATCGGTCGGCAGCGCTTTGATGAACTCGTTCGCAAAGGCATGAAGCCGAACAAGGATGGGCGCTATCCGATCGTCTATCGCTTCAATATGAGAAATCCGGACAGCCTCGTCGTTGGGCAAACATTCCCGGTCAAGAGCCGCGACGTGATCTATGCCGCACGGCATATGTCTGTCGACTTCGCCAAATTCCTGGGGATCGTTGGAGCACCATTGGGAGTTGCAGCGCAAGGCGCGGGGGCGGCCTACAATATTCAGCGCGTTGGCAACTAAAACCTCTCGCCGCCAAGGCACTGTACTTGAAATCAAGCTAGATTGTCCGGGTTGGTGCGATGCTGGGCATGCATGCCGCGAAGAAGTTTGCGGCATCTTAGCTCCGTTAGGTGTCGACCGTACCAGATTTTTGAGTGACAACTTTCGATAAGTATGTTGTTAGAGGGATCCGGCGAATAAGGGTGTTAAACGGTTCGCTAGGACTAGACGTAACAAAATTCGAGTGACCATGACGATCGAAATCATCGGCAGGGCCAGTGTTGCCCCAGGCGCAAATTCTGTAGATGACTTGCAGAAGGTTCTGAGCGAAGGGCGCTGCACGATCACTCAGATACCAGCCGATCGATGGGATCGGGCTCGTTTCTGGCATCCGGGACAGGGTGTGCCGGGCAAGACCTATACCTTCGCCGCGGGTGTTCTCGACGACATCTACGCTTTCGATCCGGCAGCTTTCGGCCTGTCGCAGCGCGAAGCGATGCAGATGGACCCGCAGCAGCGTATTCTCCTCAATCTGGTCTGGCAGGCGCTTGAAGACGCCAATCTGCCGGCAAGCAAGCTCACGGACGAGCGCGTCGGCGTCTATATCGGCGCATCGAGCCTTGAAAGCGGAAACCTGCTCTCCGAAGATCCAGCCGCGGGCAGCCCGTATTTCATGACGGGCAATACGCTGTCGATCGTTTCCAATCGCATTTCGCACATCTTCGGCCTGAAGGGGCCGAGTATGACGATCGACACGGCCTGTTCTTCATCGCTGGTCGCGCTGGATCAGGCGGTGGCGGCCTTGGAAAAAGGCGATATCGATACCGCAATCGTCGGCGGCATAAATCTGCTCGTTCATCCGCTGTCGTTCGTGGGTTTTGCCCAGGCGCGCATGCTTTCTCCGGAAGGGCTTTGCCGAGCCTATGACACCAATGGCCACGGCTACGTGCGCTCTGAAGGCGGTGTTGCGATTGTCCTTCGCCGCACAGACAAGGCAAGGCGGGAGCGGGACCGGAGTTACGCTACGCTCCATGCCGTGGCGGTCAATTCCTCCGGTCGCACGAATTTCATCAGTTTGCCTTCGCGCGAAGCCCAGGCGGCGCTTTTGCAATCGATCTACGAAGACAGTGCCATCGATGTGAACCGCATCGCATTCATCGAAGGCCACGGTACGGGCACGCGCGTCGGGGATCCGGCCGAGGTCTGGGCGATTGGAACCGTCATCGGCAAGCGGCGGCGCGCGCCGGTGCCACTCGGTTCGATCAAGACGAACATTGGTCACACCGAGCCGGCTTCCGGTCTGTTCGGTCTGCTGAAGGCGATGATTGCGCTTCAGAACAATTTCCTGCCGGCTTCCCTTCATATCGAAAAGGTCAACGAAGATATCGACTTCGAGGCCTTGAATGTTCGGGTGAATACCTCCGCGGTGAAACTGTTGCCCGCTAAGGAAATCCGCTTTGCGGGCATAAATTCGTTCGGTTTTGGCGGGACGAATGCGCATGTGGTGATCAGCGATCCGGAGCGGCTGGCGCCGCTCGACCCGCCGAAGGGCGAAAGCTCCCTGTTTGTTGCGAGTGCCCACACGACGTCTGCTCTGTCGCAACTTCTTGAGGACTACCGCGAGCGCCTCGCTGCCGCGGCGCCGGATCACGCTCGCTGCGTGATTAGTGCGACGGCGGCCAACCGCGAGACGCTTCGCCATCGCTTTGCCGTGGAGGCCAAGGATACTGACGGCGTGTTGCGGGCAATCGAGGCCCACCTGGCCGGAGAAACCTCCCAGGGAGAACGCGGCGAGGCTCCGTCTCAAGCCGCGAAAATCGCTTTTGTCTTTTCCGGGAACGGCGCTCAATGGGCCGGAATGGGTGTCGAGGCCTATCAGGAAAACCAGCATTTCCGCCAATGTTTCCAGTCGTTCAGCGCCCTCTTCGAATATCATCTCGGCGAAAAGCTCACGGATTTGCTCGTTTCCCCGGACCTGGCTCTTAGGCTCGGTGACACAAAAATTGCCCAGCCCCTGCTTTTTGCAGTGCAAGCAGCACTTTCCGATTGCCTGGTCGCACTAGGCGTCAAACCGGAAGCCGTGTTTGGTCACTCGGTGGGCGAGATCGCGGCGGCCTACGCTGCAAAGGCGCTTACGGCGGCCGAGGCCGTTGCGATCGTGGCGAAGCGGTCGAGGTATCAGGATCTCTTTGCAGGCCAGGGCAAGATGGCGGCTGTCGTCTTGAACGACGAGGCTGCGCTTGCCTTTGCCAGATCGCATGGTCTTGACAATGTCTGTGTCGCTGCGATCAATGCTCCGAATTCGGTGACCATCTCCGGCCCCACGGAGGAAATCCAGGCCTTTCGCGACGCCGCCCGAAAGGCGCAGATCGTCGCGCATGTCCTGGACATCAATTATCCCTTCCATCACCCGATCATCGACAGCGCCAAGGAAGCCTTTCTTGCCGACCTGCCGCAGATCGAACCGGAGACCGGCGTCTACACCTATGTCTCGACGGTGACTGGCACGATTCAGGATGGCCGTGGATTGGATGCCGAATACTGGTGGCACAATGTTCGCGAACCAGTCCTCTTCAAAGCCGCCGTTGAGGCCGCATTGGAGATGGGCTGCAACCTGTTCATCGAGATTTCTCCCAGGTCGATCCTTTCGAATTACGTCAGCGATATCGCAAAGAGCCAATCAGCGCAGGCCGTGGTGACGGCGACACTGCAGCGCGAGACACCGATGCCGGGCAGGGACCCGGTGGCGCAGTCTTTCGCCCGTGCTGTCGCCAACGGCGCATCGCCGCTTCTGTCTCGCCATAGCGGAAAGCGCAACGCCTCCGTCGATTTGCCGACCCTGCCGTTCGAACCGATGGATCTGAGGACGCCAGCGACAAGCGACGAAATCGATCTCTTCGGCCGCAACGCCAGCCAACCCTACACTCTTCTGGGCTGGCGTAGTGATCCCAATGCCTCCCATTGGAAGAACCACATCGATTCCCGGCTCTTTCCCGATCTCGCCGAGCATGTGGTGGATTCGCGTCCGATCCTGCCCGGCAGCGGCTTCATCGAAATCGCGGTGACGGCAGCGCAACGCTATTACGGCACGGATTCAGCCGAGATTTCCAACCTTGAAATTGTTCGGCCGCTGGAATTGCGTCAAGACCGGGTCGTGGAACTGTCGACGTTGCTATCGCCGGAGACCGGCGATATCGAAATCCGGTCCCGCGAGCGGCTCAGCAATGATGACTGGACCGTGCATGCAATTGCCCGTAGCCGTCACTCAATCGGTTTTGAAGCCGACAAGCCGATGAACCGGCCCGCGGGCGAAGAGGGTAAACTTGTAACGTCGGATCTGGCCTACGGGACAGCGGAGCGTTTCGGGCTTCAATATGGTCCTCGGTTCCAGCTTCTTTCCAGCGCCGAGGCGTTTGGGCGCACGTTTATCGAGGTTAATCTGAAACTGGCCGGCAAGCCGGCTCATCCCTTCGTGGAATATAACCTCAACCCCTTTTCGGTGGATGCCGCCTTCCACGGCCTGGTGGCGCTGTTCGACCAACTTTCGGGCAATGAAGGGGGAGCCCCCTATATCCCCGTCCGCTTCGGCTCGATCCGGGTGACGGGCAAAAAGGCTCCGATCGCCAAGGCATTGATCGAAATCGAACGCTTTAGCGGCTTCTCCATCAAGGTCCGCTTTCAGATGCTGGACGCATCCGGCAATACCGTAGCAAGCTTTGATGACTGCCGCTTCCGCCGTACGTCGCTGCGCCGTCATCATACTTTGGCTTCCGTGGCGTTCCACTATGAAACGGTACCGGCTTCGCTGCCTCTGTCGGTAAGAGAGCTGGGCCCTGGCCTTGCCGCAGCATTTGGCAATTTTCCAGCTGGCACGACCGACAACGCGACACTGCTTCTCGATGCCGCGATCTATAGAGCCTGTCATGAAATCGCGGCGACGCTGGCAGATCACCGAGGCATCGTTTCGGCAAGACGTCTGCCGGCAGATACGCTGCTTCGTTCGTTCCTGACCAACTGCTTGTTCATTCTCGAGGACGCAGGCATTGCGACGGCGGATGAAGGTGAGTGGCACATCCCGAAAGAGTTCACGCTGCCGCCGGTGAGCGAAATCCTGCAGGAGGCATGCCGGGAAAACGCGGGTCGCGTGGCAGAGGCGGTTCTCGTCAACGACGCCTACAGAGCGATAATTGAGCGTCTGTCCGTAACTGCACTGCGCGATGACGCCGAACAGGCCGGATGGGTCGATGCCGTCAGTGAAGCGACGCTCGATCACGTCCTCGTTCATTCGCCTCTGGCGGAAAGACGGCTCTCGACCATTCTTGAGGCTGTCGAGGGCGTTCTTGTTGCCGGCAATGGCCGGGTTCGTCACGTTCTGGAGGTTGGCACAGCGTCCGTTGCCTTCAGTCGCCGTCTGGCAGCCGTCGTGGCGCAGAACGGCGCCTCGCTGATCATCGCCGAGCCGCGCGAGAGCGTCCGCCGCACGCTGGAAATTGCCTTCGAACAGGATGTCCATATCGTCCTGCCGGAAATTGAGAAACTGGGGGGGCATCCGGTTGTCGACTTGATCGTATCAGCAGGCACGCAAAGTCAGGCTCTCTTGTCGAGCCACGAAGGGGTACGGGCGGCGATCCGTGCCGCCTCTGAGCGGGGTGCTGCTCTCGTTTTTGCCGATCGCGCTCCGTCTGCGTTCAACGACTTCGTATTCGGTCAGTCGGAGGGTTGGTTCGCGGGCAGCCAATCGGCGGATTTCCCTGTTGGTCAACTTGGCACCTCGCGTCAGATAGAGGACATGATCGCCACCTTGGGCTTTGAAAAGCCGCAGGTGGAGGAGCGGACCTATCCGGAAGGGGCGCTGATCCTGGCATCGGCCGAGGCGCAGGGTTCTGCGCAGCAGCTGGTCGCAGGTGGCCATATTGGCTCCATATTGGTGCTCAACGAATCTCCCGACCGAGCCGTTGCTGTTGGCGAGGCGAAGATCGAGGCGCTTGATATCGAGGCCGACGGAGCGGCGCTCGCTGAAGCCTTTGCGCGAGCCGACGGACAACAGCTCCGTCTGCTCTACGCTGCCGAGCGTAAGGGGACGCGTGATGTGTCTGTGCAAGAGCAGGATCGCCTGCGCCGGCTGGGCCTTCTGGCAGAGGCGTTATCGGCCCATCTTCGGAATGCCGCTGCGACAGCCGAAAAACCACAGCTTCTCATCTTGGCTCCTGGCGGATCACCTCTGGCAGCGGAGCGTACCGATGAAGCCAATGCCGGCCTTTGGGCATTCGCCCGCGTCCTGCAGAACGAATACGACACCTTCGACGTCCATCTTCTGGATGCCGAAGCCGAGGGCGCCGTCACGTCTTCAGTTCTGAGCCAAGTGTTTTCCGCGTCGACGGCCAATCGCGAGTGGATGCTGGTCGATGACCGCCTCCGTGAAGTTCGCGCAGCAGTCGGTCCGTTCCCGTCTGCCGATGTAATGGTTTCCGATTATTCCGCGGCGACCATCCGACAGCTCGTCAGCGGCCGCGTGGACAGTATCGCCTGGGAAGAGTGCGATCTGCCAAGAGCGGATAAGGATGAGGTTGTGATCGCGGTTGAGGCAACCGGCCTCAACTTCCGCGATGTCATGTGGGCCATGGGCCTTCTGCCTGAGGAAGCGCTGGAGGACGGTTTTGCCGGCGCTACAATCGGCATGGAACTCGCCGGACGCGTGATCGAAGTGGGGCCTGCTGTAACCGATCTCACGCCCGGCGACCGGGTCATGGGCATCGCGCCGGCGGCCTTCTCCACGCATGTTCGCGTTCGCCGCGACGGCGTGACAAAATTACCCGAGCGGATGGACTTTGCCGCAGCGGCAACGGTCCCGGTTGCGTTCCTAACGGCCTATTATGCGATGGTGCATCTTGGTCATATCGAAAAGGGCGAGACAATCCTAATCCATGGCGCCGCGGGCGGGGTCGGGCTTGCGGCGCTGCAGATCGCCAAATTGAAGGGCGCAACCGTGATCGCCACTGCCGGTACGGTAGAGAAACGGCGCTTCCTGGAGGCGCTCGGAGCAGATCACATCTTCGATTCGCGGTCGCTGGATTTTGTGACCCATATTCGCAGCATTACCAACGGCGAGGGCGTCGATCTTGTCCTGAATTCGCTCTTCTCCGAGGCCATGGAGCGAAGCATCGAACTGGTGAAGCCATTCGGCCGTTTCCTTGAACTCGGCAAGCGCGATTATTATTCCGATCGAAAGATCGGGCTTCGGCCGTTCCGGCGCAATATCAGTTACTTCGGGATCGACGCAGATCAACTTCTCGTCAACCTGCCGGCAGTCACCAAGAAGATCTTTGCAGAAATCGGGCGCCTGTTTGCCGATGGGAAGCTGACGCCGCTTCCCTATCGCGCCTTCGGCCACGACGAGATCGGGACCGCGTTCCGTCTGATGCAGAATGCCGGTCACATCGGCAAGATCGTTGTCCGACCGCCGGTTTCGGGCAAACACAACGTGCTTACCGCTGCAGGCAAGCCCTTACGGTTCTCGGCCGAGGGCATTTTCCTGGTTGCGGGAGGCATCGGTGGGTTCGGCCTGTCGGCGGCAGACTGGCTGGTGGCCAAGGGCGCTCGACGTATCGCGCTCTGCTCGCGCCGCGGCGTGGCGGACACGGAGACGACGGCGGCGATTGCAGAATGGCAAAAGAAGGGTGTCCACACGACCGTTCATCCCTGCGACATCACGGACGAAGCGGCAACCGCTTCGCTGCTTGAGCTTCTTCGCTCCGAAGCGCCGCTGAAGGGCGTTATTCATGCGGCCATGGTGCTGGATGACGCATTGCTCTCGAATCTGACGCCCGAACGGAACAAACCGGTCGTAGACGTGAAGGTCAGGGGTGCCGAAGTCCTGCACCGCTTGACCTCCAAGGATGCTCTGGAACTCTTCCTGCTCTTCTCCTCCGCAACGACGATGATCGGCAATCCCGGTCAGGCAAACTACGTTATTGCCAATGGCTACTTGGAGGGCCTTGCGCGCAAGCGGCGGGCTGCAGGCCTGCCGGCGCTCGCTGTCGGCTTCGGCGCAATCGCGGACACCGGCTTCCTTGCTCGCAACGCTGAAGTCAACGAGATACTTGCCAAGCGCATCGGCAAGACGGCGATGAAGGCGCGTGAGGCGCTGGAGCAGGTCGAGCGTTATATCGTGGCGGATACCGGACGTATCGACGCCGCAGCCGTCATGATCGCGGAACTCGACTGGAATGCAATCCGCATGTTGCCGATTGCCAAGGGTGCGATCTTCGAGGCGATTGTCCGCCAGGCAGGCAGCGGCAATGCTGTTGCCGACGGCGATACCGTCGATCTGGAGGAACTGATCCACGGCAAATCTGCGGAAGAGGCGCAGCAGATTCTTCACAAATTCGTTGCCGGTGAGATTGCGGCGATCCTTAGGGTAACCGAAGATACGATCACACCTGACAAGGTGCTCAAGGACATCGGCCTCGACAGCTTGATGGCCATGGAACTCGGCATGGGCTTCCAACAGAAGACCGGATTCGATATTCCCTTGAGCGGCGTTGGGGACGACACGACCGTCGGTGATGTCGTCACGCGCTTGCGTGAACGTGTATCGAAACACAATGACGAGGCGGAAGATGCGGCTGAGCCTCAAAATGAGGTGGTTGACCGGCTGGTGAAGAGCCACTCCACCACCCAGCCGCAGAAAGCAGCGACGCAGTGATGAAAAAAGGTCCGGACGACGAAATCTCCGCCGGCCTCGGCGTGGAGGGAAAGCGCGGCCTGCTGGACAAGATGCGTCAGGCGAGCGAAACGTCCGGCCGCAACCGCGCGGCCCGGCTGAGCCGGCAGCCCGCGCCGCAAGTCCGCCAGGTACTACGCTTTGACGAGCTGCCGGAATATCAGCGCGTGCATGTCCAGCGGATGGCAGGCGAAATGATCGGCGTTGCCAATCCTTTCTACCGTTCGCATGACAAGGCAGCCGGCGCCACCACGGAAATCGGCGGGCGCGAATTCATCAATTTCGCATCCTACGACTATCTGGCCACCAATACGGATCCGCAGACGACGGAACGGGCAAAAGCGGCCATCGACCGCTTTGGCATTTCGGCCTCGGCGAGCCGCCTGGTCGCCGGCGAGCGACCGGTGCATACCGACCTGGAGGCCGACCTTGCCTCCGTATACGGCGTTGATGCCGCCGTCTGTTTCGTGAGCGGATATCTCACCAATGTTGCAGCGATCAGCTGTCTCATGGGGCCGTTGGACCTGGTGATCCACGACGAGTTCATTCACAACAGCGCATTGGCAGGCATCAAGCAATCCGGTGCGACGCGGCGCCTTTTCCGCCACAACGATATGGATAATCTGGAATTTGTGCTCCGGACGCTGTCCGCTGATTTCCGGCGCATCCTGGTTATCGTTGAAGGCGTCTACTCCATGGACGGCGATGTTGCCGATCTGCCGGCGCTGATGGAATTGCGGTCCCGTTACGGCTTCTGGCTGATGGTGGACGAGGCTCATGCGCTCGGCGTGCTCGGCAAGACAGGGCGGGGTACTTTCGAGCATTTCGGCACCGATCCCCGCGACGTCGACATCTGGATGGGAACCCTCTCCAAGACGACCTCGAGCTGCGGCGGATATATTGCGGGCTCGCAGGCACTTGTCGACGTCCTGAAGGCGGAGGCAGGCGGGTTCGTCTACAGCGTCGGGCTGGCGCCCGTTCTTGCAGCGGCAGCCCGCTCTGGTCTGCATATTCTGCGCACCGAGCCGGAACGCCCAGAGAGACTGCATCGAAACGGCGCGCTGTTTCTCAAATACGCCAAGGAGGCGGGCCTCGATACCGGCCTCAGCCTGGGCTATTCCGTCGTGCCCGTCATCGTGGGCGATTCCCTTCGCGCCGTGCAGCTTTCCAATGAGCTGCTGGAGGAGGGGATCAACGTGCTGCCGATTATCCATCCCGCGGTGCCGGAGGGCATGGCAAGGCTCCGGTTTTTCATCACCTGCGATCACACCGAAGATCAGATCCGCCATTCGGTGGAGGTTACGGCCCGCAGGCTCAAGGATCTGAAGGATCGCAATTTCGGTCTGGCGTCGCTTGATATGGACAAGGTGATGAAGCTTTCGCCGCTGTTTCAGGCCACTGGTGAAGCTTAGGCAGCGCTGATACTTATCCATACAATAGCGCTGGGTGTCTCGGCAGCGCCGGACGAGAGGGTTCATGCACGTCATCGTTACTGGTGGATCGAGCGGCATCGGGCTCGATGTCGCACGGCTCTATGCAGCCCGCGGCGCACGTCTGACGCTCATCGCCCGAGATCCGGCGAGGCTTGAACTGGCCAGGCAGGAGCTGCTTTCAACTAACGAAATGTCGGAGACGGATGTCCACATCGCAACGGCCGATGTAGGCGTCGAGAACGAGGTCTCAAGCGCAATCAGCTCCGCCGAGGCGACGCTAGGCCCGTGCGACGTGTTGGTCGCATCGGCAGGTGTCGTTGAACCAGGACGATTCGAAGCGCTTTCCAGCGCCGCTTTTGCCGAACAGGTGACGGTCAATCTCCTGGGCGTTGTCAGCGCAGTCCGTGCCGTTTATCCGGAAATGAAGCGGCGCGGGCAGGGGCGCATCATGGTTGTCTCGTCCGGTGCAGCGCTCATCGGTCTTTATGGTTACACGGCCTATTGCGCCTCCAAATCCGCACTGGTTGGTTTTGTCGAAGCCCTTGCATCTGAGGCGGCGGGATCGGGCGTCTGCGTCTCGATCTGCTTTCCTCCCGACACGTTCACGCCGCAGTTCGAGCGGGAATTGTCCAAACGCCCCGCCGAGGCGCAACTGCTGATGGGCAAAGCTCTGCCCTGGGCCGCAAAGGCCGTTGCGGAGCGTATTGTCGATGGCATCGATCGGCGCAGGTCCAAGGTCTATTTCGGGTTCTCGATCACCGCCCTCGGCTTCTTCGGTTCTCTGATCAAGCCATTTCTGCTGTGGTGGTATCAGCGCCGGCTGATGTGATGATTTAATCTCTCTATCGCAAGGCTGGGTACGTCTGATTCTAAAGCTGCCCGGATTTGGCTGCAAATCGGCTGCGGACGATGCCGTGGCGCTGGAGCTTATCGTAGAACGTCTTGCGTGGTATGCCGAGTTCCGCGATCGTACGGCGGACGTCGCCTCCATTGGAATCGAGCGCCTCCCGGATGATGTTGGCTTCATAGCGGTCCATCCGTTCGGGCAAGGGAAGCGTCTCGGCCGTTTCTGTCTCCAACAGAGGGAGCTTTGCCGGCAACTGCTCAACGCCAAGGATGAAGCGCTCTGCAAAATGTGACAGCTCGCGCACGTTGCCGGGCCAATCATGATCCCGCAAATGGCGATGAACGGCCGACGAGATCGCCGGAACCTCTCGTTTGAAGCGAGTAGCCGCACGCTCGGCAAAATGGCCAAAGAGGAGCGGAATGTCGTCGCGGCGCTCCCTAAGCGGCGGAATGGAGATCGTCACAACGTTGAGCCGGTAATAGAGATCCTCGCGAAAATCCCCACGCAGTTGCGGGTCTCCAAGATCCACCTTTGCGGCGGCGACAACGCGAAGGTCAACGGGCCGGACTTCATTGGTTCCGAGGGGCGTCACTTCCCGCATCTCCAGAACGCGCAGCATCTGTATCTGGGTCGAGGGTGGCATACTCTCGATTTCGTCCAGGAAAAGCGTGCCGCCGTTCGCATGCTCGATGCGTCCGACGCGCTTCTTCTGCGCTCCCGTAAAGGCGCCGGCTTCGTGGCCGAAGAGCTCGCTTTCCATGACCGTCTCAGGCAGAGCTCCGCAGTTGAGTGCAACGAAATTGCCGGACGCTCTACGGCTCCATCGATGCAGCAGGCTGGCGACGACTTCCTTGCCGCTGCCGGTTTCGCCCGTAACAAGCACGTCGACCTCGGTGTCGGCGATCTGCCGCAAAGTTCGACGCAGCCGCTCCATGGTCGGCGTCTGCCCGATCAGCGGCAGGTCGTCGCGTGCTTGATCGGCTGCCTGGCGCAAGACCCTGTTTTCCAAAACGAGGCGGCGCTTTTCTACCGCTCTTTTGACTGCTTGGACCAGCCTTTCGGTCGCAAACGGCTTGGTAATGAAGTCATAGGCGCCGTCCTGCATGGCATTCACGGCCATCGGAATATCGCCGTGGCCGGTGATCAGGATCACCGGCAGGTCCTCGTCTTCTTCCTGTACGCGCCTGAAGACCTGCAACCCGTCAATGTGGGGCATGCGTATGTCGGAAACGACCGCGCCTATGAGATCGCCGTCAAGAGCAGAAAGTGCTTCACTTGCCACCGAAAAGGCCGAAACCTTGAACCCCGCAAGCTCAAGTGTTTGTCTGGTGGCCCGCAGAAGGTCCCTGTCATCATCGATAAGAAAGATTGATAACGGATCGCTCATGCTTTTGCTCTCAAAAGGTAGACGGTAAAACAGCTGCCGTTGTCGTTGCTCGTAACATCGATCCGGCCGCCATAATCGGCAACGATATCCTTCGAAATCACGAGGCCGAGGCCCAAGCCTTTTTCCTTGGATGTATGGAACGGTGTGAATAGAGTGTCGAGAATTGTCGGTGGAATGCCGGGGCCATTGTCGGAAACAGCCACCGCGACAAGTTCGGACGTTTCTGCTACGGATATCTCCACCTTTGCGTCCGCGCGGTCGTCGAGCGCTTCAAGCGCATTCTGGAGGAGATTGATCAGGACCTGTTCCAGCCGGATCCGATTACCCAGCACCAGAAGGCCTGCCGGCGGCAATCGAACGTCAAGCGCATTTAGCTTTCCGGCAAATCTGCTCTTCAGCAAGACGATGGCACCTTCGATAATAGAGCGTAGCTCAACGGGCTCAGCCGCGGTCCTTCCCTTGCGCGCAAAGGCTTTCAATTCCTCGGTGATCGTGCCGATTCTTTCGGTGAGCTCGGCAATGACGCCAAGGTTTTCATCCGCCGGGCCTGGCTCTTTGCGCTGAAGGAAGACGCGGGCATTGTCTGCATAAGCGCGAATGGTGGCGACCGGCTGGTTGATTTCATGGGCGACGCCAGCTGCTACCTGGCCGAGGATAGCGAGCCGGTTTGCCTGAACGAGTTCCTGTTGCACGATTTGCAGCTTCGTTTCCGTATCACGATGATCGACAATTTCCGCCTGCAGGCGATCACGAGCGCGGCTTAGTTCCTCTGTCCGGGCGACAACCCGCCGCTCCAGTTCTTCGCGCATGGCCTGTTGGCTGGCTATCTTCATTAGCGAGACCTGCCGTCGTCTCAGCAAGAAAGCGGCGATTGCGAAAATGGGCAGCAAAAACGCCAATGAAAGAAGCCGCATCTCCCGCACGGCGGACGCGACCGGTAGTTCGGTCGGCACCAGGTATTCCAGCCGCCATGGCGTTGTCGGGACGACCGCGGATAGGTGGAGATACAGGGCTTCACCGCGACCAGGCAGTACGGCGGAAACGATCGATACGTCCGTATTGGTGGCTACCGCAGGCATGATGGGAAGCTGTGCCAGCGGCGCATCTCCAAACTGGAGACTGTTCCGAATGGAGGCGAGATCCTGTTGCTGTATTGGTCGTGTCGTCATGAAGCGCCAGGAAGGTATGCTCGTGATCAAAACGACTCCATGTTCGTCCGTGACGTAGACGGGCCGACTGGCGTCGCGCCAGTCATGTTCCAAGCGGTCGAATTCCATTTTGACGACCACGACGCCAAGAGGAGCCGCCGCGCTGCCAACCCTGCGGGAGATGTAAAGGCCGGGGCGTTTGCTGACGCTGCCAAGCGCGAAATGTTCGGCTGTGCCGTCCTCCATCGCGCGACGGAAATAGTCCCGGAACGCGTAGTCGTTGCCGACGAAGCTGATAGGTTCGCGCCAATTGCTTGAGGAGACTGCTATCCCATTCGGGCCAACGACATAGAGCACGGCGGCTTGCGTGCCGGCGACGAGGCGTTCCAGTTTGCGGTTCAAGCGATCGGCTGCGTCGCCATTTGCCGATGAGAGCGCATCGAGAACCTGTTGGTCCTCCGAAAGCAGAAGCGGCAGCGCGCGGGGGCGCTCTAGCACCGCCGTCAACAACGCGATTTTGAGATTGGCGTCGGTGCGGCCCTGGTTTCCCAGTGTCTCGATGGCGAAACGCCGGCCGTAGTATTCCCCTCCGGCGAGTGCTGCGGCGGTAAGGGTTGCAGATACGACCAGGAAGAAGAACCAGACCCGTCGCGTCTGCGAGTTGAGGTCCTTTGGCGTTTGGAAGCTCTGCATGGTGGATCGCTGATGCATGGCGGAGAATGTGCGTAATTTCGCACACGGGTCAAATGAATTTGTGCGAAAAGACGCGCAAATCGGGTTGCTTTCTTAAGCTAATCGGAAAAACATCAGGTAAAACAATATGTTGGCGATAGACCTCAGACTGGCACGCCGGTTGCAGAAGCTATGCATGCAGCCGCCGCAGGCTGTTGAATCGCCAGCTTATCTGCCCCGGGAGGCCGTCGTCGGTTGGGGGCTTTATGGAGGATTACCATGAGCATAGCAATTCCAGCCGCGTCAACGCGCGGCAAAGTTCCCGTCTATCGCCATCTCTATGTGCAGGTCATTTGCGCAATCTTCGCAGGCATCCTTTTGGGTCATTTCTATCCTGAGATCGGTACGACGCTGAAACCGCTGGGCGACGCATTTATCAAGCTCGTCAAGATGATTATTGCCCCAGTCATCTTTCTCACCGTCGCAACCGGCATAGCCGGCATGTCCGATCTCCAGAAGGTCGGACGCGTCGCGGGCAAGGCGATGATCTATTTCCTCTCCTTCTCCACCCTGGCGCTTGCCGTTGGTCTTCTCGTTGCAAACGTCATCCAACCAGGTGCCGGCATGCATATCGATGCGGCGAGCCTCGATGCCCAGGCGGTCGCGACTTATACTGCGAAAGCCCATGACGCAACGATCACCGGCTTCCTGATGAACGTCATCCCGACGACCATCGTCGGCGCTTTTGCTGATGGCGACATCCTGCAGGTTCTGTTCTTCTCGGTATTGTTTGGTATTGCTCTTGGGATGGTCGGTGACCGCGGCCGTCCGGTCGTGGATTTCCTGCAGGCTTTGACGACTCCGATCTTTCGCCTTGTGGCGATCCTGATGAAAGCTGCTCCAATCGGCGCTTTCGGCGCGATGGCCTTTACGATCGGCAAATACGGCATCGGTTCTATCGCCAACCTGGCCATGCTGATCGGCACCTTCTATCTGACCTCGCTATTTTTCGTGCTGGTCGTCCTTGGCGCGGTCGCCCGCTACAACGGGTTTTCGATCCTGGCGCTGATCCGCTACATCAAGGAAGAATTGCTTCTGGTTCTTGGCACGTCGTCGTCAGAGGCCGCCCTTCCTGGCCTCATGGCCAAGATGGAACAGGCCGGCTGCAAGCGCTCCGTTGTCGGTCTCGTCATTCCGACCGGCTATTCTTTCAACCTCGACGGCACCAATATCTACATGACGCTGGCAGCCCTGTTCATTGCTCAGGCAACGGATACGCCGCTCACCTTCTCTGATCAGGTCTTGCTGTTGCTGGTCGCGATGCTGAGTTCGAAAGGTGCAGCAGGGATTACCGGCGCGGGTTTCATCACGCTTGCTGCAACGCTGTCTGTGGTTCCCTCGGTTCCCGTCGCCGGCATGGCGCTCATCCTTGGTGTCGATCGCTTCATGTCGGAATGCCGCGCGCTGACGAATTTCGTCGGAAATGCCGTTGCCACGGTTGTCGTCGCGCGCTGGGAGAACGAGTTGGATCAAACAAAGTTTGCCGCGGCACTGGCGGGAGATTCGCTGGACGCTGCCGCCCTGCCGGCACTGCAGGCAGCGGAGTAAAAGCAAATATCCAGTGGAAGACCAATAGGCAAAAGCAGTCGCGCCCTCTAAGGGCGCGGCGTTTCCGAGTGGGGCGCCCGGCATGGTGACGCACAGGCCGAGCTCTCTTCGGTTGGGCCGCCATCGGTTGAAGCTCGCCCAAGCTTTCGAAGTCTAGAGAACCGTCGCTCGTCCGCCGTCGATTTTAAGGACGGTAAGGTTGCCGGTATAATAGGCGCCGGTGTCGATGCCAATTCTTCCGGGGCCAAGGTTCAGGGACGGGTGTGGCGTATGCCCGTGTACGACGAGAACCGGGAGTTTAGGCCCTTCGCTCAGGAAAGGATCGCGAATCCACAGCATGTCTTCGTCATCCTGTTCATCGAGCGGGACGCCGGGTCTGATCCCGGCATGAACAAAGAACAAGTCGGCGATTTTTAGACAGATGGGCAGATCGGCGAGAAATTGTCTGTGGCTGTCAGGCACAGCCTCCGTCAGCAGTTCACTCAGTTTTGCATTCCGATTTTTCTGCCGGACGCCCAAGTGGTGCAGGTCGACGCCGTAAGACAGCAAGGTCTGTTCGCCGCCTAAACCTAGCCATTCGGAATAAAGCTCGGGTTCATTCAGGAATTTGAGGAAGATGTCGTCGTGATTGCCGCACAGAGGAAGTCGTTTCAGCCCAAACTCGCTCGGCCTGATGAGATATTCCAGAACTTGGCTAGAGCTTGGACCGCGGTCAACATAATCGCCAAGCAGCACGATAGGGCCGGCCCGCTCGGTTGAGTTGATATCCGCTGCGATCTGCGCCTCGGCATTTTTTAGCTCTTTGAGGCATCCATGCACATCACCGATGACATAGATCGGATAGCTCGGGATGGCGCGGCCAAGATCGATCCGGCGGCGCTTGAGATTACCGACACTTGTGGAGCGACGTCCCGAAAACCAGTCTTTGAGTTTGCGCATTCTCGCTGCCGTCAGTCTTATTAAGGTCATCAACGATGACAATGGGAATTGGCGCCTAAGGGAGTCTTAAGAAGGATTTGCATGGGACTATCAGACCTATTGCAGGAAGACGATAAAGATCCTCGGAAACAGTGATTTCTCACGCGTTATAGCACTCCTTTGAGGAGGAGCCGCAGGCGGGGGATGCCCACTCTTCGATCTGCTGTTTTTTTAGGCATGAGTACTAACGGTCAATGTGAGCTGCATAATTGTTACGAATTTAGTATATATGTGTGAAGGATCGAATTTTTGAACGTCGCGATGTTGGAGTAAAAAAGTTATATAAATAAAGCATTTAGGATGTAGAAGTGGCAATGATAACTTGCGTCCGCGCCGTCTGTGGTCTTGACGTGATAACTATATAAGTTATTAATTCTCGAGTGGCGAGAATCCGCGCGAGCTTCGGTATCCGCCTCAGGCTGCTCGTATCTTCGCGAGGCCAAGTTGTTAAAGCCTAAGTTGCCAAGGTAGGTCATGATGGGACAGCGCGATAAGAGTACCACCGTTGCGGTCTGGATTGGACGGCATGAGTTGCAGATGATTAAGGAAGCTGCGGCTCAGGCGGGAATGACGGTTTCCAATTTCTGTAGAACGGCTGCTCTCGAATTCGGGGGGATCCAACCATTTTTCTCCGACGAGGATCGCTTGTTACTGCTCCATCTGCGTGACGAGTTGCGAGCTGAAGGTTTCAATCTTACCGGTGCATTGATTGCTCTTAACCGTGCCGAGCGCATTTCTGACTTGCCGTTGAAGAAGGAAATTTTGTCGATGCAGCGCGTAATCGCTGCGCTGTGCATTGAACTATCGGGATGCGCGAGAAAGGAAACGAGACAGCGGAGGACCACCTCATATGTGGACCAGCTTACATCACTTCGAGGAAGAGTGGCTCGCTCGGCGTCAGAGTCTTATTCTGGAACTGTCGACGAAACCACCATCTCTCGATGAGGAGTGGTGGCGGCGTGGAAGAGCGGGTTCGGCTGAGCCTCCGGCTGGGTTCGGAGCGGGGCCTCGTCGATCGGCGACTGGCAGCAAGGACCGCGGTCTTGAACTTGACATGCGGAAAAGGTTCGCGCGCCTTGCGACAGGCGCACAGCCTGCCGTTGTGAAGGTTTTGAGCTTCGGAGAAAGCTCCGGTGTCAAAAAGCTCGTAAAATATGTCTCGAGGGGTGGTGAGATTGCGATCGAGAACGAACGTGGCGAGAGATATGGCGGGCAGGACGCGCCGGCTGCCATCTACTCCGATTGGCGGCCCGTTCTTGGCAATCGCCACGCGAGCCGGGACATCGGGCTGTTCACCGTCGAGATTTCGTGGCGGTCTCCTGATCTCCGACTGCCGAGCGACAGTCAGGCTATCTTGAAATCTGTTTTCACTGACAGGCCGTTCGCATTCGCCGTGAGCCAGGCCGCTCATGCGACCAAGATCGAGGGCGTGGTCGTCCTCTATTCACCAACTCAAGGCCGTCTTGTCGCCACAGGGGATGATTACGATGCCGCAAAAGAGCGGTTGAAGAACGCGCTGGCGGAAAAGGCTGATGCGGTTGAACTTCGCATTACCGGTCAGGGGCATGGTGTTCGCTTTGGCACAGCACTGCTCCGGCGGCTTGTTGAAAGCCGCACGGGTCAAGTTCGTAACGATCGCGGGGAGTTTGTCGCAGACGTTAAAGCAGCCAAGTCGCTCGTCCAGCGTGAATGGCGCTCGCGCCTTCAAAGCCGGGGGCCTCGCGACACCATCCATGTCCTGGTTGCGGCTCCCCTCGGAACCGACGCGACGCGGTTCCAAGATGCAGTCCGAAATTTTCTGGCACATGAATTCAGGGGGCATCGGTATATTTTCGCCGTGCATGATCCGGAAAACGATCCGAGACCGCTACATGACGGAGGCAAAAGGCCCCACCCGCATGCTCATGCGGTGATCGCAACGCTCTCCGACTATGGGGATCGGCTTAAGGTTTGGATTTCGGATTTGGCGCGGTGGCGGACGCGATTTGCAGAAAATGCGCGTGCCAACGGTATCGACCTGGAAATGACCGAGCGCCGCGAAACGGCTTCTTCACCCGCTTATTCTCATAAGCAAGTTCGTCCTACCAACTACGTGGGACGCACCACGTTTGAGGGTACCAGTGCCGCGGGACAGCACCGATATGAAAACAAGCGGTGGGAGGTTCCGCATCTTTCGCGTTCGGATTACGGCCGACACAGTGAACTCGCAAGGCAGAATTGGCAGATGCTTGCTATTGAAGGCCGTACAGAAGCGGTTCGCCAATTTGCAATGCGCACTCTGGCTCGTTTTGAGGAGGCAGATCGACGGAACGGCCAACAGGCAGCATTCTTGCGAACTCCATCGCTCGGAGCCGAGGGGTTTCCCAGCGCAGCCGGCAAGCAATCAGGAAACGCAAAACCGGAAATTCAACACCGCTTTGAGCAGGAAGGATCGACGGTAAACAACGGACAGCAACGGGGGAGGTCGTCACCGGTCCCAAACCAACAGGGCCACGCCGATCCCCAGAGGCGACAGGAAAAGGAGGGGACAGACGTTCAAAACAAGCGGTCCGTTCGATCAGTTTCAAGCGCAGCGGCCTCATTGCTCGACGCGATCGGACGAGCACGTGAAACGAGGGTTTCTTTCCATTCCGACGACTATGACAGTGATGCCGCAAGATCGGACGCTAAACGCATGATTGAGGCAGGAATCTCCAGATTCGCCGAAATCCTGGGCGAAAAACGTGACTCTCCAAGAGAGGAGCCAAACGCTCCACGGCCCCCCCGCTCACCGGAGCAGGCGCGAGATGCTACTTCAATTCAAACTCGGGAGGATAGGGGCGGCGAGACAGAGCGGTCAGCTCGTGAAGGAAGTCCAGATGCGGCTGCAAGGATAAAGTCTCAAACTGTTGAAAGCGGCCGCGCTCCAAGTGAGCGCAAATTAAACCGCGATGACTACGAACGGTGAGGCGACGCTTTGGCTCCCCGTGAGCGGTTGTCGATCCTGATGGGTATCTCAGTCAGGCATCCAAATACCAATCATATATCGGCGATATCAGCTGGATATACCACGGCGGAAGAGCAGATCGTGCTAATCTACCACAGCGTGTATTTGGAATGACCTTGGACGGCATTCGATCAATGGCAGCTGCATATTATGAAATCGATTTCTGGAGATCCCTCATCGCCTGATAAAACAACGGACGCTTACACCCGGCTTAAGGCGGCTGTGATGAGTTATAGGTCGTTTCCCGGAACATTCTTTAACATTCGGACACTTGCCGAGAAAATGAAGGTGAGCCCGACGCCGATCCGGGAGGCGTTGATCAAGCTTGTGCATGAAGGAGTGATCGGCTTCGTTCCGGGTAGGGGCTATTACGTCAAACCGCTCGATCTCGATGATTTGCGCGCTGACTATGAATTGACATTCCTAATGCTTCGATTTGCGATCGAAAGAAGCGCCAACCCGTTCGACCCACATGATTTGCCTCTTCTTCCAGCAAATCATAGCCATATGCCGGACGAAGGTGATTTGGCCCGAGCCTGCGCCGCTTATGTGGAGAGTTTCTACGAACGGATTGCGCTCATGGGCGGCAATCTCCGTCTCGTGCATTCGGTGCGCCAATTCAATGACCGAGCTCGAGTTGTCCACCTCCTGGCGCTGAAGTCGATGCCCCGCCCACTTGACGTTCCATCGGATCTCAATAGGCTCGCTCACCTTTTGCAAAGTGGCTCGCGCAAGCAAGCGCTACGCATGCTTGAGCTACGATGTCAGGAAACGATGTCGATGCTCCCCGAACTTGTGAAAACCATTCATCTGCGCGCGCAACATGTTCCGACGCCTCTCGAGGAGCTCGTCTAGGCATCGTTCACAGGGGCACGAATTCTCCTCCATTGACGTCAATCACTGCGCCGTTCACGAAGCTGGCGCTATCGGAGGTGAGGAAATCAACGACCGCTGCAACTTCATCCGGGCGGCCTAAACGTCCAAGGGGTATGCGATGACGTGCGGCGGTGTTTTCCGGACTATCTGCGGGACCCGTCATATCGGTAAGAATGCGCCCGGGCGCAACTGTGTTGATGGTGACGCCTAGTGCGCTATATTCGCCCACCAGTGATCTAGCCAGACCGGCCAAAGCGGACTTTGACACTACGTAGCTCGTTCCCGCAATGCGCGGAAGGGTACGCGCCGCGACGGATCCAATAAAGACAATTCGGCCAAAACCAGCCGCTGACATGGCTGGCGCAGCAAGCTGGCAACATGCCATCGCTCCTGTCAGGTTGACCGCTAACGTGTCGTTCCATTCCTGCTGCGAAATACAACCAAATGCGGTCCTTTTACCATTTGATTTGGGCGACGATCCGGCGTTCAGGACAAGAACTTTGGGATGCTCCCAGAGCGACTTCACCTTGACGAAAAAGCGCTCCAGAGCGTCGAGGTTGCGGATGTCGACCTCCGCAGCGATGACGCGATCAGCGCCGAACGCCTCAACGAGAAGTCTACGGGCGTGGTCGACTTTTTCCCTATTTTGACTGAACACGGCGACGCGATGCCCGCTTCGCAGGAGCCGTTGTGCGCAGGCAAGGCCTATCCCTGTCGTTCCTCCCGTGACGACAGCGACGCGCAAAGGGTTGTCATCTGTCATGCCACATCCTCCAGATGGGCGAATAGCGACAAGGGCGGGAAGGCGTGGGGGCTCGTCATGACCTCGATCAATAGAGGCCCTTCATACGCAAAGGCCTGGTCGAGCGCGTCAATTAAAGCTGAATGTTCCGCGACACGCAAAGCGGTGCAGCCGCAGGCTTCGGCGATTTTTACATGGTCGACGGCGTTAAGGTGGCAGGCGCTGGTGAAGCGTCCAAACTTCACGGTCTCCGCGTGTTTTTGAAAGCCGAGGATCCCGTTGTTCAACACGATAATGATCACCGGCAGATTGCAACGCACCAGAGTTTCCATCTCGGCCCAGCTGTGGGCGAAGCCGCCGTCACCCGCGACGACGACAACAGGCTGTTCCGGCACCGCCGCCTTCGCGCCGATGGCGAGCGGGAGGCCCCAGCCGAGCCCGGCAAGTCCCCTTGGGCTGATGAACCGCATCCCGGCTTTAAGGCTGCGCAATTGGCCAACGATCCACATGGAGGAATAACTGGCATCCGCCACAACCGTTGTTTCCGGGGTCAATCGCTTTTGCAGTTCGATCATGACAAGTTCGGGACGAAGAGGCGATTGACGGGGATCGATGAGCGATCGGCGATCGTCCTCAAAACTTGCCCAGGCTGCCGCAATCGTGTCCTCTACTGGTTTGCGGTTGGCGTGGCGGATACTAAGATCGTGAGTTTCAAGAGCCGCACAAAGCGCCGAAAGTGTCTCGCCGGCGTCGCCGACCAGCCGGATCGCTTCATAGCTGCGTCCAATCTCCTGTGGGTCAACGTCCACATGAATGACAGTTGCGGCTTGAGGGATAAGCCGCCAGCTGTCGGTGCCATTCTGATTGGTACGAGTGCCCACCAGTAACACCAGATCCGCGTCGTCGATCAAAGCGCGGGAATGGCTGCCGAGGGATCTCGGACCGGTCATGGTGATGACGCCCGCCGAAAGAGGATGATTTTCGTCGACAGCGCCCTTGCCCATATTGGTGGTGAACACCGGGAGGCTGGCAAGTTCTTGAAGTCCGCCAAGCGCCGAAACGCCCTGACCGTTGTGGATGCCACCTCCCACGATTGCGACAGGCGAGCGTGCCGTTGCGATGCGTTCGGCAGCTTCATAAATCAGGGTGTCGGCCGGTCGGGTAATATCGATCGGTGAAGATCCGAGACTGGAGCTGCGGCTAAATAGTACAGGTGCTCCTGGCTCACGCAGGAGATCGGCGGGCAGAAGCAGCACGGCCGGCCCAGGGCGGCCGGAGGCGGCGGCAGTGAATGCCATGTCGATATAATCATCAATCCGCCCGGCAGTGATCACACGGCGCACCCATTTGGCGCAGGCCCGAAAGAGATCCAGGTGATCGAGTTCCTGAAATGCATTGCGATCGGCCTGATCGCGTTCGACGTCCTGGACGAGGGCAACGATTGGAACACTTGCCTTCATCGCTTCCGCAAGTGGTGGCACGAGCAGCGTTGCCGCCGGACCGTTCTGCGCCGCCACGACCGCCACCTTACCTATGCGGCGCGCGTAACCGTCAGCCATGGCACCCCCCATATTTTCCTGCCGGTAGGCGATTTGGCGGATCCCCATCGCTTCGGCCGCGAGGATAACCGCCGACGGGAGGCTCTGGGCGAAAATCGTTTCGACGCCGTGTCGTTTAAGCGCAAGTGCAATACGTTCGGCCACAGTGGGATTTGGTTCGCAATTCATAGGGTCAGTTCCTCGTAAGCCAGAGCATGCTCGAAGGTCTGGATGATCAGCTCGATTTCGGTATCGCCCATGGCCGTCGAGAGGCTAGCGGCAGCGGCAAAAGGCAGGATAATCCCATGTTTTTTGAAATGCCGCCCAAGCAGGCGCATGGTTTCGGCTTCGCTTTTTGAAAGATAGGCATCTCGATATTCTCGCGGTGCATCGGGCTTTGGGTGAAGGCGAAACAGTGATGCCGAGCCGGTGACGCTGAATGGCGCTTCGTATTTTGCGATCACCTGCCGCAGACGCGCACGCAGATGATCGCCAAGTCGCTCGAGCCGGTCGAATTGCTCGATCGTCATGGCCGTCATGCTGGCAAGACCGGCGACCATGGAAATTGGATTGGCAGAAAAAGTCCCGGCTTGTTGGAGCAAAGGCGGACCGCCGCTTCCGCCGAACACGGCCATGGCAGTCTTCGTTCCGCCGACTGCACCGATCGGAAATCCACCACCGATTATCTTGCCCATGCAAATCAAATCGGGATTGAGCCCGAAGCGGGCTGATGCACCATGATAACCCTGTCGCAAATTGAGAACTTCGTCGGCGATAACGAGAATTCCGTACTGTCTTGCTGTCTCAACGATAGCCGCAAGAAAACTGTCATCCGGCGCCAAAAGTCCAGCGCGACTTGGTACCGGATCGATCAAGATGCAGGCCAGTCGTTGGTGATTGGCCGCAATGCGGCGACGAGCCGCCGCAGCGTCGTTGAAACGAAGCAGAATAACGTCGTCCGTGACCGAGCGGGGCTGGCCGGCATAATTGGGAACCGTGATGGGCGCCTCGGGTGCCCCCCAAGTGTCGGGTGTCCCAGCTTGTCCGACCTCCGCCCAGTCATAGGCACCGTGGTAGGCGCCTTCAATCTTGGCGATCGCGGGACGACCGGTTGCCGCCCGCGCCGCCTTGATCGCAAACATCACGGCCTCAGTGCCGGTATTGACGAACCGGACCTGTTCGACAGCCGGGATTCTCTCGCACAAAAGTTCGGCGAGATTGATCTCGTGTAACGTGGGATTGGAAAAGCAGCTGCCGTCTTTGAGCACGCGGCGGGCGACCTCGATGACTGGCTCAAATGCATGGCCGTGGATGAGCGTGGTAAAGTTGTTGTTGAGATCGAGATATTTACTGCCGTCGACGTCGTAGAGATAGGCGCCTCGGCCCCAACCCACGTAGTCGGGGAAGGGGTCGCGATCGACCGTGGCGCGATTGACGCCATCGGGGATAACGATGCATGCCCGTTCGAAAAGTCCCTTAGAGATCTCCGTAAGGCTCGCTTGCTGTGGGGCTGGTGTTCGTATCGGCATAGGCTCCTCCGCGCCGGCGGTAAGCCAGCAATACGTAAAGGAAGCCAGATTTTCAATTTTGATGCAACAAAAAATTGCGAGCTTAGGTTGTTTTTGTGGTTACTGCTCGGAAATGGCCCGCCGCAACTGGCGGTAGCCGTCGCGGATATCGGCTTCGATGGCGGCGCGCACCTCGGCTGGTTCGCCGTTTTGAAGACCTTCCATCGCGGCGCGATGATTAGTCACTCCTGACCTGGAAATCGCAAAGTCTGGATAAAGATGGTGGAGGGTTGCGCCTATGCGCAGCCACAGTTGCTCAATCGTTGAGATCAGGATCGGCATGTTCGAGCAGCCGTAGAGGAGGAAGTGGAACTCCTTGTTGGCCCATAGGGCATCTGTATAGGCGTGCTTGTCCAGCGCTGAGTTGATACGGTTTTGGGCCTCTTCGAGTTGAAAAAGGATCTCCGGTGAGGCCTTTGCCGCACCCTTTTCTGCTGCCAAGCCCTCAAGTGCAAGCCGCATTTCCGTGACCTCTCGCAATTGCGAAAGTGTCAGGTTTGGAACGACGACTGTTTTGGGGCCGGCGTAGACCAGCGCGTGTTGGATCGCCAGGCGATTCAGTGCGTCGCGGGCGGGTGTGCTGGACAAGCCAAACTCTTGGGCGATCTTCCTCACCGTGAGTTTTTCGCCCGGTCGGAACGAGCCGCGAAGCAACTTTTCCTTGAGGACTGCATAGGCCTGATCCCCTAAGGCGGCGCCTTTTCCCGATGTCTCGTCTCGCGGATCGTGGTTCTGGCTCATACTTTTCCTGCCCTTCTCGGTTTGCCGAAACAATTTTGTTGCATCAAAGTCTATTATGATGTATTTTTAAGAAATCGTAGAGAATTAAGTCTTCTACTATCGCGATAATTCGAATGATCTTGTAGTAAAAAAATCAATCTACGGAATATACCAAATATATATGCCGTATAATTTGAAAGGTGCACAAAGAATATTCTTTGGTGGTCGCTCTAAGGCTTTCTGATCCTAAATTTATCGTGAGGAGGAGGTTGAACATGAAAGGTGAAGCGGTAACGCTTGAAGAAATTGATAAAAGCTTTGCTAAGACCGCGGTCGTTCGCAACGTCTCGATTGCCGTCCAGGCAGGCGAGTTCTTGTCGCTGCTTGGTCCATCAGGTTCTGGGAAAACAACCCTGCTAATGATGATCGCAGGATTTGAGACACCCAGTCGCGGGCGCATCAGTGTCGGGGCGCGGGATATCACCTTTGAAGCTCCAAACAAACGCGACGTGGGCATGGTGTTCCAAAGATATGCGCTGTTCCCACACATGACGGTAGCGCAGAACATCGCTTTTCCACTGCGAATGCGCCGCTTTGGTAAAGCGGAGGCTCGCGATCGTGTTGACGCGATGCTGGCCACGGTACAGCTAGAGGGGTTTGCCAACCGTTTGCCGCAGCAATTGTCGGGCGGACAGCAGCAGCGGGTCGCGCTCGCAAGAGCCCTGGTCGCCGAGCCGCCGGTCCTGTTGATGGACGAGCCCTTAAGCGCCCTTGACAAGAAGCTGCGTGAAACCCTGCAGATCGAGATCAAGCGGATCCAAAAACGTCTCGCCGTCACGGTCGTCTACGTCACCCATGATCAGGAGGAGGCGCTGACAATGTCGGATCGCATAGCGGTTATGGCGGAGGGTGAATTGATGCAGATCGGCGCTCCGGCCGACCTCTATCACCGGCCGACCAATGCATTCGTTGCCGGTTTCATCGGCAAGATGAATTTCCTCGACGGTGAATATCTTGGTCAAGATGGCGGTGAGGCGGTGGTCCGCCTTACCCAAACAGCGACGATAAAGGGCCCGGTTTCCATCGCACCTGCGGCTGTCGGTCAGCGTTTGACCGTTGCCATTCGTCCCGAGGATTTAAACGTCACGCCACGCGAAGGTTCATCGTCGCAGGGCTTAGCAGGCACAGTTGAAGCGGCCCTCTTTGTGGGGGCGGTCTATATCGTCTTGGTTGCGATTGAGGAACGTCCCGGCAAGGTCTTTGAGGCACGGTTGCCAGCCGCCGGCGGGGCGCAGCCATTCGTTGCGGGCGACCGAGTGAACATCACCTTTGAACCGCATGCGCTGCGGGTCTTTGTCAATCAAAAAAGGCAAGCGGCATGACGACACGAATGCGCATCGGAAAATTTGCTGGGCGGGCTGCTGCATCCATGACCAGCAGTCCATCATGGCGCCAATATCCTCTCGGCGTGTCGGTATTTTTAATCGCGCCGCTCTGCTTGCTACTCGGTTTCGGATTTGTCTATCCGGTGGGGCGCCTGTTGGGCCAAAGCTTCTTTGCGCCGGAATTCGGGCTGGACAACTATCGCCGCCTTCTCGAAACACCACTTTATATGCGCGTACTGGCCCGAACGGTCTTCGTTGCCTTGGTAGTAATGTCGGCAAGCCTGGTCCTCGGTTATCCGGTGGCATTGGCCATGGCAAGGCTGAGGCGCGGTCTTTCAAACCTGGTCATGGCCTGTGTATTGCTGCCGCTTTGGACCTCGGCATTGGTGCGCTCCTATGCGTGGATCGTGATCCTGCAACGGCGCGGTCTGGTCAACGACGTGCTTTTGGCATCGGGCGTGATCTCCCAACCGATCAAGCTCATATATACCGAAGGTGCCGTCATCCTGGCAATGACGCATGTGCTCGTGCCCTTCATGATCCTGCCGGTCTTCGGAGCGATCCGGGCAATCCAGCCGGAATTGGTACAGGCGGCGCGAAATCTCGGAGCGGGCAAGACGACGGTATTTGCAAAAGTCCTCCTCCCGCTCAGTCTGCCCGGTATCTTCGCCGGCTGCCTCATGACCTTCATCCTTGCCCTTGGCTTTTACGTGACGCCGGCTCTCGTCGGTGGTCCAAGCAGCCTCCTGATGGCAACCCTAATCGGCCAGCAGACAACAGAGACGCTCGATTGGGGATTTGCCGGCGCGCTTTCCACCGTCCTGCTTTGCGTTACCCTTTTGATCGTTCTCTTGTTCCGCAAAGCACTTTCTTACAATAGGGGGATTTCCAATGTCGCCTGACGCGGAGTTCGCGCTTGCAACGCGCCAAGTGGAAGAGGGTGGTGAGGGCCTTTTGCTGCTGCCTCGCCGCCGCCGGTCGCTTTCAAACTTCCTCACTTCGACGGTTGCAGGCTTTTTTCTGTTCCTCATTCTGCTCTTCCTGGTTTTGCCGATCATTGTCATTTTTCCCATGTCGTTTGGCAGCGCCAGCTATCTTGAGTTTCCTCCGCGCGGCCTGACGCTGAACTGGTATCGGCAATATCTGTCGGATCCGGACTGGCGCGCCGCCACCTTTTTCAGCGTCAAGATTGCGCTGGCGACGACCTTCTCGGCGACGATGGTCGGCACGCTTGCCGCCATCGCCTTCGCAAGGGGCAAGTTTTTGGGAAAAAGCCTGTTTCAGGCCTTGACGCTAAGCCCGATGATCATTCCCCACATCGTCATCGCGGTGGCCGTGTTTATCGCTTTTTCGCCGCTCAATCTGTCCGGTAATTTCTTCGGTTTTTTGATCGCCCATACAATGCTTGCGGTGCCCTATGTCGTGCTGACGGTGGTTGCCGCCCTTGAGCGTTTCGACACGACCCTCGAGCTTGCAGCTCTCAATTGCGGCGCCGGTCGCATCCGCGCCTTCTTCTCAGTTGTCTTGCCCAATATCCGGGTCGGCGTTGCCAGCGGAGCCGTATTTGCGTTCCTGGCTTCCTTCGACGAGGCGACGGTTGCGTTCTTCCTGTCCGGCGTCGAAGGAAAGACCATTACCCGAAAAATGTTCGAGGACATCGACTTTAATCTGACGCCAGTCATCGCTGCGGTGTCGGTGGTACTCACCGTCATATCGCTGATCGTGATGGGCGTATTGCAGGCCTTCAACCGCGCTACCGTCTCAGCACAGCGCTGAGCACAAAGATCATCAACAGCATAAACCAAAGGGGGCATTCCAATGTCTATTGTGCCTGTTCATTTGTGCAGATCGAACAACCAAGCTATCTCGGCGCCTCGAGCGCAATTGAATTTTGCCACGTGCTTGCTTGCTTTCTCCATTGCTGCGGCTAACCCCTCGTTCGCGGACCAGCAGATCGTGATTGCCACCACCGGCGGCACCTGGGAACGCCAGATGCGGGAGCATTTCTTTGACCCCTTCACCAAAGAAACCGGCATCAAGGTCGTGACGGTCTCCGGCACGGGGGCGGAAAATGTCGCCCGCGTCAAGGCGATGGTGGCGACCGGCAAGATCGAATGGGATCTTTATCAGGCAGGCGAGATACAAGCCGCCTCGGACCTGCACCGGACCCTCAACGAAGACATGACGGCGTTTTGCGCCGACTATCTGGCTGACAAAGATCTGCTTCCAGATGCCTGCAACCGGTCTGGCGTGCTGTCTGGCTACGGCACGACATTAATGGTCTATAACACGGAGAGTTTTCCCAAAGGTGGACCTTCGAACTGGAGGGACTTTTTCGATGTCGAGCGATATCCAGGTCCAAGGGCCCTACCGAATTTCAACGATCCCTGGCGGGTCATGGCAGCAGCGCTACTTGCCGACGGTGTCGAGCCAAAAGTCCTCTTTCCGCTGGATGTCGATCGGGCCCTGAAGAAGCTTAATGACCTGAGGCCGCATGTCGGGCTTTGGTGGAAGACCGGCGATCAGTCGACGCAAGGGTTCAGGACCGGCGAATATGTGATCGGGCAAATCTGGCAGACCCGTGCGGCGGCTTTGAAGCAGGAAGGCCAGCCGCTCGCCTGGCGCCAAGACCAGGCGTTTTTGGTCGGGGACCGATGGGCATTGATCAAGAATGCACCCAATCGCGATAACGCGATCCGTTTTCTTCGCTATTTCCTCGATCATCCAGATGCACAAGCCAAGGTGTGTGAGGCGCTGGTCTGCACGCCTGCTCGTAATTCTGCGGCGATGGCCATGGGGGAGGCGGCACGCGCCATGGTTCCGACGTCGCCGGAAGTGTTCGACCGGCTGATCAAGCCGGATGCGGAATGGATCAATGCCAATACCCAGCTTTTGATCGAGCGCTGGAATGAATGGAACCAACAATAGTTTTCATTTGGCTACCTATGGGAGGTATATGATGACAGGTGGACCTTTTTGCATCGCTGTCGGTCGGTTCTATCACGAGTCCAATCGGCTTAACCCGCAACCGGCTGCACAAGAGCAGTTTGAGATCGAGCGGGGCGGGGCCGTTTTGAACGCTTCCGGTTCAACCTTGGCCGGAATTGTGAGCGAACTTCAGGGCGAGGCGATCGTCCAGCCGACAGTCTCCGTCGCCGCGCCGCCGAGCGGCTTGATCGACCATGAGTTTTACGAACAGGTCGCCCAGGAGTTTTTGGACGAGATCGAAAAACTGAAGCCTGATGCGGTGGTCCTCGACCTGCATGGCGCTGCTGCCACGAGTCGGCTTGCCGACCTAGAAGGGGATCTCCTTTCGAGGTTGCGGGCGTTGGTTGGGCCGGCGGTGCCAATCGGTATTGGTCTCGACCTCCATGCGCATCTTACCGATGCGATGCTACGCAGCACCGATATCTGCATTGCCTGCAAGGAAAATCCGCATTCCGATGTGGTAGAATGCGGCGCCAAGGTTGCAAAGCTTGTGCTTGAGGTTCTTCGGGGTTCGCTGTCACCCGTCACCACCAGTATTCGCGTGCCAATGATCTTGCCCGGGGCTGGCGAAACCGCCTCCGGGCCGCTTGGGGAAATCCATGCAAAAGCGAGAGCGATCCAGAAGGTCTTGCCTGAGATCATCGATCTGTCGATCTACAATGTCTTTCGTTACGCAGACGATCGCCATATCGGCCAGGTCATTACGGTGATGACGAATGGACCCCGACCCGTTGCAGCGAAGATCGCAAGCGATCTGGCCGCAGACTTTTGGCAATACCGGGAACGGTTCAAGGATGACCTATTGTCGGTTGACGCTGCTTTCTTAAGGATTCGCGATCACGCGCAAGCAAGGCCTTATGTCATGGCGGATATGGGCGACCGTATTCTTGCCGGCGCTCCAGGCGATAGCGTAATTTTGCTGTCGGCTGCACTCGACCAGTTCACCGATCTCAAGGGCGCGTTGACGATCACCGATCCGGATAACGCCAGGACTGCCGTCGCTGCCGGGATGGGGGCTACGGTAACTTTGGAGGTCGGAGGGCAAATCACACCGGGCTTTGTTCCGCGCCAGGTGACGGGAAAGGTGATCCATGTCAGCGATGGCACCTTCACTCTGGCTGGTCCGTTTCATGGCGGCGAGGCCAGTTCGCTCGGTGACACGGCTGTCCTGTTGATCGAGGAACGGATATTCCTGGTTTTAACCAGCAAACCGGCCTTCAGCCATGATCCGGCAGTCTTCACCAGCCAAGGGATTGACATCGGCGCCATGGATTTTGTGGTTGTCAAATCCGGATACCATTTCACGATGAACTTTGCCGGTATCGCAACGCCGCTGCTCGTCGAAACACCGGGAGTGGGCTACTACAAGAAGGGTATCTTTTCATATGAAAAGTCTCGCTTTTGGCCCGAGCATGAAGTCGATTCATCTAAGATCACTGCGGTAGTTTACGCTGGTGTCAGGGCGATGACCGACAACAAATGCCAAGCCGTTGCTTAGCAGTATGAGCGCTCCATCCTGAGGGAGAATAGATCCTCCACGGTGATCCGCCGTATATCCTGGCGCAGACGCCAATGGCTAAGGAGATTGAAAATATGGCGCCTTGGTCCACGCAAGAGGGAAAGCCACGGCCAGCGATCGTCATCCGTCAGTGGTTGGCCACGGCTCATTTGGGCGACGATTTTCGATGAGCGCAGGCCGTCACCATCGTGATAGGACGCGCTTAGCCGCTCGGCGAGCGCAGCACCCACGACGGATTGCCCGAACCGGCGACGCCCGTGAGGACGATACGTCGCGGCAGCTCAAAGCGAAGCTGTGATGCCGCCGTCGACGTAAAGCACGTGTCCGTTCACAAAGGAGGACGCGCCGGAGGACAAGAAGATGCAAGCGCCGACCAATTCTTCCACCTTGCCCCAGCGGCCGGCTGGCGTGCGCTTTTCGAGCCATGTGGAAAAGGCCGGATCAGCCACGAGCGCGGCGTTCAATGGCGTATCGAAATAGCCAGGCGCGATCGCATTGCATTGCAGGCCGTATTTCGCCCAATCCGTCGCCATACCCTTGGTAAGGTTGCCGACGGCGCCTTTGGTCGCGGCATAGGGGGCAATGCCGGGACGGGCAAGTGCGGTCTGCACGCTCGCAATGTTGATGATCTTGCCCGCCCCGCGCTTGATCATGTGGCGTGCAACGGCTTGGCCGACATGAAAGACGGTCGAGATATTCGTTTTTAAGAGGCGCTCGAAGGCATCTGCGGGAAAATCCTCCAGCGGTGTCCGGTGCTGCATCCCGGCATTGTTGACGAGGATGTCGATCGCCCCGACTTGCGCCTCGAAAGTGTCGATAGCTGCGCGCACGGCCTGGTGATCGGTGGCGTCAAAAGCGAGTATATGCTTTGCTCCCAGCTTTTCGGCGGCCGCCTCTAACTTAGCCTGGTCTCGACTATTCAAAACGATCTCCGCACCGGCCCCCGCCAGACCGCGCGCCAAGGCAAAGCCGATGCCCTGTGAGGAGCCAGTGACAAGCGCGCGTTTGCCCTTTAGATCAAAAAGTTCAGTGCTCATCTTTTCCTCCCGAAGCGGTTCGTTGCTTCGTATATCAACTGAAGTCGATCTGGGTTTTGATCGATTGTCCCTTGTGAGGCCATCTCGAAGGCTTTGCGCGTATCCGGTAGTGGCAAGGTATGGGTCATCAACGGATTGACATCGATCAGGCTGCCCCGCATCAAACGGATCGTGGTTGCAAATTCTTCGTGGAAATGCGCAGATCCGGTTCCTTGGCAGTAATGGCTATCATTGCAAGCTCATGTCACCGCCGAGACACGCGCGGGCCGTTTAGTCTTCATCGGCGCGCTGATTGCCCACGAAATCGGCGAACGCGCGGGTAAACTGATCCTCGATCTGCTCGACGGAAAGCGAGGCGTTCCGCACATTACGATTAAACCAGAGCTTATAGGCCGCAAGACGAGCCGGTAACGCGTCTCTGGCTTGGTCGGGATTGCGGCCACAAAACGCCTCCAAGGCTAATTTCTATAGCAGCGATCCACTCAATGTGGGGAAGGCAGAGAGGTGTCGGAGCGCTTCATCTCGTAAAATCGGAAAGTTACGCCCCGATGTTCGGTCATGCCGCGATAGGAAAAGCCAAGTGCCGTTGTCATCTTCTGGGAGCGGATGTTTTCCGGTCGAATAACGGAGACGAGCCTATCGATCGGAAGACGTTCGAACGCATAGGCGACGATTGGTCTTAGAGCCTCTAGCGCAATCTTCTTGCCGGAACTGAACCCAAAGAGGCAGCAGCCGATCTCGATATCGTGTTCATCATAGTGTCTGAGACCTGCCCGCCCGACAAAGGTGAGGTCGCCATTGGCTTGGCGCTGGTAAAGCATCCAAAAGCCGTAGCCGTACCGCCGCCATTCATCGAGATAAAGCGCAAGCCTTGCGTCGGATTGTTCGCGGCTCAGCGGCTTGCCCTGCATGATCAACTCCACCACCAGCGGATCGCAATGCAGTCGATAAAGCGCATCGCCGTCGCGCGCGCTAACTGGCCGCATGAACAGCCTTTCTGTTTCCAGATTCATCACGCTCTCTCCATCGCTATCCAGCGTTACCTTAGCGTTTCAGTGATCGCAGCACCGTTTCGAAAATTTCGCCAAGATGTGAAATGTCGGTCTCCGTCATCGCAGTGGAGAGTGCTCCAAGACCGATCGGCGACAACAACACTCCGTTTTGGCGCATTCGGATGACAACTGATTTCAGTCGCGGATCGCGCGCTGACCCAAAAGTGTCGGCGTAACTCGAAATCTGTTCAGAGCCGATAAAGAGGCGGAAAAGCGATCCTTGGCCGGTGATCGCGCCTTGGGTGCGGGCTTTCGAAGTTTGATGCGCGGGTATTGCCGCCCGGCATGACATCCAGCGCTTGCAAATATGCGGCTCGTGAACGTTCAACCGACATCGTTAGGGCTCCTTACCTTGCGGCAGGACCTCAATGAGCGCACGGCAGAGACTTGCGATCTCTTCCTGGGTATGGCTTGCCGTTACGCAAACCCGCAGACCCGCCTCACCTTGCGGTACCGTCGGAAAGAAGATTGCGGAGGTGTAAAAGCCTCGATCGATCAGCTTTCGAGCCGTGCTGATCGCGCTTGCCTCATCGCCGATCCTGATGGTGCGGATGGGAAGCGGCAGGCCCCGCTGAGGTGTCTCAAATAGCCGGTCGAACTGCTCAATTCGTTCGCCAAGGGCAATCTGGCGGTGCAAGAGGTCAACCCTGCGATGCAGTCTTGCTGAGGCAAGTGCAGCGCCGAGACCGGCCACGTTGAGGGAGGCGGAAAACGCATGTGCTATCGCAAATTGGCGGAAGAGTTTTTCATGGTTCTCGCTACCAAACATCAAAAGACCGCCTGACGCGCCAAAACCCTTACCGAGAGAGGCGGCGATGATCGTCCGATCGCCTAGAGCACCTGGAATTTGCGAACGTGCAAAACCCTCTCCCTGGCGGCCAAAGAGCGAGATGCCATGCGCATCGTCGATGTAAAGGAAAAGCCCATATTTCTGTTGAAGGGATAGAAGCTGATCAAGAGGTGCTGCGCCACCCATGGAATAGACACCATCACAAATATATGCAGCGAGGGGATTTTGTCTGCAGATCTCCTCGAGGGTGGAAACGTCATTGTGGTCGATCGTGACAACGGCGGTTTCTGCGCCAAGCGTTGCCTTATGAAAGGCGAGCGTTGCATGCGCGAAGCGGTCAAAGACGATGACCGGTTTCTGTTCTTTTGTGAGATGGCCCGATGCAAGAAGCGGAAGTGCGCTCATATTGGCCGCAAGAACGCTCGAATAGACAATCACGGAAGCCCCAAACAGATCGGCGAGATCCTCCTCAAGCGTCGTCGATAATGCGAAATTGAGACGCGTACGGGCGCAAGACCAATGCAGGCAGCGATAGTCTTTTACGGCGTCGATTGCGCCAGCGGCGATTTCTGGATGGTTGTCTAGACCGAGATAGGAGCAACGAACGAAATCCAGGAGACTGCGAGCACCAGAGTTAAGATCAACAGAAACGTGCCTTTTCTCCAAAGGTCTGGCAGACAATCCCATCACTTCTGTTTGGTAGGCGAGATCAAAATGCGGGCGGGCCTTGTCGATCATTGCACGGGTGTTGCGTGTGGCTGTGATGGAGACAGCAGCGGCCCCCTTATGAATTGAATTTATGGCCATTTTACCCTCCAGATCAACTGTAACGAGCATAGGGGGCGAAGCTAGACGGAGAAAGTGATATCTTTTATATCATCTTGATATATCTATCGAATATCCTCTGTTTAGTTCGGCATGTTTTGGGACGAAGAGCTTCCTTGTTCTTTCGACAGTCAAAAAATCGAGAATTTTATGCTCGTAATGCTTGCATTGGAAATCTGATAGTGTATAAGAATATTGAGCAGCCATGCTGCTTGGGGCTTCGAATCCCCATAGGTCGGTCCGTGCCACCGGAAGGCAACACTCCTCTATGGTCGGGGAGCCTGCGGCGTATAAAACAGGCTTAGCCGAAGGCCGCAGGGGCTGAATCTATCGGCATTCGAACTCCCCGATCACCAGGTTTTCTAACCAGCGGGCGAAACGTCCGCCCTGGAGGAGTTCATGACGCATGCAGTCGTTCGCCGAGCCCTATCATTGCAAGCAGGGGAAAAAACCGTCGATCAGTTGGTTGGCCAGCAAATCCGACTCCGCCGCACCCATTGCGGTTTGACGCAGACAGGGCTCGGAAAGCGGCTGGGGGTTTCATTTCAACAGGTGCAGAAATATGAGACCGGCGCCAATCGGGTCAATTCCTCGACCCTTTATGAAATGAGCCTCATTTTGAAAGTTCCCGTCGAATTCTTCTTCAGTGCGCTGCCAAATCCAATGCGCGAGGGAGCCGAAATGGGGCCTGAATGGGCAGGAAGGCTTGCCTATATCTCGACGCCCGAGGGGCAGCACCTTGTGGATGCCTTCCAGGATCTGCCGATACCGGTTCGCGCCAGTATTTTGGGGATGGTGCGAACCCTGGCAAGAGTGGGAGGCCTGGCGGCGGATGAACTGACGCGTCCAGCCGCCGAATCTGTTGCCTGACAGAAGTTTTTATTAGCTGTTCTTAAGACTTGTCGCGATTGCTGGCTGATGCCTATCGCGGCGCGATCGAACCTGGGAAAGGCCATTCCTCGTCAGCAACGAACTTGCCTAAAACCCACTTCAATGTCCTTGAATAGTCCAGCAGATTGTACAGGAAAAAGTCAGGACCAAGCGGCCAACTCGGTCTTCGTGGCGAAACATCGGTTGAGCCCAATGGGGCTCGCTGACGGTACATATAAATAGGTCCGGAACACTGACGGTGGCGGTCGCTGGGCCTCCGCATCGTTGGCGAATCCGCACTACCGCCACATAGGCACTGTGTGGGCGCAGTCATCATTGCCTGATACTGTTGAAATCAAACCGATATGATAATGTGGCGACGGCTCTTTCTGCTCAGCGATAGTTGGAAATAAAGGTTTGATGGAGAAAATTTTGCGCGACCAAGACGAATTTCAAGCTCAAGCGAGCGCAATTCGCATCCGCATCCTTGATGTCCTGGCGCAATTGCCGTGGGATGGCCTCAGGTTCAAGCATGAAATTCCAGGGCTTTCGCTCTATAGCGTCGTTGAGCCCGTCGGGCCTTTTTTCACTTTGTATGAGCCCAGTCTCTCGATCATCATCAAAGGAAGCAAGCGCGTCAGCGTCGGGGATAAAACGCTTGTCTACGACGAGTCCTGTTTCTTCCTAACCCCCATCGGTCTGCCGATGACAGGTCAGATCTGCGAAGCGAGCAAGTCGGAGCCGTATGTGGCCGCCATGCTGCGCCTGGATCTTGAGGCACTTCGGCGCCTGATCGTGAACTACGAATTGCATCCGCCAGTTTCATCTGACCGTGACCAAGACCGCGGCGTCGTGGTGGGTCGGGCCACGCCGGAACTGTTCGACGCCTTCTTGCGCTTGATTTCGCTTGCGAATTCGCCTGACGACATGCCCTTCATGGCAGCACACATCCAAGATGAGATCTTCTACCGACTGCTGACCAGCGAACAGGGGGCCAGGCTGCGCCGTTATGCACTTGCCGGAACGAATAGCAATCGGGTGGCGAAGGCGGTCGCCTGGCTAAAGGAGAATTACGTTCTGCCGCTTCGCCTCGACGAACTGGCGGAGATTGCAAATATGGGCGTGTCCACGCTGCATCATCATTTCCGGGCGATGACGGCCATGAGCCCGCTGCAATTCCAGAAGCATCTGCGGCTGCATCATGCGCGGGAACTGATGCTGTCAGGATCCCTCGATGCGGCGACAGCCGCGCTCAGGGTCGGCTACGAGAGCCCGACTCAATTCAACCGGGAATACCGGCGAATGTTCGGTCACCCGCCGCTACGTGACGTCAAGGCAATCCTCAATTCGGATCAGCCGAACAGGCGCAACTCCGTCGGTTAGAGCGATCGGCGATCGGATGAAGCGATCCGGGCCGCCTGTAATGAAACGGGTAAAATAAACAGAACGTGACTGATCACGACAGGATTGAGCAATAATCAGGCAGGATCGAACCTATCGGCAGTGAGCGTCGTCTTTTAAGTTTGCGGCGCAAATGACGAAATCGGAAGGTCGAAACCGGTCGGGTTGGCGCGAAATTCCGCCCGTCGCAACGTAGGAAGAACGCCATGGTGACTTTAACGATCAACGGCAAAGAACATAAAATCGATGCCGAAGCGGATATGCCGCTGCTCTGGGCGATCCGCGATCTAGTCGGGTTGACGGGAACGAAATTCGGCTGCGGGATGGCGCAATGTGGCGCCTGCACCGTTCTTCTAGACGGCGCGCCGGTGCGTTCCTGTCAGACATTGGTCAGTGATATCGACAACGCAAAGGTGACGACCATCGAGGGGCTTGCGGGCAAAGTGGCGGAAACTGTGCAGACCGTCTGGGCCGATCTCGACGTACCCCAGTGCGGTTACTGTCAGTCTGGCCAAATCATCTCGGCCACCGATTTACTTACCAACACTCCAAAGCCGACCGATGATGATATCGACGCTGCTATGGCGGGCAATCTCTGTCGTTGCGCCACCTATCACCGAATCCGTGCCGGGATTCACGAAGCTGCCAAGCGCTTGGAGGCCTGAACGATGATCCCGAAACTGATGCAATCGCTTGCCCTTCCCGTCGCAAAGACACCGGCGTCTCGCCGGCAGTTCATGCTCGGCGCGCTCGCAGCTGGTGGCGGTCTCGCCATCGGCTACCAGGTTCTGGCTTCGTCGCCTGCGGCCGCGAGCGAAATTGCCGCTGATGCTAATAAAGCAGCTGCGGCCTTTACTCCCTACCTCACCATCGACGTTGACGGTAAAGTCGTGGTGCTTTCCTCCCAGTTCGAGATGGGGCAGGGCTCGTATAACGGCCTTGCAACCCTTGTTGCAGAAGAACTCGACGCAGATTGGCAGTCCATCGATGTCCGCGGCGTCGCCGGCAACGTCAAGGCTTATGGCAACGTCGCCTTCGGCGGTACCATTCAAGGAACGGGCGGGTCCACCTCCATGGTCACTTCCTGGGAGCGCTATCGAAAGGCAGGCGCGGCGGCGCGCGCCATGCTGGTGGCTGCCGCCGCATCCGAATGGGGTGTCCAACCGGCAGAGATTACCGTCGAAAACGGGGTCCTGGCGCATCCATCGGGCAAGAGCGGCGGGTTCGGAGCGTTTGCCGCCAAGGCGGCGGCGATGCCTGTGCCGAGCGATGTAACACTCAAGCAGCCCGGCGATTGGAAGCTCATCGGCAACGCCAAACTGAAGCGGTTCGATAGCGCGCGCAAGACGAACGGAACCGAGCAATATACGATCGACATCAAACTGCCGGGAATGCTGACGGCCGTGATGATCCATCCGCCCATGTTTGGCGCCAAGGTAAAATCCTTCGACGCTGCGGCCGCACGTTCCGTCAAAGGTGTTGTCGATGTCGTCGAGACGCCGCGCGGTATTGCCGTCGTCGGCGAGCATATGTGGGCCGCGATCAAGGGCCGCGAAGTGGTCACTGTCGTTTGGGACGAGACAGGCGCCGAAAAGCGCAGCACAGCTGAACTTATGACGATGTATAAGGAACTCGCAGACAAGGCCCCAGTAGCCGTTGCGCGCAAGGACGGCGATGCCGATGCCGGCTTTGCGGCAGCAGCCAAGGTCATCGAGGCGAGTTTCGAGTTCCCCTATCTGGCGCATTCCGCGATGGAGCCGCTCAACGCGGTGGCGCGCAAAAACGATGACGGCACGCTGGAGATCTGGGGCGGACATCAGTTCCCCGATGTTTATCAGATGCTTGCCAGCCAGATCGTCGGTATTGCGCCCGACAAGGTGCAGTTGCATGTCATGAAAACAGGCGGCAGCTTTGGTCGGCGCGCGGTGTTCGACGGCGACGTGGTCGTCGAGTCCGTCTATGTCGCCAAGGCAATCGGCTTCCGGGCGCCTGTAAAGGTGCAATGGACCCGCGAGGACGACATGCGCGCCGGTCGCTATCGGCCATCCTATGTGCATAAGCTCAAAGCCGGGATCGATGGTGACGGGAAGCTCGTGGCCTGGAGCGACCACATTGTGGGTCAGTCGATCATGGCCAAGACGGCCTTTGACGGCATGGTACAGAACGGCGTCGACCCGACGTCTGTGGAAGGGGCAAACAACCTGCCTTATGCAATTCCCAACCAGATGGTCGGCCTGACGACCACCGAGGTCGGGGTTCCGGTTCTGTGGTGGCGTTCGGTGGGTTCGACGCATACCGCTTTTGCCGCCGAAGCCTTTATTGACGAAGTGGCCGAAGCGGCAGGGCGTGATCCGATCGAATACCGCCTGTCGATGCTTGAGCCGCAATCGCGTCACGCGGTGGTCCTCAAGCTCGCAGCAGAAAAGGCCGAATGGACAAAGCCTTTGCCGGAAGGCCGTTTCCGCGGAGTTGCCGTGGCGGAGAGCTTCGGGTCGGTCGTTGCACAGATTGCCGACGTTTCTCTCGATGGCAGCGGGGGCATCAAGGTCGAACGTGTCGTTGCCGCCGTCGATTGCGGCCTTGCAGTCAATCCGGATCTGGTGCGTGCCCAAGTTGAGGGAGGCATAGGTTTCGGTTTGGGCGCCATTCTGGGCGAAGAGATCACTTTGACCGCAGGCAAGGTCGATCAAGGTAACTTCGACGCGTACACGCCTTTACGGATCGATGCGATGCCGGCAGTGGAGGTTCACATTCTTGCCTCCACAAATCCGCCATCAGGTATCGGCGAGCCGGGCGTTCCGCCGATCGGACCCGCAGTTGCCAATGCCATCTACAAAGCGTTGGGCAAACGGATCCGCGTCATGCCCTTCACCAAGACATTGAATGCATGATTTGATCTCCGGCCGCCTCACGCGGCCGGAGATGTTACCGCGTGATGGAGTGGCCGCCTCGTGTTGCGCCGGGATTCGGGTCAGCGCTATCGGCTGCTTGGCATAACATCACGTACGATTCGATATTAACGCCGTGATTGTTGTAGATGCTGAGCATACTGCGAGAAGACGAAGCACAATTTCGCTGGCATCGTTTCCATCGCCACCGCACCTCTTCTTGGGCAAATCCGTCTATGCTGCCTAACTTTGTGCTTTCAGCTCTGCGCTCGTGGAAATGAGCGTCGCATCTGCTTTCGCGGGAAATGCTTGTTGGCAATGTGTCGCCAGCCGTAGCCTTGGAGTAGGAGGACGTTCTGAAGCGAGAAGGTACGTGGTAGTAAGGGGAGATTGACACTGTGCTGGCGGCGGTTTTCGGTCAGGCTTATCTCGTTTCCCATGGTTTCGTTTCAGACCGTTCTCGGCCGATCGAAGGACGACATCTACATCGAATACGCTTTACCGTAACCGGTGTCACACCCGCACCTTGACGCCGCAGCCTATTTTTGTGGCGAGCGGGTTCAGACTGAGACGTAATTGCAAAACCGGACTGCGTGAGCTACTTAGCGTCATCCACAAGGACCCGGTGAAACTCCGGGTGGCTCTTCTGGCCGCCGATCCGCCAGACAACACAGCAACGCAACCTATTCCATTTTCGAGGACCGAGTTTTGCTCGGCCCGTTGCCTCAACTGTGAAAAATCATCAATGCGAACTCTTTCAAACTACCGTCAGGAGTGGTTCTCCAACATCCGTGGCGACGTGCTTTCGGGTATCGTCGTCGCTCTCGCGCTTATCCCGGAAGCGATAGGCTTTTCGGTGATTGCGGGTGTCGATCCCAAGGTTGGCCTGTACGCCTCCTTCGCAATCGCCTGCGTGGCGGCCTTTGTGGGCGGCCGGCCCGGCATGATCTCTGCTGCAACGGCCGCGACCGCTGTCGTCATGATCTCCCTGGTCAAGGAGCACGGCCTTCAGTATCTGTTCGCCGCGACCATCCTGATGGGCACCATCCAGATCGTCGCGGGATGGCTGAGGCTCGGCCGCGTGATGCGCTTCGTCTCCCGGTCGGTCATCACGGGCTTCGTTAACGCACTTGCGATCCTGATCTTCATGGCCCAGTTGCCTGAACTTATTGGGGTCCCGACGCTCACCTACGTGATGATCGCGGGCGGCCTCGCCATCATCTACCTCTTTCCATACGTGACCAAGGCAATCCCATCGCCGCTCGTGGCCATCGCGGTCCTCACGGCCATGGCATGGTGGTTTGGCATGGACCTGCGCACCGTCGGCGACCTCGGCGAACTTCCGTCTTCGATCCCATTCCTGATGCTTCCGCAGGTTCCGTTGACCTGGGAAACGCTGCAGATCATCTTCCCATACTCAGTGACGCTCGCCGCCGTAGGACTGCTGGAATCGCTGCTTACCGCGCAGATCGTCGACGACATGACGGATACGCCCAGCAACAAGAGTCAGGAATGCGTTGGACAGGGCGCGGGGAATATCGCCTCGGCACTGATCGGCGGCATGGGCGGATGCGCCATGATCGGACAGTCGGTCATCAACGTAACATCTGGCGGTCGAGGACGGCTTTCTACGTTCGTCGCGGGTGCTTTCCTGTTATTCCTGATCGTCGTCCTTAACGACCTCGTCCAGATCATCCCCATGGCCGCGCTTGTTGCGGTTATGATTATGGTTTCCATTGGCACTTTCTCCTGGCGGTCGATCCTCGACCTGAGACGCCATCCGCTTCCGTCATCCGTCGTCATGCTGGCGACGGTCATCACCGTCGTCGCAACGCATGATCTGGCAAAGGGCGTGATCGTTGGCGTCCTGCTGTCCGGCATTTTTTTTGCTGGCAAGGTAGCCCGTCTGTTCAGGGTCACGCGCCTGGAGAATCCCGAACAGAACAATGTCACCTATGCAGTGGTGGGGCAGGTCTTCTTTGCTTCGGCAGAAGCCTTCATCCACGCGTTCGACTTCACGGATAAGGGTAAGCGGATTATCATTGATCTCACAAGGGCCCACCTCTGGGACATCACCGCAATTGGCGCGTTGGACAAGATCGTGCTGAAGTTCCGTCAGGCGGGCGACGAGGTCGAGGTTCTCGGCTTTAACGAAGCGAGTGCTGATATGATTGACCGCTTCGCGCTGCACGACAAGGATGAGCGGCTTGCGGCAAACGCCTCACTACACTGAACAATTTGACTGCGGACCGTCGTGCGCAGCCATCTGCCCTGCTACTGTTGCTCCGCTCCAAGGGCAAATTGTTCCAAGGCAAAAGCTCATGTATCTGGCCCTGCTTGTGGCCGTTGACGATGGCAGTGAGTGTGGGGGTCAGATAAGCCAGCGGATCGATGCCATTGAGTTTACAGTAACGGGAAAGTGCGGCCCCCGACTGCTGCCAGAAAAACTGTCGCGCGAGCGTATCACTTGATTCAAGACCCAGTTAGTAGCGCGGCAGGATAAGGCGCGCCTCAAGCCCGCCGGCGGGATGATTGCGTAGCTGAACCTCCCCCTTGATTCTTCGCGCTATTCCGGACGCGATGGCTAATCCCAAACCGGAACCACCGGTTTCGCGATTACGAGATTGCTCAAGCCTCACGTAAGGCTTCAACACGGTGTTCATATCCTTTTCCGGGATCCCTGGCCCTTCGTCTTTGATCGACAGAAGCAAATTTTCCTCGTCATGTTGAAGCGAAATTCGTGCTCTTCTGCCATACTTAATGGCGTTTTCGATCAAGTTGCGAAGTGCTCTTCTCAGTGCGACAGGAGGCGCGAGGCAGACCAAGCGGGGGGAGCCATTCCTAGGAGCCTCCATAAAGGCGTCATCGTATTCCTCCGCGATAGTATCCGCCATGCTCCAAAGATCGATTAATTCCGGCGGTTCATCGATGGCATTCAGCTTGGCCAATCCGATGACAGATTCTACCGTCTCCTCGATATCTGCGATGTCCCCCTCCAGCGATTTTTTAAGAGCCGAGGTCCTTATCAGCGCGAGGCGGAGCCGCATGCGCGTGAGTGGTGTTCTGAGATCATGCGCTAATGCTGCCGCCAAAAGCTCCCTCTCTTCAAAATGCTCCTGTAAACTTGCCTGAGTCTGATTCAAGGCACGGGCGGCATCTCGGAAGTCGCGACTACCTTTCTCCAAGAGGGGTGGGCTGTGGAGATCATCGCCAAGCTGGCGGACGGCTGCCTCGAGCAGTTGGTAGGGTGCTGTAAGACGCCAGACTGCCCAGAAGGCGATAACCACGACGCAGATACTGACGGCTAGATATGGTGACAAGCTGTCAGAGGCGAGAAGCGGCCCGGTCGGCGTTTGGGGAGTGACGATATTGAGCCACTGGGCGTCGGCGAACTTCAGCGAAACGATATAGCGTGGGCTCTTCAAGAAATCACTGGCGATCTCGGAAAGGTTTTCCTCTACCTCGCTTATCTCATCAGTACTTTGCATACGCTGGTTCGCCGCAGTTGGCGAATGAGACTCTTCCAGCTTGAAGCGAACTTCATCGATCCCGAACCTCGCAAGCCGTGCGGAAAGAATGTCCTCAAGCTCGGCCAGAGGATCGTGTGGATCTACGGCAGAAGCGACACCTGGGGATGCGGAGAGGCTGAGAACACCGGTGGAATCCACCATCTCGCTGCTGAGGCGTCGCCGCTCATCGGGCGATAGTGGGGCCATCAGCTTGGCGAGCCAGAACGTACGCTCATTGATGCGGTAAAAGTCAATTGTCTCGTTCGACATCATGCGATCGCGAGACATGATAACGAACGCGCTCGTCTGGGAAACGAGAAGCACAGCTACTAAAACGATCAGCACCCAGGCTGGCAACGTCCGCGGGATGAGACGCTTGCTGGTAAGCCATCTCAAATCTCTCTTGGTCGAAATGGCAGCCTCCAGAATTTTTGCAGCGACGCCAGCGTAGCGAATACCATCTAGGCTCTCGTTCGTCAGTCTCATCCGCCGTAATGCTTACAAATGCGAAATACGATTTCCATGCGGGGCGAAAGGCCTACCGTTCTCTCCATGCGACAAACGTGAATTGCGATTGGACTGGTTGTGGATGGAGGGGGTAATGTACGAAAGAACGCCATACCTAAGATCGAGGAGGTTTATCGATCTTTCCGTGCAGCGAGCGCAAAATGACAACCTTCCTGCGGGTGAGAATACACATTGGACCGGAACTGGAAGATACGGACGGCAGCCGCATTAAAGCCGATGGTCAGGCGAGTGAGTTCATTGCTCCAACAGATGACGAGATCGCTCTGATGGTAATTTCGGACATTGCGGCAAGCGCGGAGGAAGCGGAAGTCACCGCGATAGAGGAAGCGCGGCGCATGTATCTGGCTGGCCTGGCGCTTGCAATCGAGTCAATTGCTGTCCTGTGCACAACAATCTTCCTGTTTTGATTACCGGTTTATTTCTGCCACGAATTGATACCCGTCTCCTCGAACAGTCTCAATCATTGAAGGTTTTTTGGGATCATCCTCAAGCTTGCGCCTCAGCCGACTGATGAGAATGTCGATGCTGCGGTCAAAACTCTGACTCGCGTTGCCTCCACATCGTTCGATAAGCTGCTCACGGCTGAGGACGCGACCGCCGGCTTGCACCAGGGCCTCGAGAAGATTGAACTCGGCGCGCGTCAATTCTACTCGCACACCGCTAACGTCGGTCAGCCTACGACGGCCAAAATCAAGCGTCCATCCAGAAAACTGGACAACGGCATTAGCCGCAGGTGCCGGTTCCTCCAGCTGTAGTCCGCCCTGGCGGCGGAGTACAGCTCTAATACGCGCCAGGAGTTCCCGCGGGTCAAATGGCTTTGACATGTAATCGTCAGCGCCGAATTCCAAGCCAACAATTCGGTCGCTGGTATCAGTGACGGCCGTCAGCATGATGATCGGAACTCGCGACCGCCTCCGAATTTCCTGACATAATTCAAGACCGGAACGCCCCGGCAGCATTATGTCGAGGACAATCAAATCGACTTTGGTCCGTTCAATCTCGGCGTCGAGTTCGCTGCCATCCTTCGCCAGCGACACCCGCATGCCGCGCCGCTGAAGAAAATCCTTCAATAGCAACCGTATCTCGGCGTTGTCGTCGACGATCAAAATGTGAGGAGCGAGGTTCAAAGTAGGGAATCCCATCACGCTTGTTGCTAGTTAGGGTAACGAACGGTCATCCGCCATCCCCTCTGATCGCCATTACAATCCGGAAACACTTTTTAAACTTCCACGAAAAGCTCTTTGTGTGGTGTTTATGCGAAACAAGCGTGGCGGTCGATTCACTACCAACCGAGCGCGTACGAGCAGTTTTGCGTCCTTGCCGCGTGCCAGGAACTCTGCCTCGGGCATTGTGAGAGCAGCTTGAATCTTCCTATCGCGTTCAGTGCCATGAACCTCGATATGCAGCCTATGATCATCGAGAAGCACCTGCATCTGCCAGACCTTTGGAATCCCGCCAAACGGGCTAGGCCGATTCAGCATTTCACCGCTGTCTGGATCCTCGAGCGGCCCTCGGCGGTGGTGGAGGGGCATCAGCGCTAACACGCGCTGGGCCCTGTCTTAGGTCAAGCGCCATTAAGGCCTCACGCTAGCCGGCAAATCAGACAAAACTTTCAGCACGAGTTTACACATGAGCATTTTCGGCACGATGAAAGCGGCAATTCGAGTGTCACGGCAGCCAGCATCGACGAAGAACCCTCACTCTTTAGCAATTCTACAAGGTTGTCGCGAGGCTGTTGAAAATTGCCGACGAGATGGGGAAAACATTGCAGATGAAGTGTCAATCATCGCTGACAAGAAGCGATATGAGATTATCGACGGTCTACGCGGTTACTTCTTGGTGACCATGCTGCTGAACCATCTCATATTCATCGGCGGTAACTGGATGCTGTCGATCAACCAGAATCAGCTCGCTTTCGTGGAAAGCGCGCAAGGATTCATTCTTCTGTCGGGCCTGCTGGCCGGCATGATCTACAGCCGCAGAATGATCATCCACGGCTATCGGGAGGCCCGCCGACAGAGCTGGGCTCGCGCCTTTGAAATCTACCGGTATGCGATGGGTGTCATTATGGCGGTACTCGTCCTGCAGATGCTTCTGCCCGATGCTGGGCGAATATGGCATGACTGGCTGGGAAAAACGACACTGGACGAGCCGCTTCGTCTGGCAGCGATCGCTACGCTTCTCTTCCAGCCGACGTTCATGGACATCTTGCCACAATACGTCCTCTACATGTTTTTTCTCCCTGCCGTCATCTGGCTCTGCCTGCGGGGAAAATTGGCCTACGTCTTAGCGGGCTCGCTGGCACTTTGGATGGCGGCCCAGCTCGGCATCCAGACATTCGCCACCGAGGTCGTCGACAATTTGATCGCAAGCAGCGACAAGCAGGGCCTCCGCGCCAGCTTCAACCTGTTCGGCTGGCAGATGGTCTTCTTTGCTGGAGTGATTACCGGTGTCCTGACGGCAACGGGCAAGGTCGACTGGTCGCAAATTTTCCGGCCGAAAGCTACTCGTATCCCGAAACTCTGCCTCGCCATCTGCGTTTTCTTTCTGCCGCTTAGGATCCTCTCGAGCCATGATCTAATGCCGCAGTTCGTCCTCGCCAAGTTCGCGACGATGGAAATCCGCGCCGATTTCGGCCCGGTCTATCTGATGAATTTCATCGCCGCGGCGGTCGGCTTCACATGGCTGCTGATGGCGGGCTCGCAGCATGGTAATCCGTGGGTCCGCAAGTTGTCCTTTGCCCTGCGATGGCTATTCTCGCTAAGCTTCCTGCGCCTACTTGGCCGGCACTCATTGCAGGTTTACGTATGGCACGTGGCGATCGTTTATATCGTGTTTTACATCGACCAGCGGACGCCGGAGTTCTCCCAGTTTACGAAGAGTTTTATAGGTATAAGTTCCATTATGCTCCTTTCATTGCCTGCGCTTTGGAGAGAGCGTGCCCGGTTCGCCGGAGGTCCACAGCCGCAGATTATTCAGGGGACTTCCTCGGGCGTGTAGCTAGGAGCTCGATCTCCACGCCTACAAAACCGAGCCGGCGGCTCGCCCTGGCGCCGGCCGGCTCAACACTCGACGCCCACGATCCGCCTTGAGCTGCAGATGTCGGATCCGGCTTACTGCAATCAAAATACACCTCCACGCCTGCCCGCGAATGACATTCTAGGCGAGGAAATGGGGGTGCCGTCAGAAAACCGTGGGTCCGGTCTTCGATGCGCATCAACGCGAAGGATGCAACGGCACGTTATTAATCATCTCCAGATGAAGGGACAGCCACTGGCGGTTCCGCCGAACCTTTGATAGCGCCCCTTGCAGCACGCTTGGACATGATACTTAGAGCGTCTTGGTTTTGCTGTTTGCGGACTGACTGCTTCTGACTAGACCTACGACGGCAATCTGATGCTAGCTCCAGAGGCAAATAGATTTGTATGCACATCTCTGCAGCCGTCTCCCGTTCCGCTAGTCGCGTCAAAGCTTCCCAATCTCAGAGCTCTATAGGTACCCGGCGGAGGCTGAGAAGGTTGGTCGGGCGCAGCTATGGCTTCGCAGCTCATGTGCCGCGGTAGGGCAGCCGACCGGATTTTCAATTGCAAAATGTAGCGTAGCTCACGCGGCTTTGCAGGGGTGACAAGTTGAAGATTCCAATTACACTACCTGGAAGGGTGAGGGACTCATAGGCAGACGCATGCGTTGCCTGTTGAAAATTGGCCGCCGCAGAACGGGTTAGCCGTTACTGCGCACAATCGTCGGAGAGGAGCCTCACGATGCCGAACCCAAGCCAGACCAGCGACGAATGGTGGGAAAACGATCAGACACCGGACAACCCTTATGGGAAAAGCGAGGATTATGAATCCTTTCTCGATTATCTTGGGGCATTGCCGCGCAGCCTGACGCCCGAGATCGCCGCGGGTACGCTGAGGATCAACGTTTACGAGCTCAATGACCATCCCGAGTACAAGGCCGCCGCGATCGGCGCCTTACAAATGTGGGCGTCCGTGACCCCCCTGAAATTCGAGATCGTCGACGACGTGCCGTTCGACAGCACAACGGACTGGATGGAGGTTGTCAGCCCCGAACTCGGCGAAGAGGACGATGGCAGCGCTTATTCGAGCAATCGCTATGTCAGCATCGGTCAGCGTTTTCACGATACGGAGCCAAACAAGACCGATATCGGCGGATATGTCTTCGATTCCTTCATCCACGAATTCGGCCATGAATTCGGCCTGAACCATCCCGGGCTCTACAACTACAGCGGCCCCGGTGGCGTGCAGATCAACTATCTGAACAATGCGACCTGGACCTATGACCGCCAGCAATACAGCGTCATGTCCTATTTCGATGGGATCGATGTCGGCGAAACCACCCGCTGGTCTGCAGCGACGCCGCTTATGGCTGACATCGAAGCCGTCATTCGTCGCTTCTTTTCAACCGTCGACGAGAACGGCGTGCGCACCTATCAGCACATCGACCTCAACACCGGGGACAATGTTTACGGCTTCGGGAGCACGCAGTATGGCTATCAGTTGACCGCATCAGGCATGCAACATGACATCGGTTTTGCGATCCATGATACCGGCGGCACCGACACGATCGACTTCTCGGGCTCGACGGCTGGCACGATCCTTGACCTGCGCGCGGGACAGTTCTCCAGCGTCAACGGTCATAGCAACAATGTATCGATCTTTGCTGGACACAATGCGGATGGGACCGACTACTACATCGAAAACGGTATCGGCAGCGGTTACAATGACATTCTGATCGGTAATGACGGCGCCAACGTTCTCGACGGCCGATACGGCGCCGATCGCATGGCCGGCAACGGCGGCGACGATATCTATTTCGTCGACTCGTTGGATGACATCGTTCGCGAAGAGGCCAACGGCGGCAACGACACGGTCATTCTGCTGTCCCGAGATCTGAGGATTCGGAGAATCGCCAACGTCGAAAATATCATCTATGCCGACGAATCGACGCTTCAGCCGCCCGCGGGCGACAACGCACCCGCGCCCGTTTTTGGCGACAATACACTGACGAGCATCATCTTCGGCGACAATGGAAACAACACGCTTGACGGCGGCGCCGGCGACGACACGATCTTCGGCCAGGGCGGTGACGACCTGATCATCGGCGGCCGCGACTCGCTCGCCAGCCGTGACATCAACAACACGATCGATGTCGAGGATCTTGAAGACCAGACCGAAAGCGATGACGGTAACGACACGCTCTACGGCGGCGGCGGCAATGACACCATTCTTGGCGGCCAGGGCAACGATATTCTGGATGGCGGCGCCGGCGACGATACGCTGAGCGGCCAGGACGGCGTTGACATATTCAGGGGCGGCTCTGGCGTCGACACGGTCGATTACAGCAAGGAGAGCCCTTTCCAGCTGCTCGTCAACCTTGCCACCAATGTCGCCAGCGGAGGCACCGCCTCGGGAGACACTTTCTACAGTATCGAAAACTTGATCGGTTCCGACGACCGCATCGACCGCTTTATCGGCACGGCCGACGCAAACCATTTCTGGGGCCAGGGCGGCGGGGACTATTTCAACGGCGGCGGCGGCAATGACATCCTGGATGGCGGCAATGACGGCGATATCCTCTATGGCGAGGAGGGCGACGATACGATCATCGGTGGCGCCGGCCAGGACTATCTGGATGGTGGTTCCGGTATCGACACGGTCGTCTATGCCGGCAGTTCCGACGGTGTGACGATCGATCTTATGAACGGCACGGCCAATGGTGGCGATGGTGATGGCCCGGTGCAAATCGTTGGCCGAGGTGCAGTAATCCGTCATGATATACTCGTCGGCTTCGAAAATGCCGTCGGCTCATCTTTCGACGACCACCTCATCGGCAATACGCTCGCCAACGAGCTCTCCGGCGGCACCGGCGACGACACGCTGACCGGCGGCGGCGGGGCCGATATATTGAATGGCGGCGCCGGAAGCGACACGGCAGACTATGCTGACGCGACAAGTGGACTAAGGCTTAGTCTTGCCGGGGGCAGGTCCGGCGGAGATAGATATATCTCCATCGAAAACCTTGCAGGCTCTGGATTCAATGACCGTCTGACCGGCAACGGCGCAGCCAATGTCCTGACCGGCCAGGGCGGGAACGATGTGCTCGATGGCGGCCGCGGCGACGACATCCTGCTCGGCGATTTCGCCTATCAGGGCGACGCGCCGCCACGTCCGGGCATGGGAACCGGTTATGCTACGCTGGGACCGGACGCGACCAACAACTCGGTCGCAGCCGCGTTCGACATTTCTAATAATTTTTCGCTCGCCAGCGATCCCGATATCTTCGATTCGACGACCGTTCTTCATACGACCGTCAACGCCACGGGCAACGGCCAGGGCGGATATTACAAGGTCGATCTGGCCGCCGGTACGGTCATTACGATCGATATTGACGGGATTGCCGATCCCAATGTCCACGACAGCTGGGTCAGGCTGCTCGACAGCGCCGGCAACATAGTCGCTCAGAATGACGATGGCGGCGGCGATCCGGGCTCAGCGAGCAACCGGGATTCAAGCCTGGTATTCGTCGTTCAGGAGACCGGGTCCTATTACATACTGGAGGGCAGTTGGTCCCCCGATGTGCCGGGTGACGGCTGGGCGGAAGCTGTACCGGACGGCTCGACATACGAGTTGAACGTATCGGTCGAGTTTCCCCCGGCACCGGCTCAGCCAGGAGAGGCGGGATCCGATAAGCTCACCGGCGGTGCCGGCAGCGATCTGCTGGATGGCGGTCTGGCGGCCGACACGCTCATCGGCGGCGCAGGAGAGGATACATTCCGCTTCTCGACCGAGATTGGGAACGGCAATATCGACTGGATCAGAGACTTCAACGTCATCGACGACACGATCCTCCTGGACAATCTCATCTTTGAGACTGTGGGTGTCGACGGAGTCCTAGGTCTGGGGGCGTTTTACGGGAATGCGGCAGGCGCCGCTCACGACGCCGATGATCGCATCGTCTATGACACCGACAGCGGCGCCCTGTTTTATGACATCGATGGCAGTGGAGAAGGCGAAGCCATTCAGTTTGCGCAGTTGAACGCAAATCTGAGGTTGTCGGCGTCCGATTTCATTATCATCTAGCGTAACTCCGGGAGGGCGCCGTTGAGACGCCCTCCCGCGACCATCTTTTCAGATGCCCAAAAAGTGCGGCATCCTTCGGCGCCAGCGTTTCATCCTTGAAACGGCCTAGGTTTGCCGGAAACATGCAACCGTACGATTTTCGAACCACAAGATGAGCGGCAGTGCCGCTAAGCGCCTTGCGGGGCGATAGTGGAGAATGTGGAATGAAGCGCCCGACCGACCGCCGCACAGTATTGATGACCGTCGGAGTTGCGGCTGTCGCCGCGGTCGCAGGCCCAGCCGCTGGGCAATCGGCGGATATTCGCGGCGCAGTCACGTTCGAGGGCAGCGCTTTTATCCCGGAAGGTCATATCGAGATATATCTGGAGGACCCCGCCGTTCAGGATAGTAAGCGACGTCGCGTCACGGAGACGCGCGTCAAAAGCGATGGCGGGTCGAAGACGATAGCCTTTTCCTTGACGCCGCCGGTCAGCTCGAGTGCGTCGCCGACGTTGCAGATCATTGCGCGCCTGGAGCGCGCCGATGGCTGGCTGCTGGCGCGCGGCAGCATACAATTCAAGGCGGGCGAACCTGTTCATGTGACGCTCAACACCGTTATGTATTAGGAGGTAGAAATCAACCTTCAACGCCAGTCGAGATCGCCGATAGCATCATCGAGGGGAAGGCCTGCGCAGTCTCAATCAAGCTCGGCATGTCTGCTTTCAGGCCAATGGCAACGGTCGTCAAACGTGTGAATTGCACGTTCTTAAGCTGTGGATAACATGTGGATGACCGCGTCCAGCTCACCTAACAAGTTCCTATAATGTTCTAGCGGTGAGAACTATCAATCTAGATTGTTTTTGAGCTGCCCGCCGTGGCTGGTGGAAGATCATAAGAGCGGTTACCGCTCCGGCTCCGACATCCTCCTTGGCTCGAACCTGCATGGCATCGGAGAAGAAAACGAATTTTGACACGACGTAACCGATCACAATGACTACACTTCGCGCACGGAGCACCGCTTCGATGGTATTGCGCAAGGTTGATGCCAACTTCCCGCGTCAAAATGATGCGAATCAAGGAAGCAGTGCTTCGATAGCGGACGCATTTGGCAGAGGGACATTATGAGCGAAATTTCGAAGGGCAACGGCAAGGTTGCATTGATCACCGGCGTCACCGGCCAGGACGGTGCCTATCTTGCCGAACTGCTTCTCCGGAAGGGCTATACCGTTCACGGCATCAAGCGGCGCTCTTCAAGTTTCAATACCAATCGCATCGAACACCTCTACGAGGATCCGCATATCGAGAATCCGCGCTTCATCCTGCATTTCGGCGATATGACGGATTCGACCAATCTCATTCGCGTCGTGCAGGAAACGCAGCCGGATGAAATCTACAATCTCGCGGCACAGAGCCACGTGCAGGTTTCCTTTGAGACGCCGGAGTATACTGCCAATGCAGACGGAACTGGAACGCTGCGTCTATTGGAAGCTATCCGCCTTTTGGGGCTGACGAAGAAGACGCGCTTCTACCAGGCCTCCACCTCCGAGCTTTACGGCAAGGTGCAGGAAGTGCCTCAGAGTGAGACGACACCCTTTTATCCGCGTTCTCCTTACGCCGTAGCAAAGCTCTACGCCTACTGGATAGTCGTGAATTATCGCGAAGCCTACGGCATGCATGCATCCAATGGCATCCTGTTCAACCATGAGAGCCCGATCCGCGGCGAAACCTTCGTCACCCGCAAGATCACCCGTGCAGCGGCTGCCATTCATTTGGGCCTTCAGGAGCGGCTGTTCCTCGGCAACCTGGATGCCAAGCGCGACTGGGGCCATGCGCGCGAATATGTGCGCGGCATGTGGCTGATGCTGCAGCAAGACGAGCCCGACGATTATGTGCTCGCAACCGGCGAAACACACACCGTGCGTTCCTTCGTTGAAAAGTCCTTTGCCAAGGTCGGTATGCCGATCGAATGGCGGGGGCAGGGCGTCGACGAAAAAGGATATGACGTGACATCCGGCCAGTGTGTTGTCGAAATCGATCCCCGCTACTTCCGGCCGACGGAAGTGGACCTGCTGATAGGCAATCCCGCGAAAGCCCATCAGAAGCTTGGCTGGAGCCATGAGACCAATCTTGACCAGCTCGTTGCTGAAATGGTTCGCGAAGATTTGAAGGTCATGGCGCGCAATGTGCCGACCGCCGGCGGCAACAAGGGTCTTTCCCATGCCTGAAGTGATCTACAGCCTTGCCGGCAAAAGGGTCTATGTTGCCGGCCACCGCGGCATGGTCGGCTCGGCGCTCGTTCGTCGCCTGGTCGCCGAAGATTGCGAACTTCTAACGGCAACACGTTTCGAAGTGGACTTGACCCGCCAGAGCGAGGTCGAGGCCTGGATGGAGAAGAATCAACCGGATGCTGTCTTCCTGGCGGCTGCCAGGGTTGGCGGCATCCTCGCCAACGATACCTATCCCGCCGATTTCCTTTACGACAACCTGATCCTTGAGGCGAACATCATACACGCTGCCCACAAGGTGGGCGTAGAAAAGCTCCTGTTTCTCGGCTCGTCCTGCATTTATCCGAAATTTGCTGACCAGCCGATCGTCGAAGAAGCATTGCTGACTGGGCCGCTAGAGCCGACCAACGAATGGTATGCGATTGCTAAGATCGCCGGCATCAAGTTGTGCCAGGCCTATCGTAAGCAACATGGGAGCGACTTTATCTCCGCGATGCCGACCAATCTCTTTGGTCCCGGTGATAATTTCGACCTGAATTCCAGCCACGTTATGCCGGCCCTGATCCGCAAGGCGCATGAGGCCAAGCTAAACAATCTGCCTGAAATTACCATCTGGGGCACGGGAACGCCACGGCGCGAGTTTCTACATGTGGATGACTGCGCTGACGCCTGCGTCCACCTGATGAAGGTTTATTCTGGTGACACTCATGTCAATGTGGGATCTGGTGAAGACTTGACGATCCTCGAATTGGCGCGGCTAGTCTGCAAGATCGTCGGATTTCAGGGCGACATAGTCAAGGATCTTTCAAAGCCAGACGGTACGCCTCGCAAGATGATGAGCTCCGAAAAGCTTCTTAGTCTAGGGTGGTTTCCGAAGTTTGAGCTGAGACAGGCAATTGAGAGCGTCTATCGGTCGTTTCTCGAGGAGGGCCATGTCGGCGTGATTAGCACGAACACGCGAACAGGCGCGGACTGTTAATGGAATGGCCTCCGAGCAACGGTTTGACGCATGTGTTGATTTGCGCCGTAGGCCACCGCCAAACACGGACCACAAGATTGAATGTACCTAGTCGCCTTGCCCTGGCCGGTACCGCGCGTGTTCAGCCGGGTATCGTGCCAATCATAGGCACGCCAATGGGCGCCTACACACATGATGCGGCCGGTGGGCTACTGGCAAAATTCAGGAGGCTGTTACGACGAATAACGATGGTGACCCGGCGCGCTGGTCAGCAAGTCCGGGAAGTCGACCTACGGATGTATCCGATGGCAGGTAACTTGTTTGCTGCCGATGAGATGGCTTTCGCCAAGAAAGAAGAGCCGTGTATCTGCGGCAGTCTCTCGCCAATGCAGGGCTATGCCCTTCGTTTCGTTTGGTATTCCGATAATCGGCTAGTCACCACCTCACCTTGAGGGGACAAACGCAAAGGTCAGCCGAACGGCGAGAGCGTGTTTGAACCTCGACATGCTTTCCAGAATGGGACAATATCACGCTGGGAAGGTAAGAGGAGGAGCGATATGAGAGTTCAGGCGTATATTATTGCGTTGCTGATCAGTCTCCTGTTATGGTCAACGAGCTTCTTTGTACTTCGCGAGAGCTACCGATTTGCACATTCGAACGGCATCATATCGAACCTGCACATTCATAATAGGCTGAACAACTTGCTTGAGGGGTAAGCAGGGGTCAGATCTACAATGGGCTGAGCAGCATCTCACGCTGCTTTCGGTCTTCGTTGGCTTACGGGCGTGCTATCTGCCATGATGTTACTGCCCGGGGCAAAATCGGCTTTGTATATTTTTACGCAGAAGGTTCCGGCTGATGTTGCCTTTGCAGCATTGCGGCATTGAACGAGATATGTGTATTGGGATTAAGGTGGTCTTTTTTGAAAGCGAAGCGCCGGTCTTACCGGAAACTTCGATTAACTGTTCAGATCGAAATCATCCCCTGGATTGCTCCGGTCTCAGTGGGTATTTCTCTTGCAACATCATGGGGCAAGAGGGGGCTCGAATAATGAATCCCCCTGACTTGCGTATTGCGCGGTCGTCGCCGGAACCGGTCTTTGCGAGAAGTATTCAACCTGCGGCACATCTGGAATGTTTGCCTGCGAATAGGCTTCTGCTGATTTGAAGGGACGCGTCTGGAAGAACCGAAGCTTTTCTCCGAAGATCGGGATCTGCCCTTCGACGAGGAGCACCATCCTATCCTCCCGCATTTGCCGGACCTCCTGCGGCATCATCAGATCCCGTTCACGGATCTGCTCCATCTTGGTCCGCCGCGACAGACCGAGCAATTCCACCGTTCGCGATTCCGATTGATAGCGGATCGTACGCTTGCCGAGCGCCTTGGACACATAGTCCGCCGTCACCAGGTCATTGGCCCCGAGAATCAGCTGATAACCGCAATTGCCAAGCAACGAATGGCGCGCGGTTTCGCCGTAAACTTCATCGAGGGCCTTTAGGTCCTGGATGATGAAAGCGAGCTTGATATTGTAGCCCGCGACATAGGGAAGCTTCGTCACGATCTCCTCCATCCGCTTCAACTGAACGAACTCGTCGAGGAGGAAATAGACCGGCACAGACCTTGGGTCGTGGTTTAGCGTCAGCATGGTCATCACCTGCTGCACGAACAGGGTTAGTAGGGGACGCAATAGCGTCAGATCGGTGATATTGGGCGCCAGATAGATCGAGATCGCCCGGTGCTTCAAGGCACGGATATTCATGTCGGTGACGGTGGTCGCGGCAACAACCCGTTCATTCTTGAAGGGACGCAAGGCCCTCTGGATATCGAGAAGAGCGGAAGCTGCAGCGCGATCGGAAAGCGCGATATAGGAATTGAAGCTCTCCACAGTGAACTTCGAAAGAAAAGGCTCTTTCTCCTTGATGAGCTTCATCAAGGACTGGAGATCCTGTCCCGTGTTGAAGAAGGAATTGACCTCGCCGAGATTGCGGCGATCCTTATAAAGCGGGCTTTCCAGAATGTAGCTGATGACGCCGGCCAGAACCTGTTGCGCAGTCGCCTGCCAGACTGAATTTTCAGAGTCTATGTTTTCAGGGACAAGGATGCTGACGATGTTTTGAATATCTGTGGTGCGGTCGCCGCGTTCCGCCCGCACGAAGTCAAGCGGATTATAGCGGTTTGTCCTCTCTGACGCCGGCGCAAATAAAAAGACCTGGGAGCCTTGTCGGCGGCGGTATCCGGCTGTTGCTTTAAATATCTCACCTTTGATATCGGTGACGATCATCGATCCCTCGTGCATCAGGGCATTGGGGACGACGTAACCGGCGCCCTTGCCCGAGCGCGTCGGGCCTATAATCACATGATGGCGGTCATCCTTGACGCGCAGAAGGCGCCGTCCCACTCGGCCGAAGATGTGACCCCGCTTTTGGAACCACTTGCCGCGCCGAAGCGAAGCCATGTTCTGAAACGCCGCGTTACCCAAAGGATTGCTCGCGGACTTCAGACCAGCATAGGCGACAAGACCGGCTAGAAACAGCGCCGGCATCACCGATCCGAGCGCTACTTTCTGCAGGGTGGGGTTCGTTTTGTAAAACCACAATTGCTCAATCGGCGCCAACGGATTGCTGCTGATCGTGGCTTCTAGTATCCGCCCGTCTTTGTAAAAAAACTGAAGCCAAAGACCATAACCGAGCATCCAGCCGACAAATGCTATCCCGGCACAGAAGATGAGATAAATGGTTCGCAGGCCTTTGGTCATGATGCATCCCGAGCAAAGAAGACCTCGCAGACACTGCGTTTTCCCCCCTCGCGGCGAAGTTGGATGACGATCGGGATGACCATCTTGATATAGGACATAAGATCCAGCTTTGAGACGCTCGCAGACATGCCAGCCTGTTGCATCATCATGATGATCTGTTCGTAGGCGCCAATCGGCGTATCGGCGTGGATCGTCGACATGCTGCCGGGATGACCGGTATTGATGGCGCGCATAAAGGAAAAAGCTTCTGTGCCTCGGATTTCTCCCACAAACAAACGATCTGGCCGCATGCGTAGCGAGGCTTCAAGCAGGTTCTGGATCGTCACGTCCGCCGTCCCCTGATCGCCTTTTGAGGCTATCAGGTGGACTATATTGGTTTGCGGCGGAAAAAGTTCACGTGTGTCTTCGAGCGTAATGATCCGCTCAGATGCCGGCACGCATTTCAGGCAGGCATTCAGGAACGTGGTCTTGCCGGAAGACGTGCCACCGCTGATCAGGATCGAAACCCGCCTGGTAACGGCAGTACGGATGAAGTCGTAAATCCTGTTTTTATGCAGATGCTCGATCAGTTCTCGATCGACCTCGCTGAGGCCGCCGACCGCAACCGACACCTGGTCCAGAAAGCCTCTGTCGCGATAGTCCTCGAGCGCGAAATTACTGACGACCTGTTTTCTGAGCGAAATAGAACCGCCTTGCGGCGCTGCAGGCGGCAGGACGACCTGGATGCGTTCGCCGGTCGGAAGCGAGGCGCTGAGAATCGGTTTGGCGCGGCTGATAAACTGGTTGGTGGCAGCGGCAACCCGCTCGCCGATGTTCTGGATCTCGTCGGCCGTCAGAGCAACGATCGGATGATGCTCCATATGGTCGGTTCCAAACCGTTCCACATAAACGTCGCCGGGCTTGTTCACCGCGATTTCAACCACGTTTGGATCATCGAGAAATTGCCTGATCGGTTCAAGAGCGCGATTGAGGAAATAATGGGGATCGTGCCTGATCCTGGTTGGATTACCTGCCGCGACGTTCACGTCTGATCTCCTTCATCGCTTCGGTGACGGGATCGTCGTAAAGGCCGCTGAAATCGAGGTCCTGGCGCACATAGACGAAGATGCGCTCCCCTTGATCAACACTGATTGTCGGTGGGATGCGTAGGTTTTCGGTAAGGACCGTATTTGCCATATCGCTGAAAGTTTCGGCGATGGTTTCGCGTGCAAGCTCTGCGCCGCGCTCGGCGTCATCGCGGTTACCGGACGATTGTCTGCTTCCGTAGCCGGTCAGATAGCTGGCACCGGCACCAACGATCGACAGCATCATTGACGCGCCGAACCGTTCACGGAACTTGTTGTCCACATGGCCGGTCAGCCCTGAACGCCCCAGGCTATCGGCGCCGATCGAATTGAGCCGGATAGACACGCCATCATCGCGAATTAGGCGGCTCCAGATGACAAAAATCCGCTTTTGGCCCCGCGTCAATTCCGACTGATATTCGCCAATGAGGCGTGTGCCAGCCGGGACGAGGATACGCCGTCCATCAAACGAATAGACGTCCTCAGATGTAAGTGCCCTGATCTGGCCGGGCAGGTCGCTGTTGATCGCGGTTTCCAAAATACCGGGAATCAAGGTCCCCTCCGGGACCATGGCATCAATCCGCTCGATCCGGCCTGCCCTTGCACTGCGGTCGGAAAGACCGGCAGCAGTGTTAAGATATTTGCTGTTGCGGTCTTCTCCGGCAACCACCAGTCCTGACGGATCTTCCTCGCTTTCGCTTCCTGTTCCACCCGGCTTGCCCTGATTAAGTGTGACCAGCTTTGACTTGTATCGCTCCGGGAAGGCCTGCTCGACAGGTGGCGAGGCCTGTGGCGGCGATATTACATCGGGCGGTGGAGGAACGTCGAATGTCGTCGTTTGAGGTGACGGTTCGACCGACGGTGGGGGAGGCGGCAGATGGATGACCGGTTGTGGAGGCTCAGGGTTCGGTTTTTCGGTCTCTCTTAAAAATGACGGCGGCTGAAAAGTCGTTGTTTGAAACTCCTCGTCGCTCTGGACATTGTTTTCGGGCTTTTGCGTCGAGGTTGTAAGGGCAAAATAGGCAGCGATGACGCCACCCAGTAACAGGGTCGCCATTCCCAGCGTCTGATTGCGTGCGGCGTTCCTGTCGCTGACTGCCGCGTCGTCCGCCGCAACCATTGCCTGCAATTCGGGGCTTAGCTTCATCGATTGCCGCTCCTCCAACGCGTGGTTGCTTGCGTGTCGAAAACCGGCCCCAGGGTGTCTGGGTCCGAAACAGCGAAGTCAGATCTTCTGAGATTAAAAATGCAGGTCCATTGGTCGCCATCGCGCAGTGTATATTGTGTGGCAACGCCATCGACGACGATGTAGTCGCCCTCTTTGCGAAAGTTGCGCAGCGATTCCGAAAAATCGGATTGGACGGCGAAAATGGCCGGTACCCGCCTTTGGAACCTGAAGAAAGTCTTCTTGCCGTCATCAAAGATCATCTGCGGCTTCAGCGCCGGATCGCCGGAAAACGAATAGTCGATGTTGAGGTTTGCCGTGTCGATATTCCAGACATTGGGAAAAACCGCCCTATGTTCGGCTTCTTTACGCAATCGCGCATTCAGATCCTTCTCAGGATAAATAAAGCGGATACCGAATACCTGCTTGTCGTCGCTCGGTGCGTGGTCATTGAGTTCGAGGAAATAGATCCGCTTCGAGGTCACCACATTCATGTTGGTGGCGACATCTTTTGCGACCGGTTTTACAAACAGGATATTCCCCTTTTCCGATGGAGCGACCTGCCAGCTATCAGTGTCACCAAGTGAGATGGTTTCGAACTTTTCGTCCTCGTCGAAAATGATCATTGTCGAGATGCCGTAGGTGGCGGAAACCTTCACCACATTGTTGCCCTGGTAGACGACGCTGGTAACCCGTTGATCAAGCGAGCCCGCTCGCGGCACTTGGGCGGCAAGAGCCTCGCTGGCCATGGCGACAATAAAGGCCGCTGGGAGGGTAAGTCGCCTTATCATCCGGCCTCTCCCGGCGTCACCGTCTCCTGGTCGCGACGGTAGTTATAGACCTGGAAGCCGAGCGGATTTTCAAACCGCCACTCATTGGTGGCAGGGGTTTCGGTGTAACGATACCGAACCACCGAAATAAAATGGCGCATGATCTGATCGGTGTCTGACTTTTCGGTGGTCGAAAACCTGACCAAGGCGGTGCTAGAATTTGGGAAGGAGACGGACTTGATCTCGACTGTCACTTGCCGGTTTTTGCCGTAGACCTTTGCCGGATTATCCGGATTAGCCGCGCTATAAAGCTCCTGCAGCTCCCGGGCCGCGTGCTCCGCAGAAAGAAGTGCGGCAATGCCGAAATTTTCCGTGATCGCAAAAGGATCGTAGCTCTCGCGCGCACGAATGTAGCGCACGACATTGGCCTGGGTGACGGCTTGCTGGTCGGTCAGCTTCCCAGATCGGGTGAGACCGGATTTAACCTCGAGGTAGCCCGTGTTTTTATCGACTTCGATGATATAGGGCTCAAACGTCTTGAGTGGCACGAGCATGATGAGTGCCGTCAACGACAACAATGTGATCGTGCCGAAGATGGTGGTAAGGAACCAGGCGATCGTTCGCGATCGCTCCGCCTGCTTCAAGATTTCCTGTTCCCAGCGCTGGCCATCTTGAAAATAGCTACAAAGAGCAGCCTCATGCGATTGGGTCATCCGTGGTACTCCAAGACAATGACGAATAACGGGTTCAACGGGGAAGGCTGTTGCTGCTGATGCGGTTCTGCATCGCTTCGGCAGTTGCATTTCGAATATTTGTTCTCATGCCTTCCATCGTTCTGGCTTTCGCTTTCATCCCGAGATCACCAGCAATCCCTAATAATGTACGCCCCACCCCGACCGCCGCCTTCGGCAGCGTCCAGGACACGAACCGTCCCGTGTTGCGGGCAACTCTTCCGATTCCAGCGGCAACCCCGCCGGTAATGCCCTGCGCAAGCACCTGGATGTTGAAAAGCACAAACGCACCGGCGCAGCAGAGCAGAAGAAGGGCGGAGATGTCGCTCAGCCGAAGCTCTTTCTGACCAGCGACGTTCGTCACCTTGGTCAGCTCTGGATCCAGCGCTGCAATCAAGAAGGCGGCAACGACATAGACGAACAGAGGAATGAGCGCATACATCAGTACCTGCTGAAACCAGGCAACGCCGAGGCCTCGGGACCGTTCGAAAAGCATGCAGGCGATGAAGATCGGAGCAGTGCCGATCAGCACCCACATCATTACCTTTGCAAGCAAAAGGATAGCCAGCGCCACCGCGATGAAGACCGCGACACACAGCAGGATTAAAAATCCGACCATGGAAGGAAGGACGGAAAGAAAACCAGACTGCTCGGCAAAAGCAGAGGCGGCTTCATTTGCCGTTTTCCAGATCAGCGAAAGCCCGTTGGTGGGCTCGGTGATGCCGGTGCCAGTGGCGGTGAGAATCGCCCGTCCGACATCTTCGGGCGTATCCGTCAGCCAGGCGTAAAAAAGGCTGTTGAAATTTCTCCACTCGCTGACAAGCGCTAGGATGACCAGCATCCGCACGACCCGGCTGATGATCTCGCTGATGCTGACCCGCGCCGTTCCCATCACCAGCTGGACGCCGTAATAACTGACATAGGCAATGAAGAGGATGGTGAGGAATGGCACGACTTCGTCGCCGACGATTCCGAAGGCCTCTTCAGAGAAGTTTGCTCCCGTCCTTTCAACTCTTGCCAGAAGATCACCAAGGAAATCGTGCATGCCGGCAGCTCCTATCTTACCACCATCGCATCAATCGCCGCCAAAACGCTCGATGCGTTGCTATTTATCCTCGCCGTCGGACCGCAATCCGGCCGAGGATGAGGTGCATAGGAGGTCAGATTGGCGGGTCTTCTGCAGGGCGCGGTCTTTTCCTTGTAAGCGCTACCGCAGCCGGCAAGGGCGCCAGCAGCAAGTAGGAAAGCAAACATCCTGGCGGTCATGATGAGCTCACTCTTCGGTATAGCTGAGTGCTTTTTTGGAGTTAGACATGTCCGTCAGCCGACGCTGATTGTCGGCCTGCAGCGAAGACACAGCGCCATTCATGACGCCGATCAATTCGTTGATGGTGAGGCCGGCTTGGACCTGGAGCTGCGTATTCTGGTCGATCGAGCCTTTGATATCCTTGGCTTGACCAATTTTTGAACCCGCCTGTTCGAGCGACATGCGGCGGGTCTGAACGGCTTGCTGCGAGCCGGCGACAAGGGCGGCCACGCCAACTACCGTCTTCACCATCTCTTCGTAGGACTTGTCTCCCGAAAACGAGCTGCCCTCGCGGCCCGAAAGGTTTTTGACGAGCTTGAGGCCATTGATGAGCGTCGTTGCGACCTCCGCGACATCTGGGCTCACGCTCCCGAGATTTGCGGCCCCACCTGACATCAGGTGGTCAAAAGACGGTAGCTGCGAGACACTGAAACCCCGGCCCACCGCAAGGTTTTGCAGAGGGCTGGCGTCGTTGCCGCGATCGCCAGTTACGGCCTTTAAGGTTTCCTCGGCCGTCTTGAGAACTTGCCTGTTGGTTTCGAGGATCTTGTCTGTTGTCTCAGAGGTTTTCCTAGCAACGCGCAAATTTGCATTGTCGATGACAGGCACCTGCGCGAATGCGGCGGATGCAATGGGCAGCAGGAATGCAACGAACATCATTCTCTTCATGGCATGTCTCCTCATCGAGCGTTCAACATCAGTGCTATATCGGCCAACCGTTCGCGCACCTGCACGCAAGCCTTTTCCTTCGGGTTCCATGCAACCCCCCGGCGGCCATCGCAAAAACCAGCCCCGGGATCGCCATCGCCGCCGTTTTGGCTAAAGCTTCCCGTGTGCGATGAGCCGGACAAGCCGCTGATCTGAAGAGCATTCCGGGAGTTGGCGAGATCTGCGATCGTTATCCCGAGACGAATGACCTGGTTCAGCATTTCAAGATTTGCGTTCCGGGCTCCCGAATTATGATCCCAACTATCCTGCACGGCGCCGCTCGGCATCTGGCCCAACTGCTGAAACCAGGAGGTAACGTTGCCGCTCCCATCGGAGATAGCTTGTCCCGTCGCCATCGCCCTAATGGCGGAATTTCGCATCTGATTAAAAGCGGTCGCATCGCCACCATACTGAGCCGGTATGCCGGCAACGTTCGCCCCGCCGAAGGCGGGCAGCCATTTTTGGGTTATAGCCCCAACATAACCTTGTGTTTCTTTGAAAGGCGGAATGCCGCCATATGTGACAACACGGCCAGGACCGGCGTTATAGGCCGCCAATGCAAGTTTTGGATTGCCGCCAAACCGTTGCAGCTGTTGTTTTAAGTATCGGGCTCCGCCCGACAGGTTGTCTTCCATGTCATAGGGATCGACCCCAAGCTCTCTTGCCGTCTCCGGCATGAGCTGCGCTAGTCCGATTGCTCCGGCCGGCGATCTGGCACAGGGATTAAAACGGCTCTCCTGATAAACCAAAGCTAAAAACAGGCTCTCGTTGACATCCTCCTCCCGAGCGATACGCCTCACGAGCTCCGTGATCTCTGGATTGGCCGCCGCGGTCGAGGCGGCATCTCCGGTCCGACCGGGCTGATAAATCGAGCAGGTCACGCTCTTGCCAACGGAAAAACGGTTATAATCCGTTTCCTCAATATTTGAGGAAATCCGGTCCCGGTGGGTATCGATTGTCAGGACCGCCCGATCGATGACCGGAACTTGAGAAGAGGCCGGATCTACAATCGAGAGCGCCAGTGCGCTGCTCAACAGCCATAGGACAGACCGCCCCTTCATTCGCCCGTCTCCCATCCACAGAACCGAGCAAGCCAACGCTCCGGTTCCTCGCCATGAAGTTCGCGCAGGCGTGCACATTCCTCGATCGTCTCTTTACGCCCAGACAGAACCTTGACGAGATCGGGCATGGCCGACAGATCGAGTCTGGCGATGACGGAGTCATTGCCGTGCTTGATCAGGAAGGTCCTTTTTTCCGGAGGCGTGGCCTTGATGAAGTTGAATTCCTTCATCGTGAGGTCAAAGCGTTTGATATAGCTTTCTTCGTCGGCTCGGGGGTTGGGAAAGTGAATATGGGTGGCCGTCTGCTCAATCAACGTATGGGAGGCTTTCGCCTTAGCGATGTCGGCCGCAGATTGTGTGCCGAAGCCGACAATGCCGTTCAGCTTTCGGATCGTCTTCATCTTGTCGATGATGAAGTTGCTAAACGTCTCGTCCATTAAAAGCTGCCAACCTTCGTCCATGAAGAACATCGCGGGATTTCCATCGAGCAGCTCGTCAAGGCGGTGGTAAAGGTACATCAGCGCTGGCGTGCGGACGTCCTCGTTTGCGAGAATGTGGGTCATGTCGAAACCGAAGACGCGACGGGACGACAGCGACAGGACGTCGTCTGCGGCATTAAACAGCCAGGCCTTCTCGCCATCGATCCAAGCGCGAAGGCGAGAATGAAGGTCATTGGCATCCGCCCGTGAGCGGCCGATCAGAAGGCCTGCGAGGTTTATAAGGTTTCGCTCGGCCCGCGGCTCTTGCATCAGGCGCAGGATTGCCCTTTCCAGTGTGTCCTCGTCTTCCTGGGTGAGTTCGCTGCGATCGCCAGATCGCAGCATCGCCTTGGTGAGCCGGAGGAGGAAATCACGGTTCGGACCTGTATTGTCGAGTTGCAGCGGGTTAAAGCCGGTCGGCGTTCCCGGCACCAAGATCTCGTAGGAGCCCCCGATCGCTCTTATGAAGATCTCTGCGCCCCGATCCTTGTCGAAGAATACCGCCTTTGGCTTCGGTGAAACACGCATGGCCTGCGAAAGTAGGAAGGTTAATACAACAGTCTTCCCCGATCCCGTCGGGCCGGTGACCAAGAAGTGGCCGATGTCACGGCGATGAAAATTGAACCAGTAGGGGGTCTGCGACGTCGTCTCGAGGATGGTGATCGGCAGGCCCCAATGTGCGCGATCCGCCTGTCCGGTGGCAAAATTATGCATAGAGGACAGGCCCGAAAAATTTGCACTCGATAACATCGCCTTGCGCGCAATGTAGGAATGATTGCCTGGAAGCTGCGCCCAAAATGCCGCTTCAAGGTTGAGGTCCTCGCGCAGCCAATTGATGTTCATATCGGTGAGGCAGGCGCCAAGCTCAGAAACACTGCGGCTGATGCCGTCCAGATCGCGCGACAGGCAAAGTAACGACAGGTGATGGAAGCCAAATACGGCCTCCTGGTTCATCAGGCTATTTAGCGCATAGTCGATCTCAAGTTCGACCGAGCTGCCGGCTTCATCCGAGGCCCTAATTTGTCTTTGCAGTCGGGAAATCCGCTCCTGCGCAATCGGCTTGTCGGCGATGGTGAATGACTGGGTAAGTATAAACTCCTGGTTGACCTGTAGAAGACCATCCAGCATGCCGGGGCCTGTAAAAGGGGGATATTCCTTGATCGACAATATAGCGCCATAGCGACTGTCTTCATCGACAGCCGCTTGCGCCTGCATGGTCCGCTTGCCGAAATGCAGTCGTGAGCTGCCGACAAAGTTGCGGATCCCCATGCGCGGCAAGCGCATTTTTTTTGGCGCGCCGCAGGTCAGGATCGTATTGAAGAATTCACAGGGTTCAGAAAAAGGTTCTGCCCGCGTCCCGTCCGTCTGCTCTTCTGCAGGTATGGGGTCGTCGTGACGCGTCCGATGGGTGATGCCAAGCGCATGCGCACCATATTTGCTGAGATCCTGCACGATGGTGGCAACAAGCTCCTCAAGCTCGGTGATGTCGTCAGGGCTCTGCTGTCGTTTGCCACGCCTGTCCGAACGCCTGAAAATCTTGTTGAAACGATCACCAATGCCGAGAACACCACGCATCCCCGAGCGTATGATGGTAAGGTAGATTTCGTTTTTGAACATGCGCTTGTCGCGCAATTGGTCCATATAGCGTCTGTTCAAAAGATCGCAGAACCCATCATCGAAGGTGGCATCAAGGTCGGTTTCGACCTCTCTCCGCACGACCGTCGACCAAAGTGAATAGCGGCTGGAGCCGAGAGCCCGGATCATTGTATTTTGTACGACTGAACGCATATTGAGTTCAGCCTGGTCTTCCGTTTGGAAGAATAACCCCTGCAACTTGATGACGCTCAGGAGCGATCCGTCTTCAAGTCCAATGATGGTATCCGACACATGCCGCAGATACGGGATATGTCGCGACATCGGCCGCTCCCTTCGGGCGATGGGGCCGAAACCAAGCTCTTGCCTGACCACCTTCAGCATGGTTACGGCCCGTAAGAGTTCGAGCCCCAGAAATGCTTGTTAGGCGTCCGGGGGGTTGTGCGAGAGGCCACTTGCAGCACCTCGAGTATCTTGCTGTCGAAGGCGCAGAGCGAGAATAAGACAAGATAGGTGGCTGGTGCGATCAAGAGTGCCAAAAGATCGTTCGTCGCGAGCCAGCCGATAATGGTGATGCCCACGATGATGACGACCGCCATATAGGGAACGCCCCATAACGTCGGTGACCTAGTCAAGCCGACCACAAGTGGCGTGAGAGTTGGCCTTTCATCTTCGACAAGTGCAGTCATCGGTCACTGTCCGACCGCTGATATCATCTGGTCGACGATCGCCGGTGCGCCAAATACCAAGCCGATACCGATGACGACGGCCCCAGCCGTGAACCAGGAAAGGCGACCAGCAAAGGCCAAAAATCCAAGCCCGATCACTGCAATGATCGCCAAAAGCCGGCCAAAGGGGCCGGTAATGAAATCAACGATCATCTGAACGGCCGTTTCAAGCGGTGCGAAAGCACCGCCACCGCTAGTTTGGGCCAGGACGGCATCGGCGGTGATGATCTGGAGGAGGGCGATGATGCCTATCAGGGCTACAACTTTCGGTGCCCGTCGCTCGATCTTCTGCAATGGGGTATGCATCGATTTTTCTCCTTCAAAAATGCATCACACCGCCGATAAACCGGCCATTCTTTTCAATCGGGACAATGCGTATATCTTTGCCGCGATCGGTCCCCGCAAACGTGCGAGCCCCGCTGATCCCAACGCGAGATTTCGGCGTGGGCATCCTCAGACCGAGTTGATAGTTGATTACCTTTGCGACATATCTGACGGTTTCGGGAAAGGGCGGAATCCCGGCATATTGGTAAATGCGCTGCTCGCCACTGTTGTAAGCGGCCGCAATCAAGAGAGGATTCTTAAATTCCTCCTGTAGTACCCGCAGGTATCTTACCCCGCCTTCGACGTTTTGTGTTGGGTCGCAAATGTCCTCAACGCCGAAGCGAGCAGCGGTTTCGGGCATCAGTTGCATCGGACCACGCGCGCCCTTCGGGGAATTTCGCTTCGTGTCGAAATCGCTCTCGGCCCAAGCAATTGCCACTGCCAAGTCTTCGTTGACCCCGTAGCGTCTCGCGGTTTCGGCGACGAGACGTTGGACGTCGGCTGGCATCAACGGCGAGGGACCGCATTCGAGAGCCCGTTGCCCACTTTTGATCCTTGGAGGTTTTAAGCTTGAGGGTCTGACGCCGGACCCTTCAGGATTGGCACCACTCGTCATGTTTGAAGACGAATTTGGTATTCTTTCTCTTTGAAGTGGAATATGACTCAAATAGTTATCAATGATCGAGCGTCCGCAGCTTACGCCGGCAGCGCTGACGATCTTTTTAGATGAAGGGCAGGGGGGCTGGTTCGTGTCACCCGAAGGCGCAGAGATGAGAGATTGGGAAATCTTCCCCGATGAAAGAGGTGAAATCGCATAAATACCAGAAAGTAAAGGAGTTTTTGGGAAAATTTCCTCCGCATTAGTTTCACCTGTCGCAGCTGCGAAGCCTGCCGTGAGGGCTAGGAACGCCCTGCATACGCATCGGGAAAGGCGACGGTCGTGGCGCATTTTTCTCTGGCTCGCTTTTGACTTGAGCTCCGATGTTGGGTAGGCTGCAGTCCGAGGTGCTATACTGTATGAGTATAGTTTTACAGAGAGAGAATAGAATTTCAAGACCCTTTCTCGGGAAAATTGTATACGGAGTTGATATGGTACGTCTCGTAAGGCTTGTGATGGTTGTTGCGATTGGCAGCGGCCTTCTCGCCCGTCCCACGTGGGCCGTTCAGCCGATCGACGAAAACTATGTTCGGTCGCTGGCGGCACCAGGAAAGGTTGTGTTGGTGATCGAATATTACGAAGGCCAGGGCGAGGTGTTGGAGCGGAAGGGATATGCAACTTCAGGCTCTTTTGAAGTGCTGTCGGGGACCGACTTCCGCGTCCACGATACGATGGTCATCCATCTCTATGGTGTCGAGCCTTGCGAAGGCGAGATGGTCAATCGGCGGGACGGCTTTGCCGGACGCTGCATTGATTTTGCCCGTCAACAGCTCGCAATCATGCTGAAAAATCCCAAGGTGGTCTTCTGTCGGGCGTTCTTCACTGAAACGAACGCGCCGATTCAAAACGCCACCTGTTATGCGTATCACTATTTTCCGGGCAGTCTCGACAGCATCGACATGTTCGAGGAGCAGCTTGTATCGCTTGGCGCGCTCCGTCTTATAAAAAAGCCCGATGGAACCTTAGCCCGTCCAGATCTTAAACCGGCGGAGGAAATCGGCAAGAATGGCTCCTTTGGGATGTGGGCCGATCCGGGAGCAGGTCAGCGTTGATTTAAGGGCGGGGGGTGGCTAGCGCGTTTGTTTCTCGCCGGCGATAGAGACGCCTTCATCGGATACGGGCAGGCCATGTGTCAGCTGATGGTCGCTGACGCACTGTCCGTATGAAGGCTCGTAGTACCTGAGGATTTACACTTTTTTCCAGGAGGCGTCGGTACGTTATTTCTAATTAAGTTATCTATGTTTTCATCACTATCGTCCGATCTGTGGCGCCCCTCGAATGCCGAGCCGGAAGATTTTTCTACGAAAGTCCAGCCATGTTCTTGGATGAAGATCACGAAGCACTCGAAGCAGCAGAGCTTACCAAGCAGACACTTGTCGACACACAGGAGAGGATGGGCATGATGCTCGATCTCATGCCGATGGGGCTGCTCATTCATACCAGGCAGGGAATCATTTTCGGAAACCAGGAGGCGGCACGCCTATTGCAAGTGCCGCAAAGTGAAGTCGTCGGCAAACACTTCCTCGATTTTTTGACCACACATGCTGAAGACGCCGCCCGACAGATGGAGCAGGCCTTTGACGGGCGGATCAGTGTTGAGCCGACCGAGGCTGAGGTCAAAACCGCCGCGGGTGAAACACGGACGATTAAATTGATCGCAGGCGCCTTGCCTTGGGAAGGCAACCCAGTCGTTCAGCTTCTCCTACAGGATATTACCGATCTAAAGATGATCCAGGACAGACTACACCTCTTGGCCGTGACCGACGAACTGACCGGTGCGTTCAACCGCCGCCATGCTTTCGCAGTTGGCCACGGTTTGTTCAACGAAGCGAAAGCCGGTCACCGCAAACTCGCCGTGGCTGTCCTCGACGTCGACCATTTCAAGCGCGTAAACGACACCTTCGGCCACGCAGCAGGCGACACCGCTCTGAAATCCTTGACGGGGTCGATCCAGGAGATCATCGCCGCCGATCCGTCCAGCGAGATGACCTTTGCCCGTGTCGGTGGTGAGGAATTCATGATCGTGTTTCCGGCTGTCGAACCGGCCAAAGTACTTAAGATATGCGAACAGGTGAGGCGTGAGATCGAGGAGCGGCCCGTCTTATCGGCGGCGGGGACATTCCGGATGACAGTCTCCATTGGTCTGGCTTGGCAAAGGGCAGCCGACAGTTCCTTCGACGCCCTATACTCGAATGCCGACAAGGCGCTATACGAGGCGAAGTCCGCCGGCCGAAACCGTGTTCGCCAGGACGAGCGAGAACCAGAGTTGCGCCAAAGTTTGACGGGGCAATAAGGCTAAAAGCTCGCCAAAACGGTAATGTGCTGAAGCAGCTAAATGGCTTCGAAAAAGAGATGACCAAGGGCGTAATGGTAGCGTGGTTCTGACCCCGAGGATCCCGCATTCATAGCGTCTGGAAGTCTGCCGGCAACTCGATCCGTCTTCAATCAAAGCGATTTTTCTAAGAGTAAGCTCAGAAGAATCTTTCCACTGATCGGCAAATGGCTTTGATCTCCACCGCATCAAGATGAGTCCCGGTCGCCAATATGTAGCTCGCCAAGTGCTCAAGTTTCAGGTGGGCTTCGTGTTCATCCAAGGGTAGCCATGACACGATCCTGCTGCGAACGTCACGTTCGGCGTTCCGAAGCTGCGCGGCAAATGGGTTGTCTCGAGCAGGATTGCGCTGCCCCTTCAGTGCAAGGAGGAGCCTCCGATGGAGCGCGATGAGGGTCGTAAGATTGTCCAGAACGTTACCATCATCCATCGTCCAACCTGATTTGATCGCTTGGTTGTCACTCTCGGTTGACGCCGGACCTTCGCGTCTGGCCATTGGAAGCGCCGTTGATGTATGAGGGTTAGAAAACAATGATAGGCGCCTTTCATGAGAAGCAGAGTTGAGAAATACATTGAGGACAAAGGTCTCCTTCAGACGAGAGATCCCGAGGTCGACAAGCCGATTTTTCGGGGGCCGGGGTTTGAAGGGGTGCCTGAGTTTTCCGAACTCGACAGCCGAATTTCGGATGCGCTGAGGCAGGCGCGGGAGCGGACCGGACTTACCCATGCTGATGTTGCGCCTTTGCTTGGACTTCACCCTCAAGTCTACGGTCGATATGAGCGCAACGAGACGAAGATGAATGTCACGCGGCTCATTCATCTGAGTGAGCTTTTGGATTTTTCGCCGATTGATGTCGTCATGGCCGCCGCCCCATATCGATTTGGGAAAACTGAACGTGAAGCAGAAAGGCGCCGGGAACTGATCAAGATTGTCGAAACACTTCCGGCCGACGCCGTCGATTCATTGTTATCGCTGGTCGATGCAATGACCAGATTGCCGCCGAAAACAGAAAACTAATGGCGCAGCGACTGTGACATTGCAGCCCTTGTCTGCATTCGTCAAAAAGTCACGAAGTCCCTCACAGACCGTGTCCGTTTTCGACGCATCCCGTGCTCACGACGCCATCTGAGAAGTTGAGCGCCACACCACTTTCTGCGTCTCTTCTGAGCGGAACGTCGTTCGTGAAAGGACGCTTCGGTTGCTCGGCAGATGGCATGGATAACAGGGATTGCCGTATCCCATGCGTTTTCCGGTGCAGTTCGAGCAGTTGGGGCGAGGGTTTGGCGGCAATCGCCATGAGCATTTCGCCGCAGTAAAACATCGGTTCACAAAGAACCTGCAGAGGGTAGCCTCTCTTCCGGATCATCTCTACGAGCATCGGATTTGTCTGGATGATGACCGTTTCCACTCTCAGACGGACAAGGAATTCAAGAACTCCGGTCATCAAGATGTCGGCGGTTGCGACATCCCCGATACAAGGAACACGAGCGTCGGTGGCGCAACGTCCCCATTCGAAGACATGCCGTCCTTTTGGATAACTCTTTCCACCAAGTAATTCCGGATAAATATGGGAGAGAAGGTGCGGTTTTGTCGTCGGAAGCAGGCGAGAATATCCAACGACCTCGCTCATTTCCATTAGTACCAGGTGAATGGTGGACCGCGTATCGAACTGATCCTGCTCGCGCTTATCAGACCGTCGGAGTGCTTCCCAGCCAAGCTCTTCGACAAAGCGCTGATGGCGAAAACGCCAGACCTTCTCCATGGTCGTCTGTTTTTGTCCGATTTGGCTGCCTGTTATGATTTCAAGCATCGAATTTCCTCCAATCGAGCGTGGTCATTGTGCAACCGGAGGAGACTGAATTCTATCCGTAAAAGTTCGTAGATTTCATCGTTGCAGTCCGCGTCGAAACGCCTCTGCAATTAGCTGAGCCCGATTTCCTGCATCGAGCTTGCGCTGCAGGTTGGCGAGATGCGTCTCCACGGTTCGCTCCGAGCGTCGCATTAAGCTTCCTATTTCCTTGGCCGTCTTGCCAGCAACACACCAGGCGAGACATTCACTCTCGCTGGGCGTAATCATGACATCGGTCATCTTTTTGTCGTTTGTTCCCCTGAGATCTTGAAGGCGGGTGTGGGCGCATATTGCAATAATTCGCAGGAGGTCTCGGTGGGCGACAGACAATGAGACTTGGCGGCCGGCCAGAGAAAAGAGACCTACAAGACCGCACCGCGAGAAGATAGGGACCGTCACGCCGTCCACTAGCCCGAAATCGGCAGCTTCGCGCATGATCTTACGGCCTTTGGACGACAGAGCCTGCCCCCTGATCGCCTCCGACCAGACGATTGTACGGTCGGCGCGACGGACAAGGTTTACGATAGGGTCGCTAAAAAAGTAGTTCTTCTCAACGTAAACCTTAAACCATCCAGGGGACCAGCCGTTCAAGAGAAAGTAGGCCTCCAGACTCTCATGAGGGAGGGGATATCCTGCCATGGCAAATCGCTCGAAACCTAACGATGCGGTGACGCGCTCGACCAAAGCTGAAACTTCCGCTGGGCTCCGCGCTGCGGTACAAGCTTCGCAAAACTGAAGCAGCAAACTCGCCAATAACATCTCAAACTCCGCGCTCCATTGCTGGTGATCTTGGCAGAGCCGCTGACGATATGTCCCATAGGGCGGGGGAGCCGCTGGAGATTTAGATATAATTGTGGCGGCCCACCTGAACCCATCCATGGCAGCGGGACGCCTCTCAGACCAGAGCTCGATGAGCCGGCCGAGAGGTGCGACGCTGAGTTATCGAGGTCAGCTCCGACTACCTCCAGTCTTTCGCAGGACCGGTCGATCAAAACGACACCACTCCCGCTGTCAGTTAAAGCCCCTATCTTATTAAAGCGCTGCTGCCACTGTAAATTGCGAGATTTCGCATGTTCGCGCCAGGCCCTCTTCTATCCGCAAGAATGGTGGCTTCGCGGGCCACGATGCTGGGCTGGCTACCGTTCAAAGCTATCCGTTTCGTCCCGTCGGTTGAGTCCGCCCCAGATGGCCGTCCAAACCATCGAGCGGAGCTTTCGTTAGGGAACCCGCGTGCCTCAAAATCGGTTCTAACTTAGTTGCAGATTAGGAACGGTACATCGGCCAACCATCCGGAAGACGGCCCCATGACGAAGAATGGGATGATAGGCCTGCTCCTGATCGTGGTTATAGTTCTGGTGGCGGCGGTTTTGATGCGTGGACCAAGCCAGCCAAGCCGATCAGGTGTGGTAGCGCCGGCTTATACGCCTCCGCCCGTAACCACGCCTTCCCCACCAGCCATCACTCCAAGCCGATGATTGGCGCCAGCGTCTTGCTAATACCGGAAGATTTTCACCGGAGGCGTCGTCTGAATTTTGACACCTGGGTAAAAGATGGGCTGATGCCAGAAGGGAAACGGGTTCGCGGTGTAATGCTGTGGGACGCGGAACGAGTGCGCGCCGCATGGCAAGCTCTTATTGACCAAGATGATTCGAAAAAGGACGATGGGGTGAACCCGTTCGATCAGATGGTGGTCTGATGAAGACGGAGCTACGCTTTCTCGTTCACGATCCCGATAAGCGCGGAAATGATCGATCCTACCTGCGGCTCAAGGGCCGCCCGAAAAAGCGCATTCGGCAGACATTTAAGGATGCTGAAGGCAACATCACGCAGGATTTCATGGCCGCTTATTGGGCGGCACTTGCCGAGCTGCGTGGTGAAGTGCCGGCGGAGAAAAAGACCGTACTCCGCGAGGACACGTTCAACGGGCTATTTGCTCAATACTACTCATCCGCCATGTTCAAGCGCCTCGACCCGGCGACACAGAAGGACAAGCGGAGCGTCATAGACCGTTTTTCGGAGGCGGCCGGAGACCTCCCTTATAAGAAGTATCGCCGGGAGGATATGGAAAAGAGCCAGCAGGCTCGCGCTAAGACCCCCGGCGCGGCCGACAAGTTGGTGAAGGTTCTGAGGGCCGTGTTCAATTGGGCCATGGCTCAGAAGCCGCCGCTGGCGAACCTCAACCCTGCGGCCGGGATAGAGCCGATCAACAGGAAAAAGGGAGGCTTCCACACTTGGACACCTGACTAGGTCGATAAATACCGGTCGCATTGGGCCGTGGGTACTGTCCCTCGGCTTGCCATGGAAGTGACGATCACTATCGGTGCACGTCGATCGGATGCTGCTGCTATCGGCCCCCGGCACGAGTTCACCAAGGATGGTGAGCGGTGGCTGCGCTTTAGGGCTCACAAGGGCCGCAATCGCTTTCCGGTCGAGATCGAGGCGCGTCTGACGGCCGAGCTGATCGAGGCTATCGAGAAACCGAGGTCGGGCATCAAACCTATATTTTGAGTGCTCGGAAGGAGCCTTATACGATCGAGAGTTTTGGCAACGCGTTTTCTCGCTGGTGTGGCGAGGCGGGCCTGCCTCATTGCTCATCCCACGGCCTGCCGAAGGCGGCTGCTGTGGCGTATGCCGAGAGCGAGGCAACGGCTCCCGAGCTTATGGCTGTCTTCGGTTGGTCTAATCTGCGAACAGCTCAAATTTACATCGAACAGGCTGAAAACCGCGGATGCGGAGGAACGCTTTCGTCCGTCGAGAGGCATACGAAAAACTGAGAAATGTCCCACTTTCTGGAGCGGCAAGCCCGAATGAGACAAACGAGGGAAAAAGCGATGAAAAAACAGCGTGATTTTAATGTAATGGTGGGCGATGAGAGACTCGAACTCCCGACATCCTCGGTGTAAACGAGGCGCTCTACCAACTGAGCTAATCGCCCGTCTGCGGCTGCGGAGAAGATGTCCCGCCGCGTCGGTGGCCGTGATCTATGCGGATCGCGGGAAAACCGCAAGAGCCTTCGTGATGTTTTTTTGAAATTTTTGGGCAGACCTTTATAATCAACAGGTGGAGTAGGGCAAACAGGCGAGGCGTCATCCTTTTGTCTTGAAACCTGCTTGACACCCGATCACGAACCTCTTAGTTAGCCGCTCAACCGAGCGGTCGAGGCCGCAAGGGGAGGGCTCTTTGCCCTTGAGAAATGTGCGGGTGTAGCTCAGTCGGTTAGAGTGCCGGCCTGTCACGCCGGAGGTCGCGGGTTCGAGCCCCGTCACTCGCGCCATTCTCCTCCTCGAATATCCGCCAGTCGCGCGATCAGCGTGATGAAGCGGACGCCGAAAATCGGCAATATGCGCGGGTGTAGCTCAGTCGGTTAGAGTGCCGGCCTGTCACGCCGGAGGTCGCGGGTTCGAGCCCCGTCACTCGCGCCATTTTTCGGGACTCATCTCCATTTGTTGCTGTTGATCTCATGTAAATGAGCGTCCTCTAAAATATTTATCCCTCCGACTATTGCATCCGAAGCGCGATTTGCATATTTCCGCGGCGTCGCTTGCGGCTGAGCGATGTGTCTGTCGAGGCGAGCTTTAGGAAGCGTCGTCTGTCCAACTTCGTGATCCTTTTGGAGCTCGGCAGGTTTCTGCCGAGGGCACTCATGCCGGTCCTTCGGCCCAAGCCACGCGCTCATTGCAAATTGTGCTTTGGAACTGCTTCATTTTGGTGCAGGGGCTGCCGTTCAAAAGTCTTGCGCCGCGCCTTCGGCTGCGCTAGTCACGGCTTATTGCAATGCACGTTCGCTTGCCGCGTACGAATGATGGGCGCCGCCCCGGCGCTGTGGCAAGCAGGGATCGAATATCATGAGTGAACTCCTCACTTCCTATGTCCCGATCGCGATATTTATCGGCATCTCCATGGTGATCGGATTGGCGCTTTTGATCGCGCCGTTTGCTGTTGCCTACAAGGCTCCCGACTCGGAAAAGCTGTCAGCCTACGAGTGCGGCTTCAACGCCTTTGATGATGCGCGCATGAAGTTCGATATTCGGTTCTACCTCGTCTCGATTCTCTTCATCATCTTTGACTTGGAAGTGGCCTTCCTGTTCCCCTGGGCAGTGTCCTTCGGTGCCATCGGCTGGTTCGGCTTCTGGTCCATGATGGTTTTTCTTGCCGTTCTGACGATCGGCTTCATTTATGAATGGAAGAAAGGAGCGCTGGAATGGGAGTAGTCGATAGCGGCAATACCCTGGTGGCGCCAAAGCCGAAGGGGATCATCGATCCCAATACCGGCAAGCCCATCGGCAGCGACGACGCCTTCTTTGGCGAGATCAACAACGAGCTCGCAGACAAGGGTTTTCTCGTCACCTCGACCGACGAGCTGATCAACTGGGCCCGTACCGGCTCGCTGATGTGGATGACCTTCGGCCTTGCGTGCTGCGCCGTGGAAATGATGCAGCTCTCGATGCCGCGTTATGATGTGGAGCGCTTCGGGTTTGCTCCCCGCGCGTCGCCGCGTCAGTCGGACGTGATGATTGTCGCGGGCACGTTGACCAACAAGATGGCGCCGGCGCTCCGCAAGGTCTATGACCAGATGCCGGAGCCACGCTACGTGATCTCGATGGGCTCCTGCGCCAATGGCGGCGGCTATTATCACTATTCCTATTCGGTGGTCCGCGGCTGTGATCGGGTCGTGCCGATCGACATTTATGTTCCGGGCTGTCCCCCCACGGCCGAGGCGCTCCTTTACGGCGTGCTTCTGCTGCAGAAGAAAATCCGGCGGACCGGCACGATCGAGCGTTGAGGCCAAAGGCTAAGGGTAATTGGACAAGATCATGAGTGAAGCCCTGAACGAGCTTTCGACCTATATCCGCGAAGCGCGTCCGTCGCTCGTGGAGGACGCGGCGATTGCCTATGGCGAACTGACGCTGACGACGGCAGCGCAAAACCTTCTGTCCCTGCTGACATTTCTCAGGGACGACGTGCAGTGCGGTTTCGTGAGCTTCATCGACATCTGCGGTGTAGATTATCCCGCGCGTGAGAAGCGTTTCGACGTGATCTACCATCTGCTTTCGCCGCGCCAGAATCTGCGTATCCGTGTGAAGGTAGCAACCGCTGAGGATGAACCGGTCCCGTCTGCCTGCTCGGTTTATCCGGGAGCCGATTGGTTCGAGCGCGAAGCGTGGGATATGTACGGCATTCTGTTTACCGGCCATCCCGATCTGCGCCGCATCCTGACCGATTATGGTTTTGAAGGTCATCCGCTCCGCAAGGATTTCCCGACCACCGGATTTGTCGAAGTTCGTTATGACGACAGCGCCAAGCGGGTGGTCTACGAGCCGGTCGAGCTTCGCCAGGAATTCCGCAGCTTTGACTTTCTTTCTCCCTGGGAGGGCACGGACTACGTCCTTCCAGGTGATGAAAAAGCCAAGGTTTAAGAAAAACCGGCGCGGTGAGCGCCGGCCAAACGCATTCCTTCCCGCTCGGTCTTCGCCCGGCATGGAGCAAGCAGTATGACTGAACACAACGTCCGCAACTTCAACATCAATTTCGGACCGCAGCATCCGGCGGCGCACGGCGTGTTGCGGCTTGTGCTGGAGCTGGATGGCGAGATCGTAGAGCGTGTCGATCCGCATATCGGTCTTTTGCATCGCGGCACCGAAAAGCTGATCGAAACCAAGACCTATCTGCAGGCGATTCCCTATTTCGACCGGCTCGATTACGTCGCGCCGATGAACCAGGAGCACGCTTTTGCCTTGGCCGTCGAAAAAATGATCGGCCTTGAGATCCCGATCCGGGGGCAGCTGATCCGCGTGCTCTATTCCGAAATCGGCCGCATCCTCTCGCATCTGCTGAACGTCACCACTCAGGCCATGGACGTGGGCGCCTTGACGCCGCCGCTCTGGGGCTTCGAAGAGCGTGAAAAGCTGATGGTGTTCTACGAGCGTGCCTCAGGCGCGCGCATGCATGCCGCATACTTCCGTCCAGGCGGGGTTCATCAGGATCTGCCGCCCGAACTGGTGGAAGACATCGGCAAGTGGTGCGATGAATTTCCGTCAAAATTGGACGACATCGACGACCTGCTCACCGGCAATCGTATCTTCAAACAGCGTAACGTCGATATCGGCGTCGTGAAGCTGGAAGACGCCTGGGCCTGGGGATTCTCAGGCGTCATGGTTCGCGGTTCGGGCGCTGCCTGGGACCTGCGCCGCGCGCAGCCCTACGAATGTTATTCGGAGCTGGATTTCGATATCCCGATCGGCAAGAACGGCGATTGCTACGACCGATACCTCATCCGCATGATCGAGATGCGCGAGTCCTGCAAGATCATGAAGCAGTGCGTCGACCGCCTGCTGGGCGATGCCAAGACCGGACCGTTCTCCTCCACAGACGGCAAGGTCGTGCCGCCGAAGCGTGGCGAGATGAAGCGCTCGATGGAAGCCTTGATCCACCACTTCAAGCTCTACACCGAAGGTTACCACGTGCCGGCCGGAGAGGTATATGCGGCAGTCGAAGCGCCGAAGGGCGAGTTCGGCGTCTTCCTCGTTGCTGATGGTACGAACAAGCCTTACCGCTGCAAGATTCGCGCGCCGGGTTATGCCCATCTGCAGGCGATGGATTTCATCTGTCGCGGGCATCAGCTGGCGGACGTTTCGGCGGTCCTCGGCTCTCTGGATATCGTGTTCGGTGAGGTCGACCGCTGATGATCCGCGCTATCGTCGCTGCCGGAATGGTCCTTGCGGCTCCTGTTGCTTTCGCGCAGCAGGATCAGGCGCAGGTGTCCGGTGGGTCGACGGTCAGCGGCGGGTCCAGATCAATGCCTGATCTTTTGTCGGAAGGGTACGAGATCAAGGCAAGCGTTCCGAATGGAACAAAGTTCATAGTGTTCATGCAGAAAGAGAAGTCTGCCTATGCCTGCGAATTCGTGACGCTCACGAAAACCAGGTGTGGATCCATAAACTGATAAGGCGTGGAAAAGAATGTCCGTTCGTCGATTAGCCGAAGATAGCGTCCAGCCGGTAGCGTTTGCCTTCAACGAGGAGAATGCGGCCTGGGCCGAGGCAACGATCAGGAAATATCCGGAAGGCCGGCAGCAATCTGCCGTGATTCCGCTTCTGATGCGCGCGCAGGAGCAGGACGGCTGGGTGACCCGGGCAGCAATCGAGCATGTCGCCAATCGATTGGACATGCCCTATATCCGCGTGCTGGAAGTTGCGACCTTTTATACGCAGTTCCAGCTGAAGCCGGTCGGCACCCGCGCCCATATCCAGGTCTGCGGCACCACCCCCTGCATGCTGCGCGGCGCCGAAGACCTGATGAAGGTCTGTCAGCACAAGATCCATCACGATCCCTTTGCGTTGAACGCCGAGGGTACGCTCTCCTGGGAAGAGGTCGAATGTCAGGGCGCCTGCGTCAACGCGCCGATGGTCATCATCTTCAAGGATGCCTATGAGGACCTGACGCCACAGCGGCTGGAGGAGATCATCGACGCTTTCGAGGCCGGCAAAGGCGACCAAATCAAGCCGGGCCCGCAGATCGACCGTCATTTCGCAGCACCTGAAGGAGGCCCGCTGACGCTTCTCGAAGACGTCAAGCCGGTTCGCACCAATCTGGAACCGCAGCGCGATCTGGCGGAGACTGCGGCTGCCACTACCGTGCCGCCGGCCGATGCCGCGCGTCCCAAAGACACGGCGCCGGAAACCAATCCGACCCTGAAGACGCCGGCGACGGATAAGGAAGGCGCCAGGAAGCGCGCCAAGACTGCGGAGAAGCAGCCGCTCTCGGGAACGGCGAAAAGCAAGCCTGATCCCAAGGCGGCGGGCAGCGTCGCAGAGGGTGCTCCGCCGGAACCGGGTGCGGTATCTGGCGATTTGAAGCCGAAGCGCACCAGGCGTAAGACGACCACGGAAGGTGAGTCGTCGTGATCATCGAGAAATCTTGTGCGGCCTTCGAAAACGGCTGCATGATGCTAAACAATGACCGGTTCAATCTCGGCGGACTTGTGGAATAGATCATGTTGAAAGATCAGGATCGCATCTTTACCAATATCTACGGCCTCAAGGACAAGTCCCTGAAAGGCGCGATGAGCCGCGGCCACTGGGATGGCACCAAGACCATCATCGAGAAGGGCAGGGACTGGATCATCAACGAGATGAAGGCCTCCGGTCTTCGTGGACGCGGTGGTGCCGGGTTCCCGACTGGTCTCAAATGGTCATTCATGCCGAAGGAATCGGACGGTCGTCCGCATTACCTGGTGGTCAATGCCGACGAATCCGAGCCCGGTACCTGCAAGGACCGCGAAATCATGCGCCACGATCCGCACACGCTGATCGAAGGTTGCCTGATTGCCGGTTTTGCGATGGCCGCACATACCGCCTACATCTACGTCCGCGGCGAATATATGCGCGAACGTGAGGCGCTTCAGGCGGCGATCGACGAATGCTACGATGCCGGATTGTTGGGAAAAAACAACAAGAACGGCTGGGATTTTGACATTTACGTGCACCACGGTGCCGGCGCCTATATCTGCGGCGAGGAGACCGCCTTGCTCGAAAGCCTCGAAGGCAAGAAGGGGCAGCCGCGCCTTAAACCGCCGTTCCCGGCGAATATGGGCCTCTATGGTTGCCCGACGACCGTCAACAATGTCGAGTCGATCGCCGTTGCCCCGACAATCCTGCGTCGCGGCGCCGGCTGGTTTTCCTCGATCGGTCGGCCGAACAATGTCGGCACCAAGCTCTTCATGATCTCGGGCCATGTGAACAAGCCCTGCACGGTCGAAGAGGCCATGAGCATTCCGTTCCGTGAGTTGATCGATAAGCATGCCGGCGGCATCCGCGGTGGCTGGGACAACCTGCTTGCCGTCATTCCGGGCGGTGCATCCTGCCCGGTCATCAAGGGCGAAGACATGGGCGACGCGATCATGGACTTCGACGGGATGCGTGACAAGAAGTCGTCCTTCGGTACCGCTGCGATCATCGTCATGGATAAGTCGACCGACGTCATCAAGGCGATTGCCCGCCTCTCGGCGTTCTTCAAGCATGAAAGCTGCGGACAGTGCACGCCATGCCGCGAAGGTACGGGCTGGATGTGGCGCGTCATGGAGCGCATGGTGAAGGGCAATGCCCAGAAGCGCGAGATCGACATGCTCTTGCAGGTATCGAAACAGATCGAAGGGCACACCATCTGCGCGCTCGGTGATGCGGCTGCCTGGCCTGTCCAGGGCCTCATCCGCAATTTCCGACCGGAGATCGAGGCACGTATCGACCAGTATACCTATAACGCCATGGCGCATGGCGCTGTCATGGAAGCCGCGGAGTAAGCACTTGGCCAAGAAGAGTGACGAGCGGAAGATAGGAACGGCGGACGATCCTACGGTCGATCGCGCGCGCGCGCCTGATTTTTCCGAGGCATTGTCGCTCAACCCGCTGTTTGCGCACTCGGCTGCAGCCATGGCCGCGGCGACGGCGATAGGCTTTGGTTTCGCGAACCAGATGGCAAGCGCCTTCTTCGGAGCCTTGCAGGGGGCGCTGGAAACCGCCGGTCAGAAGAGTACCGAGAAGCAAGCCGAGGCATCGAGGACGGTGGAAGCGCCTGAGGCGCCCGCTTCGGCCGCCGGTCTTGCAGTCGACGCACCGTCCGTTGCCAAGACCTCTGGCGTGGCGCCTGAAAAGCCCAAGGCGAAGCCGGCTCGCAAACCTGCCGCCCAAAAGAAAACTGCTGCAAAGCCTGTGCAACCAGAGGCCCCTGTTGTCAAAGCCAAGAAGGCGGTTACAGGGAAGCCTGCCGCTGTGTCGGGCGCCGATGATTTGAAGCGAATTTCCGGGATCGGCCCAAAGCTGGAAGCTGTCTTGAAGGGGCTTGGCGTGACGAGCGTGTCTCAGATTGCCGCCTGGAAGGATGCGGACATCACCCGTTTTGACAAGGAACTGGGTTTCGAAGGACGCATCAAGCGGGACGACTGGGTAGGCCAGGCGAAAGCTCTGTTGAAATAAAAGGATTATGTCCCGGGCCTTCGGCTCAAGGGATGGAACTAGGGACGTAAGTGATACGATGGCAAAGCTGAAGGTAGACGGCAAGGAGATCGAGGTTCCGGATCATTTCACGCTGCTTCAGGCGTGCGAGGAAGCCGGCGCTGAGGTGCCGCGTTTTTGTTTCCACGAACGCCTGTCGGTCGCCGGCAATTGCCGCATGTGCCTGATCGAGGTGAAGGGCGGACCGCCGAAACCGGCGGCATCCTGCGCCATGGGCGTGCGCGACGTTCGCGGCGGACCGAATGGCGAACTGCCGGAAATCTTCACCAATACGCCAATGGTCAAGAAGGCCCGCGAAGGCGTGATGGAATTCCTGCTGATCAACCACCCGCTGGATTGCCCGATCTGCGACCAGGGCGGCGAATGCGATTTGCAGGACCAGGCGATGGCTTTTGGCATCGACTCGTCTCGCTACACGGAGAATAAGCGCGCCGTCGAAGACAAATATATTGGGCCGCTCGTCAAGACGGTGATGAACCGCTGTATTCACTGCACGCGCTGCGTTCGCTTCACGACTGAAGTCGGCGGCATTTCGGAGCTCGGCTTGATCGGCCGCGGCGAGGATGCCGAGATCACCACTTATCTCGAGCATGCCATGACGTCCGAGCTGCAGGGCAACGTCATCGACCTTTGCCCGGTTGGCGCGCTGACCTCGCGCCCCTTCGCCTTCACTGCGCGTCCGTGGGAGCTCGGCAAGACCGAATCGATCGACGTCATGGATGCGGTCGGATCCGCTATCCGGGTCGATACTCGCGGTCGGGAAGTGATGCGCATCATGCCGCGCGTCAACGAGCAGGTGAACGAAGAGTGGATCTCCGACAAGACCCGCTTCATATGGGACGGCTTGAAGACGCAACGCCTCGACCGTCCGTACGTTCGCAAGGACGGCCGCCTTCAGGCTGCATCCTGGGGTGAGGCTTTCGGCGCCATCAAGGCTGCGGTCTCGGCAACGTCGGCGCAGAAGATTGGGGCGATTGCCGGTGACCTGGCATCTGTCGAAGAAATGTATGCCTTGAAGGAACTGATCCGCTCGCTCGGATCGGAAAACCTCGACTGTCGGCAGGACGGGACGGCGCTTGATCCGTCGATCGGCCGCGCAAGCTACCTCTTCAACCCCACGATCGAAGGCATTGAACAGGCCGGAGCGCTGCTTCTGATCGGCGCTAATCCGCGCCTCGAGGCTGCTGTTCTCAACGCCCGCATCCGCAAGCGTTTCCGCCGCGGCAACTTCCCGATCGGCGTGATCGGCGAAGTCAGCGAACTGCGTTATGCCTACGATTATCTCGGCGCCGGCCCGGAAACGCTCTCCGAGCTTGCCTCCGGGGCGAACAGCTTTGCTGATAAGCTTCGCAATGCCAAGAACCCGATGATCATTATAGGGCAGGGGGCTCTCGCGCGTCCGGACGGCCCTGCGGTTCTTGCCGCGGCCGCCCAGCTTGCCGGCTCGGTCGGCGCATTGACGGAAGACTGGAACGGCTTTGCCGTGCTGCACACGGCTGCCGCCCGCGTCGGTGGCCTTGATCTCGGCTTCGTTCCGGGATCCAAGGGCGTGAATGCCGCGAAAATGCTCACCGGCATGGATGTCCTCTTCCTGCTCGGTGCCGACGAGCTCGATTTTTCGAAGAAGGGTGCCAGGTTTACCGTCTATATCGGCAGCCACGGTGATGCGGGTGCGCATAATGCGGACGTTATTCTGCCGGGTGCGGCCTATACGGAAAAGTCCGGGACCTGGGTCAACACCGAAGGACGTGTCCAGATGAGCACGCGAGCCGGGTTTGCCCCGGGCGAAGCACGCGAAGATTGGGCAATTCTGCGTGCGCTCTCGGACGTGCTTGGAAACAAGCTGCCGTTCGATTCGCTGAGCGCACTGCGCGCAAAGCTCTACGAAGCATATCCGCATTTTGCCGCTTTGGACGAGATCGCGGCTGGTTCGGTGAACGAAATTGCCATACTCGGCCAAAAAGCCGGTGAGATGTCGAAGTCCGGGTTTGCGTCGCCGGTCAAAGACTTCTATTTGACGAACCCAATTGCACGGGCTTCGGCAGTGATGGCCGAGTGCTCGGCATTGGCCCGCAACAATTTCCAGGCTGCGGCGGAGTAATTTTGAACATGGACTCGTTCTTTTCCATCTATGTCTGGCCGGGCCTGATCATGGTCGCGCAGTCGCTGCTGCTTCTGGTCTGCCTGCTCGTCTTCATCGCCTATATCCTGCTTGCCGACCGCAAGATCTGGGCAGCCGTGCAGTTGCGCCGCGGTCCGAACGTCGTCGGTCCGTTTGGCCTCTTTCAGTCTTTCGCCGACCTTTTGAAATTCGTCTTCAAAGAACCGATCATTCCGGCCGGTGCCAACAAGGGCGTCTTCCTTCTGGCTCCGCTCGTGTCCGTGACGCTGGCGCTGGCCACCTGGGCCGTCATCCCTCTCAACGAAAACTGGGTGATCGCCAACATCAATGTCGGCATTCTCTACGTCTTCGCGATCTCTTCCCTTGAAGTCTACGGCATCATCATGTCGGGCTGGGCGTCGAACTCGAAGTATCCGTTCCTCGGTGCTTTGCGTTCTGCGGCGCAGATGGTTTCTTACGAAGTGTCGATCGGCTTCGTGATCGTGACGGTTCTCCTCTGCGTGGGCTCCTTGAACCTCACCGACATCGTTTATGCACAGAAGGACGGTCTCGGCACGATGGTCGGCTTGCCGAACTCGTTCCTCGACTGGCACTGGCTGTCGCTGTTCCCGATGTTCGTGATCTTCTTCATCTCGGGACTGGCGGAAACCAATCGTCCGCCATTCGACCTTCCGGAAGCGGAATCGGAGCTGGTTGCGGGCTACATGGTGGAATATTCCTCCGCTCCGTACATGATGCTGATGCTTGGCGAATATGCCGCCATCCTGCTTATCTGCTCGCTGACGACGATCCTTTTCCTGGGAGGCTGGCTGCCGCCGCTCGATATTGCCGTTCTCAACTGGGTTCCCGGCATTATCTGGTTCGTGCTGAAGGGATCGTTCGTCTTCTTCCTCTTTGCAATGGTGAAGGCTTTCGTGCCTCGCTACCGCTACGACCAACTCATGCGGCTCGGCTGGAAGGTGTTCCTCCCGCTGTCGCTTGCCATGGTCATCATCACCGCATTCGTGCTGAAGCTGGCAGGGTGGGCATGACTATGACCATCTTGGCTTCTGGCATCATTGGAGAATAAGGATGGCAAGTCTCGGCCAAGCCATTAATTCGTTGTTCCTCAAGGAGTTTGTAGGCGCGTTCTTCCTGTCGATGCGCTACTTCTTCAAGCAGAAGGCAACGATCAACTACCCGTTCGAAAAGATGTATTATTCGCCGCGCTTCCGCGGCGAGCACGCCCTTCGCCGCTATCCGAACGGGGAGGAGCGCTGCATCGCTTGCAAACTCTGCGAGGCGATCTGTCCTGCCCAGGCCATCACCATCGAAGCAGGCCCGCGCCGCAACGACGGCACCCGCCGCACCGTGCGTTACGACATCGACATGGTGAAGTGCATCTATTGCGGTTTCTGCCAGGAGGCCTGCCCGGTCGACGCGATTGTCGAGGGACCGAACTTCGAGTTCTCGACCGAGACGCGCGAAGAGCTTTATTTCGACAAAGCGCGGCTTCTCGAGAACGGCGACCGCTGGGAGCGGGAAATCGCCCGCAATCTCGCTCTGGATGCGCCCTATCGCTAAGGGCGGGACGCATCTGTCGGTGCCGCCGCGTCTGCGGGCAGTGCGCCGATGATATCTGGATGAAATGCCCGGTGCGTAGAACGCGGCCGGGTTTCGACGGGAAGGGGCACTCGCTCCGATCCCGCTGAGGGACGAAAAGGCACCACGATGGGTCTGCAGGCTATCTTCTTCTATCTCTTCGCGTTCATCGCGGTGGCGTCGGCGTTTATGGTCATTTCGGCCAAGAACCCGGTCCACTCGGTGCTCTTCCTCATCCTCGTCTTCTTCAATTCGGCCGGGCTCTTTTTGCTGACGGGCGCCGAATTCCTGGCGATGATCTTGCTGGTCGTTTATATCGGCGCGGTTGCGGTTCTCTTCCTCTTCGTCGTCATGATGCTCGATATCGACTTCGCGGAACTGCGCTCGGGCGTGCTGCAATACGCGCCGGTCGGGATACTCATCGGATTGATCGTCGCGGCGGAACTGATCGTCGTCATTGGCGGCAGTGTCCTGACTCCCGATGCGGCGCGGTCGATCACCATGCCGATCCCGAACCCGACGGTGCGCACCAACACCGCCGCCCTCGGCGACGTGCTTTATACGAATTATGTGTATTTCTTCCAGATCGCCGGCCTTGTCCTTCTTGTGGCGATGATTGGCGCGATCGTGCTGACGCTGCGTCACCGCACCAACATCAAACGCCAGGATATTTCCAAGCAGGTGGCCCGTACGCCCGCGACCGCCGTCGAGGTGGTCAAGGTCAAGCCGGGTCAGGGCGTCTGAGGCGGAAAAAGGAAAAAAGAAATGGAAATCGGACTTTCCCATTATCTCACGGTCAGCGCCATCCTCTTCATTCTCGGCGTTTTCGGCATCTTCCTGAACCGCAAGAACGTCATCATCATCCTGATGTCGGTCGAACTGATCCTGCTTTCGGTCAACCTCAACATGGTGGCCTTCTCCTCCTTCCTGAACGATATCGTCGGCCAGGTCTTCGCGTTGTTCATTCTGACCGTTGCTGCTGCGGAAGCGGCCATCGGTCTTGCAATTCTCGTCGTCTTCTACCGCAACCGTGGTTCGATCGCCGTCGAAGACGTCAATATGATGAAGGGCTGATCAGGTCATGATCTACAAGGCAATCGTCTTCCTTCCCCTGATCGGCTTCCTGATCGCCGGCCTGTTCGGTCGCTCGATCGGCGCCAAGGCGTCCGAATACGTCACCAGCGGCTTCATGGTGATCGCGGCCATCCTCTCCTGGATCGTTTTCTTCAACGTGGCCCTTGCCCATGGTGAAGGCCATGAGGTCATCAAGGTCGAGGTCATGCGCTGGATCCAGTCCGGCGGCATCGATGTCGAATGGGCCTTCCGCGTCGATACCCTGACGGCGGTCATGTTCGTTGTCGTCAATACCGTCTCGACGTTGGTGCACATCTATTCGATCGGCTACATGCATCACGATCCGCATCGGCCGCGGTTCTTCGCCTATCTGTCGCTCTTCACCTTTGCCATGTTGATGCTGGTGACCTCCGACAACCTCGCCCAGATGTTCTTCGGCTGGGAAGGCGTCGGTCTCGCCTCCTATCTGCTGATCGGTTTCTGGTACAAGAAGCCGTCGGCTTCGGCCGCAGCCATGAAGGCCTTCATCGTCAACCGCGTCGGCGATTTCGGTTTCGTACTCGGTATTGCCGGCGTCTTCGTCCTGTTCGGCTCGATCAGCTTCGAAACGATCTTTGCCGCTGCCGCCAGCTATCTGCCAGCCGAAGGCTCCCCGGAGGCTGGACAGGCGATCGTCAACATCTTCGGCATGACGCTCGACAAGGCCAATGCGATAACCGTCGTCTGCCTGTTGCTCTTCATGGGCGCCATGGGCAAGTCGGCCCAGTTTCTCCTGCACACCTGGCTGCCGGACGCGATGGAAGGCCCGACTCCGGTTTCGGCTCTCATCCATGCAGCAACCATGGTCACGGCCGGCGTCTTCCTTGTCGCCCGCATGTCCCCGATCTTCGAATTGTCGCACGATGCACTCGTTGTCGTGACGTTCATCGGTGCAATCACCGCCTTCTTCGCAGCGACGGTCGGCCTGGTGCAGAACGACATCAAACGCGTCATTGCCTATTCGACCTGCTCGCAGCTCGGTTACATGTTTGTGGCGCTCGGGGTCGGTGCCTATGGCGCGGCGATCTTCCACCTCTTCACGCACGCCTTCTTTAAGGCGCTGCTGTTCCTCGGCGCCGGCTCGGTCATCCACGCTGTGGATGGTGAGCAGGACATGCGCTACATGGGCGGCTTGCGGAAGCATATCCCGATCACCTTCTGGATGATGACGATCGGCACGCTTGCGCTGACTGGCGTCGGCATTCCAGGCACCATGTTCGGCTTCGCCGGGTTCTTCTCCAAGGACGTGATCATTGAGAGTGCCTATGCCTCCCATTCGGTGGTATCCGGCATTGCTTTCACGCTTCTGGTGATCGCCGCGCTTTTCACCAGCTTCTATTCCTGGCGCCTGGCCTTCCTGACCTTCTTCGGCAAGCCACGCGCCTCCGCCGACGTGATGCACCATGTGCATGAATCGCCGATGGTCATGCTGGCGCCACTCTACGTGCTGGCGGTCGGCGCCGTTTTGGCCGGTGTTCTCTTCGAAGGTTATTTCTTCGGTCACGAATATGCGGAGTTCTGGAAGGGCGCCCTGTTCACGCTGCCGGAAAATGAAATTCTTGAAGAATTCCACCATGTGCCGGCGCTTGTGAAGTGGAGCCCCTTCATCGCCATGGCGATCGGCTTCGTGACGGCCTGGTACATGTATATCAAGTCGCCTTCGACGCCGCATCGTCTGGCGCAGTCGCAAAAGGTCCTCTACGAGTTCCTGCTCAACAAATGGTACTTCGACGAACTCTACGACTTCCTCTTCGTCCGCTCCGCGAAGGCGCTCGGCCGGTTCCTGTGGAAGAAGGGTGACATCGGCGTCATCGATACCTACGGCCCGAACGGCGTTGCCGCCCGCGTGGTCGACGTCACCAACCGGGTCGTCAAGCTGCAGTCCGGTTACCTTTATCACTATGCGTTCGCGATGCTGATCGGCATCGCCGCCCTCGTCACCTGGATGATGCTCGGGAGCTCAATGTAATGACCGACTGGCCAATTCTCTCGACGGTCACCTTTCTGCCGCTGGTCGGCGTCCTGCTGCTGCTGCTCACGCGGGAGGAGGGTCCCTACGGTCGCCGCAATATCCTGAACGTCTCCCTGTTCACGACGGCCTTCACCTTCGTGGTATCCTTGTTCATCTGGATCGGTTTCGATAATTCCAATCCGGGCTTCCAGATGGTCGAGAAGCATGCCTGGCTCGGCACCGGCATCTCTTATCATTTGGGCGTCGACGGCATTTCCATGCTGTTCGTCATCCTCACCACCTTCCTGATGCCCTTCTGCGTACTTGCCAGTTGGGATTCCGTGGGCAAGCGCCTCAAAGAATACATGATCGCCTTCCTCCTCCTGGAAGTGGTCATGGTCGGCGTCTTCGTTTCGCTGGATATCGTACTCTTCTACGTCTTTTTCGAAGCGACCCTCATTCCGATGTTCGTCATCATCGGCGTTTGGGGCGGCAAGGACCGGGTCTACGCGTCGTATAAGTTCTTCCTCTACACGCTGACCGGTTCCGTGCTGATGATGCTTGCCGTCATGGCCATGTACTGGCAGACCGGCACGACCGATATCACCGAACTCCTGAAATACGGCTTCCCGGCCGGCATGCAGACCTGGCTGTGGCTCGCCTGCTTTGCCGCTTTCTCCGTTAAGATGCCGATGTGGCCTGTCCATACCTGGCTTCCGGACGCCCACGTCCAGGCTCCGACGGCCGGATCGGTCATCCTGGCCGGCGTCATGCTGAAGCTCGGCGGCTACGGTTTCGTCCGCTTCTCGCTTGCCATGTTCCCCTTGGCATCCGACTACTTCGCGCCTTTCGTGTTCACGCTGTCGGTGCTGGCGATCATCTATACCTCGCTGGTCGCGATGATGCAGGACGACATCAAGAAGCTGATCGCCTATTCTTCCGTTGCCCATATGGGTTACGTCACCATGGGCATCTTTGCGGCCAATGTGCAGGGCCTCCAGGGAGCGCTCTTCCAGATGCTGTCGCACGGCATCGTCTCCGGCGCGCTCTTCCTCTGCGTCGGCGTCGTTTACGATCGCCTCCACACCCGCGAAATCGCGGCCTATGGCGGGCTTGTCAACAATATGCCGAAATATGCCGTCGCCTTCATGATCTTCACGATGGCGAATGTCGGCTTGCCGGGCACCTCCGGTTTCGTCGGCGAATTCCTGACGATCATCGGCGTCTTCCGGGTCAATACCTGGGTCGCGCTTTTCGCCGCCACGGGCGTCATCCTTTCGGCCTCCTATGCGCTATGGCTCTACCGTCGGGTGATCTTCGGCGCGCTGGAAAAGGAAAGCCTTAAAGGTCTGCTCGACCTTTCGGCGCGTGAGAAGCTCATTCTCTATCCGCTGGTCGCACTTACCATCTTCTATGGCTTCTATCCGGCCCCGATCTTCGATGCGACGGCGGCCTCGGTAGACCAGCTGGTGAACAATTATTCCGCAGCCCTGCAGGCGGCGAAAGACCTTGCACTCAATGTGCACTGAGACGGGACACGACAGGACATGACCGCTGAAATACTCTCTCTAAGCCTGCAGCTCTCGATGCCGGAGATCATTCTGGCCGTGGGTTCGCTCGCTCTCCTGATGATCGGAGTTTTCTCCGGCGACAAGTCGACGTCGACGGTCACGGGTCTTGCGGTGGCGCTGCTTCTGGTCGCCGGACTGTGGCTGATCTTCATGCCGGGCGAGGGCGAAGCCTATGGCGGCGCATTCATGCTTGATCCCTTTGCCCGGTTCATGAAAGTCATCGCTCTGATCGGTTCGATCACCGCCATGGTGATGTCGGTTGGCCGTGCCCAGTCGGATCAGCTCGACCACTTCGAATTTCCGGTTCTGCTGGTGCTTTCGACGCTCGGGATGATGCTGCTGATCTCGGCAAACGATCTCATTGCGTTCTATCTCGGCCTCGAATTGATGTCGCTGGCGCTCTATGTCATCGCGGCCTTCAACCGCGACAGCATCCGCTCGACGGAAGCCGGCCTTAAATATTTTGTACTCGGCGCCCTGTCTTCCGGCATGATGCTTTACGGCATGTCGCTGGTCTACGGCTTCACCGGTAATACCGGTTTCGACGAAATCGCCGGCATACTGAGCTCTGAGCCCCGGCATATGGGCCTCATCTTCGGCATGGTCTTCATACTCGCCGGCGCCTGCTTCAAGATTTCGGCTGTGCCGTTCCACATGTGGACGCCGGACGTTTATGAAGGCGCGCCAACCCCCGTCACGGCATTCTTTGCGGCTGGCCCGAAGGTTGCTGCGATGGCGATCCTGGTGCGCATCGTATCGGAAGCCTTCCTGCCGATCCTGGCCGACTGGCGCCAGATCATCGTCTTCGTGTCGATCGCCTCGATGCTGCTCGGTTCCTTCGCCGCGATCGGCCAGCGCAACATCAAGCGGCTGATGGCCTATTCCTCGATCGGCCATATGGGCTACGCACTGGTAGGTCTTGCTGCAGGGTCCGAAACCGGCGTATCCGGCGTCGTCCTCTACATGACGATCTACATGGTCATGACGCTTGGAACCTTCGCCTGCATCATGGCGATGCGCCGCAAGGAAGGCGGCAATGTCGAAAACGTGGACGATCTCGCCGGGCTTTCTTCCACCAAGCCTTTCATGGCGATCGTGCTGACGGCGCTGATGTTTTCCATGGCGGGTATCCCGCCGCTGGCAGGCTTCTTCGCCAAGTATTTCGTGTTCGTGGCAGCGATCGAAGCCAAGCTCTATGCATTGTCGGTCATCGGCGTACTTTCGTCCGTCGTGGGTGCCTATTATTACCTGCGCATCGTCAAGCTCATGTGGTTTGATGAAGCCCAAGGCGAATTTGCCCGCATTTCCGGTGAGTTGCGCCTTGTCTTTGGCCTTTCCGGGCTCTTCGTCACAGCCTACGTACTCTTTGGTGGCCCGATCGGCATCGCTGCAAATGCGGCAGCCAAGTCCTTCTTCTGAGGATGCCAAGTCGGGGCAGCCGCTTTTCGCTTGATGAGTTTCGCCACGAAGCTCTGAGCGAAGTTGGTTCGACAAATAGCGAATGTCTCGCCCGCGCTCGCGCGGGCGATTTCGGTTTGTTGTGGATCACCGCCAGCCGCCAGCTTGCCGGACGCGGAAGGCGAGGGCGCGCCTGGACGTCGGAGCCCGGCAACCTCTACGCCTCCTTGCTGTTAATCGACCCGGCTCCGCCTGAACGGTTGGCCTCGCTGCCCCTGGCCGTCGCTGTTGCCGTGCATGCGGCGATCCGAGCCGTGCTGCCGCCGGGTGGCGATCCGGTCGAAGTTAAATGGCCGAACGATATCTTGATCGGACGCAGGAAGACCTGCGGCATTCTACTGGAAGGCGAGGGGCTGCCGGACGGCCGCCGTGCACTCGTCATCGGTATCGGCATCAATATCCGCCACATGCCGCAGGATGTGCCCTATGGTGTCACCCGGCTCGCCGATCATGGCTTTGGCGCGTCTCCGGAAGAGGTTTTTGCTCATCTCTTCAGGGAGATGGCCGATGTTCTGAAAGTTTGGGACGAGGGGCGTGGCATGACAGAGATCAGCAGGCGCTGGCGTGCCGTCGCCTGTGGCATCGGCGAAAAAATCACCGTAAACCTGTCCGACCGCTCGCTTGTCGGAACATTCGCAGGTATCGATGACAAGGGGTTTCTGATGCTGGACACCGGGCACGGCGAGATTTTGCCGATTGCCGCCGGTGATGTATTTTTCGACAGAACGGAATAAGAGAGAAATGGCAAAACAGGAAGAACTGGTGTTTCTGCCGCTCGGCGGCGTGGGCGAGATCGGCATGAACCTCGCCCTCTACGGCTATGGTTCGCCGGAGAAGCGCCAGTGGATCATGGTCGATTGCGGGGTTACCTTTCCGGGGCCTGACCTGCCGGGTGTCGATCTGGTTCTCCCGGACATCCGCTATCTCGCAAGTCAGCGCAACAACCTCAAGGCCATGATCATCACACATGCCCACGAGGATCATTACGGTGCGATGAACGACCTGTGGCCGGGTCTCAACGTACCGGTCTATGCCTCGCCGTTTACGGCGGGCATGCTGGAAGCGAAGCGAAACTACGAAGGCTCCCGCGCCGATATTCCCGTCACGATCTTCAAGGCGGGTGACCGGATCAATATCGGCCCCTTTGAAATCGAGGCGGTGGGGGTCAATCATTCGATCCCCGAGCCGATGTCGCTCGTCATCCGCACGCCGCTCGGCAATGTCGTCCATACCGGCGACTGGAAGATCGATGCGGCGCCCACACTCGGGCCGCTGACCGACGAACATCGGTTCCGTCAGCTGGGAGACGAGGGCGTGCTGGCCCTCATGTGCGACTCCACCAATGCGATGCGCGAAGGCGTGTCGCCTTCCGAAGAGGAGGTCTCCGAGGGACTGCGCAAGGTGATCGAAGAAGCCGAAGGCCGCGTTGCGATTACAACCTTTTCATCGAATGTCGGCCGCATCCGCTCGATCGCGCAGGCCGCGGAGGCAGCAGGCCGGGAGGTGCTGCTGCTCGGCAGCTCCTTGAAGCGCGTCGTCGATGTCGCCCGCGACATCGGCATTATGGAAGGCTTGAAGCCGTTCATAGCCGAAGACGAATATGGCTATATTCCGCGCGACAAGATCGTCGTTATCCTCACGGGCAGCCAGGGCGAGCCGCGCGCAGCGCTTGCCAAGATCTCGCGCGACGAGATGCGCAACGTTGCGCTGTCGGCCGGAGATACGGTGGTCTTCTCATCGCGTACCATTCCGGGCAACGAAAAGGCCATTATCGAAATCAAGAATGGCCTCATCGAGCAGGGCATCAAGATCGTCACGGATTCAGATGCGCTGGTGCATGTTTCGGGCCATCCGAGGCGCAATGAACTCCTCAAGATGTACGAGTGGACGCGGCCGCAGATTCTGGTGCCCGTGCATGGCGAGGCTGCGCACCTGACGGCGCAGGCCGAACTTGCTGCATCGGCCGGTATCAAGACCGTGCCGCGGGTGCGCAACGGCGATATACTTCGGCTTGCGCCGGGACCGGTTGAAGTCGTCGACGAGGCGCCGCACGGCCGGATATTCAAGGACGGCAAGCTCATCGGCGATTTCGATGAAATGGGCATCGGCGATCGGCGCAAGCTCTCCTATGTCGGTCATGTGGCAGTGAATGTGCTTCTCGACAACCGCTATGAGTTCCTGACGGATCCCGATCTGGTATCGTTCGGCCTGCCGGAATTTGATGACGAAGGCGAGGACATGGAGGATGCACTCTACGATGCCGTGCTTGGAGCCGTAGAAAGCATTCCTCGCGCCCGCCGAAAGGATCTCGACATGCTGCGCGAGGCGGTCCGCCGGGCAGTGCGCGCCGCCGCCAACGAAACATGGGGCAAGAAGCCGGTCGTCACGGTATTCGTCACGCGGCTTTAAAGGTCAGGCCGGAAGGAAGAGATCATGCTGGGACGCGTCAATCACATAGCCATCGCGGTGCCGGACCTATCTGCCGCCACCGCGACCTATCGCGACACTTTGGGGGCGCGCGTATCCCAGGCCCAGGCTCTTCCGGAACACGGCGTCACGGTGGTCTTCGTGGAGCTTGAAAATACCAAGGTCGAGCTTCTCGAACCCCTTGGCGCGGACTCACCCATTGCCGCTTTTTTGGAGAAGAACCCGGCGGGTGGCATGCACCACATCTGTTACGAAGTGGACGATGTCCTGGCTGCGCGCGACCGGCTGAAGGCAGGGGGCGCGCGTGTGCTTGGTGACGGCAATCCGAGAACTGGTGCACACGGAAAGCCGGTCATCTTCCTTCATCCCAAGGATTTTAACGGCACCCTCGTCGAACTCGAAGAGGTCTGAACTAGTACCAAGAATCCGGAAATCACAGTTCCTTCCGCGAGTTAAGCGCCGACCCGGATTCACTTTCGCAAGCTGCGACATCCCGTCCGCCGCCATCGTTTGAGCTTCACAAGCTTTCGTCCTATAACGCCGCCTGTTTCTTAAATTCGGGAAAAAGATCATGTCCCTGCTGACGGTCGCGGCCATCTATTTTATTCTTTGGTGGACTGTCCTCTTCATGGTCCTGCCGCTTGGCTACCGCAGTCAGCAGGAAGACGGCGAAGTGACTGTCGGAACGGTCGAGAGTGCTCCTACCAAATTCCGCGGCGGCCGGGTCGTGATACTCACAACTCTGATCTCCGCTGTGCTTTACGCTACCTATTATCTGGCTTCGACCTGGTTCGGTTTCGGGATCACCAATATTCCGAACATCGTGCCAAGCTTCGAATAGAAACTACCGCAAGAAGCATTTCATATTCCTGTTACGTTTCGTATGCATAGCGGGCGCGTCAATCACGCCGCAGAGGCGCTTTGGGATTTAAAGGCAAAAAAAAACAAGGCGGTTAAGCCTTGTTTCTAGTTTCGCGTGATCCTTAACCGTTACCGGGGCAGCGAACAAGCGCGCCTAAGATCTGATCCTCCCAAGACTTGACCGCGAAATGGCAAGAATTTGAACTCCTTGCCTCTTTTGTAAGCTGAACCTAGCTTAACGGTTGGGCTTTGTCACTCGATTTTTTTGTATTTTTGACACACTTCGATAAAATTTTTTCGTTGACACAAATGTCGCGGACTTGCCATGAAATCCCCACTTTTTCGCGATCTTCAGGCGCGGCCTCGAATCGTGGCTTTCTCGCGATTCCTGCGGGAGCGGGTTCCCATCCTTCTCTGAAACCGCTATGTAGCCGCGCGATATCCTTACAAAATGGCCTGATTCCTCGACCGAGAAATCGGCCCGGCAACCTCGGAAATCTCGATGCGCCTTTCCCGCTATTTTATGCCCATTCTGAAGGAAAATCCCAAGGAAGCGGAAATCATCTCCCACCGGCTGATGCTGCGCGCGGGCATGATCCGCCAGCAGAGCCAGGGCATCTATTCGTGGCTGCCGCTCGGCAAGAGGGTTCTGGACAAGGTCAACGCCATCATTCGCGAGGAGCAGAACCGCTCCGGTGCGATCGAGCTTTTGATGCCGACGCTGCAGTCAGCCGAACTCTGGCAGGAAAGCGGTCGTTACGACGCCTACGGCAAGGAAATGCTGCGCATCAAGGACCGCCAGGATCGGCCGATGCTTTATGGTCCTACCAACGAGGAAATGGTCACGGACATCTTTCGGTCCTATGTCAAATCCTACAAGAACCTGCCGCTCAACCTCTACCACATCCAGTTGAAGTTCCGTGACGAGATCCGTCCGCGGTTTGGCACCATGCGGTCCCGCGAGTTCCTGATGAAGGATGCCTATTCCTTTGATCTGACGAAGGAAGCTGCCGAACATTCCTATCGCAAGATGTTTGCCGCCTACCTGCGCACGTTCTCGCGGTTGGGGTTGCGCGCCATTCCGATGCGCGCCGATACCGGCCCGATCGGCGGCAACCTTTCTCATGAATTCATCATCCTGGCCGAGACCGGCGAGTCGGAAGTATTTTCCCACAAGGATTTCGTAAATTTCGAAATTCCCGGTGCGGAAACCGATTTTGACGATGTCGCAGGCCTGCAGGCGATCTTCGACAAGTGGACGTCGGTTTATGCGGCGACCTCCGAGATGCATGACGAGGCAGCGTTCAATGCCATCCCCGAAGGCGACCGGCTTTCAGCCCGGGGTATCGAAGTCGGCCATATCTTCTATTTCGGCACCAAATATTCAGAGCCCATGGGCGCCAAGGTGCAAGGTCCGGACGGCAAGGAACACCTTGTTCACATGGGTTCCTATGGTATCGGACCGACCCGCCTTGTTCCCGCCATCATCGAAGCATCGCATGATGAGAATGGAATCATCTGGCCGGCATCGGTGGCGCCCTTTGACGTCGTGGTGATCAACATGAAGCCGGGCGACGACGCCTGCGATCGTCTCTCCGAAACCGTTCACAGCGGGCTGACGACGATTGGCAAGGACGTACTTCATGACGATACCGACGAGCGCGCCGGGACCAAGTTCGCCACGGCCGATTTGATCGGCGTGCCGTTCCAGGTGATTGTCGGTCCGCGCTCCGCCGGCAACGGCGAGGTGGAGCTTAAGAACCGCAAGACGGGCGAGCGCGAAGTGCTTACCCTCGAAGCGGCCATGAACAAGCTCGCCGGGGCCTGATACGGCGATTTGCCGGAGCAGTTCCAGATCATCTGTCTGGAACTGTCAAAGACAGAGACTGGGCTGGTTGAGGAGACGGCATGGCGAGCGTCGCGACGAATGGTGAAGCGGAAAAGGCGGGGCGCTCCCCTTCGGCAGGCCCTTTTTCGGCCTTCGAGCGCATGGTCGCCTGGCGTTACCTCCGCTCTCGGCGACGCGAGGCGTTTATATCCGTCATTGCTGGTTTCTCCTTCGTCGGCATCATGCTCGGTGTTGCAACGCTCATTATCGTCATGGCGGTAATGAACGGTTTCCGCACCGAGCTCATTTCCCGCATCCTTGGCATCAACGGCCATATGATCGTCCAGCCGATCGACGGTCCTTTTAACGATTACGCCGAGCTGACGCGGAAATTCGCGGCCGTCCCTGGGGTGAAGATGGCTCTGCCCCTGGTGGAGGGGCAGACACTGGCTTCGGGTCGCGGCGGTGCGGGGTCTGGAGCCCTGGTTCGCGGCGTCCGTCCGGAAGATCTTGAAAAGCTGGCCGAGGTCGCCGGAAACGTAAAATCCGGCGACATGGTGGGTTTTGCCTCGGGGCAGGGCGTGCTTGTTGGTTCAAGGCTCGCGGCGCAGCTCGGCCTGAGTGCAGGCGATCAGATCACACTTATTTCGCCCGAGGGAGACGTCACTCCCATGGGCGTCAATCCGCGCGTGAAATCCTATCCCGTATCCGGCATCTTCGAGATTGGCATGTCGGAATACGATGCAACGATCATCTATATGCCGCTTGAGGAGTCGCAGCTCTATTTCAACGCCGATGGCATCGTGCAATCGATCGAGCTCTTCGTCGACAATCCGGATAATGTCGATGCATTGCGCCCGCTGGTGGAAGCAGCCGCCGGACGACAAATATTCATCACCGACTGGCGCCAGCGCAATCAGACCTTCTTCTCCGCGCTACAGGTAGAGCGGAACGTGATGTTCATGATCCTGACTCTGATCGTGCTGGTGGCAGCGCTCAACATCATCTCCGGTCTCATCATGCTCGTGAAGGACAAGGGCAGCGATATCGCGATCCTGCGCACCATGGGCGCGGGGGCCGGCGCAATCATGCGGATCTTCTTTATGACCGGGGCTGCGATCGGCATCGTCGGTACGATCGCAGGCGTGGTGCTCGGCGTCGTCGTCTGTCTCAACGTCGAGTCGATCCGGCAGTTCTTCTCGTGGTTGTCAGGCACCGTGCTCTTCGATCCGGAGCTTTATTTCTTGAGCCAGCTGCCGGCCGAGATGAGCTTCAGCGAAACCCTGTCGGTCGTGATCATGGCGTTGGCGCTCTCCTTCATCGCGACGATCTTCCCTGCATGGCGGGCCTCGAAGCTCGATCCAGTCCAGGCCCTTCGGTACGAATAGGACCCGCATCCTTGGCACGTAAACCCGTCCTGCAACTCTCTGGTGTCGAACGTATTTACGGCCAGGGCGAGACCACGCTTTCGATCCTCAAGGGGGCTGACTTCGAGCTTAGAAGCGGAGAGACCGTTGCCCTGGTTGCACCGTCCGGCACCGGTAAATCGACCTTGCTGCATCTTGCCGGTCTGCTGGAACATCCAGACGGTGGCGAAGTCTTCATCGCCGGCCAGCCCTGCAACGATCTGAGCGACGACGAACGCACAGCCATCCGGCGCAACCAGATCGGCTTCGTCTACCAGTTCCATCATCTCCTGCCTGAATTCTCGGCTTTGGAAAACATCATGATGCCGCAGCTCATTGCGGGTCTTGCCAAGACCGAGGCCAAGGAGCGAGCAAGCCAGCTCCTCGACTACATGCGCATAGGCCACCGGGCCGACCACCGTCCGGCGGAGCTTTCCGGCGGCGAGCAGCAACGCGTGGCAATCGCACGAGCCGTGGCGAACGCGCCGCGCGTGCTGTTGGCAGACGAGCCGACGGGCAATCTCGATCCGAAGACGGCATCATACGTTTTCGAGGCGCTTGAAGCACTGGTGCGCCAATCAGGTCTGGCTGCCCTGATCGCCACTCACAATCATGATCTTGCTCAACGTATGGACCGCCGCGTGACGATCCAAGGCGGCAAAGTCGTGGAAATGTGACGAACCTCCGGTCAATACGGAGGTCTTTTGCCGACCCTCGCCGGACCGTTGACCTCACCACTTCCTAACGGCCGGGTGGAACAGGGATCGCAGACATGCGTTGCATCTGCCTCATGGAGGAGCCGGATGCTGAAGGAAGCGAAGTTCGAACGGCTGGCACGCTTTGGTTATGCTGCTCGCGGTATCGTTTATGTTCTCATTGGTGGCATGGCGCTGTTGACGAGCTTTGGCGGCGGGGAGCCTGACAGCAAGTCTGCTCTGCAGCTCGTACTGGAGCAACCGCTCGGTGCGATCTGGCTGGCGCTGATCGGCATCGGGCTGATTGGTTTCGTCCTGTGGCGGGTGGTGCAGGCGGTCTTCAACACCGACCGGCACGCCTCCGATGCCAAAGGTTATGCGGTAAGAGCCGCTCTTTTCGTCAGTGCAGCCACCTATACCAGTCTGGCGTTTTATGCCCTGGGGCAGGCAATGCAGGTGGGGCTTGGCGGCAGCCAGTCGGGCGACGAAAAAAGCTGGGCTGCATGGTTGATACAGCAGCCCTTCGGTCCCTATCTGGTGGGGATGGTGGGCATTGCCATCATCGCGGCCGGAGTGGCACAGATCGTCAAGGGAATGAGAAAGAGTTATTTGAAATATTTCGGCGCGGATTGGGAGCGGAGGTCGCTCCTGAACGGTATCTGCATGTATGGGCTCGTGGCGCGGGGTGCAGTTTTTCTTATCCTCGGCGGATTTTTCCTCTATGCAGCATTCGCGGTCGACCCGTCGCAAGCGGGAAGCCTGGCAGACGCGCTCGCCTGGATACGCCAACTGCCATTCGGTTCCATTTTGTATGCCTTGGGGGCTCTTGGTCTTTTCGCCTTCGGCGCCTATGGCCTGATCGAGGCCCGCTTCAGGAACATCGCACCGCCAACGCTTTCCGACGCGCGTCATGCGCTCCCGGTCTGAGACCAGCACAAAGTACAACAGGAAGGAGAACATGGTCTTCCATTCTCGGATGAGACAGAGGATCGTCGAAAGGTTCATGACCTTCGAGCCGATCGGTTTGATGATGTTCGCATTTCTGGCGGGCGGTCTGTTTATCTTCTTCAACCTGACAAGCGAGGTCGTTGAAGGCGATACGCGTGCGTTTGACGAGCGTATTCTGCTTGCCCTGAGGACGACAGCCGACCTGTCGATACCGGTGGGTCCCTATTGGCTCAGCCATGCCTTCGATGACATCACCGCGCTCGGCGGCACCACGGTGCTGTCGCTGATGACTATCATGGGGACCACTTACCTTCTGCTCGCCAGGCAAAGGGCGATCGCGATCTTCATGTTCCTGTCGATCCTCGGCGGATGGCTGGTCAGCAACGCCTTGAAGCTTGGCGTCGCGAGACCGAGGCCGGATATCGTGCCTCATCTGATCGAAGTTCATGACCTCAGTTTTCCGAGCGGTCACGCCATGCTTTCCGCCGTTACCTATCTGACGCTCGGAGCACTCCTGTCGCGAGCGCAGCAGTATCGGTCCACCCGCATCTTCCTGATCGCCGCCGCTATATTTCTTACGCTTCTAATCGGCTTCAGCCGGATTTATCTGGGCGTCCACTACCCCACGGATGTGCTGGGCGGCTGGTGCGGCGGTGCCACCTGGGCTGTCGGTTGCTGGATGATCGCGCGCCGCTTCATTTCTGCAAAGCCGTCCGCAAACGCCTGATTGGCCGCGCAAGCGTGCGAAAAGGGCGCATATGCCCGCCTCTTAACTATAATTCAAAATCCGCAATTCCCGTTTTGTTCCTCTGTTGACTCTCAAACAAAATGAGAACAAAATGAAAACATAAAGGAACAAGGGAGACGACGATGACTGACCTTCTTCGTGACATTGCCGCATTTGCTTCCATCGCCACCTTCGTGGCCAGCCTTTCCATGATCGTCATGGCAATGTGACATCCCGGCCTGTCTCCGAAAGACGTTGAGCAAGGAAATCCGATCTGGACTCTCTGGACGCCGCACTGGAAAATGACCCGATTCAGGAAATGGGTATGGCGCGGACATGGCAGATTTGACGCAGATGGGATCGGGTGCCGAAGGGCAAGGGGATTCCCCGCAATTTGTGCACCTTCGGGTTCATTCTGCCTATTCGCTCCTGGAAGGAGCGCTGCCTCTTAAGAAGATACTCTCCAAGGCGATAGCGGACAATCAGCCCGCGATCGCCATCACCGACACGAACAATCTCTTCGTTGCACTGGAATTTGCCCAGAAGGCAGTCGGCGACGGGTTACAGCCGATCATCGGCTGCCAACTGTCGATCGATATGGAAGATCAGTCGGATGAACGGCGAAACAGCCACCAGCAACTCGCCAAGCTACCGACGATCGTCGTGCTGGCGGCAAATGCCGTCGGTTACGAACGTCTCGTTGACCTCATCAGCCGCGCCTATCTCAGCGGTGAGGGGCATCACTCCACCCATATCTGCCGCTCCTGGTTGGAGGAAGGCGGCACCGAGGGCCTGATCGCCCTGACCGGCGCCGGCACCGGCCCGGTGGACGTAGTCCTGAAAGAAGGCAACGCAACGCTTGCCGAAGCAAGACTGCTCAAGCTCAAAGAGATATTCGGTGACCGGCTATATGTCGAACTGCAGCGCCACGGCGCCTACGACCGGCGCCACGAGCACAAGGTCGTGACGCTTGCCTACGACCATGACCTGCCGCTGGTCGCCACGAACGAAGCCTTCTTTCCGTCCGAAGCCGACTACGACGCCCATGACGCGCTGATGGCGGTTGCTCACAATGCCATCGTTTCCGACGACAGCCGTTTCCGCCTGACACCGGACCACTATTTGAAAAGCCGTGCCGAAATGTCCGCGCTGTTTGCCGACCTGCCGGAGGCGCTGGAAAACACCGTCGAAATCGCCAGGCGTTGTTCGTTCGTTCTGAAGACACGCAACCCAATCCTGCCGCGCTTTACTGGCGCCACCGACGATCCGGCAGAAGCCGAACGTGCCGAGGCGGACGAACTTCGTCGTCAATCGATCGAAGGTCTGGAAGAGCGTATAGCCACGCTGGGCATGACTCGCGGTTTTACCGAACAGGATTATCGGGAGCGACTGGATTTCGAACTCAGCGTTATCGAGAAGATGAAGTTTCCAGGCTACTTCCTGATCGTTGCCGACTTCATCAAATGGGCGAAACAGCAGGGCATCCCGGTCGGGCCTGGCCGCGGTTCAGGTGCGGGCTCGCTTGTCGCCTATGCGCTGACCATTACCGACGTCGATCCGCTGCGCTTCTCGCTTCTGTTCGAACGCTTCCTCAATCCCGACCGCGTCTCGATGCCGGACTTCGACATCGATTTCTGCCAGGACCGCCGAGAAGAGGTGATCCGCTACGTACAGCAGAAATACGGTCGCGAGCAGGTGGCGCAGATCATCACCTTCGGTTCGCTGCAGGCGCGTGCCGCGCTTCGCGACGTCGGTCGCGTGCTGGAAATGCCCTATGGGCAGGTCGACAAGATCTGCAAGCTGGTGCCGAACAACCCAGCCAACCCGACGCCGCTTTCCAAGGCGATCGAGGAGGAGCCGAAGCTTCGGGAGGAGGCCGAGAAGGAACCGGTCGTCGCGCGACTGCTGGACATCGCGCAGAAGATCGAGGGTCTTTACCGTCACGCTTCGACGCATGCTGCCGGCATCGTTATCGGCGACCGGCCGTTGTCCAAGCTCGTGCCTATGTATCGAGACCCGCGCTCGGATATGCCGGTGACCCAATTCAACATGAAGTGGGTGGAGCAGGCGGGTCTCGTAAAGTTCGACTTCCTCGGCCTGAAGACCCTGACAGTGCTGAAAACGGCGGTGGATTTCTGCAGGAAACGGGGCATCGAAGTCGAGCTGGAAAAGATCCCGCTCGACGATCAGAAGACCTACGAGATGCTGTCGCGCGGCGAGACGGTCGGCGTGTTCCAGGTGGAAAGTGCCGGCATGCGCAAGGCGCTGATCGGCATGCGGCCGGACTGCATTGAGGATATCATCGCGCTTGTGGCGCTCTACCGTCCGGGACCGATGGAGAATATCCCGACCTATAACGCCCGCAAGCATGGCGAGGAGGAGATCGAATCGATTCATCCGATGATCGATTATCTGCTCAAGGAGACGCAGGGTGTCATCGTCTACCAAGAGCAGGTCATGCAGATCGCCCAGGTCCTGTCAGGCTATTCGCTCGGCGAGGCCGATCTTCTGCGCCGCGCCATGGGTAAGAAGATCAAGGAGGAAATGGACAAGCAGCGTGCCCGTTTCGTCGACGGTGCGGTGAAGAACGGCGTTTCGAAGCCGCAGGCCGACAATATCTTCGATCTTCTGGCCAAGTTCGCCAATTACGGCTTCAACAAGTCGCACGCCGCCGCTTACGCGATTGTCTCTTACCAGACCGCCTATATGAAGGCGCATTTCCCCGTCGAGTTCCTTGCCGCATCGATGACCTACGATATGGCAAACAGCGAGAAGCTGAACGACTTCCGCCAGGATGCCGGTCGTCTCGGGATTACCGTCGTTCCGCCGTCCGTCCAGACCTCCTTTCGGCATTTCGAAACGGGTGAAAACAAGATCTACTACGCACTCGCGGCTCTCAAGGGTGTGGGCGAAGCGGCCGTTGATCATATTACCGCGGTGCGCGGCGATCGGTCGTTCAAGAGCATCGAGGACTTCTGCCTTCGTATCGACCCGAAACAGATCAACCGTCGCGTGATGGAGAGCCTCATCTCCGCCGGTGCGTTTGACTGCTTTGGAATAGACCGTGCCGAACTCCTCGGCGGTCTTGATCGCATCATCGGTTATGCACAGCGCGCGCAGGAGGAGAAGGTTAGCGGCCAGTCTGATTTCTTCGGATCGTCGGCGAGCGCCGGCCCGGAGAAGCTCATCCTGCCGCAGTTCAATCCCTGGACGCCATCGGAAAAGCTGATGCGCGAGTATCAGGTCCTGGGCTTCTATCTGTCGGCTCACCCTCTTGATTCTTACGCCGCCGTGCTCGCCAAGATGCGTGTCCAGACCTTTGCGGAATTTTCCGCTGCCGTGAAGCAGGGTGCGACGGCCGGCCGCCTGGCCGGCACGGTAACGAGCAAGCAGGAGCGTAAGACGCGCACCGGCAACAAGATGGGCATTGTCGCTTTTTCAGATTCGTCAGGCCAGTTCGAAGCCGTGCTGTTTTCGGAAGGATTGGCGCAGTATCGAGATCTCCTCGAGCCGGGCAAATCCCTGGTGATTACCGTGCAGGCGGAAGAACGGCCGGAAGGCATCGGGTTGCGGATTCAGACGGCCCAGTCTCTTGAAGAGAAGTCGGTGCAGATGCAGAAGGCGCTGCGTGTCTATGTCCGGGATTCCGGTCCGTTGAAGGCGGTTGCGCGGCACCTCAACGCAAGGGGCGACGGCCTCGTCTCCTTCGTCGTCATCAAGGATGATGGCAAGCGGGAGATCGAGGTGGAGTTGACGGAGAAATACCGCATTTCCCCCGAGATAGCCGCTGCGCTCAGAACAGCGCCGGGCGTTCTCGACGTGGAATTGGTTTAGGCTTTCAATACAGCCCGATCCCGCGGGGCTTCAAGGCAGCGGATGTCTGACGCACCGGGCGGACCTTCGTAACGGATGCCTGGGCCGCTGCTTGGCGCTGCGGATGGGTGACAGTGACGAAATCCGTCCCCTTGCCGGTCTCCGGCCCGATACCCTGGTCGTTTATCGTTACCGATGTGCCGTCGGTCATAAGCGTCTCGATCCGGTCGCGAATATCGGCAGGGATCTCGATCCGATCGAGCGCGCTGGCAGCGGTTGCCGGTGCGGAGCGATCTACGGTGACAGTGATGCCGAGCCGCTGCTCGGTCGCCTCGCCGAGTTGATTCGGCAGCGTCAGAGCGGTCCATTCGGCCGTTTCTGCGTTACGCTCCACCTTGTCCACCGTGAAGAAATGGGTGCCGAGCGCGATTTCGGGATTCTTGATGCCGACAGGTGCTTCGAACAGCGGCTCAAAATTCCGGCGCACCATGATCTGACCCGCCGGCGGCTGGGGTTTGCCGGCCGTTTCGTAAAGGGCGGTCAGTAAGTCAGGTGTCAGCAACGGCCCCTTTTGGGAAAGCCCCTTCCAGCGCTTGAAGCCCGCAATGGCTTGTCGGGTAAGCGGCCCTGAATATCCGTCCGATCCGCCTGTCTCGAAACCCAGATCCTGAAGCAGCAGCTGGGCATCCATCAGCGTCTCCCGTTCACCTCGACGGGTGATCAGGATCCGGAGCGGGGCGGCGTCAGGGTCTGTGGCGGCGATTGCAGGGGCAGGGGCTGGATGGGGGGCGGCAGGATTGCCCGGCACGATGTTCATGGCCACTTCGACAGGCCTGTCGCCCGCGCGGATCGCAGAGGCGCGCAGCTCCACGTCGGACATTAACGGCCCCGTCGGCAAGGGTTTGCGAGGACGGAAGAGATTAGCATGGTCGATCCGCTCGGGCTCGACCGGCGCGTCGGTGATGATCACATGCGCGCCCTGCTCGGTCATCTGAAAGAGGGACTTCGCAAATGCGCCCGGCATACGGACGCAGCCGTGCGACGCCGGATAATTGGGCACGCTGTTGGATTCGTGAAGCGCAATGCCCGACCATGTCAGCCGCTGCATCCACGGCATCGGCGCATTCGAATAGAGATTCGACTCGTGATACTTGCGCTTTTCGAGGATCGAGAAGATCCCGCTCGGTGTCGTATGTCCGGCCTTGCCGGTCGACACCTTGGAGGTGGTCACGACGTTGGCTCCGTCATAGACGACCAGCTGCTGCTTGTCCTTGGAAACGATGATCTGAAGTGTGCGGGCGCCTTCCGCCAAAGCCGGATGCGACAGCATGGTCGCAGACAAGAGCCCAATTCCGAACGCAATACGACGCAGCATGTCTCGACCCTATACGCAATACACAGGCGGCATATTAGCTAACGAGGTTTAACGAAGATTTTCCGCGGGTCGAAAAGTTCGAATGTGGTGGTTGAAAACGGATCACATTTCATTGATCCCGACGGCGGTCTGCGAAGGTGTAACCGGTCTCCACTGCCGCCTTGCCGAACTTGTCGCGCAGCTTGTCCATCGCCGCCTCCGCTGCGGCGCGGCGGCCGGATTGTCGGTCGACGAGGTCCGGCGGATCGGCAAGGGCCGGATCGGTGAGGTCGGTGACCCCGATTCCGATCAATCGAAACTTGGTACCGTCGGTTTCTCTTTCCATCAAGGAGAGGCCTGTGCGGAAGATCCGATCCGCAAGCTGCGTCGGATCCTCGAGCCGCCGATTGCGCGTCCTGCCCTTGAAGTCGGCAGTCTTCATCTTCAGGACGACGGTCTGCCCGGCGATTCCATGTTTCTTAAGGCGTGTGGAGACCTTTTCCGAAAGCCGGCGCAGGATCGGCACCAGTTCATCGTGGCTCGAAATATCGTCAAAGAACGTCGTCTCGGCAGAGACGCTCTTTGCCGCCTCGTTGGGATGCACCTCGCGGTCGTCTATGCCTCGCGCCAGGCGATAAAGGCGCTGCCCCATGCTCCCGTACCGACGCATCAGGTCGCTTTCCTCCATACTCTGAAGTTGGCCGATGGTGCGGATGCCGTCGGCCTCCAGGGTGGCATTGAAGGCCTTGCCGACCCCCCAGATGGTCGTCACCGGACGTGCCATGAGAAATTCCAGGGCTTCTTCGCGGCCGATGACGGAAAACCCGCGAGGCTTGTCGAGATCGGAAGCGACCTTGGCGAGAAACTTGCAATAGGAAAGACCGATCGAGATGGTAATACCGAGTTCGCTCTGCACCCGCGTAGCGAGCCGGGCGAGCGTGCGAGCCGGCGGATCGTGATGCAGCCGCTGCGTTCCAGCCAGTTCAAGAAAGGCTTCATCGATGGAAAGTGGCTGAACCAATGGCGTCAGATCCATCATCATCTGCCGCACCTGGCGCCCCACCTGGACATATTTGTCCATATTCGGTCGGATGACGACCGCATCCGGGCACAGTTCCAGCGCCTTGAACATCGGCATGGCAGAGCGAACGCCGTTGATCCGCGCGATATAGCAGGCAGTCGAGACGACGCCTCGCTTGCCTCCGCCGATGATCACCGGCTTGTCCGCAAGGTCTGGATTATCGCGTTTTTCGATCGTCGCATAAAAGGCATCGCAATCGATATGCGCCAGCGTCAGCCCATAAAGTTCCTTGTGATATAGGAGGCGGGGGCTGCCGCAACTGCGGCACCGGCGCGTTTGCGCCTTCTGCTCCGCAAGGCAGTCGCGACAGAAGCCGGATGTCGTATCAGGCGTGGGCGTCATGACAGAGAACAAAGGTTGAACACCGCGACGTTAAGGCCTAAGCTCGCGAGTCACAAGGGGCGATGTGGAGGTTTGGCGTGGATATCGAGCTTCATTTCGAGCCTGTGACAGCGGAGCGCTGGGAGGATTTCGAGATGCTCTTCGGCCCGCAGGGTGCCTTCTGCCACTGTTGGTGCGTCGCTCTGCGCCTGCCGCATGCGGTGCGCACCAAGATGCAGCCGCAAGAGCGGAAGGATCATATCCACAACCGCATAAATGCTGGTCCGCCGCCCGGCATTCTGGCCTACGCGGATGGCGGGCCGGTCGCCTGGGTACAGGTCGGACCGCGCCATGATGTGCCGCAGTTCAATTCGCCGCGTACCGTCTCGCGCCCGCTGGACGAGGCGGATGCAACCGATCCCTCTGTCTGGGCGGTCAGCTGTTTTTTCCTGACGCCGAAGCTCCGGGGCAAAGGGCTGAGCCACCGCCTGCTGTCGGGTGCCATCGACTATGCGCGCCGGATGGGAGCGCGGTTCGTCGATGCCTGTCCGATCGATCATGTTAAGCAGTCGAAATCGGTGACGCTGTGCATCGGCTCGACGGCGATCTTCGACGCCGCCGGCTTCGAAGTGATAGCCCGCCGCAAGGATGGCCGGCCGCTGATGCGGCTGGAGCTTTGACGTCGGGCGTCCTCGGAACGGATATAGGTCCGCACGAGTTTACCGCATGACATCCGTCGATCGCTCGCCCAGCGCCTTCCAGCGGGTTTCGGAGCGGGACGATGGCAGCGGTGAGTCGAGCATCTTATGGAGAGGAGGGACGCGAGCGGTTGGTCATTTCAGTATTCGCTGGAATCGAAGCTGGTCCCGGCGTAGTGCTGCCAGGCCGCCGCCACGGTTTCCGGCCTGGTATCCGTTGCCTGGCAGAACGCAAGCAATGTGGGCTCATGCCCCATCAGGAAGTCGATCATGCCCGCAAGAAAGCCCGGATCGTTGACGGCATGGCGCATTTGATTGGGCTGCAGGCCCGATAAAGCAAGGAAGCGCCCGAGCATCTCCGGCTCGTTGGCCAGCCAGCCGAGCACAGCGGCAGCCGTTTCCTCCGCATTGGCCGCGCTGGTGTTGGTTCTTGTCGGTTCGCGGCGCATCGTCTGAAGGTTACCTTTTCTTCAACCAAATCGTCTTACTATGCCTAAAATAAGGCCTGTGGAATCGACCGTTGGCAGAGCTTATATACAGAAGGCACGCTTGCAAGGCGGGATTAAGGAACGGATCGCTATGCCCAAACGGGTCATGATCGTCGAGGACAACGAGCTGAACATGAAGCTCTTCCGCGACCTGATCGAAGCATCGGGATACGATACCATCCAGACCCGCAATGGCATGGAGGCGCTCGACCTCGCCCGCAAGCATCGGCCGGACCTCATCCTCATGGACATCCAGCTCCCGGAAGTTTCGGGCCTCGAAGTCACCAAGTGGCTGAAGGAGGATGATGAGCTTCACATTATCCCCGTGATCGCCGTAACTGCCTTCGCGATGAAGGGGGACGAAGAACGCATTCGTCAGGGCGGCTGCGAAGCCTATGTCTCCAAGCCGATTTCGGTCCCGAAATTCATAGAGACGATCAAGACTTATCTGGGTGACGCGTGAAATCGGATCGGATGGCATGACCGCACGCCTGTTGGTAGTCGACGATGTTCCTGCAAATGTGAAGCTGCTCGAAGCGCGGCTGCTCGCCGAGTATTTCGATGTGCTGACGGCAGATGACGGGTACAAGGCGCTTGCGATCTGTGAAAGCACCCATGTCGATCTGATCCTGCTCGACATCATGATGCCCGGCATCGATGGTTTCGAAGTCTGCGAGCGGCTGAAGGCCAATCCGCGGACTGCCCATATTCCGGTCGTCATGGTCACCGCGCTCGACCAGCCTTCCGATAGGGTTCGGGGCTTAAAAGCCGGCGCCGACGATTTCCTGACCAAGCCGGTCAATGACCTGCAGCTCATTTCCCGCGTAAAAAGCCTGGTAAGATTGAAAGCCCTGACGGACGAGCTGCGTATCCGTGCCGACACCGCCCACAATATCGTGCTTGAAGATGTATTGAAGGGGGTAGACGGTCGTGAGGAGCCTGCCCAGGTCCTGCTGGTCGATGGACGTGCAAGCTCTCAGGAGCGGATCGTCAAGGCATTGAAGCCGATTGCCGAAGTCATCGCAATGTCCGACCCGCAGGCGGCGCTCTTCGAAGCCGCGGAAAATCCGGTCGACCTGGTCATCGTCAACGCCAATTTCGACGAATATGATCCCTTGCGTCTCTGCTCGCAGCTTCGTTCGCTGGAGCGTACCCGCTTCCTCCCGCTATTGCTGGTGACGGAGCTGGGGGCCGACGACCTGATCGTTCGGGCGCTGGATCTGGGCGTCAATGACTATATCGTACGACCGCTTGACCCGAACGAGCTGATCGCCCGCGTCCTGACGCAGATCAAGCGCAAGCGCTATAACGATCGCCTGAGGATGAGCGTCCGCCAGACGATCGAACTTGCTGTAACCGACGGGCTGACCGGCCTCAATAACCGCCGCTATCTCGACAACCACCTGAAGGTGTTGTTCAACCGCGCCGCGGCGCGGGGCCGGCCACTCTCCGTTTGCATCACCGACATCGATCGCTTCAAGTCCGTCAACGATACCTACGGGCATGATGCCGGAGACGAGGTGCTGAGAGAGTTTGCTGCGCGCATACGCTCCACTGTGAGGGGAGCCGATCTTGCCTGCCGATACGGCGGCGAGGAATTTGTGGTCGTGATGCCCGATACCGATGCCGTGGCCGCGACCGCTATCGCCGAGCGCCTGCGCGGCATCATCGAAAGCCAACCATTCTCTCTGAAGAGTGCGGGCGCTGCCCTCAACGTCACTGCGTCACTCGGAATCGCGTGCAACACGTACGGAGCCGAAACTCCGGAACAACTCTTGAAGCAGGCCGATCGGGCGCTCTACGAAGCCAAGAACGGCGGGCGCAACCGAGTAGTCGCCGCCGCAGCATAAGAGAATCATTTAATTCTAAAATACCTATTTGAACGCCTATGGATTTTCGATTTCGGCAATCACTGCTGTTCATCCCTCATTATTTGCCCCTCGCGCAGGGTTTTTGGGGATTAAAGTTTGCACAGAAAAAGACCTTGCTAGGAAGACCATAAATCTTCTGGTTGAACAGCTTCGAGAAGTCTTAAGCTGTATCGCCTACCCATTTCCCAAGTGGAATGAAACTAGCGGGCTGATGCAGCTTCACGTTTTTTGCGGGGCGCAGAAAAAACACTCTGACGCTAAAGCTTATTCTTGGAACGGCCGATAGTTTGTTGAAAATTACCTGAGTAGAAAAGGTTGATTTTCATCAATTGTTGATGGGTTTCTCCAAAAAGTCAGATGACGTGGAGATGTTCCAGCGTGAATTTTAACCAACAAGGTATGTGGATTGAACATCGAGTTAAGAATCTGTTGATTTTCTTTTCGTTTTGAGCAACTTTGGCCGCAACCGAAACTATGGGTTCCCTAAAGGGATCGTCATACCCCATGATGTTCAGGTCCGCCGCATCTCCTGGGTCGTGGGGTCGGTCGACTGGCAGGCATACCAAAGCGGTTCCTCGTGCCGTGATTGCAAGCTGGTCGACCCCCATTTAAAAAGCGCCGCTTCCATGTCATGGGAGCGGCGCTTTTCTTTTATGCGAGTGCGTCGAGCAGCGAAGGCCGAACCTCGGCCAAAAGAAAAGGCGCCTGAAGCCTGACGGCCGGCGCCTTCTGACAACCTCGGATCAAGGTTTACTTGATCTTGGTTTCCTTGAATTCAACGTGCTTCTTGGCAACCGGATCGTACTTGGTCTTTGTCATCTTGTCCGTCATCGTGCGGCTGTTCTTCGTCGTGACGTAGAAGAAACCGGTGTCAGCCGTCGACAGCAGCTTGATCTTGATGGTCGTAGCTTTCGCCATGGTCGTTCTGCCTCTAAAAAAATGAAGCCGTGGACGCGGGTGAGCTCCACGGCAAAATCTGGCGCGAAATTACAAATCGCGCCCGAAAAGTCAACCTCGTTTTGATCGGAAAAGTAAGCGGCAGCCCGAAACCACCACATAGAAGCCGAAGAAACCGGCCAGTGCCCACGCAAAACCGTCATTGCCGCCGACGTCCATCGCGGCCCCGATGCTCTGCGGTCCTGCGACCGTACCCACTGCGTAGCAAAAGATAAAGGCCGCATTGGCGGCTGCAAGATCCGGGCCGCTCAGCCTTGCGCCCAAGTGCGCCAGGCCCACTGTATAGAGCCCGGACACACAGCCGCCCCAGAAAAACAGGACGACGGCCATCAGGATCCAGTTTTCGATCAGCATGGGGAGCGCCAGCGAGCCTGCAACTCCCAGCGCTGCCATAGCGGTCAGAAGCGGTCGGCGGTCGCGCATTTTATCGGAAATCAGGCCAAGGGGAATCTGAAAAGCCATGTTGCCGATTCCCATTACCGTGAGAAGGACCGCAGCCTGCTGCTCGCTCAATTGCTCGCGAAGCGCATAGATCGGGAAGAGTGAGAGGCCGCCTGCCGAAACTGCCCCGAAAGCGAAGACGGCTGCCGTCGCGGTGGGCACCAGAAAAATATAGTGGAAGAAATGCCGGTCGGGCTTGGTGTCGAGCACCGGGCTTTCGTGCCGGGCGATGAAGATCGGGATCACCGCGAGCATGATGATGCCGGCACCCACCAGGAAGGGCAGGATGCCATCGCTGCCGAGCGCCGAGAAAAGCAAGGGGCCACTCGCAAAGCCGATCGCCAGGACGGTTGCATAGATCCCCAGCACAAGCCCGCGTCGCCGCGGAGGTGCGGCCTCGTTGATCCAGAATTCCGATAGGATGAAGAGGGTGGTGGTAGCGCCATGAAACGTAAATCGAAGCGGGAACCACATCCAGAAGGCGTCGGCGTAATAAAAGCCGATAGCGCTCAATGCCGCCACCACGACGGCGAATATCATGGTCCTTGCAACGCCGTAGTCATGCGCGAGTTTGGTCGTGACGGGGGCGGCAAGCATTGAAGCGACGCCCGCCATGGCCGCGTTGAGCCCGATCAGCGTTGAGGGAATTCCGCGCTTCTCCAGGATAATGCTGAGGAGCGGCAGACCGAGCCCGATGGCAATCCCGACTGCGCTGATGGCGGCGATAGCGGCGATGAGCGACGGCCAATGGATCCGCTCGACATGGCCGTTGGCGTCGGTCGTCGGCTGGGGCATTCGATATTCCTTACAGTCGGCTGCGGACGAATCGTCCATGGCGCATGAAGTAGAAGGACACCGGATTTCCGAACGACAAAGAGGGATCGGCTGTCATGAGATTTTTCACGTCCTCCAAGACCGTCTTCGTAATGGCCGGGAGTTTCAGACCGGAAAGGTCGGCGATGTCAAGCCAGCGCACGTCCTGAAGTTCGCTGGAATCTCCCAAACTCGTCATGTCGAAGACAGTCTCGTCCGAAAAGGCAAGGAAGAAGCGCGTGTCGTAGCGACGTACATTGCCGGGAGGAGTGATCGCGCGTGCGACATAACGCAGACGTGAAAGGTCCGGTGCCATCCCGCTGGCTATTCCCGTCTCCTCACGAAGCTCCCTCAATGCGGCAAGCGCGAGCGCCCGCGCGCGATTTGGGGTCAAGCGGGACGATGTGCCGAGAAGGAGTTTTTCCAGAACAAGCGTATCGAGATCGGCGCTGAAGGGCAGGGCATGATCCCGTGCATCCCGCCGTCCGCCGGGAAAGACATAGACATCCGGCATGAAGACATGGCCGCTGCCGCGCCGGCCCACGAGGACGCGCGCACCGCCTGCGGAGCGATCGATCAGGATGAGCGACGCTGCATCTTTCGGCCGCACGCCGGCGACGGGCGCATGCTTCAGCGAGTCCATTGCCGACGGCATCTGTTCCTCGGCAGAGGAAATCATGCGATCGGTCCGCCGCGGCCGGGATCTGCTACCCCGCCGTCCTCACCGCCGAAGCCGTGCATCCTTAGCGCCCATTGCAGGCCGATGACACCGCCTTTGATCGGCTGAATGGTCAGCAGTGCGGCGAGCACGGCAAGCGGCACCCAGATCGCAAGGTGCACCCATGGGGAAACGAGCAAGACCATGTCGGTCAGCATATAACCTGTAAGCAGAACGTGCCCGACGACGACGATGACCAGGTAAGCCGGCAGGTCGTCGGCGCGGTGATGAGAAATGTCCTCGCCACAGGCAGCACAAGCATCCACCGGTTTCAGAAAGGCTCGAAAAAGACGGCCGGTCCCGCAGTTCGGACAGCGGTTCAGCATACCCCGTTTTATCGAGCGCCCGAGCGGCCTCCCGGCTTCCACGGCACTTCCGTACCGGACCGTCTGCTCGTCCTGTCTTTCCATTCCTATCTCCTCCGGCCGCTGCGTGGCGGCCGCGTACCGGGCTTTGCTCGGCCGCTGGATCGGTCGCGCCGTCCCGACTTGTGGAAGGAGCGGCTCGCCGTGGGCAGTTTTTTACCCTCGCTCAGCATTTCGAACTGCAGCGAACCGGCAAGCGGGATGGCTTGCACAAGCTTCACATCGACGGTATCGCCGAGCTGATAACCTACTCCCGTTTTCTCGCCGGACAGCGCCTGATGCGCCTCGTCGTAGATGAAGTAGTCGTTGCCGAGGGTAGATATAGGGATGAAACCGTCGGCACCATAGGCCGGAAGCGAGACAAATAGTCCCGCCTTCGTGACGCCGGAGACGCGGCCTTCGAATTCCTCGCCGACCCTTTCACTGAGATGATAGGCAATCAGCCGGTTGATCGTGTCACGCTCCGCCGCCATGGCGCGGCGCTCGAACGTTGAAATTTCCGCAGCAATATCGTCGAGCTGTGCCTCTTCGTCCGGCGTAATCCCGCCTTCGCCGAGCCCCAGGGAGCCGACCAGCGCACGATGCACGATCAGATCTGCATAACGGCGGATCGGTGAGGTGAAATGCGCGTATTTCATCAGGTTGAGGCCGAAATGGCCGATATTCTCGGGGCTGTAGATGGCCTGGCTCTGGGAGCGCAGCACCATCTCGTTGACCATGCTCTGATGCGGCGTATCGAGCGCGCGGGCGAGGATGCCGTTGAAGGAATTTGCCCGCATTTGCCCGCCTTTGGCCATCGAAATGCCGATCGTAGCCAGAAACTCCCTCAGCGCCTCCTGTTTGGAAAGAGCCGGCGTGTCGTGAACGCGATAGACGAGCGGCTGGCGCTTCTTCTCAAGGGTCTCGGCCGCAGCGACGTTAGCCTGGATCATCATCTCCTCGATGAGCTTGTGCGCGTCGAGGCGTTCGGGCACATGAACACGGTCGACCGTGCCGTCCGGCTTCAAGATGATCTTGCGTTCGGGCATGTCCAGTTCGAGCGGCTGACGGCGGTCCCGGCCGCGTTTCAGGATGCGATAGGCGTGCCATAGGGGCTTGAGAATCGGCTCCAGCAGTGGCCCGGTCTTATCGTCAGGCTTTCCGTCGATCGCCGCTTGCGCCTGCTGGTACGAGAGCTTGGCGGCGCTCTTCATCATAACACGATGGAACGTGTGGCCGGATTTTCGACCTTCCTTGGAGAAAACCATGCGCACGGCGAGTGCCGGCCGATCCTCGCCTTCACGAAGAGAGCAGAGATCGTTCGAGATACGTTCAGGCAGCATCGGCACGACGCGATCCGGAAAATAAACGGAATTGCCGCGCTTCAGCGCTTCCCGGTCGAGCGGCGAACCGGTGCGGACATACCAGGAAACGTCGGCTATCGCGACCGTGACGATCACGCCGTCCGGGTTGTCAGGGGAGGGGTCCGGTTCGGCGTAGACGGCGTCGTCATGGTCCTTGGCGTCGGCCGGATCGATGGTGATGAGCGGAAGATCGCGCCAATCGTCCCGTCGGGACATGGTCGCGGGCTTGGCGGCTTCTGCCTCATTGAGAACCGCCTGAGGGAAAATATGCGGGATACCGTGAGAATAAATGGCGATCATCGAGATCGCCTTCTCCGACCCGACGGAGCCGACAACGGATAGCACGCGGGCGCGGGGAAGACCGAAACGGCCTGAACGGACGACTTCCGTCTCGACCAGGTCTCCGTCCTTGGCGTCGCCGATGTCGGTGCTCTCGATCACCATTTCCTCGCCCCGCCGGTCGGTCGGCAGCAGGCGCAGTTCACCATCGGCGAGCTTTTTGACGACGCCGAGCGAGGCACCGCGGCGCTTGTCGATAACCTTGATGATCCGGGCCGTGTAGGCGGGGCCGGAGCGGTCCTTGTTCGCGAAGATTTTTGCCAGCACCCTGTCGTTGAGGCCTGCGGCCGGCGTCTTGCCCTTGCCACGGTTTTCCGAAGGCTGGCGGATGAGAACAGCGGGTGCGGCGCCCTGTTCTTCCGGCCATTCGGCGGGACGGCCTATCAATTCGCCGTCCTTGTCGCGAGTGGTGATGTCGAGCACCGTCACCGGGGGCAATGCGCCGGGGCGTGTCAGCGACTTGCGGTTCTTGGTGAGAAGGCCTTCATCCTCCAGCGTCCGCAAAAGATCCTTCAGCTCGACTCGCGTTTCTCCCTTCAGGCCGAAGGCTTTGGCAATCTCCCGCTTCGAAGCCTTGTCGGGGTTTTCGGCGATGAATTCGAGCAGGACCTCCCGGGGCGGCACCGCGCCGTGAATGATCACGCGCTTCTCGCCGGCGGAAGAGGTAGTCGCGCCGACAGTTCTGTCCTGCCGTTTGCCGTGGTGTTTCGATCTGTCGCGCGGTTCTCTCACGTTCCCGTCTTCTTCGCCTTGGGCGCCGCCTTCTTGGCAGGCGCTTTTGCCTTTGCCTTCGGCGCAGCTTTCTTGGCGCCGGTGCCCGCCTTGGCGGCTGCCTTTTTCGGCGTGGCTTTGCCTGCAGGCGCCTTGCCGCCCTTTTCAACAATCAGCGCGAGCGCCTGTTCCAGGGTGACCCCTTGCGGGTCCATGCCCTTCGGCAGAGTGGCATTCACCTTGCCCCAGTTTACGTAAGGGCCGTAGCGGCCGTCACGCACCGTGATCGATCCTCCATCGGGATGGTCGCCGAGCTCCTTCAGAGCCGCAGGTGTTCCTCGGGTTCTCCCGCCGGGACCCTTGCTCTGCTTCTCCGCAAGCACCGTCACGGCCCGGTTAAGTCCGATTGTGAAGACGTCCTCGATAGATTCGAGATTGGCATAGGTGCCGTCATGCAGGACGAAGGGACCGTAACGGCCAAGGCCGGTCGAGATCATCTTGCCGCTTTCGGGATGCTTGCCCACATCGCGCGGCAAGCTAATCAGAGCGAGCGCTTTCTCGTGATCGATCTCCTCCGGCTTCCAGCCCTTCGGCAGCGACGAGCGTTTGGCATCCTTGCCCTCGCCACGCTGGATATAGGGACCGAACCGGCCGGAACGCAGCGTCAGCTGCTCGCCGGTATGCGGGTCGGCGCCCAGTGCCTTCGGTTCGTTCAGGCCGTTCGCTTCCGCCTCCGCGCCGCCTTCTGAGGAAAGCTGGCGCGTATAGTTGCATTCCGGGTAATTCGAGCAGCCGACGAAGGCGCCGTATTTGCCGAGTTTCAGCGATAGTTGGCCGGTGCCGCAGACCTGACAGGTGCGCGGGTCGCTGCCGTCCTCCCGTTTCGGGAAGACGAGCGGCGCCAAAGCCTCGTTCAGCGCGTCGAGCACGTTGGTGACACGCAGCTCCTTCGTGTCTTCGATCTGGGCGAAGAAATCCTGCCAGAATTCGCGCAGGACTTGTTTCCAGTCGAGTTCACCGGCGGAAATCTTGTCGAGCTTCTCTTCAAGGTCGGCGGTAAAGTCGTATTCCACGTATCTGGTGAAGAAGCTCTCGAGGAAGGCGGTTACCAGCCGGCCCTTCGCCTCGGGAACGAGCTTGCGTTTGTCGATCGTCACGTATTCACGGTCGCTCAACGTCTTCAGTGTCGCGGCATAGGTGGAGGGCCGGCCGATACCGAGCTCTTCCATCTTCTTGATCAGCGATGCTTCCGAATAGCGGGGCGGGGGCTCGGTGAAGTGCTGGCTGGCATTCACCTTGCTCTTGTCGAGCTTTTCGCGCGCATTGATTTCAGGAAGCCGGCCGTCGTCCTCATCATCGTCGCCTTTTTCGCCGTCCTCGCGTTGGTCCATATAGGCGCCAAGGAAGCCGTCGAAGCGAATGACGGAGCCCACTGCTCTGAGACCGGCCCGCTGGCCGTTGTTGTCTGCAAGGATCTCGACCGTGGTGCGCTCGATTTCGGCGGATGCCATCTGGCTTGCGATCCCGCGCTTCCAGATCAGTTCGTAAAGCCGGGCCTGGTCGGCATCGAGGTAGCGGCGCACCTTGTCCGGCGAGCGGTTGAAATCGGTGGGGCGAACGGCTTCGTGCGCTTCCTGTGCGTTCTTCGCCTTGGTGGAATAGAAGCGGGGCTTTTCCGGCAGGTAGCGGTTTCCGAATTGGTCGGCGATAGCGTGACGGGCCCCTTCAATGGCTTCGGGCGCCATCTGCACGCCGTCGGTACGCATATAGGTGATGAGACCGACGGTTTCGCCGCCTATATCCACGCCCTCATAGAGCTTCTGCGCGACCTGCATGGTACGCGAGGCATTGAAGCCGAGATTGGAGGACGCAGCCTGCTGCAGGGTTGAAGTGGTGAAGGGCGGGCCAGGATTGCGTTTGACGGGCTTTGCCTCGACCGTGTCAACGACATAGCTGGCGCCGTCGAGGAGCGTCTTCAGCCGATTGGCGTCCTCGCCGTTTTTGATGGAGCGGTTCTGCAGGCGTTTCCCGTCTGCGGAAACGAGGCGGGCCTCGAACTCGTCCCCGCGCGGGGTGCGCAGCAGGGCGGACAGGTTCCAATACTCTTCCGAGACGAAGCGTTCGATTTCCGATTCCCGGTCGCAGACGAGCCGCAGCGCGACGGATTGAACGCGGCCCGCCGAGCGTGCGCCCGGCAGCTTGCGCCAGAGAACCGGCGAAAGATTGAAGCCGACGAGATAATCTAGCGCACGGCGGGCGAGATAAGCATCGACCAGAGGCACGTCGATGTCACGCGGATTGGCCATGGCATCAAGCACGGCTTTCTTGGTGATAGCGTTGAAGACGACCCGCTTGACCGGCTTGTCGCCTATCACTCGCTTTTTCTTCAGAAGATCGAGCACATGCCAGGAGATAGCTTCACCCTCGCGATCAGGGTCGGTCGCCAGAAACAGCCCGTCCGAACCCTTCACCGCGTCGGCAATATCCTTCATGCGCTTCTGGGACGCACCATCGACCTCCCAGGACATTTCGAAATCCTGGTCGGGAAGCACGGACCCATCCTTCGCTGGAAGATCGCGCACGTGGCCGAAAGAGGCGAGAACCTTGTAGCCGGAACCGAGATACTTATTGATCGTCTTGGCTTTGGCTGGAGATTCTACAACAACAACATTCATCTTTTTTCTCTGAATAGAGGCTTCGCCCAGCAGCGGTCGCGGCCAGGCGGAAATCTTGACCTCCCGACATGGAGGGCGTTTGCCCCGCGGTCAAGAGGTGATCGACAAAATCGGGATACAACGGAATGCAACCCAAGGAAGATTTCCAATCGGTTGCAATCTTAAATAAATGCTATATGGTCGGTTGCACATGCTGCTATGCGTGGCATCCAACCCGCCGCGTTGCTCGACAGGAATGTAACATGGTCCCTCAAAATGAGATGAACGGTCGGCGTGAGGAGAATACCAGGGAGAATATTGCCTATATCCGGCAGATGCTTGGAGAATTGAGGCAGGTTGCTCTTGGGGAGGGGGCGGATATGCTCTGCTATCTGATCAAAATGGCCTATGTCGAGGCGGGGATGTTCAGGCCGGGCGCCGTCCCAGGTCATTCCTCCATCGCGAGCGAGACAAATCCCCAACGTGTCGGTGTAGACGGCCGGCCAGGTCGAGCTCAAGCAAGATCAGGTAAACGCAGGAGGCGGGCAGTCCGGTATGCCGGATGACGTCATCCACCTCCACCGGCGTCGGTCCGAGCGCGGAAACGATCCTTGCGCGGTCGTCGTCATCGGGCGGGAGCATGCTGCCGCTCGTCTTGTCCGGTTCTTCCACGACCGATCCGTCGAAAAGATCAAGCTCGGAAAGTGGCGCTAGGGCCTCGATGACGTCGGTCGAGGCGGTGGTTACGATAAGCGCCCTGTTTAAGCAGGCCGTTTGTGCCGTGACACCTGGGGTCGAGCGGCGAGCCGGGAACGGCAAAGACCAGTCGACCGAAATCGGTGGCAATCCGCGCGGTGATGAGCGAGCCCGAGCGTTCTGCTGCGTCCCCCACGACGACACGAAGCGAGATGCCGGCAATCAGTCGGTTGCGACGGGGGAAATCCCTTGCGCGGGGTTCCCAGCCGAAGGGCATTTCGCTCACTGCCAAGCCGGCGCGGTCGGTGATCTCGTCGACAAGCGGACTGTTTTCCGGCGGGTAAGGCTGGTCGAGCCCTCCGGCAAGCACCGCAATCGTTCCGCTCTCGAGGCTGGCGCGATGCGCTGCGGTGTCGATCCCCCGAGCGAGGCGGGACGTGACTGTATAGCCTGCGCGACCACAATCGCGGGCAATCATTGCCGCGAACTTGGCGCCAGCAATCGAGGCATTGCGTGATCCCACGACACCGACTGACGGGCGCGTTGCCGCCGGGAGGTGACCTTTGACGGCCAATAGCGGTGGGGCGCCATCGATCTGGCGAAGAGCTGGCCGGTAATCCGGTTCGCCGATGCCGATAAACCGTGCGCCGTGGCGACGGGTGGCGTCGAGCTCGCTTTCTGCTTCCGCGACCGTGGCGATGCGGATCGCTCTTGCCGCACCACCGCGTTTGGAAAGTTCCGGCAACATGGCGAGAGCGTTTTTTCTGCGGAACCGCAATGATTGATGAGGTCGCGAAAGGTCGCGGGGCCGACATTGTCGGAACGGATCAGCCTGAGCCAGGCGATTCTTCGTCTTTCCGTCAGCGCAATCCCAGTCCGCCTTGCGCTGCCATCCATATTATCCCTTTTGGCCGATCTTGCTTTCCGTACCGGCGATCAACCGCTTGATATTGGTTTCGTGCTTCCACCAGGAGATGACTGTCATGATCGCCATGATCAGTGCAATCTTCGGCTCATCTATGAACCACAGCACAACCGGGATGACAAGAGTTGCAACCAGAGCGGACAGCGAGGAATATTTGCTGAGCTTCGCGGTTGCAAGCCAGATCGCGGCGAAGACGAGAACCATCATCGGCGCCACGCCGAGCAGGGTGCCGATATAGGTGGCGACGCCCTTGCCGCCCTTGAAACCCAGCCAGACGGGGAAGAGGTGGCCCAAAAAGGCTGCAGATCCCGCCAGCAGCCCCGCTTCTTCACCGAAGAAATACCAACCGATCACGGCCGCGGCCGTGGCCTTCAGAGCATCGAGCAAAAGAGTTGCCGCCGCGAGCTTTTTGTTGCCGGTGCGCAGAACGTTTGTCGCGCCGATATTGCCGGAACCGATCGACCGGATATCGCCGAGGCCCGCGGCTCGGGTGAGGATGAGGCCGAAGGGAATGGAGCCTAGCAGGTAGCCGAAGATGAGCACTGCAATTGCGATAGGCAGCGTGATCTGCCAATTGAATAGCTCACTCAAGCATCGTCCCCCATCAAAGCGAATGTACGCATTTGCCCGCCACGTAGGTCGCCATGGCGCGACCTGAGAAACGCGCGTCTTCAAAAGGCGTGTTCTTCGAACGGGACAAAAGCATATCCTTCGATACGATCCAAGGCTCGTCGAGATCGATGAGCGTGATATCAGCCTTGGCCCCCGGTTTCAGCGTGCCGGCGTCGAGGCCGAAAATCTGCGCCGGACGGGTCGACATGGCGTCGATTAGGCGCATCAACGGCACCCGGCCGTCGTGATGCAGCCGGAGGGCGGCGGCGAGCATCGTCTCAAGCCCGATCGCGCCGTCGGCGGCATCCGCAAAAGGAAGGCGTTTGGTGTCGACGTCCTGCGGGTCGTGCGAGGACACGATGATGTCGATCGTGCCGTCGGCAATTGCATCGGCCATTGCAACGCGATCGTCCTCGGAGCGCAGCGGCGGCGAAAGCTTGAAGAACGTCCGGTATTCGCCGATGTCGTTCTCGTTGAGCGACAAATGATTGATCGATACGCCGCAGGTGACTTTCGCGCCGCGCGAGCGAGCGACGCGGACCGCCTCAGCCGATTCCGCCACGGAGATCTTGGCCGCATGATACTTCGCACCGGTCAGGCCGGCGATTCGTAAATCGCGCTCGAGCGGAATGATCTCCGCTTCCTTCGGCACGCCCGACAGACCGAGCCAACTCGCGAACAGACCCTCGTTCATGACCCCGTTGCCGAGATATCGTTCCCGTAATTCGAGAGCTATGACCGCATCGAATTCCCGCGCATAGGTCATGGCGCGGCGAAGAAGCAGGCTGTCGGAAAGGCCATGGCGACCGTTGGTGAAGGCAACCGCACCGGACTGCTGCAACAGCCCAATCTCGGTCATCTCTTCGCCGGCGAGTCCTTTGGTCAGTGCTGCGGCCGGATGAACGTTGACCAGTGCCTTGTCGCGCGCCGTCTTCTGCACGAACTCGATCAGCGCGATATCGTCCAGCACCGGATCCGTGTCCGGCATCATGATGAAGGAGGTGACGCCTCCGGCGGCTGCCGCACGGCTCGCCGATTCGATCGTCTCGGTGTGCTCGGCGCCTGGCTCGCCGACGTAGACGCGGGCGTCCACGAGGCCCGGTGTCGCGACAAGACCCAAACAATCCTTGATCGTTGCGCCTTCCGGCGTGCCCTGGTTCTGCGCATCCCTCCCGGCAGCAAGAATGCGGCCGTCGTCGCCGATGATGATCGTGCCGGTCTCATCAAGATTGCGCGAGGGGTCGATGATGCGGAGGTTCTTCAGAACAGTCGCGGTCATGCGCGCTCTCCCTGGTTATGCGAGACGAGCAATGTCTCCATCACCGCCATGCGCACCGCGACCCCCATTTCAACCTGCTGCTCGATGACGCTTTGCGGGCCGTCCGCCACCTCGGAGGCAATCTCCACGCCGCGGTTCATCGGGCCCGGATGCATGACGAGCGCGTCCTCCTTGGCCGCCTTGAGTTTTTCTGCATCGAGACCGTAGAAGCGGAAATATTCGCGCACGGAGGGTACGAACGCCCCGGCCATGCGCTCTCGCTGAAGCCTGAGCATCATTACCACATCGGCATCCTTCAGGCCTTCCTCCATCGAGTGGAAGACCTCCACGCCCATCTCCCGGATGCCGGAGGGCAAAAGCGTCGACGGCGCGACCACCCGAACCCGAGCGCCCATCGCGTTGAGCAGAAGGATATTGGAGCGGGCGACGCGCGAGTGCAGCACGTCGCCACAGATCGCCACGATGATGCGCGACAGCTTTCCCTTGGCGCGGCGGATCGTCAACGCGTCGAGCAGGGCCTGGGTCGGGTGTTCGTGCTGACCATCGCCGGCATTGACGACCGAGCAGGCCACCTTCTGTGCAAGCAGTGCGGCCGCACCCGCCGAGGAATGGCGCAGCACCAGCACGTCGGGACGCATCGCATTGAGCGTCATCGCCGTGTCGATCAGGGTCTCGCCTTTTTTTACCGACGAATTGCCCACCGACATGTTCATCACATCGGCGCCAAGCCGTTTGCCGGCGAGTTCGAATGAGGATTGGGTGCGTGTAGAGGCCTCGAAGAAGAGGTTGATTTGCGTGAGGCCGCGTAAGGTCGACGTCTTCTTTTCCCGCTGGCGGGAAATCTTCACGGCCTCATCGGCCTTGTCGAGAAGAAAGGTGATGTCCTGTTCGGTAAGGCCCTTGATGCCAAGGAGATGGCGATGGGGGAAGAAGACCATAAGATCATGTCTCCGCTTGCGTTCGGCGGTCTATAAGGTCTGATGGTGAAGGTCGCAAGCGGCAGAAGAGTTATCTCACCACTTGTTCGGGCCGTGCCGGCAGATCTTCTCTGCCCCCGTCGCGGCCTTTTGTGCAGAACGACCGAAATCGTTAAAGGCTGCCGTTTCCAGACTCTGTAACTTCCGCTAGAACCGCCTCATGAACCAGATATCGCGCGCCGAAGAAAAATTTGTCGAACTGAACCAGCCGAAACCCTGGTCGGGGATCAATGCGTATCGATCCGATCCGTTGGTTGTCGACCTGACGAGTGGCCTGCATCGTACGGTTCGGGAGGAATACGACCAGCTGGGCCGTTACGTGACTTCGCCGGAGGCGCAGGAACTTGCGCGCATGGCGAACGAGAATCCGCCGAAGCTCAAGACCCATGGCCCGCGTGGCGAGCGGCTGGACACCGTGGAGTTTCACCCGGCTTGGCATGCGCTGATGCGCCGCTCGATGCAGGCGGGACTGCATTCCTCCGTCTGGGAAAACATACCGGAAGCCAAGGGCCATGAGCACAAGGCGCGCGCAACGCGCTTCTATCTGACGGCGCAGCTCGAATGCGGCCATCTTTGCCCGCTGACGATGACCAGCGCCTCGGTCGCGGCCCTGATGGCCTCTTCGCGCGTCCAGAAGGAATGGGCGCCGAAGATCCTGTCGCGCAAATACGATTCGACGAATCGCCCGGCGCTGCAGAAAACCGCCGTCACGCTTGGCATGGGCATGACGGAGAAACAGGGCGGTACGGATGTACGCGCCAATCGTTCGACCGCCGAGCGGGTGGGAGAGGGCATTTACCGGCTTTCCGGCCACAAGTGGTTCATGTCGGCACCGATGAGCGACGGCTTCGTCATGTTGGCCAAGACGAACGAGGGCATCGGCTGCTTCCTTGTTCCGCGTCTTCTGGAAGACGGATCGGCGAACGGCCTGCAGTTTCAGCGGCTCAAGGACAAGCTCGGCAACCGCTCGAACGCGTCGTCGGAAGTCGAATTCACCGATGCCTTCGGTTATCTGCTCGGCGATCCGGGCGCCGGTATCCGCACCATCCTCGACATGGTGACGCTGACGCGGCTCGATTGCGCCCTGGCATCCGCTGGTATTATGCGGGCTTCGCTGGCCGAGGCGGTGCACCATTGCCGGGGCCGCGGTGTCTTCGGCAAAAAGCTGATCGACCAGCCTTTGATGACGCGTGTATTGGCCGACATGGCCCTGGATGTCGCAGCGGCGACGGCACTCAGTTTCAGGCTGGCCGATGCCTTCGACCGCGCCGCCTCCGATCCGGCGGACGCTGCCTTTGCCCGTGTCATGACCCCTGTGGTCAAATACTGGAACTGCAAGCTGGCGCCCTCGCTCATCTACGAGGCGATGGAGTGCCTGGGCGGCAACGGTTATGTCGAAGAGAGGCCGATCGCCCGTCACTACCGCGAGGCTCCGGTCAACGCGATATGGGAAGGCTCCGGCAACGTAATGGCGCTCGACGTGCTGCGTGTGCTGTCGCGCGGCAAGGACCTGTTCAACACGGTGCTCGCCGGTTTCGAGCGCGATCTCGGTGCGTCCGGCAGAAAGACGGTGGAGGTGCTGCGCGCCGCCATGGCGCTCTGCGAAACCGATGAGGGGGCGGCGCGCCTCCTGGTCGAGCAGCTCGCTCTCGCAGCCGGTGCATCCGAACTCATGCGCCTCGGCGCGGGCAAGATCGCCGATGCGTTTCTTGAAACCCGATTGGCGGGCGGCTGGCGTTCGACCTACGGCATGCTTGATGCGAGATTCGATGCCCGCTACATCATCGATCTTCTTTATCCCGCGGCAAGCTGACTGGCAGCGATCATCACCAGCGGCATGGTGAAGAACGAGGCGACCGTCTGCACCGTTGCGGTCGCCGCATAGAGGTCCGCGTCGCCACCCATCTTCTTGGCGAGCAGATATCCGTTCATGGCCGTCGGCACGCTTGCGCTCAAGGCGAGCAGCACGAGCGTTTCGCCGCCGACACGGCAAAGAATCGCCAAGCCGACCATGACTGCCGGAAACATCAAGAGCTTCAGCGCGGTGCCGAGCATCACCATGGCGCCTGGCTTGAGGGCATCGGCGATCCGCAGACCGGCGCCGACGGCGATCAGGCCAAGGCTTAGCGATGCCTGCGAGACGAGCCCGACCGTCACCATTAACGGCTGATAGATCGGGATGTTCAGAAGATTGACGACGATGCCGGCAACACTGCTGAAAATCAGCGGATTGGTCACGATACGAAGGGCAAATATCCGATATCCCTGCCATCGACCGGAGAACCAGAGCAGCACCGAGACGTTGATCAGGTTGATGGGCACGATGATCGCTGCCATGATGACAGCGATTATCGCAATCCCCTCAGTTCCAAAAATTTTTTGACCGATTGCAAGAGCGACAAACGCATTCCAGCGGGTCGAGCACTGGAAAAGCGAACTGAAGGCCGGCGCGCCAACGCCGGCTCGGCGAAGGACTGGCCAAAGAGCCAGAACCAGGCCCGCCATCAGTATCACCGCCCCGTTCGATACCGCGCCGATCAATCCTATATCGATTTTCGTGAAGTCTGCGGTCGCCAGCGTATAAAAAAGCAGGGCCGGAAACAGGACGTAGTAGCCCAGTTGCTCAAGCCCGTCCCAAAGCGTCGCATTGATGAAGGAACTTCGCTTCAAAGCCGCACCGAGTAGCACCAGAAGGAAGATCGGCAGGATACTTTCGAATATCAGGAGCATTTGCCAGTAACGGGATCGAGGAGGTGTTCCCCTCGTTAGTCCCTCGCAAGCCCTTGTGCAATCAGACAGTTGCTGAACGACATATCATAATGCGCCGCAATCTTGTGCATGGCTCTTCGGACGGCTTGCAGTGCCCGAGGCCCCGCTTTATCGCGATGACAAGCTCAATTGGTACAGGCGACAGATGCTCCAGATCCCCGAAGTCACGGCGCAGGCAAGTCCGGCTGCAAAAGTGCGCAATCGCGCCAGCACGGAACGCGCGATCTTTCTCGCTGCGCGTAATCTTCTGGCCGAACAGGGATTCCAGGGCTTCGGTATCAATGCCATCGCCCGCAAGGCCGGTTGCGACAAACAACTTATCTACCGCTACTACGGCGGCCTCGAAGGTTTGATCGAGGCGATCGGCGCTGATCTCGGCACTTGGGTCAAGGAACGGATACCGGAAGACACCGGCGGCATGTTCCTGCTGACCTATGGCGACCTGATGGAGAAGCTTGCGATCTATTTCATGGAGGCGCTGCGCGACGATCCACTCGTCTGCAAGATCGTTGCCTGGGAGGTCTCGCAGGACACGCCGCAGGTTCGCCGCCTCTCGGAAGCCCGAACGAAGGCTCTCGGCAAATGGCTGGACCGGATGCGGGGATCGCTGACACCGCCCAAGGGTGTCGACGCCACGACCACCAACGCGATCCTGTTTGCCGCAATCCAGCATCTTGTGATTTCGGCCGCCGTGAGCGGGCAGTTCGCCGGCGTTGCGCTGCGCACCAACAAGGACTGGGACAAGGTCGTGGGCGCCATCTCCCGCCTGGTCCGCGCCATCTATGGCTGATCGACTTTTCCACAGTCCCGCCTCTTCGAATTAACCATGCGCCGCGGTTTCCGTTGCGGTAAATCTCTGGCCCTCTAAGTTTGACGTTAACGCATCATTAACCAAAGATGATCGGGACGCGGACGACATGGGAACTGCAGTAAGGGGTAAGGCATTGCTGGTCGCCATGACCGCAATCTTCGCCATGCTGGCACTGAATATTGCCGTTCCGGCTGTGGTTTTGAGTGTCATGGCGCTAACGAGATGGCTCATGGCGCCGGAGATGTATCCGGTCGAGCCGAGGGGGAGGACCGCATGAAGTGGTTCCTGATTTTATGGGCCGGGCCCGTCTTGCTGCTGACCAGCTGGTACGGGCTCTCCTACTACGACATGAGCTTCGGCTTCTTCATGCTGACGCGTCAGACGCATGATCTGGTCTTTCAGATATACGGGCATGTCCTGGGCATACCGCCGGAGACCATTCCCCCGCTGGTGGCCCGTGCCATCGCGTTCGACAGTCTGATCGTTTTTGCGATCATCGGGTTCCGCAAGCGCCGGCAGATTGCTGCCTGGTGGCGTCAGCGTCAGGCGTCGCGGGAGGAGATTTCCCTGCGGAGCGAGGAAAGTCTGTCGAGAGCTCCCTGAAGAATGAAGCTTGCCGCAGCGGAATCGATCCGCTCGGCCCGCTTTGCCCGGGAAACATCCATTTCAAGAAGCGCCCGCTCGGCCGCGACCGTGGAAAGCCGTTCGTCCCAGAAGACAAAGGGAATGGGGGTCTTCTCGCCCATAGAACGCACGAAGGCTCGGGTTGCCTGGACGCGAGGCCCGGACGAACCGTCCATATTTACCGGCAGGCCGATGATGAAAGCCGCCACCTTTTCCTTTTCCGCGAAATTCAGCATCAGTTCCGCGTCCTTGGTGAATTTCACCCGCCTGATGACCGGACGAGGGGAGGCAAACCGCCGGCCGATGTCCGACATGGCAAGCCCGATCGTTTTCGTGCCGAGATCGATACCGGCGATTGCCTGCGCGGGCTCGAGGGCTTCGGCCAGTTCCTCGATCGTCATCACTGCCATTTGCTCTCCGTTCCCTGTGGTGAAGCGGCCGCTGGTTCCTCGCTCCGCCCCTTTCCTTTAGCTCCATATCGGCTATCTGTCGTTACCATGTTGACCCGTATAGCAGGAGTAATTTCATGAAGCTGACCTGGCTCGGCCATTCCGCCTTTCGCCTAGAAACCGCAAAGGCGAAGATACTGATCGACCCATTTTTCACAGGGAATCCCGCCTTTAGCGGGCAGGATGCAAAAGCCGCGGCAGAGGGAGTGACCCATATTCTGCTGACCCACGGCCATGGCGATCACGTCGGCGATACCGTCAGGATTGCTAAGGAAACCGGCGCAACGGTTCTTGCCAATGCCGACCTTGCCGCATGGCTCGGCAGCAAGGGCGTCGAAAAGCTTGAAATGGGCAATACCGGTGGAACGGTGGCCTTTGACGGCTTTACCGCGACCTTCACTCAGGCGCACCATTCCTCTGCGCAGATCACCGAGGACGGCGTTTCCCATAGCCTCGGCAATGCAAATGGACTGATGCTGCATTTTGACGACGAACCGTCCGTGCTGCATATGGGCGATACCGACATTTTTACCGATATGGGGCTGATCAACGAACTGCACCAGCCGGATATCGGCATCGTGCCGATCGGCGACCGGTTCACGATGGGCGGGGCCGTCGCCGCGCTTGCCTGCCAACGCTTCTTCGATTTCAAGCACGCCATTCCCTGCCACTACGGAAGCTTCCCCATCATCGATCAGACGCCGGAAAAATTCGTCAAAGGCATGGAAGGCACCCGCACCCGCGTGGAAACGCCGTCCGTGGGGGCCAGCCTGAGCTATTGAGGCTTGGTCGAGCGGGGAGTGGCCGCGCGTTGAGCTGGCGCGCGTTATCCTGTTGCGAAGGGCGGGCGTGGCCATTATAGCGGGGAGGATTTTTCTTGCCCGGAGTTATGCCATGTCCGTCGATCTCGCCACTGTGAAGCGCGTCGCGCGCCTTGCCCGCATTGCGGTCACCGAGGAAGATGCCAATCGCATGGTCGGCGAGCTGAACGGTATCCTCGGCTTTGTCGAGCAGCTCGGCGAAGTCGACGTCGCCGGTGTCGAGCCGATGACTTCTGTGACCCCGATGGAAATGCGCAAGCGCACCGACAATGTCACGGATGGCGACAAGGCGGACGACATCGTGGCCAATGCGCCGTCCACCGACTACAATTTCTTCCTGGTGCCGAAGGTCGTCGAGTGAGCGCGGACAGCGCCGCTTCTCTCCTTTTCACGTATTCGAACATTTTGAAGAGACCATGACCGAACTCACCAGCCTCACCATTGCCGAAGCCCGCGAAAAACTGAAGGCCAAGGAATTGACGTCCGTCGAGCTGACGAAGGCTTATCTCGATGCGATCGAAGCGGCTAACGGCGTGCTGAACGCCTATGTGGCCGTCACGCCGGAAAAGGCCCTGGATATGGCCAAGGCTTCGGATGAGCGCCGTGCTGCCGGCAAGGTCGGTGCTCTGGAGGGCATCCCGCTCGGCATTAAGGATCTTTTCGCCACCCGCGACGTCCATACTCAAGCCTGCTCGCATATCCTCGACGGTTTCAAACCGAAATATGAATCGACCGTGTCTCAGAACCTCTGGGACGATGGCGCCGTCATGCTGGGCAAGCTCAACATGGACGAGTTCGCCATGGGCTCCTCCAACGAGACGTCGCATTACGGTGCGGTGATCAACCCCTGGAAGGCCGAGGGCTCCAATCAGCAGCTGGTGCCGGGCGGTTCGTCCGGTGGTTCGGCCGCGGCCGTTGCGGCACATCTTTGCGCCGGCGCGACGGCGACCGATACCGGCGGCTCGATCCGCCAGCCGGCAGCCTTCACCGGCACCGTCGGCATCAAGCCCACCTATGGCCGCTGCTCGCGCTGGGGCATCGTCGCCTTCGCCTCTTCACTGGATCAGGCAGGCCCGATCGCCCGTGACGTGCGGGATGCCGCGATCATGTTGAAATCCATGGCAAGCGTCGATGCCAAGGATACGACCTCGGTCGATCTGCCAGTGCCGGATTACGAGGCCGCGCTCGGCCAGTCGCTGAAGGGCATGAAGATCGGCATTCCCAGGGAATACCGTGTCGACGGCATGCCGGACGAAATCGAAAAGCTCTGGCAGCAGGGCATCGCCTGGCTGAAGGATGCCGGCGCCGAGATTGTCGACATTACCCTGCCGCACACCAAATACGCACTTCCGGCCTACTACATCGTGGCGCCGGCGGAAGCGTCTTCAAACCTTGCTCGCTACGACGGCGTGCGCTACGGCCTGCGCGTCGACGGCACGGACATCGTCGATATGTACGAAAAGACTCGCGCCGCCGGCTTCGGTACGGAAGTCAAGCGCCGCATCATGATCGGTACCTATGTTCTGTCCGCTGGCTACTACGATGCGTATTACCTGCAGGCGCAGAAGGTCCGCACCCTCATCAAGCGCGACTTCGAGCTCGTCTTCGATGCCGGCGTCGATGCCATCTTGACGCCCGCTACCCCGTCCTCTGCCTTTGGCGTCGCCGACGAGGATCTGGCTTCCGATCCGGTGAAGATGTATCTGAACGACATCTTCACCGTGACCGTGAACATGGCTGGTCTGCCGGGCATTGCCGTTCCTGCCGGTCTGGACCACAAGGGCCTGCCGCTCGGTCTGCAGCTGATCGGCAAACCCTTTGAGGAAGAAACGCTGTTCCGCACTGCCCATGTCATCGAACAGGCCGCCGGTCGGTTCACGCCGGCAAAGTGGTGGTAAGCGGTCTTAAAATCCGGAAAATGATAATCGCCGATCACCACGTGGTCGGCGAAGTCGGTTTTGCGGCCTGGTCCGCCAGTGATGCGTTCGAGGAGAGCTATCTCGATCCCGAGGTGGTTGTCCGGGTAAAACATGAGTTCGCGATCTTTCCGTCAGAAGGTGGCGCCGAGATCCATGTCGCGGAGCTGGATGGAGAGATTGTCGGTTGGGGCGCGCGCGAAAACGCACCGAATTATGTGTCGGATCTTTGGGTTCGCCCGGATCGCCAGGGTCGCGGTGTCGGTCGGTCGCTGCTCCTTCATCTTTGCGACGTGATCGCAGCGGAAGGTCTGCGGACGGTCCGCCTCGATACCCATGCAAAGAATTTCGGCGCTATCCGTCTGTATGAGCGTTGCGGCTTTGCTATTGTCTGGCGCGGTTTTGAACATTCCAAAGCCATGGGCGTCGAGCTGGAAAAGGTGCATCTGGAAAAGATGCTTGGCCGCCCTTAACGGAGGAGGAAACGGTCATGGAGAACTCAGATTTGGCAAAATTGGTCGCAGCCTTTGACCGTCTTGCGGCTGCCGGCTTCACAATGGGCGCGGATTGGCAGGCGGTCCACGAAATCTGCCAGGCTCACGAGGGCGAAAAGCCCTTCGACTGGGGCCACGCGCTTTGCCATCGCATCGAAGGCGATGATTGGAATGCGGACTACTGGTATCGCCGCGCCGGTAAAGCACGTGTGGGAACGGTCGCCGAGGAATGGTCGGCGATGAAGGCGGAGTTGCTCGCTTGATAGGCGGTGGGCCCAGATGCCGCCGTTATCTTCTCATCTATCCCAGCGGGAACGCTGACGGTCCTGGTCATAGTCGCGGCGGTCGTTGCTGTCCGAGGACGTGTCCCCCTGTAGCCGGTCAAGCACCTGCAGGAGGAGATCGGCGCAGTCTTTCGCCGGCTCTCCGTCTGGGCAGCGAAGATCGATGGTCGTACGGCCTGTCTCGATCCGGAAGCGCGCCCCTCTCTCACGGAGCGGCGGATGCATCCGCCATTCGCCTTTGACCGTATCCTGATCCTGTTCGGCCGGTGCTGCGGGCGGTGGCGCGTCGCGGGGAGGCGCATCCGCCTGGGGCGGGGAACTCGGTGGCGTCTCAGGGGTCTGTTGAGCATAGGGCACGCTCGCCGAAAAGGAGAGGGCGGCGGCTGTGGTGAGGGCAAGCAGTTTCATTTGGAGGCCTCCAGATCCAGATGCTCGATCAACACGACCGGCGTTGGTTTGTTCCGAGTCTTTCTGGGACGAGTTGCCGGTTCTTGGAGGGCGGTTGAGATGACGCCTTTTGTAGTGCAGGAATGGGTGGCGAACGAGAGCATGGTTAGGCCGCCGATGGCGGACCGGGACGCAGCTCGCAGTGGATATCCCGCGTCAATATCGACGCGGGATATCGGTTCCTGACTACCGGTTGTCCTGTTCGGCTCTCACCAGCACCAACCCCCTTTCGGTGATGCGGTAAGGCTTGCCAGCTTTGGATCGGATCGCCTTCTTCTGCTTGAGTTTGCGGAAAGTGATCAGATCGATGCGGGAGAAAACCCAGCCTTCGCGGGTAAAGAGCTGCAGCTTTTCGATCTTGCGGTTTTCGTCGCGGGTGATTTCGATCCTGCCGCCCTGGGCGAGCAGGTGGAGGATGCGCTGTTCGGCGCGGGAGATGTCCATTGGTCTTGATGTCCGGATAGGCGCTCGCTCGCGAGCGCACAAAAACGTTGCCGGCGCTTTGGTTGGCGTCGGGGCTCTCGTTTTTGTCTGGGCCGGTGCGGCTTACGTCGCTGACCGGCCCCTTAGAAGGTCTCCACGGAAGAGAACATCAAAACTCCATCGGTACGAATTCGCTGCTAGCACGTTTTCCCCAAGCGTCAAGCTGCATTATGCAGTCCGGCCGATGTTCTGCTGGCAAAAGGCAAGACTCAGTGTTCTACTGGCGCAACAACAGGGGGTGCCATGGCCAGCATTCGCAATGCGCGTGAAGATGAAGTGGATACCCTTGCGGAAGTGGGATTTCGCGCTTGGGAAAAGGCCATGATCTCGATCGGCGAGATGACCGATATGCGGGAAAGCGCCTTTTCCGCCTTCCAGAATTTCACCCATTCCTCGTGGCTCACGATTACGATCGTAGAGCAGGGCGGCAATGTCGCCGGTTGGGCTGCGCGCGAGAAGCTGGACGAGTTGATTTCCGATTTCTGGATCGATCCGGCATTTCAGGGCCAGGGGCTCGGTAAGCTGCTTCTGGAAGAGATTGAAGCACAGATCGTCCATCAGGGATTTGAGGTTGCGCGGGTCGAAACCCACGCCCGCAATACGGAGGCTGTCGGCTTCTTCGAAAAGCACGGCTATTCGGTCAACTGGCTGACTGTGGCCTATTCGCCCAAGATCGACCGGGATGTGCAATCGGTAGGGCTCTCCAAGCGTCTCGTGGTGGAAGCGCCGGATACCTATGGACCGAGCTTCTAAAGCTTGCGCCTCATCGCCATTTGCTCTACCTCCAGACAAAATAATCGAGACCATTTCACGAGCATCAGATGACCATTGTTGACGTCCGCACGCCTGACCCGAAACGCTTCATTCCCGGTGCAACCGGCGACTGGGAGGTTATCATCGGCATGGAGGTGCACGCCCAGGTTCTGTCCAATTCCAAGCTCTTTTCGGGCGCTTCCACCGAATTCGGCAAGCCTGCCAATTCCAACGTATCGCTGGTCGATGCCGCCATGCCCGGCATGCTGCCGGTGATCAACGAGGAATGCGTCAAGCAGGCGGTACGCACCGGCCTCGGCCTCAAGGCGCAGATCAACAAGCGCTCCGTTTTCGACCGCAAGAACTATTTCTATCCGGACCTGCCGCAGGGTTATCAGATCTCCCAGTACAAGGATCCGATTGTTGGCGAGGGCAAGATCGTCATCTCGCTCGGCCCGGACCGCCAGGGTCAATTCGAGGATATCGAGGTCGGCATCGAGCGCCTGCATCTGGAGCAGGACGCCGGCAAGTCGATGCATGACCAGCATCCGACCATGTCTTATGTGGACCTGAACCGTTCCGGCGTGGCGCTGATGGAAATTGTCTCCAAGCCCGACATGCGCTCGTCCGACGAAGCCAAGGCCTATATGACCAAGCTGCGTTCGATCGTGCGTTATCTCGGCACCTGCGACGGCAACATGGACGAGGGCTCGATGCGCGCCGACGTCAACGTTTCGGTCCGCCGTCCGGGCGCGGAATTCGGTACCCGTTGCGAGATCAAGAACGTCAACTCGATCCGCTTCATCGGCCAGGCGATCGAATACGAGGCACGTCGCCAGATTGCCATCCTCGAGGACGGTGGATCGATCGACCAGGAAACCCGTCTCTTCGATCCGGGCAAGGGCGAAACCCGCTCGATGCGCTCCAAGGAGGACGCACACGACTATCGTTATTTCCCCGATCCTGACCTGCTGCCGCTCGAATTCGACGACGCTTTCATTGCCGAATTGAAAGAGCATCTTCCCGAACTGCCGGACGATAAAAAGGCACGCTTCGTACGCGACCTCGGCTTGTCGATCTATGATGCCTCGGTTCTCGTTTCGGAAAAGGCGATCGCCGATTATTTCGAAGCCGTCGCCGAAGGCCGCGACGGCAAGATCGCTGCGAACTGGGTCATCAACGACCTGCTTGGCGCCTTGAACAAAGCCGGCAAAGACATTGATCAGACTCCGGTTTCGCCCGCTCAGCTCGGCGCGATCATCGATCTCATCAAGTCCGAAACTATCTCCGGCAAGATCGCCAAGGATCTCTTCGAGATCATCTGGAACGAGGGCGGGGATCCGGCCGAGATTGTCGAAGCCCGCGGCATGAAGCAGGTGACCGACACCGGCGCGATCGAAAAAGCTGTCGACGAGATCATTGCCGCCAACCCGGATCAGGTTGCCAAGGTGCAGGCAAAGCCGACGCTCGCTGGCTGGTTCGTGGGTCAGGTCATGAAGGCGACCGGCGGCAAGGCCAACCCGCAGGCTGTCCAAGCCCTCGTAAAAGCCAAACTGGGCATAGAAGAATAGACCCATGGTCTACTTCGTACGCACCGCCGGAGAACGGGATGTGGAGCAAATCCGCAGCCTTTTGGCGGAAACGTTTCATGCCACCTACGATCCATTTTACGGGTCCGAACGGGTGCAGAAGATGATTGATGGCTGGCATTCCCTTGCCGCCATTCGATCGCGAATTCAAAAAAGAGAAGGCGAATTCCTGGTTGCCGACAACGGCAAGGGCATCGGCGGCATCGGTTACGCCGCCGTGTATCCGAAGATGGCCAAGACGGCGATGCTTCACCAGCTTTACGTCAGGCCCTCCTGCCAGAGCGAAGGCATCGGGCGCGATATCTTTGCCGAACTCGAAACCTGTTTTCCGGATGCGGAGATCATGCGCGTCGAGGTGGCGCTGCAAAACGTCCGTGCGATTTCCTTTTACACCAGGCTCGGATTTTCCGAGGTCGACCGCATGGAGGAATGGGGAGCTCCCAATTCCGGTCTGCCGGCGGTCATTCTGGAGAAGCGCCTGCCAGCCTGAAAAATAGGCTCACTCGGCGGGAGGCTCGAGTGCCTTGCCGTCCTCGTTGTAGATCGTGACTACACTGCATTCGATGAGATCCTTGCGCCGTTTGCGATCACAGACGGATTTGGAAGCCTGCAGTGCTGTTTCCTTGCTGTCGAAACCGCAGTGCACTTCATGCCAATGCGGTCCGTCTTTCTGTTGTACGAAGATGTCGATGCTCCAACCGGCGGGAAAACAAGCGGTCGTTTCGAGACAATCTTCCGCCGTGCCGCCGCCGTCGACGCATTGCTTCTTTGCGCAGTCCAGCGCTTTGCGGATCGACTTGCCGACGCAGGTGCCGCTGCTCATTTCAGGCGCCTGGGAAAAGGCGATCGCGTTGCGGGCCTGAGCGTTGGTGATTGTGAACGCGGCTACTCCCAGTGAGAATAATACCGCCGCAAGCCTTTGTCCCATTACCCGATCCCTCTATGGTCCCCGCACCGATCATTGCTGATTCTTGTCGGAAAGGAAAACAGGTGACGGATAATCTGCTGATCCGCCGGGCACGGGAAACGGATCTTGCCGCACTCATTGCCCTCTTTGCCGCAGACGCTATCGGCGGCCACGCAGACACGACGGCGGACGAGGCTTTCGAGGACTATCTGCGCGCTTTCCACATGATCGACGCCTCCCAGAACGAGCAGCTTTTCGTGGCTGAACGTGGGGGCGAAGTGGTGGGTACCTTTCAGGTCCTCTTCAACCGCGCCCTGACGGGCAGGGGATCGCTTTCGATGATTATAGAAGCGGTGCAGACGCGAGCCGACATGCGCGGCCAAGGGATCGGTGCGCAGATGATCGGCTACGCGATCGAAGAGGCCAGGCGCCGCGACTGCCGGTCCGTCCAGCTCACCTCCAATATGGCGCGCGTCGATGCGCACCGTTTTTACGAGCGCCTCGGCTTCGCCAAGAGCCATTTCGGCTTCAAGATGCGGCTCAAATGACGGCTGCGACAACGGGAATCACTGGACATCCCTAAGATCAAGCGGCATAAGCGGATCAGCCATGTCTATGGTACCTCTCCTGTTTGCCAAGCCGACGGAATATTCATGAAAAACCTCCTGCTGCAGATTTTCACCTGGTGGAATGGACAGACGATCGGGACGCGGTTCTTCACCTGGCGTCACGGCAAGAAGGTTGGTGAAGACGAGTTGGGCAACGTTTATTACGAAGGCCCTCTGACGTCCTGGGGGCCTCCCAAGCGCTGGGTTATCTACAAGAACTATGCTGAAGCCTCCGCCATTCCGCCGGGCTGGCACGGTTGGATGCACTATCGCACCGACATTGCCCCATCGCAGGAAGACTACAAGGCGCGTGACTGGCAAAAGTCCCACAAGCCGAACATGACCGGTACGCCGCTCGCATATCGTCCCAAGGGCTCGCTTGCTGCGACCGGCGAACGTCCGCGCGTGACCGGCGACTATGACGCCTGGACCCCCGGCAACTGACACCTGTTTTGGCCATAATCGGGCCTTAGGCGTCGACTCTGACATGTTGTCGAGACGGGACACGGAATGACACGGATGAAGCTTTCCCCACGAAAACTGGTCGCCGGCACGGTGATGGCGGCAATCTCCGTTTTTGCGGGGGAAGGGGCTTTTGCTGCGCGTGTCTCCAATCCTGTTGCCGTATTCAAGGGCATCGACAAGATTACCGGCCGCATCACGACCTTCGACGTCTATGTCGACGAGACCGTGCAGTATGGCGCGCTTCAGGTGACGCCGAAGGTTTGTTATTCGCGCGACGATACGGAAGCACAGAAGATAGACGGCTTTATAGAAGTCGATGAGATCACGCTCGACCGCAAGATCCGGCGCATCTTCACCGGCTGGATGTTTGCCGACAGCCCCGGCCTGAATGCCGTCGAGCACCCGATCTATGACGTTTGGCTGACCGGCTGCAAGCCGAGCTCGGACGTGCCGCCGCCCAAGGCGACGAACTAGGCGTCAGAACTCTTTGTCCGGCACATCGACCGCTTTCTTGAGAAGCTTGAGATACTCATCCTTGGGGATGTCGATCGCACCGAAGGTCTTCAGGTGTTCGGTGGTGAACTGCGTGTCGAGCAGCGTAAAGCCCTTTGCTCTCAAACGTTCGACAAGATGAACAAGGCAGATCTTCGAGGCGTTGGTGCGCCTGGAAAACATGCTTTCCCCGAAAAAGGCTGAACCCAACGATACGCCGTAGAGACCACCTACCAGTTCCTCGTCTTCCCACGCCTCGACACTGTGCGCATGCCCCATCCGATGCAGCTCCGTATAGAGTTTGCGAATGGTGGTGTTGATCCAGGTGCTTGGCCGATCTTCAGCGGGTTCGGCGCAGTAGGTGATCACCCGCTCGAAGGCCGTGTCGAAGCGAATATCGAACGGCCTCTTTCGGACCGTTTTGGCAAGGCTTTTCGAGATATGAAAACCGTCAAGGGGCAGGATGCCGCGCATTTCCGGTTCGACCCAGAAGATTTCCGGGTCGTCGGAGGATTCGGCCATCGGAAAAAGGCCGATGGAATAGGCGCGCAGCAGTATGTCCGGAGTGATCGCCGGGTAATATCTGCCGCGCCGCCCTGCCATCCAGGTCTTTCTCTAGTGCGCTTTGTCCCCGGCCAGATAATCCTCCAGCCAGTGGATGTCGTAATCGCCGTTGGCTATGTCCGGGTTTGAAACGAGGTCCTGGAACAACGGCAGGGTTGTCTTGATTCCGTCCACAACGAACTCGTCCAGAACGCGACGCAGACGCATCATGCATTCGACGCGGGTGCGCCCGTGCACGATGAGCTTGCCGATCAGACTGTCGTAGTATGGCGGGATACGGTAGCCCGCATAGGCGCCGGAATCGACGCGCACGCCGAGGCCCCCGGGGGCATGGAAATGGGTGATCGTCCCAGGTGACGGTACGAAGGTACGCGGGTCTTCAGCATTGATGCGGCATTCGATGGCATGGCCGGAGAAGACGATGTCTTCCTGCTTTACCGATAGCCCGCCGCCCGATGCCACTCGGATCTGTTCATGGACGAGATCGATCCCGGTGATGGCTTCCGTGATCGGATGCTCCACCTGCAGGCGGGTGTTCATCTCGATGAAATAGAACTCGCCGTTCTCGTAAAGGAATTCGATGGTGCCGGCGCCGCGGTATTTCAGCTTTTTCATCGCATCGGCGCAAATCTGTCCGATTTTCATCCGCTGTTCGACATTGAGGGCAGGCGAGTTGGCCTCTTCCCAAACCTTCTGGTGCCGGCGCTGCAGCGAGCAATCCCGTTCGCCGAGATGGATCGCATTGCCTTCGCCGTCGCCGACCACCTGGATTTCGATATGGCGCGGCTTGCCGAGATACTTCTCCATATAGACCGCGTCATTGCCGAAAGCGGCCAAAGCTTCGGAGCGTGCCGTGGAGACGGCTTCTTCGAGATCCGCTTCCGTCTTGGCGACCTTCATGCCGCGACCGCCGCCGCCGGCTGTGGCCTTGATAAGCACGGGGAAACCGATCTTGCGGGCGATCTCCAGAGCGTTCTCCGGCTTGACCTCGCCATCGGAACCCGGAACGACGGGAATGCCGAGTTCCTGCGCGGTCAGCTTGGCGGTGATCTTGTCACCCATGATGCGGATGTGCTCGGCTGTCGGGCCGATGAATGTGATGCCGTGCGCGTCGAGGATATCGGCGAACTTGGCGTTTTCCGACAGAAAACCGTAGCCCGGATGAACGGCGTCGGCGCCGGTGATTTCGCAGGCCGCAACGATCTGATGGATGTTCAGATAGCTCTCTCGCGACGGCGGCGGGCCGATGCAGACGCTTTCGTCGGCAAGCCGCACATGCATGGCGTCTGCGTCTGCGGTGGAGTGGACCGCGACGGTCGCGATGCCCAGTTCCTTACAGGCGCGAAGCACGCGAAGTGCAATCTCACCGCGGTTGGCTATGAGGATCTTGGAAATCATGGACCGGGCCTTACTCGATGATCACGAGTGGCTGGCCATACTCGACAGGCTGCGAGTCGTTGACCAGGATCTCCGTGATTTTGCCGGAGCGCGGCGATGGGATCTGGTTCATCGTCTTCATGGCCTCGATGATCAGCAGCGTCTGGCCTTCCTTGATGGTAGCGCCCACTTCGATGAAGGCGCGGGCGCCCGGGGCGGCCGCGAGATAGACGGTGCCTACCATCGGCGCCGTCACGGCGTTTTTGTTGTCCTGCGGTGCCGGAGCTGCAGGGGTCGGCGCTGCGGCGACCGCCGAAGGAGCAAATGCCGGAGCGGATGCGATTGGTGCCTGAACATACTGTGTCGTTCCGGCGCGCGAGACCCGGATGCGCAGGTCCTCCTGCTCGACTTCGATTTCGGTCAGGTCGGTCTCGTTGAGGATGTTCGCGAGGTCGCGGATCAATCCTTTGTCGATCCCATTCTTCTTCTCAGACATGGCAAACCCTATTGTTCTGTTTATCTTGTCAGGCGGTAATGGATTTCAAGGCGTGAAGCGCAAGAATGTAGCTTGCGGTACCAAAGCCGCAGATCACGCCCTTTACAGCCGGTGCGATCATCGAATGGTGACGGAATTCCTCCCGTGCATGCACATTCGAAATATGAAGTTCCACCACGGGAACGGAAATGGCCTTGATCGCATCATGCAACGCAATCGAAGTGTGGGTATAGGCGCCCGCGTTTATCGCGACGCCCACGGCCTTCTCGCCGGCTTCGTGGATCCAGCCGATGAGGTCGCCTTCATGATTGCTCTGGCGAAAATCGACATCGAAACCCAGATCCCGACCAGCCGCGATGCAGTCGTTTTCAACATCCGTGAGTGTCTTGCCGCCGTAGATGCCGGGCTCGCGCTTTCCCAGCATGTTGAGGTTGGGGCCGTTGAGGACGAAGACCGTCTTGCTCATCAGTGATCTGTTGTTCCATCCAGAAATTCAGGGCCACCTATAGACCGGCAAGCGCGCAAGGAAAAGCCCCCGGCATGCCGAAAGCCGGGGCGTCCACTGCGACGGAACATTTGATGAGTAATATGGCGCGCTCAGCAGGTTGCCTTGCCGCAGGCGCGGACGTTGGCGACCTTTTCCTCGATCACTTCGGAGCCGACGGCACCGAAGACAGCCTCGTCGCCGAGGATATAGGTCGGGGTGCCGGTAATGCCGATGCTGTTGGCGAGCTGGTAGGCTTGCCGCACGATATCGTCGTTCGGCTTCTCGGCCATGGATTTGCGGATTGCGGCCTCACTCAGCCCGAGGGAGGTAGCGACTGCAACTGCCGTGGCCTCCGACGCGTGCTCCTCTGCGCCGAGCAGCGTGCGATGGAACTGGGCATATTTTTCCGGTGCGAGAAGGCGCACCGCATTGGCCACACGGTGCGCGGCAAGTGAATCCGGTCCAAGAATCGGGAATTCCTTCAGGATGAAGCGGACATTGTTATCCTTGGCAAGAATGTCATCCATGTCGCTGAGCGCACGCTTGCAGTAGCCGCAATTGTAGTCGAAGAACTCGACGACCGTGACATCGCCCTTTGGATTGCCGAGCGTGATGTCGGTCGGGGAGGAAAAAATCTGCTGGCGGTTGTCGGCGATGCCCTTCATGGACTGCTCGACGCGCTTCGACTGCTGTTTCGCTTCCAGCGCGTTCTGCGCCTCAATGAGAATCTCGGGATTCTCGATGAGGTATTCGCGGATGAAAGCACCCATCTCCTTTTTCTGCTGCTCATCCAATGCGACGGCCGGCGCGGCAGAAAAAACAGCCAATGCCAGCATCGAACTGGTGGCGAGCGTTTTCAAGGTGTGGGTCATCCTTATCCTCATTGGTCGGCGCAAGCGAATCCTGCGACCATTGTTTCGGTTTGCGCCCAAAATAAGCCAGGCGTACCTTTCGAAAAGCCGCAAAATCACATCTCGGCAATTTGGGCTCATCACAACTGCGTATAGGCGGGCTTCTCGAATCCGGAAAATTGATTCGTCTTCAGGACGATAGCGAGTTTTTCGGAATCGATCCCTTATCCGGTTGATTCAGTTTCTCATGCGCGATTCGGACGCCGCCAACGCAAAACGGCCGCGTCTGGCGCGGCCGTTGTCTTCAAAAGTTATCACTCTGGCAAATCAGAAGAAGCCGCGGCGCTGCCACCAGCCGGCCTTCTTCGGCTTTGCGGCGTCGCCATCGGTTTCCTGCGCGGCGGCCGGATCCGAACTCTTCACGACAGCTTCGGACGAGGAGGAGATATTCGATGCGCGGTTGGCGCGCACCGGCTTTGCGTCCTCGGCATCCGCTTGCTCTACCTCGTCAGGCGCGATGTGCTGCACGGCTGTTGCCGCAGGTGCCTGAGGCTCTTCGCCAAGCGCGGCTTCGACCTGTTCCACCATGGTTTCGACCGGCGGCGATACGTCCTCGATAGCCGGAGCGTCTACCACGGTCGCTTTTCCACGACGCGACCGCCGGGGTTTCGTCGGGGTTTCAAGAACCGGAGCTGCTTCCGGCTCGGCGGCGACGGTGACCGCCTCAGCCGGAGTCTCTTCAGAGACTTCGATGGCAACTGCCGTTTCGTCGCTCTCAACTTCATCCGTATCGCCGGCATCGTCGGCGCTCAATTCACTGCCTTCGTCGTCGCCATTGCGGTTGCGACGACCGCCACGCTTGCCGCGGCGGCGGCGCTTGCGGCGGTTGTTTTCATCGGTGTCCGCGGCAGCATCGACTTCGGAGACTTCCGCGACGTCGTCTTCGCCTTCGTCGCCATCTTCGTCGTCGCCAATGACATTCTCGCTGCCGCCCTGTGCTGCCTGGGCGTCCGTGCCCCGTTCGCCATTGCGGTTGCGGCGGCGGCGGCGGCGCTTGCGCTTGCGGCCATTCTGGTCGTCGCCCTGCGGAGTACGCTCGGCGCTGGCGGCAGCTGGCTGCGAGGCCGAGGCCGCGATCTCTTCCTCTTCGTCCTCATCGGCTTCGATGATGACGTCGTCATCATCCTCTTCGACGGGGATGGCGGCGAACTGCATCAGGCTTTCGATCTTGACCGGGTTCTCCACGGGCTCGCCGCGGTCGATCGCGAAATGGTTCGAGCCGATGCTGACATCCGACTCGATGAAGATCGAGACGCCGAAGCGGTTCTCGTAATCGACGACTGTGCCGCGCTTGTGGTTCAGGAGATAGAGCGCGATGTCCGGCGTCGTGCGGACGTTGATGTCATGCGTGGTATTCTTGAGCAGATATTCCTCGACGCCACGCAGCACATGCAGCGCGACCGACGACTGTGAGCGCACGTGGCCGGTGCCGCCGCAGTGCGAGCAGATCTGGGTCGTCGATTCCAAAACCGAGGCGCGGATGCGCTGGCGCGACATTTCGAGCAGGCCGAAATGCGAGATGCGGCCGACCTGGATGCGGGCGCGGTCGTTCTTCAGGCAATCTTTCAGCTTCTTCTCGACAGCGCGGTTGTTGCGCTTCTCTTCCATGTCGATGAAGTCGATGACGATCAGGCCGGCAAGGTCGCGCAGGCGAAGCTGGCGCGCCACCTCTTCGGCGGCTTCGAGGTTCGTCTGGAGCGCCGTTTCCTCGATGGAATGTTCGCGGGTCGAGCGGCCGGAGTTGACGTCGATGGCGACGAGCGCTTCCGTCTGGTTCATGATCAGGTAGCCGCCGGACTTCAGCGTCACCTGCGGCTGCAGCATGCGATCAAGCTGCGCCTCGATGCCGGAACGCGAGAAGATCGGATGCAGGTCGCGATAGGGCTGGACCACCTTGGCATGGCTCGGCATCAGCATCTTCATGAAGTCTTTCGCTTCACGATAGCCTTCCTCGCCCGACACGATGATCTCAGAGATATCCTTGTTGTAGAGGTCGCGGATCGAGCGCTTGATCAGCGAACCTTCTTCATAAACGAGGCAGGGTGCGGTCGAGTTCAATGTCAGCGTGCGGACGTTTTCCCACAGGCGCATCAGGTACTCGAAGTCGCGCTTGACCTCGACGCGGGTGCGGTTGGCGCCGGCGGTGCGCAGGATGACGCCCATGCCCTGCGGCACGTCCAGTTCGCGGGCGATTTCCTTGAGGCGCTTGCGGTCCTGCGGCTGGGTGATCTTGCGGGAAATGCCGCCGCCGCGCGCCGTGTTCGGCATCAGCACCGAATAGCGGCCGGCAAGCGAAAGATAAGTCGTGAGGGCGGCACCCTTGTTGCCGCGTTCTTCCTTGGCGACCTGCACAAGCAGGATCTGGCGGCGCTTGATGACTTCCTGGATGCGGTACTGCTTGCGCGGCTTGCGGACGATCCGGTCCGGAACTTCTTCCATCGCGTCTTCGGCGCCGACCGATTCAATAACTTCCTTCTCACCGTGGTCGTCGTCATCGTCGTCGTCCACGTCGTCGCGGCCGCGACGGATATCGACATCTTCCGAAATCGAATCGGTATCGACCATCGCAGCCATTTCGCCAGGCGTGGATCCTTCGTCGTCGCCGCTGGTCTCGCTGGACGAGGGGACGTCACCTTCGCTCGGCGCATCCTCGGAGGCTGTTGGAGTTTCCTCCGCAGCGGCTTCGACCGGCTTTTTGCGGGAGCGACTGCGCTTCGGCTTGGCTTTCGGCTTTTCGCTCTCTTGTTCCGCGGCCGCTTCGTTCGGGCTGGCTTCGGTTGCTTCCGATCCGGCTTCGCTGACAGGTTCATCCGCCGGGGGCGGAACGGAAGCAATGCCGATATCCGGCTGCTCCTGTTGGGCGGGATCGGTCGCCGGGTCGGCTGCCTCGGCTTCTGCAATCTTGCGCTGGTCTTCCGCTTCCTGCTGCATCAGGGCCTGACGGTCGGCAAGCGGGATCTGGTAATAGTCCGGATGGATTTCCGCGAAGGCCAGGAAGCCGTGGCGATTGCCGCCATAATCGACAAAGGCGGCCTGCAATGAGGGCTCGACCCTCGTTACCTTTGCCAGATAGATGTTGCCGCGTATCTGCTTCTTATGCTGCGATTCGAAATCGAATTCCTCGATCCGGTTGCCGCGAACGACGACTACGCGCGTCTCCTCTTCGTGAGACGCATCGATAAGCATTTTGTCTGCCATTGAAATTCTGCTCCTCGGCGCCGCCGGGAGGGTGCAGTAGAGCCTGCCGCGAGGACTGGGCCGTCATGCAGTACGGTCGTTGCGCCGGATAAATATGCTCCCGTCAGGCGCGGCTGTGACGGCAACCGGAAAGATGACGGGGCTCCTCGCTCCCTCAGTCCTTCCAGGTTCTGAAATTTGTGCCGTGACATCAAAGACCAAACGAGAATGACGATACTATAGGCCCTGAAAAGGCCCGATGAATGTGCTCCGTATGAGCGGTGGGTGGCATGCCACCCGGGATTGTTCCGGCCACCGCCGGATGGATCGAGTATCAGGACAAAGTGTAACGACGGCGGATGACTGCCGGTCTTCGGCGCCAGTTTCCACTGTGGCTGGCGGCCTATCGACAGACTATCCCGTCAACACTTTAACCCTCATTCGCGTTGTATGGTTTATCTGTCACAATAGCAAGGGAAAAGCCAAGTTTGCCATATTCTGGATGGAATTAGCGCTCTTATGAGTGGCATGGAACGGGTGAATGATTCGCGTGTCCGGAGGGGTAAACGCCTTCCGAAGCGGGCGCTTGGCGGCGGATCTTATAGGCAGGTGGCGGGTCTTTGATGCGGGTTTCGAGTTGAGGGCGAGTGTGAAGGCAAGGGCGGTCGTAGCCCATAACGGTCGGCCGAAGCTGGCGTTGACGCGAATCATTCCTGCACTGCTCTTTCTAATGGTCGTTGCAGTCGCCTTGCCGTTGCTGCCGGCGCATGCCTCGACGCAGACCCTTCTGGCATTCAGCGCACGGGTCGCAGGTGACGACGCGCGCACCCGCATCGTAATCGATTTCGAGAAGAAACCGGAATTTTCCGTTCATTATGTCGCTGCACCCGAGCGGGTGGTCGTCGAGTTGCCCGCAACAGCGTTCGGCTTTCCCGCCGAGGATCTTTCGGCCCGTGGGCTCTTCAGGGACATTCGCTACGGTACGATGGACGAATCGAGCGCCCGCATCGTGCTGACGGCGAAGAAGCCGGTTAAGCTGGTGCTCGCCGAAACGCAGCCGAATGAAAACGGCACCTTCCGTCTGGTGCTGGACGCGGAGATGACCTCGAAGGAGATCTTCAGCGACCTCGTGAAGACGCAGGATTGGCAGATGCCGGTCGAACCCGCACCGAACGCCTTGGCCACGGGTGAACAGGACAATGTTTTCACGGTCGCAGTCGATGCCGGACATGGCGGAATCGACGCCGGCGCGACCGGTGCGGCGACCAAGACGTCGGAAAAGACGATCACGCTGGCTTTCGCCAGGATGCTTTCCGAGCGGCTGAACAAGATCGCGGGCATCAAGGCATTCCTGACCCGCGACGACGACACCTTCCTGTCGTTGTCCGAGCGCGTTACGCTCGCTCGCCAGGGACATGCGGACCTTTTTGTTTCACTGCATGCCGATACGCTGGCGCAGAAGGATATCCGCGGCGCAACCATATATACTTTGTCCGACCGGGCCTCCGACCGCATGGCCGAAAATCTCGCGGCGCGCGAAAACCTCTCGGACGAACTCGCAGGTTTCAGCATCCACAGCGGTCCGCCGGAAGTGGCCGACATTCTGCTCGATCTGGCGCGGCGCGAGACGCAGGCCTTTTCCGTCGCGCTCGCCTCGAATGTCGTTGAATCCTTCGAAGGTCAGATCGGTTTGATCAACAACCCGCATCGCTATGCCGGTTTTCAGGTTTTGCGCGCCCCTGACATCCCCTCCGTCCTGCTCGAGTTGGGCTTCCTTTCCAATACCGAAGACGAGAAGCTCCTGCTCGATGAGGCCTGGCGTACAAAGGTCACCGATCGGCTAGCTGACGCCGTGCGACGCTATCGGGACCGGGCGCTGGCTAACGGCGGTTGAGACAGGCTGTTCCGTGGCCTGCCTGCCACAGGACCCTTGGAATGTCTGCGGAACCGCACGGCCTGATCCAAAACGGATGTCGGAGCCCTATTTTACTCACATTCCAGCGATTACTCAGTGGGTGTGAGATGCAATTTATGACGGACGTTTGATCCGCTTCCACCTTGCGTTGCCGCAATCACCGTGCAAAACGCGTCAAACCATGCGATGGTGCGTTTCGTGCGCCGAATGAAAGCTGAACGGTAGCTTCGATATGATCAGATTGATTGGTTATCTCTTTGGATTGGCTTGCGTCCTGTTTTTGGTCGTAGCCGCCGGTGTGGGTATCTACCTCACAGGGATGACCAAGGGATTGCCGAATTACGAGGTGCTGGCGTCCTACGAGCCGCCGGTTGCAACGCGTGTTCACGCCGGCAATGGCGCGTTGATGGCAGAATATGCACGAGAGCGGCGGCTGTTTTTGCCCATCCAGGCGGTTCCCGATCGCGTGAAGGCGGCGTTTCTCTCGGCGGAAGACAAGAATTTTTACAACCACCCGGGCATCGATATTACCGGCCTCGGCCGTGCGATCCTGACCAACCTCCAGAATTTCGGTTCGGGCAGGCGCCCAGAGGGTGCTTCCACGATCACCCAGCAGGTCGCGAAGAACTTTCTTCTGACTGCCGACCAGACCATCGACCGCAAGGTCAAGGAAGCCATACTATCGTTCCGCATCGAGCAGACCTATTCGAAGGACAAGATTCTCGAGCTTTATTTGAACGAAATCTTCTTCGGCCTTAACTCATACGGCATTGCCGGCGCCGCACTGACCTATTTCGACAAATCGGTAACGGAATTGACCACGGCGGAGGCGGCCTATCTTGCCGCGCTTCCCAAAGGACCTGCCAACTATCACCCGTTCCGTCGCGAAAAGCAGGCGCTCGAGCGCCGCAACTGGGTCATCGATCGTATGGCGGAGAATGGTTACATCACCCAGGCCGATGCGGACGATGCCAAGAAGCAGCCGCTTGGCGTCAAGCAGCGCCGTACGGGCACGCATCTCTTTGCATCCGATTATTTCTCTGAAGAGGTTCGCCGCCAAATCATTGAGCGTTACGGCGACAAGTCGCTCTACGAAGGTGGCCTGTCGGTGCGCACCTCGCTTGATCCCGATCTCCAGGTCATCGCGCGTCGGGTCCTCCAGGAGGGTCTCCTGGATTATGACGAACGTCGCGGTTTCCATGGCCCTGCCGCTCAGATCAGCGTGACGGGTGACTGGGGACCTGAACTCGCCAAGCTGCCCCCGCTGCGCGATGTGCCGGAGTGGAAGCTTGCCGTCGTCACCGAGGTTTCAGCCAAATCGGTTTCGATCGGGCTACAGCCTTCGACCGACGCGGGCGGCAAGGTTGATCCTGCCCGCGAGACCGGCGTGATCGCGGCAGACGATATGAAGTGGGCGTTCCGTGATGCCTCCGGCACCCGCAAGACGGCGAAGTCGCCGGACGGTGTGCTGAAGCCGGGGGATGTCGTTTACGTCGAACCGATCAACGAGGCATCTAAGACCTACCGGTTGCGTCAGCCGCCGAAAGTGCAGGGCGGTCTGGTCGCGATGGACCCGAATACGGGCCGCGTGCTCGCCATGGTGGGCGGATTTTCCTATTCGCAATCCGAGTTCAACCGCGCCACCCAGGCGATGCGCCAGCCGGGCTCCTCGTTCAAGCCTTTCGTTTATGCCGCAGCGCTCGACAACGGCTATACGCCCGCGTCGGTCATCATGGACGCTCCAATTGAAATCGTCTCTGGCGGCCAGGTCTGGCGGCCGGAAAACTACGGCGGCGAATCCGCCGGCCCCTCGACGCTGCGCACGGGTATCGAAAAGTCGCGAAACCAGATGACGGTGCGCCTGGCGCAGGACATGGGCATGGAGCTCGTCGCTGAATATGCCGAGCGCTTCGGCATTTATGACAAGATGATGCCCGTCCTGGCCATGTCCCTCGGGTCCGGCGAAACGACGGTCATGCGGATGGTTTCCGCCTATGCCGTGTTCGCCAATGGTGGAAAGCAGATCAAGCCGACCGTTATCGACCGCATTCAGGATCGGTACGGCAAGACGATCTTCCGCCACGAGGAACGGACCTGCGAAGGTTGCAACGCCAATGATTGGGCGAACCAGGAAGAGCCGACTGTTGTCGATAACCGCGAACAGGTTCTCGACCCGATGACCGCCTATCAGATCACTTCGATGATGGAGGGCGTGGTTACACGTGGTACGGCCGCCGGCAAGATCCCGGTCAAGGATCGCCCGGTCGCCGGCAAGACCGGCACCACCAATGACGAGAAGGACGCCTGGTTCGTCGGTTACACGCCGAACCTGGTCGCCGGCCTCTATCTCGGCTTCGACACGCCTGCCCCTCTCGGCAGAGGCGGCACCGGCGGGTCTCTATCCGCTCCGATCTTCGGCAAGTTCCTGGCCGAAGCCGCCAAGCTGACGCCGGCCGAAAAGTTCCATGTTCCGGAAGGCATGCAGTTCGTCGCCGTGAACCGCAAGACCGGCATGGCTGCAATGGAAGGCGAACCCGATACGATCGTCGAAGGCTTCAAACCCGGCACCGGCCCGGCTGACGTCTTCCAGGTCATCGGCGAAGGGGAATACCTGACCCAGGACCAGATCTTCAACAACTCGCCCCAGGCTCAGCAGGCCGTGACTTCGGGCATGCCGGGTCTCTTCTGACCCGTCGATGACGGATAGCCATCGGGCCTGGGCTTTACATCCCGGTCCGGTGCAACTATGTCCTCGGCACCGAGAAACACCCAAAATGAAGAGTGAAAAGCAAGCGCCATGCGTGCGGAAATCATCAATATAGTCGACGAAATCAAGCAGGCCATAAGCCTGCTGAGGAGGCATCTTTGACTGGGATCAGGCGGTAAGACGACTGGACTGGTTGAACAACAAGGCTGAGGATCCCAACCTCTGGAACGATGCGGCGGAAGCGCAGAAGCTGATGCGCGAGCGTCAGCAGCTCGATGACGGCATCAACGGGGTGAAGGCTCTCGACCAGCAGCTTAACGACAACATCGGACTCATCGAACTCGGCGAGGAAGAGGGCGACGAGGCGATCGTCAAGGAAGCCGAAGATGCGCTGAAGGCATTGAAAGTCGAAGCCGGACGCCGTCAGGTGGAGGCAATGCTTTCCGGCGAGGCGGACGGCAACGACACCTATCTCGAAGTCCATTCCGGCGCCGGCGGCACCGAGAGCCAGGATTGGGCGAACATGCTGCTTCGTATGTACACCCGCTGGGCCGAACGTCAGCGCTTCAAGGTCGAACTTCTGGAAGTGCATGACGGCGAAGAGGCCGGCATCAAGTCCGCGACGATCCTCGTCAAGGGCCACAATGCCTATGGCTGGCTGAAGACCGAATCGGGCGTCCACCGCCTGGTCCGCATTTCGCCCTATGACAGCAATGCGCGCCGCCACACATCCTTCTCGTCGATCTGGGTTTACCCGGTGGTCGACGACTCGATCAACATCGATATCAACGAGAGCGATTGCCGCATCGATACCTATCGTTCCTCCGGTGCAGGCGGCCAGCACGTCAACACCACCGACTCCGCCGTGCGCATCACGCATATTCCCTCCGGCATCGTCGTTCAGTGCCAGCAGGAGCGGTCACAGCACAAGAACCGTGCCAAGGCCTGGGACATGCTGCGGGCCCGCCTCTACGAAGCGGAGCTGAAGAAGCGGGAAGAGGCTGCGAACGCGGAAGCCGCGTCAAAGACGGATATCGGCTGGGGGCATCAGATTCGCTCTTACGTGCTTCAGCCCTATCAGCTGGTGAAGGATCTGCGCACCGGCGTGGAAAGCACGGCGCCCGGCGATGTGCTGGATGGCGATTTGAACGAGTTCATGGAGGCAGCGCTCGCACACCGCATCAGCGGCAAGGCGGATGTGGAAGTGGCCGACGTCGACTGACGGTTCGTCTTCACGAGACAAAAAAGCGGCCGGGCTTCAAAACCCGGCCGCTTTCGTTGTGCGCCCAGCATGGGCGCATTCTTGTGGGTGGAAGTCCCACCGTAAGCTGGTCATGGCGAGCGAAGTGAAGCGCAACTGCGGAAGGGCGACCGACCGTGGGGAGGAAGCGTGGATCGAA